>OLPK01000001.1_pt1 | contig 439709 bp, 408 predicted proteins | sample 1672261 | NCBI WGS metagenome assembly OLPK01 (sample SAMEA3136665, study PRJEB25190) | human gut metagenome
GCTCTGGCATAAGCCAGTTGAAAGAGGGAGCTTGTCTCCCTCTTTTCGTTTCAACACCATCAATACATTGACTTTTATTGGCGCAGGCTTTTCAATACAGGTCTGACGTTTCTTACCAGACAAGGTAATGCAAGCATGAATGCTGCTATTTTCCGCTTCTTTTTTTACTTTAGCACCTGAACTCAGGAGGCTAGCGCGTGAAAGAAGAAACGGAAAACAGCGCCAGAAAGCCTCCCCTGTGGAGGCTTTTTTCGTATATGGATTCGGGATATTAATTTCACTATAACCGGTGTCTGCACCGACATAATGAGGAAAACCATGTCACATCTCGCAGAGCTGGTTGCCAGTGCCAAGGCAGCCATTAACGAGGCATCAGATGTTGCTGCGCTGGACAACGTCCGCGTGGAATACCTGGGTAAAAAAGGGCATCTGACCCTGCAAATGACCACCCTGCGCGAGTTACCGCCGGAAGAGCGTCCGGCAGCCGGCGCGGTCATCAACGAAGCGAAAGAGCAGGTGCAGCAGGCGCTGAACGCGCGCAAAGCTGATCTGGAAGGCGCAGCGCTGAATGCGCGTCTGGCCGCAGAGACCATTGACGTCTCGCTGCCGGGACGCCGCATTGAAAATGGCGGCCTGCATCCGGTCACTCGCACCATCGACCGTATTGAAAGTTTCTTCGGTGAGCTCGGCTTTACCGTGGCGACTGGCCCGGAAATCGAAGATGATTACCACAACTTCGATGCGCTGAATATTCCGGGTCATCATCCGGCGCGCGCTGACCACGACACTTTCTGGTTCGATGCCACTCGCCTGCTGCGTACGCAGACCTCCGGCGTGCAGATCCGCACCATGGAAAACCAGCAGCCGCCTATCCGTATTATCGCGCCGGGCCGCGTCTATCGTAACGACTACGACCAGACCCATACCCCGATGTTCCACCAGATGGAAGGTCTGATTGTTGATAAAAACATCAGCTTCACCAACCTGAAAGGGACGCTGCACGACTTCCTGAACAACTTCTTTGAAGAAGACCTGCAGGTGCGCTTCCGTCCGTCCTACTTCCCGTTCACCGAGCCGTCCGCAGAAGTTGACGTGATGGGTAAAAACGGCAAATGGCTGGAAGTGCTGGGCTGCGGGATGGTACACCCGAACGTGCTGCGTAACGTCGGTATCGATCCGGAAGTTTACTCCGGCTTCGCCTTCGGTATGGGGATGGAGCGTCTGACCATGCTGCGTTATGGCGTGACCGATCTGCGCGCGTTCTTCGAAAACGATCTGCGTTTCCTCAAACAGTTTAAATAAGGGCAGGACAGAACAATGAAATTCAGTGAACTGTGGTTACGCGAGTGGGTTAACCCGGCGATCGACAGCGAAGCGCTTTCCGATCAGATCACCATGGCGGGCCTCGAGGTCGACGGCGTTGAGCCGGTTGCCGGCAGCTTCAACGGCGTAGTGGTCGGTGAAGTGGTGGAGTGCGGCCAGCATCCAAATGCTGACAAACTGCGCGTCACCAAAGTCAACGTGGGCGGTGAACGCCTGCTGGACATCGTCTGCGGCGCGCCAAACTGCCGTCAGGGGCTGAAAGTCGCCGTGGCGACCATCGGCGCCGTGCTGCCAGGCGATTTTAAAATTAAAGCGGCGAAGCTGCGCGGCGAACCGTCAGAAGGGATGCTGTGCTCTTTCTCCGAGCTGGGTATTTCCGACGACCATAGCGGTATCATCGAACTGCCGGCGGATGCGCCGATCGGCACTGATATTCGTGAATACCTCAAGCTTGACGATAACACTATCGAAATCAGCGTCACGCCAAACCGTGCCGACTGCCTGGGTATCATCGGCGTGGCGCGCGATGTCGCTGTGCTGAACAAAGCGCCGCTGAACGCGCCGGAAATTACGCCGGTTGCCGCGACCATTGACGACGTGCTGCCGATTCAGGTTGACGCGCCGCAGGCGTGCCCGCGCTATCTGGGCCGCGTGGTGAAAGGCATCAACGTCAAAGCGCCGACCCCGCTGTGGATGAAAGAGAAGCTGCGCCGCTGCGGGATCCGCTCCATCGACGCGGTGGTTGACGTGACTAACTATGTCCTGCTTGAGCTGGGCCAGCCGATGCACGCCTTTGACCGCGACCGTATCGAAGGCGGGATCGTGGTGCGCATGGCGAAAGAGGGTGAAACCCTGGTGCTGCTCGATGGCTCTGAAGCGAAGCTCGACAGTGACACCCTGGTTATTGCTGACCATAACAAAGCGCTGGCGATGGGCGGGATCTTCGGCGGGGAACACTCCGGCGTTAACGACGAAACCCAGAACGTGCTGCTGGAATGCGCGTTCTTCAGCCCGCTGTCCATTACCGGCCGCGCGCGCCGTCATGGCCTGCACACCGATGCCTCTCATCGCTATGAGCGCGGCGTCGATCCGGCGCTGCAGTATAAAGCGCTGGAGCGTGCCACGCGTCTGCTGATCGACCTCTGCGGCGGTGAAGCCGGCCCGGTGATCGACGTGACAAACGAAGAGACCTTGCCAAAACGCGCCACCATTACCCTGCGTCGTAGCAAACTGGATCGCCTGATTGGCCACCATATTGATGACGCGCAGGTCACCGACATTCTGCAGCGCCTCGGCTGCGAAGTGACGGTGGGTCAGGACGAATGGCAGGCAGTCGCCCCGAGCTGGCGTTTCGACATGGAGATCGAAGAAGATCTGGTCGAAGAAGTGGCTCGCGTTTATGGCTACAACAACATTCCTGATGCGCCAGTACAGGCGGGTCTGATCATGGGTACCCATCGTGAAGCCGACCTGTCGCTGAAGCGCGTAAAAACGCTGCTGAACGACAAAGGCTATCAGGAAGTGATCACCTACAGCTTTGTTGACCCGAAAATCCAGCAGCTGATCCACGCCGGGGAAGAGGCGCTGATCCTGCCAAGCCCGATCTCCAGCGAAATGTCGGCGATGCGTCTGTCGCTGTGGACCGGCCTGCTGGGTACCGTGGTCTACAACCAGAACCGTCAGCAGAGCCGCGTGCGCATCTTTGAGAGTGGCCTGCGCTTCGTGCCGGATACTCAGGCGCCGCTGGGTATTCGTCAGGATGTGATGCTGGCCGGGGCGATCTGCGGTAACCGCTACGAAGAGCACTGGACGCTGGCGAAAGAGACGGTCGATTTCTATGATCTGAAGGGCGATCTGGAATCCGTACTGGATTTAACCGGTAAATTGGCCGACATCGAGTTCCGTGGCGAAGCGATCGCCGCGCTGCATCCAGGTCAATCCGCAGCGATTTATCTTAAAGGTGAACGCATTGGTTTCATTGGGGTTGTTCATCCGGAACTGGAACGTAAACTGGATCTGAACGGTCGCACTCTGGTGTTCGAACTGGAGTGGAACAAGCTCGCAGACCGCGTGGTGCCTCAGGCGCGCGATATTTCCCGCTTCCCGGCGAACCGTCGCGACATCGCGGTGCTGGTCGCGGAAAACGTGGCTGCTGCCGATGTTTTAGCCGAATGTAAGAAAGTTGGCGTAAATCAGGTAGTTGGCGTAAACTTATTTGACGTGTACCGTGGTAAAGGTGTGGCGGAAGGGTATAAGAGCCTTGCGATTAGCCTGATCCTGCAGGATACCAGCCGTACACTCGAAGAAGAGGAGATTGCCGCTACCGTTGCCAGATGTGTAGAGGCATTAAAAGAGCGATTCCAGGCATCATTGAGGGATTGAACCTATGGCGCTTACAAAAGCTGAAATGTCAGAATATCTGTTTGATAAGCTTGGGCTTAGCAAGCGGGATGCCAAAGAACTGGTCGAGTTGTTTTTCGAAGAGATCCGTCGTGCTCTGGAAAACGGAGAACAGGTCAAACTCTCCGGGTTCGGCAACTTCGATTTGCGGGATAAAAACCAACGCCCGGGACGTAACCCGAAGACGGGGGAGGATATTCCCATTACAGCCCGGCGCGTGGTGACCTTCAGACCCGGTCAGAAGCTGAAAAGCCGTGTCGAAAACGCGTCGCCGAAAGACAAATAATCTGAACTAATTAAAAAGGCCGCATTGCGGCCTTTTTCTTTTCTACACGTCCTTACGCTTTGACGGCGGTGAGCATGATCTCCACCAGGATATCCGGTCGCGCCATCTCTGCCTGAACGGTTGCTCGCGCCGGGCTCTGGCCTTCCGGCATCCACTGTACCCACACGTCATTGAATGCGACAAAATCACGTTCGATATCTTTCAGCCAGATCTGCGCGGAGAGAATTTGCCGCTTATCGCTCCCGGCAGCCGCCAAGAGGGTATCGATCTTCTCCAGCACTTCACGGGTTTGTAAAACGATATCGTCTTCGCTGCTTTTTGGCGTCTGCCCGGAGAGGAACAACAGATTGCCATACGCAACGCTGGCGGAAAGGCGAGGTTGTGGATTATTGCGAATAATGGTCATGCGGTTTGTTTCCATGTGAGACCTTCTAAAGAAATAGTGAGTGCCTGATTGTCGATTAACGCGCCCAGCACCACCGCGCTGCCGGCGGCGAGGGTAAAGCCGAGACTACCCTGGCCCAGGTTCATCCACAGATTGGGGTATCCGGCGCGACCCAGCATCGGCGGGCCTGCTGGTGTTGACGGGCGCATGCCGGTCCAGGCTTCGGCCTTGTCCAGCCCTTCGAGTTCGGGAAAGCTACGGGCGACGATGTTTTTCAGCGCCTGAATGCGGCTCTCGCGCAGTTGGTCGCCGTCGTAGCCGATGTCCACCATCGCCGCGATGCGCAGTTGTTGGCCAAGGCGGGCATAAACGATTTTGTGCCCGTAGTCGGTGACGCTGATGTCAGGGGCAATACCTGCTTTTTCAGGATAGGGCAGGGTCAGGCTGTACCCCTTCAGGGCGCACAGCGGCACGCGAACCCCCAGATGCCCAAGCAGAGGACCACTGCCGTTACCGGCGGCAACGACATAATCATCGCCGGTGATGGTTCCCCGGTTGGTCTCCAGGGCGCTGATGCGTCCGCCGCGCTTATTGAGCTGCTGCACCTCACAGTGGGTCAGCAGGCTAAAGTCGTTGCTGGCATTGAGCTTGTCGAGCAGGGCAAGGCAGAACTGATGGCAATCTGCCGTCTCATCGCCCGGCGAATAAATTCCGCCCTGCAGCGAAGGGCTGATATGTCTGAGTGCCGGCTCCAGCTGCAGACAGGCGTCAGCATTCAGCGCTTGTTGATACTGAGGATCTATTCCTTTTGCCGCTTTATTAAAATCATATTCGCGGCGATGGATAATTAATTTACCGCTGCGCCGCCAGTGAAAATCGGCAAGATTATCCTCATCCAGCCATGACTGCATGACCTGACGGCTGAGCAACGACAGGCGCAAAATATGATCGCCGTTCATTTTATTGGTCTGGCTATTACAGGCACGCAGGAACTGCAGCAGCCAGCGCCACTGCTGGAAAGACATCTTAAGACGCATATTCAGCGGCGAATCGGCTTTGCCCATCCATTTAATCCCCTGCAGGGGAACGCCGCTATCGGCAAGGGGGGCAACGTAGCGATAACTTAATTGTCCGCCGTTAGCAAAACTGGTGGCACTGCCCGGTTCAGCATTGCGCTCCAGTAATTGCACGTGATGGCCGCGCTTAATCAGTTCCCAGGCCGTGGCCAGACCGACCACGCCGCCGCCGATAATGACAATGCGTTTGTTCATAACCCGATATATCCACCGCTGATCAATTTATCGGGTTATGTCAAAGCATTTACCCCAGCGGCGCAATTGACTTTTTATGGTCAGGGTATAACCGCAGGTTAATCTCCTTGAGTTGCTGGCGCAGACGCTGGCAGAGAAAATCAACGAACTTTTGCGCCATCGGGCTCAGCGAAACATCGGCCCGGCGCAGCAGGCAGAGGTTGATGGCAATCGGCGGCGTAATGGGGTGGATCATCTCTGGAGCCAGGTTGTGCTGGGCGGAAAAGATATCTGTAATGCTGCAGCCCATGCCGCGCTTCACGAACTCGGTAGCCATATAGTAGGTCTGAACGTTAAGCCGGGTGGTGGAAAAGTCGCGACGGGTGGCGATGGCCGCAGAGAGCGAGTGCGGCCCTGGCGAGATCCAGCGCTGCTGGTCGATCTGGCTGATGTCCACCGCCCCCTGACGATAATGACGGTCGATGTACACCAGCGGTACTTCGGCAATCAGGGTGGTCAGGATCTCTCCCTGCTGCACCGGCTGTAGCGTCAGCGCCAAATCTATCTCGCGCAAATCCAGTTTTCTGACCAGCGTCTCGGTGTGCTCGGTGGTGAGCGTCATCACCAGGTTGCTGTTTTGCTGATAAAAGTCGGTCACCAGCTCTGGCACCAGGCTTAATCCCAGACTCGGCAGGCAGCCTAAGGTGATTTTGGCGCGCGGATCGCGGGCCAGATTGTCGGCCAACAGGCGCAGGTTATCGAGGTCCTGATAAATGCTCTGCGCTTTTTCGAAAAGTGTGATCGCCTCGCTGGTCGGCAGCAGCTTGCCGCGCACCCGCTGAAAGAGGGTAAAACCCAGTTTCATCTCGGCGCTTTTTAGCGCTTTGCTGGCCGCTGGCTGAGAGATATTGAGCGCTTCCGCCGCCCGTGACAGCGAGCCGCAGGTCATTACGGCGTGAAAGATTTCCAGATGACGCAGTTTCATGAACAGTTAACTCAGGGTTATAGCCTACCGATAAAAAGTCATTATCCACTAACACAAAGTTAACATAAATTTAATCTCCAATCAGCGCTCCGGTTACATATTGTGCTGTAGACCCCGCCTGATGGCGGAATATTACGCTCTCAGAATCTATTCCTTTGTACCCAAACGCACCCTCAGGCTCGCGGCCAATAATGAAAAAGAGGGAGGATGTTTTCTGAGCAGGTACCAATACACCTCCTGACCCTTACGGTCGGATTGATTGGCATTAAGGAGTGTTATGAGTGACTCAACGCTCACAGGCAATGCGCCTGTCAGACGAAATATCACGCGGAAAAACGTTATTACTGGTCTGTTATTGCTGCTGTTCGTGTTGATCGCGCTGTGGTGCCACGGTCGACCGGGCAGTGAGCTTGGCCTGCTGGGATTTACGCCGCTGGTGGCACTAGCGATATTATCGCTGATCGGCGTTGATATTGTGCTGGCGGTGATCTCCTCGATTATTATCGCCATGATAATGACCTCGACCGGCCTGCCGGAAATGGGCACGATGCTGGCGAAATCCACCGGGTCATTTATCGCCACGGTAGGGCTTATCATTATGCTCGGCGCCGGCGTGGGGGAAGTGGCCACCCGCACCGGCGCAGCGGTTGAGCTGGTGAAATTCGTGGTTCATCGTATTGGGCTGTCGAGCCAGACGCGGGTTAAGTTCGGCATTGTGGTGTCATCGATTTTAATTTGTGGTTCGCTGGGCACCATGGCCGGTGGTAACGCCATTATCGTGGCCGTGATCATTCCGGTGGCGGCAGCGGTACGCTTAACGCCGCCGACGGTCGCCGCGCTGATGATGACCGCCGGCTCCGTTGGGCTCTTTACCGGGCCCTTCACCCCCAGCACCGTGACAATCCTCAGCCTCGGCGGGTTGAGCTATCCGGACTATCTGCTGTACGTCGGTCTGCCGATGAGTGCGGTGACGCTGCTGGCCGGCTGGATAATGGCGGGGCGGATCCAGAAGATGACCGAAGGCAAACTGCGCTATGACGTCGATCTTTCGGAGAAGCCAAAAGACGATCTCAGCGCCGCGCAGCAGCGTCGGCGTAAATTAAGCGCGCTGGCCTTCGCCGCGACGATCATTGTGATGGCGGTCGTTGGCGTGGTGATCAAAGCTGGCTTCAGCTTTGCGATTATCGTGATGCTGCTGGTGGCGCTGATGACCGGGCTGGTAGGCGGCCTGCGGCCGACGCAGATCCTGCAGGCCCTATATCACGGTTGTGGCCGTCTGGTGTGGATGTTTATCCTCTACTGGCTGTATAACCCAATCCTTGAACTGATGGATGGTCTGCATGCCTATCAGGGGCTGCTGGAGTATACCCAACCGCTGCTCGAGGGGATCTCCCCGGCCTGGCTGTGCTTTAGCATCTTCGCGTTCAATATTATCGGCCATGTGCCCGGTGCGGCGGTGGCGCAAATGACGTTTACCCATAAAATTTTTGGCCCGATGCTGATGGCCGCCGGCGTGCCGCCGCAGGGGACCACCGCGGTGCTGCTCGCCTCGTCTCAGGTGGACTGGTTCGGTCCGTTTCCCTCATCGGACATGTTCGGCCAGATGGGGCTGGCGCAGTCCACGCATCTGAAATATATGCTCTATAACGGCTGGGCAATCGTGGTGGCGAATATCATTCTCTTTGCGCTACTGTTTCAGATCCTGGTGTAACGAACGAACGCAGACGCGGGGGAGGTCTTCCTCCGCGTCGACGAACGGCCGCGAGGTTTTCCTTTTCTCACCGCGACACCCACCGTAAAATCAGTCTCTTGTTCCCACTGCGTAATGGAATCTATGCTGACTCTCGCCCATCTTCAACAGCGCCGCAGCCGGCGTTGGCTCTTCGGATTAACGCTGTTGCTCCTGGTCACCCTGCTGGTCAGCCTGTGCGCGGGCGATCAATGGATCCCGCCTGGGGAATGGCTGAGCGCGAAAGGCCAGTTGTTCATCTGGCAGATCCGCCTGCCGCGAACCCTGGCGGTGGTGCTGGTGGGGGCGGCGCTGGCGCTCTCCGGGGCGATTATGCAGGCGCTGTTTGAAAATCCGCTGGCGGAGCCGGGTCTGCTGGGCGTCTCCAACGGGGCGGGCGTCGGGCTGATTGCCGCCGTCCTGCTGGGCAAAGGAGTCTTGCCCGGCTGGGCGCTCGGCCTGTGCGCGATCCTCGGCGCGCTGCTGATCACCTTTATTTTGCTGCGTTTTGCCCGCCGCCATCTCTCTACCAGCCGTCTGCTGCTGGCGGGGGTGGCGCTGGGGATCATCTGCAGTGCCCTGATGACCTGGGCGGTCTACTTCTCCACCTCTTTTGACCTGCGTCAGCTGATGTACTGGATGATGGGCGGGTTTGGCGGCGTCGACTGGCAGCAGCTGTGGCTGATGATAGCCCTCCTGCCGGTGCTTTGCTGGGTTTGTCTGCAGTCGCAACCCCTGAATTTACTGGCGCTGGGCGAAGTCTCCGCTCGTCAGCTCGGGCTGCCGCTGTGGCTATGGCGCAAGCTGCTGGTGGTGGCGACCGGCTGGTTGGTCGGCGTTAGCGTGGCGCTGGCGGGAGCAATTGGCTTTATCGGCCTGGTGATCCCGCACATTCTGCGGCTATGTGGTTTAAGCGATCACCGGGTGTTGCTCCCGGCCTGCATGCTGGCCGGGGCGAGCGCCTTGCTGGGGGCGGATATCATTGCCCGACTGGCGCTTTCCGCCGCAGAGCTGCCGATTGGCGTGGTGACGGCGACGCTGGGCGCGCCGGTCTTTATCTGGTTGCTGCTGCGTTCGCGGGGGCGGGGATAGCGCGGCGCCGTCGGCAGGGACGGCGCCGGTTCAGGCTTACCAGCCTTTGATCGCGTCGCCTTTGTAGACTTCCTTCGCTTTTTCCGCGACTTCGCTGGTCTGGAAGGCGGCTTTCAGCTCCTGAATTTTCTTGCTGTCCTTATTATCCTCGCGGGCGACAATCGCATTCACGTAAGGAGAATCCGGCCCCTCCATAAACAGACCGTCGCGGGCGGCCGACAGGCCCGCCTGGGCGGAGAAGTTGGTGTTAATGATTGACAAGCTAACGTTCGGATCATCAAGGGTACGGGTCAGCTGTGGGGTATCCACTTCAACAATTTTCAGCTGTTTCGGGTTGTCGATGATATCCAGCGTTGTGGGTAAATAGCCGACGCCCGGCTTCAGCTTGAGTAACCCCTGCGCCTGGAGCAGCAGCAGGCTGCGGCCCAGGGTGGTGGTTTCATTAGAAATGGTCACCGTCGCCCCTTCGGGCAGTTCGCTGATGTTTTTGATCCGGTGAGAATAGGCGGCGATAGGGAAAACAAAGGTTTTACCGACCACCGCAAATTTATAGCCGCGCTCTTTCGACTGCGCCTCAAGGTACGGCAGGGTCTGGAAGGCGTTGGCATCCACATCTTTGTTGTTCAGTGCTTCGTTGGGCAGCACATAATCATTGAAGGAGACCACTTCGACGTCGAGATGATATTTATCCTTCGCCACCTGCTCCACCACTTTCCAGATGGCTTCGTCCGGCCCGGTATTGATAGCGACTTTCACTTTATTATCTTCATCCGGAGAGCAGGCGCTCAGCAGGGCGACAGAGGTGGCGATTAACGCCAGGCTAAACAACTTCTTCATCAATAAAACTCTCTTAAATTAACAAGTAACGAAACCATATTACATTACCGGGACACTGTACACGGAAATGGTCGACTGCCCAATTGAGGGGATTTCATGTTGCTGGCGGCCAGCGAAGCGCTGTTACATCATGCGACAACTCGGGGGGATTGGCAGTAGAATGGCGGCCGCTGAATCCGCTACAGTAGATAGGGATCACCTTCACCGGAAACCGGTTTATCCATTGAGGACAGGCTATGCAACATGACATTCTGAATACCGAAGTGACGACCATTGATGGCGAGAAAACCACCCTGGCATCCTTTGCCGGCAAGGTGCTGTTGATCGTCAATGTGGCCTCGAAATGCGGCCTGACGCCGCAGTATGAGCAACTCGAGGATCTGCAAAAGCAGTTTGCCGGGGAGGGCTTTAGCGTGCTGGGGTTCCCCTGCAACCAGTTCCTCGGCCAGGAGCCGGGCAGTGAAGAAGAGATTAAGACCTTCTGCAGCACCACCTACGGCGTCACCTTCCCGCTGTTCAGCAAAATTGACGTCAACGGTGAACATCGCGCGCCGCTGTATCAAAAACTGATTGCCGCCGCGCCGAAAGCGGTGGCCCCGGAAGGCAGCGGTTTTTATGAGCGGATGGCCAGCAAAGGCCGGGCGCCGCTGTATGTGGACGACATTCTGTGGAATTTCGAAAAATTCCTCGTCGATCGCCAGGGCAACGTCATTGAGCGCTTCTCTCCGGATATGACGCCGGACGATCCGCAGCTGGTGGCGGCGATTAAAGGAGCGCTGGCGAAATAATGGCGTTTCTGATGCAGCTACAGGATGTAGAAGCGGCGGGGCGTCTGGCCCCGTTTTCTGCGGCCTTTCGCGCCGGGGAGATCGTCCACCTGGTGGGGCCGAACGGCGCAGGGAAGAGCACGCTGCTGACCCGCATGGCGGGGCTGTCCGAGGGCCCCGGCACGGTTCATTTTAACGGACGGCGGCTTGACGAGTGGCCGGCGACGGAGCTGGCGCGCCGTCGCGGATATCTATGTCAACACCAGACCCCGCCGTTCGCCATGCCGGTGTGGCACTACCTGACGCTGCATATGCAGCAGCAGGGCGATAGCGCCCGTCTGAGCGATATCGCGGCCAGGCTTGGTCTGGACAATAAGCTGGACCGTCAGGTTAATCAGCTTTCGGGCGGTGAGTGGCAGCGCGTGCGGCTGGCTGCAGTGATCCTGCAGATCGATCCCTTGAGTCATCCCGCGGGTCAACTGCTGCTGCTGGATGAGCCGATGAACAGTCTGGATGTGACCCAGCAGGCGGCGCTGGATCGGCTGTTACGTGAGCTGAGCGCGGCGGGGATTGCGGTGGTGATGAGCAGCCACGATCTCAACCATACCCTGCGCCATGCCGGACAAAGCTGGCTGCTCTGCCAGGGGGAAGCCATCGCCTGCGGAGAGACCGCCGAGGTGCTGAATGAGGAAAATTTAACCGCTGCCTATGCGATCCCGTTCCAGCGCGTGGAGGTGGCCGGTCATATTATGCTCATCGCGTCACAGTAGCACGCAGTTATCTTGTCACTGTATTGATAAACAAGCTAAATTATTGCGATAAAGAGACTAGGGACAGAGGGATCATCTGAAATGCGCTTCTGGTTCATGTTGGCGGCGGCGTTAATTTTAGCCGGCTGCAGCAGCCATCGGGCACCGCCGCCGAATCCACGGCTGGCTGACTCCATCACGGTGGTGGCGAATCTGAACGAGCAGTTGCGTAGCTGGCGTGGCGCACCGTATCGCTACGGCGGCATGACGCCGCGCGGCGTCGACTGCTCCGGCTTCGTGGTGCGCACGTTTCGCGATAAATTTGCCCTCCAGCTGCCGCGTGAAACCCGCGAGCAGGCGGAAATCGGCACCCGCATCGATAAGCGCGATCTGCTGCCCGGCGATCTGGTGTTCTTCAAAACCGGCTCAGGGGAGAGCGGTTTGCACGTTGGCATCTACGATACCGACAACCAGTTTATCCATGCCTCCACCAGCCAGGGCGTCACCCGTTCCTCGCTGGATAACGTCTACTGGAACAAAAAGTTCTGGCAGGCGCGGCGTATCTGACTTCATTCAGAAGCAAGAGGGAAGCGAGCGCTTCCCTTTTTTATGCCGATAACCCTGCACTCCGCCCGTGTTAATCCGCTGTTTGAGGCACTACACTGAAGGAAGGAGGAACCATGACCCTTTCTTTTACCACCCACTGGCGGGATGAACTGCCGGATTTTTACACTTCCCTGTTACCGACGCCGCTGGATAACGCCCGACTCATCTGGCGTAACGCCCCGCTGGCGCAACAGTTGGGGGTGCCCGACGCCCTGTTCGCGCCTGAAAATGGAGCCGGTGTCTGGGGCGGCGAAGCGCTGCTTCCGGGCATGTCGCCGCTGGCGCAAGTATACAGCGGCCATCAGTTTGGCGCCTGGGCCGGCCAGCTGGGCGACGGACGCGGGATCCTGCTCGGTGAGCAGCAGCTTGCGGATGGTCGCCGTTACGACTGGCATCTGAAAGGCGCCGGCCTGACCCCCTATTCGCGGATGGGGGACGGGCGCGCTGTACTGCGCTCGACGATCCGGGAAAGTCTGGCGTCGGAGGCGATGCACGCCCTGGGGATCCCGACGACGCGCGCCCTGGCGATGGTGACCAGCGATACCCCGATCTACCGCGAGCGCGTGGAGCCTGGCGCGATGCTGATGCGGGTGGCCGAGAGTCATGTCCGCTTCGGCCATTTCGAACATTTTTACTATCGCCGTGAGCCGCAGAAGGTCCAGCAATTGGCCGACTATGTTATTCGCCACCACTGGCCGCAGCTGCAGGATGAGGCAGACAAGTATCTGTTATGGTTCCGTGACGTTGTCACGCGCACCGCGCAGACCATCGCCAGCTGGCAAACCGTGGGCTTTGCCCATGGGGTGATGAATACCGACAACATGTCGATTCTCGGTCTGACCATCGACTACGGCCCGTATGGCTTCCTTGACGATTTTCAACCGGACTTCATCTGCAACCACTCCGATTATCAGGGGCGCTACAGTTTTGAAAACCAGCCGGCGGTGGGGCTGTGGAATCTGCAGCGTCTCGCCCAATCGCTGTCGCCGTTTATCAGCGCTGAAACGTTAAACGCGGCGCTGGATGAGTATCACCACGCCTTGCTGACCGCTTATGGCCAGCGGATGCGCGATAAACTCGGCCTGTTCAGCCAGCAGAAAGGGGATAACGACCTGCTGGACGGGCTGTTTGCCCTGATGATCCGTGAGAAGAGCGACTATACCCGAACGTTCCGCCTGCTGAGCCACAGCGAACAGCTCAGCGCCGCCTCGCCGCTGCGCGACGAGTTTATCGATCGGGCGGCTTTCGACAGCTGGTTTGCCGGGTATCGTGCGCGCCTGCGTGATGAACAGGTAGATGACGCGCAGCGCCAGCAGCGGATGCAGGGCGTAAATCCGGCGCTGGTGTTACGCAACTGGCTGGCGCAGCGGGCGATAGAGCAGGCCGAGGCGGGCGATATGGGCGAGCTGGAGCGCCTGCATGCCGCGCTGGCAGACCCCTTTACCGATCGCGAGGACGACTACGTCCGCCGCCCTCCGGACTGGGGGAAACGTCTGGAAGTCAGCTGCTCGAGCTAACTCGCCTCGCCCCGCGCTCAGCGGGGCGCTTACTTGGTCAGAATTAACTTCCCGGCGTTGGTCTGGCGCAGCAGATAGCGCTGGCCGCCATGTTCGATGACTACCCGTCCTTCGCTACCTAACAGCACCCGACTGCTAATCTGCCTGTCCGTCGCCACGGGATAGGGGGCATTGTCTTTTGGTTTTTCAGCTGTGGCAGTGTTATCCATACGCGTCATAGCTCTCAAAATAAAAATCAAAGCAACAATGATAATCATTATCAATAATGTTGTTTTTGACGGCAAGCGTTATTTATCGTGTTACCGGATTTGGTAGGGGAGTCACCGAAGGAAATTGCCCGCCGCAGGCGCGACGGGCGGAGCGGTTACAGACGGGTAGCGGTGGCGGCGGCCAGCTCGCTCAATAACCTTTCGCTGTCATCCCAGCTCAGGCAGGGGTCGGTGATCGACTGGCCCCAGGTCAGCGGCTGGCCGGGGACCACTTTCTGGGTGCCTTCCTGCAGGAAGCTCTCTGCCATAATCCCGGCGATGGCGGTGGAGCCCGCGCGAATTTGCTGACAGATATCGGCGCACACCTCCAGCTGACGGCGGTGCTGCTTCTGGCAGTTGCCATGGCTGAAATCAACGACCAGCTGTTCCGGCAGATCGAATTCACGCAGCGCCTCGCCGGCGGCAGCGATATCCTCGGCATGATAGTTTGGCTGTTTGCCGCCGCGCATAATGATATGCCCGTACGGGTTGCCGCTGGTCTGGTAAATCGTCATCTGCCCCTGCTTGTCCGGAGAGAGGAACATATGGCTGGCGCGGGAGGCGCGGATGGCGTCCACCGCAATGCGCGTATTGCCATCGGTGCCGTTTTTAAACCCGACCGGGCAGGAGAGCGCTGAGGCCATCTCACGGTGGATCTGGCTTTCTGTGGTGCGCGCCCCGATGGCACCCCAGCTGATGAGATCGGCGATAAACTGACCGGTCACCATATCGAGAAACTCGGTGGCCGTCGGTACCCCCAGCTCATTAACCTGCAGCAGCAGGCGCCGCGCCAGCTCAATTCCGTGGTTGACCCGGTAGCTGCCGTTGAGGTCCGGATCGGAGATTAAGCCTTTCCAGCCCACCACGGTACGCGGTTTTTCAAAGTAGGTGCGCATCACGATCTCCAGCTGCGGCTGGTAGCGCTCGCGCATGCCCTGCAGGCGGCGGGCATACTCCAGCGCCGCGTCGGTATCGTGAATGGAGCAGGGGCCGATAATCACCAGCAGGCGGCGGTCTTCCCCGTTGAGGATTTTTTCAATTCGGCGGCGGGAGGCCGAAACGTGGGCGGCCACGTCGGCCGTGACGGGATGGCGCTGGGCCAGTTCCGCGGGCGTTACCAGGCTTTCAATGCGCGCGGTACGCAATTCGTCTGTTTTATTCATTGGGGTCTCAAAAATCTGTTTCTTCCGCGGCGAAAATGCCGGGAAGTGATGCGCATCACGATAAACCAATCCCTGCTTATTGCAAGAGCAGGGCATGATCCTGTATAGGCCACGGGTGATAGCATAAACAAATTTTTAATAATGTACTAGTGTGTTAGTACATTCTGCGATTCAGCCCCATGATGTCCATGATTTTTGTCGCAATTTCCTCAACAGAATAATTGGTACTGTTCAGGCACGGGATTTTATTTTTGCGATACAGGGCCTCCACTTCGGTCACCTCCATCCGACACTGACGCAGAGAGGCGTAGCGGCTGTTTTCCCGACGCTCTTCGCGGATGGCCGCCAGCCGTTCGGGGTTGATGGTCAGGCCGAACATCTTATGTTGCAGGGGCTTCAGCGACGCCGGCAGCACCAGATTGTCCATATCGTCGGCGATAAACGGATAGTTGGCGGCGCGAATGCCGTACTGCATGGCGAGGTACAGACTGGTGGGCGTCTTGCCGCAGCGCGACACACCGAGGAGGATCACCTGGGCCTGATCGAGGTTACGCAGGGAGATGCCATCGTCGTGGGCGAGGGTGTAATCGATGGCGGCGATACGCGCATCGTATTTGATCAGGTTCCCGGGGTTCAGGCCGTGAGTACGGTGGGCCACTGGCGTCGGGTCGAGGTTGAGCTCCTGCTGCAGCGGGGCCACCAGCGCCTGCACGATGTCCTGACAAAAACCTTCACTTTGCAGAATAATGTCGCGGATTTCCGGGATGACGATGGAATAGAACACCAGCGGGCGAATACCCGTTTGCTGGTAGATGGCGTCGATCTGCTCCTTTACCGCCCGCGCGCGGCTGATGTTTTCGACAAACGGCAGAGTCACGCTGCTGATGGCAACCGGGAATTGCGACATCACGGCATGCCCCAGCACTTCTGCCGTAATGGCGGTACCGTCAGAAATATAAAATACGTGGCGATCTACAGCACTTTCCATTTTGACCATCCGGTATAATGAGTTTAATTGCCTGAATACGGATATTAAATTTAAGCATATCCCTGTTTGATTTGTCTCTTGTTAAAATTGAAACGCTATTTTTGTTTTTTATGAAAAGGGTGGTTCATTTTCTTCTTTTTGCCGTTATTTCCAGCGTTTTTCGTCATAATTCCTAAAAATCATCAAGTTAGCTATATCGCGGGAACAGTCCGAAAAATGAAAAAATAATTTGCTTGAACGATTCACCGTTTTTTTCAGCCCCATAAATATGTCAGGATAATCCTGCAGTCGATCGTGAAATTTTTTTCACTGGTATTAAATCACAAAAGGATTGTCTCGATGTCCAACAATGGCTCGTCACCGCTGGTGCTTTGGTATAACCAACTCGGCATGAATGATGTAGACAGAGTTGGGGGCAAAAATGCCTCCCTTGGTGAAATGATTACAAACCTGTCCGGTATGGGTGTTTCCGTGCCTAACGGGTTTGCCACCACCGCTGATGCTTTTGATCAGTTCCTGGACCAAAGCGGTGTTAACCAGCGCATTTATGCACTGCTGGATGAAACCGACATTGACGACGTTTCCGCATTAGCGAAAGCGGGCGCGCAGATCCGTCAGTGGATCATCGACACCCCTTTCCAGAGCGAACTGGAAAACGCGATTCGCGATGCTTATGACCTGCTGTCCGCCGATGACGCCGAGGCCTCATTTGCCGTGCGCTCTTCCGCTACTGCGGAAGATATGCCGGACGCCTCCTTCGCCGGGCAGCAAGAGACATTCCTCAACGTGCAGGGCTTTGACGCCGTGCTCGTTGCCGTGAAGCACGTGTTTGCCTCACTGTTTAACGATCGCGCGATCTCCTATCGCGTGCATCAGGGTTACGATCACCGCGGCGTGGCGCTTTCCGCCGGGGTGCAGAGGATGGTCCGCTCCGATCTGGCCTCCTCCGGCGTCATGTTCTCTATCGATACCGAGTCCGGTTTTGACCAGGTGGTGTTTATCACCTCGGCGTGGGGCCTCGGCGAGATGGTGGTGCAGGGCGCGGTGAACCCGGATGAATTCTACGTCCACAAGCCGACGCTGGCCGCTGGCCGCCCGGCCATCGTGCGCCGTACCATGGGGTCGAAAAAGATCCGCATGGTATACGCGCCGACTCAGGAGCACGGCAAGCAGGTGCGTATCGAAGATGTGCCGCAGGCGCAGCGCGATGTTTTCTCGTTAACTAACGAGGAGGTGCAGGAGCTGGCGAAGCAGGCGGTGCAGATCGAGAAGCACTACGGCCGTCCGATGGATATCGAGTGGGCGAAAGATGGCCACACCGGTAAGCTGTTTATCGTCCAGGCGCGTCCGGAAACCGTGCGTTCCCGCGGCCAGGTGATGGAGCGTTATACCCTCCACGCTCAGGGGCAGATCATCGCCGAAGGGCGCGCCATCGGCCACCGCATTGGCGCCGGCCCGGTGAAGGTGATCCACGATATCAGCGAGATGAACCGCATCGAACCTGGCGACGTGCTGGTCACCGACATGACCGACCCGGACTGGGAACCGATCATGAAGAAAGCCTCGGCGATCGTCACCAACCGCGGCGGACGTACCTGCCACGCGGCGATTATCGCCCGTGAGCTGGGGATCCCGGCGGTGGTCGGTTGCGGCGATGCCACCGATCGCATTCAGGAAAACCAGAACGTGACCGTCTCCTGCGCCGAAGGCGACACCGGCTACGTTTACGCCGAGCTGCTGGACTTCAGCGTCAAGAGCTCCAGCGTTGGCGAGATGCCGGATCTGCCGCTGAAGGTGATGATGAACGTCGGCAACCCGGATCGTGCATTTGACTTCGCCTGCCTGCCGAACGAAGGCGTGGGGCTGGCGCGGCTGGAATTTATCATCAACCGCATGATTGGCGTTCACCCGCGCGCGCTGCTGGAGTTTGACGACCAGGAGCCGGGCCTGCAGAACGAAATCCGTGAGCTGATGAAAGGCTACGATTCGCCGAGAGAGTTCTACGTCGGCCGTCTGACCGAAGGGATCGCTACCCTTGGCGCCGCCTTCTACCCGAAACGCGTCATCGTGCGTTTGTCGGACTTCAAGTCGAACGAATATGCCAACCTGGTGGGCGGCGAGCGTTATGAGCCGGAAGAAGAGAACCCGATGCTCGGCTTCCGTGGCGCCGGACGCTACGTTTCCGAAAGCTTCCGCGACTGCTTCGCGCTGGAGTGTGAAGCGATGAAGCGCGTGCGTAACGACATGGGGCTGACCAACGTTGAAGTGATGGTGCCGTTTGTGCGTACCGTCGCCCAGGCGAAAGCGGTGGTCGAAGAGCTGGAGCGCCAGGGGCTGAAGCGCGGCGAGAACGGGCTGAAGATCATTATGATGTGTGAGATCCCATCGAACGCCTTGCTGGCCGAGCAGTTCCTCGAGTACTTCGACGGCTTCTCCATCGGTTCGAACGACATGACCCAGCTGGCGCTCGGTCTGGATCGCGACTCCGGCGTGGTCTCTGAGCTGTTTGATGAGCGCAACGACGCGGTGAAAGCCCTGCTGTCGATGGCGATCCGCGCAGCGAAAAAACAGGGCAAATACGTCGGCATCTGCGGCCAGGGGCCGTCTGACCATGAAGATTTTGCCGCCTGGCTGATGGAAGAAGGGATCGACAGTCTGTCCCTCAACCCGGATACCGTGGTGCAAACCTGGTTAGGTCTGGCGGAACTGAAAAAATAAGTTTGCCCTGACAGCACCGATCCCCGGCAGCGATGCCGGGGATTTTTTTTGCCTGTTGCAGGCTGTCCGGTGTGGCGATGCGCAGGACAAAAAAAAGCCCATCGTGGGAGATGGGCAAAGACTACACACAGCAATTCGTTGTTTCACTCAGGGGATTTCCATGCTTATAAATCAAGGTGTTGATTTATAACCGTGAGCTAATAGTAGGCAGCGGGGCCTTTGCCGTCGATCAGATTCCTCTCAATAGTTAAATTGTTGTGAAGGACCGGGGGAGGAAAGCGAGGGGAATGGCGCTCAGTGCCAGCGCTTTGCCGGCGATCAATAAATTTTGCTTAACAATAGGCGGGCAAGGAAACAGGCGGGTCTCCCCGCCTGCCAGGGCATTACTTGCGCCCAGCCTCCAGCTCGCTAAGCTCTTCGAGGACGACATCGGGGTCTTTCGGCGGCGGCGGCACTTCGTGTACCCAGGCGTCATACAGACGCCAGGAGACGGCCAGCAGCACTGGACCGATAAACAGACCGATCATGCCGAAGGCGATCAGTCCGCCAATGACGCCGGTAAGAATGAGGATCATCGGCAGGTCGGCGCCCATGCGGATAAGCACCGGACGAATGACGTTGTCCATGGTGCCAACCACGCAGCTCCACACCAGCAGCACGGTCCCCCAGGTGGTGTCCCCGCTCCAGTAAAGCCAGATAATCGACGGCACCAGAACCAGCAAAGGGCCGAGCTGGACCAGACAGGTAAAGATCATTACCACGGTCAGCAGAGCGGCGTAGGGGACGCCGGAGATGGCAAGGCCGATCCCGCCCAGCACCGCCTGAGTGAGGGCCGTCACCACCACGCCCAGAGCCACGGCGCGCACGGCCTGGCCGGCCAGCAGCACCGCCGCATCGCCGCGTTTGGCTGCGAGGCGTGTAGCGAAGTAGCGGAAACCGTAGGCCACCTGCTCGCCGCGCCAGTAGAGCAGCGCGCTGAACAACAGCATCAGACCGCAGTAGACCAGCAGCTTGCCGATGTGCGCCGCTTGCCCGACAAACCAGCTGGTGGTAGTGCCAATATAGGGGCGAACCTTGGCCATAATCGCCGAGCCGCCCATATCCAGCAGACCATGCCAGGCGGAGTACAGCTTATCGCCGACCAGCGGCACGCTGTTCAGCCAGGCGAAATCCGGCAGCGTCACATTTCCACTGCTGATAAGTTTGATCAGCGGGACGCTGTTATCCACCAGGCTGTTGACCAGCAGAGCGATAGGAATAACGAATAGCAAAAACAGCAGCAGGGTCATCGCCAGCACCGCCAGCATCCGTTTGCCGAACAGCACGCGCTGCAGACGCAGTAGCACCGGCCAGGTGGCGATCACCACCGTACCGGCCCAGGCGAAGGACAGAATAAACGGCTGCACAACCCACAGGCAGGATATGATAATCAGGGCCAGGAACAGCACCGACAGCAGTATTTGCGGAATGTCCCGAGGCTGATGGGGGTTTATCATAGAGAAATTTTACCTTTCCAGTCGCGCCAAAAAGCTGGCGCCGCGTAAATCCATGTACTGATAATAATATCAATAATATTGCCGGGCTGATTTTGCACAGAAAACACGTGGGCGCATATGAAAAAAATGTGATAAAAAGTTGAATGCGCTACGCAAACGTTTAGTTAGCACCAACACAATATTTTCAAACACAACATAGTCAGGCAGGGTCAAGTGTGATGATCCCACAAATTTCTCAGGCACCAGGGGTAGTTCAGCTGGTGCTGAATTTTTTGCAGGTACTGGAGCAACAGGGTTTTACCGGCGATACCGCCACCAGCTATGCCGACAGGCTGACGATGGCCACCGACAACAGCGTCTATCAGCTGCTGCCGGATGCGGTCCTTTTCCCGCGTTCTACGGCGGACGTGGCCTTGCTGGCGCGCGTCGCCGCCGAACCGCGCTTTACATCGCTGGTCTTCACGCCGCGCGGCGGCGGCACCGGCACCAACGGCCAGGCGCTGAACGGCGGGATTATTGTCGATATGTCCCGCTATATGAATCGCATCATCGAGATTAACCCCGAAGAGGGCTGGGTGCGCGTTGAAGCCGGGGTCATCAAAGATCAGCTGAACCAGTTTCTTAAACCCTATGGTTACTTCTTTGCACCTGAGCTTTCCACCAGCAACCGCGCCACGCTGGGCGGGATGATAAACACCGACGCGTCCGGACAGGGATCGCTGGTGTACGGTAAAACGTCGGATCACGTGCTCGGTCTGCGAGCTGTGCTGATGGGCGGCGATATCCTCGACACCCAGGCGGTGCCAGTAGCGCTGGCGGAGACGCTGGGCAACACCCCATCGACGATTGGCCGGATCTATAACACGGTCTACCAGCGCTGCAAGACGCAGCGTGAACTGATCATTGATAAGTTTCCTAAACTTAACCGCTTCCTCACCGGGTACGATCTGCGCCATGTCTTTAACGATGAGATGAGCGAGTTCGATCTGACCCGTATTTTAACCGGTTCGGAAGGCACGCTGGCGTTTATTACCGAAGCGCGGCTGGATATCACCCGCCTGCCGAAGGTGCGCCGTCTGGTCAACGTTAAATATGACTCCTTTGACTCCGCGTTGCGTAATGCGCCCTTTATGGTGCAGGCGAAAGCGCTGTCGGTGGAGACTGTCGACTCCAAGGTACTGAATCTGGCGCGCGAGGATATCGTCTGGCACTCGGTAAGCGAACTGATCACCGACGTGCCGGATAAAGAGATGCTCGGGCTCAATATCGTCGAATTCGCCGGGGATGACGCTACGCTGATTGACCAGCAGGTCACTACCCTGTGCCAGCGGCTGGATGAGCTGATGGCCGGCAGCGAGGCGGGCGTCATCGGCTGGCAGGTCTGTCACGATCTCGATGGCGTAGAGCGGATCTACGCCATGCGCAAGAAGGCCGTCGGCCTGTTGGGCAATGCCAAAGGCGCCGCCAAGCCTATTCCTTTCGCTGAAGACACCTGCGTACCGCCTGAGCATCTGGCGGATTATATCGTCGAGTTCCGCGCGCTGCTCGACAGCCACGGCCTGAGCTACGGCATGTTTGGCCATGTTGATGCCGGGGTGCTGCACGTGCGCCCGGCGCTGGATATGTGCGATCCGCAGCAGGAGGTGCTGATGAAGCAGATCTCTGACGACGTGGTGGCGCTGACGGCGAAGTATGGCGGCCTGCTGTGGGGCGAACACGGCAAAGGCTTCCGCGCGGAGTACAGCCCGGCCTTCTTTGGCGAGGCGCTGTACGGCGAACTTAGGAAGATCAAAGCAGTCTTCGATCCCGATAACCGCCTGAACCCAGGGAAAATCTGTCCTCCGGAAGGGGTCGACGCGCCGATGATGAAAGTCGATGCGGTGAAGCGCGGCACCTGGGATCGGCAGATCCCCATCGCGGTGCGCAGCAGCTGGCGCGGGGCGATGGAGTGTAATGGCAACGGGTTGTGCTTCAACTTTGACGTCAAGAGTCCGATGTGTCCGTCGATGAAAGTCAGCAACCAGCGCATCCACTCGCCGAAAGGGCGCGCGACGCTGGTGCGTGAATGGCTGCGCCTGCTGGCCGACCGCGGCGTCGATCCCAACCAGCTGGAGAAGGCGCTGCCGGAGCAGGGCGTCAGCCTGCGTTCGCTGGTGGCGCGCACGCGGAACAGCTGGCATGCGCGTAAAGGGGAATATGACTTCTCGCACGAGGTCAAAGAGGCGATGTCCGGCTGTCTGGCCTGCAAAGCCTGTTCGACCCAGTGCCCGATCAAAATCGATGTGCCCGAGTTCCGTTCGCGCTTCCTGCAGCTGTATCACAGCCGCTACCTGCGCCCGGTACGCGACCATCTGGTGGCCTCGGTCGAATCCTATGCGCCGCTGATGGCGCAGGCGCCGAAGACCTTTAACTTTTTTATTAACCAGCCGTGGCTGAAAAAGCTGTCGGAGAAGCACATCGGGATGGTCGATCTGCCGCTGCTTTCGGCGCCGTCGCTGAAGCAGCAGATGGCCGGCCACCGCTCTGCCAACATGACGCTGGAGCAGCTCGAAGCGCTGAGCGCTGAGCAGAAAGCGAAGATGGTGCTGGTGGTGCAGGATCCGTTCACCAGCTACTACGACGCCCAGGTGGTGGCTGACTTTATTCGCCTCGTCGAAGCGCTAGGCTATCAGCCGGTGCTGCTGCCATTCTCGCCGAACGGCAAAGCGCAGCATATCAAAGGGTTCCTCACCCGCTTTGCTCGCACCGCGCAGAAGACGGCTGACTTCCTCAATCGCGTGGCGCAGCTTGGCATGCCGCTGGTCGGCGTCGATCCGGCGCTGGTGCTCTGCTACCGCGATGAGTATAAGCAAACCCTCGGCGACAAGCGCGGCGATTTCCAGGTGCTGTTAGTCCATGAGTGGTTGCCGAAGGCGTTGACGACCGCCGCCCGTCCCGAACAGGGAGGCGAGCCCTGGTACCTGTTCGGTCACTGTACGGAAGTGACCGCGCTACCGGCGGCGACAAAACAGTGGGCAGAGATTTTTGCCCACTTTGGCGCGAAACTGGAAAACGTCAGCGTTGGGTGTTGCGGGATGGCAGGGACCTATGGCCATGAAGTGAAAAACCATGCCAACTCGCTGGCCATTTACGCGCTCTCCTGGCAGCAGGCGATGCAGCGGCTGCCGCGTAACCGTTGTCTGGTGACGGGCTACTCCTGCCGCAGTCAGGTGAAGCGCATTGAAGGCAGCGGCGTTCGCCATCCGCTGCAGGCGTTACTGGAGATAATAGGATGATTTGGAAACGTCAGGCCACGCTGGAGCAGCTCAACCGGCTCGGTGAGGGAAACATGGTAGGGCTGCTCGATATTCGCTTTGAGACCTTTACCGACGATACGCTGGAGGCCACGATGCCGGTGGATAGCCGTACGCAGCAGCCGTTTGGCCTGCTGCACGGCGGGGCCTCGGTGGTGCTGGCGGAGACCCTGGGGTCGGTAGCGGGTTATCTGTGCAGCGAAGGCGAACAGAAGGTGGTGGGGCTGGAGGTTAACGCCAACCACATTCGTTCGGCGCGCGGGGGCCGGGTGCGGGGGGTCTGTAAAGCGCTGCATGTCGGCACTCGTCATCAGGTCTGGCAAATCGAAATCTTCGACGAACAGTCGCGATTATGCTGTTCATCGCGGCTAACCACCGCAGTAATATAAGCCATGACCGGGAGGCGAGTAGCCTCCCTTTTTTCAGGGTAATAAACGGTAACGGGTTTGTCAGGACCAGAGATTTTGTCGCACGGACCACCCTGCAGCGGCAAGGAATTATCTAATAAATATATTATTGCCGATCCACTCGCGTTATATATGCTACTCTTTTCAATACTAAATGCTTAAAGGTAACAAGAGGACGGTTAACCATGGGTATTCTTTCCTGGATCATTTTTGGACTTATTGCCGGTATTTTAGCCAAGTGGATTATGCCGGGGAAAGACGGCGGCGGGTTTATTGTGACCGTTATTCTGGGGATCATCGGCGCCGTGGTTGGCGGCTGGATCAGTACCCTGTTTGGTTTTGGCAAGGTCGACGGGTTTAATTTCGGCAGCTTTGTGGTCGCGGTAATCGGCGCGCTGGTCGTGCTGTTTATCTACCGGAAAGTGCGCAGTTAAATCTCTGCCATTCTGTTTCATTCTCGTTAACAAAGCTGCCGCGATAAGCGGCAGCTTTTTTTATTGCAGTGCCCAGGTCAGGCGACCCGCGCAAGGGCTATTGCCCGTCGGCATCCCCGGTAACGGGCACCACCTCAACGTGAACTTCGTAGTGCTTCGCCGGGCTGGCCGGGATCAGCGCGGTCAGTTTGTTAATGGTTTCTGCCGGCGTATCGGTCGCTACCGTGGCCGAAAACAGCACCGGTCTGTGCGGCGGAAGCTGCGGCGGGAACGGCGGCAGGGGGCCACGGCCCATCTCCAGCGGGGGGCGGGCCCCGTTATCAACGGCGGGCGCCGGGACGTCGGTTTTATCGGCCGCAAAGGCGCTGGCGGCGGCAACCGCGGCGATGGCGAACAGGGCAGTCAAAGCTTTTTTCATCTGGTATTCCTCGATTAGCAAGTACCAAAAGAGTAGAGGGCGGCGGCAGGCGGGACAATCCCATGCGACGCGAATCCTCTGAATCTCCTTTTTTCTTCGCGAATGTGAAGGTCAGATGAGAGCTTGTGTCATTGGGGAAGCATTTTAGTTCAGCAGTACGCTCATAATCAGCAGCACGGCCATGCACATCGACATAATACTGATATCAACAATCATTCTTTACGACAAAAGCTCCAGCAAACGGGTACGGCACGGCGGCGACGTCAAAGCACGTATTATAGTGGTTAAAGATTGTACCCTGGCATATATTCACTGGACAAATGATTATTCGCCAGACGTTGCCTGAGTTGCCCGCGCCTGACCATAGCGCCATGACCACGACCGGTTCCACACCTTGCAACCAGCGTTCAGCGGAGCAACATGAGGATGGCTCATGTTGCAATGAATTTAAGTCGCTTTCCCTCCACCGCCGACTCTGGCAAAAATAGACTCATTAACGAATCAACAACATTTATCGGTTGAAGCGCGCCAGGCCTGACCCCGCGTTGCTTGTGGAATGGCAATCTGCTCATTCAGCTTCATACCCAACACCAGAATGGACAATCGCCATGACTAACGAATTTACCTATACGATTAAGCGCAGTCGTTTTGATGAAAACTATAACCCCGCGGAAAATACGCGTATTACCACCAACTTTGCCAATTTAGCCAGAGGGGAGAACCGTCAGGAAAATCTGCGCAATACGTTAATCATGATGAATAACCGGTTTAATACCCTGGCGCACTGGGATAATCCTCATAACGATCGCTATGCGGTGGAACTGGATATTATTTCTGTCGAGATGAATATTGCTCAGGATGGCGCCAGCTTCCCGGTGATAGAGATCCTGCAAACGCATATTGTCGATAAAAAGAGCGGAGAGCGCCATGCCGGTATCGCCGGTAATAACTTCTCCTCCTATGTGCGGGATTATGATTTTAGCGTGCTGCTGCTGGAACATAATAAAAACCGGGGTAGCTTTAGCGTGCCCGATAACTTTGGCGAGCTGCATGGCAATATCTTTAAGGATTTCGTGCAATCCAGCGCCTATAAGGCCAGCTTCAGCAAGGCGCCGGTGATTTGCCTGAGCGTCTCCAGCAAAGATGTTTACCGGCGTACCGGTAATGAACATCCGGTCCTCGGCATTGAATATGCTCAGGATGGCGTGTCGCTGACGGAGCGCTATTTCAGCAAAATGGGCCTGCAGGTGCGCTATTTTATGCCGAAGCACAGTGTCGCGCCGTTAGCCTTTTATTTTACCGGCGATCTGCTCAGCGATTACACCAGCCTGGAGCTGATCGCGACCATCAGCACGATGGAGACGTTCCAGAAAATATACCGCCCGGAGATCTACAATGCCAATTCCGCGGCGGGGCAATACTATCAACCCAATCTCAACCACCTGGATCATTCATTAACAAAAATTGTTTATGACCGGGAAGAGCGCAGCCTGTTGGCGATAGAGCAGGGTAAATTTACACAACAACATTTTATCAACCCGCACAAGACGTTGCTTGAGCAATGGTCTGCTAACTTCGCGCTTTGCTAAACCAAAATAAAAGGCTACTTATTATGAAAACATGGCTTCCGACATCGACCGCCGGCAGTTTACCGAAACCGTCCTGGCTGGCGCAGCCAGAGACCCTGTGGTCGCCCTGGAAACTGTCCAGCGAGGAATTACTGGCTGGCAAGCGCGATGCCCTGCGTTTGTCCCTCGACGACCAGCTGCGTGCCGGGATCGATATTGTCAGCGACGGCGAGCAAACGCGGCAGCACTTTGTCACCACCTTTATTGAGCACCTCAGCGGCGTTGATTTTGCCAAACGCGAGATCGTGAAAATTCGTAACCGCTATGAGGCCAGTGTTCCAACCGTGGTGGGCGCCGTGGAGCGCCAGAAACCGGTCTTCGTGGAGGACGCGCGCTATCTGCGTCAGCTCACCAGTCAGCCGATCAAATGGGCGCTGCCAGGCCCAATGACCATGATCGACACGCTGTATGACAACCACTATAAAAGCCGGGAAAAGCTGGCCTGGGAGTTCGCCAAAATCCTTAATCAGGAAGCGAAAGAGTTAGAGGCCGCCGGGGTCGATATTATTCAGTTCGATGAGCCGGCCTTCAACGTCTTCTTTGATGAAGTCAACGACTGGGGGATCGCCGCCTTAGAAAGAGCGACCGAAGGGCTGAAGTGTGAAACGGCGGTGCATATCTGCTACGGCTACGGCATCAAGGCGAATACCGACTGGAAAAAAACGCTGGGTTCTGAGTGGCGACAGTATGAGGAGGCCTTCCCGCAGCTGCAGAAATCCTCCCTCGATATTATCTCTCTCGAGTGCCACAACTCGCGGGTGCCGATGGATCTGCTGGAACTGATCCGCGGTAAAAAGGTGATGGTCGGGGCGATCGATGTCGCCAGTCATGCTATCGAAACCCCGGAAGAAGTGGCTGAAACCCTGCGCAAGGCGCTGGCGTTCGTCGATGCCGACAAACTCTACCCGTCCACCAACTGCGGTATGGCGCCGCTGCCGCGCCATGTCGCGACCGGCAAACTGCATGCCCTGAGCGCCGGCGCCGAGATCGTTCGCCGCGAGCTGGCGGCAAAGTAAGGCGGGGCGCATTCCCGTTATCTTCCTCTGGCGGTGTCACTCATCGCCGGTTCACCTCCTGAGCGGGCTGTTGCCCGCTCAGCGTCATGTTGCCGCCAGCGGGCGGCAGATCGCCCGCAGGGCGACGGCACTGCACAGCGGAAACAGCGCCAGCAGGAGCCAGGGATAAACCGCCTGCGGCGAGGGGGTGAGCGCCTGGTCAAGCAAATGACCGAGCAGTAAATTTCCGGCTAACACCGCGCACCCCCCCGCGGTGGCGAGCGCCCCGTAGTGGGCGCCCAGCGTCGACTCCTCAGCGAACAGCGGGATCAGATCCTTGGCTGAGGGCACCAGCAACATCTGGCCGAGGGTGAGCAGCGTGACAAAGCAGGCCGACGGCAATAATCGCAGCCAGCCTTCGGCGGGCGGGGTGGCGGCAAATAACGCCACGCAGACAAAAGAAGCCGACAGCAGCAGAAAGCCCACCGGCAGGATGCGCACGGCGCCAATTCGTCGGGCGAAGCGGGCGAGAGAGAGCTGCAGGGTGATAATCAACAGCGAGGCCAGCATAAAGAGCGGCGCCAGATCCTGCTCACGACCGCCGGAACGTTGGATCTCCACCGGCAGGGCGAGGTACAGCTGGTTGTAGCTCAACAGCCAGGAGCTGTAGGCGAGAATAAACGCGACAAAGCGCGGCTGGCGCAAAGGCATCCACCATGGGACTCGTCTGCGCGTTGTTGTCGTGTGCCCGTCGGCGGGCAGACAGAAAAAGAGCACCAGCAGCGCCAGGAGAAAGATTCCCGCGCCGGCGAGGGCGATATGCCGAAAGCCGATCCCGCTCAGCAGCCCTCCGGCCACCGGGCCGATAACCGCCCCCAGCTCACCGCACACCGCAAACAGCGCAAACCACTCGGCGCGGCTGCGTTTCCCGTTGGCCTGGCTGTGGGTACCGGTCCGCGCCAGCAGGGCCTCGATCGACGGGGAAAACAGAGCGCCGCCGACGCCGGTCAGGCAGGCGCCGAGGATAATGGGCCACAGCGACGTAGCGCACGCCAGCAGCAGATAACCGGCGACGCGAACGACGCAGCCGGCGAGGATGATGGCCTTAGCGCCATAGCGGTCGGCCAGCGTCCCGCCGATGATAAACATGCCCTGCTGAGAGAAGGTGCGCAGCCCGAGGATCAGGCCGATAAGTCCCCCCGAGAGCAGCATGTCGTCGCGCAGGAAGAGGGCGAGGAAAGGAACGACCGCGTAAAAGCCAATATTAAAAACGAACTGACTTCCCAGTAACACGGGAGGCCAGAGGGTTGCCGCAGGGCGCAGGGAGAAGAGAGGCATATCCGCCCAACCTAAACGATGAAATGAATGTGTTTTTTACCGTGGTAAGGGGAGATCTCGATTTTGGTTTTCACCCGGAAAACGTCCCACAGCAGCGCTTCGGACAAAATCTCCTCCGGCGTCCCGCTGGCGAGGATCTGCCCCTGCTGCATCACGATCAGCGAATCGCAGAACATCGCGGCATGGTTAAGATCGTGAATGGCCACAATGCTGGTCACCGGCAGCTCGCTGATCAACTGCATTAACTGCATCTGATGGTGTATATCCAGATGGTTGGTAGGCTCATCCAGCAGGATTTCGCTCGGGCTCTGCGCCAGCGCGCGGGCGATATGCACCCGCTGCCGCTCGCCGCCGGAGAGGCTTAACCATCCCTGCTCGCTTTTCTCCAGCATCGCTACCCGCTGCAGCGCGGCGGTGATCGCCTCATCATCCTGAGCGCTCCAGTTTGAAAACGGGGAGTGGTGGGGTATGCGCCCCAGGCGCACGACGTCGCGCACCCGCATATTGGCCTCGGTCATGCCGTGTTGCTCGACGAAAGCCACGCGGCGGGCGAGCTGCTTTTTCGCCATCCGGGTGATGTCCTGGCCGTCGAGGGTGACGCGACCCGCATCCGGGCGGCGCAGGCCCGCCAGAACGCGCAGCAGCGAGGATTTGCCGCAGCCGTTGGGTCCCAGCAGTCCGACCGTTTCGCCGCGCGACACCCGCAGCGAGACATTATTGACGATGACCTTTTTGCCTGCCTTCCAGGTGATATTTTCAGCGCAAATACTCATCACTTATTCCTTGAGCGGTAGATAATCACGGCAAAGAAAGGCACCCCAACCAGGGCGGTTACCACCCCAACGGGCAGACTCTGCGGGGCAATCAGCAGGCGCGACGCAATGTCCGCCAGCACCATCAATATCGCCCCTGCCAGCGCGCTGGCGATCAGCAACGTCCGGTGTAGCGGGCCAAAGAAGAAGCGCATCACGTGCGGCACCACCAGGCCGACAAAGCCGATCGAGCCGGCCATACTGACGATGGTGGCGGTGATCAGCGCCGCGGTGGTGAAGAGGATCAGGCGTACCTGTGGCACGGCAATCCCCAGCGAGGCGGCGGCATCATCGCCGAAGGTGAATGCATCCAGCGCCCGGGCATACCACAGGCAGACCGCCAGGCCCGCGAGCACCACCACGATGACCAGCTGGAATTCGGGCCAGCGGACGCCGCTGAAGCTGCCCAGCAGCCAGAACATCACATCGCGCGCCTGCTGCGCGCTGGCGGAGGTGCTGATGGTGTAAGCCGTGATGGCGTTAAATAACTGTGACGCGGCAACGCCCGCCAGAATCGTACGCTCATTGCCGCCGCGCGCGCCATTAGTCAGCAAGGCGACAAAGGCGAAGGCGGCGAAGGCCCCGGCAAAGGCGCCTGCCGAGAGGGAAATCGCGCCAGCGCCAAGGCCCAACACCACGATCGACACCGCGCCGGTGGAGGCCCCGGCGGAGACGCCGAGGACGTAGGGTTCCGCGAGGGCATTTTTCAGCAGGCTTTGCAGCACGACGCCGCAGATAGCGAGGCCTGCGCCGCAGCAGGCGGCGACCAGCGCGCGGCTGAGGCGGAAATCCCAGATCACGCTCTCATAGATACGGTTGAGAGGCTCAGCGGTTAAGCCGGTTCTGTTGCTGATAGCGTAAAAGACATTCTGCAGCGGGATGGCCAGCTCGCCGACGCTGACGCCCACCGCTATCACCAGCGCCAGCACGATCACGGCCAGTAAACACCAGCCAGTGAGCAGCATGCTGCGGCGCGTCTGAAGCACGGCGACGCTCATCAGTTCAGCCCCATTTTTCTCAGCTGCTCGCCCACCTGTTCCGCGCCATAAAGCGTGCGGATGGTCGGGTTCATCGCCTGACCGTCCATGACCACGATATGGCCTTTTTTCACGGCCTCCAGCTGGCTGACGGCGGGATCGCTTTTGAGGAATTTGATCTTCTCCTCGGCCTTATCCAGCGCCCAGCGGTTACGATCCAGGCTGGAGACCACGATCACATCCGGGTTGGCGGCAATAATGCTCTCCCAGCTCACCGTGGGCCACTCGGTTTCGGAGGTAATCGCATTATGTCCGCCCAGCACACTGGCGATAAATCCGGAGGCGCTGTTTTTGCCGCCAACATAGGCATCGGCCGAAGGTGAGGCGCTGGAGAACCAGAAGACGAAGGAGAGATCCTTTTTGCTTTTACCAAACTCCTGGCGCAGGTCGGCTTCACGTTTTTTGAAATCGGCAATCAGCGCCTGACCACGATCTTCGACGTTGAAAATGCGGGCAAAATCGCTAATTTCCTGATACAGCCAGGTCATATCCCACAGCTTTTGCCGGCTGCCATACATATCGCCGGTGGCCTTTTTGGTGGCGCACATCCCCGGTGAGACGTAGCTGTTTACGCCGACGGTAGCGAGATCTTCACGCTTAGCGACTTTGCTTTCCGGCCCCAGTAGCAGAGGTAACTGGGCGGGAACGAAATCGGGATTTTGCGCCAGCACGGATTCCAGGCTCGGAATTTCCACCGTCAGGGTTTTAATCTTCGCGTTTTGCTCAGCCAGCTGCGGTAAAACGCTGGTCGGCCAGAAGGCGCTGGCGACCACCTGCTTTTGCAGCCCGAGCAGCAGCAGAATTTCGACCGTATTTTGCCCCAGCGCGACCACGCGCTCCGGCGGCCGGGTGAAGGTCTCCTGATAGCCACAGTTTTCAATCGTCAGGGGGTAGGTTGTTGCCAGCGCGGAACTGACGGCGGTGAACATCAAGCCTAACGCGCAGAGGACCTTCTTCATTAAACGCTATCCTTGTAAACAGGCGAGTGGATGACCAGCAAATGGGAGTAATGCAAATGAAACTCATTATTGGGGCGGGGTTTTATACAATGCCATATTTACAGTGTCAATGAGTGACTATTTCGGCAGGCAATGAAATGCCCGCGCGATGGGGCGGATCAGCTCGCCAGTGGGCCACGAATATACGCCTGCAACCCCTGGGCGAGAAAATCAAATACCCGCTTACAGGCTGGGCTGTGGCGCAGATCCTCATGCATTACCAGCCAGGTATCGAGATTCAGGGAAAAGTCGGCCGCCAGCACTCGCTGCAGGGGAATAATGCCATCCGCAAGGGGCACCTGGCAGATGCCGATCCCAGCTCCGGCGCGGATCAGGCTCAACTGGGCGAGGTCGCTATCGGTCCGCATCGCGAACGCTTCGCGCTGAAATCGGGGGTAAGCCTGCAGGGCCCGGCGAACAAGTGGGGTGGCGCTATCGAAACCAATTAGCGCGTGGCTGGCCAGATCGTCGAGGGTAGCGGGCAGGCCCTGGCGCGTCAGGTAGGCGGCGGTGGCATGTAACCCAAGCTCGATCCTGCCGAGACGGCGGGCGATAAGCTGCTCCTGCTGCGGGGCGACCATCCGCACCGCAATATCCGCCTCCCGGTGAAGTAGATCCTGAAACCGATTGGAGAGCATCAGTTCGATGACAATATTCGGGCACGCCTGCCTGAGCCGGGCAACCAGCGGCGGCAGCACCTCGGCGCCGACCACCTCGCTGGCGGCCACCCGCACCACGCCACGCAGTTCGGTTCGGTCGCGACTAAAGTTAGCCGCCGTGCGTTCCAGCGCCCGGGCGGTATTGTCCATCGCCTCGGCGTGCACCCGCAGCGCCAGCGCCGCGTCGGTCGCCAGCAGGCCGGTCTGCGAGCGGGTAAATAAGGCCTGGCCGAGCGCGGCCTCCAGCCCGGCAATATGGCGCCCCGCCGTCGGCTGGGTGATGTTCAGGGTGCGCGATGCGCCCGATAAGGAACCTTCCTGCAGGACGGCGAGAAAGGTTCGGTACCACTCCCAGGGAATAGAGGTATTCATACAAAAATGTATAGCTGCTCGATGATGGTATGCAATTTCATTTGATATGAGCGGCAGGTAGGCTGTCAAGCATCCATTAGTGAACGGGGAAAGAGGATGAACAGCAGCGGCAAAGTACTTATTCTGGGAGCAAGCGGGGGGATTGGCGGGGAAGTGGCGCGCCGGCTGGTGGCGGACAACTGGCAGGTTCGGGCGCTGAAGCGCGGCGCTCAGATACGCGGTCCCGCAGATGGCATGCAGTGGATAGCCGGCGACGCGCTGAATGCCGGGCAGGTTGCGGCGGCGGCTGCCGGTTGCGACGTTATCGTCCATGCGGTCAATCCGCCGGGCTACCGGCACTGGCGGCAGCAGGTACTGCCCATGCTGCACAACACCCTGCAGGCCGCCGAACAACAGCGGGCGTTAGTTGTCCTGCCCGGCACGGTCTATAACTATGGACCGGATGCCTTTCCGCTGATTGCTGAAGAGGCCGCACAACAGCCAGTGACCCGCAAAGGTGCCATCCGGGTGGAGATGGAGCTGGCGCTGGAGGATTACGTGCAGCGCGGTGGCCGGGCGTTGATTGTTCGGGCGGGCGATTTTTTTGGTCCACGCGCCGGAAATAACTGGTTTTCTCAGGGGCTGGTCAAGCCCGGGCAGCTTCCCCGCGTCATTAGCCGCCCGGGGGCGATCGGCGTCGGGCATCAGTGGGCTTATCTGCCCGACGTCGCCGACACCACCGCCGCGCTGTTGGCCCGCAGGCATGAGCTTGAGCCGTTTGCTCGTTTTCATATGCAGGGCCACTGGGACCCGGACGGCAGCGAAATGAGTCAGGCGATCCAGCGGGTGGTCGCCCGCTATGGCGGCCGAGCGGCAGTGAAGTCTTTTCCCTGGTGGCTGGTAAAGCTGGCGGCGCCCTTTAACGCCACCCTGCGGGAAATGGTCGAGATGCACTATCTCTGGCGTCTGCCGGTACGCCTGCGCAACGATAAACTGGTTGATTTTTTAGGTGCGGAGCCGCATACCCCACTCGACAGCGCGGTGCTTCAGACGCTGCAAGGCCTGGGTTGTCTGCCCGCCGGCGCGATAAACACCGAGGTGCGCGAGGCGTGACGCGGCGAGAGGTTCACAGAACGGACGTTATTGTGACCAAATCATAATAACGTCACTCGTTGTCAAACGATAGCGATCGCATTAAGCTAAACGGATGACGAAAAATACCCCCACCCCTGCAAGCCGTGGTCCCCATGACCACAGCGTTCGGGACCAGATTCTTGACGCGGCCATGGCGCACTTTAGTCGCTATGGCTACGAGAAAACGACGGTCACCGATCTCGCCAAAGCGATAGGCTTTTCTAAAGCCTATATCTACAAGTTTTTCGACTCCAAGCAGGCGATTGGCGAGGCGATTTGCGCCAGCCGGCTTGAGAAGATCATGGTGGCCGTCAGCGCGGCTATCGCCGATGCGCCGTCCGCCAGCGAGAAACTGCGCCGCCTGTTCCGGGCACTGACCGAGGCCGGCAGTGAACTGTTTTTTGAGGATCGCAAACTGTACGACATCGCCGCCGTCGCAGCGCGCGATAAATGGCCTTCAACGGAACAGTATGCCGGTCATCTACAGCAGCTGATTGGTCAAATCCTTGTCGAAGGCCGCCAGGCGGGTGAGTTCGAGCGCAAAACCCCGCTGGATGAGGCAACCCTGGCGGTCTATATGGTGATGTGTCCTTTCATCAACCCGGTGCAGTTGCAATACAATCTCGACACCGCGCCCACCGCGGCGGTGCTGCTTGCCTCCCTGATCCTGAGAAGTCTCTCCCCCTGATTGGTGACTATTGACTTTATTGGTCACTAGTCTGAGAATGCGGTCACTGTCCGGTCTTTTCATTAAGGTGACCCATGCTCAGGCTCAATGCCGTCCATCTTGCCGTCTGCCTCCTGCCGCTGGCCCTCGCGGGCTGCGGCGAACCTGCCGATCATGACGATCCCCGCACCCGGCCGCCGCTGGTCCGGGTGGCGACCGTCGAGCGCGCGGAGGCCAGCTCGCGGGCCTTTACCGGCGTGGTGGTCGCTCGTACCCAAAGCGATCTCGGCTTCCGGGTATCGGGAAAAATCCTTGCCCGGCTGGTGGAGACCGGGCAGAGCGTCAAGCGCGGTCAACTGCTGCTGCGTCTGGATCCGGCTGATTTAACCTTGCAGGCGCAGTCTCAACAGCGGGCCGTGGATGCCGCGCGGGCGCGAGCCAAAAAGGCGACCAACGATCTGGCCCGCTATCGCGGCCTGGTGGCGAGCGGCGCCGTCTCGGCCGCGGAATTCGACCAGATTAACGCAGCGGCAGAGGCGGCGAGAGCCGACCTGAGCGCGGCCCAGGCGCAGGCCAATGTGGCGCAAAACGCCACCGGCTATGCCGGACTGCTGGCGGACGCTGACGGCGTGGTGGTGGAAACGCTTGCCGAACCGGGGCAGGTGGTCAGCGCCGGACAGGTGGTGATCCGCCTGGCGCGGGCGGGGCAGCGCGAAGCGCGGGTGCAGCTTCCGGAGACGCTGCGCCCGGCGGTCGGCAGCGAGGCGCTGGCGACACGCTATGGCAGCGAATCTCAGCCGGTCACGGCGACCCTGCGACTGCTTTCGGACGCGGCTGACGCCACCACCCGCACCTTTGAAGCGCGCTATGTGCTGAACGGGGCGCTGGCGAATGCGCCGCTGGGGTCTACCGTGACCCTGCGTATCGGCAGCGACCAGGCGCCAGGCCAGGTGCTGGAGGTGCCCCTGGCGTCGCTCTACGATCCGGGCAACGGCCCTGGCGTCTGGCGCATTGCCTCGCGTCCGGCCACCGTCTCCTGGCAACCGGTGACCGTGCTCGGCCTGAATGATGAAACGGCGCGGGTGACCGGCCCGCTGAAGCCCGGCGAGCCCATCGTCGCCCTGGGCGCCCATCTTCTGCACCAGGGCGAGGCGGTGCGTCTGGCGGAACGACGCGAGCATAATGCCGCCGGGAGCCAGCCATGAGCGCCGGGCGTTTTAATCTCTCCGCGCTGGCCGTCCGCGAGCGGTCGGTGACCCTGTTTTTGATTATCCTCATCTCCGTCGCCGGGCTGGTGGCGTTCTTCGGACTCGGGCGGGCGGAAGATCCGCCCTTCACGGTCAAGCAAATGACGGTCATTACCGTCTGGCCCGGCGCCACCGCGCAGGAGATGCAGGATCAGGTCGCCGAGCCGCTGGAAAAACGGCTCCAGGAGCTGAAGTGGTACGATCGCACGGAGACCTATACCCGCCCTGGTATGGCGTTGATCACGTTATCGCTGCAGGATCAGACCCCGCCGTCCGAGGTGCCGGAGCAGTTTTATCAGGCGCGCAAAAAGCTCGGGGATGAGGCGAAAAACCTGCCTGCCGGCGTCTCCGGCCCGATGATGAATGACGAATTCGCCGATGTCACCTTTGCCCTCTTTGCTCTGAAAGCGCGGAGAGAGCCGCCGCGGCAGCTGGTGCGTGACGCTGAAGCCCTGCGCCAGCAGCTGCTGCATGTGCCCGGGGTGAAAAAAGTGAATATCCTCGGCGAACAGGCGGAGCGCATTTATCTCTCCTTTTCTCATGATCGTCTCGCCACCCTGGGCCTTTCGCCAGAGGCGATTTTTGCCGCGCTGAACAGCCAGAATGTGCTGACCGCCGCCGGGGCCATTGAGACCCGGGGCGGGCAGATCTTTATCCGCCTCGACGGGGCGTTCGACCGCCTGCAGCAGATCCGCGACACGCCGATTATTGCCGGGGGCAGAACGCTGAAACTGGCCGATGTCGCCACGGTTGAGCGAGGGTATGAAGATCCCGCGACCTTCCTGATCCGCAATCAGGGCGAACCGGCGCTGCTGCTGGGGGTGGTGATGCGCGAGGGCTGGAATGGTCTGGCGCTGGGGAAAGCGCTGGACGCCGAAACGGCCAGCATCAATCAGAGCCTGCCGCTCGGCATGTCGTTGACCAAGGTGACCGATCAGTCGGTGAATATCAGCGCCGCAGTCGATGAGTTCATGATCAAATTCTTTGTCGCCCTGCTGGTGGTGATGGCGGTGTGCTTTGTCAGCATGGGGTGGCGCGTGGGGGTGGTGGTCGCGGCGGCGGTGCCTTTAACTCTGGCCGTGGTGTTTGTGGTGATGGAGGCGACCGGCAAAAACTTCGACCGCATCACTCTCGGCTCGCTGATCCTCGCCCTGGGCCTGCTGGTGGATGATGCCATCATTGCCATCGAAATGATGGTGGTCAAAATGGAGGAGGGGTATGACCGCCTCAAAGCCTCTGCCTATGCCTGGAGCCATACCGCGGCGCCCATGCTGGCCGGTACCCTGGTGACGGCCGTTGGCTTTATGCCCAATGGATTTGCGCAGTCCACCGCCGGGGAGTACGCCAGCAACGTGTTCTGGATCGTCGGTATCGCGCTGATTGCCTCCTGGATTGTGGCGGTGATTTTTACCCCCTGGCTGGGGGTGCACCTGTTGCCGGACAGAAAGCCCGCGGCGGCAGGCCACGCCGCGCTGTATGACACCCCGCGCTATCAGCGCTTCCGTCGGCTGCTGACCCGGGTTATCGCCCGCAAATGGCGCGTGGCCGCCAGTGTGGTGGTGCTGTTTATGGTGGCGATACTGGGAATGAGCGTGGTGAAAAAGCAGTTTTTCCCCACCTCCGATCGTCCGGAAGTACTGGTTGAAGTACAGATGCCTTACGGGTCGTCGATTATCCAGACCAGCGCCGCGACGGCGAAAATTGAGCACTGGCTGCAGCAGCAGCCGGAGGCGAAGATTGTCACCAGCTATATCGGCCAGGGCGCGCCGCGCTTTTACCTGGCGATGGCCCCGGAGTTGCCCGATCCCTCCTTTGCCAAACTGGTGGTGTTGACCGACGGTCAGGACGCCCGCGAGGCGCTCAAGCGGCGGCTGCGGGAGGCGGTGGCCAATGGCCTGGCGCCGGAAGCGCGGGTGCGCGTCACTCAGCTGGTCTTTGGCCCTTATTCGCCCTATCCGGTTGCCTGGCGGGTGATGGGGCCCGATCCGCACACCTTGCTCGACATCGCCGAACGGGTTAAATCGGTGCTGCAGGCCAGTCCGCTGATGCGCACCGTCAATAGCGACTGGGGTTCGCGGGTGCCGGTGATGCATTTCAGCCTCAATCAGGACCGGCTGCAGGCGAGCGGACTCAGCTCCCAGTCCGTCGCCCAGCAGCTGCAGTTCCTGCTGTCAGGGATCCCCATCACCACCGTTCGGGAAGATATTCGCGCCGTGCAGGTCATCGGCCGCGCGGCGGGCGATATCCGTCTGGATCCGGCGAAAATCGCCGACTTCACCCTGGTGGGCAGCGGCGGGCAGCGGGTTCCCTTATCACAGATTGGCGACGTGTCGATCAGAATGGAGGACCCGCTGCTTCGCCGTCGCGATCGCACGCCGACCATCACCGTCCGCGGAGATGTCGCGGATAACCTGCAGCCGCCGGATGTCTCCACCGCGCTGATGAAATCGCTGCAGCCCATTATCGACTCGCTGCCGCCGGGGTATCGCATCGAGACGGCGGGGTCGATCGAGGAGTCAGGCAAAGCCACGCGGGCGATGGTGCCGTTATTTCCCATCATGATCGCCCTCACGCTGCTGATCATTATCCTGCAGGTGCGTTCGCTGTCGGCGATGGTCATGGTTTTCCTGACCGCGCCGCTGGGGCTGATTGGCGTGGTGCCGACACTGCTGCTGTTCAATCAGCCGTTTGGCATCAATGCTCTTGTGGGCCTGATCGCCCTGTCGGGGATCCTGATGCGCAATACGCTGATCCTGATTGGCCAAATCCACCATAACGAACAGGCAGGGCTCGATCCGTTCCACGCGGTGGTGGAGGCGACAGTACAGCGCGCCCGCCCGGTTCTGCTGACCGCGCTGGCGGCGATCCTGGCGTTCATTCCGCTCACCCATTCGGTCTTCTGGGGAACGCTCGCCTATACGCTGATTGGCGGGACGCTGGGGGGAACCATCATGACCCTTATTTTCCTGCCGGCCATGTACGCGATCTGGTTCCGCATCCGACCTCAGCCCCCGGCTGACGCAGTGCAACACCCGGCGCTGCACCCGCAGGGGTAATTCCCTCTTGCCGGACCTGGCCGATAAACGCGGTCAGGCCCGGCCCTGGGCAGCGTCAGGCGGGTAAGGATACCGGCACCGCATGAGTGCGATGTTGATCCTGTTCGAGACGGTCAAGGCAATCGAGGCTGATGGCCGATGGCGAGGTCGCGCCGGTGAGGGTCATGGTGACCTTCATATCCTCGGCAAATAAGCGCAGCAGATGCGCCACGCCCGCTTCGCCCGCCGCGGCCAGGGCATAAATATAGGCCCGTCCGAGCAGCACGCCCTTCGCGCCGAGGGCCAGCAGGCGAATGACGTCCACGCCGGAGCGCACCCCGGAATCAGCAAGCACCGTCAGATCGTCGCCGACCGCATCCACCACCCTTGGTAGCGCCCGGGCAGTGGGGATGGCGCCATCGAGCTGTCTGCCGCCATGATTCGACACCACAATGCCATCGGCGCCGAGGCGCACGGCATTGCGCGCATCGTCGGTATCGAGGATCCCTTTGATGATTAATTTCCCTTGCCAGCTGTCGCGGATCCACTCCAGATCGTGCCAGGCGATGGACGGGTCGAAGTTGTTGCTGATGAACCCCATGTAGTCGTCCATGGTCATTTTGTGGCCGGTGTAGGCTTCGATATTACCGAACGACAGGGGCCTGCCCGCCAGCCCGACGCTCATTGCCCAGCGTGGATGAGTACAGGCCTGGAGATACTGTCGCAGGGTGGCGTGCGGCCCGGACATGCCTGATCGATTATCCCGATACCGCGAGCCGGGGATCGGCATATCGACGGTGAATACCAGGGTTTTCATGCCGGCGGCCCACGCGCGCTCCAGCGCATTACGCATGTAGCCGCGATCTTTCAGCACGTACAGCTGGGACCAGAGTGCGCCGCTGGCCTGGCTCGCCACCTCTTCAATGGAGCAGACCGACACCGTGGACAGGGTGTACGGGATCCCGGCGCGGGAGGCGGCGCGGGCCGCCTGAACTTCGCCGCGGCGGGCGTACATCCCGGTGGCGCCGACCGGCCCCAGCGCCACGGGCATCGCCCATGAGGCATCAAGGATCGTGGTGGCCAGCGTCGGTTCGCCCGCCCCGCACAGCACGCGCTGGCGAAGGGCTACCGAAGCAAGCTCGGTGGCGTTGGCGTTCATGGTATTTTCCGCCACCGCGCCACCGTCAATATAATCGAAAAGGAAGCGGGGCAGACGGCGACGAGCGGCTTCGCGATAATCGCTGGGGGCTGAAACAATCATTATTATGTCCTTATGTCTTTTAACCTAAGTGGATGTTCTGCAGGCAAAAAAACTATAGGCTTCTAAAAACCGGTGGGGAAATGAAATATTAGCATCCCAGCTATTCCCTGCTGGAATAATCTGGTTTTATCGCTGAGGCTGTTATTTCCTTTTTTTACTCTTCGGCGCGCGCGTTATTTTTATTTATTTCCGCGCAACGTGAAGCTGGCAAAATAAAGACCCGGTATGAGGCGACAGCGCTTTGCGCCATCGCCACCAGGGGGAAGGAGAGGTCAGCGCGGCGTCTGCGTTTTCCGGGAGGTGTAAAGAAGATGAATTTGAAATTGAGCTGGTGGTATCTTTTGCTAGCCTTTCTCTGGAGGACAGACGGAGCGACACCATGAAAGATAAAGATGAACAAACGGCATTGATTGGCATGGCCATCGGCGCGGCGGTCATTAGCTTAGTGGCTACACAGAAGCAGATTAATCAGGGGAGTATCGTGGATGAACTGGTGAGACTGGGCAGACAGAAGGGGGACGGGGTGGAAGATGAGGTTTTTGTTCAGGCCGCCCGCCTGGTCAGAAAAGGCACCTAGCCAACCGCTACCCTGCCTGGCAATCCATTTACCCGTTTCATCACAGTTTTCATTCCCTGGATCGCGGCCTGGCGAGCGGCGATTGTTGCTTTCTGAAAGCGTCACGGACTGGCGCTTTCTTATCCTGAACCACAGGCCCTGCGCCTTCTCGGCCTTGTTGGCCTTTAGGTGACGCTGTCACTTTTACTTCTCCAGGCTGTGCGAGAAACAGGAACCGGGTCATCTGCTATTGCATAAATCGGTATTTTCGATACATCTTTACCATTGCGTGCGAATATAGAACGATTTCAGAATAACATATTATAAATCAAAAGATTAAGTTCACCCTGCACACCCTGATAATCCCCGGGCGAGGGTCTATGCTTATAAAAAGCGCTAAATGGGGCAATACCCCTGCTGCAGATGGGTTGAAGTGATAATCATTATCACTAACATGGCGGTATGCCTTGATGGCGCCAACCTGGAGGTCTATCGATGGAAGTACAAGCAGGAACCTTTAATCCCGCCGATTTTAGCTGGCAGGGACTGACCATGACGCCGGCCGCTGCCGCGCATATTCGCGATCTGATGCGCAAGCAACCGGACAAAAAAGGGCTGCGGCTGGGGATAAAAACCAGCGGCTGCGCCGGTTTTGGCTATGTGCTCGAAATGATTGCCGAGCCGGCAGCCGACGATCTGCTCTTTGAACATGACGGGGCGAAACTGTGGGCGCCGCTGCAGGCGATGCCGTTCATTGACGGCACGGAGCTCGATTACGTCCGGGAAGGTTTAAATGAAATCTTTAAATTTCATAACCCGAAAGCGCAGCACGAGTGCGGCTGTGGCGAAAGTTTTGGGGTGCAGGCGGAGTAACTATGTCGCGTAATACTGAAGCAACTGACGATGTCAAAACCTGGACCGGCGGCCCGCTCAATTATAAAGAGGGCTTTTTCACCCGGCTGCAGACCGATGAGCTGGCCAAAGGGATTAATGAAGAGGTGGTCCGGGCCATTTCCGCCCGTCGCAATGAGCCGCAGTGGATGCTGGAGTTTCGGCTCAATGCTTTCCGGGCATGGCTGGAGATGGAGGAGCCGCACTGGCTGAAGGCGCATTACGATAAGCTGAATTATCAGGACTACAGCTACTATTCCGCCCCCTCCTGCGGCAACTGCGATGAGACCTGCGCTTCAGAGCCGGGCGCGGTGCAGCAGACCGGGGCCAACACCTTCCTGACCAGCGAGGTGGAAGAAGCCTTTAACCAGCTGGGCGTGCCGGTACGTGAAGGGCGCGAGGTGGCGGTGGACGCCATATTCGACTCCGTGTCGGTGGCGACCACCTACCGCGAAAAGCTGGCGGAGCAGGGGATCATCTTCTGTTCTTTCGGCGAGGCGATCCACGACCATCCGGAACTGGTGAAAAAGTATCTGGGCACCGTGGTGCCAGGCAATGACAACTTCTTTGCCGCGCTGAACGCCGCGGTGGCCTCGGATGGCACCTTTATCTATGTGCCGAAGGGCGTCCGCTGCCCGATGGAGCTGTCGACCTATTTCCGCATCAACGCCGAAAAGACCGGGCAGTTTGAACGCACCATTCTGGTGGCCGATGAAGGCAGCTACGTCAGCTATATTGAGGGCTGCTCGGCGCCGGTGCGCGACAGCTATCAGCTGCATGCGGCGGTCGTTGAAGTCATCATCCATAAAGATGCGGAAGTGAAATACTCCACGGTGCAGAACTGGTTCCCCGGCGACAACAACACCGGCGGCATTCTCAACTTCGTCACCAAGCGTGCGCTGTGCGAAGGGGAGAACAGCAAGATGTCATGGACCCAGTCGGAAACCGGCTCGGCCATCACCTGGAAATACCCCAGCTGCATTCTGCGCGGCGATAACTCGATCGGCGAATTCTTCTCGGTAGCGCTGACCAGTGGTCACCAGCAGGCGGACACCGGCACCAAAATGATCCATATCGGCAAGAACACCCGCTCGACCATCATCTCGAAAGGGATCTCCGCCGGACACAGCCAGAACAGCTATCGCGGGCTGGTCAAAATCATGCCGACCGCGACTAACGCCCGCAACTTCACCCAGTGCGATTCGATGCTGATCGGCCCGGACTGCGGGGCGCATACCTTCCCGTATGTGGAATGCCGCAACAACAGCGCCCAGCTGGAACATGAAGCGACCACTTCGCGGATTGGCGAAGATCAGCTGTTCTACTGTTTACAGCGCGGGATCAGCGAAGACGATGCCATCTCGATGATCGTCAACGGTTTCTGTAAAGACGTCTTCTCCGAACTGCCGCTGGAGTTCGCCGTCGAAGCGCAAAAATTGCTGGCCATTAGCCTTGAACATAGCGTCGGCTGATAATTAAGGAAAAAAGATGTTAAGTATTCAAGATTTACACGTCGCCGTCGAAGATAAAGCTATCCTGCGCGGGCTGAACCTTGAGGTGCGCCCGGGGGAGGTCCACGCCATTATGGGGCCAAACGGCTCGGGGAAAAGTACGCTTTCGGCCACCCTGGCCGGGCGTGAGGATTACGAGGTGACCGGCGGCCGCGTCGAATTTAAGGGTAAAGACCTGCTGGAACTTGCCCCGGAAGATCGCGCCGGAGAAGGTATCTTTATGGCCTTCCAGTATCCGGTGGAAATTCCCGGCGTCAGCAACCAGTTCTTCCTGCAGACCGCGCTGAATGCCGTGCGCAACTATCGCGGCCAGGAGCCGCTGGATCGCTTCGACTTCCAGGATCTGATGGAAGAGAAAATCAGGCTGCTGCAGATGCCGGCAGATCTGCTGACCCGCTCGGTGAACGTTGGCTTCTCCGGCGGTGAGAAAAAGCGTAACGATATTCTGCAAATGGCGGTGCTGGAGCCGGAGCTGTGCATTCTTGATGAGTCAGATTCCGGGCTGGATATTGATGCACTGAAGATTGTCTCGGAAGGTGTCAACTCGCTACGCGACGGCAAACGCGCCTTCATCATTGTCACCCACTATCAGCGCATTCTTGACTATATCAAGCCGGACTACGTCCATGTTCTGTATCAGGGGCGGATCGTGAAGTCGGGGGATTTCACCCTCGTCAAACAGCTGGAGGAGCAGGGCTATGGCTGGCTTACCGAACAGCAGTAACGCGCTGCAGCAGTGGCACCACCTGTTTGAAGCGCAGGGCGGCCAGCGTACGGCGGAGGCCACCCAGCATCTGCAGCAGCTGCTGCGCCTGGGGCTGCCGACACGTAAGCACGAGGACTGGAAATACACCCCGCTGGATGCGCTACTCAACGGTCACTTTGTCGCCGACGAGGGGGCATCGCTCAGCGCTGAACAGCGTGATGCGCTGGCGCTGCCGCTGGACGCCTGGCGGCTGGTGTTTATCGATGGCCGCTATCATCCTGAGCTGAGCGACGATCTCGCCGCCAGCGGCGTGGAGGTCAGCGTCGATAACCAACGCCAGCATCTGCCGGATGCTTTGCATCCGGAGGTGTTTCTCCATCTGACCGAAAGCCTGGCGCAGACGGTGACCCGCCTTCGCGTACCGCGCAACCGCCGCCTGGATAAGCCGCTGCTGCTGATGCATATCACCCGCGGTCTGGCCGGCGATGCGCTGAATACCGCCCACTATCGCCATCACCTGGCGCTGGAAAGCGGGGCGGAGGCGACCGTGGTCGAACATTACCTGAGCCTCAATGAGCAGCCGCACTTCACCGGCGGGCGACTGACCATGACGGTGGCCGATAACGCGCACCTCCAGCATATCAAGCTGGCGTTTGAGAACGCGCTCAGCTACCACTTCGCCCATAACGACCTGCTGCTGGGCCGCGACGCCTCGGCCTTCAGCAGCAGTTTCCTGCTCGGCGGGCAGGTGCTGCGTCATCACACCAGCACCCGCCTGGGCGGTGAAAACAGCAATCTGCGCCTCAATTCGCTGGCGATGCCGGTGAAAAATGAGGTCTGCGACAGCCGCACCTGGCTCGACCATCAGGTTGGCTACTGCAACAGCCGCCAGCTGCACAAAACCATCGTCAGCGATAAGGGCCGGGCGGTGTTTAACGGGCTGATCAACGTCGCGCCGCACGCGCTGAAAACCGACGGCCAGATGACCAATAACAATCTGCTGCTTGGGCGGCTGGCGGAGGTCGACACCAAACCGCAGCTGGAGATTTACGCCGATGACGTGAAATGCAGCCACGGGGCGACCGTCGGGCGCATTGATGAAGAACAGCTGTTCTATCTGCGCTCGCGCGGTATCGAACAGCAGGCGGCGCAGCAGATGATCCTCTACGCCTTCGCCGCCGAGCTCACCGAGGCTATCCGCAGCGATGCGCTCAGAGAGCAGGTGCTGGCGCGGATTGGACAGCGTTTGCCGGGAGGCACTGTATGACATTTTCAGTAGAACGGGTTCGCGCCGATTTTCCGGTACTGAACCGGGAGGTCAACGGTCAGCCACTGGCCTATCTCGACAGCGCCGCCAGTGCCCAGAAGCCGGAGGCGGTGATCGGCGCCGAAGCGGAATTCTATCGCCACGGCTACGCGGCGGTGCACCGCGGCATCCATACCCTCAGCGCGGAAGCCACCGCGCGGATGGAAGCCGTGCGTCAGCAGGCGGCCACCTTCCTTAACGCCGGGTCGGCGGAGGAAGTGGTGTTCGTCCGCGGCACCACCGAGGGTATCAACCTGGTGGCCAACAGCTGGGGAAACGCCAACGTCGGCGCCGGGGATAACATCATCATCAGCGAAATGGAGCACCACGCCAACATTGTGCCGTGGCAGATGCTGTGCGCCCGCGTCGGGGCTGAGCTGCGGGTGATCCCCCTGAACCCGGACGGCACCCTGCAACTGGATGTTGTCCCGGGACTGTTTGACCCGCGCACCCGCCTGCTGGCGATAACCGAGGTCTCCAACGTGCTGGGGACGGAAAACCCGCTGGCGGCGCTGATTGCCCTTGCGCATCAGCATGGCGCGAAAGTGCTGGTGGATGGCGCCCAGGCGGTGATGCACCACCCGGTAGATGTGCAGGCGCTGGGGTGCGATTTCTACGTCTTCTCCGGACACAAGCTGTATGGCCCGACCGGGATCGGCGTGCTCTATGGCCGTTCCGAGCTACTGCAGGCGATGGCGCCATGGGAAGGCGGCGGGTCGATGATCGCCACCGTCAGCCTGACGGAAGGCACCACCTGGAATCGGGCGCCGTGGCGCTTTGAGGCCGGTACGCCGAATACCGGGGGGATCATTGGCCTCGGCGCGGCGCTGACCTACGTCAGCCAACTGGGGCTGACGCAGATCGCGGAGTACGAGCAGACCCTGATGCGCTATGCGCTGGAGGCTCTGCGCGCCGTGCCGGATCTGATCCTCTACGGGCCGGCGCAGCGCAAGGGGGTGATCGCCTTTAACCTCGGCCAGCATCACGCCTATGACGTCGGCAGCTTCCTCGACAACTACGGTATCGCGGTGCGAACCGGGCACCACTGCGCCATGCCGCTGATGGCCCGGTATCAGGTACCGGCTATGTGTCGGGCCTCGCTGGCGATGTACAATACCACGGAAGAGGTGGACCGCCTGGTGGCCGGCCTGCAGCGGATCCACAAATTATTAGGGTAAAGGACGTGACGATGGCGGCACTACCAGACAAAGACAAACTGTTGCGCAATTTTAGCCGTTGCGCCAACTGGGAAGAGAAGTATCTCTATATCATTGAGCTGGGCCAGCGGCTGGCGCCGCTAAGCCCGGAAGAACATAGCGTGCAGAACATTATTCAGGGCTGCCAAAGCCAGGTGTGGATTGTGATGGCGCAGGACCCCTCCGGCGTTATCACCCTGCGCGGTGACAGCGATGCGGCGATCGTCAAAGGGCTGATTGCGGTGGTGTTTATCCTTTATGATCGGATGACCGCCCAGGATATCATCGAGTTCGATGTGCGCCCGTGGTTTGAAAAAATGGCGCTCACCCAACACCTGACGCCTTCCCGCTCGCAAGGGCTTGAAGCCATGATCCGTGCGATCCGCGCGAAAGCCGCAAATATTAGCTAGAATAAACAGGTAGATTTCATTCTGTTACGTCCGGTAGGGGTTCTGCCCCTGCCGCCGTTCAGTCTCCTGGCGTTTTATCAGCGAAAGAAGGAATCTCAGTATGAAACGCAAAACGATGATCACCTTAGCCCTTCTCAGCGCGCTTGGCGCCTCCTCGGCCGCCTGGGCCGTCGACTACCCGCTTCCTCCCGCCAACAGCCGGCTGATTGGCCAGAACCAGTACTGGACCGTACAGGAGGGAGACCGCAACCTGCAGGCGATCGCCCGCCATTTCGATACCGCGGCGATGCTGATCCTCGAAGCCAACGATACCATCGCGCCGGTGCAGCCGAAGCCAGGTACTCAGGTCCTGATCCCCTCCCAGATGCTGCTCCCCGACGTACCGCGAGAGGGGATTGTCGTCAACCTTGCGGAACTGCGGCTGTATTACTTCCCGCCGGGAGAGAATCAGGTGCAGGTCTATCCGCTGGGTATCGGCCAGTTAGGGCTGGAAACGCCTGAGATGACCACCCGCATCGGGCAGAAGATCCCCAACCCGACCTGGACGCCCACCGCGGGCATTCGGGCGCGTTCGCTGGAGAAAGGGGTGACGTTACCGGCGGTGGTCCCGGCCGGGCCGTACAATCCGCTGGGGCGCTACGCGCTGCGTCTGGCCTATGGCAACGGCGAATATCTGATTCATGGCACCAACGCGCCGGACAGCGTCGGTTTACGCGTCAGCTCAGGCTGTATGCGAATGAACGCCGATGACATCAAAGCGCTGTTCAACCAGGTGAAAACCGGGACGCCGGTACGGATTATCAATCAGCCGGTGAAGTTTGCCGTCGAACCGGATGGTAAACGCTATGTCGAGGTCCACAGGCCGCTTTCGCAGACGGAAGGGGAAAACACCCGGACCATAGCCTACACGCTGCCTGCGGCGTTTCACGCCTTCGCAGAGGATAAAGCGGTCGATGATGCACAGCTGAAAAAAGCGATGTCGAGAAGGGCGGGATATCCGGTGGTGGTGTCCACGGGGACGGGGAGTGCGCCAGCTACGCTGTCGGCGCAGAACACGCCGTCAGACAACAGCCTGCTTACCCAGTAGCCCTCATGCTGAGGGCAAAAAAAATGGCGCACAGAGTGCGCCATTTTTATTACCAGAACTCTTACTTACGGTAAGAGTGAGCCTGGTTGTCCAGACGCTGGTTAGCGCGAGCTGCGTCGTCTTTAGCAGCCTGAACGTCGGAACGGATTGCGTTCACGTCGTTGCTCAGCTGGTCAACTTTAGCGTTCAGAGTCTGAACGTCAGAAGACAGCTGATCGATTTTAGCATTGCTGGAGCAACCAGCCAGCAGAGTAGAACCCAGGATTACCGCGCCCAGTACCAGTTTAGTACGATTCATTATTAATACCCTCTAGATTGAGTTAATCTCCATGTAGCGTTACAAGTATTACACAAAGTTTTTTGGGATGAGAATATTTTTTTTACCTGAACGCACTTATTTTTGATCGTTCGCTCAAAGAAGCATCGAATTGGACAAAATCGCTGAAAAAGGCGAGTGAAAACAGCGCGCTTCCATCGGATTCATCTTAGATAATCTCTTATTAAATAGTAAATTCCGATTTGCATTTTTAATAGGAAGAGCTAATCAATGAATAAAAAAAAGCGCCCCGAGAGGCGCTTTATTAAAAAAAACCAATTAACCTGTAAATTATTACAGCACGTGTACGGAAGCCGTATTAGTGGTACCGCTCGGCACTAATGCGCCGGAAACCATCACCACCACGTCGCCTTTACGCGCGAGGCCGCTTTTCAGCGCCAGATCTTTGCCCAGATGATAGAAGTCATCGGTAGAGGCGATCTCTTCCACCAGCTGCGGCACAACGCCTTTGCTCAGCACCAGCTGGCGAGCGGTGGTTTCGTTGGTGGTCAGGGCCAGGATGGTGGCGTCCGGGAAGTATTTACGCACAGCGCGTGCGGATTTACCGCCCTGGGTGGCGACAACGATCAGCGGCGCTTCCAGTTTCTCAGCGGTTTCTACCGCGCCGCGGCACACCGCTTCGGTGATGCGCAGTTTACGGTTGTCGTTATTGAAGTCCAGACGGCTGGTCATCACGCGGTCAGTACGTTCGCAGATGGTGGCCATGATGGTGACGGCTTCCAGCGGGTATTTACCTTTCGCGGATTCGCCGGACAGCATCACTGCATCGGTACCGTCGAGGATGGCGTTGGCCACGTCGCCGGCTTCAGCGCGGGTCGGACGCGGGTTCTTGATCATGGAGTCCAGCATCTGAGTCGCGGTGATAACCACTTTGCGCGCGCGGATACATTTTTCGATGATCATTTTCTGGGCGAAGATAACTTCTTCAACCGGGATCTCAACGCCCATGTCGCCACGAGCAACCATGATGCCGTCGGAAGCTTCGAGGATTTCGTCGAAGTTGTTCAGGCCTTCCTGGTTTTCGATTTTGGAGATGATCTGGATGTTTTCGCCGCCGTGGGCTTTCAGGTGCTCACGGATCTCGACGACGTCGGAACGTTTACGGATGAAGGAGGCCGCGACAAAGTCCACGCCCTGTTCGCAACCGAAGATCAGATCCTGTTTGTCTTTCTCAGCCAGCGCCGGCAGGGCGATGGAGACGCCCGGCAGGTTTACGCCTTTGTTCTCGCCAAGGTCGCCGTTGTTCAGCACTTTACAGATAACTTTGTTACCTTCGATAGCCGTCACTTCCATGCCGATCAGGCCATCGTCCACCAGAACGGTGTTGCCGACGGTGAGGTCAGACGTGAAGCCTTCGTAGGTCACTGCAACGATTTCGTTGTTGCCGACGACGGATTTATCGGTGGTGAAGGTGAAGGTCTGGCCTGCTTTCAATGAGACGTCGTTGCCGCCTTCCAGCTTGATGGTACGAATTTCCGGGCCTTTGGTGTCCAGCAGAATAGCGGCTTTCTTACCGGTTTTGCTCATCACATTGCGCAGGTTCTGGATGCGCTGACCGTGTTCCGCATAGTCACCGTGGGAGAAGTTCAGGCGCATCACGTTCATGCCGGCTTCCAGCATTTTGGTCAGCATCTCTTCAGATTCGGTTTTCGGACCGATGGTGCAAACAATTTTGGTCTTTTTCATGACAGTTTTAGTCTTTAAGTTGTGAAGGATATGGAATTCTCGCTCCGCGGGCGCACTGCCGGGGAGCCAAACCTGTATTACGAAAGTTGCTAAGCCACGCCCTAAGGATAGGTGACAACCCCGGAGCGTGCAGAAGAATGTGTGCTGGCGGTTCAGCCCATGAAATGTGGCAAGGTGTTATGCGTTTTATCATGCAGTCCAATGCGCTGAAACCATTCAAGAAAGAATCGAAGCGCATTATACGCTGCCGAAATCAAAAAGGAAAATAAAAACCTCGTTTCAAATTATGGACAAAACGCGTAACAAAACCGGCACGTTATGCATAAAAGTACGCAACACATTTTTTCATCACCGGGCAGGCAAAGGGGCAGCGGAAGGCGCTTTTTCTCGCGTGATGAACCAGTAAAACGCGCCATTGGCCTATTCCGCCGGGGATAATTTGCGTTGCGGAAAAAATCTATCAATAATGAATTGATTGATAATAATAAAGTGCGAGCAAAACCAGATGGGAAATAAAGCCAAAGACGACGAGCTGTACCAGGAAATGTGCCGCGTGGTGGGTAAAGTGGTGCTGGAAATGCGAGACCTGGGCCAGGAGCCGAAACACATTGTCATTGCCGGCGTACTGCGCACCTCGCTGGCGAACGCCAAAATTCAGCGTTCGGCGCTCACCGTGGAGGCCATGGAGAAAGTCATTCACGCCCTTTCCGGGCATTAACGTCTTTCGCCGGCGGGTCAGGAAATCACGAAGCGGATCACCGCCCGGACGGCAATGTCACAGTGGTGGGCCACCATCGCTTCGTCGTCGATGGCGGGCAACGGATCGTCAAGGTACAGGCTGCTGAAGGTGTAGAAGTTCGACACCTGATAAAAGCTGAAGCTGCTGATTAACCGGTGCACATCGCGTGCTTCGAGCCCCGCCTGAAAGACACCTTGCTGCTGGCCGCGCTGTAAAATGTCTTCCAGAATCGACAGGGCGGTACGATTCAGCGGTTTCAGTTCACCCGAGGTTTGTAACCACTTGCCGCGCTGCATATTCTCCATGCAAATCACCCGCATATAGTCCGCGTGGGTGGCGTGATAACGCACGCTCCAGCGCACCAGCCGCACCAGCGCCTCCACCGGCGGCACATTCTCCAGCCCCAGCTGCTGCTCGGTTTCGCGGATCCGCGCATACACATACTGCAGCACCTCCTGATAGAGCTGCTCTTTGCTTTTGAAGTAGTAAACCACCATGCGCTTGGTGGTCTGCGCCTCGGTGGCGATCTGCTCCATGCGGGCGCCTGACAGCCCGTGTTCAGCAAAAACAGCGATAGCGGCGCTGAAAATCCGCGCCTTCAGGGATTGTGCTTCATCATGAGCAACGACGGTCATGGCAACTCCTTTTTCTTGGGTGACAAAAAATACACATAATGATCACAATTTAGCAACCTAGTATGGCGCAAATGAACCAAATGATACATATTCAAGGCTCACGTCAGTTGTTGACCCGAGGACCTTATGCTGCGCTCTATCGCCACCGTTTCGATTTCCGGCACCCTGCCTGAGAAGCTGCACGCTATTGCGGCGGCGGGCTATCAGGGTGTGGAAATTTTCGAGAACGATCTGCTCTATTATACGGGGACGCCGGCGGAAATCCGCCAGCTTGCCGCCGATTTAGGGTTAAAAATCACGCTTTTTCAACCCTTTCGCGATTTTGAAGGCGCCAGCCGGGCGCAGTTTGCGGCGAATATAGCCCGCGCTCGGCGCAAGTTTGCCCTGATGCACGAGCTGGGCTGCGACACGCTGCTGCTGTGCAGCAATGTGCAGCCGGACTGCTCGGCGGATAGCGAATTGCAGGTCGCGGATCTGCGGGCGCTGGCCACGCTGGCGGAAGAAGAGGGGATCACCATCGGCTATGAGGCGCTGGCCTGGGGAACCCATGTGAACCGCTGGCAGCAGGCCTGGGAGCGGGTACGGCGGGTGGACAGCCCGGCGCTGGGCCTGGTGCTCGACAGCTTCCATATTCTGGCTCGCGGCGACACGCTGGACGCGCTACCGTCGGTGCCGGTGGAGAAAATCACCTTTGTTCAGCTCGCCGATGCGCCGTACATGAAAATGGATCTCCTGGAATGGAGTCGCCATTTCCGCTGCTTCCCCGGGCAGGGCGAGCTGCCGCTGGAGCCGTTTGCCGAGCAGGTCACCCGCTGCGGCTATCGCGGCCCCTGGTCGCTGGAGATCTTTAATGACGGTTTTCGCGCCTCGCCGAACGGCGCGACGGCCAAAGATGGTTATCGTTCGCTGCTGTGGCTGGAGGAGCAAACCCGCCGTCGGCTCCCGACGTGCGATGCCGATCTGTTTTCACCGCCGCCGCTGCCGGTCTATCACGGGCTGGAGTTTATCGAGTTTGCCGCCAGCGCCGCCGAGGCGCAGCGCCTGGGGCAGCATCTGCAGGCGCTGGGTTTTCAGCACGAGGGAAGCCACCGCTCCAAACAGGTGACGCTGTGGCGCAACGGCGGGGCGCGGATCGTCATCAACCATCAGCCCCACAGCTGGGCCGATCATTTCTATCAACGCCACGGCGTATCGCTGTGCGCCATGGCGCTGCGGGTCGATCGCAGTGCGCCGATTGTGGCCCGCGCCCGCGCGCTGGGGTATGCCACCTGGCAGGGCGATGCCGGGCCGAACGAAACGCCGATCCCGGCGATCTGCGCCCCGGACGGTAGCCTTATCTATCTCATCGAGGCCGGGGAAGGGATCTATGAGCGCGATTTTCATCTGCGCGACGGACTGACGGTGCGCGAGGATTATCTCGGTATCGACCATCTGGCGCTGGGGATGGAGGCCGACAGCCGCGACAACTGGGTGATGTTCTTCCGCACGGTGTTTGGTTTTACCCTTGAGCATGAGCAGACGCTGCCGGACCCGTATGGACTGGTGCGCAGTCTGGCGGTGCGCAGCCCGCAGGGCGATATCCGTCTGGCGCTGAATATTTCGCAGAGCCGGGCGACGCAGATTGCCCGCTCGGTCGCCTGCTACCAGGGGGCAGGGCTGCAGCATGCGGCCTTTGCCTGCCGCGATCTGCCGGCCACCTGCGACCAGCTTGCCGACGTTGCCCGCCATGCGCTGCCGATCCCGGCCAATTATTATGACGATCTGCTGGCGCGCTTCGGCGGCGAGCTGGACGTTGGGCAACTGCAGCGACGGCAGCTCCTCTACGACCGCGATCCGCAGGGCGGGGCCTTCCTGCATCTTTATACCCGCCCCTTTACCGCCGGGCGCTTTTTCTTTGAGTTAACCGAACGACGGGCCGGCTACGCGCTCTATGGTGCGGCGAATGCCGCCGTCCGTCTGGCGGCGATGCAGTATTGTTAGCCCGAATCAAATGGTTCATTATGCTTTAAACACAATAACAACATCCTCTGTACCCGAGACAGGAACTGACTATGAGCTCATATAGCCCTAACCCGACGGCTGCCGCCCAGCCTGCCGTCACCGTGCGCCGCTCCCGGCGGCGCATCGGCATCCTTGCGCTGTTGGCCATTGGTACCATGATCAACTACCTCGATCGCACCGTGCTGGGGATCGCCGCCCCAAAGCTCACCGGTGAGCTGGGGATCGACCCGGCGATCATGGGTATCCTTTTTTCCGCCTTCGCCTGGACCTATGCCCTGGCGCAGATCCCCGGCGGGCTGTTCCTTGACCGCTTTGGCAACAAAGTGACCTATTTTCTGTCGCTGACCCTGTGGTCGCTGTTTACCCTGTTCCACGGCATGGCGGTGGGGCTGAAAACACTGCTGCTGTGCCGCTTCGGACTCGGCATTAGCGAAGCGCCGTGCTTTCCGGTCAACAGCCGGGTGGTCAGCGCCTGGTTCCCGCAGCATGAGCGGGCGAAAGCCACAGCGGTGTACACGGTAGGGGAATACCTCGGGCTGGCCTGCTTTGCGCCGCTGCTGTTCTGGATCATGGACGGCTTTGGCTGGCGGGTGCTGTTCGTCAGCGTCGGCGCGGTCGGTATTCTGTTTGCCCTGGTGTGGTGGCGCTGCTACCGCGAACCGCATGAAGATCCGCGCCTCAGCCAGCAGGAGCGCGAGCATATCGAAAACGGCGGCGGCCTGAGCGCCCCGACGGACCAGCAGGTGGCGTTCAGCTGGCCGCTGGTCCGCCAACTGCTGAGCAAGCGGCAGATCATCGGCGCCAGTATCGGCCAGTTTGCCGGCAATACCGTGCTGGTGTTCTTTCTCACCTGGTTCCCGACCTGGCTGGCCACCGAGCGGCATATGCCCTGGCTGAAGGTGGGCTTCTTCTCCATCCTGCCGTTTGTCGCCGCCGCGGGCGGGGTGATGTTTGGCGGCTGGATCTCCGACAAACTGCTCAAGGCCACCGGGTCGGCCAACCTTGGCCGTAAGCTGCCGATCGTCGCCGGTCTGCTGATGGCCAGCTGCATCATTACCGCCAACTGGCTGCAGAGCGACCTGGCGGTGATCCTGGTGATGTCGTTTGCCTTTTTTGGTCAGGGAATGGTGGGGCTTGGCTGGACGCTGATCTCCGATATTGCCCCGAAGGGGCTGGGCGGCCTGACCGGCGGCCTGTTTAACTTCTGCGCCAACCTCGCGGGGATCCTCACCCCGCTGGTGATCGGCTTTATCGTTGCCGGGTTCGGCAATTTCTTCTACGCGTTGATCTACATCGGCGGCGCCGCGCTGCTGGGCGTGGTGGCCTATCTGTTTATCCTCGGCGACGTCAAACGTATCGAGTTATCGCAGTAAGCAAAGGAGCAAGGCATGGTGATTAGTGGAAATACGCGGCTGATAGCGCACCTTGGCTATCCGACCGCCAGTTTTAAGGCGCCGATGATCTATAACCCGTGGTTCGTCGACCAGCAGGTGGACGTAAAGGTGGTGCCGATGGGGGTCAGGCCGGAGGACTACGCCGCGTTTATTCCGCCGCTGTTTACGATGACCAACATCATCGGCGCGCTGGTGACGATGCCGCATAAAATCGCCACCTGCGATCTGGTCCAGCGCCTGAGCCCGACGGCGGCCATCGCTGGCGCCTGCAATGCCATCCGTCGCGAGGCCGACGGCAGCCTCTCCGGGGATATGTTCGATGGCGACGGCTTTGTGCTGGGCCTGCGTCGTAAAGGGTTTAATCCGCAGGGGACGCGGGCGCTGGTGGTCGGCAGCGGCGGGGTAGGATCGGCTATCGCCGCCTCTCTCGCGGCGGCGAGAGTCAGCGCCCTGACCCTGTACGATACCCGGCCCGAGGTGGCGCACGCCCTCGCCGGACGGCTGCATCAGCACTATCCGCAGCTCGATATCACCCTGATGCAGCACGACCCTGTCGGACACGAGCTGGTGGTCAATGCCACCCCGCTGGGGATGAAGGCCAGCGATCCGCTGCCGCTGGACGTTGACCGTCTGGCGCCAGGCACCTGGGTGGGGGAGGTCGTCATGACCCAGGAGTACACCCCGCTGCTGAGGGCCGCTCAGGCGCGACAGTGCCATATCCAGCGCGGGACCGACATGTTGTTTGAAATGATCCCCGCCTATCTGCGCTTTTTCGACCTGCCGGTAGCCACCCCCGAGCAGCTGCGCGCGCTGGCGGAAATTCGCTACTGACGCGACGGCAAACCGGGTAATATAGCGTTATATTATCCGGTTTATAGCGACTATCTATGATGTCCACTCCTCTCACGCTGCTGGCGGCGGGAAGCCTGAGAAGCGCTTTCCTACCGCTGGTGGCGCACTTTCAGCAGCACACTGGCCTGGCGGTCGATGCGCAGTTTGGCCCTGCCGGCCTGCTGCGCGAGCGGATCGAGGCCGGGGCGCCGTGCGCGGTTTTTGCGTCCGCCAACGCGGCGCACCCGCAGGCGCTGCTGCAGGCCGGTCTGGCGCAGGAATGCCAGGGATTTGCCGGCAACCAGCTGATGCTGACCGCCCGGCGGTCGCCGGACAACGATGGCCTGGACTGGCTGGCGCTGCTCAGCACGCCCCGCCTGCGGCTGGCGACCTCCACGCCGGGATGCGATCCGTCGGGAGATTATACCTGGCAACTGTTTGCCCGAATTGAGGCGCACTATCCTGGGTTGGGCAACGCGATAGCCGGGCGGGCGCAGCCGCGGGTCGGCGGTAGAGACTCACTGAGCGTGCCGCCGGGCGAGATAGCCGGCGCGTGGCTTATTCGCCAGAATCTGGCGGATCTGTTTATCGGCTACGCGCACTATGGCCCCGCGCTGGCCGCCTGCGACGATCTGCGTACCCTGACCATCCCGGCGCCGTGGAATATTCGCTGCGATTACCAGCTGGCGCGTCTCAGGGCGGATCCCGCCGCGCTGGCCCTGTATCGCTTTATCCTCGGCGACGTTGGCCAGAGGTATCTCCGGCAGGCGGGTTTTATGCCGTTCAGCGACGCAGAGTAAACCCCGGCGCCAGCAGAGGGGACGCGGACGCTGGATGGTAGATCAGACGTACCGGCAGGCCGTACGCTTGCCGGAGGTGCGTTTCGCTCAGCACGTCGGCGGTCTCGCCTGCCAGCCACTGGCCCTCCGGCAGAAGCAGCAGCGTATGGCTGGCCACCTGCAGCGCATGGTTTGGATCATGGGTGGTGAACAGGACGGTGCGTGCCTGGCGGTAAGCGAGGTCGCCGATCAGCTGCAATACCACCTGCTGGTTACTGAGGTCCAGCGCCGAGCAGGGCTCATCCAGCAGGATATTCTGGCTGGCGCTGACCAGCGCGCGGGCAATCAGCACCAGCTGCTGCTGGCCGCCGGAGAGGGCGCCGAAGTCATCCCCGGCCAGGGCGGCAATCCCCAGCTGCGCCAGCGCGTTCTCAACCCGCCGGGCATCCTCCTCGCCCGGCTGGGCAAAGAGATCCACATGACGGGCGCGGCCCATCAGCACCACATCGCTCACGCGCCAGCGAAAAGCGGGACGAAACGACTGCGGGACCAGGGCGACGCCCCCCTCGCACTGCACCTGGCCGCCCAGCGGCGGCAACACGCCGGTCAGGGTGTCCAGCAGGGTACTTTTTCCCCGGCCATTGGCGCCCAGCACCGCCCAGATCTCACCGGGCCGGCAGGTCAGCGTGAGCGGGGCGAAGAGCGGCTGACGGTGGCCGTAGCGTAGCGCTTCCAGCGATAATGAGCTGTTCATCGGGCGGTACTCCGGCGCCGGGATTGCACCAGTAAAAAGGTAAACAGCGGCGCCCCGAGCAGGGCAGTGATGATCCCGATCGGGATTTCCGCCTGGGTCAGCGTGCGCGCCAGATCGTCTACCACCAGCATCAGGGCGGCGCCAAGCCAGAAGGCGGTGGGCAGCAGGCGACGATGGTCAGCGCCCACCAGCAGGCGGGCGAGGTGCGGGACCACCAGCCCCATCCAGGCGATGCTGCCGCTGACCGCCACCTGGGCTGCCACCAGCACTGCACAGCACACCAGCACGCCGCGACGCAGCGCGGCCACCGGAACGCCAAGACTGCGGGCATCGCGTTCCTCCAGCGCCAGCAGGTTGATACGCCAGCGCAGCTTCCACAGCACCCCGGCGGCTAGCGCCATGGGCAGGGACATAAGCAGAACCTTATGCCAGCTGGCGGTCGCGAAGCTGCCGAGCAGCCAGAAAACAATGTTCGGTAACGTCTCTTCGCTATCGGCGAGGTACTGCATCAGGCTGACCAGCGCGGCGAAGAAGCCGCTGAGAATGATCCCGGACAGAATCAGCCCCAGCGTGCTGTCCCGCCCCTGCAGGGCGGCGAGGGCGTAAATCAGCCCCAGCGCGATGAGGCCGAAGAAAAAGGTCGAGGCCATCATCAGCAGACCGCCGACGCCCAACAGGATCGCCAGCGTGCCGCCGAAGGCGGAGCCGGCGGTCACCCCGATGATGTGCGGGTCCACCAGCGGGTTCTGGAACACGCCCTGCAAGGTGGCGCCGCACAGCCCCAGCGCGCCCCCGGCCAGCAGAGCCATGACCACGCGCGGCAGGCGAACCGACCAGACGATCTGCCCGATCACCCCTTCACCTGGCGGCAAATGGACCAGGGTGTGGCCAACGGCGCGCAGGCTTAACGGGTACTGGCCGAAACAGAGCGAGGCGACCGCGATCGCCAGCGTCGCCAGCGCCAGGCTACCCTGCAACCGCCAGGGATGGTGGTTAGCGCGCATCTGGCGTCCACGCCACGCGGTAAAAACGCTGATAGTAATCCCTGGCTTTACTGTCCACATCGATGCTCTGGTAGCGCGAAGGATAGAGTTTTTTCGCCATCCATAGCTCGCCCAGCGCCAGGGCCTCCGGCATCGGGTAACCCCAGGCTTTGGCGTACTCCGGCATCAGCCACACGCGGTGGTGTTTCACCGCATCGATCGCCTGCCACTGCGGGTCGTTCTCTATCTGTTTGACCACCTGCGGATAACGGTCCTGGACGAAGATCACCTGCGGGTTCCACTCCAGCACCTGCTCCAGCGACACCTGACGGGCGCCTTTTACGCTGGCGGCCGCCACGTTCAGCGCCCCGGCGTGCGCCATCATCAGCCCGGTGTATTTACCGGCGCCGTAGGTATTCAGATCGGGGTTGGCCATATACACCCGCACCCGCTGGTTCGGTGGAATATCGGCCACCGGCGCATTGGCTTTTTTGCGCGCCGCAAAGGTGTAGTGAATCAGCGCCTCGGCCTCGGGCTGGCGCTCGACGACCTCGCCGATAAGGCGGATCCCCTCCACCAGCCCGGCGTTATAGGCCTGCTCTTCGTCTGCCATGGTGGGGTTCATTTTATTTTTTTCACCCGCGGCGTCCTGGCGCAGCGAGATGGCCACTACCGGGATCCCGGCCTGTTGGATCTGCGCGATCATCGCCGGCGGCGCATAGTTGGCGACAAAAACCACCTGCGGACGCAGCGCCAGCAGGCTTTCAATATTGACCTGGGTGAGATCGCCCGGGGTCGCCAGTTGCCCGATCTCAGGCATAAAGCGGGCGAACTGCGGCCCGAGCTGTTTCTGCCAGCTGCTTAAGACGCCGACGATATCCTCGGCGGCATGCAGTTGCACCAGCAGGTTGAGCGTCTGATGTTGCAGAACCACGACGCGGGTGATGTGGTCGGGGAGCGTGACCTGGCGACCCAGCTGGTCGGTGACGGTGCGGTCGGCGAAGGCCTGGCCGGTGAACAGGCTGACGCTGAGCAGCGTCAGGCCCAGCAGTAAGGGGTGTTTTGACATGGTGTGGCCCGAATGGCGTGAAAAATTCGTTATGTATTAAATTATATAACGAAGCCGGGCGCAATGGGTGATCGCATTTACCCTCATCACGATCAGGGCATTTCGTACCACACTTCTTCCTCTTCCATGCGGGCCTCTATCTGCCTCGCCACCCTCTGCAGCGCAGGGAGATGCTTCTGCGCCGCCTGCTCAATGGTCATTGCGCTGGCGATATAGACCAGGTTCAGGCAGCCGATAACCCGCTGCTGGCTGCAGACCGGCACGGCGATGGAGGCGATTTTCTCCTCCTGCCGCCAGCCGCGGAAGTTTTCGCCATAGCCGTTCTGGCGGGTGCGGGCGAGGATCGCCGCCAGCCGTTCCGGTTCGCGGGCCAGCTGATACTCAGCTTCCGGACGGGCGGCCAGCATGCTGACGATGGCGTCGCGCTCCGCGTCGGGGGCAAAGGCCAGCCACGTCAGCCCGGAGGCGGTGAGCAACAGCGGCAGCCGCCGTCCGACCATCGCGCGGTGAAACGACAGTCGGCTGAAGCGGTGGGTAGTCTCGCGCACCACCATGGCGTCGACGTCGAGGGTGGTGATGTCTGTCGGCCATTGCACCTCGCGCAGCAGCTCGCCGAGCAGCGGCGTGGCGAGGGCAGAAATCCAATGTTCGTCACGAAATCCATCGCTCAGCTGGCGGACGTTAATGGTCAACCGGAAGCTGTCGTCGGAGCGGCTGCGGCGGACAAAACCCTCCTCCTGCAGCGTCTCCAGCAGCCGGCGCACGGTGGTGCGATGCAGGCCGCTAAACTCCGCCAGCAGGCCCGGCGTCGCGCCGCCGTCGAATTTATTTAACAATTTTAATAACAATAAACCCCGGCTTAACCCACGCACCGTTTTGTACTCTGTGGACCCATCGTCACGCATAAATCCTTCCTTAAAATGCTTTATAAACAGCGTAGTGCACCTGGTGCACATTCGGCGATGTTTTGATTGTAGCCGAAAACCCCCGCCCTATACTCAGCCCATTATAAAAATACGTTTACGCATGATTAACAAATTGCCTTTCAGCCGGGCAGTTTCCGAGTCGTGAGGTCGCTGAAAATGACAACATCTACACCCGATATTCAACCCGCCGTGCAGCATACCGCTCAGGTCGCCATCGCCGGCGCCGGTCCGGTTGGCCTGATGATGGCCAACTACCTTGGCCAGATGGGCATCAGCGTGCTGCTGGTGGAAAAGCTCGACACACTGATCGATTACCCACGTGCCATCGGCATTGACGATGAATCCCTGCGGGCGATGCAGGCGGTGGGGCTGGTAAATGACGTGCTGCCGCACACCACGCCATGGCACGCCATGCGCTTTCTGACCCCGAAGGGGCGCTGCTTTGCTGATATCCAGCCGATGACCGATGAGTTTGGCTGGTCGCGGCGCAACGCCTTCATTCAGCCGCAGGTCGATGCGGTGATGTATCACGGCCTGCAGCGTTTCCCGCAGGTCCGCTGCCTCTTCTCCCGCGAAGTAGAAGCCTTTAGCCAGAACGGTGACGGTGTCACGTTAAATCTTAAAGGACCGGACGGCGAGCGGGAGACGGTGCGCGCGGACTGGCTGGTGGCCTGCGACGGCGGCGCCAGCTTTATTCGTCGTACGCTGAACATCCCCTTCGAAGGTAAGACCGCGCCGAATCAGTGGATCGTCATCGATATCGCTAACGACCCGCTGGCCACCCCGCACGTTTACCTGTGCTGCGACCCGGTGCGACCCTACGTTTCCGCCGCGCTGCCCCATGGCGTGCGCCGCTTTGAATTTATGGTGATGCCCGGAGAAACCGAAGCCCAGCTCAGCGAGCCGCACAATATGCGTCGTCTGCTGAGCAAAGTGCTGCCGGACCCGGACCGCGTCGAGCTGATCCGCCAGCGGGTCTACACCCATAACGCCCGCCTTGCCGAGCGTTTTCGCATTGACCGGGTGCTGCTGGCCGGCGACGCGGCGCACATCATGCCGGTCTGGCAGGGGCAGGGATACAACAGCGGCATGCGCGACGCCTTCAACCTGGCGTGGAAGCTGGCGCTGGTGGTCAACGGTAAAGCGGGAGAGGCGCTGCTCGACAGCTATCAGCAGGAGCGCCGCGACCACGCGAAAGCGATGATTGATCTGTCGGTCACCGCCGGCCACGTGCTGGCGCCGCCGAAGCGCTGGCAGGGGGCCGTGCGCGACGGTCTCTCCTGGCTGCTGAACTACCTGCCGCCGGTGAAGCGCTACTTCCTCGAAATGCGCTTTAAGCCGATGCCGCAGTACCGCGAGGGGGCGCTGCTGATCGACGCCGCCGGCAAGACCTCGCCGGTGGGCAAAATGTTTATTCAACCGCAGGTGACGCTGGAGAGCGGCGAGAGCGTGCTGCTCGACGAGGTTATCGGCGCGAATTTCGCCATTATCGGCTGGGGCTGCAACCCGCAGTGGGGGCTCGAAGCCGGGCAGATCGCCCGCTGGCGCGCGATTGGCGTGCGCTTTATCCAGGTGGTGCCGGAGGTGCAGATCCATCGCGAGCAGGATAACGCCCCCGGCACGCTGCGGGTAGGCGATACGCAAAATCGCCTGAAGAGCTGGTTTGCTCAGCATAACACCGCCATCGCCGTGGTCAGACCGGACCGCTTTGTCGCCGCTCTCGCCATCCCGCAGACCCTCGGCGCACAGCTGACCGCCCTGGCGGAAAAAATGACTCTCGCAACCGGGGATACCGCCCGCACTGAAGAGAAGGTGGCCTGATATGGATGCCTATTTGCACTGTCTCTCCCACACTCCGCTGGTGGGATTGGTGGACCCGGAGCAGGCGGTCCTTGATGAAGTGAACGGGGTGATTGCCGACGCCCGGCGGCGGATCGCCGCCTTCGATCCCGAGCTGGTGGTGCTCTTCGCCCCCGATCACTACAACGGTTTTTTCTATGACGTGATGCCGCCGTTCTGCCTCGGCGTCGGCGCCACCGCCATCGGCGACTTCGCCAGCGCCGCCGGCGACCTGTCGGTGCCGACCGAGCTGGCGGAAGCCTGCGCTCACGCCGTGATCAACAGCGGTATCGACCTGGCGGTGTCGTACAACATGCAGGTGGACCATGGCTTCGCCCAGCCGCTGGAGTTTCTGCTGGGTGGCCTGGACCGTGTGCCGGTGCTGCCGGTGTTTATTAACGGCGTCGCCGCGCCGCTGCCGGGTTTTCAACGTACCCGGCTGCTGGGCGAGGCGATGGGCCGCTTCCTCAATACCCTCAATAAGCGGGTGCTGATCCTCGGCTCGGGCGGACTCTCGCACCAGCCGCCGGTGCCGGAGCTGGCGAAGGCCGACGCCCATCTGCGTGACCGTCTGCTCGGCAGCGGAAAACAGCTGCCGCCGGACGAGCGCGAGCTGCGCCAGCAGCGGGTGATCAACGCCGCCAGACGGTTTACCGAAGACCAGCGCTCGCTCCATCCCCTCAACCCGGTCTGGGACAACCGCTTTATGAGCCTGCTGGAGCAGGGGCGGCTGGCGGAGCTGGATGCGATCGGCAACGACGAGCTGTCGGCGATGGCCGGGAAATCGACGCACGAAATTAAGACCTGGGTGGCCGCTTTTGCCGCGCTATCCGCTTTTGGCCGCTGGCGCAGTGAGGGCCGCTATTACCGGCCGATCCCCGAGTGGATCGCCGGGTTCGGCTCGCTGAGCGCCACCACCGAGATTTGATTAACCGGGAGACTAACATGAGCTATCAACCGCAAACCGAAGCCGCCACCAGCCGATTCCTCAATGTCGACGAGGGGGGCCGCACGCTGCGCATCCATATCAATGACTGCGGCGACGGGAAAGAGACCGTGGTCATGCTGCACGGCTCCGGGCCGGGGGCCACCGGCTGGGCCAACTTCAGCCGTAACATTGACCCGCTGGTCGAGGCGGGCTATCGCGTGCTGCTCCTCGACTGTCCGGGGTGGGGCAAAAGCGATTCGATCGTTAACAGCGGCTCACGTTCGGACCTCAACGCCCGCATTCTGAAAAGCGTGGTCGATCAGTTGGGGATCGATAAAGTCCATCTGCTGGGCAACTCGATGGGCGGCCATAGCGCGGTGGCCTTCACCCTGAGCTGGCCGGAGCGGGTGGCGAAGCTGGTGCTGATGGGCGGGGGGACCGGCGGCATGAGCCTGTTCACGCCGATGCCGACGGAGGGCATCAAGCTGCTGAACGCCCTGTACCGCGAGCCGACCATAGAAAACCTGAAGAAGATGATGAGCATCTTCGTCTTCGACACCCGCGACCTCACCGAGGAGCTGTTCGAGGCGCGGCTCAACAATATGCTGTCGCGCCGCGACCATCTGGACAACTTCGTCAAGAGCCTCGAAGCCAACCCGAAGCAGTTTCCTGACTTTGGCCCGCGGCTGGGCGAAATCACCGCGCCAACCCTGATCGTCTGGGGACGCAATGACCGCTTCGTGCCGATGGATGCCGGGTTGCGCCTGCTCGCCGGGATCGCCGGTTCGGAACTGCATATTTACCGCGACTGCGGCCACTGGGCGCAGTGGGAACATGCCGACAGTTTTAATCAGCTGGTGCTCAATTTCCTCGCACGGGCTTAAGGAGTAAATGATGACTTTTTCTCTTGACGCGCTGGCCCGGCAGCTGCGCGACGCGGAACAGACCGGCCAGGCGATCGCCCCGCTGCGCGATATCCTCGGCGTCGACAATGCCGACGCCGCCTATGCCATCCAGCGTCTGAACGTCCAGCACCACGTGGCCCATGGCCGGCGGGTAGTGGGCCGCAAGGTGGGCCTGACCCATCCCAAAGTGCAGCAGCAGCTGGGGGTCAACCAGCCGGATTTCGGCACTCTGTTTGCCGACATGTGCTACGGCGACAACGCCGAGGTACCGTTTGGTCGCGTGCTGCAGCCCAAAGTGGAGGCCGAGATCGCCCTGGTGCTGAAGCAGGATCTGCCGCATGCCGATACCACTTTTGATGAACTGTATAACGCCATCGAATGGGTGCTGCCGGCGCTGGAGGTGGTGGGCAGCCGCATTCGCGACTGGTCAATCGGCTTTGTCGACACCGTCGCCGATAACGCCTCCTGTGGCCTGTACGTCATTGGCGGCCCGGCGCAGCGCCCGGCAGGACTGGATCTGAAGCAGTGCGCCATGCACATGACCCGCAACCAGGAGCTGGTCTCCAGCGGTCGCGGCAGCGAGTGTCTGGGACATCCGCTGAACGCCGCAGTCTGGCTGGCGCGCAAGCTGGCCAGTCTCGGCGAACCGCTGCGGGCGGGGGATATCGTGCTGACCGGGGCGTTAGGCCCGATGGTGGCGATTAACGAAGGGGACAGCTTTGTCGCCCATATCGAAGGTATTGGCTCAGTCGCGGCACGTTTCGTCGCCGCCGGAGAAGGACATCGTGATGCGTAAACGTAAAGTCGCCATTATCGGCTCCGGGAATATCGGCACCGATTTAATGATTAAAATCCTGCGCCACGGCCAGCATCTGGAGATGGCGGTGATGGTCGGCATCGACCCGCAGTCGGATGGCCTGGCCCGCGCCCGGCGCATGGGCGTCGCGACCACCCACGAAGGGGTGGGCGGCCTGATGCAGATGGCGGAATTTGCCGACATCGATTTTGTTTTTGACGCCACCAGCGCCGGGGCGCACATCAAAAACGATGCCGCGCTGCGCGAAGCGAAGCCGGGGATCCGCGTCATCGACCTGACGCCGGCGGCGATTGGCCCGTACTGCGTACCGGTGGTCAACCTCGCGGCCAATCTCCATCAGGGCAACGTCAATATGGTGACCTGCGGCGGGCAGGCGACCATCCCAATGGTCGCCGCGGTCTCGCGAGTGGCGAAGGTGCATTACGCGGAGATCGTGGCCTCGATCGCCAGCCAATCCGCCGGACCGGGCACGCGGGCCAATATTGACGAATTTACCGAAACCACCTCGCAGGCGATTGAAAAAGTCGGCGGCGCGGGCAAGGGCAAAGCGATTATCGTGCTGAATCCGGCGGAGCCGCCGCTGATGATGCGCGATACCGTCTACGTCCTGAGCGAGCTGGCGTCGCAGGAGGCGATTGCCGCCTCGATCGCCGAAATGGCGGCGGCAGTGCAAGCTTACGTCCCAGGCTACCGGCTGAAGCAGCAGGTGCAGTTTGAGGTTATCCCCGAGGATAAGCCGGTCAACCTGCCCGGCGTCGGCTGTTTTTCCGGCCTGAAAACCGCGGTTTACCTCGAAGTGGAAGGAGCGGCGCACTATCTGCCAGCGTACGCGGGCAACCTCGATATTATGACCTCGGCGGCGCTGGCGACGGCGGAGCAAATGGCCGGGGCAATGCACAGCGCGGCGGGAGCGACAGCATGAACGGTAAAAAACTTTATATCTCGGACGTGACGCTGCGCGATGGCATGCACGCCATTCGTCACCAGTATTCCCTGGCGCAGGTGCAGCAGATCGCCGGCGCGCTGGATAAGGCTGGGGTCGACTCCATCGAAGTGGCCCATGGCGATGGCCTGCAGGGATCCAGCTTCAACTACGGCTTTGGCGCTCACAGCGACATCGCGTGGATTGAAGCGGCGGCGGAGGCGGTCAGCCAGGCGAAAATCGCCACCTTGCTGCTGCCGGGCATCGGCACGCTGCACGATCTGAAAGCGGCGTATCAGGCCGGAACGCGGGTGGTGCGGGTCGCCACCCACTGCAGCGAAGCAGACGTCGCGGCGCAACATATTGCCTTTGCCCGCGAGCTGGGAATGGACACCGTCGGTTTTCTGATGATGAGCCATATGATCTCCCCGCAGGCACTGGCGCAGCAGGCGCTGAAGATGGAATCTTATGGCGCGACCTGTATCTATGTGGTGGATTCCGGCGGGGCGATGAACATGAACGACATTCGCGACCGTTTCCGTGCCCTGAAGGCGGTGCTGAAGCCGGAGACCGCCACCGGGATGCATGCCCACCATAACCTGAGCCTCGGGGTGGCGAACTCGATCGTCGCGGTGGAAGAGGGGTGCGATCGCATTGACGCCAGCCTGGCCGGGATGGGGGCGGGGGCGGGCAATGCGCCGCTGGAGGTATTTATTGCCGCCGCCGACAAGCTCGGCTGGCAGCATGGCACCGATCTCTACGCCCTGATGAACGCGGCCGATGAGCTGGTGCGGCCGTTGCAGGACCGCCCGGTGCGTGTCGACCGCGAAACGCTGGCGCTGGGCTACGCCGGGGTCTACTCCAGCTTCCTGCGCCACAGCGAAGCGGCGGCCGAGCGCTATGGCCTCAGCGCGGTGGATATTCTCGTCGAGCTGGGCAAGCGACGGATGGTCGGCGGCCAGGAAGATATGATCGTCGACGTCGCGCTGGATCTGCTGAACCGCAATAAATAACGAAAAACGTGCGGCTGACAAAGCATCAGCCGCCAGTCACCTGCTCCGTTTGTTCGGCTATCGCCAAGGTACCCTATGACCAAGATAACGACTGCAAACCCCTCGCGCCTGGTGGTTACCATCGGGCTCTGTTTTATGGTGGCCCTGATGGAAGGGCTGGATCTGCAGGCGGCGGGGATCGCCGCCGTCGGCATGGCGCAGGCCTTTGCGCTGGATAAAATGCAGATGGGCTGGATCTTCAGCGCCGGGATCCTCGGCCTGCTGCCCGGCGCGCTGGTGGGCGGCATGCTGGCGGACCGCCACGGGCGCAAGCGCATTCTGCTGGGGTCGGTGCTGCTGTTTGGCCTGTTCTCGCTGGCCACCGCGGTGGCATGGAGCTTCCCGACGTTGCTGCTGGCGCGCCTGCTCACCGGCGTCGGGCTCGGGGCGGCATTGCCGAACCTGATCGCCTTAACCTCGGAAGCCGCTGGCTCACGCTTCCGCGGCCGGGCGGTAAGCCTGATGTACTGCGGCGTGCCCATTGGCGCCGCGCTGGCGGCGGCGCTGGGCTTTTCCGGTCTCGCCGCGGCCTGGCAGACTATTTTCTGGATTGGCGGCGTGGTCCCGTTACTGCTGATCCCGCTGCTGATGCGCTGGCTACCGGAGTCGCAGGCGTTTCAGCGCGCGGAGGCCAGCGTGCCGCTGCGCACCCTGTTTGCCCCGGGCCAGGCCGCCGCCACCCTGCTGCTGTGGCTGGGCTATTTTTTCACCCTGCTGGTGGTCTATATGCTGATCAACTGGCTGCCGATGCTGCTGGTGGGCCAGGGATTCCGCGCCAGCCAGGCGGCGGGGGTGATGTTCTCTCTGCAGATCGGCGCCGCCTGCGGCACGCTGCTGCTGGGAGCGCTAATGGATAAGCTCACCCCGCTGCGGATGTCGCTCCTGATCTACAGCGGGATTCTGGCTTCCCTGCTGGCGCTGGGCAGCGCGTCATCGCTGAACGGAATGCTGCTGGCGGGGTTTGTCGCCGGGCTGTTTGCCACCGGCGGCCAGAGCGTACTCTATGCCCTGGCGCCGCTTTTTTACCCCGCAGCGATCCGCGCCACCGGGGTCGGCACCGCCGTGGCGGTGGGCCGTCTCGGGGCGATGAGCGGCCCGCTGCTGGCCGGCAAGATGCTGGCCCTCGGCACCGGCACCGTCGGGGTGATGGCGGCCTCGGCGCCCGGCATTGTGCTGGCCGGCGTGGCGGTGTTCTGGCTGATGCATCGTCAGCAGCGCGCCGCGATTGTCTGAGACGCATCCGGCGGTCTGGCAAAAAAATGCCGGGCCGCCGCCTTGCCTGTCCGCGTCACCTGGCCTATGGTAAGACATCATTCCCTGACGCTTATCGTCCCTATGGCTTACACCTCCCGTTTGCTCAATGCTATCCCTGGCATCCGCCACGCTTTTCTCGATGTCCACGAAACCGCCGCCTTTCCCTATGCCGAGCTGGCTCCGGTGAAGCTGGTGCATGGTAATGAGGTTCATCATTATCAGCAGCCGCTGCCGACGCGCCCGCACGCCGACGCGGTGTTTACCGCGGTAGCCGGGCAAAAGGTGGGGGTGGTGACCGCCGACTGTCTGCCGCTGCTGATCGCCTCGCGCGACGGTCGCTTCGTCTGCAGCGTGCATGCCGGCTGGCAGGGGCTGGCCAGCGGTATTGTCGATAATAGTCTGGCCTGTTTTCGCCAGCAGGGGGTGGCATTGGCCGATCTGGTCATCGCCGTGGGGCCGCATATTCACCCTTGCTGTTACGAAGTCTCCGCCGCATTTTATCAGCAACTGCTGGACCAGCCCGGCGGTGATCGGGTGGCCCGCCATCGCCAGCGGCTGTTTCATTCCCGTTCGGGCCCGGTCAGCGATGCGCTCAAAGCCGCCGCACGCGGCAGCGATAATCTGTGGTTTGATCTGCGCGCCTTTGCCGAAGCGATCTTCGCAGAGGCGGGAGTGTCGCCGGCGAGCGTTGAATGGCTGGGGAGTTGCACCTACTGCACCCCGCAGTCGCTGGGCTCCTACCGACGCCGGACCCATTTTCCGGCGCCGAAGAGCTTTCAGTATTCGTGGATCCTGCGCGAGGCCTGAGGCGCGCTCGCGCTAGAGCACCCGAAAACCGTGGGTGCCGTCGCGGGCCAGCTGATCCACCAGGCCATACTCCCACTCCAGATAGGCCTGCATGGCCTCGGCGGAATTATCGGTTCCTTCGTACGGACGACGATAGCGGTCACGGCGCTCGACGGCGAGGCCGCTGTCGCCATGCGCCAGCGGCAGACCGGCGGCGATCCACGCCAGCGTCCCGCCGGTAAGCAGCTGCACCGGTTTACCGGTCAAGGCCGCCACCTCCGGCACCGCGTAGCGGGCCAGCAGACTGCTGCCGCAGGTCACCACGTATCGCTGTGCGGGAGGGATCACATCCAGGGCCTGGCGCAGCTGCGAGCGCGTCAGCCACCACGCGCCGGGGATATGGCGAGCGACAAAGTTGGCGCTGGTGGTAAAATCGAGCACCACCGTACCGGGTTCGTCCAGCTGTTGCGCCAGCTGCGCCGGGCTTATCTCCTCCGCCTGCGGGCCGGGCGGCACCTCGGCGGCCGGCACCCCGCGTTCGCTCAACTGGCTGGCCGACAGCGCGCTCAGCCGCGCCGTCTCCCAGCCCATCTGCGCCAGCCACGAGCCGGTTATCGCCGCCCGGATGCCATCGTCATCCAGCAGCACAATGCGCGCCCCTCGTACGCTGGCGAAGTGATCGGTCTCCTGCAGCAGCTGGCCGCCTGGCGCGCTCAGGCTGCCGGGATAGTGACCCGCCGCGTACTCCTCGGGGCTGCGGACATCAAACAGGAAGGTAGTGCGGTCGCTCTGCTGCAGCCAGCGTTGCAGCGTGGCCTCATCGATGACCGCCACCCCGGCCCGTTCGGCAAGATGCGCCACCTCAGCGGCCCGGACGCCGGAGGCGCGGGCGGAGGGATCGTATTGCCGCTGCTGCTGGTGCGCCAGCGTCTGGCCGGCCAGCGTCCAGCCGATAGTGCCATTGCGCAGGGCATGGACCGGGTTTGGCACGCCGGCGTTGATCAGCGACTGGGTGCCGATGAAGCTGCGGGTGCGTCCGGCGCAGTTGACGATAACCGGCGTCTGCGGGGAGGGCGTCAGGCTCTCCACCCGCAGGGCCAGCTCGCCGCCGGGCACGCTGATGCTGCCGGGGATGCTCATGGTCTGGTACTCATCGAAGCGCCGGGCGTCGACGATCACCACCTCCTGCCGGCTGTCGATGAGCGCCTGAACCTCCTGGGCGCTGAGCGACGGTGTGTGACGCACGCTTTCCACCAGTTCACCAAAGGCTTTGCTGGCGGAGTTGACGTCCTGAAACAGCTCGCCGCCGCTGCGGCGCCAGCCGGCGAGACCCTCGGCCAGCAAGGCCACATCCTGATAGCCCCAGGCCCGCAGCCGTTCGACGGCGATCTCCGCCAGACCTTCGCCGTTGTCGTAGACGGTGAGCGGGGTGGTGAAGCGCGGTATCCGCCGGCGGACCTCCAGCTCCAGTTTGCTGAGCGGCAGATTGACGGCAAACAGCGGATGAGCGGTAGCGAAATCGGCCTCTTCACGGACGTCGATCAGCGCCAGTTCACGACGGTCGAGCAGCGCCTGGCGGATCCCGGCGGCCTGGCGATAAGCGTAGGTGGACATAGTGGTTATCCTTGATGTTCGCGGGAGGAATCCCAGATATTGGGTAAATGGCGGTTAGAGTAGCCGGAGATAAACGGTTTCTGCTGCCCTTCCGGGGTATACACGGCGCGCTTCACCGCGCCGATATTGCCGCCGTAGATGTGAATGCTGATGGAGACGCGATCCGCCAGCGCATTGCTGACGCGATGAATATCGCCATCGTCAGCGGAGACTTTCTCCACCTGGCCTGCTTCCAGAAGCGTGGCGGCGCCCAGCGCGCGCGGTATGCCATCGGCATCCAGCTGGTAGCGCTGGTTTTCCTCCGCGCCGCGCAGCATACCAATGGCCCCCCACACCCGGTGGTCATGGATCGGCGTCGCTTGCCCCGGTCCCCAGACGAAGCTGACAATCGAGAAGCGCTCCCCGGAGTCGGCATGCAGCAGATACTGCTGGTAATGGTGCGGATGCGGCAGGGTGTACTCTTCCGGCAGCCAGTCGTCGTAACGCACCAGCGCCGCCAGCCGCTGCGCCACGGCGTCAAGCAGCGGGGCGGTCTGGTGGTGCTCACGGTGCAGGCGGTCTACCTCATGAATGAAATGGCGTAATTTTTCCAGTCGTGGTGCAGTCATGTGCGGTTCCTGTGAGAGGGACTGGTCAAAACGCTAACAGAGGCGTTAATATTATTTAAATGCAATTTACGCATATATTAATATGCAAATTTCACATAAGGATCCTATGCGCATTGACGATATTGACGCTTTGCTGGCCACGGTGCAGTTTTCCTCCCTCAATCAGGCCGCGGAATATCTGGGGATCACCCAGTCGGCCATCACCCGGCGTCTTCAGCGTCTGGAACATGAGCTGAACGTGACGCTGTTGGAGCGCCAGACCCGCCCGCTGACCCTGACCGCCGCCGGACACCGGGTGTACGAGCAGTGTCTGAGCATTAAGCGTGAGACGAAAAAACTCTACAGCCTGTTGGATCCGCAAGGCGAGCCGCGCGGCGCGCTGCGTCTCGGTGTGCCGCAGAGTCTCAGCGAGATTGCCCTGCCGGCGGCGCTGTCAGCGCTGAGCCAGCAGTTTCCCGGACTGTCGCCACAGATCACCTGCGGCTGGAGCGGACAGCTGCAGCGTCGGCTGGAAAACGGCGAGCTGGACGGCATGCTGGCGATGGGGCCGGCCCAGCAAAGCTTCGCCGAGGGCTATAGCGGACGGCTGCTGTGTCCCCTGGAGGTGGTGCCGATCGTCGGCCGGCGTTTGAATTTGCGCGCGTCATCCCTGCGGGAGTGCGCCGAACAGGGCTGGATCCTTAACCCCGACGGCTGTGGCCTGCGCGCCGGGCTCATTCGCGAGCTGCAGAGTCAGGGATTGCGGTTGAAGCTTAATGTCGAAAGCGCGGGCGCGCAGCTGCAGATAGCGCTGGTGGCGCAGGGGCTGGGACTGGGTCTGGTGCCGCGGGCGGCGCTGGCCAACAGCCCGTGGCGGGACGAGATCGCGGTCCTCAATCTCAGCGATTTTCAGCCTGCGGTCTCACTGTGGCTGATCCACGCCCAGTATCTGGCAAACCTGCAGGCGCCGCTGACCTTTTTCGCCAGCAAAGTGGTGCAGCAGCTGACAGTATCCGACTGAAAGCACTATGCATTTTTGTTTAATGCTAATTCAGCATATTAAGATATGATAAAAATGCATTTTGCTCATTAACACACTCTGTATAGGGTAATGACCAGCGCCGCTGTCGCGGCCACTCCATTACCCTGACGCAAGGAGTTGTTCATGAGCATTCAGTTTCTCGGCATGATTGGCCACCGCCTCTCTTCCGAAACGATTGCCCCGGTGGGGCCGATCTTTGACCGCGACTATATCGTTCGCTTTGCGCAAACCCATGAAGCCGCCGGGTTTGATCGTCTGCTGGTCGGCCACTGGTCCGATCAACCCGACGGCTTTCTGGTGACGGCCCTGGCCGGGCTGTCGACGCAGAAAATCCATTACCTGCTGGCTCATCGCCCCGGTTTTGTTTCGCCAACCCTCGCCGCGCGCAAATTCGCCACCCTTGAGCACCTGTTGGGGGGCCGGCTGGCGGTGCATATCATCAGCGGCGGCAACGATGCCGAGCAGCGCCGGGATGGCGATTATCTCGACCACGACCAGCGCTACGCCCGCACCGACGCCTTCCTCGACACCGTGCGCCAGGTGTGGACCAGCGAGCAGCCGGTGGATATTCACAACGATTTTTATCAGGCCGAGCAGGCCTGGTCCGCCATTCGCCCGCTGCAAAAACCGCATCTTCCCATCTACTTCGGCGGCTCGTCGGAAGCGGCCATCGCCGTCGCCGGCAAACATGCCGACGTCTTCGCCCTGTGGGGCGAGTCGCTGGCGCAAACCGGAGAGACCATCCAGCGCGTGCGCGCCGAAGCGGCGAAACACCAGCGTGATATCGGCTTCAGCGTCTCGTTCCGGCCGATTATCGCCGACAGCGAAGCCGAAGCCTGGGAGAAAGCCGAGCATATCCTGCACGTCGCCACCGAGCAGGCGGCGCAACGCGGAGGGGGTTTCAAAGCCAAACCGGACAGCATCGGCGCCCAGCGGCTGCGGGCCACCGCGGCGCAGGGCAGGGTGGTGGACAAACGTCTGTGGACCGGCATCGCCCAGCTGGTGGGCGGCGGACATAACTCCACCGCCCTGGTGGGCACCCCGGAGCAGGTGGCGGATGCGCTGCTTGATTACTACGACCTCGGCGTGCGTAACTTCCTGATCCGCGGATTCGATCCGCTGAACGACGCGGCCGACTATGGCCGGGCCCTGCTGCCGATCGCCCGGGAAAAAGCTGCCCGGCGTGCGGTGGCGGAGCGCGCATCGTGATCCATCCTGAGCGCGACGACTGGGCCCGGCAGCTGACGGCGCTCCGCCAGCAGATGGCGGAGCAGGCGGCCAGCCTTGATGCCAGCGGCGAGTTTCCACGGCGTAATATCGACCTTCTGCGCGCGGGAGGCTGGTTAAGTCTCGCCGTGCCGTCATCCTGCGGCGGCGCGGGCGCCACTCTGGCCCAGCTGCAGCAGGCCATCGCCGCCATCGCCTGGGGAGAGCCGGCGACAGCGCTGATCGTCTGCATGCAGTATCTGCACCATTTGCGGCTGGCGGAAAACGACGCCTGGCACGCGCCGCTGCGCCAGCAGGTTTTTCACGATGCAGTCGAACACGGTGGCCTGATCAACAGCCTGCGCGTCGAGCCGGAGCTGGGCTCCCCGGCGCGGGGCGGCCTGCCGGACACCGTGGCGACCCGTCGCGCGGAGGGCTGGGACATCAGCGGCCATAAAATTTATACCACCGGCATTGAAGGGCTGCGCTGGCTGGCGGTGTGGGCCAGAAGCGATGATAACCCGCCGCTGGTGGGCACCTGGCTGGTGGCTGGCGACAGCCCGGGCATCAGCGTGGTGAAAAGCTGGGATCACGCCGGGATGCGGGCCACCGGCAGCCATGAAGTTATTTTTAACCACGTGCGGGTGGCGGCAGAGCACGCGGTGGATGTCTGGCCGGCCGATGCGCCACCCGCCGCGGAGGCCGAACCGTTTCGCCTGTTCGCCAACCGGCAGACGGCGCTGCTGGCGGCGATCTATGACAGCATTGCCCACGCCGCTCACGACTGGCTGGTGAGGTGGCTGGCGGGACGGGTACCCGCCGGTCTCGGCCATCCGCTCTCTCGTCTGCCACGGGTGCAGGAGAAAGTCGGGCAGATCGCCGGGCTGCTGCTGGTCAACCGCAGCCTGCTGGAGCAGGCCGCCGCGCTGCGCTTTTCCGCCATCGAGGCCAATCTGGCGAAAGTCACCATCACCGACAACGCCATTCAGGCGGTGAATATTGCGCTCGAGCTGACCGGCAATCATGGCCTGAGCCGACAGAACCCGCTGGAACGCCACTACCGCAACGTGCTCTGCGGACGGGTACATACCCCACAGAGCGACAGCGCCTGGCTGGCAGCCGGCAACTTCGTCTTTCAATCACAAGGATAATCACGATGCGTCTATCATTTTCAGGCCGGGTGGCGGCAGCGCTGATGCTGCTGGCGCTGGGCGGCTACGCGACAGCGCAGGAGCGGATCACCCTGCGTATCGCCGATCAAAAAGGCGGCATGCGTTCGCAGCTGGAGGCGGCCAACGCCCTGCAAAATCTCCCTTACGACATTAAGTGGGCCGAGTTCCCGGCCGCCGCGCCGCTGGCGGAAGCCCTCAACGCGGGCGCCGTGGACGCGGGGATCATCGGCGATGCGCCGTTGCTGTTTGCTCTGGCCAACGGTGCGCCGGTCAAGGCCATTGCCGTGGATAAAAGCAACCCGGCGGGGACCGCGGTGCTGGTTTCCCCCGGCAGCACGTTAAAAAGCGGCGCCGATTTAAAAGGCAAACGCATCGCCACCGGTAAAGGGTCGATTGGTCATTTCGTGGCGCTGAAAGCGCTGGAGCAGGCGGGGATTTCACCGAAGGAGGTGCAGTGGGTGTTCCTCGGCCCGGTGGACGCCAAAGTGGCGCTGCTTAACGGTTCGGTAGACGCCTGGGCGACCTGGGAGCCCTACACCACCCAGATGGTGAAGACCAACGAGGGGCAGATTCTGGTGAGCGGCAAAGGGCTGCTGCCGGGGAATACCTTCCTCGCGGCAACGGATTCCGCGCTTAACGATCCGCAAAAACGCGCCGCGCTGCAGGATTATCTCCAGCGCCTGGCCGGCGCCGAGCGCTGGGCCTACGCCAATCTCGACAGCTACGGCAAAACGCTGGGGGAGATCATCCGCTTCCCGGCGGAGATCGCCCGCGCGCAGTTTGCCAACCGCCAGTCGCAGTGGCAGCCGCTGGCAGAGGAAACGGTGACCCAGCAGCAGGCAACGGCGGACTTTTATCTCGCCAACGGCCTGATCCGCACCCGGCTGGACGTGAAGCCGACCTTTGACCCCAGCTTTAGCGTGCCCGCCGCCGAGGTGACACCATGACCAGAAACACTTTTTCCCGCCGCCGTTTTTTACAGCTCAGCGGCGGCCTGGCGCTGGCCGGGGTCTCTCTGCCGCTGTGGGCTCACGATATGGCGGACATGGCCAGCGGCGATGCCCATCCGGCGCTGCGCCTGCCAGAGCCCTACAAGATCAAGCTGGCGATCAATAAAAGCGCGGTATGCCTCGCGCCGGTCGCCGTCGCCGAGCAGCAGAAGATTTTCAGTAAATATAACCTCGACGTTGAGTTTGTTAACTTCGGCAACTCCACCGATGTGCTGCTGGAGGCGATCGCCACCGGTAAGGCCGACGCCGGGGTGGGGATGGCGCTGCGCTGGCTGAAGGCGCTGGAGCAGGGCTTTGACGTCAAGCTCACCGCCGGAACCCACGGCGGCTGTCTGAACCTGCTGACGGCCAAAGACTCGCCGTTCGGCGGCCTCGAGAGCCTGAAGGGACAAACCATCGGCGTCACCGACATGGCCGGGCCGGATAAAAACTTCTTCGCCATTCTGCTTAAGCGCCACGGTATCGACCCGATCAGCGACGTGCAGTGGAAAGTCTACCCGGCGGATCTGCTCAGCGTGGCGCTGGACAAGCGCGAAATCGCCGCCATCAGCGGCAGCGAGCCATTCAGCTATCGTCTGCTGGAGACCGGCAAGTATCAGCTGATCGCCAGCAATATGACCGGGGATTATGCCAACCTCAGCTGCTGCGTGCTGGGGGTGAGCGGGAGCCTGGCGCGGGACCATAAACCGGCCGCCGCCGCGCTCACCCAGGCGATCCTTGAGGCGCACAGCTATGCCGCTGCGCATCCGGAAAGCGTGGCGCAATCCTTCCTCGCCCATGCCCTGAACACCAGTGAAGCGGAGGTGAGCGGCATCCTGCACGGGCAGGGCCACGGCCATCATGCGGTGGGCGAAGCATTCGTGAAAGAGCTGACGCAGTACGCGGTCGACCTGCAGCGGGTGCAGGTGATCAAACCGGGTACCGATCCCCATCAGTTCGCGGAGAGTATCTATGCCAACGTATTCGCCTGAGCAGGCTCTGGCGCGCTCCACCGGCCGCGCGCCGCTGTGGGGAGAAGGGCTGCTGGCCGCCGCGCTGTGGCTGCTGGGCGGTCTGTTTACCCTGGCCTGGCCCGATGCCGGGCGGCGCTGGCCGTTTAGCGAAGGGTGGGCGCTGGCGCAATTCACCCTCGGCGGTGGATTACTGCTGCTGGCGCTGAGCTATCGCTACTGGCGAGCGCGCGGCGCGCGTGTGCGGCATGCCGGCAAGTGGCTGGCGCTGTTGCCGGTGCTGTTTGCTGTCTGGGAAGGGCTGACCGCCAAGAGCGCCGTGCTACCGGTGCCGTTTTTCGCGCCGCCGCAGGCGCTGATCGAAGTACTGCACGACGACTGGCCGCGCCTGCTCGACAGCCTGCTGCACTCGCTGGGGCTGCTGGGGCTCGGCGTGCTGCTGGGCACCAGCAGCGGGTTCATCACCGGTCTGGCCATCGGCTGGTCGCAACGGATTGGCTACTGGGTGCATCCGGTGTTACGTCTGCTGGGCCCGGTGCCGTCCACCGCGCTGCTGCCGCTGTGCCTGTTTATTTTTCCCTCGAGCTTCGGCGCCAGCGTGTTTTTGATCGCGCTGAGCACCTGGTTCCCGGTCACGGTGCTGACCTGGTCCGGAGTGATGGGCATTGATAAGGCGTGGTACGACGTGGCGCGGACCCTCGGCGCCAGCCAGCGTTTCCTGATCCTGCGGGTGGCGATCCCCGCCGCGCTGCCGAACGTCTTTGTCGGCCTGTTTATGGGGCTCGGCGCGTCGTTTTCGGTGCTGATTGTCGCCGAAATGGTCGGGGTGAAGTCAGGGATCGGCTTTTACCTCCAGTGGGCCCAGGGCTGGGCGGCCTATCCGAATATGTACGCCGCGCTGCTGGTAATGGCGTTGTTATGCTCCGGCCTGATAAGCGGATTATTTATGCTGCGTGACCGGCTGCTGAGCTGGCAGCGAGGAGGAATGCAATGGTAACAGCGACGTCAGATTCGCCGGCGATAGCGCGCGGCGCGGCGGTATCCATCAGCCATCTTCATCATGCGTTTACGCTTGGCAAACAGACGATACCCGTGCTGGAGAATATCAGTCTACAGCTGCGTCCGGGGGAAAGCGTGGCGCTGCTGGGCCCTTCCGGCTGCGGTAAATCAACCCTGCTGCGGCTGCTGGCGGGGCTGGAAGCGCCGCAGAGCGGACAGATGCAGATCGACGGTGCGGCGCCCGGCGCCCCGGGGCCGGAGCGGATCCTTGTGTTTCAGGATCCGACGCTCTACCCATGGCTGACGGTACGGCAGAACGTGCTGCTGGGCCCGCAGGCGCAGGGCAAAAAGGGGCTGGAGGCGAAGGCCGACGCGCTGATTGACCGCATCGGGCTGCAGGCCTTCAGCGAGGCGTGGCCGCGGCAGCTGTCCGGGGGGATGGCGCAGCGTGCGGCGCTGGCGCGTGCCTTATTGAACGAACCGCGCCTGCTGCTGCTCGACGAGCCGTTGGGCAAACTCGATTCCCTGACCCGCATTAGCATGCAGCGGGAGCTGATCGCCCTCTGGCAGCAGCAGGGGTATACCAGCCTGCTGGTGACCCACGATATCGAAGAGGCGCTGCTGCTGTGCGAGCGGGTGCTGGTGATGTCGCCGCGTCCAGGGCGGATTATCGCTGAGTTCGCGTTGCCGCTGGATTTTCCCCGTCATCGCGATAACCCGCAGCTGCTGCAGCATCGTCAGGATATATTGCGCATCCTCGGCCAGGAGGAGGACTGGTAAGCTGAACGCATTGCCCGGTGGCGGCTGCGACAAAGGTCACGGAAAGGTAGGCCGGTGCAAGCGCAGCGCCGCCCGGCAATGAACATCCGGCGCCAGGCGCCACGTTTTTGCCCGGTGGCGGCTGCGCCTTACCGGGCCTACGAACTCGACAGGAAGGGGAAGGACTGCAGGTCATGCAGTTGCAGGCCGGTGCATGCGCAGCGCTGCCCGGTAATGGGCATCCGGCGCCAGGCGCCACATTCTTGCCCGGTGGCGGCTGCGCCTTACCGGGCCTGCGAACTCGACAGGAAGGGGAAGGACCCCAGGCTATGCAGTTGTAGGCCGGCGCAAGCGCAGCGCCGCCCGGCAATGAACATCCGGCGCCAGGCGCCACATTTTTGCCCGGTGGCGGCTGCGCCTTACCGGGCCTACGAACTCGACAGGAAGGGGAAGGACCCCAGGCTATGCAGTTGTAGGCCGGCGCAAGCGCAGCGCCGCCCGGCAATGAACATCCGGCGCGACGCCATGGTCCGGCTTAAAAATCCATCTTCACTGTGAACTGCACTTCGCGCGGGTCGCCAATCTGGTTGCCGAGGTTATTGGTGCCGATCGAGGAGGTGTAATAGGTCTTATCAAACAGGTTCTTCACATTCACCTGCAGCGTCACCGGATACTGCAACTTCATCTTATAGGCGGCGAACACATCCGCCACCGCATAGCCCTGCAGATAATAATCCGCGCCGTTGGTGCCGGAGCGCTTGCTGACCGCATGGCCGCCGCCGCCGACGGTCAGGGTGTTGCTGTTATAGACGTTATGAATGTCATAGGTCAGGAACAGCGAACCGGTATGTTTTGGTACGTTTGGCAGCGGTTTCCCGGCGTAATCCGGATCTTCCAGCACTTTGGCGTCGGTGTAGCCGTAGCTGGCGATCACGCTGAGGTTATCGGTGATGGACCCCGCCAGATCCACTTCCACGCCCTGGGAACGCACCTTGCCCGCCGTTTTGGCCACCGTCTCATCACCAATGCTCTCGGTGTACAGCACGTTACGCTTATGAATATCAAACAGCGCGATATTGGCGGTAATGCCGTTTAACAGGTCGAATTTGGCGCCCACTTCGTAAGAGGTGGACTCTTCCGGCGGCAGTTCGCCGATATAGCTGGCGATCGATGACTGTGGCATAAACGATTGGGCGACGTTGGCGAACAGGGAGACGTTCGGCGTCACCTTGTAGACCAGGCCGGCTTTCGGCGTCCATTTCTCATCGCGGCTGTCGGTATTGACGTTAAACGGTCGGCCTTTACCGGCGTACTGGGTGTAGTACTGGTAGCGCACGCCAGCGACCGCGATCCAGTTGTCAGTCAGGTACAGCGCGTCCTGCACGTATGCGGCATAGCTCTCCTGCTGGATACGCTGATCGCTGTCGGAGGCGGAGACGGTATTACAGGTGTCGAGGGTGCCGTAGACCGGATGATAGATGTTAAAGCCTTTCACGTTCTTGCAGCGCAGCATATCGGTGCGCAACAGATCGTAATTCTCATAGGCGACGCCGGTCAGCAGTTCGTTATAAAAACCGCCTACCACCACGTTGCCCTGCAGGTCGGCGCGGGTGGAGTGCATCTTCTGCGTTGAACCGTGGGTACCGTCGACCCGGCGGGTGAGGTTGCCGGTCGCCGAATCATAGGCCACCACCCGCGCCTGGTTATCGTTGTAATTATCCTGGCTGTAGCTGTAGTCGAAGCGCGCGGTCCAGGCGTCGTTAAGGCGATACTCGGCGTTAAGCTGAGCGAGATCGGAATAGCCATCGGTAATATTAAACGCTTCATCGAAGCGGGTTTTGCGATCGACGTTCACCGCATGGCCGGTATTCAGATCGAAAATAGTGCCGCGGTCAAAAGGCGCGCTGTAGTCGCGGTGCGAATAGGACGCGGTCACCGTCGCCCGTTCACCAAACCAGGTCAGGGAAGGGGCGATAAAGCTGCTTTTGTTTTTACCAAAATTGCGCCAGTAATCCTCATTCTGGTATTCCCCAATCAGCCGGTACGCCAGATTCGTGCCTTCGATGGGGCCGGTGACGTCGAAGCTGCCGGTACCGCCGCCAAAGCTGGTGGACGTCGCGGAAACCGAACCGGAGAACTGCCGCTCAGGCCGTTTGGTGATGACGTTGATCAGCCCGCCGGGGTCGAGGATACCGTACAGCGTCGAAGCTGGCCCCTTCAGGACTTCCACCCGTTCGGTGGCGGCGTTAAAACTGCGTGGCAGCACGGTGCGCAGACCGTTGGTCATGATCGAGCCGTCGCGGTTGGCGCCGAAGCCGCGGCGGGTAAAGGCGTCCTGGGTACCGCCGAGGGTGTTGGTCTGCACCACGTTAGCGACGTTATACAGCGCCTCATCGAGTGAGGTGGCGTGCTGATCTTCGAGAACCCGATCGCTGACGGTATTAACCACCTGCGGAATATCCAGCAGCGGCATCGAGGTCAGCGTCGCGGTGGCGGAGCTGAGTGGCTGATAGCCGCTGGTGGCGCTCTGCTGCGCGCCGTCGGCCACCACGGTGATGGTCTCTTCCGCGTCGTTATTACTTTTCGCCGCGCTATTGTCGGCGGCCATTAATCCCGGTGAGGCTAAAAAAAGAAGCGAAAAAAGCGCGCGCCCTTGCAACGCTCTGCAGGCGACATGGGGTTGAGTCATTATCTGTTTCTCGTGAACGAATCTGCCTTTGCGGTCAGATTAAGCCAATAAAATCATTGCCCTGAATAATAAAAGCACTCTGTTTAGCGTCTGAACGCGCCTTCAGATGTGTAATTGAGAATCATTCAATCATGAAGGGATGTAGTAGTAAATGTTATGTAAGATAAAAAATTGGCGGTGGGGAATGGCGGGGTCATCACGTCTTTTCAATGAGGTGGTGTGTTGTTATTTTATTGATATTAAATGATTTTATTGGTTTTACTGTTGCGCAGCCTCGCTGTAGTGCTCGCGACGGATGGATGACAATGGCGAGTATTGACTACTACATCTATCCCCGTCATGATCAAAAGAGAATGAGATTTATTTTTGTTTGACTGCAGACTGTTCAGCGATGGCCTGGAACGCTGCGGCGCAGGAGCGAGTTATGCCACAGCGGGTGAAACCTGCAGAGCAGGGGATCGTACTGGATGCCCTGTCGGCCGGATACGGCCAGACCCTGATCGTTGACGATATCAACCTGACCATTCCCACCGGCAAAATGACGGTGCTGGCCGGGGCGAACGGCTCCGGTAAATCCACGCTGCTCTCGACCATCGCCAGAATGCTGAAACCGCTCGGCGGCTGCGTGCGTCTGGACGGGCAAGCCATTCACCAGATGCCGACGAAGGCCGTCTCGCGCCAGCTGGGCATCCTCCCGCAATCGCCGCTGACCCCGGAAGGGTTAACGGTTTTCGAGCTGGTCTCGCGCGGGCGCTACCCATGGCAAGGGCTGATGCGCCAGTGGTCCGAGGCCGATGAGCTGGCGGTGGAGGAGGCGCTGCGCTTAACCGGTACCGCCGAATTCGCCCATCTGCCGGTGGACAGCCTCTCCGGCGGCCAGCGTCAGCGCTGCTGGATCGCCATGGCGCTGGCCCAGCAAACGGCCACCATTCTGCTCGATGAGCCGACCACCTGGCTCGATCTGCGCTATCAGGTCGATATCCTCGAGCTGCTCCAGACTCTCACCCGCGAACATGGCCGCACGGTGGTGACGGTGCTCCATGACCTTAACTTTGCCGTTAACTACGCCGATCTGCTGGTATTCCTCAAACAGGGGCGCATCGCCGGCACGATTAGCGACAACGATGTCTGTAGCCCTGAGCTGATTAAACGCGTGTTTGACGTTGACGTGCAGATGTCGATTAACCCGCAAACCGGCAAACCGTTCTTTATGCCGTTTCGCGCCCGCCAGGCCGTTGACGCATGAGCGCCGCCGTTATGTACGCCGCGCGGCGTCATGCCCGCCCCCGACTGGCGCTCTTGCTGCTAACGCTGCTGCTTATCGCCGCCTCGCTGGTGCATCTTGGCTTAGGCGCCCGCTGGATCGCCCCACAGACGGTGCTGCAGGCGCTGCTGGAGTACAATCCGCGCAACTTCGACCAGCGAATCATCGTCGATCTGCGCCTGGTGCGGCTGGCGGCAGCGCTGCTGACCGGCGCGGCGCTCGGCGTCGCCGGGCTGCTGCTGCAGACGGTGATCCGTAACCCACTTGGCGAGCCGCATATTCTCGGCCTTAACGCCGGCGCCTCGCTGGCGGTGGTGGCGACCTCTGCGCTGGGCCTGTCTCTCGGCGCTTTCCCCGCCGGGCGCCCGCTGACCGCCGCCTGCGGCGCGGCTCTGCTGTTCGGTGGCGTGATGGCGCTGGCCTCTGCCGGGCGCGGCGGGGCGACGCCGCTGCGCATCACGTTGTGCGGAGTGGCGCTGTCAGCGTTTGCGTCGGCGGTGACGGCGGCGATATTGATCCTCGATGAACAGACGCTGCTGGCGATGCGTACCTGGCTGGCCGGCGACCTGGCCGGACTGAACTGGAGCACGCTGCAGACGGCGCTGGTTCCGGCGCTGATCGGCCTTGGCGTCGCGCTGCTCATTGCCCCACGGCTTAATGTGCTGGCGCTGGGGGATAAGGTGGCGCTGGGCCTTGGCGTTAATCTCGTCCAGACGCGGCTGCTGGGCCTGCTGGCGATTGCGCTGCTGTGCGGTGCGGCGGTGGCGGTGGCCGGGCCGATCGGTTTTGTCGGGCTGGTGGTGCCGCACGTGGTGCGCCGTCTGGTGACGGAAGATATCCGTCTGGCGCTGCCCCTGGCGGCGCCGGTGGGGGCGCTGGTGCTGGTGCTGGCGGACATCGCTGCCCGGACGCTGGTCGCGCCGCAGGAGCTGGCGACCGGGGCGATGACCGCCCTGGTGGGTGCGCCGCTGTTTATCTTTATCGCCGCGAGGTTTTTTAAATGACGCGCGCCGTTCACCGGGCCGGTTTTCGGCCGCTGGTTATCGCCTCCCGCCAGCTGCTGCTGCGCCCGGCGGCGCTCAACATTGCCGCCATCATGATGCTGATGCTGCTGGCGCTCGGGCTGTACAGCCTCAGCCGCGGCAGCTTTCCGTTGCCCGCGTCGACGCTGGCGCGGGCCCTGCTGGCGCCGCAGGATATGGGCGAGCAGCCGCGCTTTATTCTGTTTGATATCCGCCTGCCGCGGATCCTGATGGCGCTGCTGTGCGGGGCCCTGCTGGGGATGGCCGGCGCGGCGATGCAGAGCATCACCCGTAACGGGCTGGCCGACCCGGGGCTGATTGGCGTCAAAGAGGGGGCCAACATCGTGGTGCTGGCGCTGGTGCTGTTTTTCCCGGCGGTAGGCCTGGTCTGGCGGCCGCTGGCGGGGATGGTCGGCGGCGTGGCGGTGGCCCTGCTGGTCCTGACGCTGGCGCGCGACTGTTCGCGGCCACGCTTTATTTTAATTGGCATCGGCGTCTCCTGGACTCTGGCGGCAGCGGTCGGCATCTTTATGACCACCGCCGACGTTCGCGACGTGCAGACGGCGATGATCTGGCTGGCGGGCAGCCTGCAGGCCGCCACATGGCCGCTGCTGGCGGTGGCCTTTTGCTGGGCGCTGCCCGGGGCCATCATCCTGTTCTGTACCGCCCGGGCGGCGGACGTGGCGCTGCTGGGCGACCGGACCGCCATCGGCCTCGGCGTACGTCTGCAGCAGCTGACGATGCTGCGCTTTTTCGCGCCGGTGCTGCTGACCTCGGCCAGCGTCTCCTGCGTCGGCAGCCTGGGATTTGTGGGCCTGATGGCGCCGCATATGGCGCGTTTCGTGCTGCGCGGCGGTCAGGTATCGCTGCTGTGCGGCAGCGCGCTGATTGGCGCCTTGCTGGTGCTGGTAACCGATACCCTTGGCCGGCTGGCGTTTGCGCCGCTGCAGATCCCGGCGGGGATTGTCATTGCCCTGGTGGGCTGCCCATTCTTTGTTGTCTTGCTCTGGCGTCGCCGTGATGCCCTTTAACCAGGAAGGTAGTATGCGTTGGTTCGTCTCATTGCTGCTGTTGCTGACGGGGGCCGTCAGCGCCGCCGCCCCACAAACTCAAACTTTCACCGATGATTTAGGCCGCACGGTCACCGTCCCGCTGCATCCGCAGCGCATTGTTTCGATGCACGATCTCGATATTACCATTCCGTTGATTGAGCTCGGGGTGCCGCCGATCGCCAGCCACGGCCGGACGCGCCCGGACGGCAGCCACTATCTGCGCGCCAGCGCCCAGCTCACCGGTGTCGATTTCGACAACAGTGATATCCGCTTTATTGGCACCGCCGATATCGATCTGGAAGCGGTAGCCGCCGCAAAGCCGGATCTGATTATCACCGAGCCCAGCCGCCATGTGTCAGTGGAGCAACTGGAGAAGATTGCCCCGACGGTGAGCATCGACCATCTGCAGGGTAGCGCCCCGGAGATTTACCGCAAGCTGGCGCAGCTGACCGGCACCCAGCCGCGGCTGGCGATCCTTGAGCGCCGCTATCAGGAACAAATCAAACAGCTGAAAGCGATGGTCAACCCACCGCAGTACAGCGTCTCCGTGATCCAGGCGAACAACGGCAAGGTCACGGTGCATCATTCGTATCATGCGCTGGGCCGGGTGCTGCGCGACGCCGGGTTCCGCTTTCCGCCGCTGATTGAGCGGATCCCCGACGGTCAGCGCATTGATGTCAGCGCTGAACAGTTGCCGGAGCTGGACGCCGATTTTGTCTTCGCCACCTGGCGGTCGGATACCGGCGGTAAGCCGCAGGATGAGCTGCAGGCGATGGAAGGCGTGATGCCCGGCTGGTGTGACTTTTTGCGCGCCTGCCGCACCGGGCACTATATTTTGCTGCCGCGGGAAGAGGTGATCTCTAACTCCTACGCCGCGCTGTCTCTGATGGTGGCCCAGGTGCAGTCGCATATTGCCGGCAGGCCCATCCCGGCGGAGGCCAAATGAAAAGCGCGGTAAAAAAAGAGAAGGGCAAAGTCGATCTGTTCGGCGAACGCTATCGCGCCCGGGCGCACCAGCTTTCCCCCCGGCTGCGGGCCGTGGTCAGCTATATCAACGACAACCGCGAGGTGGTGCTGGAGCATACGGCGATGGAGATCGCCACGGCGACCCAGACCTCCGACGCCACGGTGGTACGCGCCATCCAGGCGCTGGGTTTCGCCGGGCTGCGCGAGCTTAAGCAGACCATGGAGCGCTGGTTCGGCACCTCGGTCACCTCGGCGGAAAAGATGCGCTCGACGGTCACGGCGCTCTCCAGCGACGTCAACTCCAGTATTGATTTTGTGCTTGAAGGCCATCAGCGGGTCTGCGAGGTCCTGTCGCGCGCCGACAACCGCGCGGCGGTGGCCCAGGCGGTGGCATTGCTCAGCGACGCGCGCCAGGTAGGGATCTTTGGCATCGGCGCCTCGGGGATCCTCGCCGAGTACACCGCCCGGCTGTTCAGCCGCATTGGCCTGCCGGCGTATGTGATGAACCGCACGGGCTTCAGCCTCGCCGAGCAGCTTATCGGCCTGCAGCGCGGCGATGTGCTGATCATGATGGGGCAAAAATCCCCCCATCGCGAGGGGATGACCACCCTGCGCGAGGCGAAGCGGCTGGGTATCCCGACGATCCTGCTGACCCAGGCGGTGGACTCGCGCTTCAGCCAGGAGGCGCAGGTGGTGATTGACGTCCCGCGCGGCGGCGACAGCAGCCGGATGCCGCTGCACGGCACGGTGCTGGTATGCCTGGAGATGATTGTCCTGTCGGTGGCCTCCACCACGCCACAAAAAACGGTGAAATCCCTGAAACGAATCAACGACCTGCACCGGGCCATCGGTAAATCCGGCGGTAAACGGGGCAGTTGAAGAGATAATTCACCAGCGGGAAGGTTTCCGGTTGCATATAAAAGTCAGTGTGTGTATTTTTATGCAAAATAAATGCATAAAAAGGAAATCTCATGGTCAAGAATTTGCTCAAGGCGTGTTTCATGATGGCCGCGCTGACGGCAGCCGGACAGGCGGCTGCGGAAACCTATACCGTCGGTTCCGGCGGCACCTACCGGCCGTTTGAATTTGAAAACAGCCAGAAACAGCTGGAAGGTTTCGACATCGACATCATCAAAGCCATCGCTAAAGCCGAAGGCTTTGACGTCAAGCTGGTCAATACCCCATGGGAAGGCATCTTCGCCACGCTGAACACCGGCGACCGCGACATCATCATCTCCGGGATCACCATCACCGATAAGCGCAAACAGATGGTCGATTTCTCCGCGCCGTACTTCCCGGCCGAGCAGTCTATCGTCGTCGCCCAGGACTCGCAGGTGGATTCGCTGGCGGCCCTGAAAAACGAGAAGGTCGGGGTGGTGAACTCCAGCACCGGCGATATCGTGGTTTCTGAGGTGCTGGGCAAAAACAGCACCGCGATCAAGCGTTTCGACAATACCCCGCTGATGCTTCAGGAGCTGTTTGAGGACGGCGTCAGCGCCGCGGTTGGCGACGTCGGGGTGGTGAAGTACTACATCAAACAGCACCCGGAGAAGCAGTTCAAGCTGGTGCCGGATGCCAAATTTGAGCGTCAGTATTTCGGTATTGCGGTGGCGAAAGGCAACAGCGAACTGCTGGGCAAGATCAACGCCGGGCTGCAAAAGATTGTTGCTGACGGGACTTACGCCAAAATCTATAAAACCTGGTTCGACGACAACGTGCCGACGCTGCCAGCGCAATAATCCACCTTTTTCAGTGACCACGGCTATCGCCCAGGCGATAGCCGTATTTTTTAGGGAAGGACTATGACGGGATTCCGTTGGGAGATCATCGAGGAGTACGGCCCGCTGTTTGTGGACGGCGCCCTGATGACGATTAAATGTACCATTATCTGCGTGATCCTCGGGACGCTGTGGGGGTTAACTCTCGGTCTCGGGCGGATGGCGAAGGCCGAGCACGGGCCGTGGAAATATATTCTCCGCTACCTGGTGCAGTTTCCGGTGCGTTTTTACGTTAGCGCCTTCCGCGGTACGCCGCTGTTTGTGCAGATTATGGTGGTGCACTTTGCGCTGGTGCCGCTGTTTATCAACCCGCGCGACGGCCTGCTGGTAACCGGCGGCCTGATGAGCGTTGACTTTGCCCGCGAGCTGCGCGCCAGCTACGGGGCGTTCCTCTCCTGCATCGTGGCGATCACCCTTAACGCCGGAGCCTATGTGTCGGAGATTTTCCGCGCCGGCATCCAGTCGATCGACAAAGGGCAGATGGAGGCCTCCCGCGCGCTGGGCATGCCGTGGTGGAAAACCATGCGCAAGGTGATCCTGCCGCAGGCGTTTCGCCGCATTCTGCCGCCGCTGGGCAACAACGCCATCGCCATTGTCAAAGACTCGTCGCTGGCTTCGGCGATTGGCCTGGCCGATCTGGCCTACGCCGCGCGCACCGTCTCCGGCGCCTACGCCACCTACTGGGAACCCTACCTGACCATCTCCCTGGTCTACTGGGTGATCACCTTCCTGCTGGCGCAGCTGGTTAACCGTCTGGAAAAGAGGTTTGGCAAAAGTGATTCACATTAATAACTTACATAAGCGCTTCGGCGACAGCCACGTGCTGCGCGGCATTAGCTGCGATATTAAACCGCAGGAAGTGGTGTGCATCATCGGCCCGTCCGGCTCGGGAAAAAGTACCTTCCTGCGCTGCATGAACGCCCTGGAAACGGTCAGCGAAGGCGAGGTGGTGGTTAACGGCTTTGCCGCCCACGACCGGACCACCGACCTCAACAAGATGCGCGAAAGCGTCGGCATGGTGTTCCAGCGCTTTAACCTGTTCCCGCATATGACGGTGCTGGAAAACCTGATTATGGCGCCGATGAATCTGCGCAATATGCCGCGCCAGCAGGCGGTCGACCTGGCGGACGCCTTGCTGGCGAAGGTGGGCTTAAGCGATAAGCGCGACGCCTGGCCCTCGAGCCTGTCCGGCGGCCAGCAGCAGCGGGTAGCCATCGCCCGTGCGCTGGCGATGAAGCCGTCGATTATGCTGTTCGATGAGCCCACGTCGGCGCTGGATCCGGAGCTGGTGGGCGACGTGCTGGAGGTGATGAAAAACCTCGCCAGCGAGGGGATGACCATGGTGATCGTGACTCACGAAATGGGCTTTGCCCGCGAAGTAGCCGACCGGGTGATCTTCATCGACCAGGGCGTGATTCAGGAAGAGGGCAAGCCGGGGCAGATCTTTAGCGCGCCGAGCAACCCACGCACCGCCGCGTTCCTCAGCAAGGTGCTGTAAACCGAGCGGGCTGGCGCCAGGCCAGCCCGCTGAGCGCTGATCAGAAATGGATCACCATTATCGGATTACACAACCTCCAATTTTGCCACAATCCGCATTTCCACAAGGGCATTCTCTGGAATGAACTCTGATACACCGATGGCGGTCCATGCCGGGTATGGAGCTTTTATATACCTATCTTTTACCTTAGAAAAAAGGTCTATATGTTTTTTTAGGTCAATATGAAAAGTCGTCATTTCAAGTATGTTTTCATAAGTTAATCCGGCAGCTTCTAAATAAACCCCCAGCTTATAAAAAGCATCATGAAATTGTTCTTCAGGATGCTGACTAATCGGTTTGTCTTTACGCGCGGCGGTAACACCTGATAGGTACACTGTGCCATCTGACTCGATGATGGGGGAGAAGTGCCAGTCATTAAAATAATGTTGAAACTCTTCAGGAACTATCGACTTTTTCATGATTTTTCTCAAATGGATGATTTAAAAATGACTGCGTGCTCGAAGCGGTGATGTCCAAAAATACTGTTAAACAAGCTTAAACTATCTCTGCGGTCAGGGGGCTGTTTGAGCATCGCGTATTCAATCAGCCACATGCCTGTTGCTTTTGCTGCCAGGAAGACGGGCCGCAGTTGAAAATAAACCGGTGGAGCGTCTGATAAGCCGGATACTTAGCCCTGCGCCCGTGGCGAGACATACCGCCATCGTTAGCAGGGCGACGATAAAGGCATGCGTGATATTTGCGCCACTTCTCCCGTTTTCCAACATGCTGTAAAAAATGCCGCCGATGATGGCGACGCTTAGCGCCGTGCTGATCTGGAGCGTCGAACTGGTCACGCCGGCAATCATCCCTGAAAACTCTGGCGCAACGCGACCTGTCACCATCCGTACCAGCGTAGGCATCGCCAGTCCCTGGCCAAGTCCGGTGACAAAGAGCAGTAGCGCGAGAGGCAGCATGGGCGGAGGCGTGCCCGTCATCGTGTTGGCAATCAACCCTGCAAGGCCTGCTAGCCCGGAAGTCTCGCATCCCATCCCTATTGCACTCAGATAATTTCCGGCAAAACGTCTCAGGAAAGGGGTCAGCAACGGACCGATAAGAAAGCCGACGCCAAAAGGCAGAAAAATCAGGCCCGCGTTCAGGGCGTTTAAATGTAGCGCGTCCTGGAGATAGACAGAAAACAACAGAAAAAAGGCGCCGATGGAATAAAACAGCAAAACGATCGCCAGTCCCTGGCTCAGGCCTGGGGCACGTAACACCGTCGGATCAAGCAGCGGAGAACCGCCATGCTGGCTAAGGCGACGTTCATAACGCCATAACAATGAGACCAGTAACGGGAAGGCCAAAAATGACAGCCATGTCCACCAGGGCCATCCCGCCTCACGGCCTTCAATCAGTGGCACAATCAGCGTGCTCAGCATGACGGTTGCCAGCAGCATACCGACCGGGTCGAGTTTCTGAGCAGATTGCGCCCGTGTCTCTTTTACCAGCGGCAGGCCACAGAGAATGACCAGCAGCGCCACCGGCAGGTTAACGAGAAAAATAGCTCGCCATCCCAGGTGAAACAGGTTCACTGAAATGAGAATGCCGCCCAACACCTGCCCGATAACCGACGCCAGGCCAAATACTGCGCCATAGATGCTCAGTGCTAGCGGTTTTTCCGCCTCCGGGAAAATAGCCTGTACGGAAGCCAGCGCCTGGGGTGCCATAATCGCGGCCGTGGCTCCCTGTAACACCCGTCCGGTAATCAGTACCCATGGTGACCAGGCTAAACCGCACAGCAGCGATGCGGCAGCAAAACCGACCAGCCCAAGAAAGAACATCTTTCCACGACCATATATATCACCCAGGCGGCCGCCGGTAATTAATGTGACCGCGTACACGGCAGCATAGGATGAAATGACCAGTTGTTCAGCGGAGGATGAGGCACCCAGCTCACCCTGAATGGCAGGCAGCGCAACGTTGACTATAAAAAAATCGAGCGGCGGCAAAAACGCGCCGATCAGCAGGATGACAAACATTGCCCAGCGACGCGGCTCGGCTTGCATGATGGTAGGTGTCGACATTGTACACTCCATAGTGAATGGCCGCCGTCCTCGGTAAGAAACGGCTGTCGTGAGGGTGGGGTCAGCGCATGCCGCCAGAGGCCAGAATCACCTCGCCGGTGACCCACCCCGCGTCGTCTGATGCAAGAAATGAGACAATTGGAGCAACATCCTGCACCTGGCCGATGCGTCCAAGCGGCGTCTGCTTTTCATTCCATATCTGAAAATCCGAGTTCATCGCGCCCGAAATATGGCTACCTTCCGTTTCGATAAGTCCTGGGTTGACCGCGTTGACGCGGATTCCTCGTGGGCCGAGTTCTCGTGAGAGTACGCTGGTGATGGCGTCAATTGCGCCTTTGGTGCCGCTGTAGATGGCGCTCTCGGGGATAGCGACGCGAGTGACGAACGAACTGATGTTGATTATGCTGCTGCCCTTACCCAGATGCGGGGTGGCGGCGCCAACCAACAGCAGCGGGCCGAGAACATTGATGTCAAACTGCCTGCGATAGAGTACTTCCGTACTATCTTCAATCCTGGCGAACTGATAGATACCGGCGTTGTTCACTACAATGTCGAGGCGCCCGAAGTTGCCAATGGCTGAGTTAACCAGCGCCTCGACCTCTGATGGATTGGTGACATCTGCCGCTACCGCCACGGCCCGTCCACCGGCAGCTTCAATATCTGCAACAACCTTATCTGCACTGCTTCTGTTTGACGCGTAGTTGACGATGACCCTCGCGCCGTCAGCCGCCAGCTGACGGGCAATACCTGCTCCGATCCCACTGGATCCACCGGTCACAATGGCCACTTTGTCTTTTAATTTGTTCATATCTAAGCCCCCTGGAATTGCCGCCCTGAGCGGTATGGTTGAGGAGGCTATAGTGATATCGACAAAGTTGTTTTAGAACTGACGATTTTGTATATTCGATGTTCATTTTTGAACGGCGAGGCAATGGCATGGAATGGGGCGACGTCCGGGTGTTTCTTGCTGTCATGCGTAAGGGGTCTTTCGGGGAGGCGGCCCGCAGCCTTGGCGTAAGCCATCCGACGGTGGGTCGGCGGATAAAGGCGCTTGAGGCTGAGGCGCAGCAGGCACTGTTTCGCCGGACAAAGGAAGGGCTGGTGCTGACGGATGCTGGTGACAGAGTGTTGAAGCTGGCAGAGGCAGTCGAAAACTCCGCACTGGCGATGGAGCGACGCCTGGCAGGGAATCACGAACGTCTCGAAGGGATACTGCGGATATCTTGCGCTGAGTGGTTTGCTAACTATGTTCTGGCGCCGGTTCTGAGCGAGTTGACGCGCCGCCATCCAGCGATTGTACCGGAGATAATCGCGAGTTACCGTTTGCTTAATCTGTCGCGCCGTGATGCCGACATCGCGTTTCGCATCGTGCCCTTTACCGAACCAGATATTGTCCAGCGCCGCCTGATGACCATTCCCTATGCGCTGTATGGAACGCCGGATATGGCCGGGATCGCGCAACACGACCCGGCTGCAGTGGGGCTTATTCTGATGAATACGGCGCAATCCCATTTCTCTGACGTCGCCTGGCTGCTCGACAGGTTCCCTCAGTCACGGCGTGTGTTTACCAGTACCAGCCGGGCCGTACAGGCGCAGATGTGCCAGCGGGGGATGGGGATTGCCGTGCTGCCGCGGCCGCTTGGCGATGCCATCACCGGTTTGCAACCCATCAGCATGCCAGAGCCACCGCCATCCAAAAATATATGGGTGGGTTATCACTCTGACCTCCGGCATATGGACCGCCTGCGTGTCATGCTGGATATTGCCGATGTGTTGCTTGCGGATCCCGGGACGGCCGCAACGTGAGCTTACGGTTTACGGATGCCAGTCATGCTGTTGAACACGCCGTCACGTAGCACGAAAGCATGTAGCAACGCAGCCGCCAGGTGAAGCATCACTGTCGCGAATAATGCCAGAGCCACCCAGGTGTGAAGAGGCCGTAGTTCCGCATACCAGTCATTATTGACTCCCAGGATGGGGGGCAGGACGATCCCGTAACCAAGGGTGATGGGATATCCTGCAGCTGAAAGCATGGCCCAACCTATTAGCGGTTGGGCCAACATCATCAGATAGAGTACCCAGTGCGAAAGGTGGGCAATGCCACGCTGCCAGGCAGGGATGGTGGCGGGCAAAGAGGGAGTAGGCGTGGTGAATCGCACCCACAAGCGAACGATAACCAGAAGCAATATCATCACCCCCAGAGGCTTGTGGATCGACACCAACAGGCTGTGCAAGGAGGATACGGTCGAGACCATCGCCACGCCGATAAATAACATACTGAGGATCGCAGCGGCCATCAGCCAGTGAAGGACGCGCAGAGCCGGATGAAAGTAAGCAACCTGTTTCATAAATGCTCTCCTGCTTGTTGTGCCTGTTCATGCGTACGCAGATTGTAAGATTTGGCATAAGCCGATGAGCGTGCGTTAAGTATCGGGTCATCAGACGCGGCAATGCCATCAGGCAAGATCAAGGGATCGTAGTTAATGTCATTACAGGGTCCTTGCTGTTGAGGGATGGCCTTGTTTAAGACTAACGTTCCGGCATTAATCGTTTTCCGGTCTGCGGGCCAGGCTTTGGTGGAATCGTTACCTTTGTCATCCGCCTGAGCCAGCGTGAAAACTAAATCCCACTCCAGCGTGCCCTGTTCCAGACGTTGCTGAAGATCCTGTTGCAGAAAATCTTTGTTCTGTTTATCGATATCGCTTATGGGGATAAACCTGTTGTGCGGCACCATACTCCAGCGTACCAGATGTTCATTGCCCGCCTGATCGATCAGGCGAAAAGCATTCAGGCTGTTAAAGCGATCGCTGGCCCAGCTTGAAGAGGGGATGTATTGCTTTGCCCAGGCAAAAAAAGGCTTGATTTCCGGATGGCTCATGACAAAAGCATTTACTTTTTCCGGATTCGGCTTGCCGGTTTTGGCGTCTGGCAGCGTCGCGGTTTGAAGCTCATAGAAACTTTCGACGGAACTGACGGGGAAAAATGGCATGGCGTTCATCCCGGTTCGCCACTGTTCACCATTGGCCTGAGTAAAGGACAGCGCCATACTCCTGACAGGCACGGTATAATCCGGAGCTGCCGGATTACCTCCTGCAATAGCCAAGCGTCCTGTTACCGCGGTTTCGCCTTTGCTGAATAGTAAGGCGCGCGATAGCGTGCTGGCATTCCCGTTTGAGATAAAACTCCCCAGCACGCACATGCCTTTAGCATGATTCCGCCGATAGCCTTGATGAACGCCACCCGACTGTTGTAATACCGTGACAAGCTTATCCGACGTCAGTCTTTCAGGCGTAAGCCATCCACCAGCCCACAGGAATAATAAAATAAGGAACAGTGGAATAATGCCGACCAGCGCCAGACGCACTACCGTCTGTTTGTTTACCTGTACTTTGATATTCATAGTGTTAACTCATTCTGTCCACGATTTTTGCTAAACGAGAAGTGCATTCAGCCTGGTTGTTGTGCTTCTCTTTTTTGTCGAACGGTTAGCGACACGGTTGAAATACAAAAATAGAAAGCCCCAAAGGCCGCATAACCAACAATGTTGTCTACAGACGGTGGTTCTATTGTTCGGGACTGAAAAAGAAAAAAAGCACCTGCTAACGTAGACTGGGCGCCACTTAATATCATGCTCCATTGCGCACGATAGTTTTTCCAGCGCTGAACCGCTGCGCCCAACTGTAGTAGGCCTGATAATATTGCCCAGCAACCGAATATCCGAATCACATCATTTATGCTGCTATTGATAGCCAATATCACCGTCAGCGTTGTGACGGCGCTTACGATAATATTGACCGTCTGCATCCGGTTACGGCCGAATCCGCCGTTTCTAATCGCATCAATGTAATTCGCTATCGCATCCCAGGCGGGATAAAGAATTAACAAAAATGAGACCCAAAAATAAGAATGCCGGGCAGCGATAAATGTGGAAACAGCCCATAAAATCGAGAAGATGGTGCGGGAAAAATAATACTGTCTGAGCCAGTTCTGCTGATTCCCCTGATGAATACTGTCGGTCATTTTAACCCTCTCAAGCTGGCATGTTGGACGAGCGAAGCATCGGCGTGAGCTTCTTTCTGTTAGTAAACCTACTAGTAGGTAGGTAAAAGATCAACATGTTTTGATGCAATCCAGGTGAGGTCATCAAAGCGGTATCGAGGTGTGAGAGGTAAGGGGCCGTTTTGCAACAAGTATTGCCCGGTAAGTCACCGGGCAATCGTCAGGCGACTTTTATGATTTTGTTTATCAGAGGCCAGGCAATCTGATCAAACACCAGCGGATTATTGAATGCCCGCGCTGCCAGCATGGCACCATGTATACCAGCCATCAGGGCGCTGGCTTCTACTTCCGCCGTTTCATTAAGTTTGAAAACGCCCTGGGTTTCACCCGCCCTAAGTAACGATGCCAGCCAGTCAGAGAGATCGCTGAAATGGCCAGTGACCTCAGCGGCAATATCGGCAGGTAATGTCGGAAGCTCAACGGCAAGCATGACACAGATGCAAAATGACGAAGTACCATCCTTGATACAGGCTGACCAGAAATCGGCGTACCCTTTCACTTTGATCAGTGGATCGTGTATTTGCTGATCCATGGCCTCCATGCCCGCCCGGGCTTCTGCACGGTACTCCTGTACAACAGCATGAACTAAATCTTCTTTGCTGGGAAAATGATGATGGATACTGGCTTTACGAATTCCCACGCGCTCAGCAAGATCGGCATAGCTAAAACTTTTATACCCTCCGACGGTGAGCAGCTGTCTCGTATTTGCCATAATTTCTCGCGCTTTCGGCGAACGTTCGATCATTTCACGCTCCAGCAATCATTGCGGTGAAAAAGTGCGCTATCTACAGCGGGTTCTATTCAGCCAGGACAACCTACTGGTAGGAAGTGAGATTGTCAAATTTCCTCTCCTGCCAGCAGCCCGCAAGCTCCTCAGATCTCAACGTTCAAACTGCAGACGCATAATAAACAAACGCCAGCTTATTGCCGTCGGGATCGCGGACGTAGGCGCTGTGAAAACCGTCGCCATACTGCGGCCGGTGACCGGGAGCGCCTTCGTCATGTCCGCCGAGTTGCAGGGCGAGGGCATGCAGTTCCGCAATATGTGCGATGGAGCGGGCATTGAGCGCCACCATCGTTCCATTGCCCACCCCGGCAGGCTTCTGGTCAAAGGGAGTGCCCACGCACAGGCCGCAGGTGTGGTTGCCATTGAAGGTGCCCCAGGACGCTCCCTGTTCGTTACGGCCGGCTTTGACGTGTCCCAGCAGCGCCATTAACGGGTCATAGAACTTGATGGCGCGTGGCAGGTCATTGGTTCCCAGCATAATGTATGAAAACATGATGTCCTCCTGGAGCAGGTTTGATGGCGTAAAACCTCAGCCTGGTTGCTGGCGAGCGGGCTGGCGTCAGGCCAGCCCGTCAGGACTACCGTGCGGACTCCGTCGCCTCATCCATCTCCTCTTCCTGCTCACTGGCAAGCAGGGTTTTCTCGTTTTTGCACAGACACTGAATCAACAGGAACAGCACGCCGCTGGCCACCAGGGTGACGATCAGGCCATCGTAACCGGTGATGCCGATCAGCATGCCGCTGACTACCGGCCCGGCGACGCTGCCGGCGGACCAGAAAAAGCCGAACAGGGCGTTAATCATAATCAGCTTCTGCCCATTGAAGGTTTTCCCCGCCCGCACCAGCGACAGGGTATAAAGCGCGCCCGCGGCGGCGCCCAGCAGCAGGCAAATGGCCATCAGCTGAATGCGCGAGCCGAGCATCAGCGGCAGGGCCAGCAGCGACAGGCTGAAGACTACCGCGCAGGACAGATGCACGCGGCGAATGCCGACCCGGTCAGCCAGCCAGCCGAGCGGGGTCTGGAACATCGCATCCCCGGTGAGCACCACGGTGACCAGCAGCACCGCCATCCCTTCATTCAGCCCTTTGTCCATGCCGTACAGCGGCAGCAGGGCAAGGATGCTGGCGTCAAAGAAGGCGAAGCAGAAGACCCCGGAGGCCAGTACCGGCAGGAAAGCGCCGAGGCTGCGCCAGCTGGCGCGCTCCCCAAGGCTTTCGCGGGTGCCAGTGGGCAGATGGCGCAGCATCAGCAGGCAGACGGCGGTGACCGCGACGATCGCCATCAGCGCCGAGGCCTGCCAGGCGGGGCCGACGGAGATCAGTAACGGCCCGGCCAGCTGGCAGCCGGTAAAGGCCGAGGCGTAGATGCCGGTGAGGGTGGCGCGCTGGCTGCCCGCCGCGCCGCCGGTGATCCAGCTTTCGCCCAGCACGATAATGACCCCGGAGGCCAGGCCGGTCAGCAGGCGCGGCAGCAAAAGCAGCGTCATATCGGTGGTCATGCATGAGGCGATGGTCGCCAGCGCCAGCAGGATCAGACTGCCGCTCAGCAGCACGCCCATTTCAACGCGCCGGCACAGCGCAGGAGAGAGGAAAGAGGAGATCATCATGCCGGCGGGCGGCAGGGCGGCCAGCAGGCCGACGTACAGCGGCGCGATCTGCTGCTGCGCCAGCTCAAGACTGATTAACGGCACCGTATAGCCGGTGATAAATCCCACGAGCGACGCGGCCATGATCATCGCCAGCGTGGGGGCAAGACGATTCTGGTCTGGGTTAAACATTTTATTTCCGATGAAGGAGAGGTCAGTAGTGGATCCTTCGGCAAATTGCCGTCCTGAGTTGCATAATAATTAATCGCCTGGCCGTTGTCACCGTTGAAATCACTACCAAAAAAGGACCGCCGGGCGGCGACAGGGCTGTACGCCGCGCCGCCGCCGCATTTCGTGACGTTGTCAGCGTGTTAACGACAGGATATAACGGAGGGAGCGGCAGCGACCCGACGTCGGTGAGCGACGGGGAAAAAACGCGACGCATGACCGATTATTCAGCATTACGCTATGCAGGAAAGGAGTAATACATGGCCGTATCGCCGTCACTGATCGCCGAAGCCGTTGGCTGGCGACGTGAATTTCACGCCGCGCCTGAGCTCGGATATCAGGAGCAGGAGACCTCGCGCCGCGTTGCGGAGCTGCTGGCCTCGTTTGGGCTGCAGGTACACCGCGGGCTGGCCGGCACCGGCGTCGTGGCGACGCTGGAAAACGGTCCCGGGCCGGTCATCGGCCTGCGCGCCGATATGGACGCCCTGCCGATCACCGAGCTGGGGAGCGTCAGCTATCGCTCGCGCCGTCCCGGGGTGATGCACGCCTGCGGCCACGATGGACACACCGCGATGCTGCTGGCGGCGGCCGCCCATCTGGCGCAGACCCGCCAGTTCAGCGGCACCGTCCACTTTGTCTTCCAGCCGGCGGAAGAGAACCTCGGCGGCGCGCGCAAAATGGTGGAAGAGGGGTTGTTCGAGCGCTTCCCGATGGACGCCATCTACGCGCTGCATAACTGGCCGGGGATCCCCCTTGGCGAAGTGGCGCTCAGCGATGGCGCGATGATGGCCTCGCTGGACGCCTTCGAGATCACCCTGCGCGGAAAGAGCTGTCATGCGGCGATGCCGGAGAGCGGGGCCGATCCGATCGTCGCGGCGGCGCAGCTGATTATGGCGCTGCAGACCATTCCTTCCCGCCGCCTGTCGCCGCAGGATTCCGCGGTGGTCAGTATCACCCAGATAAACGGCGGCGAGGCGATCAACGTCCTGCCGGACACCGTGGTGCTGCGCGGTACCTTCCGCTGTCTGAGCAATCGCGTTCGCGCCCGCGTGCGCGAGCTAATCGAAAGCTATGTGGCGACCCAGCCGCAGGTGTCCGATGTGCAGGGTGAGATTAGCTGGTTCCCGGGCTATCCGGTGACCAAAAACCATGCGCTGCAGGCGCAGCAGGTGCGCGAGGTGGCCGTCGCCACCCTCGGCGCGGAAGCGGTGCGCTGGAACCAGGCGCCGTCGATGGCCTCCGAAGATTTTGCCTGCATGCTGGAGGCCTGTCCGGGAGCCTATTTCTGGATAGGCACCGACGGCGAAACCCCGTCGAAGCCGCTGCATAACGCCAGCTATGACTTTAATGATGCGCTGATTAGTCCCGGGGTGGCCATGTGGGTGGCGCTGGTGGAGAAACAGCTGCCGGCGGCGTAACCACCGGCAGCGGCAGAGGGAGCGCGGCGCGCTCCCTGAGGTCAGACGTCGGCGGCGGCTTTCAGTCGCGCCTTCATGTCGCTGTAGGCTGTCCAGGCGTAGCGCTCCGCCCATTGCTGGTCGGCTATCGCTTCCACTTTCACCGCACAGTATTTGGTTTCCGGTGTTTTGGAGATCGGATCGAGGTTATCCTGGGTCAGCTCATTGCAGGCGCCTACCCACCACTGATAGGTCATATATACCGCCCCCGGATTGATGCGATCGCTGAGGTCGGCGCGGGTGATCACCTTCCCGCGCCGGGAGCTGACCCACACCAGCTGTTTGTCAGCGATCCCCAGTCGTTGCGCATCCACCGGATTCATCTGCACCCGTCCCGGCTCGTCGGCCAGCGACTGCAGCGCGGCACAGTTGCCGGTCATTGAGCGGCAGGAGTAATGCCCGACTTCCCGCACGGTGCAGAGCACCAGCGGCCACTCGTCATCCGGGCGCTCCGCCGGCGCGCGCCAGGCGGTGGCGAACAGCTGTCCTTTGCCCGATGGGGTATCGAAGCGGTTGTCTTTATACAGCCACGGCGTGCCGGGGTGGTCGAGGGTCGGGCATGGCCACTGGACATGGCCCATATCGCCCATTTTCTCCCAGGTCACGCCGTAGAACAGCGGGCAGAGTTCGCGCATCTCGTCCCAGATCTGCTGGTTGTTCTCATAGTGCATCGGATAACCCATTTCGCTGGCCAGCAGGCTAATGATCTCCCAGTCGCGCTTCACATTCCCCGCCGGAGGGATCGCCTGTTCAAACCGCTGGAACCCACGGTCGGCGCAGGTGAATACGCCGCCGTGCTCGCCCCAGGAGGTGGCCGGCAGCAGGACATCGGCAATTTCCGCCGTTTTGGTCATGAAGATGTCCTGCACCACCACAAAGTCCAGCGCCTCGATGCCTTTGCGCACCAGGCCGAGGTCGGCTTCAGTCTGCAGCGGATCTTCACCCATGATGTAGTAGGCTTTGATCTCGCCAGTCAGCGCTTTATGCGGCACCTCGGTGATGCGGGTGCCGACCTGGTCATCCATCAGCGCCGGGTCGACACCCCAGGCGGCGGCGAATTTGGCCCGCACGGCGGGGTCGGTGACCTCCTGATAACCCGGGAACAGGTTCGGCAGCACGCCCATATCGCAGGCGCCCTGCACATTGTTTTGCCCGCGGACCGGGCCCACGCCGACGTTCGCCCGCCCCAGGTTACCGGTGAGCAGCGCCAGGCTTGCCAGACCGCGCACCACGTCCACCGCCTGGCCAAACTGGGTGACGCCCATGCCCCACATAATAGTGGCGGAAGGGGCGGCGGCGAAGATGCGCATCGCCTCACGGATCGCCTGCGCGCTGACCCCGACAATCGCTTCCACCGCTTCCGGGGCATAATCCTTCACCGCTTCGCGGTAAGCATCCAGCCCTTCGGTATAGCGTTCGACATAGGCTTTGTTGTACAGCTCCTCCTCCAGCAGTACATAGCCGAAGGCATTCACCAGCGCCATGTTGCTGCCGTTGTTGAGCTGCAGATGACGGTCGGCAATGCGCGCGGTTTCAATGCGCCGCGGATCGCAGACGATGATTTTGGCGCCGTTTTCCCGGGCTTTGATCACCCGGCGGGCGACGATTGGATGGGAGTCGGCGCAGTTGTAGCCAAAGACCAGCAGGCATTTCGAGTTTTCGATGTCGCTGATCGAGTTGCTCATCGCCCCGTTGCCCAGCGCCTGCTGCAGCCCGGCGACAGAGGGGCCGTGGCAGACGCGGGCGCAGCAGTCGACGTTATTGGTGTTGAGCACCGCACGGGCGAACTTTTGCATCACATAGTTGGTTTCGTTGCCGGTGCCGCGCGAGGAGCCGGTGGTCATGATGGCGCGCGGGCCATGCTTCTCTTTGATCTCCCTGAGCTTGCTGGCGGTATAGCGAATCGCCTCCTGCCAGCTGACCGGCGTGAAGGCGCCGCCTTTCTGGTAGCGGATCATCGGTTGTTTGAGACGGGGCGTCAGGAGCTGCGTATCGTTAAGAAAATCCCAGCCGTAGTAGCCTTTCAGACACAGCTGGTTCTGGTTGGTGACGCCGTCGGCGGCTTCCGCGCGAATGATTTTATTGTTGTCGACAACCAGTTTAAGTTTGCAACCCGCCCCGCAGTAGGGGCACACGCTCGTGATTTTTTTCATCAGTAACAGACCTGTTAACAGTGAACAGAGGATCGCTGTCGCGCCGGGCCCGACGGGCAACGATCGCGGTAACGCCTGGTCGTGATGCAGACGCAGGCCTGCTGCGCTATGCAGGTCTTGTGCCAGAATTTAATTTGTTGATTTACATGTGAAAATTAAAATGGTGCGATGACGGGAACGTGACCTCGTCACTAATGACGATGACGCAGAGCGCCGACGTCAGACGCTCTGCGGGGGTAAACGTGGCTAGGCGAGAGGGCGGCACCGATCGAAGTGCGATTCGCTCAGGCCGACGTCGCGCGCGGCGGCGCAGATAGCCTGCCAGCTGCCGGCATCCAGCGGGATCCCCTGCGCCAGCCGCGCTTCGCGGTTGGCGGCCTCCCATTCGCCGGGCGCCAGCACCGGGGCATCGGCATCGTGCGGCGACTGCTTGCACCATGCGATAAAGGCCTCCGTCTGCGCCTGGCTGTCCGGGGCATCGAACGCGTCCGGGCGCAGGATCACCGTGGTCATGCAGTTAAAGATGGCGTCGACGCTGGTCTGCAGGCTCTCCTGATGGGTGGTTTGCCCCCCGGAGAGCGCGCCGCCGAGCACTTCGCACAGCGTCGCCAGGGCATAGCCTTTGTGCTGGGCGAAGGTGAGCAGGGCGCCCAGCGGCGAGGTCTGCATCACCGCCGGGTCGGTGGTGGGTCGGCCCGCGGCGTCGATCAGGCAGCCGGGGGCCACGGCTTCGCCTTTATGCCAGGCGACGCGGGTTTTACCAAAGGCGATGGCGCTGGTGGCGTAGTCCAGCAGCAGCGGCGGATGGCCCGCGCGGGGAAACACCACGCACAGCGGGTTAGTGCCGAAGCGGCTGTCCTTCCCGCGGAACGGGGCGACCATCGGGTCGCCAATCACGCTGACGAAGTGGATGGAGATCAGCCCGGCGGCGGCGCACTGCTCGGCCCAGTAGCCGATGCGCCCGACGTGATGCGCATTGCGCAGGGCGATTGCCGCCATACCATGCTGCTTCGCCTTTTCAATGCCTAACTGCATCGCTTCGTGGGCGACCACCTGGCCGAAGCCGGCGTTGCCGTCGAGGGTGACCACGGCGCCGGCGTCTTTGGTCACCGTGGCGTGGCGGTTGAGCTGCAGAAAACCACCGGCGTGGGATTTCACGTAGCTTGGGATCATCCCGACGCCGTGGGAGTCATGCCCGGCAAGATTGGCAGCGATCAGATGGTCTGCGACGAGGGTGGCTTCCCCTGAGGTACTGCCGAGATGGGTAAACAGTGAGACGACAAACTGATGCAGATCCGTCGCCAGAAAGCGGTGTCCTGTAGGCACTGATTCTCTCCTGTAGTCTGTTGTTATTTTGTTATGTTTGCCGTTTTATGCTGCGCCGCCCGGCGCAGAAGGTCAAGGGCGGCATCTCCCGGCGGAATGTCACTGCGTCTGCGTCAGGCGACAGGCGATAAAAAACGGGGCCGGGATCGCGTTTTAATTAACGCCATAAACACCACATTTTTAAATTCTGCCAGTGTCACAAAAGCCAGAAAAAAGCCATCCCCGGCGTTGCAAGGGGAGCTGATACCACTATATGTTAAATTTGTGTTTATTAATTGATGATTAAAGGTTGGTGTCATGTATAAGAAAATAAGTGGTTTAGTGGTTTCACTGACGGCCGTTTTCGCCTGTGCCGCCTGGGCGGAGGTGCCTGCGGGCTATCCCGCGGATTATCAAAAAACGGTGGATGCCGCCGTAAAAGAGGGCAAGGTGGTTATTTATTCCACCACCGATACCAAAGCGGCCGGGCCGTTAATTAAAGGATTTGAAGCGCAATATCCGGGCGTAAAAGTCGAATATAACGACATGAACAGCACCGAGCTGTATAACCGTTATATCAGCGAGCAGGCCGCCGGGGGCGGCAGCGGGGACGTGGTGTGGAGCTCGTCGATGGATACCGCGCTGAAATTAGCTACCGAATACGCGGAACAATATGCCTCGCCGGAGGTGAAGCAATTACCCGACTGGGCGGTCTGGCAGCAGAAAGCCTATGGCACCACCTACGAGCCGGTGGTGTTTATCTATAACAAACGGCTGATCCCGCAGAATGAGGTTCCGGATTCGCATACCGCGCTGGCAAAACTGATCGCCAGCCAGGCCGATAAATTTAAAGGCAAAGTCACCACCTACGATATCGAAAAATCAGGCCTCGGCTTTATGCTGGCGGTGCAGGACAGCCAGGCCGACGCGAACTATTTTACCGACCTGGCGAATATCGCCAAAGGCGGCCTGACGGTGCAGTCTTCCACCGGCACGATGATGGAGCGCGTCTCCTCTGGCGAAAACCTGATCGGCTATAACATCCTTGGCTCCTATGCCGAAGCGCGGGCGAAAAACGATCCCTCTTTAGGCATTGCCTATCCGAAAGATTACGTGCTGGTGCTCTCCCGCGTCTCGTTTATTAGCCAGGAGAGCGAACATCCCAATGCGGCAAAATTGTGGCTCGACTATGTCTTGTCGGAAAAAGGCCAGCAGATCCTCGCCAGCCAGGCGGATATTCCCTCTATTCGTCGCGATATTGAAGGTAAAAATGATATCGATGGTATGACCGCGCTGTTGGGCAAAGCGTTAAAACCGATCCCGGTCAACGAAACGCTGCTCGATTATTTACAGCCGCAAAAACGTTTGCAGTTTATTAAACAATGGCGCAGCGCCGCCGCGAAATAATCCTCCTTCGGGGCATCGCCGATGCCCCTTATTCACACCCGGCGGGTTTTTTCTCCTGACCAAAGGGATGAACCATGAATGTATTACGCAGAAAGTGGCAGGGGCTGCCGCGCGGCGTGGTGGTGTGCATCACGGCGCTGGTGATTTACGTCCCGCTGTTATTTATTGTGGTGCAGAGTTTTCTCTCCGCGCCGTTCTTTTCCCGCTCCAAATCCTGGAGCCTGGAAGCCTTCGCCTTTATTTTTACCGACCCGGATTTTTATCTGGCATTAAGGTCAGGTTTTATTCTGGCCTTTGGCCTGGTGATTATTGCCATTCCGCTGGGCGGTATTTTGGCGTTTCTGATGGTGCGCACCGATTTACCCGGCCGGCGGATCATTGAGCCGCTGATCCTGGTGCCGATCTTCGTCTCGCCGATGGTGCTGGGCTTTGGCTACGTGGTGGCCGCCGGGCCGGTAGGCTTCTTTTCCCAGTGGGCGCAGCAGCTGATCGGCTTTGTGCCGTGGAATATCTACTCGATGTTCAGCATTGTGGTCATCGCCGGCTTAACCCACGTTCCGCACGCCTATCTCTATATCTCTTCGGCGCTGCGCAGCGTCGGTTCCGACGTGGAAGAGGCGGCGCGCACCGTCGGCGCTACCCCGCTGCAGGTGATGACCTCGGTGAGTCTGCCGATGGTGCGGCCATCCATCCTTTACGCCTGCGTGCTGCTCTTCTTCCTCGGTCTGGAGGTTTTCGGTCTGATGCTGGTGCTGGGCGACCCCGAGGGCAACATGGTGCTGGCGACCTATCTCTATAAGCTGACCAACAAGCTCGGCACCCCCTCCTACCATCTGATGGCGGCGGTGGCGGTGGTGCTGATCTGCATCACCATCCCGCTGGTGATGCTCCAGCGGCGACTGATGCGCACCGCCAACCGCTTTGTCACCATGAAGGGCAAGGCGTCGCAGGCGCGGGCGCTGCCGCTGGGCAAATGGCGCTGGGTGGCCGGGGCGGTGGTGGTGGCCTGGCTGACGGTGACCATCGGCGTGCCGCTGCTCGGCGTGGCGCTGCGCGCCTTTATCTCTAACTGGGGCGTCGGGGTGTCGCTGTGGGATGAGCTGTCGCTGGCGACGTTCCACAATATCTGGCAGCAGCCCAACCTGCTGCGGGCGATCGTCAACTCGATGGCTATCGGCATCGTCGGCGGCGCGCTGGCGGTGATCTGCTATCTGTTTGTCGGCATCGCCATGCACCGCAAAGCGGACAACGTCACCCGCTTTCTCGACTACAGCGTGCTGGTCCCGCGTGCGGTGCCGGGGCTGCTGGCCGGCCTGGCCTTCCTGTGGGTGTTCCTGTTTGTGCCGATGTGGCTCGATCAGTCGCTGAAGCACGGCTGGCTCTCGGCGCTGCCGGTGGCCGACTGGCTGCGCGAACACCTTATCGTGCAACTGCGTGCCCTGCGCAACACTATCTTCAGCGTCTGGCTGGCCTACACCGTGGTATGGATGGCTTACGGCCTGCGGCTCATCTCTTCGACGCTGCTGCAGGTGGGCCCGGAGCTGGAGGAAGCGGCGCGCAGCACCGGCGCTTCCCGGGGGCAGATCACCCGCCACGTGACCGTCCCGCTGTCGCGCTATGGGCTGATTGGCTCCTGGCTGCTGATGTTCCTTATCTTTGAGCGTGAGTATTCCACCGGCGTCTATCTGCTGTCGCCGGGTACCGAAACCATCGGCTCGATGCTGGTGTCGCTGTGGGCGGCGGGGGCCATCGATATCGTCGCGGCGCTCTCCTTTATCAATATTCTGCTGGTGGTGATTGGCCTTGGTATCGCCCTGCGCTTTGGAGTGAAATTACATGATTGAGTTATCGGTAGAAAATCTGCATCTCACCTATGGCGACAACCCGGTGCTGAAGGGGGTTTCCATGACGCTTGGCCGGGGAGAGGTGGTGTCGCTGCTGGGGCCTTCGGGAAGCGGCAAAACCACGCTACTGCGGGCGGTGGCCGGGCTGGAAAAACCGACGAGCGGACGGATCGCCATCGGCAACCGCACGGTGTACGACGGCACGCCGCGCAGCGAGATCCCGGCCGAAGAGCGTAACCTGGGCCTGGTCTTTCAGTCCTATGCCCTGTGGCCGCACAAAACGGTGTTCGACAACGTGGCCTATCCGCTGAAGCTGCGTAAAGTGGCTGCGGGGGAGATAAAAGAGCGGGTGCAGCGCGTACTGGATCAGCTGGGGCTGGGGCACCTCGGCAACCGCCATCCGCACCAGCTCTCCGGTGGCCAGCAGCAGCGGGTGGCCATCGGCCGGGCGCTGGTCTACAACCCGCCGGTGATCCTGCTGGATGAACCGCTCTCCAACCTTGACGCCAAACTGCGCGAAGAGGCGCGGGTGTTTCTGCGCGAGCTGATCATCAAGCTGGGCCTGTCGGCGCTGATGGTCACCCACGATCAGAATGAAGCAATGGCCATCTCCGATCGTATTCTGCTGCTGAACAATGGCGTCATTGAGCAGCAGGGGACGCCGCAGGAGATGTACGGCAGCCCGGCGACGCTGTTCGCCGCCGAGTTTATGGGCAGCAATAACCGTCTGCACGGTAAGGTGACGGCGCTGGAAAACGGTCGTGCGAGGGTTGAAGGCGCCAGCTGGACGCTGTGGGGTCGAGCGGGCGAGGGGGTCAGCGTTGGCCAGCCGGCGACGGCGGTGATCCGCGTCGAGCGCCTGCGTCTCGACGGCGCAGCGCAGGATAATAGCCTCCAGCTCCCGCTGCTGACCAGCATGTACCTCGGCGACCGCTGGGAGTACCTGTTCCGTACCGAAGGCGACGACTTTCCGCTGCGCGCCTACGGAACGGCGCTGCGCGATGCCGAACACTGCCATCTGACGCTCCCGGCGGAGGATGTGTGGATTTTTCCGCAGCGGTAACCGCCCGTTAAGACGCCAGATGGCACACGGCTTCAATATTATGCCCGTCTGGCGCAATCACAAAGGCGGCGTAGTAACTGGCGTGGTAGTTTGGCCGTAACCCCGGCGCGCCGTTGTCCTTTCCTCCGGCGGCCAGCGCCGCCTGCCAGAAGGCATCGACCTGCTCGCGGCTGTCGGCGCGAAAGGCAATGTGCAGCGGCGCTGGTTTTTCCGCACTTTGATAGAGGCATAGAGAAACATCGCCGCTGCCGGCCAGCTCTGCGCCGTAGGTCGGCTCGCCTTCGCCAACCAGCGTTACGCCAAGCGGGGCCAGGGCCTGTAAAAAGAACGCTTTGCTGGCGGCATAGTCGCTAGCGCCGAATTTCACATGATCGAACATCTCTTCTCTTCTCCTGTGGATGGGGATCGCCAGCTGAACGCGTTAGCCGGGAAATAGATGCAAAATAGTTAACAACGGTTATTAACTTTTTTAACAGCTCAAAATGTTTAATTATTCCTAATACGAGTATTTACAGACGTTTAATCTGCCATGTACCATAAACAAAAAATAACATTTGTGATACAAGTCACTCTTTTATGGCGCATGGGTAAGCTCAGCGCGGTGTGAATGCCGCTGGTTTACCGCCTCAAGGTTATGGCAGCACCCTTCTCACGATGACATTCCGGTGAATTTCTCTCCGATTTCCCGCGTTTCGTTGAGAATCGTCTACTATCCAAACGATAACCCTATAAATGATATCGCCTCTGGCGATGTTTTATCCGACTTGCCGGGCCGGGCCAGACGCTAAGCGGTTTGAAAGCGCAATGGTATCGGTTCCAGCACGACATTCACTGGGTTTGTCTGCGACAAAAACAGTAATTTTCAATGACAGGAATGTGATGATGTCGAGCGAGAAAACCAACAATTCCAGGCGTGATTTCCTGGTGAAATCGATGGCGCTGATCCCGACGGTGGTGATCGGCGGCGCGGGAGCAGGGGCCATTGGCGTGGCCACCAGCGCGACCGCGCAGGCGGCCCCCGCGTCTGAGCCTGCTTCCGGGAACACGGCGGCGGCCAGCGACTGGAAGCCGCAGTTCTTCAACGATCGTGAGTGGGCGTTTATCAACGCCGCCGTCGCTCGCTTAATCCCGGCGGATGAACTCGGTCCCGGCGCCAAAGAGGCCGGCGTCCCGGAGTTTATCGACCGCCAGCTCAATACCCCCTACGCCACCGGCTCCATCTGGTATATGCAGGGGCCCTTCAACCCCGACGTGCCGAAAGAGATGGGCTATCAGCTGCCGCTGGTGCCCAAACAGATCTATAACCTCGGGATCGCTGATGCCGAGGCGTGGTGCCAGGACAAATATCATAAAACCTTCGCTGAACTGAGCAGCGAGCAGCAGGACGAGGCGCTCGGCCTGTGGGAATCCGGCAAAGCCGAGTTCAAACAGCTGCCGGCCTCGCTGTTCTTCACCTATCTGCTGCAGAACACCCGCGAAGGGTTCTTCAGCGACCCTATCCATGGCGGTAATAAAGGTATGGTCGGCTGGACGCTGATTAATTTTCCCGGCGCGCGCGCCGACTTTATGGACTGGGTTGAACGGGGCGAACGCTACCCCTTCCCGCCGGTATCAATTAATGGGGAGAGGGCGTAATTATGGCCACCGTATTGAAAAAAACCGATGTCGCGATCGTCGGCTTCGGCTGGGTTGGGGCGATCATGGCCAAAGAGCTGACCGAAGCCGGGCTCAACGTCGTCGCGCTGGAGCGCGGCCCGATGCGCGACACCTGGCCGGACGGCGCCTATCCGCAGGTTATCGATGAGCTGACCTACAACATCCGCCGCAAGCTGTTCCAGGATCTGTCGAAAAGCACTGTCACCATCCGGCATAACACCAGCCAGCAGGCGGTGCCGTATCGCCAGCTGGCGGCCTTCCTGCCGGGTACCGGCGTGGGCGGTGCAGGGCTGCACTGGTCCGGCGTCCATTTCCGCGTCGATCCCATCGAACTGCGGATGCGCAGCCACTATGAAGAACGCTACGGCAAAAACTTCATTCCCCAGGATATGATCATCCAGGATTTCGGTGTCACCTACGACGAGCTGGAACCGTTCTTCGATAAAGCGGAAAAAGTGTTCGGCACCTCCGGGACCGCCTGGTCGATCAAAGGCAAGGTGGTCGGCAAAGGCCGCGGCGGCAACGCCTTCGCCCCGGACCGCTCAGACGACTTCCCGCTGCCGGCGCAGAAAAACACCTGGTCGGCGCAGCTGTTTGAAAAAGCGGCGCTGGAAGTGGGGTATCACCCCTATAACCTGCCGTCGGCCAACACTTCCGACTCCTATACCAACCCCTACGGCGCGCAGATGGGCCCGTGCAACTTCTGCGGTTTCTGCAGCGGCTACGCCTGCTACATGTACTCCAAAGCCTCGCCGAACGTGAACATCCTGCCGGCGCTGCGCCAGGAAAAACGCTTTGAGCTGCGGACCAACGCCAACGTGCTGAAGGTCAACCTGACCGACGACAAATCCCGCGCCACCGGCGTGACCTACGTCGACGGCCAGGGGCGCGAAATGGAACAGCCGGCGGACCTGGTGATTATCGGCGCCTTCCAGTTCCACAACGTGCACCTGATGCTGCTCTCCGGGATCGGCAAACCGTACAATCCGGAGACCGGCGAAGGGGTGGTGGGGCGTAACTTCGCCTACCAGAACATGACCACCATCAAGGCCATTTTCGACAAAGACACCTATACCAACCCGTTTATCGGCGCGGGCGGCAACGGCGTCGGGGTCGACGACTTCAACGCCGACAACTTCGACCACGGCGCGGCGGGCTTTGTGGGCGGTTCTCCATTCTGGGTCAACCAGGCCGGGACCAAGCCCATCTCCGGTTTCCCGGTACCGCCGGGCACCCCGGCGTGGGGCAGCAAGTGGAAAGCGGCGGTTGCCGATACCTACACCCATCACCTGTCGATGGATGCCCACGGCGCGCACCAGTCCTATCGGCAGAACTACCTCGATCTTGATCCGAACTACAAAAACGTCTTCGGCCAGCCGCTGCTGCGCATGACCTTCGACTGGCAGGAAAACGACATCAAGATGGCGCAGTTTATGTTCGATAAGATGGCGCCGATCGCCAAAGCGATGAAGCCGAAATATATCCTCGGCAGCCCGAAAAACGCCAACAGCCACTTTGATACCACCACCTACCAGACCACCCATATGAACGGCGGGGCGGTAATGGGGGAAGATCCGAAAACCAGCGCCGTGAACCGTTATCTGCAAAGCTGGGACGTGCATAACGTCTTCGTCATCGGCGCCTCCGCGTTCCCGCAGGGGCTGGGCTACAACCCAACCGGCACGGTGGCCGCGCTGGCCTACTGGTCAGCGAAGGCGATCCGCGAGCAGTATCTGAAAAATCCGGGACCCCTGGTGCAGGCATAAAGGAAGGCAGATGATGAAAATGCAATGGTTATCGGCCCTGGTGCTTGGGGCATTGAGCTGCGCGGCTTTTGCCGAAGAGGCGCCTGCGGACAGCAATCTGATTAAGCAGGGGGAGTATCTGGCGCGGGCGGGGGACTGTGTCGCCTGCCACACCAACGGCAAAGCGGGGAAACCTTTCGCCGGCGGTTTGCCGATGGAGACGCCGATCGGCACCATCTACTCCACCAATATCACGCCGGATAAAGAACACGGCATCGGCGGGTACACCTTCGAAGAGTTCGACGACGCGGTGCGCAAGGGCGTGCGGAAAGACGGTTCCACGCTCTATCCGGCGATGCCGTATCCCTCGTTCGCGCGGATCAGTGAAGCGGACATGCGCGCCATGTACGCCTACTTTATGCATGGCGTGGAACCGGTGAATGCCGCCAACAAGGACACCGACATCCCGTGGCCGCTGTCGATGCGCTGGCCGCTGGCGTTCTGGCGCGGCATCTTCGCCCCGACGCCGAGCGACTTTGTCGCCAACCCGCAGGTTGACCCGGTGCTGGAGCGCGGCCGCTATCTGGTGGAAGGCCTGGGCCACTGCGGTGCCTGCCATACCCCGCGCAGTCTGACGATGCAGGAAAAAGCGCTCAGCGAAAGCGAAGGCGATGATTACCTGGCGGGCAGCAATGCGCCGATTGACGGCTGGGTCGCCTCCAGCCTGCGCGGCGAAAACCGCGACGGTCTGGGGACCTGGAGCGAGGCTGAGCTGGCCGAGTTCCTGAAAACCGGACGCAACGATAAATCGGTGGTCTTCGGCGGCATGAGCGATGTGGTGGAGCACAGTCTGCAGTATCTTTCTGATGACGACATCACCGCCATCGCCCGCTATCTGAAGTCGCTCCCGCCGCGCGGCGGCAAACAGACCCCAGCCCCGGTGGAAGACAGCGTGGCGAAAGATCTGTGGAAGGGTAACGACAGTAAAACCGGCGCCGCGCTGTACGTTGATAACTGCGCCGCCTGCCACCGCACCGACGGCGCGGGCTATAAACGCGCCTTCCCGTCGCTGAAGGGCAACCCGGTGGTACAGACCGAAGATGCCACTTCGCTTATCCATATCGTTCTGACCGGGAGCACCACGCCGGCGGTGAAAGATGCGGTCTCCAACCTGACCATGCCGTCGTTCGGCTGGCGTCTGGACGACCAGCAGGTGGCGGATGTGGTCAACTTCATCCGCACCAGTTGGGGCAACAATGCGCCGGCGGTCAGCGCCAGCGATGTGGCGAAGGTGCGTAAGGAGACCGCAGCGCACGATGAGAAGGCGTTAGGCAACGCCGATATCTCGAAGCTGCCGGGGGCCGGACAGTAATCGTCAGGGTTGCGTCGCCCGCGCGGCGCAACCCATACTTAGCCACGACGTAAAATACTGTCTGAATCAAGGAGTTTGCCTTCATGCTGCATGCAGAGCGACTGACCTGCATCGTTGACGATCGACCGCTATTTGCGGCGCTGACGCTGTCCCTCGCTGCCGGCGAGCTGCTGCAGGTCGCCGGTGATAACGGCGCGGGGAAAACCTCGCTGCTGCGGATCCTTTGCGGCCTGGCGCGCCCGGAAAGCGGGGTGGTGAGCTGGCAGGGGCAGCCGCTGGCGAAGGTCCGGGAGTCATTTCATCGTCAGTTGCTGTGGCTGGGCCATAAACCCGGCGTCAACGCGGCGCTGACCGCCGATGAAAACCTGCGTTTCTTCTTTCCATCCAGCCGCCTTCAGCAGCGGGAAAGCGCCCTCGCCGCCGTCGGCCTGGCGGGCTATGAAGACCTCCCCTTGAGCCAGCTCTCCGCCGGGCAGCAGCGGCGGGTGGCGCTGACCCGCCTGTGGTTAACCGACGCGCCGCTGTGGATCCTCGATGAGCCGTTCACCGCGCTCGACGCCACGGCGATGGAAACCCTGACCCGCCGCCTGGAGCAGCACGCCCGGCAGGGGGGAAGCGCGATCCTCACGACTCATCAGCCGCTGCGGCCGCTGCGCTGTCCGTTGCGCACCCTGCGCCTCGGCGGCGACGCGGGAGGCGGGCAATGATGCGAGCGCTGTTGGCCCGGGAACTGCGCCTGGCGTGGCGCAGCGGGGCGGAGATCCTCAATCCGCTCTGGTTCTTTCTGATCGTCATCACCCTGTTTCCGTTCGGCGTCGGCGCCGCGCCACAGCTGCTGGCGCAGATTGCGCCGGGCGTGGTGTGGGTCGCCGCGCTGCTGGCGGCGCTGCTGGTGATGGATCGGTTGTTTCGCGACGACTGGCAGGACGGTTCCCTGGAGCAACTGATGCTCCTGCCGACGCCGCTGGTGGCGGTTGTGCTGGTGAAGGTGGTTGCCCACTGGATGATGAGCGGCCTGCCGCTGCTGATCGTCTCGCCGCTGGCGGCGCTGCTGCTGGGGATGAGTCTGCACGATGCCGGCGTGCTGGCGCTGACCTTGCTGCTCGGCACCCCGACGCTCAGTTTTCTCGGCGCGGTGGGGGTTGGCCTGACGGTCGGCCTGAAGCGCGGCGGCGTCCTGCTGAGCCTGCTGGTGCTGCCGCTGGCGGTGCCGCTGCTGATTTTCGCCACCGCGGCCTGCCAGGCGGCGGCCGCCGGGCTCCCGATCAGCGGCTATCTGGCGATGCTGGCGGCGTTCTTAACCGCCAGCGCCACCCTGTGCCCGTTCGCCACCGCCGCCGCGCTGCGGCTGACCGTGCAATAATTAGCTGCGCCTGCGGGCGCGGCCATCATAACCGTGTGAGTAAGCGTCTATGTGGAAAGCGTTACATCAACTGGCGATCCCCGAGCGGCTGTACCGCCTGTGCGGATGCTGGATCCCCTGGCTGGCGGCGTTGAGCGCGCTGTTGCTGGTCATCGGCCTGGGGTGGGGCTTTGGCTTCGCCCCCGCGGACTATCAGCAGGGGGAAAGCTATCGGATCATGTACCTTCACGTCCCGGCGGCGATGTGGTCGATGGGGCTGTACCTGGCGATGGCCGTCGCGGCCTTCGTCGGGGTGGTCTGGCAGATCAAAATGGCCGACCTGGCGATCGCCGCCCTGGCGCCGGTGGGGGCGGTCTGCACCCTGGTGGCACTGGTCAGCGGCGCGGCATGGGGTAAGCCGATGTGGGGAACCTGGTGGATCTGGGACGCCCGCCTGACCTCAGAGCTGGTGCTGCTGTTTCTTTACGCCGGAGTCATCGCCCTGTGGCACGCCTTTGACGACCGGCGGCTGGCCGGGCGCGCGGCCGGGATCCTCGTCCTGGTCGGGGTGGTCAATCTGCCCATCATTCATTACTCGGTCTACTGGTGGAACACCCTGCACCAGGGCTCGACCAACCTGCAGCAAACCATCGACCCAAGCATGCGTCTGCCGCTGCGGATCTGCATCTTTGCCTTCCTCATGCTGTCGGTCACGCTGACCCTGATGCGCCTGCGTAACCTGATCCTGCAGCTGGAGCGTCGTCGACCGTGGGTGGTGGCGCTGGTGAATAAAGGAGTTGCCCGATGAGCCCCGCTTTTTCGTCTTTCGCCGCCTTCCTGGATATGGGCGGCTATGCCGTGTACGTCTGGCTGGCGGTGGCCGTGGCGGTCGCCGCCTTTGGCTTGCTGACGGTGCATACCCTGTGGGCGCGGCGGGCGCTGTTCCATGAGGTACGACGCCAGCAGGCGCGCGAGCGGCGGATCGCTGCCGCCCGCGAACACGACAAGGAGGCCGCGGATGCAAGCGCGTCGTAAAACCCGGCTGTATATCGTGCTGGCGGTGCTCGCCGGCCTCGGGCTGACCGTCAGCCTGACGCTGTACGCCCTGAGCAGCAATATCGATCTGTTCTACACCCCGGGGGAAATTATCTACGGCAAAACGGAAACCCGGGCGCTGCCGCATACCGGGCAGCGGCTGCGGGTGGGGGGCTACGTTCAGCCGGGCTCCCTGCAGCGCGACCCGCAAACCCTCGACGTGCGCTTTAAGCTGTATGACGCCCGCGGGGTCGTGGACGTCAGCTATAAGGGCATTCTGCCGGACCTGTTCCGTGAAGGTCAGGGCGTGGTGGCCCAGGGCGTACTGGACGGCGAGCGGCATATTACCGCCCAGCAGGTGCTGGCCAAACATGATGAAAATTACACGCCGCCGGAGGTGAAAAACGCCATGACGCCGGAGAAAACGAGGGCGCAGCCATGATGCCGGAGCTGGGCAACTTTTTATTGTGTCTGGCGGCGGGGCTGGCGCTGCTCCTGAGCGTCTATCCCCTGTGGGGCGCGGCGCGGCAGGATCGGCGGCTGATGGCCCTGGCCCGGCCGCTGGCCTGCGGGCTGTTCGCCTGTATCGGCGGTGCCTTCCTGCTGCTGGTGCACGCCTTTGTGTTCAACGACTTTACCGTCCGCTACGTGGCGGAAAACTCTAACAGCGCGCTGCCGGTGTGGTATCGGGTGGCGGCGACCTGGGGGGCGCACGAGGGCTCGCTGCTGCTGTGGGTCCTGCTGCTCAGCGTCTGGACCTTCGCCGTCGCCATCTTCAGCCGCCGGATGCCGCTCGACGCCGTCGCCCGGGTGCTGGCGGTGATGGGGATGATCGCCTTTGGGTTCTTGCTGTTTATCCTCTTTACCTCCAACCCGTTCAGCCGCGGCCTGCCGCAGTACCCCATTGATGGCCGCGACCTCAATCCGCTGTTGCAGGATATCGGCATGATTTTCCATCCGCCGATCCTCTATATGGGTTACGTCGGCTTCTCGGTGGCTTTCGCCTTTGCCATCGCCTCGCTGCTGGCGGGGCGGCTGGATACTGCCTGGGCGCGCTGGTCGCGTCCCTGGACCCAGGCGGCATGGATGTTCCTCACCCTCGGCATCGTGCTGGGCTCGGCGTGGGCCTACTACGAACTGGGCTGGGGCGGCTGGTGGTTCTGGGATCCGGTGGAAAACGCCTCGTTTATGCCGTGGCTGGTGGGAACCGCGCTGCTGCACTCCCTGGCGGTAACCGAGAAGCGCGGCAGCTTCCGCGCCTGGACGGTGCTGCTGGCCATCGCCGCCTTCTCCCTGTGTCTTCTGGGCACCTTCCTGGTGCGCTCCGGGGTGCTGGTCTCAGTGCATGCCTTCGCCTCGGATCCGTCGCGCGGGCTGTTTATTCTGGTACTGCTGATTGTCGCCATCGGCGGATCGCTGCTGCTGTACGCCCTGAAGGGCGGCCGGGTGCGGGCGCGGGTGGAACATACGCTGTGGTCGCGCGAGTCGTTCCTGCTTGGCAACAATATCTTGCTGATGGCCGCGATGCTGGTGGTGCTCCTCGGAACGCTGCTGCCGCTGGTGCATAAAGAGCTGGGCCTCGGCAGCATCTCCATTGGCGAGCCGTTCTTCAATACCATGTTCACCGCCCTGATGGCGCCTTTTGCGCTGCTGCTGGGGCTGGGACCGCTGATCCGCTGGCGGCGCGATGACGTCGCCAGGCAGATTAAACGCCTGATTATTGCTCTGGTTGTGACGTTGTCACTTTCTCTGGCGCTGCCGTGGCTGCTGCAGGACCGTATCACCGCCATGGCGGTCATCGGCCTGATGATGGCCCTGTGGGTGCTGATCTTCGCCCTGCTGGAGGTTCACGAACGGGCCACCCATCGCCACGGCTTCTGGCGCGGCCTGCGCACTCTGACCCGCAGCCAGTGGGGGATGGTGCTCGGCCACGTCGGCGTGGCGGTGACCGTTATCGGCATCACCTTCAGCCAGAACTACAGCGTGGAGCGCGATGTACGGATGCGCCCCGGCGACAGCATCGATATCCACCGCTATCACTTTGTGTTTAACGGCGTGCGCAATATCGTCGGCCCCAACTGGACCGGCGGCGAAGGCATTATTGCCGTGACCCGCAACGGCCGCCCGGAAGCGACGCTGTATGCCGAGAAGCGCTTTTACACCGCCAGCCGGATGATGATGACCGAGGCGGCGATCAGCGGCGGGCTGACCCGCGATCTGTACGCCGCGCTGGGGGAAGAGCTGAGCGACGGCAGCTGGGCGGTGCGTCTGTACTATAAACCGTTCGTTCGCTGGATCTGGTACGGCGGGGTACTGATGGCCCTCGGCGGTCTGTGCTGCATGCTCGACCCGCGCTACCGGATGCGTAAGAAGCTGCAGGAGGCCTCATGAACCGGAAGCTACTGTTTATCCCGCTGGTGCTGTTTCTGGCGCTGGCCGCCGCGCTGTTCTGGCAACTGATGCGCAACGCCGATGGCGATGACCCGACGACCCTCGAGTCGGCGCTGATTGGCAAACCGCTGCCGGAATTCCGCCTTGAAGCGCTGAATACCCCCGGCCAGACGCTGGACCGGCGCACGCTGATTGACGGCAAGCCGCTGCTGCTTAACGTCTGGGCCACCTGGTGTCCAACCTGTCGCGCCGAGCATCAGTTTCTCAACGGCCTGGCGCAGCAGGGCGTGCGGGTGGTGGGGATGAACTATAAAGACGATCGGCAGAAGGCGATGAGCTGGCTGCAGCGCCTGGGGAACCCGTACATGCTGAGCCTGTACGACGGCAACGGCATGCTTGGCCTGGATCTCGGGGTCTATGGCGCGCCGGAGACGTTTCTCATCGACGGTCAGGGCATCATCCGCTGGCGGCACGCCGGCGACCTGAACGAACGGGTGTGGCGTGAGGAGCTCCAGCCGCTGTGGGATCAATACAACCGGAGGGCGGGCTGATGAGATGTGCAACGGTCATCCTGCTGGCGCTGATGCTGACCGGCCAGGCGTGGGCCGCCATCGACACCTGGCAGTTTAAGGATGAGGCCCAGGAGCAGGCCTTCCGCGAGATCACCTCCCAGCTGCGCTGCCCGAAATGCCAGAACAACAGCATCGCCGACTCAAACGCGATGATTGCCGCTGATATGCGGCAGAAGGTGTACGAGCTGATGCAGCAGGGGAAAACGAAAGGGCAGATCGTTGACTATATGGTGGCCCGCTACGGTCATTTTGTCAGCTACGAGCCGCCCCTGACCGCGGGCACGGTGCTGCTGTGGCTGGGGCCGGGGCTGTTCGTGCTGGCGGGCGTGGGGGTGATTATCGCCCGCGCGCGTCGTCGCGACATTCCTGACGCGGCGCTCAGCGCCGAAGAGCGCCAGCGGCTGGCGGCATTATTGAAAGAAGGAAAAGAACGATGAGCCTGTTGGTGGTTATCGTCGCGCTGCTGCTGGCTGGCGCGCTGGGGCTGCTGTACTTCCCGTGGCCGGGCAAAGGGGCGGTAGACCGCGATACCCTCAACCGCGCCCTGTACCAGTCGCGCCTGCAGGAGCTGGCGCAGGAGCGCGGCGAGGACAACCCGGCGCTGGTCGTCGAGCTGCAGCGCACGCTGCTGACGGATATTCCGCCCCAGGCACAGCCTGGCGAACGGCCGCTAAGCCGCTGGGCGCTGCTTCCGGGCGCGCTGCTGCTGGTGGTTCTGAGTCTGGGCCTGTATCTGAAAACCAGCGATATTGGCCAGGTGCTGCTCTGGCAGCAGGCTGAACGGCATTATCCTGCGCTGTTGCAGCAGGTTAAGGACCCGACGGCGCCGCCGCTGCGTATGGATGAGCTGGCGGAGCTGCGGCTTGGCCTGCGCAGCCATCTGCAGACTACGCCGAACGACCTCGCCGGCTGGCAGCTGCTTGGGCATCTTGGCCTGTTGTTGAACGATGGCGAGACGGCGATCGGCGCCTTTGGCCGGGCGCATTATCTGGCGGCGGATGACCCTGCGGCGGCTTTCGATTACGCCAGCGCGCTGGTGCGGGCGGGGGATAGCGGTCAGGTTCGGATGGGCGAGCTGCTGCTGCGTGACCTGCATCAGCGGCAGCCGACCAGCCTGCCGGTGCTGGAGATGCTGGCCCTGAGCGCGGTGCGTAATGAAGATTACCCCGAAGCCGTGGCAGCCTTGCAGGCGTTGCTGGCCCGGCTGCCGGAAGGGGATGTGCGGCGCGAGGCGATCGTCCGCCAGCTGGCGCAAGCGCAGCAGCAGGCGCAGTAACAGCCCGGCGGCGCTGCGCAGGCGCGGGCCAGGGGCATGCCACCAGAAGAGTACGGGCGGCCCTGTTTTTGTAGGCCGGGTCAGGCGCAGCCGCCACCCGGCAAAATAACGGCACAAGAGTGGCACAACCGCGTAGCCCGGATAAGGCGCCACGCGCCGCCATCCGGGATTTTCCGAGCCGTCGCTACGCTTAGCCGCTAGCGCGTGACGTCTCCTGGTGTCGATCACGCCTGCTGTGTGCCAGAGCGGACGTCGTAATGTTTGTTCAGCTAACACCCGTTGAGCGTTTCATAATGATATCTCTCTGGGGATCTGTCCCAACCAGGAAGATATGTTCACCCACCTCGGTAAACCCAAGCTTACGGTAAAAAGAGATTGCCCTTGGGTTCTGTTCCCAGACACCTAACCAGACAATATCCGATCCCTGTGCCGCAAATTCAGCAAAGCACTTGTGTATCAGCGCTTGCGCAAAACCTTTGCCATGATAAGGTTCATCGATATACAGACACAGGATTTCCCCGGCGTGAATGCTATTTACACAGGGAGGAAATGCTTCCCACCTCAGTTGGGCATACCCTATCAGTTTGCTTTCGTATTCGCAGACTAATGTAATCCAGTCTTCTCTGAGGATTTCTTGCAACTGAATATCTGTTGAATAACTTGCCTGGCAGTGAAGCTCCATATCCTTCTGAGTATTACCCGCTTCAAACGTTTTTCTAAAGGTGCGTTCGGCTAAAATGGCAAGCTCTTCTGCATCAGAGGGACGGGCCCTACGGATTAACATTTATCATTACTCTCAAAAAATAGTCTTACTTTTGCCCGGGTTGACGATAAATATCGGGTCGATTGATTTGCCAGACAAAATCTGGTTGGTTCAATGGGTTATACCCCAGCTTCTGGTATAGCCAGGGCGCGCTAGAGGTTACCAGCATTATCCGTCGCAGGCGTGACATCACGGGATGGGCGTGACAGCATTCAATCAGCCAACGACCAAGACCACTTTTCTGATACTCGTTCAGCACGTAGACGTCGCACAAATAACCAAAAGTGGCATAGTCGGTGACCAGACGGGCGAAGCCGATTTGTCTTGTTCCATCCAGAAGCGCAAAACAAAGGCTGTTCTGGATTGATATTCTGACCGTTTCAGCATCAATGCCAGGCGCCCAGGACGATTGCGAGAGGTAATCGTGAATGGCTTCCTGCTGAAAAAAGGCGGGATCGGTTGTGACAGTAAACTGGCCTTGGGTAAAACGCAGATGCTGATTATCCACTAAACGACTCCTTGCAAACTTGCTTTGATGAGACAAGCCCTACAGGCATACCGGGCAACCACTCAGGATGTTTTCTCATGTACTGTCATGATAAATACCAGCGGGCTCTCCCCCTGGTTTTCGTAGAAATGAGGAACGTCCGTTCTGGCCGTTGCCGAACAGCCGGTTTTTACCCGATACAAATGGTCCTTTACCCCCAATGTGAGCGTGCCCGACTGAACATAAAACAGTTCAAGCGTTCCTTCCGCGTGGCCCGGTGAAGCAAACTTTTCCCCCGGCTGCATTTCCCACATCCAGAGCTCGGTCATATCAGGCCCACCCGACCCTGCGAGCAGTCTTGCTCTCCCGCCTTTTTCACCTTCCCACAATTCTGGGATCTCATCTTCAGCAATGAGATGCACAGTCGGTTTGGAACTGACATCCACAAAATCAGCCACCGAAACCCCCATCGCGGTAGCCAGGCGGCATAACAGGGCAATGCTGGGATTGGCCCGGCATCCCTCTATCTCAACCAGCGCTCCCTTGCTGACGCCGGCTCGACGGGAGAGTTCATCGAGGGAGATTTTCTTTTGCTTACGATACTGTTTAATTCGCTGAGATACGGCTTCATTCACCGTGTTGACGATAGCATTTGCATCGGTCATTAAATTGACTTTTTTGGTCATCGGTCATTATCATGGAATAAATTAGTCATTAAAGGATTATCACGTGTTAACCGTCACTCCGTCAATTGCCCCTGAAATTTATCGTATTGCCCCAGGTTTTCGGGCACTCAGTATCTGCGTAAAAGCTGCGCCAGTGCTTCATCCCGACGCTGGAGAAATCGCGCTGCGGGAAGCCTGTGAAGCCGTTGTGGCCGGTGAACCGGAATGGGCGGGATCTCATCTGGCTGCCTGGGCCGACGTTTTTCAAAAGTTTGGTGCTAAACCTAAACGCACCCCTTGCTCAGCTGATGCGTTACGTAAGCGCGTATTACGTGACGGAACGATGCCCGCGCTCGATCCCATCGTTGATCTTTATAACGCCGTGAGTCTCCGCTACGCCGTACCGGTTGGTGGGGAGAATATCTCTGCCTATCAGGGTTCACCACGTCTGGCTGTGGCAAACGGAACAGAGCCTTTTGATACCGTCAAAGAGGGTGAAACGGCCGTTGAATATCCTTCACAAGGAGAGGTTATCTGGTGTGATGACACCGGCGTGACCTGCCGCCGCTGGAACTGGCGACAGGGGATCAGAACCCGTCTGGGCGTGGACGCTCAGCAAATGTGGTTCATTCTGGAAAGCCTGCCGCAGATGCCGCTGGAAAAACTGCACGAAGCCGGGAAGATGCTGACCGACGGCCTGGAAAAAATGATGCCCGGCCTGTGGTTTGACGTTGCTCTCATCGAAGAACAACAGCAGTAATATCCTTCAGGAGAAACAGGTATGTTTAGCGGTTATCGGCGTTTCCATTAACCCCAATAACCGCCAGCGGCGTGGATGAAAAGGGGGTCAGCCATATGCTTTCCCGCCGTACAGATGCTCGGGTTGATTCTATGGGCATCCTGGGGTCAACCGCACGCTACGCCTATCTGACCCGGGAGCAGCGCAAGCGCGTAGCCACTCTGGCAAAACAGCATGCCGGGGACATCCCGGTTATGGTCTGTGTGGGATCGGTCCGTATCGACGCCATTCTGCATCTGGCTGATGATGCTCAGGCAGCTGGCGCGAATGTCCTGTTACTCCCGGCGGTCAGCTACCAGTCACTCCGTGACGACGAAGTCTTCTCACGCTTCGAGACCGTTACCCGGCACCTGTCTGTACCAGTGTGTATCTCTGAAAATCCGGGCACGACGCATTTTACCTTTACGGACGAACTCCATGGTCGTCTCTCATCACTTAAGGATGTTAGATCGGTCATGTTCCCTGACGAGCTGACAGCTGGCAAAGGAATCATTGATACACTCGCTCAGCTCCCACTAGTCCTGATAGCGAAACGACCCCGGGAATGGATGTGGTACGAAGCGCCTGGTAAGGAGGTCAAAGGGATTGCCGCTGAAGACGCGGTATTCACTGATCATTTCATCTGGTAGCCTGTCACTCGCGCCGTTGGTAACGTGAAGATTCATGATTAATTTTGGAATTCGGACGATTTATGCAAGCTATCAGATTATTCACCCTGATTCTGCCATTGTTCCTGGCACTCTGCGCCGGTACACCGGCCAGCGCCAGCACACCTTCAGGCAGCATTTCCTCTGCAAACGCAGCAATTACCACTCATGATAAGAACGGAAACCTCCTGCCGAATGCTCTGCGGATTCAGTATGATGTTGATTCAGATGGCAGAGTTCAGAATGTTAAGATACTGGAATCGACAACGACTCCGGAGTTTGAACATAAAATCATCGAGAAAATGATGAGTAAATGGCGCTTTGAAAAGGGGAAACCGGGAATAGCTAAAAGAGTAGTCGTCATGATCCAACCCAAATCAGCCGACGGTCCCGCGAATAAGCAGTAAGCACTTTTGAGGATTAGTCGCCTGACGCATCATCTACGCCGGTAAAGTCCCTTGGGTGCCATGAGCAGACCTTTTAAAGGCTCATAGAAAAAACAAGCGGAGTGTTCGCCTGTTAATTTTACATCCTGGCTTTAATTATGGATTATGGAATTCTATATGTTCTGAAAAGGATCTATCCATGAGTATCCTCTTTCCACCCAGGCTGGCTCCAGGAGATGTTATTGGTGTAACCGCTCCCTCTTCTGGCGTACCTGAACATCTGCATCCCAGACTGGAACTCGCCATAAAAAACCTAAAGAAAAGAGGTTACCAGGTCCGCGAAGGACGCTGCTTACGCTCGCAGCACAAAAATAAAAGCGCCACTAAATTTTCTCGCGTTGAAGAATTAATGTCTTATCTTACTGACCCAGATATAAAAGCTGTTATGCCACCTTGGGGCGGTGATCTGGCGATGGAATTACTTGATTTGATTGATTTTGATCTGTTGTCCCGGTCTAAACCAAAATGGTTTGTGGGCTTTTCAGATCTTAGTACACTTCATTTCCCACTGACGACGATATCGGGCTGGGCTACTTTGCATGGGCCGAACCTCATGGATCTTGGCGCTCAAAAGTTAGATGCCACCACTCAGGCCGTATGGGAAATTCTGGAATCGAATCGGGGAACTGTAATCAAACAGTACTCTTCAACAGCATTTCAAGCTGATGAAAATCAATGGGGAACAGCGTCAGACGGAGGTTTCAATCTGACCCAAAAAACACAGTGGAAACGCCTTGATGGTGTTACATCTTCTCTGACATTTAGCGGGAAACTGATCGGCGGCTGCCTCGAAATAATATCCAGGTTAGCAGGTACACCATTCGGGAATGTGCCCTTGTTCAAGGCGAGCAATAGCCCTCAAGGAATAATCCTCTATTTTGAAAATGTGGAAATGGCTCCCTGTGAATTAACACGCGCATTATTTAGCTTATGATTACAGGGTTGGTTTGATAACTTAAATGGTGTTCTTATCGGCAGAAGTGCTGCACCCGACGTAAGCGACCCGACTAAACATAATTATCTGGATGCCCTTAAAGCCGCTTTTGAGAATATTGCCGTGCCCGTACTCTATGATGTTGATATTGGTCACATGCCTCCTCAAATATCCCTGGTAAATGGAGCCGATGCGACGGTATTTTTCGCTGAAAATGGTAGCTGGGTAACTCAGCAGTTGTAGATAAGGCAGTATTAATCACAAAGGCGGGCCTTGCTGTTCTTTTGCACTGAAGATCCGCTCTTCGTTCAGAGCGGACCTCACGGCGCTTCAGAGGGGCCGCGCTTTGTCAGAAATAGCCGTTTAACATGGCGATCGTTTACGTCGTGCATTAAGCAATGCCTGAGTGCCGGGAGCGGACATTGTATGAACGTTAGTGATTTAGCAGACTCACCCCTTTTATCTAATTTCTTGCATATCTCCCTGGCAGTACCTGAAGGAGACGACAAGGGGGGAACGATTGTCCTTAAGGGATATAAATCCAGCCTGGTCGTCACGTCACTGATACGGCATTTCTTTAAAGATGCCTGCGTCTCTTGTTTCATTCACGTCCGAGTCTTAAGCCTGAACCGTGAGAATGACGCTTCCTGTTGTATGACCCGCCTCCAGAACCCGGTGTGCTTCTGCTGCGTCGGTAAGGATAAATTCAGCGCCAATGTGATTTTCAAGTCCTGCCGACAGCGCTGACATAAGGTCAGAAGCCCCTTTCCTGTATAGCGCAGCATCATCTGAATAGGCGAGTGAACTTGGTCGCATTAGTGCTATAGATCGGGCAAATCCCAGTTCTTCCACCCGCACGGGAGGTATGGGGCCGGCAGGCTGTCCAAGACTGGCGACAGTGCCAAAAGGGCGGACCACGCCGAGCGTTCTGGAGAGCATTGTTCCTCCTATACCGTCGATGGCCAGATGTACGCCATACCCTTCGGTGATGTCGCGGACTTTGTCCGGCCATGCAGCGTCGGTATGGAGCAAAACTTCACTCGCACCAGCAAGGCGGGCCGTTGCTACTTTTTCCGGTGAACCCGTTGTACCGATAACCCTGGCACCTTTCATCGTTGCCCAGCGGGTCACTATCTGCCCCAGCCCTCCGGCAGCAGAATGAACCAGTATCCAGTCGCCAGCCCTGACTTCCCTTACTTTGTTGAGTAACATATGCGCGGTAAGGCCCCGAAGCATCGTACTACCGGCTGTACGAGTGTCCACACCATCCGGGATCCTGATAAGGCGGCTGGCAGGTATATTGCGACATTCAGCATAAGCGCCCATCGGATTTCCCGTATAGGCAACGCGGTCTCCTGCTGCAAAGGACCTGACGTTACTGCCAGTTGCTGTGACGACTCCGGCCCCTTCAAAACCAGGAACCGCCTGGGGATAGGGCTGAGGGTAGAGCCCTGAGCGAAAATAGATGTCAACAAAATTCACGCCGATTATTTCTTGTCTGATACTGACTTCATCGGGACCGGGACTGACTAGCTCTCTTTCCACCGCTTTAAGAACCTCAGGTCCACCCGGCTGGCTAATAATCATTGCTAACGACATTATTTTTTCCTCACTTATAAAGTGAGAAAACTATAAATGAGTTTATTACAGGAAGAATACAGGTATAAAAGCACCATACATGTGTAAAAATGCACACGAGGTGAGATATGGACTGGCAGGATTTACATTTTTTTTTCGCCCTTGCCCGGTGTGGTTCCCTGTCGGCCGCAGCCAGGGAACTTGGCGTAGACCATGCCACTGTGGGCCGCCGGATTGCGGCCCTTGAAAGTTCTCTGGGCCTGAGGCTCACAGAGCGTTTGCCACGCCGTACCACGCTTACCGGGCATGGGCGGATTATCGCCTCCGGCGCTGACGAAATGTACCGTATTGCAGACCGTATTCGAATCCAGGCGAGGTCATTGTGTGCCGAACCGGCCGTGCCTATAAATATCAGCGCGTCACCTGCCGTTGCAGCACACCTCATTGCGCCTGCTATAGCAGGATTCACCCGGAAACATCCGGGTATCACGTTGTCATTATCCGGCGTTTCGCACCATGTTCTTCTGAATAAAAGTGAGGCTGACATTGCGGTTCGCCTGGAAAGGCCTGACGATCCAGACCTGATGACAAGGCGTATAGGTACCATGCGCTTTGGTCTTTATGCTTCTCAGTTGTGGCAAGAAATTCCGCAAGAAGATTGGGTATTTATTGCTTATGACAGCACGCTTGCACATGTCACGCAGCAGCAATGGCTGGAATCACTGCTGAACGGGCGACGAGTTATCTTTCGGGCAAGCGATCTGATGGCGCAGCAACAGGCAGCCCGGAAAGGATTGGGCATCGTTACTTTACCCTGCTTTATGGGTGATAATGACAGCGAACTGGTAAGGCTGCCGGAAAATCTGCCTTCGCCCGTGAGGAACATTTGGCTGGTTGCCTACCCTGAAATTAAGCGCGCTCACTCTGCTGTCGTGGTGATGGATTTCCTGGCTGAAATCATTGGCCGGTCCTGCCCACCTGGCAAGGATATCTGATTTTTTCTTGTTAATTACTTATGTTATATGACTGGCAGGGTTTCCCGTTAATTAATATCGGTGCCATTTGAGTGATATCTCCGTCAGGTATGATTCAAACTCACCTGTTCCATTTTCACTTACGGCAGGCATGATGGCTACGCAGTCTGTCCGCTGCGTGTAAAAAACGGGTGTTAATGATATGGATAACCCCCCCTCGAGGCATTCTCGCATCTCCGCTTCTCGCTCAGACTGGATCTTAAACTCAACTGGACGGTCTGCTCTGTGCCAGTAGCGGAACTTTCTAAAATGGTCTGTACTAACCAAAGGGAAGTATGTCAGCCGTGATTTGCCATGAAAGCAGGATTACTCATAAAAAATGACGTCATCCCTATTTCAGTTGTCTCAGAAAGATGCGATAACAGGTTATAAAGCAAATAGCAGAGCATGAACATTGAGATAAGTGTCACAGATCAGAAATTTTCAATACTCTTATTGGGGCTAAATATGAGCAGAGAAAAGGCTTTCGAAAAATTCAAGGAAGTTCAGGAACGGTATATTGCTCGGAAAGATACTCTTTTTGAAGCAAATGAAGCTGAATGCCGCTTACTAGTGATAGATGAGATCCTAAATATACTGGGTTGGAATAAAGAAGAATTTACGCCGGAAGCGTATTGCAGAACAGCGGGGTATGCCGATTATATACTTAGTACGGAAAGAACACCTCGCCTTGTGGTTGAAGCCAAAAAAATCGGCGTGACCTTCGGGCTCCCCAAAAACAGCTTAACTTTGAATGAATACACTGTCGCCTATCTTAAAAAAGCATTCAATAAGAAAATTTCCGAGGTGCTCGATCAGGCACAAAGATATTGTGTAGAAAAAGCGGTTCAATATGCATTAATCACAAATGGTGCAGAGTGGTTTGTTTGCCCAATGCTGCCAAAAGCAGGTAAGACAACTGACTCGATGAAAGGCGTTTATTTTGGGAATATCTTTGGAGATGAGTTTTCGTTTGATCTCATGTATAATCTGATCTCTAGAGAGAGCACAGAAAAGAATAATCTGGACAGCTATCTCTCAGAATTGAATCATGTACCGTCAGAAGTCTGTTACATGCTAAAAGATCATGTTCATGATTTCATTTGGGATAGTAACAAAGACAATCAATGGATCGATGATTTTTATGAAAACTTTTTCTCCCAGATAACAGAAAAAAATCAGCGAAAAATGCTGGAGCACTGTTTTGTCAGTGACTCTAAGTTGGATCAGTTTAAAGGAGAAATAAAAAGAGCGTTAAAAGATTCAAAACCCAGTTTTCTTCCGAATGATGCGTTAGACCTCTCACCCTCTGAAGGTAAAGACTTCATTCTAGAGCATCATACGGGTAAAGTTATCATCATTACTGGTGCCGTTGGATGTGGAAAGACCACTCTGGTGACTAAATGTTTAGTTGAAGCAAGACAGCACAAGAACATATATGCAACCCCAATCATCATAGATTTGATAAATGATGTATCAAAACATAGCATTGATGTGAAAAACATCGTATTCAATTATCTGCATGACAAGATAAAAAACGAGTATGAAAACGAGTTTACATTAGATGAACTACGCATCACATTTGCGCATGAAATTAAAGTGTTAAAAAATGGCCCCTACAAGGATATTTTTTCCAAAAATCCAGAAATGTTTATGGTCAAAGAAGCTGAACTACTGGAGAAGGAAAGCGCCAACCGGCAGAGTCTGGTTTTAAAAATATTCAAGAAACGTGTCAAGGAAAATAAATCTGTTATTATTGTGATTGATAATGTCGACCGAGCTTCTGAATCGTTTCAAGAGGAAATTTATGCTTTATCTCATCTAATAACCCAAGCATCGGGAGCAACAGTCATCATCACACTCAGGGAGTTCACCTTTTTTAAGAATAAAGATAAAGGCTTTCTGGACGTTAGGCCAGAAGACAAGATCATTCATCTCAAATCACCGGACTTTAACAAACTAATTTCCACTAGGATAAAGTATATTAAAGAATGTCTGAATGAAGACTTTAGGATTAGAGACTGGAGAAAAAAATATCAGCTTCAAGATTTTTTGGGTAAAATGAATTTCTACGCTGATGTGTTGAGGAAAAATCTTCAACTGTCGAATGAGAGTATGCCCATTCTGGAAATATTATCCTCCGTATCATGGCATAATATCAGAAATTTTTATCAATTGATTAAACACGTACACTACCAATTGGGAAACAAGTCAGCATGGCGTAAAAAGGATGTTATCTCCACGCTCACCTACCATCCCGATCACACGGAAAAAGCATATATACCGAATGTTTACCTGCCCTATCAGAACGTAAACCAGTGCTACTTCCTGAAGTTAAGAATACTCTACTTTTTGAATGATGCAGTTTCTCCCGGCGAAATTGCAAAAGGAATTAGCCTTGAAAGGATAATCCGTTTCGCATCACTTTACGGTTATAAAAAAGACTGGATTAGCAAAGCAATTGAGAGTTCGGTTAAAGAAAGGATTATTGAATGCATTGAATTACCCTCTGACAGCGACTTCAACATAGAGTACACAGTTAGCTCGGTCCATACATTTCGGATATCGCCTTTAGGAACTTGTTTGATACTTGATATCTGCCATACATCAATTTACCTGTCTTTAACTTCTCTTTATTTGCCTTTCCATGAAAAAAAACCATATAACGAAGCAAAACAAGAACTCACCAGACTGATTAATGCGATTTACAATGATAAGAGTATTAACACCAATCATGAGATTATTGATCTGGTCGAAGATAGTCAGATACCAGTTATAATATCAAAATATCTGTCATCAGAGTATTTAAGAGAAAAGCTAACTTTATCATTGCTGAGAACTCAAACAGACGTACTCTTAACGGAAAAAAGTATAAATCGACTGGTGGCATCGTTCAGTCGTAACATAGGTAACAACGACGAGATTACCGCTAACCGTGAGAAAATCGATCACGGTAATTTCTCCTTCGATTTCGGCGATGGAATTGAAAAAAACAGCGTATCCGATGAAGAGATAGATATCCCACCTTCATTCAAGCCATTATCTCTTGAAAATGTTATGTCCTGCGGAAGTGAGTATATTCCTCTCATCTTTGTCGCCTTGGTGATACGAGCTTATCTTGGTTTTGAGACCAGCATTGGCACTCAGATTACAGAAACAATTAACGACCACATAGTAAATGATGACAATAAAAAATATACAAATAATGTTTCACGCGCGCTGCGTTCTAACTCTCTAATCAAACAGAAATGGTTGCTGATTAGAACGGATTTACATCCTAAGTTCAGGAAGTTTTCACTGAGCAGTACTTGGCAGTCAGAATGGATTGAAATATTCGGTGAAGAACCGCCAGACATCGAAATTTGACGCGGGGGCATGTAAGCATCCCGGTAAAACGAACCATTCACGTTTAGGGATCTTCCGACATACTGATTATGTCCTCTGAGGAGATCACCATGCGTAAAGCCCGATTCATCGAACACCAGATCATTGCCGTTCTGAAGTCCGTCGAAGACAGACTTACCGTTAAGGGGGCAGTTTGGATATCAAAAAATATTGTACGTTAAGGCTGTATTTTTGACCTTTCGACTTTAGCTGGTCTCAGCCGACGAAACCACTGCGGGGTTAATGAAACTGCCGTCGTAGTTGCTTATTTCATGCTTGTCAGAAACGACAGCATCCGTAATCAGACCTGCTGTTATCCAAATTAATGTCAGGATAAATTTATCTTCCGGCAAGTTGTATAAGTTGCATTTGCAACATGTGCGTAACCAGGCATGTTGCAAATGCAGCAGATAAGTTCCTTTCCTTTTTATAATCGTCTGATTTTAAAGAAATTATTCCGCCTCCTGTTTTGGCATGCATTCTGCAGACACCTTTATAACCAAATGCTGTCTTTTTATTTTTTAAAATCAAAAAACGTTATATAGAAAGATGGTAATTCGCGGCTACAGCAACTCGCCTGCAACGTGTTGTAAGGCGGACAGATAAATTCATCAATGACGGGAGTGCCCTATGTCCATTTCAGAGCCAGGTAATCATCCGCTGCAGTTCGCCTATTGGGTGCCGAACGTGTCGGGCGGGTTAGTGATCAGTAATATCCCGCAGCGTACCAGTTGGGATATCGACTACAACCGTAAGCTGGCGCAAATTGCTGAACGTGCCGGTTTTGACTATGCGCTTACGCAGATCCGTTTTACGGCCGGCTATGGTGCTGACAACCAACATGAGTCGGTCTCTTTTTCGCAGGCGCTACTCGCATCAACTGAAAATCTGAAAGTGATCGCCGCCTTGCTTCCCGGCCCCTGGAACCCCACTCTGGCAGCAAAACAAATCGCCACTATCAGTCATCTGTACGGCCCGCGCATCGCGGTCAATATCGTCAGCGGCTGGTTCCGTGGTGAGTTTAAAGCTATCGGCGAACCCTGGCTAGACCATGAAGAGCGTTACCTGCGTTCAGAAGAGTTTATCCGTTGCCTGCAGGGCATCTGGCGCGAAGACAGCTTTACCTTTGCCGGCGATTTCTATCGCTTTCGTGATTATTCCCTCAAGCCCAAGCCGCTGGCGCCGCTGCCGGAAATTTTCCAGGGTGGTAGTTCGCGTGCCGCGCGGGACATGGCCGCGCGCGTTTCCGACTGGTATTTCACCAACGGCAACACGCCTGAAGGCATCAAAGCACAGGTGGATGACATCCAGCGTAAGGCGGCACAAAACCAGCATCAGGTGAAGATCGGGGTTAACGGCTTCGTTATTGCGCGTGAAAGCGAAAAAGAGGCGCAGGCGGTGCTGCGGGAAATTATTGATAACGCCAATCCGGACGCGGTGAAAGGGTTCCAGCACGAAGTGAAAAACGCCGGCAGCGCATCGCCGGAGGGCGAGGGCAACTGGGCCAAATCCAGCTTTGAAGATTTGGTGCAATACAACGACGGCTTTAAAACCAACCTGATTGGCACGCCGCAGCAGATTGCAGAGCGCATCATTGCGCTCAAACAGTCAGGTGTCAATCTGCTGCTGCTGGCATTCCTGCATTTCCAGGAGGAAGTCGAGTTCTTCGGAAGGGAAGTGATCCCTCGGGTGCGTGAGCTGGAAAAGCAATCTCAGCCTGCTATAGCCCACGTCGTGCCAGAAGCCCTCAAATATTGATGCTTCGTTTCCCCGGGATGCTTACACTTACAAACCAAAAAAAAGCCCCTGCGCGAAAGCAGGGGCAAGCCATGTCAGAGCTTATTTTTTATTAGTTAAATACCATCCCGCCGTCGATCAGCAATGACTGACCGGTCATATAATCAGAATCCGGGCTGGCAAGATAGGAGACGCAGGCGGCGACATCTTCCGGTTCGGACAGACGACCGAGAGTGATGCGTTTGGCGAACTCGGCGGTACCGTAGCCCAGCGGTTTACCGGCGGCTTCGGACACCTGGCGGTCAATTTCGGCCCACATTGGCGTTTTGACAATCCCCGGGCAGTAGCCGTTGACCGTGATGCCCAGCGGCGCGAGGTCGCGAGCGGCGGTCTGGGTTAAGCCGCGAACCGCGAATTTACTGGAGCTATACACCGCCAGCTCCGGGTTGCCGACGTGGCCGGCCTGGGAACAGGCGTTGATGATTTTCCCGCCGTGCCCCTCTTTCTTAAAGGCCTCGACCGCCGCCTGAATACCCCAGATCACCCCTTTGACGTTGATGTTGTAGACTTTGTCGACAATCTCCGGGGTAATGGACTCGATCGGCGTAGACGGTGCCACACCGGCGTTATTGACGATGACGTCGAAGCCGCCCAGCGTTTTGCGTGCCTGTTCAACGGCGGCAAATACCTGATCGCGGTCGGAGACATCCACTTTCACCGCCACGGCGTGTCCGCCGGCCTGGTTGATTTCGGAGGCGACCGCTTTGGCGGTGGCGTCGTTATAATCGGCAATGGCCACGGCAAATCCATCCTTCACCAGACGAAGGGCGATAGCTTTACCAATCCCCTGGCCGGCGCCGGTAACAAGTGCGACTTTTTTCATTTTCCTTTCCTTATTGTGATGACTTACAGAATCTGACTCAGATGCAGCTGACCCATCAGCAGCGGGTTATCGCGATAATCCACCGGGATGGCCACCACCGCCGGGCCGTCGACGTCCATCGCCGCGCGCAGCGTCGGTTCCAGCGCCTCGGCGCTTTCCACGGCGAACCCTTTGGCGCCGAAGGATTCGGCATAGGCTTTAAAATCCATCGGCCCGAACTCGACGCCGGACAGGCGCTGATATTTTTTCTCTTCCTGAATAGCCACCATGTTGTAGCCGTTATCGACCCAGATGAGATGCAGCACGTTGGCTTTCAGGCGGACGGCGGTCTCCAGCTCCATGCTCGACTGCAGGAAGCCGCCGTCGCCGGAGACGGAGACCACTTTGCGCTCAGGATTGACCAGCCAGGCGCCGATGGCCCAGGGCAGGGCGACGCCCATGGTCTGCTGGCCGTTGGAGATCATCACCTGGCGGGCGCGGAAGCTGTACAGGTAGCGGGCGATCCAGATATGGAAGCTGCCCATGTCCACGGTCAGCGTGACGTCGCTGTTGACGATATCCTGCATGGCGCGAACGATGCGCAGCGGATGCAGGGCAAACTGATTCAGCTGCGCGCCGCGGCGGTCCAGCAGCTCGCGCTGGTGCTGGCGGTCGCGGAGGATCTCCGCCGCCTGCGGGGAGAGCACCAGCCGGTGATCGATATTTTGCGCCAGCTTGTTGAGGGTGCCGGCGATATCGCCCACCAGCTCGACATCCGGGGTGTAGTTGCGCTCTTCATAAGCGGGCAGCACGTCGATATGCACCAGCGTCGCGTTGCCGCTGTTCCACATCGCCGGTTCATATTCCACCGGGCTGTAGCCGATGCAGATCACCAGGTCGGCGAGCTGCAGCAGACGGTCCCCGGCCTGGTTGTTAAACAGCCCGACCCGACCGGCGAAACGAGAGAAGTTATCCTGATTCACCGCCCCGGCGGCCTGATAGGTGCTGGTGACCGGAATATGGCTGGCCTCCAGCAAACGGCGCAGCGCCGCGCTGTTTTCCGGCTGGCTGGCCATCAGGCCGAGCAGGAAGATCGGGTTCTTCGCCTGAGCGATAAGCTTCGCCACCTGGTCGATGGCGTCATCCGGTGCGGCGCCCATCTGCGGAGCCCGGCTGGCCGGCAGTACTTTACCGCTGACCGGGCCATCGACCACATCCTGCGGCAGGCTGACGAACGCGCTGCCCGGGCGGCCCTGCTCGGCGGCACGGAAGGCGTTGGAGACCACTTCCGCCAGCGCATCCGGCGCCGTCACCTCGACGGCGTATTTGGTGACCGGGCTGAACATCGCCACCGTATCCATACTCTGATGGACCTGCTTCGCCTTATCGGCGCGTTTCACCGCGCCGCCCAGGGCCACCACCGGGTCGCCTTCGCTGTTGGCGGTGGCCATGCCGGTGATCAGGTTGGAACAACCCGGACCGGAGGTGACCAGCGCCACGCCCGCTTTGCCGGTAATGCGTCCGACCGCGGCGGCCATAAACGCGGCGTTGGCTTCGTGGCGTACCGGAATAATGCGAATCGAGGAATCCAGCAGTGAGTCGAACACCTTGTCGATTTTGGCGCCGGGGATACCGAAGATCTGACGTACGCCTTGCGCTTCCAGCTGGCTGACGACGAGATCGGCGCCGTGCGCCCACTGGCGTACCGGATACTGTTTGTCCATGTGAACCCCTTAACTTTCTACGGAACGGATGGCGGCATCGAGATTATCGGGATGCAGATTGGCCTGCAGGAACGCGCTGTCGGCGGGCAGGTCGATCATCAGCTTGTGAATTTCGCCGAAGGTCAGCACCCCGTGATCGAGCTGGTAATCCAGCAGGTGACCGCCGCCTTTGCGGTCATCGGTAATAAAGTGCTCGTGATACCCGGCGACATTGATCCCCTGCATATGCTGCGGGGTACGGAAGCCGACCAGCACCCCTTCGCGCTGGTTAAAGCGGAACACCGGCTGATCGTCGAGGACGTCGGTCATCGCCCGGTACGGCGGCGTCTGGCGCGGCACGGTGCGGGTATGGGCATGGCGGAAATGGCCGTCGATGCGCAGGGCGCAGAACAGGTTGTCAGAGGGAATTTGCTGGTCAATAACGTCGTGCAGTTGCTGGCGGCTCACCGGATGGTCGAAAGTTTTCCGGTACTGCGGCTGGAACCAGGTCATCACCGCGAACGGCGTTTTTTGCTCCGGCTGGGCTTTGCGCGCGCTGCCGTCGGCGCGCAGCTGATAGACCTGACTGCTGAAGGCGATCAGCTCCCCGTCCAGCTCATTAAAGGTGCCGAGGCCGAAATCGCCATGTTTCAGCAGGTCCGCGATGGTGGTGCTGCCTTCGTAAACCCCGCTCAGCAGGGCGCTCATTAGCGATGTCTGATAGAGCACGCTTTCGGGATGCTGCGCGGAAAACGCCCGTAGGGTTTCGCACAGACTCTCTTCGCAGGTGCATTCAGCAGAGTGATTCATATACCACTTCCTCGTTCAACAAATATAAGAAAGGTTAAATAAATGTTGACCCGATTCAGCTCACAGTTCCAATATAGAAACCATGCTGGTTTGAGACGTTTTCGATATGGAACTTCGTTATCTTCGTTATTTTGTCGCCGTCGCCAGGACGCGGCACTTCACCCAGGCCGCCAAGGAGCTGGGTATTTCACAACCTCCGTTAAGTCAGCAAATTCAGCGACTTGAACGAGAGGTGGGGACCCCGCTGTTTCGGCGTTTAACCCGCGGGGTGGAGCTGACGGAAGCGGGAGAGTCGTTCTATGAGGATGCCCGCCAGATCCTCGCCATGAGCGATGCGGCGCTGGAGAAGGCCAAGGGCATTGCGCGCGGGATGAACGGCAGCCTGTCGCTAGGCATTACCAGTTCTGATGCTTTCCATCCGCAAATCTTCACGTTGCTGCACCGTTTTCAGCTCGACCACCCCGGGGTGACCCTGCACCAGATGGAAGACAATATGGCCAATCTGATGACCGCCCTGAGCGAGGCCGAGCTGGATATCGCCTTCGTCCGTCTGCCGTGCGAGAGCAGTAAAGCCTTTAATCTGCGGATTATTGATGAGGAGCCGATGGTCATCGCGCTGCCGCGCGATAACCCGCTGGCGACGCAGCCGACCCTGGCCCTGGAACAGCTGTGCGACGTGGCGCCGATCCTCTTCCCGCGGGAGGTGGCCCCCGGGCTGTATGAGCTGGTGTACAACAGCTGCCTGCGCGCCGGGATCGACATGGAGCGTGCCTGGCAGTCGTCGCAGATTTCGTCGTCGCTGAGCATGGTCAATGCCGGGTTCGGCTTCGCGCTGGTCCCGCAGTCGATGACCTGCATTCAACAGCCGAACGTCAGCTATCACCCGCTCAGTGGGGCGCCGCTGAAGACCGATATCGCCATCGCCTGGCGGCGCTTCGAGCGCTCACGCACGGTGAAGCGCTTTCTGGCGATGTTCTGATCTTCGCGGCGCCAGCGGCTTACTGCGCCACCCAGCCGCCATCCATGTTCCATGCGGCGCCGCGCACCTGGGCGGCGGCGTCGCTGCACAGAAACAGCGCCATTTCGCCCAGTTGCTGCGGGGTCACAAACTCCCCGGAGGGCTGTTTTTCCGCCAGCAGCTGGGCGCTGGCCTGCTCCGGGTCGACCCCCTCGGCGATGCGCTTATCGATCTGCTGCTGCACCAGCGGGGTCAGCACCCAGCCCGGGCAGATGGCATTGCAGGTGATGCCGCTGCGCGCGGTTTCCAGGGCCACGGTTTTGGTCAGCCCGACCACCGCGTGCTTGGCGGCGACGTAGGCCGATTTCTCTTTCGACGCCACCAGGCCATGCACTGAGGCTATGTTGATGATGCGCCCCCAGTTGCGCTGGCGCATGCCCGGCAGCGCCAGGCGGGTGGTGTGGAAGACGCTGGAGAGATTGATCGCGATGATGTCGTTCCATTTGTCCACCGGGAACTGCTCCACCGGGGCGACGTGCTGGATGCCGGCGTTATTGATCACGATATCGACGCCGCCGAAGGTGCTTTCGGCATAGTGCATCATCGCCTCGATCTGCCCGACGTCGCGCAGGTCGGCGTCGTGATAGCCGGGGATCTTACCCAGCGCGGCGACTTCAGCCCGGGCGTGGCTGCTGTCGCCGAAGCCATTGAGGATCACCTGCGCGCCCGCCTGAGCCAGCACTTTGGCGATCCCTAAACCGATGCCGCTGGTGGAGCCGGTGACCAGCGCCGTTTTACCGTGCAAATTCATTTTATTACTCCTTCAATCGGGTATCAGACAATGCCGGTCACATAGAACGTGGCAATGACAAACAGTACCGCGAGGCTTTTGATCACCGTGATGGCGAAAATACCGCCGTAGGCCTGGCGATGGCTCAGGCCGGTGATCGCCAGCAGAGTGATCACCGCCCCGTTATGCGGTAGGGTGTCCATGCCGCCGCTGGCCATGGCGGCGACACGGTGCAGGACCTCGAGCGGAATATTGGCGGCGTGGGCGGCGGCGACAAAGGTCTCGGACATCGCCGCCAGCGCGATGCTCATCCCCCCGGAGGCCGAGCCGGTGATCCCGGCCAGCACCGTGACGCTGATCGCCTCGTTTAACAGCGGATTGGGAATGGCCGCGAGGGCTTTCGACAGCACCAGGAAACCCGGCAGGGCGGCGATAACTGCGCCGAATCCGTACTCAGAGGCGGTGTTCATCGCCGCGAGAATAGCCCCGCCCACCGCCGTTCGGCTCCCCTCCGCCAGCCGGCCGCGGATATTGCGATAGCCGCAGACCAGCACCAGCACAATGCCGGAGAGCAGCGCCGCCTGCACCGCCCAGATAGCGGTGATTTTCCCTACTTCGGTGACGACAGGCTTTGCCAGACCCGGCAGGGTGAGCTCATGGCTGGCGCCGTACCACTGCGGGATCCAGTGGGTAAACAGCAGATTCAGCACCCCCACTAACAGCAACGGGGCGATAGCGATCAGCGGATGCGGCAGATCGATGTCATCCGGGGTCTCCGGCTCATTTTGCAGGTCGGTCCCATAGCCTTCGCCGCGAGCCTGCGCTTTGCGGCGCTGACGCTCCAGCCACAGCAAGCCAAAAATGATAATGAACAGCGAGCCGATAAGCCCCAGCCAGGGGGCCGCCCAGGCGTTGGTGCCGAAGAAACTGGTGGGGATAATATTCTGGATCTGCGGCGTGCCGGGCAGGGCGTCCATGGTAAACGAGAATGCCCCGAGGGCGACGGTGGCCGGAATCAGCCGTTTGGGGATCCCGCTCTGGCGAAACAGTTCGGCGGCGAAGGGGTAGACGGCAAAAGCCACCACAAACAGCGACACCCCGCCGTAGGTCAGCAGGGCGCACACCAGCACGATCACCGGGATCGCGTGGCGGCGTCCGAGGATGCGGATGGCGGCGGCGACAATCGACCGCGAGAATCCCGACAGCTCAATCAGCTTGCCGAACACGGCGCCCAGCAGAAACACCGGGAAATAGAGCTTCACAAAGCCGACCATTTTTTCCATAAACAGGCCGGTAAAGGCCGGGCCGACCGCGCCCGGGTCGGTGACCAGCACCGCGCCGAGGGCGGCGATCGGCGCAAAGAGGATCACGCTGTATCCACGGTAGGCCGCCAGCATCAGTAACGCCAGTGCGGCCAGGGCAATTATCACACTCATCACGACGTCTCACTCTCATTGTTATTGTAGGGGTACAGAACGCGATACTAGGGCTTCAGGGCGTAGCGAAGCTGATGTTCCCGGCGCGACTGGATGCGCTGTTGCCGCGCCTCATCCCAGCGGTAAAAGCCTTGTCCACTGCGGGCGCCGGTGTCGCCTCGCGCCACCTTTTCCGCCACCAGCGACATCATCTCGCTCCCGCTGGCCAGCTCCGGCAGCAGGTGCTGGCAGATATCCTGGACCGTCGCCAGCCCGGTCATGTCCGCTGCCTCCAGCGGGCCGACCATCGCATAGCGGCGGCCCAGCGAGGCGCGCATCACCTGGTCCACTACCTCGGCAGAGGCAATGCCGCTGTGGACGATATGCAGCGCTTCGCGCAGCAGGGCGAACTGCAGCCGGTTGCCGACAAAGCCCGGCGCGGCGCGATTGAGCACCACCGCTTCCAGCGCGCAGGCGGCGCAAAAGTCGCTCACCTGGCGCGCCAGATGGGGCAGTGTGGCGCTCCCGGGCACCACTTCCACCAGCGGGATCAGGTGCGGCGGATGCCAGAAGTGGGCGATCAGCAGCCGTTCAGGGTGGCGCATGCCCTGAGCCAGCGAGTCCGGCGGCAGGCCGCTGGTGTTGCTGGCGATAATCGCCTCGTCGGCGATCAGCGTTTCCAGTTCGGCATACAGGGCGTGCTTCAGTGCCAGCCGCTCGGGGATCGCTTCTATCAGCAGCGTGGCATCGGTCAGGGCATTCAGCGTCGAAGCAGGGGTCAGACGGGCCAGCACAGCGTCGCGGTCGGCGGGATCCTGCTGGCCGCTCGCCTCCAGCTCGCGCAGGATGGCGCTGGCCACCGCCGGAACCTCGGCGAGACGCTGCGGGTCGGTGTCATACAGGCGGACGACGTGACCGTGACGGGCGAAATGGCAGGCGATGCCGACGCCCATCAGTCCCGCGCCGAGTACCGCCAGGCGTGGTGTAAACATAGTGGCTCCTGTTAACGTTGTAGAGTCATGGCGATGCCCTGGCCGCCGCCGACGCACAGGGTTGCCAGCCCTTTGCTGGCGCCCCGGCGCTGCATCTCATGCACCAGGCTGACGAGGATCCGGCAGCCGGAGGCGCCGATGGGATGGCCAAGGGCGATGGCGCCGCCGTTGACGTTGACCTTCTCGCTATCCCACTCAAGCAGCTGACCGACGGCCAGCGCCTGGACGGCAAAAGCCTCGTTAGCTTCGATAAGATCCACCTCGTCCAGCGTCCAGCCGGCGCGCTGCAGCGCTTTACGGCAGGCGCTCACCGGGCCGATGCCCATCACCGATGGGTCGACCCCGGCGACCGCTGAGCTGACAATGCGCGCCAGCACCGGTAGCCCGAGCTCGTGCGCTTTATCGACGCGCATCAGCAGGACCGCCGCGGCGCCGTCGTTCAGCGACGAGGCGTTTCCGGCAGTGACGCTGCCGTCAGCGGGACGAAACGCCGGGCGCAGCTGGGCCAGCTGCTGCTCGCTGGTCTCCGGGCGCGGTTGCTCGTCGTCAGTCACGACACGCGGCGGCTTTTTGCCCTGCGGGACGCTGACCGGGACGATCTCCTCGCGAAAGCGTCCGGCGGCGATGGCGGCCGCCGCTTTGCGCTGGGACCCGGCGGCAAAGGCATCCTGGCGCTCACGGCTGATGTCGAAGGCATCAGCCAGATTCTCGGCGGTAATGCCCATGTGGTAGTCGTTAAAGGCGTCCCACAGGCCGTCCAGAATCATGCTGTCCTGCAGGCTGGCGTGGCCGAAACGCAGGCCGTCGCGGGCGCCGTGCATCAGATAGGGGGCATTGCTCATGCTCTCCTGGCCGCCGGCGATGACGATCTCGGCGTCGCCGCAGCGGATCGCCTGCACCGCCTGCTGAACCGCTTTCAGCCCGGAGCCGCACACCAGATTGACGGTGACCGCCGGGGTGTCCACCGGCAGGCCGGCCCGCAGCGCGGTCTGGCGCGCCGGGTTCTGCCCGCAGCCGGCGGTGAGCACCTGGCCGAAAATCAGTTCGTCGACCGCCGCGGCGGGTAACTGGCCGCGTTCAAGCAGGCTGCGTACCACCGCGGCGCCGAGGTCAACGGCGGAAAGAGGGGCGAAGGCGCCGCGAAAGCTGCCGACCGGAGTGCGTACTGCAGCAACAATGGCAATATCGGTCATGGTCTCTCCTTAGCTGAAGCGCATTTCGCGCACATCGTCGGCCACGATCAGTCGTCCCGCCGTTTTACGCATCACCTCGTCGGGGCTCACTCCCGGGGCCACTTCGCGCAGGACAAACGCGCCGTCGACAATGTCCAGCAGGGCCAGATCGGTGAGCACCCGGCGAATACAGCCCACGCCAGTGAGCGGCAGGGTGCACTGCGGCAGCAGTTTGGATTCGCCGTTTTTTGAGGCGTGGGTCATCACCACGATGATGTTCTGCGCGCCGGCTACCAGGTCCATGGCGCCGCCCATCCCCTTGACCATTTTTCCAGGGATCATCCATGAGGCGATGTTGCCCGCGACGTCGACCTCAAAGGCGCCAAGAACGGTCAGGTCAACGTGGCCGCCGCGGATCATGGCGAACGACTGAGCGGAGTCGAAGATGGCCGCCCCGGTTTGCGCGGTGACGGTCTGCTTGCCGGCGTTAATCATGTCGGCGTCGATCGTGGCTTCGTCTGGAAATTCGCCCATCCCCAGCAGGCCGTTCTCCGACTGGAGCATCACCTCAATACCGGCGGGAATGTAATTGGCCACCAGCGTCGGGATACCGATCCCGAGGTTGACGTAGTCGCCGTCGCGCAGCTCCTGGGCGACGCGCATCGCCATTTGTTCACGGGTCAGCATCTCACTTCCCTCCGGCGCGCAGGGTGCGCTGCTCAATACGTTTTTCAAATTGCCCGACGATCAGCCGGTCGACATAGATCCCCGGGGTGTGGATGGCGGAGGGCGGCAGTTCGCCCGGCGGTACAATCTCTTCCACCTCCACCACCGTAATGCGTCCGGCGGTGGCCATCAGCGGGTTGAAATTCTGCGCGGTATGGCGATATACCACATTGCCGTACCAGTCGGCTTTCCAGCCTTTGACCAGCGCGAAATCGCCGCGGATCGCCTCTTCAAGGATGTAGTGCCTGCCGGCGAACTGGCGAACCTCTTTGCCTTCGGCGACCGGGGTGCCATAGCCGGTGGCGGTGTAAAAACCGGGGATCCCGGCGCCGCCGGCGCGAATTTTTTCGGCCAGCGTTCCCTGAGGAGTGAGCTCAACCGCCAGCTCGCCGCTCAGCACCAGCTGTTCAAACAGCGCGTTCTCCCCGACGTAAGAGGCCACCACCTTGCTGATCTGGCGTGACTCCAGCAGCATACCGAGACCGAAGCCGTCGACGCCGCAGTTATTGGAGACCACCGTCAGCCCCTGCACCTGGCGACGCTGAACCTCGGCGATCAAATTCTCGGGAATGCCGCACAGGCCGAAACCGCCGGCGAGCAGCGTCATGCCGTCCGTTAACCCTTCCAGCGCCGCTTCATAGCTGGCGACGCGTTTATCCAGTCCTGCCATCTTGTCTCTCCTGCCTTGCGATAGCCTTATCATTGGCGCTGGAGACTGATTTGATAATTTTGAATTTGTGACCCACTCATTTGGAATTTTAATTAATTTCCTGTTAACTAATTTTTTTCAATTAGTTAACAGGAAGAAAAATGAGAATGAGTGTCAAACAGTTACGCGCGTTTTTAGCGGTAGCTCACACTCTGAATTTCGCCCATGCCAGCGAAAGGCTCAATTTGTCGCAGCCAGCCCTCAGTTTGACCATCAAAGGGTTAGAGGAGGCGCTGGGCGGCGCGCTGCTGCAGCGCAGCACCCGCAAAGTGACCCTTACCCAGGAGGGGGAACTCTTTCTGCCGATGGCCCGTCAGCTGCTGGCCGACTGGGATAACGTCGAGGAGGCCATGCGTCAGAGCTTTACCCTGCAACGGGGTAAAATTTCGGTGGCCGCGATGCCGTCGTTTGCGGCCAACGTCCTGCCGGAGGCGCTGAAGGCCTTTCGCGACCGCTATGCCGGCGTGAACGTCACGGTGCATGACGTGATTAATGAGCAGGTGATCGAGATGGTGCGCGAGGGGCGAGTGGAGATGGGTATTGCCTTCGAGCCATCGCCCACCCACAACCTGCTGTTTACCCCGCTGGCGGTGGACCGCTTCGTGGCGATTGTTCCCCGGCAATCCCCGCTGGCGAAGAAAAAGCAGCTCACCTGGCAGGAGCTGTTGACCCTCGATTTTATTACCCTGCAGCGTCCCTCGGCGGTACGCCTGATGCTGGAGGAGGCGCTGGCGCGCAGCGGTCGCCAGCTGGACGTAGCGCTGGAGAGTCACCAGCTGGTGACGGTGGGGAGAATGGTGGCCAGCGGCCTGGGGGGCAGCGCGGTACCGGCGCTGTGTAAAACGCAGATGACGTCCCTGGGGGCCGTCTGCATCCCGCTCAGCGATCCGCCGATTGAGAAGTGCGTCGGCGCGATCCATGCCGGGCATATGCCGCTGTCGAAGGCGGCGCAGGCGCTGCTGGATACGCTGAAAGGCTTCTTGCCGGCCTGAGCAGGCGGGAGGGGTAAAAAAAACCGGCCTGCTGGCCGGTTTGACAATCAGATTTTGCAGGCGTCGCCGCAATCGTCATCGGCAACGATCGCCTGCGCTTTTTTGTCCGCTTCTTCCAGACGCTCCGCGTTGCGTTCTTCTGCTTCATCCAGGCCGCTGAAGACCAGGTTGTCGAGATCAATTTCCATAAGTTACCTATCGTTGCTGGTTTTTAATCAGCGTCAAGTATAGGGCAAAACCGCCAGCGGATGTAGCCGCTCTCCGCGCCGAACGCACAGAGCGTTAAGTCGCGGGGCGGCAGGCTTTCCCTACTATAAATAACCGTTGACAGGCGGGAGTTGGCTTTATTAATCACCATACAGAATGATTTCCTGTGTATATATTAAATGAAAGGACAACGAAGGAGTAATTAAGCGTTGACGAAAAGCTTTTATGTTAATATGGCCGCGATTATGGATGAATCTATGGATCTTAATCAATGGAACATACTGTTGCAGGCGCCATCAAAGAATGGCGTAAACATAATAAACTGATCGGTCAGGTCAAAATAAACTATAAAAAAGTTTTACGAAAATGCAGAGAGCTCTCGCTCACAGGAGGTAAATACAGAGAATATCAAGAACTTTGTGCAAAATATCAGTGTGCGCGGTTGACCGCCATGACCAAAGGGCTGGTGCCTTTTGAGGATAAACCGTTTAAAGCGTATCTCAATAAACGGCTGTCAAAACGACGCAAGCTGGATATTGCCCACGGTTCACTGAATTTTATTGAGAAAACGTTTCACCCTGATGTCCTGCCGCAGCTGTACAATGTGGCGGATTTTGGTCGTGCAATGTTCTCTATTCCTTTGAAAAATGGCGATAATCTTGACGTTAAACTGTTGGCGTCGCCGTTTCAGGAGGAGGGCGAGCTGATGCTGCAGCTGTTTCTCGGTGACCGGCGCGTCTATAGCGTCTGTTTTTCCTGTACCGACGATGGCCGCGCCTATATTGGCGGCATCCAGGGCGGAAAAGATATCACCAATGACGAAGTGAAGGTGCTGACAAAAGAGCTGCATGGCGCGCGGCCGAAAAATATCATCATGAGCGTGCTGTATGGTTTCCTGCGTTATTTCAGCATCACCACCGTCTACGCGATCGATTCCGATTTCCACGTGAAAAGCGATCTGGTGAAAGCCAGTTATTCATCGCTGTGGCTGGAAATGGGCGGTGAGAAACAGGCTCGCGGCTGGTATAAATTGCCGGCGCAAGAGATCAAAAAAAGTATTGAAGAGGTGAAAAGTAAGCACCGGAGCCAGTTTATTAAGCGCGAAGGTGTCAAGGAGTTGATTCAGATAGATATGGCGAACGCCCTGCAGCACATTACGTTGCAAGCACGGGTGAATTAACGCCTCTCATACGCCAGCCGGGCTGCAGGGGGCTGCTACCCGGCTGGCGATTTCCTCTCTCCCCAGGTCGCTGTGCCGTAGGTTACTGCCCGCTCTCGCCGATTGGCGGTGACGCGGAGACGGTGAGCAGCGGAGCGCTGCGCCACCATACCATCAGGGCGACAATCGCGATAACGCTCAGCACGCCGAAGGCGGTGGCATAGGAGTAGTGCCCGGCGATAGACCCGGTTAACGCCGGACTCATTGCCGCCCCGGCGCCCTGCATCAGCATCACCACGCTCTGTCCAGCGTTAACGTGCCCGCTGCCGCGCAGCAGCGAGACGATAAAGCTGGGCACCGCCACCCCCAAAATCCCTGCCGCCAGGCCATCAAGAATTTGCACCGGGACCATCATCGCCGGGGCGTCGCTGGACGCCGCCAGCGCCGCCCGGATGGGCATGATCAGCAGCGCCAGCAGGATGCATCGCCAGTAACCGTATTTGTCGATGCTGCCGGCGACCCGGATGGCCACCGGGATCATCACCACCTGCGAAATAATCACCGTGGCGGCGGCAAACAGTCCGGGATTGAGGTGTCCCGGCGCGGCGGCGATCCGCATGCTCAGCATCGGCAACAGTGCGGCATTGGCGAGATGGAACAGCATCAGGGTTACGCCGGCGATCAGCAGCGGCGTATGGCGGAACAGGATGGCAAACCCCGGCAGGGAGGGCGTGGATGCCGCTTCGATGCCGCGGGCGGCGTCATCGTCGATATCGCAGCCGCGGATCGCCAGCAGGGCGACCAGGGTAAGCAGCGTGGTACAGGCCATCAGAATGAAAATGCCGCCGATGCCCCAGTACCAGGCGATAGCCCCGGCCATTAGCGCGGTGAAGAAATTCCCCGCGTGGTTGAAGGCTTCGTTTTTCCCCATCTGGGCGCTAAAGCCGCGCTGTCTGGCAAGACCGAGGGTAATCCCGGCGATCAGCGGTCCGACAAAGGCCGCGCAGATGCCGCTGGCGACTTGCGAGAGGGCGACCACGCTGGTCTTCTGACTAAACCAGAGCAGCAGGGTGGTGAGGGTGATCGCCAGGCAGACCCCGGCCAGCAGCAAGCGCTTATGCCGCGAGCTGTCGGTGATGAAGCCGGCGGGCAGGGTCGCCAGCAGGCCGGCGATACCGCCGACGGACATCAGCAGGCCAATGTCCTCCGCCTGCCAGTGACGCTGGGTGAGAAAGATCCCCAGAAACGGGCCGAGGCCGTCGCGCACATCGGCAATAAAAAAGCTGGTCAGACATAAAGCCCGCAGAGAACGAAGCGACATTTTCTACCTTTAGCATGCGCGATCTGCGCGTCGGAATGGTCGGGTCGGGGTTACCGGATACCTTCATCCTTTATCGCACCGTTCGATGAAACAAAAATGTCCCGCGCTCGTCGGGTACCGTGGCTATGCAACATACCCGCTTGCGGCGGCTTTCGCCAGAGGCGTACGAAAGTTCTGTAGCGGCGCTATTAGCGTTCGTCTGCCTTGACGATCTGCAGGGTGGCGGGGCTCGCCACGGTGCCGCTGGCAGTAATAAACCCCGGATGGACAGCCTCGCCGCTGGCGCTGTCCACCAATGCTATATGCGGCGCACTGTGCAGCACGTGCTGATGGCCCCATTCCATCAGGGCGAACAGCACCAGCGCCAGGCTACGGCTTTTATCAGTCAGAACATATTCATACCGTTCGCGGGAGCCGGCTTCCCGGTAGGGCACTTTGCTGAGCAATCCCGTTTCGGTCATGGTTTTTAACCGGATGGTGAGCGTCTGGCGGGTAATATGGGTGTGCGACAGCATCGTTTCAAAGCGCGTCACGCCGTAAAACGCCTCGCGGAGGATCAACAGCACCCAGCGGTCGCCGAGGATTTTCGCCCCTTCCGCCAGGCCGCACAGCGCCGGGTCGAGGTAGGGCAGTGATTTATTTTTTGACATCGCGAGATTGACCTTCTACTCTGAGTTTGAATTTTAGACTTAGATGCTAAGGAGAATAGCGTGCCATTTGTTAACGTGCAAACCATTAAAGGGATCATGACCGCGGAACAGAAAAGTGAGCTGCTGCGACGGATGACCGATCTGCTGGTGGAGATTGAGGGGCAGGGCGATCCGCAGTTCCGTCAGTCCGTCTGGATCCGCATTGACGAACATGACCCGGAGCAGTGGAGTCTGGGCGGCGTCCAGCCGACGGCCGCAATGATCGCGGCGAAATTTGCCGCCGCGCGGCGCGACGGATCCCCGGAATAAAACGGGCGGCGAAGCCCGGCCCGGCGATCTGACGCAGAAGAGGGGCCAGATCGCCGGGTAATATTGCGATTCGCTATGGTGCAAAAGCGTATTTTGCGGCTAAGGTAACGGTCAGGGAACCCAACAAACAGGGCGCGATGCCAGACGGCCAGCCTGGCGCCACTCTCAAACCGGTGAAAACAACGGATGTCTACAGAACACATGCTGCCGCTGGCGGTGCAGAACAAAAACATCTTTCGCCTGGCTGCCGCTCAGGCGCTGGCCGGCGCCAACTCGGTGGTCTTCTACGCTACCGGCGCGATAGTGGGTAACGCGATTGCCCCCAGCCCGTCGCTGGCCACGCTGCCGATCACCCTGTTTGTGCTGGGGATGGCGGCCTCCATTCTGCCTTTCGGCGCGCTGGCGCGAACGCGGGGCCGCAAAGCGGCGTTCAGGCTCGGCACCGGCGCCGGGATGGTGACCGGACTGGCGGCCGCCCTGGCGGTAGTGCTGAATTCTTTTCTGCTGTTTTGTCTCGCCGCGATGCTTGGCGGCGCCTATGCCGCCGTGGCGCTCAGTTTTCGTTTTGCCGCCACCGACGGCGTCGCCCCGGCGCGTCGCGCCCGTGCGCTGTCGCTGGTGATGGGCGGCGGTGTGGCCGCCGGGATCATTGGCCCGATGCTGGTCACCGGCACCATGCACCTCTGGCCGGCACATACCTTCGCCGTCACCTTCCTCGCTCAGGCGCTGGTTGCAGTGCTGGCCGCCTTTTTGTTGAGAGGGGTGACGCCGGCGGAGCCCACCGCGGCCAGCGTGCGCGGAGGGCGGCCGCTGCGCGAGATTGTCCGCCAGCCGGGTTTTGCCACCACGGTATTCAGCGGCGCGGTGGCCTATATGGTGATGAATTTTCTGATGACCGCCGCGCCGCTCTCCATGCATATGCACGGTCTTTCCCAGCAGGCCGCCAACCTTGGGATCCAGTGGCATGTGATGGCGATGTACGGCCCGGGATTTTTCACCGGCCGGCTGATCCAGCGCTTCGGCGCAGTGCGAATGGCGGCGGCGGGATTGCTGATCACCGCCGCGTCGGTGGCGGTCGGCCTGAGCGGTCTCGGCGTGTATCATTACTGGCTGTCGCTGATTTTGCTCGGCATCGGCTGGAACTTTGGCTTCACCGGCGCCTCGGCGAAAATCATCGATTTCCACCGCCCGGAAGAGAAGACCCAGGTTCAGTCGCTCAACGATTTTCTGGTCTTCGGCGTGATGATCTTGGGGTCGTTTTCGTCCGGGGTTCTGCTCAACGCCTTCGGCTGGAACGCCGTGCTGTGGGGCTCCCTGGTCCCGGTTGCGGTGGCGTTGTTGACCCTGCTGCTGCGCCCCTTATCCCCACCCCGCGCTTAGCGCCTGGCCTGCCGCTGCGCAGGCCGTCTTTTGCTTTTTTCAGCTATGCATTGCTGAAATTCATCTGACTCCTTGCGCGTAAAAACGTCACAGACGCTACATGCTGTAGTAATCTCTACAACATGACAATGCATCTCTTGATCCTTAACCTGACAACGTCTCAAGCCACGCTGCGCATGCGTGTCTGGCGAACCCTGAAGCAGAGCGGGGCAGCGGTCCTGCGCGATGGGGTCTATCTGCTGCCCGACGTGCGCCAGGGCTATGACACTTTCCTCAGCACCTGCCAGGCGATCCGCGCGGAAGGGGGGACCGGGTATGTTTTCACGATTGAGGCGGCGGAAGAAGAGGCGCTCAGGCCGCTATTCGATCGTCGTGAACAGTACGACGCGCTGTTGCAGGATCTGCAGGCGCTGCAGGGGACGTTATCCAACGACGAACTGGCGGCTCAGCTCAAACAACTGCGTAAAATTCAGCGTGACTACCGGCGGATCGAGGCCATTGATTTCTTTCCGGGGGCCGCCCGGGAGCAAGCCGCTGAGCGACTGGCCACTATCGAGCAGGTCATTAATCAGCGGCTATCGCCGAACGAGCCGCAGTCGGTGGCGGGCGAACTGAGCCTGCTGGACAGAGGCGCCTTTCGCGGCCGGCTGTGGGCCACCCGCCGACGCCCGTGGGTCGATCGTCTGGCCAGCGCCTGGCTTATCCGGCGCTTTATTGACGACGAGGCGCGGTTCCTGTGGCTGGCCGCGCCCGAGACCTGTCCGGCGACGGCGGTCGGTTTTGATTTTGACGGCGCGCCATTCAGCCACGTCGGCACGCTGGTGACCTTCGAAGTACTGGTCCGGCGCTTTGCGCTGGACGCGGTGATCCCCGACAGTCTGGGGCGGTTGATCCACTTCCTGGACGTCGGTGGGGTACCGACCCCGGAGGCGGCGGGGGTAGAAAGCATTCTTGCAGGGCTGCGGGAAACCATTACGGACGATGACCAACTGCTGGCGACAGCTTGCTCGCTGTTCGACGGCTTACTGAGGTCCTGTGAAATGAGGTCTGGCAATCATGAGCAAAACGGTCGTTCTTCCGCAGAGTGACAGTCCTTCCGTCGTCGCTTCCGTCTCCTTCTGGCAGGCATTTCGCTTTTGGCTCAAGCTTGGCTTCATCAGCTTCGGCGGGCCTGCCGGACAGATCGCCATGATGCACCAGGAGCTGGTGGATAACCGACGCTGGATCTCGGAAGGGCGATTCCTGCATGCGCTCAATTTTTGTATGGTCCTGCCCGGCCCGGAGGCCCAGCAGCTGGCGACCTATATCGGCTGGCTGATGCATAAAACCTGGGGAGGCGTCATCGCCGGGGTGCTGTTTATTTTGCCCTCGCTGGTGTTACTCATCGCCCTGGCGTGGATCTACCTCGTCTGGGGGGATGTCGCCGTGGTGGCGGGGATCTTTTATGGCATCAAACCCGCCGTAGCGGCGATAGTATTGCAGGCGGCGCACCGCATCGGCTCGCGGGCGCTGAAAAATGGCGCCTACTGGGCCATCGCTGCCGCTGCCTTTGTCGCTATTTTTGCGCTGAACGTTCCTTTTCCGCTGATCGTCCTCGCCGCGGCACTGGTGGGTTTTATCGGCGGACGGTTGGCGCCGACGACGTTCGGCAAAGCGGACGCCCACCGTGCGCAGAGTCACCCTGGCGGAGCCGCCATCATTGATGACACGACGCCGATTCCGGCCCATGCCATTTTCAGCTGGCGGCGCACCTCTCAGGTGCTGATCGCCGGAATGCTGCTGTGGCTGGTGCCGATGGCCGCCCTTACGCTAATGCTGGGCTGGGCGCATCCGCTGACCCAGATGAGCTGGTTCTTTACCAAAGCCGCGCTGATGACCTTTGGCGGGGCATATGCCGTCTTACCTTATGTTTACCAGGGGGCGGTGACCCACTATGGCTGGCTGACGGCAGGGCAGATGATGGACGGCCTCGCTCTTGGGGAATCGACCCCCGGACCGTTGATCATGGTGGTGACCTTTGTCGGGTTTGTCGGCGGCTACACCAAAGCGGTGTTGGGCGTCGATGATGTGCTGCTGGGGGGCATCGCGGCGGCGTGCCTGGTGACATGGTTTACCTTTTTGCCCTCGTTCATCTTTATTCTCGCCGGCGGGCCGTTTATTGAAACGACCCATAATAAGGTGGGATTTACCGCGCCGTTGACCGCCATCACTGCCGCGGTGGTGGGCGTTATCCTGAATCTGGCGCTGTTTTTTATCTGGCATAGCGTCTGGGGACCATCCGGTTTCGACCCGTGGTCTGCGGCCATTGCCCTGGGCGCCGCCGGGCTGCTGTTTCGTTATAAGTGGAAGCTGACCTGGGTACTGGCCGCCGCCGCTGCGGTGGGGCTTATCGTCCATATGGCGGGACTGTCCGGCGCAGGATAAGGTCGGCGTTGGGTTGAGAGAAACGTGGACAGATGGGGGATTGGGGAGGGAGGCCAGTGCCTGAGCAGGCCCTGGCCGGATGGGTGGCAATTATTTATCTACGGGAGGCTCCTCCGCGAGATGCAGTTGACAATATTGCTCAACGCCCGCCTTTAGCATGTTAATAATCACCAGCAGTGTGGGTAAGTAAGGCACCAGTTTAACTAACAGCGAACTGATGGGTTCATCAATAATCAGTGCCAGCAGGGTATCCACTTTCTTTTTCCATGTTTTGTTATATTCCACACAAAAATTTTTAATATCGGCCGGCTGCGTTGAACGGGCAATCTGTTCGAGTTCTTCAATGGCGTTGAGTGCCGCTTTTATTTTCTCAATGTCGATTTGTTGAGTCATATTCGCCTCACGGTAATCGGAAAAAAACTGGATCATTCTTTATGTGGATTAAATAACAGCCACGGTAAGGTGTAATCGTACAGCGCTTTCACCGGCACCACGGATAAGTGGAAATGTTTATCGTGCGGGCTGGGCCCATGGTAATCCCGCCATACCCAAGGCTGGACAGAAGCGCTAATGATCCGTTTGTTCCAGATAATATATTTAATTCGTTTGTCTTTGCTGGCGACCAACGCATCGACAATCGCCTGAGCATCACATTTATGTAGAGGATCGTGGGTAATATCGATAGCCGTTACCACACCAATATTTCCATCTATCACCTGCGGATTATGATCCGAGTTGGTGTGGGCATGATGTTCATCACCAATGGTGCCATCGCTGTCCTTGTTGCGATGCGGAGCATATTGATTAATCTGATCTCTGAGTATCAGCAGACTCTTTGCGACACGCCATACCATGTTATTTACCCTCCGGATTGAAACAGGGGTTTGAGCTGACCGGCTCTGCGCCAGGAACCACGTCATGATAAACCGGAGAAGGGGGGGCAGGATCGGCTACTGGATCCGCTTTCACGCTGCTGACTTGTTGCTTTTTCAGGTTTTTCACTTGCAACAGATAATTAAGAATGACGTTCCAGAACGCCGATCCGCCGCTTGCCATCAGGCCAATACATAATGTCATCAGGTCCGGATGTTTAATGGCCGAGAAACTGCCGGCGACGAAAGGTTGGGTCAAAAACGCCGTCAGAATACCGGCAACCACCGCTAATATCTGCAGGGCTGATTTGCGTCGTCCTTCGATGACCGGATCCTGATTTTCCAGATTAAGCCAGGGAAAATACCCTTTGATTATCTCTACCAGTCTTTCCGAGGCGATACTGATGGCGATCAGCATCGTAATGATGTTTTCAAGTTGCGAAGAAATGGCATCGCTCATATTATCCTCACTATTGCTGTGTTGAATAAAAATAATTTACGACGTTTTTATCATGTGCTTAATTCATAGGGGCAAATTTATGTCGACTCATTTTACGGTCATTTTTGTCGTTCAGGCCGGTAATCGGCAAGTTGTAATAAAATGACAGCGCGTAATAAATAATCCGCCAGAGCGTGTTCGGAATAACTATTTAATTCGACACGAAAACTGAACCGCGGAATTAACCCGTGATAATAAATTTATCGTCGCTTTTTTGATGAGTATAACGGAGGAAACAGAGACGCCACTCATTCATATGAATGAGTGGCGTAAAAAAACTCGCCGCGCGGGCAGGAGGAAGAGAAGCGGGCCAGCGACCGGTTAGCGCGCCCCGGAATGGGGCGATCAGGTCGTGGGGGTTTCGCGGGTGGCCAGTGCCAGCGGGTTGCTGTCCAGCTCCAGCTGGTCGCGCAGCGCCCAGCCGCGCAGCTTGCCGGGGTTAAGCAATCCCGCCGGGTCGAGAGACTGTTTCACCGCCACGACGTCGGGGCGAATCACGCCCTGTTTGCCGTCCTCAACCTGCAGCACGTGGGGGTTGTTAATTTTGACGTCGTTGTCGCGAAATATCTGCATGATGGCGTTGAGCCGCGCGGGCGTGGTATAGCGCACCAGCTGCAGACCGCTGGCGGTGAGATTGCCCTCGATATCGCGCAGGAATTCAATATGGGAAATCACCTCTCCGGCGAAGTGCTGCTCCATCTGTAAAATTTGCTGCGGATAGCGCAGCGGATCAAACGCCGTCTGGAGATAAGTCAGCGTATTGTCCACCTTGAGCGCATGCAGGGTGGTATGGTTCCAGCAGTATTCCATTAACGAGGCGTTTTGCGTCCGGGCCTCGTCGCTGGCCTGACGGATGGCGTTGCTCCCGCGATGGCGCTGTAACAGGCTGGCGCAGAGTCCTTCGCTCTCCTCGGCGATCAGGCTGATAACCGCATGCTGCCCGGTGCGGTAACGATCGTTGAGGTGGCTAAAATAATCGGCAATCGGCGTGGCCAGCAGCGCGACCTGACGTTTTACCAGCCCCGGCGAGCGGACGCAGGCGTTGGCATAGTTCAGCGCATCAGCGAAATCGTCAAACACGTCCAGGCGCTCTATCCACTGGTGCACGGGCGCCAGCGCCAGCTCAACCTCCAGAATGATGCCGTTGGTGCCGTAGGCGTGATGCAGCAGCAGCGCTTCGGGAGCCGGGACGGTCAGCACGCGGGGGACCGGCTCGACGGTCATCACTTTGACGCTGAGCACATTGCCGGGCGCCGCCAGCGGCCCATAGTTGATGGAGCCGATGCCGCCGAACCCGCCGCCGTAGAGGCCGCCCAGGCTCGCCAGTCGGTAGGTCGACGGCATGCAGCGCAGCTCCCATCCCGTTGGGCGGGCGGCGGTTTCGATGTCTGCCAGACGAATGCCGGCCTGGGCGCGCACCGTGCCGTTGCCGAGGGCGACGATCTGGTTGAGTCCGGTCATATCGACCAGCAGCCCGCCTTCGAGGGGGACCAGTTGGCCATAGTTGCCGGTGGCGCTGCCGCGCAGCGTCAGCGGCAGCTGGTGCTGCGCGCAGGCGGCGACCAGCTGGCGCAGCTCCTCTTCGTCGCGTGGGCGAACCACCGCGTCCGCCTGTTTCCCCGCCAGTTGCTCAGTGAGTACCGGACTGAACCAGTGAAAATCGCGGGAAAGCCGTTTGATCTTCGCCGGCTGTAAGGTCCACTCCAGCGTTGGGAGTGCCTGCTGGATCGCCGCGACCGCGTGTTGACGCTGCTCATCAGTCATCATTTTTCTTCCTGTTCGTCAGCAAAATATTAATGAGATTGCACGGCTTCGCTTTCATGCCAGGCGCTGAGCGCCCGGCGCGAAACCCAGGACATCACGCCAAACAGCGCGATCCCGGCGAGAGAGATCAGCAGCAGCGCGGCAAACATCAGCGGGATATCCAGCTGGTAGCCAGCCTGCAGGATCTGATAGGCCAGACCGGTATTGGTCCCGCCGGTCCCGGCGACAAACTCCGCCACCACCGCGCCAATCAGCGACAGCCCACTGGAAATACGCAGCGCGCCGAAGAAATAGGGCAGCGCCGAGGGGATACGCAGCCGCACCAGCGTTTGCCAGCGGCTGGCGTGATTGAGGCGAAAATAGCTCAGCAGGCCGGGGGAGACGCTGCGCAGTCCCTGAGTGGTATTGGAGATGATGGGAAACACCGCCATCAGGGTGGCGCATACCACCAGCGAGAGCGTGGCATCCTTCACCCAGATGATGATCAGTGGGGCGATGGCGACAATCGGCGTCACCTGCAAAAACACGATGTAGGGAAACAGGGCGGTTTCCACAAAGCGGTTCTGCACCAGGATAAACGCCACCGCGGCGCCAATGACAATCGACAGCAGAAACGAGATCAGGGTGATCTTGAGGGTGAACAGCAGCGCCAGCAGCAGCGGCGTGAGATGCGTCCACAGGCTTTCCAGCATCACCAGCGGCGACGGCACCAGAAAGGCCGGGATGCGAAAATAGCTCACCGCGCCCTGCCACAGGAGCACCACCGCCACCGCGACGAGGGTCGGATAGAGAATTTTGAGAAAACGCGGATGCTGGACCCACGGCGTTGAGGTTGTGTTTTTCATATTATGACTCCATACCGGACTGGCTGGCCTGCAACAGACTGTCCTGCAGCTGACGGGCATACAGGGAAAAGGCCGGACTGACGCGGAACGCCTCGCTGCGCGGGAACGGCTCCCGGATGGCGATATCTTCGACCACCCGTCCGGGACGGGCCGCCATCATGATCACCCGCTGGGAGAGAAACACCGCTTCGTGGATCGAGTGGGTGACGAACACCACCGTCAGGTTCTGCTCCTGCCAGAGACGCAGCAGGTCGCTGTCGAGTTTGTTACGCGTAATTTCATCGAGCGCGCCGAAGGGCTCATCCATCAGCAGCAGCTTTGGCCGGGTGACCAGGCCGCGGGCGATGGAGACGCGCATTTGCATGCCGCCGGAGAGTTCGCGCGGCAGGACGTCGGCGAATTTGCCCAGCCCCACCAGTTCAAGGACTTCACTCACCCGGGTATTACCTTCCGCGCGCGGCACGCCGGCCAGATCCAGCGGCAGCCTGACGTTATTGCGCACGCTGCTCCACGGCATCAGGGTGGCTTCCTGGAAGACGAACGAGAGCGGATGCTGGGCTTTCTCCCGGCTATCGCGCCGCCACAGCATCAGCTTGCCGTCGCTGGGCTCCACCAGGCCGGCGACCATCTTCAGCAGCGTACTCTTCCCGCAGCCGGACGGGCCGAGCAGGGTAATAAACTCCCCCTGATTGATGGTCAGGTTGACGGGCAGCAGCGCCCGGGTGCCGTTGCTGTAGATCTTCTCCGCCGACAGCACCTCGATGGCCGGGGTGGCAGAGGCGGGCGTAAAGCGGGTGTCGCTCATCACGGTCAGTTTCGGGGCGGTATTCATGGCATCACTCCGGCGTCTTTGACCATCTCCAGGGTGTAAGTCTGCTCAAACGGCACCTTGCTGGCGTCGATCAGTTTGTTTTTCACCAGCATGTCCCAGGTTTTCTTCAGCCGCGGCTCGGTGATGATGCCGATGCCGCCGGTCTTGGCATCGCCGCCGGTCACCAGCTGGTACTGCTTCATCTGGGCAATACCAAAGGCGATCTGCTCGGCGCTCATTTGCGGATTTGCTTTACCGATCAGGTTGTTGCCGGGGGCGGGATCCTGCAGGTAGCTTTTCCAGCCCTCCATGGAGGCTTTGACGAAGGCTGCCACCGCCGCCGGACGTTTGCGGATGGTGTCGGCCATACAGATAATCGAGTTGCCGTAGGGCGGGTAGCCCCAGTCGCTGAGCGGATAGACATAGAACGGCTGCCCGCCTTTGGCGACGGAGAACGGCTCGGAGGTCACGTAGCCCTGCTGCACCAGATTTTTATCGGCGAGGAACGGCTGGACGTTAAAGGTATAGGGGCGCACTTTGCTGCCAGCCAGACCCAGCTCGCTCTTCGCCCACGGCCAGAAAGAGGTATAGGCCTCGGTGGCGAGCAGGAAGGTTTTGTCTTTAAGCTCCGCCGGGTTCTCCACTTTGTTATGAGTGATAAACACCGTCGGCGAGTGCTGGAACACGGTAGCGACGGTCACCGCATGCACCCCGGCCTGCCAGGTCTCCAGCGCCTGACCGTTGTCGCCAAGGGTACAATCCGCCTGACCGGCAGCCATCAACTGCATGACGTTGATCTGCGGGCCGCCCATTTTAATCTCGACATCGAGACCGGCGTGCTGATACAGCCCGGTGGCCTGGGCCTGGTAAAACCCGCCGTGCTCGGCCTGGGCATACCAGTTGGTGAGAAACGTAAACTTCTCCGCCGCGAAGCAGGAGGCTGAGGTCGCGAGGGCGGCCACGGTCAGCAGGGTAAAAACGAGCGTCGGTCTGGTATTCATCATGGCTCCTTGGATTCAGCAGCGAAAGAGGGGGGTAGGGACTGCACAAAGCCGTGCCAGTGCTGTTTGCCCCAGGTCGGTTCGTGACGTTCGACCCAGGCCATGCGGTGGATCTCGATGATCGCTTGCGCCCAGCTGGCGGCGAGGGAGTCGAGAAGCCCTTCGCCTTGCTCCCGCGTCGCCGGGGTCGGGTCGCCAATCACCCCGCTGGGGCCAAAGTCATACGACGCCCACGCCGCCGCCGGGCGGCCTTTCGACAGGGTCGGGCAGGGGAATTCCGGCGGGAAGTTGGCGACCGCCCGCTCCATATGAACGCACTCCGGGGCCAGCGCCAGCATCAGCGCCGTTTCGCTATGTCCGGCGTGCATCGCCATCCGCTGTTCATGCGGGCTGAGAAACTGTTTTTCGCAGTTGGGTACGTTGAACACATCGTGCGGGATGGCGATGAAATCCCCGTGGCGCAGGCGCATTTCCCGGCAGGCGATTTGCAGGATCTGCGGCTGGCCGCCGTGGCCGTTGATCATCAGCAGCTTGCGAAAACCGGCCCGATAGAGGGATTCGGCGATCTCCAGCAGGGTATGCAGCAGCGTATCGCCGCTGAGGGTCAGGGTGCCGGGAAAATGCAGATGCTCCTCGGACTTACCGTAGACGATCGGCGGGATGGCGTAGGCCGGGATCGCCGCCGGCAGCCGGGCGAGGGCATGGCCCGCCACGCCGGAAGATATCACGCTGTCCACCGAGCAGGGCAGATGCGGGCCGTGCTGTTCGATCGCCCCGGTGGGGAGGACGATAACCGTATTGCTTTTATCCGGCAGGGCGGCCACGTCCGTCCAGCTCAGGAAAGGGAGAAAGCGCGCTGCAGGAATGTAACCGTTAATCATCGCGGTGCCTCGGAGTGAATTGGCTGGGGTAACCAGACGGTCGCTTCAACTTCAATCAATACCGTGGCGTCGGGCAGCATTTCGCTGACCTGGACCACGGTGGAAACGGGCGGCTGGTCGGGATAAAACAGCTTTCTGACCCGGCTGTAATAGGGAAAATGGTCAAGGTTGCGAAAGTACTGCACCAACTTGATAACGTCGCTCATCTGCCCTCCTGCGGACGCCACGGTGTGGCGGATGCTTTCCAGGACGTACCAGCTCTGGGCGAGGATCGGGCCCTGTTTCGCATCGGTTGAAAATTCGCCGGTCGCCCCCAGCAGCTCCCGCACCGGCTCAGGCACATCCTGAAAGCCGTTGACGATGGTGCCGGTCAGGGGATTGACCGGAATAATGCCGGAGAGAAAGATAAAATCGCCGGCTCTGCGCCAGGCGGCATACCGCGCCAGCGGCACCCCCGCGCCTTCTTCAAGACTCATGTGCCATCTCCTCTTGCCACACGCGCCGGTGGGTTAACCTGCCGTGGTTAACCACCAGACGGGCGGCGCTGTTTAAAGGCCAGGTAAAACGGTCGCTACCCGGGAAAATCACCACGCTGGCCGCCGCGCCGATGGCAAAGGGCGCCGCGTCTGCCGGCGAACCGGTTAGCGCCGCGCGATCGCAGATCAGCCGCGACTGCCGGTCGAACAGGTCGCTGAGCTGAGCGCTGAACAGGCCGCAGGCCAGGGTGTCCAGCGGGTCGTAGCTCCCCGCCGGGCAGAAGGCATCCTGTACGTTGTCGCAGCCGAGCAGGGTGGCCACGCCGGCGGCCTGCGCCTCGTGCAGCAGCGTGATCCCCCGCTGGCGCGGCGTGCGACCGAACGTCGCATCCTGCAGCAGCAGGTTGGTCATCGGCAGAGCGATAAGGGTGACGCCGTGCGCCGCCAGCTGGCGCAGGATCGGCGCCGCCTGTTCGTCGCTGCCGGCGGCCAGCGCGCAGCCGTGGCTGCAGCAGATATGCCCGGGAAAAGGGTGGCGGGAGAGATGGTCCGCCAGCCAGGTCAGCCCCTGAGACACTTCGCTGAGCTCCTCATCAATATGCAAATCCAGATCCAGATCCCAGCGGGCCGCGCTATCCAGCAGGTTTGCCATGGCGGCGGCGTCCCAGTTGGAGGAGTGGATGAAGCCGCCCAGCAGGCAGCCCTCCCCGCTGGTGGCGACCGTTCGGGCAATGGCCCCGGCGTCCGCCGGATCGCGAAACAGGGTCAGCGGGACCAGCGCCACCCGCTCCAGGGTGATGCCGACGGTATCGAGGCGGGCGATCTCCTGCCAGGCGTCCGGTGCGTCGGCGGTAAACCAGTCGATATGGCTACGCAAATAGGTCACACCATTTGCTGCCGCCCGGGCCAGCGCGGCGGACGCCCGACGTTGAATATCCGCCCTGGTCCAGTGCTGGCGATCCTCGTGCATGGCGTGGATCGCCGCCAGCAGCCCGGCCTGCGCCGGACGGCAGCGTTCAATGGTAAAGGTCTTGTCCAGATGGGCATGAGGTTCCACCAGGCCGGGGAGCGTCAGGGCCCCCGCCAGGTCCCACAGGCCGGGAGTCGGCTGGTCGGTCGGGGTCAATGCGGCAATCCGGCCGTCGCGAAAGGCCAGGTCCGCCAGCAGCGGTTCACCGTTGGCCTGCGTCGGCCAGCCGTCGGGCAGCGCCCAGGCCGGGAGTCGGGCGCGGCTGATCCCGGCGAGCGGTGCGGAAGAGGAGGGGAACGTCATCGTCAGTCTCCTCACAGATCCAAAACCAGAACCGGGGATTTCGCCCGCGAACAGCAGAGCGTGATCTGGTCGTTGCCAGCTTTCTCTTCCGCCGTCAGCACGCTGTCCCGGTGTTCGGGGATCCCGTCGAGGACCCCGGTAATACAGGAGCCGCACATTCCCTGTTCGCAGGAGAGCATTACCTCCACCCCGGCGTGCTGTAATACCTGAGCAATGGTTTGATCCGCGGCGACCTGCAGGCGCTGCCCGCTGGAGGCCAGCTCAATATAAAACGCATTTTTCGCCGCAGTATTATTTTCCGCCGCGGGAGTAAAACGCTCGAAGACGAATTGCGACGGCGACCAGCGATATTCCTCCATGACCGACTGCAGTCGCTGAATAAAACCCTCCGGGCCGCAGGCTACCACTGCGGTATCAGGATCGGGCGTGGTTAAGCAGGCGGGGATCCGCTGGCGAAACGACGCGCCTTCCTCGCTACAGTGGATCGCCACCGTGCCGCCCGCAGCCAGCTGGGTCAGGCGCGGGGAGAAGGCCGTCTGGCGCGAGCTGGCGACATAATAATGCAGCTCCAGCGCTCCCTTTCTGGCGGCAATCGCTTCAGCCATCGCCAGCAAAGGCGTGATGCCGATACCGCCGGCAAACAGCAGGTAGCGCCCGGCCTCCGGCAGGGGAAAATGGTTACGCGGAGGCGAAATGGCAAGCCGATCGCCGGGTTTGAGCTGCTGATGCAAATAGCGTGAGCCGCCGGTGGACGCGTCCGTCAGTCTGACGCAAATTTCATAAGTATTACTGCGGTCAGGCGTGCCGCACAGGGAATACTGCCGGGGGCCAACGCCGGGAATAATAATATCGATATGCGCCCCGGCAGAGTAGGCCGGTAATATTTCCCCGGCCGCCGCCTGCAATATTAATGATAGATTTCCCTCTCCATTGGGGCGTATTTCCCCGACCGAGACCGAAATAAGATCGTGGCTGTGCATTACCGTTTACTCTCCCTCATTCCGCTGTCTGCAGGGCGGCCAGGGTCGGCGAAGAGATAACTCCTCTTCGCGGTAAACTGTCCGGCGTGCAAGAAAATGGGTGAAACGATCGTTTCTCCGCTATGAATGCTACGGTATTGTGATAAAACTGTTGCGTCCAGAGCTTTGATTCGCACAACCCGTTGCAAAAAAGAGAGCACCCAAACCATGTTTGCCTTCTCCCGATTTCTGCTCTATTTCACCGAAGTGGCCCGTCAGGGATCGTTTCGTAAAGCGTCAGAGGCGCTGCATGTGTCGGCGTCTTCCATCGACCGTCAGATTTTGCGCGTGGAACAGGAGCTGGCGATGCCGCTCTTCGAGCGCCACCCCACCGGGCTGCGGCTGACCGCCGCCGGGGAGCTGCTTCTGCACGCGGCCAATAACTGGAAAAAGGACTTTACCCGGGTCTGCGAACAGCTGGATGACCTGCGCGGGTTGCGGCGGGGGCATGTGCGTATCGCTACCATCGATGCCATTAACCGGCATTTTTTTTCGACGATGCTCAAAGAGGTGCATAAACATTATCCCAACATCTCTTTTACATTGACCACCATCAACAATATCCACATTCAGCAGGCGCTGGTCTCCGGTGAGGCGGATTTCGGCATCATGCTCAATCCCCAGACCTCTCGTGAACTGCAGGTGCGGGCGTTTGCCGAGATGAATATGGGGATCGTGGTGCCCACCGGCCATCCGCTGGCCAGCCGCAGCGCGGTGCGCTTTAGTCAGTGCATCGACTACCCGTTTATCCTGCCGTCCGCCCCGTTGATGATCAGCGAGCCGGTGGAGGCGCTGGTGAACATCAGCGGCAACGAGGTGAAGGAGGTGGCAGTGTCGAATAACATTCACATGATCCGCACCCTGATCAAAGAGCAGATGGGCATCGGCATCCTGTGCCGACTGGATATTCTCGATGAGATCGAGTCCGGCCAGCTGGCGTTTGTACCGCTAACCGATCCGCAGCTTAAGCCTTTCACGCTGGCGCTGTGCGTCTCGCCCGCCCGCCAGCTTTCCCTCGCCGCCTCGATGATGTTGAACCAGCTGGAGATGCTCTTCAGTCAGCTGTGAGCGACCGGTCAGGCACTAAAATCATTCATTAACGCACCATGATGGTGCATTTTTTGTGTGCATGAATCAAAGGTTGCATACCCGTGGGCGGCGGCGCAGGCGGTTTCTCGCGGCCGCTCGTGGGCGATCAAATCTGGCATTGTTTTTGTATAGCTGAGTGTGAGTAGAAGCGGTCAGTACGGGTTATCCATACGGGACATTGCTCAGTCACCATGTCGCGGTTCAATGTTGACCGGGATGGGAGGCTGAGCCGTGGTTTGCTCGCCCCTCTCCCGGCATGAAGAGGAGAGGGATAATGAAAAGTCGTGCACGCCTTCCCCGGGGCTTTCGCTGGCTGGGCCTGATGGCTCTCGGCGGTGTCTCGCTGGCCGTTCAGGCCGAGGAGAAAATCGTTCTGCTGACCTCCTGGTACGCTCAGGCTGAGCAGGGGGGTTATTATCAGGCCCAGGCCACTGGGCTGTACAAAAAATATGGTCTCGACGTCGAGATCCGCTCCGGCGGACCCCAGGTCAACGGCATGCAGTTGCTGTTGTCGAAGCGGGCCGATGTGATCATCGGCTACGACCTGCAGCTGCTGGAAGGCATTCAGCGCGGCTTCCAGGCGAAAGCCATTGCCGCGCCCTTTCAGTACGATCCCCAGGGGCTGCTGACCCATGCCGATGTCACCTCCCTGCAGGGGCTGAAAGACAAAACGCTTCTGGTCTCCAGCTCCGGTCAGGCGACGTGGTGGCCGTGGCTGAAGGCGCAATACCAGCTAAGCGACGCTCAGGTTCGCCCCTATACCTTCAATATTCAACCCTTTGTCGTCGATGACGCTGTCGCCCAGCAGGCCTATGTCAGCTCCGAGGTGTTCCAGGTGCAGAAGGCCGGGGTGAAGGCGAACTTCTTCCTCTTTTCCGAACACGGCTATCCCCCCTACGGCGGCATCCTTATCGCCCGCCCGGATACCATCGCCGAGCGGAAAGCGGCGATGGCGAAATTTGTGCGCGCCTCAATGGAGGGTTGGGTGAGTTACCTCAACAATCCGGCGCCGGGAAATGCGTTGATTAAGCAGGACAACCCGAAAATGACCGACGATCTGCTCGCCTGGGGCGTGACCCAGATCCGTGAGCATCATCTGATCGACGGCGGGGATGCCGCCAGCCAGGGCTGGGGGACGATGACCGACGCGCGCTGGCAGAAGACCCGCGACTTTATGGTCAGCGCCGGTCTGCTGGCGGCGGCCACCGACTGGAAACAGGCCTACACCACCGAATTTGTTCAGGCCATGCAGGTTAAACCCTGAGGAGCGACGCCATGTCATTAATGATTAAAAATGCCCATGCCATCCTCAGCGGTCTGCCCGGAGAGGCGGCGCGGCTGGCCGGGCCGGATATTCGCATCCGCGACGGCAAGATTGCCGCCATCGGCAGCTTGACGCCGCTGCCGGAAGAGCGACAGATCGATGCCCGCGACTGCGTGATCTATCCGGCATGGGTGAACACACACCACCATCTTTTTCAGTCGCTGCTGAAGGGCGAGCCGCAGGGGCTGAACCAGAGCCTGACGGCCTGGCTGAGCGCCACGCCGTACCGCTTTCGCGCGGCTTTCGATGAACATACCTTTCGTCTGGCGGTGCGCATCGGCCTGGTGGAGCTTCTGCGCTCGGGCTGCGCCAGCGTGGCGGATCACAACTACCTGTACTGGCCGGAAATGCCTTTCGATACCTCGGAGATTGTCTTCAGCGAAGGGGAAGCGCTGGGGATGCGCATCGTTCTGTGCCGGGGTGGGGCGACCCAGGGTCGGGCGGTGGAACAGGATCTGCCTGTGGCGCTGCGTCCGGAAACCTTCGACGGCTATATGGCGGATATCGAACGGCTGGTCAGCCGCTATCACGACCCCCGGCCCGATTCTCTGCGCCGGGTGGTGATGGCGCCCACTACCGTCCTGCACTCCGCGCCGGGCGCCCAGCTGCGGGAGATGGCGAAGCTGGCCCGCCAGCTGGGGATCCGGTTGCACAGCCATTTATCGGAAACCGTCGATTATCTCGACGCCGCGCGGCAGAAATTCGCCATGACGCCGGTTCAGTTCTGCGCGGAACACGACTGGCTGGGAAATGACGTGTGGTTTGCCCATCTGGTGAAGCTGCTGCCGGAGGAGATTGCCCTGCTGGGCCGTACCGGAACCGGCATCGCCCACTGCCCGCAAAGCAATGGCCGACTGGGCAGCGGCATCGCCGATCTGCTGGCGCTGGAGCAGGCCGGGGTCCCGGTCTCGCTGGGAGTGGACGGCGCCGCCTCGAATGAAGCGGCGGATATGCAAAGCGAAGCCCATGCCGCATGGCTGCTGCAGCGTGCACGCAAAGGGATGCTGGCGCAGCCGCGCTACGCCGGAGGCACCTTCGAGGGCGGGGCCGATGCGGCCACGGTGGAGGATGTGGTGCGCTGGGGCAGCGCCGGCGGCGCGCAGATCCTTGGCTTAGCGCAGAGCGGCACCCTGCAGGTCGGCATGCAGGCGGACCTCGCCATTTACCGGCTGGACGATCCGCGCTACTTCGGCCTGCATGATATGGCCATTGGGCCGGTGGCCTGCGGTGGGCGCGCCGCGCTGAAGGCGCTGCTGCTCAATGGCCGCCCCATCGTGGAAGACGACGCCATTCCCGGTCTCGACCTTGACGCGATGCGCCACGACGCGCTGGCGGCCGTCCGTACCCTCCAACAGCGCGCCGCTGTTTAACTGATAACAGGATAATGACGATGAACGCAACCACTCAGAATCAACGCTACGCCTTACAGGAACTGGAAAAAGAGGCGCTGATGGGCGCCCAGGGCGAAGAGACCTTCGCCCGCGAAGTGCGCTGTATCGACCTGTCGAACTTTGCCGAAAGAAAAAATGACATTGCCGAACAACTGTGGGAGGCGGCGGTGGAGATTGGCTTCTTCCAGGTCAGCCACCACGGTATTCCGCTGGCGGATATCCGCCAGGCGTTCAGCATGACCGAGGCGTTTTTCGACCTGCCCGACGAGGTGAAGCGCCAGTATCCGCTGGCCGGCAACGCCGGCTGGGAGAGCAAAGCGCAGGTTCGGCCATCGACCCGCACGCCGGATCAAAAAGAGTCGTATCAGATAACGCGGCCGCTGATGGCCGGGCGCTGGCCCAGCGATCGGGAGTTGCCAGCATTTCAGCAGACGATGCTCGGGTTTGAATCGCAGTGCTGGCAGCTGGGGATGAAGATCCTCTCCTGCTTTGCTTTGAAGCTCGGTTTTCCGGAATCGTTTTTCACCACCGCGCACGATCCGCAGCGTGACACCTATCAGAGCACCTTGCGCATGCTGCATTACTATGCGACCGAGCAGTCGCAGCAGGGGATGTGGCGGGCCGGCGCGCACACCGATTTTGACTGCCTGACGCTGCTGTTCCAGCGCCCCGGCCAGGGCGGCCTGCAGGTTTGTCCCGGTAAAGACCGCGAAAGCCAGCAGTGGACCAGCATTGAGCCGCGCGAGGAGGTGATCACCTGCAATATCGGCGATATGCTGATGCGCTGGAGCGACGACCAGCTGCCGTCTAACTTCCACCGGGTGAGAAATCCGCTGCCCCACGAATATCAGGGGCCGCGCTACAGCCTGGCGTTTTTCTGCCAGGCCAATAAAGATGTCGAGATCCTCGGGCCGCAGAGGAAGTACCCGCCCATCAGCGCCGAGGATTATCTGCAGCAGCGGATCCAGGCGAATTTCGCCAAAGGGTAAGATGCGCTCTTGAATGGTATACCTGCCGCCGGCTTTCGCTGGCCGGGCGGCAGGATATCCGGCGCTGAGCTTTTCAGCTACCGTGTTAAGTTGCCTGGTGTCACTGAAATATCTGAAGAACATCCCCCTAAGCGTCAGCAGCAAGCTACCTTGGTTAAGGCCCTGAAAATCACGTCCTTTACGTCGTAAACGCCGTAAAGCCAGCTCACCGGGGTTAAAGGGATTACCTTAACTTCTTTATTGCTGTTAGTGGGTTAAGGCTAACCAGGGCAGGGGGGCCGAATTTATAGCTCGGTAACCGGCTACACCGGGCTTTCGGCGCCATGTGACTCCACAGACACATGTAACCTCATCTGGCACCTCCATGCCGCTGACGCGGCATTCAAAAGACTTTATCGCTATTCCCGGCTGACGGGGTAAACAGTACCGTATCCACAGCCGACCGCGCGAGAGCAATGATAATGCGTATGTGGAGTCGTTGTTCCGTACGTTGAAATATGTGCCTCAGTGGCCTTCTTCGGGCTTTAAGACACTGGAGGAAGCGCGAGTCTGGGCGGATAGGTTTACCCTTGGTATAACGAAGAGCATCGTCACAGCGGTATCGGCTACGTAACGCCGGAGCAGCGGCATAATGGTGAAGACCGTGTACTGCTGAGTCAGAGAGAAGCGCTGTACCGTGAGGTCAGGGGGCGTCATCCGGAACGCTGGTCACGTGGGACGCGAAACTGGCAGTGGAAAGCGGAGGCGACGCTGAATCCGGAGCGGGAAAAGCAGGCCGCATAATGAACGTCAGGGGTGACAACTTCGTTGACACTTACCGTCTCCCAGCCGGTCGTAAGTGATGAAGGGCAGGGAAGTACCGTTATCCCGGAGCTCGATAGTGCCGTCTGGATACTGCCAGACATCAATGTATTTCCCCTGAAAACGCCGGTTTTCTTCATTATTTTCAATCAGAGATAGTCGTAGACTGTTCATATGTAAGCTTCCCGCATCTCGGGAACGATGCACTCAGCCAGCTGATGTTGACGAGAACATAACGTAATTACATTTAAAATCAATTGTTAACTATATAAAAATATAGAGAAGATAATTATGATTGTGTCCGCAAGTTAATTTCTTCAGTTTTAGTAAGACATATTTTTCTACGTGGCTGGCTACCATTGAAAGTCTAGCTATATTTGAAACTATATACGAAATGCTGTGCACACTGCTACGCTTATCTGAGAGATAACCATGACCCCTAATATTGTTAATTTCATTGAAAACGCAGTACTTCTACCCGTAGGTATTCCTCAGGTGCAGCAGGAAATTGAAGCTGTTTTACCTGCACTCGACTTGAACAAATTGCCGGACGCGGTGGTGGCCGGCAATACGCTGGTCGATCTATCAAAAAGCACACCTGAAATCCGCGGGCCGCTTTCGCTAGCTTTAACATTTGCAACGCTTGCAGCAAACGGATCCGTCGGACTCAACGCAGCCGAAGGCGAGTGGTTTGCTTCCTACAAGTATAATCTGTTACAGCTTGGCCTGAATGTTTCTCCCAGTAGCTTCACCAGCGCGACCTTTAGCAAGCAGGGTCTGGCGGTGCACAAAGCCATTATTCCTTTTTTGACGGTTGCGCTGGGCGGCATCGGTGTCGGACCTGTGATTCTGGCGTTGTTGGAAAACCTGAAACAGGCAGACGAAAATCAGCCATGGATTCGACTTTTCGACAAGCAAAGCAAGCGCTTCGAAACCCGGGAAATCTCTCTTGGTGCCGTCAACACTGATGCTCTAGAAACGCATATACGTCATGTAACTGCTCGGTTGAGCGTTAATGATAGTGAGACGAACATTCTGTTCTTCAAAATAGATAAGTCTTCCGCTGAATTCCAAAGCGCGACCACCCAAATTACAGCTAATAATCAACATCTTTCCGCACTGGAACAACCATTGCGTAATCGTCTTGGGCAGCTGGCGGATGACGCAATAAAGGCAGCCACACTTGTCGGTATTGGCGCTAGCTAAGCATTAACCAAGCGCTTAGTGGTTGCTAATAACAGGATACATGCAAAGAGACCACAGATTCTAACGTTCGGGCGGCTAACGTGACCTTTGAACTCCCTGAGTAAAATCCTACATCAGAGCTGAAAATGAACCGAGAAAACAAGATTAAACGTGGTGAGGCTTTACGGCTCATGAATTTGCAAGAGGTGGCAGCCCCTTCAGCAAGAAGAGCGGAGAATGCTATTGAGGTCGCCATTGATCTGGGCCATTTTACCGGACTGCCTCCGCAGACCGAATGGCTGGATGATGGTCGCAGCATGAGACTGAAGCACATTTTTGGCTATGTTTCGGCGAATGGTCGTGAATGGAACGTTCCAATCAATACCGTTATGGATGGTGCTTCCATACCGCGAGTATTCTGGTCCCTGATAGGTGGCCCGTTCGAAGGGTTATATCGTAATGCGTCCATTATTCATGATTATTATTGCGACATACGCACGCAACCATGGATAGATGTACATCGGATGTTCTATTACGCGATGTTATGTAGTGGTGTGTCCAGCTTGAAAGCCCGAATCATGTACTACGCTGTTTATCGATTCGGACCGCGATGGGTCAACGGTCCATCGATCAAGCTGGCAAGTTTTGAGGGCGTTAATAGCGTTTCAAAGGTTGCAACGGATTTGCCAACAGAAGCTTTCGATGCCGACTCTTTTATCGCTGACAGTAAACGGATCGAGCTAGAGTGCCTTGATCTTCCAGAAATCGAGCGGCTTGCAGACTCACGAGCATCAGGGATTGAAACGGCTAGGGAGGCGTCTCTTTCTATGCTTGGAGCAGAGGCTAATGCTTATTGGGCGCGTCAGCCGTTACTCCATCGGTTGGTTGCGCTTCAGGACATAAACCTTGCCCCTGATATAGCTAATTCGGTCGGTGCGCTGTTATCCCGCTATGCAGCCCAAACGCGTGAGAAACCCGCTGAGTCTGCCGATACTGCGCTTAATGCGACCATTGCCTTAGATATAGCCCAAACCGACTACGAACAGCTGTTTGCCAGTTGCCAGATCCGGCCTGAACGGCAGGGCGACGTGGCCTGGTACGTCGCCAGGCTGGTTAATTATCGGCCGCGTTACGAGAAGGTCAGCAATCACGTCGGAATACCGTGGTGGTTCATTGGGATCATCCATGCTCTGGAGTCAAGTTTCAATTTCACGACACACCTGCACAACGGCGACTCCCTCAAAGCTCGTACATGGCAGGTACCAAAAGGACGCCCGCTACAATGGAACCCGCCGAATGACTGGGAAAGCAGCGCATTGGATGCTCTGACCTACCAGGGCTTCACTGGTAAGCCGAGCTGGTCGCTGACGGAGGCACTTTATCGCTGGGAGCGCTTCAATGGCATGGGTTACCGCAAGGCAGATATAAACATTCCCTTACCTTATTTATGGAGTTTTTCCAATCACTATAGTAAGGGGAAATTCGTCAAGGACGGGAAATTCGATCCGGAGACGCAGTCTCTGCAATGTGGCGCGGCTGTCATGCTTCTTGCATTGAAGAACTCAGGTCAAGTCCAAATCTGAATAGCTGAGCGTAATAGTTAATGAATTTAAGGAAACTCAGCCCGGATTGAGCGAACTGATCATTCGCAAAACATCGAAAATCAACAACCGGGCTGAGCAATACCGAGTATCGCAACAATTCACCAGTAATTAATTAACAATATATATACCTGTGATCAATGAAGATGCTTGATTTTATTCGCAATGAGGACAAAAGTCTTTGGTATGAAGATTTATTTCACTGGTAAGCAAAATCTTGTTCTGTAAGGGTTGGTAAAAGTTTAGGACTATTTCACTCAGCCAGTTAATGTTCAATGGTTGCTGATTTTTTCATGGAAAACTTGCATTAAACAAACAACGAACTACTCTCAATATATCTCTGTGATCAAAATCATGCTGGTAACGCCAAGTGATATTTTAATTTTGTATGCATAGCGAGTTAACTATGAAAAATTTCATAGTCATACTCCGCCTAATACCATTTTCGCATTAGCAGATACTCCTGTAAGAGCATTTGGCATATTAAGGGAGAGCGTTAAAAGGATGGGCTTTATGCTCATGCCGGATAATGGCCGTACTTTTAAAGCCATGGGTTCATAGATACACATGCCGAATAGAATTGTGCACACACATTGCCATGATGTTAATAAACAATATATTTGGAGTTTTTATGAAAACACCACAATTAGATGTAGTAATTAACACAATGATAAAAAAAGAATACTTTATTTTTGACACGCCTGACAAAAATTGGAATTTAAATATAGTAGGATTAAGATCTTCTGGTAACAGCTCGAAAAATTTTGATGACTTATTGCTTGTCTTTTTTAGGCAGGGTAATGATTGGATTCACAAGTTTTATAGTATAACAACTGATCCCAGTCCTTATTATTTAGAGGAGCCACTTTCCGAAGTTTATCAAAAGGGTACAGCGATTTTGAAAGAAGGCCAATATGTTGGCGCCTATAAAATAGACCTACATCACGGAAAATATAATGCTTTGTGCCAAAAATTAGGTCCAGTAACTGTTTATAGAGATAATAACTATGATGCATATATGAATCTTATACCAGGCACGGAAGAATCAGGTTACTTTGATATAAATATCCATAAAGGGCCGATTGATGGTGATAGTGACACTTCAAACAATAAATACTCTGCTGGATGCCAAGTTTTTTCAAACTTTGAAGATTTTAATGACTTCATGACTATATGCTATGAATCACGCAAATATTTTGGGGATAAATTCACGTATACTTTGATTCATGAGAATGATTTGAATGGGAGTTAACAAGTGTAAATTTAGGTTCAGTTGCCGGCAGTGCGGCTGCATTGCAGAGATCGCTTCAAATGGTTGCGGGTGCAATAGCCGGCGCTGCTGTCGGTTTGGTCGAAGGGAATAGTATCGTCGCAATGGCATCAGTAATGGTTGCATTTGCTACTATTTCGCTAGCTTTATTCGGGATTTCAGTACGAAAACGAGCTGACGTATTTAGTCGTGATTGTTTATAAGGTATTACAGGGCATTTAAGGTCCGCTTCGCTCACAGCAGACAACAAGAAACTTGCATCAGGCGGCTCGTCGCATCATCAACATAAACCAGAGCAGTACAGGCGGGAGCACGGTTCTCAAACCAGTGATGGTCGCAACCATCAATCTGGATCAGTTCACCGCAACAGGCACGGCGATAGCGTGGCTGCTGAATCTTTGGTGCTCGTTGCTTGCGGGGGATCCATAAACCAGCCTGTGTCATCAGCTTGCGTACCGTCTCTTTGGCCAGATACAGCCCATGAACCTCGGCAAGCTTCTCACAGGCTAGAGACGGGCCAAAATCAGCGTAGCGTTCGCGGATAATACGTAGTGCTCGTTCACCGAGGTCCGGCATGAGTTGCCGGTTGCCAGGCTGGCCACGACGACGGTTAACAAGTGAAAGCGGCCCATGTTCACGATAGCGCTCCAGCAAGCGTCGGCAGTGTCTGTCAGATATCTCAAGCCGGGTTGCTGCAAGACGTGTGGTAAGACGGCAGTCGATAACGTCCTGAAGGATCCTGAGTCGGTTTACATCGTTCATTGAGAAAAACTCCGTTCCGTATGCCGTCATGAGTCTCTTTCTTTGAAAGCAGTGATCGCTGTGGTGAGACTGTAGCGCGGACATCTCGATTTAGCTACTACAGTATTTGTCAAAGCTAAGTTCAGATGTCCGGGGCAGGGCAAAGATGAAATGTCCGCTCTGTGCCAGAAGCGGACGTTAGCCATAGTGAATAATGCACAATGCAGTGACTGGATACAGATATGGGAAACTATTACTTTTAAAGTCCGACATTCTTGATTCTTGATTCTTGATTCTTGATTACTTAATCTAAGTAACCGTGCATTTTTATCCAGCTTCAACTATCCAATGAACCAGTATGTTCTGTAACATAAAAGCAGGCTATTTAGCCCACAATCAATTGATAATTAGGCACTTATATGAAACTAAAAAAAATGCTTGAAATGGATTTCATCAAGGAGTTTCAAGAGCACCTAGAAACTGACTTTGAGCATGAACTCTTACATGCCAGTCTTCGCAACTATTGTTCTCATGGTAATCCTCTGCGCTTCAACAACTTTGCATTTGCAATACGTGAGCTAATAAATCATGTGCTGAAACGACTGGCACCAAATGACAGAGTTATGGCGTCTCCATGGTTCACTAAAAACAAAAATAACGCCACTGTTACCCGTAAACAGCAAGCAAAATACATCGCCCAGAAGCATATACCCGATCAACTTCTTGATGATGTAGCTATCGAAAGACTAGATGATGGTATAGCATGGTTCAATAAAAACTATTCTTCTTTAAACGATTACACCCATATTAGCGAACATTCATTTGATAGTAACCCCAAACAGTTTTTTGAGAGTGCTAAACTAATAATAGAACTGTGTAACATAATATTCGATACCTTCGATGAACTTGAGCGTGTTATTACCGAATCAATAATCGAGGAAGTACAGAATGAAGTTACTGACATCACAATGAATAATATCCCTGACGAACTGGATATATTATCTTCACAAACAACTGTTGATTGGTGCAATGTTGAATCCATTGAGTTGCTGAACCTTGACGAAAATTATATTTATCTTTTGGTGCGCGGAATAGTTGAAATTACTAGGCAATACGGGCGTGGTGAGGATTACTTTGCACAGCAAGATTCTTATCCCTTCAAGTTTGCAGTCTCTATTCGCACTGATAATTTCAATTTAATAGCACCATTACTTAACACTGTAGTAGTGGATACAGGCTCATGGTATGACGATGGCGAAGGATCTGCTCATTATGACACAATTTATACAACCTCCAGATTTTTGGAGATGATCTCACATATAAAAATTAAACCAAAAACAAAGAGAAGATTGTTTCCTGAGCTTAGTACAGTAGTAACACTAGGGATTCATGAAAGTGAAGGTATATCAGAATCGGTCGTCCCAGAAATATGTCATCTAAATCAAGGAAGCTTCAATTTAACTGAATTTTAGGATTATCTATGGAGAGATGAAAATGTCTAATAAGATCTATAGCCTACAAAGAATGCCTACTGAAGCATTTAAGATATTTGCAATGTCATTGCCACATGGGCCTAATTATGGTAATGCGGAATTACTTTCCGCTTGGTCAAATGAAAAAGGGCTTGGATATGGTGCAGTCCTTCAATACAGCAAAAATTCATATGGCCTTGTTGTGCTCAGGCGACGGGAAGATTATGTGCTGATACCTCTCGAGCATGAGATGTGTTTTACCGAGCAGGAGGCATTGGTGCATCTTGATAAGCACCTTTCAGCCGGAGGAGATTTATTACCGATTCCATCTGGGCAATCACGTAGAGCCCGACTGGATCATGTTGGTGAGCGGAATGTTTGTCAGGCATTTATACAATTATCGTCCACGATAAAGTACCGAGGAGCATTTCATTTAATTGTCGAGCTCTATCTGGCATTACCAAAACCTGATGATAACTTCAGAACCGATCTCCAGACCCAAGGATTCAACTCTAGAATCTGGGAGCTATACCTTTTCGCATGTTTTAAAGAGCAGGGAATTAAAGTTTTTCAAGATTATCCATCTCCGGATTTTATGCTCATGAACGGTAATAACAAAGCATATGTTGAGGCGGTCACCGCGAATCCAACTGGTCCGGGCAGCCTAAAGTTGCCTCAAACACAATTCCCCCCCGGAGATCGATTAGCTCGCACAGCAGGTGATATGGCAGCACGGTTCGCTAAGACCATCAGATCTAAACTCCAGAGAAAGTATGAAGAACTACCGCATGTTAAAGGATTTCCATTTGCAATCGCTATAGCGGATTTTAGCGGTGGGGGCACTATGGTCTGGTCTCGCGAGTCACTTCCAACCTATTTGTATGGGCAAACCGCACATACAGTCAAAACATCCAAAGGTATGAAGGCTGCTGCATTATCAATTGAAAAGCTTTTAGGCCATGTAAATATTCCGGCAGGACTATTTAACCACCCAGAGATTGAAAATTTATCTGCTATCTTGTTTAGTAATGCTGGAACATTGCCAAAATTCCAGCGAATGGCAATCCAAGCTGAATTTTCCTCACCTATTGTGAAAGCCCGCAGGGTTGGGATTTTATTTGATAGGACTGAAGGGGCCTTGGAACCAATTGACTTCGATCTAGATATTCAATCGCCTGAATATATTAATCTTTGCGATGGCAAAGAATTTTGGTGTTTTGAACTTGAAGTATTTCATAACCCTAATGCTGCTTATCCAATGTCCCATGATTTCCTGCCGGGGGCAACACATTGGTTTGAACACAATGGAGAGATCATCTGTGAGACCCAATGGAAAAACCAGGTACTTGCATCAGTAACCGAGTTTAGTATTGTTCCAGATGTCGCCGATAAACTCAAAGCCAAGGAAAAGCCGTGATTGCTTGATGCAAGCATATTCTTGAAAGAAGAAAATTGACAAGATTTAAAACTAATAATGAAGGGGGGAATGTTACGAGGTTGTCAGGGCTGCAACAGCAGCCCTGTGTCAGAAGCGGACATTTTAAGCATTCGAGTGTAAGATCTGTTTTTTAATTTGTAATTTTAGGAGGTAACATGCCAAAGAAAAGACGGTCTATTAGCCAGGTAAAAGAAGACATTTCAATCAGGGTTCTGCGGGAAAAACTACCTCGCGAATGGGTCGTACATAGCTATGGCGCTGACTATGGTATTGATTGCGTTGTTGAATTATTTGATTTTATTGATGACAGTGAAAGTATTGCAGAAACCCTTGGTGAAAACTTCTTTGTACAACTAAAATCTTCAGATTGTATTGAATATTGTACACGTAAAGCCTATGCTCGTGGAAATGTAACCAAAGGAAAGTTAACAGAAGATAAAAGCGATTTTGTCGAAATCCCTGTCGCAAAATTCAAGTTAGATATATCAGACATTTTGACTGTTCAGTCTATAGGTATTGCAATTCCAGTATTATTGATACTAGTTGACACTAATACAGAAAAGGCATTTTTTATTTGCCTTAATGATTACATAGATAAAGTTCTCATACCAGAAGACCCGAATTATTCTAAAAAAGACTCAAAGACTATATATATACCTCTTGAAAATGAAATTCTGGATGATGAAGATGCGCTTGTTCCATTACGTGCATATGGTAAAAGATCAAAAATGTATGGCGCATTCTCACTTTTTAACTATCAATTAAAAGAAATAAACCGATTACAAGGTAAAGCGGCCGTACAATTTCCTGTCTCTTTCGATGAAGCTATAGAGATGGTAAATAACTTTATTGTAATTGCTCTTAGACAAGATATATGGTCTGGTCATGAATTTTGGAAGCCGATGGTATCGAGCCAAAAGGAGTTGATCCAACTTCAAATAGATATTGATAAAGAGGTAAAACCTGAACATTATGAACATTTTTTGAGTTACTGTTCCGAAGTGGTTTGGCATAAGTTAACAAATCTTTCAAATATGTATGAGGAGCTTGTTAGAGAATGGTTCATGCCAACCTTGCTAGCGACATTAACATCAGCCCGCCCTAAATAATAATAGCAATGCTACGCAAAAGCATCCTAGCCCTAAATTCTTAAATAAGGGCTTCATATCAAATTGAAGCCTTTGTGAACAATAGAAACAACACTAAAAGACACCCCTATCACATTTAGTTGAATAGAAAAATAATAATGCGCCCACGACGATACAATTACTAACGTCCGCTCCTCGCTCGCAGCGGACCTTCAACTCAGGTAACCGTTCACCCAGATGAGCTGGTGTGAAAGGTGAAGCGGAGGGCCATGTGCTGCAAATCAAGATTCAGCGGTGCAGACTTTTCTGACCTTAGGGGAAGGGGGCGGCACACTCTGCTTCAGTGGGGGTAGCTAATCACCACAAATTGTTAGACACAAGGGATAGGGGTCGCCGATGCGGGTGACAAGGGGATCTCTGCCGCAGCCATAAAATCGATAAAACAGCGTATTCTTGGTGACAGGTAGCGGCTGGCGGGCCACAGGACGGAGAAATGCCCATCCTTGACGCAACAGCCGGGCAACACCTCCTGCAGTTGTCCCTCATCCATGGCCTCGCGCACGACAAAATCAGGCACATAAGCGATGCCCATCCCCGCCGCGCTTAAGCGAATGGCGGCCTCAATGTTATTGACCGTCATCACGGCCGTGGCCCTGAAATCTCCCGTCAGCCGCATATCGCGCAGTTCCCAGGGCTGGATCAGCCCCGTCGAGGGGAAGCGGAAAAAAATGCACTTGTGCGCCGTTAATTCCGCTGGCGAGCCGGGGACGCCGTATTCCGCCAGATAGGCCGGGCTGGCGCAGAGCACAAAACGAAAGCCCCCCAGCTTTCTGGCGATCAAGCGGGAGTCAGCTAATTCACCGCTACGGATAGCAACATCAAATCCTTCATCGATCAGATTGACCAGCCGGTCACTAAAGTCGAGATCCAGTTCAACCTGCGGATAAAGACGGGTAAAGGCGGTGAGGGCGGGGAGCAACAGGCGGTAGCCAATGACGGGCAGTGAAATCCTCAGTTTGCCGGTGGGCTGTGAGAGACTGCTGGTCAGCTCTGACTCGGCCTCCTGGATCTGCTCCAGGATACTCTGGCAGCGCGTCAGAAATGCGGCCCCCTCCGCCGTCAGGCTGACGTTTCTGGTGCTGCGGTTGAACAGCCGGACCCCCAGTTTATGCTCAAGCCGGGCGACATTCTTACCCACCGCCGAGGCAGATATGCCCAGCAGCCTGGCGGCCTGAACAAAGCTTAGCGTTTCGGCGGTGCGGACAAAGGACGTCAGCGAGGTGAGGCTGTCCATCGATTATAAATCTTATGTCTCTTAAGAAGATATTTTCAGTCTATTTATCGGCATTAACATCCGCAATAGGATGGCGACAGTTTATTCATTTCTTGCCGACTGATGAGGGCCGCCCGATGTTACTCACCGCCAGAACACCTTCCCGATACGCCAGCGCCCTGGCCGCGCTTTCTGTCTTTATGGCGGCCTTGCTGCTGCCGTTAAGTTTTACCGGCGGCGTCATGACCACCCCCGCGATACAGCAGTCGCTGGGCGGCTCTCCCGCTGCGCTGTCGTGGCTGACCAATGGCTTTATGCTGACTTTCGGCAGCTTTTTGCTGGCCGCAGGGGTGACGGCGGATGCCATCGACAGAAAACGTATTTTTATCGCCGGCGCCGCGCTGTTTTGCCTGAGCAGCCTGCTGTTTTGCCTGACGCACAATCTCTTCCTGTCAGGCGTGTTGAGAGCTCTGCAGGGCCTGGCCGCGGCGATGATTTTAGCCAGCGGCAGTGCGGCGCTGGCCCAGCTGTATGACGGCGTTCAGCGGATCCGGGCATTCAGCATCCTGGGCACGGTGTTCGGCGCCGGCCTGGCGTTTGGCCCGCTGCTGATCGGCTTCATGACCGACGTGGTGGGCTGGCGCGGCGTATACGCCCTGTTTGCGCTGCTTTCGGCAGGGGTGCTGCTTATCGGACTGGCGTATCTGCCTGCGGCAGAAAAAAGCGAGCCGCGGACACCCGACAACCTCGGCTTAACCCTGTTTACGCTGGCCCTGATGTTGTTTACCTCATCGCTCATGGTCATTCCTGCCTGTGGTTTTTTATCGCTGCCGACGTTGACCTTGTTCATCGCGTCGGCGGGGCTGTTCGCGGCGTTTGTCGTGCGCTGCCAGAGGGTGAACAACCCGGTGCTGGACATCTCCCTGCTACGCCATCCGCGTTTTGTCGGCGTACTGTTGCTGCCTGTCGCCACCTGCTGTTGCTACGTTGTCCTGCTGATTATTGTTCCCCTGCATTTTATGGGCGGAGAGGGGATGAGTGAGTCGCAGAGCGCACTGTATCTGATGGCGCTGACCACGCCGATGCTGGTTTTCCCATCCGTTGCGGCCCTGCTCACCCGCTGGTTTTCACCGGGGCACGTGTCCACGGCGGGACTGATGATGGCCTCCGTCGGGTTGCTGTTGCTGGGGAACGCTTTTCACAGCCACCATCTCCCGCAGCTGGTGCTGGCGCTGATCCTCTGTGGAGCAGGGGCGGCGTTTCCCTGGGGGCTGATGGACGGCCTGGCGATTTCCGCTGTGCCGATGGCGAAAGCCGGTATGGCGGCAGGCCTGTTCAATACCGTTCGCGTTGCCGGCGAGGGGATCGCCCTGGCGGTCGTTTCGGCGGTATTAACGGCAAGCAATAACCTGACCCTGCAAAGTCGCGTTCACGGGTATGCGCCTGAGGTGATTGACCGCGCCGCAGGCTGGCTGGGGGCTGGCAATATGCCGCAGGCGGCTGCGCTTTTGCCTGACTTTTCCCTCCGGGCGCTGCGCGAGAGCTATGACTCTGCTTATACGCTACTGTTTAGCGGGCTGGCGGTCGTCACCCTGGTGTGCGCCCTGATGGTCTGGCGGACGCTATGCCGGAAGGCGGGCGCTATCCAAACCCGCGACAGTGGATCCTGAACCCCTTGATAGCGCGGTGGCGTCACGCTTCCCGGGCTGCTCAGCGAACCTGAACTGTCATTGTTTCACTGGCGGAACTATGCTGATTAGAGCGGCCACATGCGCCGCCCCGGCCGCGGAAACAGTGACTCACAGGTGGCGGTATGGCGATTGATCCGGAACTGATTTACATCGAGATCCTGGAAACGGTGCTGACGGCCACCCTGGATCCCGATTTGTGGAAATCGGCATTGCAGAAACTGGCGTTACTGACCGGCCATCAGTACGCGGCATTTCTGTTTTACGACAAAGGCAATGCCCATCTGTTGACTGATTCACTCCTGCTCGAGGAGAAGGTCTTTACCGCCTATCGCGATGTATTTCTGGCTATCGATCCCGCCGAAAAAATATTGACCGCGTTACCGGTCGGGCAAATATATCGGGACCGGGAATATTTAGGCGATAAGTTTATTGCCGGCAGCGTCTATTACAATGAATTTCATCACCCCAACGACCTGAATCATCTCACCAGCGTCAAGCTGTGCACCATCAATGGCTATGCCACCTATCTGTCACTGATGACGGCCAATACGGCGGCTTATCCGCAGCCGGTGCAGTTTGAACTGTTCAGGCGCCTGATCCCGGCGTTAAAAACCGCCTGCCAGCTTCACGCCCGCTTTGAACAGCTGCGGGACACCATAAAATACCAGAGCGCGGTGATGGACAACGGGATCTACCCGGTATGGCTGGTGGATCATGGCGGTAAAATTCTCTACGCCAGCGCGCATGCCGAACGCTACCTGCGCGCCAACGCCCGCCTCTCCTGGTATAGCGGGGGCGATACGCTGTGCCTCGATACCGACAGTAAAAAGCTGAAACGCGCCATCGAGCAGGCCACCCGGACGGCAGAGCCGCCGAAGGCAGGGCTGTGCTATACCGCCGGGCGTCAGCCGAAACCGATCCTCGTGATCCCGGCAGCCCATCTTGCCGGGGTCGCCTGCGTGATTATTCCCGAGCCGTTTCTCACCGGCAGCGCCTTGATGGAGCTGTTTAACGTCAAGCCCGCCGAGAATGCGGTGGCGGAGCTGCTGGTGCGGGGCATGACCCCGGATGAATGCGCCTTACATCTGGGCGTATCCATCGCCACCATCAGAACCCACCTCAGCGCCCTGTACCGGAAAACCCATACTCGTCATCAGGCAGAACTTCTGCTGATCCTCCGCGCGATTCACGGCTGATGGTTTCGCATCCTCAGGAATGATGGTCGCGCAGGAAAACCGTCAGCACCTCTTTCGGCGGCACACCGCCGCATTCGCCAATCATCCAGCCCACCGCCCCACGGTGATAGGCGCCGTGAAAGAGCATGTGGTTCAGCATCTCCATCGCGGTCATATTGCCGTCACCGCCGTCGACAAATTTGAAGGCGATACGTTCGTGGAAATCGGCGGGGGTCATAGCGCTGACGTACTGAATGTATTCGTCCGTACAAGCGGTCATGGCCGTTTCCAGCGCATCAACGGTTGGCGTCTCGGGGGTATTCAGCGCGGTGTAACCGTGCGGCCTGCCGCGCAGGTTCGCCCGGAAAATCATGTCAACGACATGGATATGGTTCATCAGCCTGATGGTCAGGTGACGTTTTTCGCCATATACCGTACCGTCAATTGCGCGGATCGCCTGTAAGGTGGCAAGGTCAATCCAGCGCTTGTATTTCAACAGCGTCACTACTGTGTCTTTGTCCATAGTCTGTCCCGGGTTGGTTGAGCCATTATCTTAGCGATTATGCCAGTGAGTTGTCATTCTCCAGCGCCAGGCACAAAAAAGCCTCGCCGGGGCGAGGCTTTTCAATAAGCTGGTGATTTAGTCAAACACACCGTTAATCACGGCGGTCACGATGGCAGTGCTCAGGGCGACCAGCACCAGGTCATCGCCGACCGCGCGCCATTCATAGCCTGGATAATAGGGCAGGTCGTTAATCATGGAAGCCGGCAGGGTCTTTTTCGCGATACCCGGAGGGAGCGGTTTGCCGCGGGCAACATTTTTGGCGATACCCGGAGGCAGCGCCTGATAGCCGACCAGACCGTAGTTCACGGCAAGGGAGCGCGCCCGTGAGAAGCTAATATCGCTGTCGACGTGGTCGGGTTTACCATAGTTTTTGCGGTTGCCATGCTCGTCAGCAGACTGACCTTTATTCTGGCCTTTATTACCATGGTCGCCATTATTGCCATGATTGCCGCTATTGCCATGGTTACCACTGTTCCCGTGATTACCACCGCCATTACCGTTGCCATTACCCGGATTGGCATACGCCGGCGCGGCCATGACGGCAAGAGAAATAACCGCCGCCAGTGCTGTTTTGAGAGTGCGACGCTTAAGCATGATGTTGTTTCCTGAATGGGGAGTACACGCTTAAAACATAAGAGAAAGCTATACCCCTGGCAATCTCATCATTTCTTATTTTTTGCCGGTTTTTAATCACCGGCGGGGAAGATAAAGGGAAAGGGATAGCGGGACGCGGACAAGCAATTCCATTGCTGCGTTTTGACAGACGGGCGACCGCGCCCCGCTAAATGTGTTGCCGACAGGATCGCTCCCGGGCGTAGAGAAAAAAATGCCCGAAGCCATCGGGCAAAAATGAACAAAAATATTACGCTTCATTCATAACGCGTCTCACAAGACGGGGCGGATAGTAAATCCTGGCGCTGCCGCGCACAATCGGACGGTTGTTTAGAAATAAATAACCCCATCGACTGTGCTCAGGACGCGACCCCATGGCAGGCGACCCGATGGCCCGGGGCCACCTCGCGCAGCGCCGGAGCTTCTCTCCTGCACCGCTCGCTGACCTGCGGGCAGCGGGATGAAAAGCGGCAGCCGGGGGGCGGATTGGCCGGATCCGGGATCTCACCTTGCACCAGCGCCTGCGGTTCACTGTGCGGATCGAGGGTTGGCACCGCGGCCAGCAGGGCGCGGGTATAGGGATGGAGGGGGCGGCTGAACAGCGCATCGCGGCTGGCGCTTTCCACCAGCTGTCCCAGATACATCACCGCCACATCATCACATAAATGTTCCACCACCCCGAGGTCGTGGGAGATAAACAGGAACGTGACGCCGCGCTCGTCGCGCAGGTCGGAAAACAAATTGATGATCTGCGCCTGAATCGACACATCAAGGGCCGAGATGGGCTCATCGGCGACGATAAAATCCGGATTGAGGATCAGCGCCCGGGCAATACCGATCCGCTGGCGCTGGCCGCCGGAGAACTGATGCGGGAAGCGGGCATAGTGCTCCGGTGCCAGGCCACAGATCTTCATCACGGCGATCACCCGGTCATACAGCTCATCGCGGGTGCACAGCTTGTGCTGCAGCATGGCTTCGCCAATCGCGTCGCCAATACGCAGCCGCGGGTTCAGCGAGCTATAGGGGTCCTGAAACACCAGCTGCATTCTGGGCCGGATGGCGCGCAGGGCAGGCGCGGTCAGGTCGGCCAGCTCCTGACCGTGAAATTTCACGCTGCCAGCACTCTTCTCATACAGGCCAAGCAGGGTCCGGCCGACGGTTGTTTTACCACTGCCGGACTCGCCCACCAGGCCAAAAATGGTGCCCGGACGGATGTTAAAGCTGACGCCGTCCACCGCGCGAAGCTCGCCGGTCTGCTGGCCAAACAGGCCGTCGCGCAGCGGAAAATATTTTTTCAATCCATCCACTTCAATAACATAGCGTTCGCTCATGCTGTCGCCTCCGCAAATTCGCTGTAAAAGCAGGCGGCCCGCTGGCGCTCACCGAGCAGCGGCGGAATCGCCTCCCGACAGCGCGCCGTCGCCCGCTCGCAGCGCCCGGCAAAGGCGCAGCCCGCCGGCAGAGCGGCCAGATCCGGCACCTGGCCGGGAATAGAGTACAGCCGCCGACGCCGCTCACCCGGCACCGGGCGGGAGGCGATCAGCCCACGCGTGTAAGGATGTTGCGGATGCCGTAGCACCTCTGCGGTGGCGCCCTGTTCCACGATCCGTCCGGCATACATCACCACTACCTGCTCGGCCATCTGCGCGATCACTCCAAGATCGTGGGTAATCAGCATCATCGCCATCTGGCTGGCCCGCGCCCGGTCGCGCAGCAGGCGCAGGATTTGCGCCTGCACGGTGACGTCCAGCGCGGTGGTCGGTTCGTCGGCAATCAGCAGTTTGGGCTGACAGCTTAGCGCCATGGCGATCATTACCCGCTGCAGCATGCCGCCGGAAAGCTGGTGAGGATAGCGGGTCATCAGGCTGTCGCCGCGCGCCAGGCCGACCTCGCTTAACAGCTGGATGGCCTGCTGCCAGGCGGCTTTCGGCGTGGCGCCGAGGTGGCGGATCAGCGGTTCGCACAGCTGCTCCCCGATGGTCAACACCGGGTTCAGGGCCGACATCGGTTCCTGAAAGATCATGGCCAGTTGGTGGCCGCGCAGGTCGGCCATCTGTCTGGCTTTCAGCCGCAGCAGATCGCGGTCCGCTAAGCGGATCTCGCCGCCGTCGATGCGCGCCGCCTGCGGTGGCAGGAGACCCATCAGCGCCATGGCGGTGACGCTTTTGCCGCAGCCGGATTCGCCCACCACGCCAACGGTTTGTCCGGCCTGAATGGTGAAAGAGACCTCCTGCACCGCGCGCACGCGGGTGCGTTCGCCGGCGAAAGAGACGGAGAGATGATTAAAGGAGACTAACGGCGTGGTCATTTCAGCCTCGGTTTCATATTGGGATCCATGGCGTCGCGCAGGCCGTCGCCCAGCACGTTGATGGCGATCACGGTGATAAAGATGGCGATGCCCGGCGGCATCCACAGCCAGGGGCGGCGCTGGAAATCGATCAGGCTATTGGCAGCATCCATCATATTGCCCCATGACGGCGTCGGCGGTACCACGCCGAGGCCGAGATAGCTCAGCGCGGATTCACTGAGAATGGCGTTGGCGACGGCCATGGTCGCCATCACCACCAGAATCGGAATGGTATTCGGCAGCAGGTGGCCAAACAGCCGGCGACGCGCCGACAGGCCCAGCACCTGGGTGGCCAGCATAAAATCGCGTTCGCGCAGGGAGAGACATTGTCCGCGCACCAGCCGCGCCAGTCGGGGCCACTCCAGCAGGCTGAGCATCACCACCACCATATAAATGCGCGAGTCCGGGGAAAAATCGAGCTCAGAAAGCATCGCCCCGGCGACGATCAACAGCGGTAACCCGGGGATAGTCATCACCAGGTCGGTCACCCGCATGATCAGTTTGTCGGTTAACCCGCCGACATAACCCGAGAGGGCGCCGAGCAGGTAGCCGAGGCACACCGACATCACCATGGTCAGCAGGCCGATAATCAGCGAGATGCGCCCGGCCAGCAGCAGGCGGGTGTAGACATCGCGACCAAGAAAATCGGTCCCGAGCCAGTGTTCCGCCCCGGGGGGCTGGTTGATGCTCAGGGCATCGGTGGCATCATCTCTCCATGGCGACCAGACGGGCCCCAGCACGCACCATACCGCCATCACCGCCAGCAGGATCAGGCAGAACATGGCCAGCCGGTTACGGCGCAGCTGTCGCCACCCCTGGCGCCAGGGAGAGGGGGGAATATGCGCCAGCGCCGGGATAGCCGCCTGCCGCTGGCGGCGACGGGAAGCAAAGTAAGACAGGATCATCATGACCTCACCCGAATACGCGGATCGACCCAGGCGTACAGCACGTCGGCGAGCAAATTCCCGACGATCGTCAGCACCGCCAGAAACAGGGTAAACCCCATCAGCACCGGATAGTCGCGGGCGGCCAGCGAGTCGATATGGATGTGGCCTGCCCCTGGCCAGTTGAACACCTTTTCGGTAATGATCGCCCCGGAGAACAGCCCCGGCAGCTCGAAGCCCAGCAGGGTGATAATCGGCAGCAGGGCGTTGCGCAGGGCATGCTTGAGGATCACCGTGCGCTCCTGCAATCCCTTGGCGCGGGCGGTACGGATAAAATCCATTTTCACCACGTCGAGCATACTGGCGCGCACATAGCGCGTCAGGCTGCCCGCCTGCAGCATCACCAGCGCCAGCACCGGCAGCGCCAGGTGGGCGGCCACTTGCAGCACATACTGCCAGCCGCTCTCGTCGCTGCCGGTATTGGTCATCCCGCCTACCGGTAGCCAGTGGAGATCGACGGCGAACCATTTAATCAGCAGCAGGCAGAGGAAAAAGGTGGGGAACGACATGGCGGCAAACACCGCGACGCTCACCAGATGATCAAACCAGGAGCCGGGTCGCAGGGCAGAAACCACGCCGACCGCCAGGCCAATGCCCCAGTAAAAGACCAGCGCGACGCTGGCCAGCAGAAAAGAGTTCCAGATGTACTGGTTGAGCAACTGGCTGACCGGGATCTGATACTGCAGTGAAAAGCCTAAATCACCGCGCAGCAGCTGTCCCAGCCAGTGGAGGTAGCGGGTGAACAGCGGCTGGTCGAGGCCGTAAATCGCCTTCAGCTCTGCGGCGCGGGCGGCGGTCAGGGTGACATTGCCATCGATAAAGTCGCCGGGGGTTTTGGCAAACAGCATAAAAATAATGAAGGAGGCCAGCAGCAGCATCGGCAGCGTTTGCAGCAAGCGCCTCAGGATGAAATTTTTCATGATGGTCTCACATCAGCCGCCGGTTAACCCGGCGGCCAGGGGGATTTACTTGACGATTTTTACATCCGGCAGGCTGCCGGTCAGGCCGTTGTAGATATCCGGCTTAAAGCCGCTGACGCGGGCGCTGCTGGCGGAAAGAATGTTGCGATAGCCAAGCAGGATCACCGGCGGATCGTCGGCCAGCACTTTATACAGCTGGTGGTAGATCGGCTTGCGCTGTTCAATGTCGAGCACCGCGTTGCCGGCGTTAATCAGCTTATCGACTTCCGCGTTATGGTAGCCGGACTCTTTAGCTTCGCTGCTGTAAAAATCCCATACCCCATCGTGCGGGTCGTTGAGGGTGCTGGTGCTAAAGGAGGCCAGATCGTAATTTCCGGCTTTACGCTGCGCCATCAGGGCATTGAAATCCACCACCTGCGGCTTCAGCAGTACGCCAATCTGCCGCCAGTTCTCCTTGGCGATGGGGATCAGAGCGTCGTTGAGCACCTTCTTGCTCACCAGCAGGGTCAGCTCCAGGCGCTGGCCGTCTTTGGCGCGGATACCGTCGGCGCCAGGTTTCCAGCCGGCCTCATCCAGCAGCTTTTTGGCCTGTGCCGGATCGTAAGGGTAAGGGTTGACGCCTTCAGCGTTAAAGGCCCAGGAGATCGGGGCGATCGGCTCGATGGCGACTTTGCCGTACCCCTGATAGACCACGTCGATCAGCTTCTGCCGATCCAGACCGTAAATCAGCGCCTGGCGCACGCGCTTATCCTGCAGCGCCGGGCGATGCACGTTGAACTCCACCTGGCTGTAGTCGCTGGAGCCGTAAAGATTAATGTTGGCGAAGCCGAGCATTTTCAGCTGCTCAATATCGTCGGGGCGTGAGGTAAAGGCGTCATAGTCGGTCTCCCCGGTCTGGAACAGCTGGAAGTTGGTCGACGGATTGGTCACGCGGTAGATAAAGCGCGGTGTTGGCGGCGTTCCGCGGTAAAAATGGCTATTGGCATGGAAGCGTATTTCCTGACCGGGAATGTATTTGTCGTACACGTAAGGGCCGTTGCCCAGCGGCTTGCCGTGCAGTGAACGCAGATAGTCGAGATTTCCCCGCTGATATCCTTTGCCGTACCAGGCTTTCGACAGCACCGGCCCGCCAATTTTGGCCAGCGTGGTGGCGCCTGGCTGCGTGGTGGTCACCTGCAGGGTAAGCGGGTCGATGACCTTCAGGCCGCTGACGCTGTCAGCTTTGCCGGCTTTGTAGTCCGCGCCGCCGGCGATATTGGCCAGGGTGATGTCGGTATCGCCATCATATTTGGGGTCGAGCAGGACCGTCAGGGTAAAGGCGACATCTTCCGCCGTCAGCGGTGAACCGTCGCTGAAGGTCAGGCCAGGGCGCAATTTGATGGTATAGACTTTACTGTCCGGGCTGACCGTCCAGCTCTCCGCCAGTCCCGGGACCAGTTTACCCTGACTGTCCCAGTCAATCAGGCGTGAAAAAATGACGTTAGTCACGTTCTCATCCCAGCCGTTGACGAAAAAGTAGGGGTTAAAGATCCCCTGCGGCTCGGAGATCCCGGCCACCACCGTGTCTTTCCGCAGTTTGGCGCTGGCCGGGATCTGGCTGGCGTCGGTGGCCGGGGTGATGCCTTCTTTCAGGATCCCTTCCGCATGGGCAACAGAAGAAAATGCTACCACGCCGCCGAGCAGGGCCACTTTTAGCGCCAGGGCGAAGCGGGTTTTTCGGGTTTTTAATCCTTGTTGTAATCTGGACAAAAGTGCTACCTCATCAAATAATTGCGTGGTTATTTACAATTCATGACGAAAGATAAGAGGCGCACTTCGCCCTGTCTAACACTGAAACGCTATGATTTATAACTAATTATCCTTAGCAAAGGATCGGGAATATAATCCCATTCGATGGCTAAGAAGCAGTGGTTTCCGCTGTCTGATGATGGTGGGTCAGAATGCTGTCTGCGACCCAGCCATCCTGCGCCAGCGCGCTGGCGACCAGCGGCCCGCTCAGCCGGACCTGCAGCTGGCCGATCACCCGGCCCTGAATGCGCTCGCAGTTGCTGTACAGCAGTCGGGCGTCGCCTCCCAGCAGGCTGGCGATATGCTGCAGATTGGGTTCGCGACCGCTGCTGCCGTCAAAACGTAAGGTCACGATCTGCTCGCCGTCGCGCAGCGCTGGCCCGGCCTCCGGGCGATCGGGGTGCTGCAGGCCGAGCATGGCGCGCGTCACCGGGTGCTGCGGGTTGCCAAACACGCGCCAGACATCGCCCTGTTCGACAATGCGCCCGCCCTCAAGCACGCTGACCCGATCGCAGAGGGTGCGAATGACCTCCATTTCGTGGGTGATCAGCACGATTGTCAGGCCCAGGCGCTGGTTAATCTCCTTGAGCAGGGTTAGCACCGACAGGGTGTTTTCCGGATCCAGCGCCGAGGTTGCCTCATCGCACAGCAGAATTTCCGGCTGAGTGACCAGCGCCCGGGCGATGCCGGTCCGCTGTTTCTGGCCACCGGAGAGGCGGGCCGGGTAGCTGTCGCGCAGCGCGCTGAGGCCCACCAGCTCAAGCATCTCGCTGACCCGACGCTGGCGTTCGCCGGCCGGGACGCCAGCCATCTTCAGCGGCAAGGCGATGTTCTGCGCCACGGTTTTGGTGGCCATCAGGTTAAAGTGCTGAAAAATCATCGCCACCCGCCGACGCAGATCGCGCAGCTGGCGCGTGGAGTAGCGCACGGTTGACTCGCCGTGGATGAACATCTCGCCGCTGTCGGCATTTTCCAGACGATTAAACAGGCGCAGCAGGGTGGATTTTCCGGCGCCGCTGCGGCCGATGATGCCGAAAATTTCGCCCTGACGGATGGTCAGGTCAATGTCCTGTAGCGCCTGCACGCCGTTAGGATAGGCTTTGCTGATACCAGCAAACTCAATGTGGGTCGGTGGGGCGGGGATATGCGTCACGATGATGCGCTCCGTTAGCCCGGGCAGCGGCTGACGCCGCTGCCCGCGGTGATTAGAATCCAGGTAAAATTTTGCCCTGATAACGCGTCAGAATGAACTGGCGAACTGCGTCCGAATGCAGCGCTTGCGCCAGCTTCTGAATGCCCGGGTCCTGAATATTGTCCGGGCGCGCCACCAGATATTCGACGTACAGATCGCTGCCTTTTTCCACCAGCAACGCTTTATCGGTGTCGATACCGGCCTCCAGCGCATAGTTGGCAAAGATAAAGGCCAGGTCGACCTGCTTCACCGCGCGCGCCAGCATGGCGCCCTCCAGTTCGCGGATCTTAAAGTGATGCGGGTTGCTGGTAATGTCCTTGGTTGCCGATTGCGGGTTGTGCGGATCCTTGAGGGTAATCAGCCCGGCGTTGCTTAACATCACCAGCGCGCGGCCGGTGTTCACCGGATCGTTAGGGATGGCGATCGTGGCGCCGTCAGGCACCGCGGCGAGGGTCGTGTATTTGCTGGAGTAGGCGCCGAAGGGCTCGATATGCACTCCCACCACCGGTACAAGGTTGGTGTGGCGGGTCTGGTTGTAGTTATCGAGGAATGGCCGGTACTGGTAGTAGTTGGCGTCGAGGTGTTTCTCCGCCAGCTGCTGGTTAGGCTGAATAAAATCGTTAAACACCTTGACCTGTAAATCGACGCCTTCCTTTGCCAGCACCGGCTTCACAAATTCAAGGATTTCCGCATGCGGCACCGGCGTGGCGCCGACGATCAGCGTCTCGTTAGCCAGCGCTGCGGTGGAGAAGAGGGCCAGCAGTCCGGCGGCAATAATGGATTTTTTCATGATAAGGGTTTCCTGAGCAGAGAAGGGTAAGTTATTTGCGGCTGACGTAGCGCACCAGGCGGTCGCCGCTCATTTGCAGAAGCTGTACCAGCGCAATCAGCATCAGGACGGTGACCACCATCACGTCAGTCTGAAAGCGCTGATAACCAAAACGAATGGCCAGATCGCCCAGCCCGCCGCCGCCGATCACCCCCGCCATCGAGGTGTAGTCGACCAGCAAAATGGCCGTCACGGTCACGGCGGCGATCAGCCCGGCCCGCGACTCCGGCAGCAGCGTGTGCCAGATAAGCTGCCAGGTGCTGCCGCCCATCGACCAGCTGGCCTCCACCAGGCCGTGCTCCACTTCGCGCAGGGCGGTTTCCACCAGCCGGGCGAAGAACGGGGCGCAGCCGGCGACCAGCGGCGGAATGGTTCCTTCCACCCCCAGCGAGGTGCCGGTCAGCAACGTGGTCACCGGGATCATCACGATGAGCAAAATGATGAACGGCAGGGATCGCAGTACGTTGACGCACAATGACAGCAGGCGGTAAAGGCGCGGGGCGTACAGCAAACGCGGCTCACCGGTGAGATAGAGCACAATCCCCAGCGGAAGCCCCAGCAGTACGGTCCATCCCAGCGACCAGGCCAGCATGGTAAGGGTATCGAGGGCGGCCTGGGCCACATCGTTCCAGTCGATTTCCGCGAAAAACGCCAGCAGACTCGTCATATCAGTTCCAGTCATGTCGTTGCGGGCGAATGCCGTTCAGCACCCAGTTGCCAAGCAACTGATACTTCCAGCGAACCGGGTCGTGCAGGGTGTGCACCCGGGCATTGCGCCAGTGGCGGTCTAGATTGAGCGACTCACCGGTGGCGCGAGTACCCCCCAGCTCGAACAGGCGGCTGGCGGCCTCCAGCGCCACTTCGGTGGTCCAGATTTTGGCGCGGGCGACGGCCAGCGACGCCTCGGCGACATGCTCCTCGCTGAGGTCATTTTTATAGCGGTCGAGCACCCGTCCCGCCCGCTCCAGCAGCGCGTCGGCTGCGGCAAGGCGGCTGTCCAGTTGACCGATATGGTAGATAGTCAGCGGATCGTCGCTCGCCTGCGCCACACCGGCGTCGATCCACGGCCGGGCGCTGTGGCGTACGAACGCCACGGTATCGTCCAGCGCCGCGCGGGCGATCCCGGCGTCTATCGCCGCGGTGGTCAGCTGGGCGAACGGGCCGGCAAGGGTCGGGCTGGCGTAGGACTTCCAGGTTGGGAAAAGGTGGAAAGGATTAACCGGAAGATTATCGGCCAGCACGGTGCCGCTGGCGGTGGTGCGCTGACCGAGGCACGCCCAGTCGTTGACCACCGTCAGCCCCGGGCTGTTCTGGGGGACGAAAGCGAGCTGGGCGCGGTCGTCGGCGTCCAGCGCCAGAATGCCAATCCAGTGGGCGTACAGCGAGCCGGTGCAGTAGCCTTTACGGCCATTGATCCGCAGACCGTCTGCGCCTTCCTCGATACGGGTACGAATATCAAGGACCGTTTTCCCCCCGGTTTCCGACAGGGCATTGGCGAAGCGATAGCCCTGTAATACCTGGGCGAAAAAGAACGCCTGCTGGTCGTCGCTACCCTGCAGACGAATATCCTCCAGCAGGCAGTAGTGGTTCTGGGGTATCTGGCCTAACGACGGATCCGCTGCAGAGAGAATGGCGATAACCTGCGCGAGGGTCGCGGCCGAGACCTCGGCGCCGCCAAAGCGGCGCGGCACCGTGATGCCCCACAGTCCGCTGTTGGAATAGGTGTTGACGATCTCCGCCGGGACAATGCCCGTCCGGTCGCGCTCGGCGGCGCCGGGTTTGAGCACGGCGGCGATCTCATGGGCGATGGCGAGGGCTTCCGCATCGCTGGCAATAATATGCGCCTGTGGCGTGGACTGGGTGTAAGGCTGTGCGGGTGAACTGGCTGACATCATCTTCTCTCTTATTCAGTGAATAGCTTATGCAAAAATTAGATAAATAAATAATTCATAATGCCTGTGGGTTATATGTGTGGGTAAGCAAAACACGTGCCAGCGAGAGAGGAAGGCGCAGTCGTGACAGGAAGCGGGTTGGCTATGTCAGCTGATGGAGCGGACTGCTGCAAATGCAGCGCCGTTTTGCGCCGGCTGTTGCAAAGGCAACAGGAGAGGAAAGCGACCGCCGGACCGAAGGAAGGCTGTCAGGCGGTGAGCGTGGCGAGGGCCTCAGCGTTTCTTTGCCGCAGGGGCGAGCAGTGAGGGTGCGGTCTCGGTTAACGGTTGCCAGAGCCGCTCGGGGTCGCTAAATCCCTCTTCCACGAGAGCAAAAAAGCGGCTGGCGTGGAGACCGTCGACGAAGGCATGGTTAAACCGCCCGGCCACCGGGATCACGCCGTTCTGTAGTTTCCCCCAGGTAAGCGCGGGCACCGCCGCGCCTACGGCATATTCCGCATGGGTCATCGAGGTGAAGTGGAGCCACGGCAGACAACTGGCGCAGATAAAATGCTCGCCATCGACGATGAGCGGCGCCGGCGTTGTCTCTCTTGCCGCGACGATCTTCGGCGTTGCCGCATCGCTGAAGGTGGTGAACTCGGGGGCGTTGTCGCACCATACCTGGCGGAATCCTTCCTCGACGGTCATCACCGGCGTCATTACCGCCAGGCTGTCATATTCAATCACCTCATCATTGCGCACGCGCTGCCGTAGCTGCGGTACTCCGTTTGCCGCGCGCAGTAGCGCATAGAGCGCGAGCTGAAAAAACGAGACCCGACGGTCCTTCGCACATTCGTACAGGCGCTGCGCCGCTATCGGGACACAGAGGTTAAAGCTGGGGTTGGCAAATTGTCGGTAAAAGGTGAAATGGTCCCGGCGGGGCCAGGTCGCGGTGTCGATAATTCGGTAATGTGCCATGAATACCTCCTGAATACTGGCGGTCTGCTGACTATGCGACGATTTCAATCAGGTTGCCATCGGGATCGGCGATCACCGCCTCATAATAGCCGTCGCCGGTGGTACGCGGCGGCGAAACCAGTATCCCCGCATCCTCGGCGCGTTGGGCGAGGGCATCGACCTGTTCCGCCCCGCCTACCGAGAGGGCCAGATGCGCCCAGCCGGTATGGTTATTATCCGCGCTGGCCGGCTGCAGGCCAGGCTTGGTCATCAGCTCGATCACCACCTCGTCGTCGATGGTGACAAAATAGGAGGCAAAGCCGGGGTTGGTCTGGCTGAGGTATTTTTCATTGATGCTGGCGGCAAAGAACTCCACCCAGAAGCGGGCCTGGACGTCGAGCTGTTGGGTCCACAGGGCGAAATGGGCAATTTTCATGGTAAACCTCCGGGCAGGAACATTGACAATCAAAGCAGCGCAGACGATCATGCTTGCTGTTGCTCGTTTTTGATAATTTAAGGAGTTATCGTGCTCGATTATGCTGCTTTTCCCCAACAGCGACAAGCGTTGATTTGCCAGATCCTGCAGGAAAATGGCAGAGTGGTGTGCGCGGAGCTGGCGGCGCGGCTTCAGGTGTCGGAGCACACCATCCGCCGCGATCTGCATGAGCTCAGTCGCGAGGGGTTCTGTAAAAAGGTGTATGGCGGGGCGGTGCTGAGCCTGCCGGAGGCCGGGGACTACAGTGAACGGAAAGATAAAAATCGAGCAACAAAACTCAGGATCGCGCAACAGTGTGCCAGGCTGGTGAAGCCCGGCGGCACGATTTTCGTCGATACCGGGACCACCAATCTGGTGATGGCCGAGGCGCTACCCGCTGAGCTGGCGCTGACGGTGGTAACGAACTCCCCGGAGATCGCCGCGGTACTGGTGAAAAAACCGTTGTATGACGTGGTGATCCTCGGCGGCCAGGTGCAGCGGGCGAGCGGCGGCTGCGTCGGCGCCGCGGCGGTGGCTCAGGTGCAGGGCATGTTATTCGACCAGGGTTTTATCGGCGGCTGCGCCATGGCGCCAGAGTCGGGCCTGACCGGTTTTGACTACGCCGACTGCGAGTTCAAGAAAGCGGTGATTAAGCAGTGCAGCGAAATTATCGTCGGCCTGACCTCGGATAAAATTCCGGCAGTGGCACGGTTTGTGGTGGCCGCGAGCAGCGATATCGATGTGCTGGTGGTGGAAGAGAACATCAGTCGCGAATATCGCGTTGCCTTTCAGCAGCACGATATTCGCATCCATACCGTGTAACCCGTTAGCGGGTGAGGGAGGTGGCGATAAGCCGCAGGCCCAGCGCCCCCAGCACCGTCGCGGTGGCGATGTCGATCCGCCGCTTCAGCCGCAGGTAGACGCGCCGCGGTCGATCGGCAGACAGCACCAGCGCCACCAGCGAATACCAGCTGACGTCAATCAGAAAGCTCATCAGCGGCACGATGTAGTAAAACGCGATGGGGATCTGCGCTGGCAGCAGAGCGGTAAAAATTGAGGCGAACACCAGCGCGGTTTTGGGATTGCTCAGCTGGGTATACAACCCATCGCGGAAGGTCTTCAGCAGCGAATGGTTGCCAGCCATGCCGCTGGCGGAAAAGTCCATCGGCTGCGCCGACCCGCGGAAAATTTTATAACCAAGCCACAGCAGATAGATCCCGCCCGCCACCTTCAGCCCAATAAACAGCTCCGGCACCGCGGTGAGCACCTTCTGCAGGCCCAGCATTGCCATAATGGAAAAAATGGCGGCGCCGGCGCCAGTACCGAGGGCGGTCACCAGACCGTGCACGCGTGAGCGAGCGACGGCATTGCGCGCGACAAAGATAAAGCTTGGGCCGGGACTGATCACGCCCATGATCAGCACCGCGGCAATGGCCATCAGGCTGGATAAGAACATAGCGACTCCTGTGATGTCCGCCGCCGGCAGGCGGTCGGTAACCTGTGAACGGTTGGGGTAGACAGAGTAGCAAACTGGTTCAGGAAATCACGTCAAAAAGGTGTGGATAAGGCAGGGCGGCGCGGGCGGTGGCGGCGCGCGTTTTCTGCGCAACTGTTTGAATAACGATTCCCATTCTTGTCATCAATGGTAAACTGAATAACTGTGATCTTTGTCATACCGTAATAACTACAGAGAAGAGACACTGCTATGCAACATATCATTGAGGGCTTCCTCAACTTCCAGAAAGAGATCTTCCCCCAGCGTAAAGAGCTCTTCCGTAGCCTGGCCTCCAGCCAGAATCCCAAAGCGCTTTTCATCTCCTGTTCAGACAGCCGTCTGGTGCCTGAACTGGTAACCCAGCAGGAGCCGGGACAGCTCTTTGTCATTCGTAACGCCGGGAATATCGTGCCGTCTTTCGGGCCGGAGCCAGGTGGCGTTTCTGCTACCATCGAATATGCCGTCGTTGCGCTGGGCGTGACGGATATCGTGATCTGCGGCCACTCCAACTGCGGCGCGATGAAAGCGATCGCCACTTGCCAGTGCCTTGAGCCGATGCCGGCGGTGTCCCACTGGCTGCGCTATGCTGATGCCGCGAAAGCAGTGGTGGAAAAGAAAACCTGGGCCAGCGAAACCGATAAGGTCAACGGCATGGTGCAGGAAAACGTCATCGCTCAGTTGAACAACATCAAAACCCATCCGTCGGTGGCGGTCGGTCTGCGCGACCATACCCTGCGCCTGCACGGCTGGTTCTACGACATTGAAAGCGGCGACATTCAGGCGCTGGATAAAAACACGAAATCCTTTGTTTCGCTGTCGGAAAATCCGGACGTCTTCTTCGAATAAAGCCGTTCTCAGGGCACGGAGGCCCTGTTCATCCCCTCACCACTCCACGCAAATTTTGCCAAAATGGGCGCCGCTTTGCAGATAGCGAAAGGCATCCGGTAAGGCTGTAAAATCAAACACTTTATCGATAACCGGCCGCGACGCCTGCAGGTTCAGGGCGTTGACGTAGTCCTGTTGTTGCCGTCTATTACCTACCACCAGCCCCTGCAGTCGGGCCTGTTTACTCATCAGCAGATGGGTGGGGACATGGCCCTCGAAGCCGGTCAGGACGCCGATCAGGGCGATGTGTCCGCCAACACTGACCGCCTCGAACGACTGCCCCAGGGTGCCCGGACCGCCCAGCTCCAGAATGAGATCGGCCCCGCGATGGCCGGTGATATCCTGCACCGCGGCGCCCCATGCCGGGGTGGTGCGGTAATTGATGAGATGATCGGCCCCCAGGGCGCGAGCGCGGGCGAGTTTTTCATCTGACGACGAGGTGACGATCACCTGCGCGCCCATACTTTTCGCCAGCTGCAGGGCGGTTATCGACACGCCGCCGGTACCAAGCGTCAGCACCGTATCGCCTGCTTTTAACCGTCCTTCGACGACCAGCGCACGCCAGGCGGTAAGACCGGAGGTGGTGATGGTTGCCGCCTCCCTGAAACTCCACCCCTCAGGCGCATGGGTAAAATGGCTGGCCGGCCTGACGACATACTGGCAGGCGAACCCCTCCGCGCCATCGCCCGGGGTCTGACTGAAGTCGCTCACCAGCGGACCGGGGCGGCCATCCAGCCACTGCGGGAAAAAGCCAGCTACCACCCGGTCACCCGGCTGAAATTCGTTCACTCCGGCGCCAACCGCTTCCACCACGCCGGCGCCATCCGCCATCAGGATCCGCCGATCGGCGGTGGGAATTACCCCCGTTGCGACCAGCAAATCATGGTAGTTCAGCGAGGTGGCGTGCAGCGCCACCCGGATCTCTCCTGCAGCGGGCGCCCCGGGGTCAGCAAGATCGACAAGCTGCAGGTTCTCAAGCGAACCGGGTTTTTTTACTGTCCAGGCTTTCATCATCAGGCTCTCTTTTCTGGAGGATACAGTCAGTATTGGTCGGGAATGGAGCGAGCGCCACAGCATGCCTGTCGGCAAAACGCTGAAAAGGGAAAGGCGGAAAAAAATACAGCGCCGTTAAAAACGGCGCTGTATTTATCGCTAACGGCTAAAAGGCTTATTTGCTCAGTTCAGCCGTCATGTGGACGCGATTATTAAACTGGGCGCTGGTGATTTTATAGGATGCACCCTGTTCCGCGGCCTGGGCGGCGATTTTTGCTTCAGCCCGGTCCAGGGTCGAGGCGGTAGCGCTGACGCTCTGGGCGAAGCTGACAGAAGAGAACAGAGACAGTGCCGCAACTGCAACGAAAGTTTTGATGGATTTCATGGTCGTATTCCTTAATCTGGTGTCTGATAAAGGGCTTTTCGCCCTGATGTGGTAAAGAATACGCTTGAATGTTGCAGGCTAAAATCAAAACAATTTGCGAATCTTGTTCAAATAATATGAATGTTTTCCGCCGTGTGCAACGCGGCCTGCCGCTGTCGGGCAGGCTTTGCCCATGGCGTATAACTGGCAAGGTCGGGTGAGAGCGGGTTAAACGTTGGCCCGGAGATCATAAAATGATGAAAATGAGCATGGCTGACCAGGTGAAAATTAACCTTAATCCGTTCCAGTCCGTTATAGACTCGCTTGCGATTGATCCCCAACGTGGCCGCCAGTTGATTCACCGACTGTCCTTTCATGGTGGCGGCGATTATCCGCCTTTCCAGAAGGTTGAGGGGCGCTCGCTGACGGGAAGAGGTACTCTGACGCTGATGACGCGGCACCAGAGGCCAGCGACGATCGGCCAGCCTGCGCAAAAGGCGGCCAACCTCCGGAACGCTTTCCCGCTGGCTAACCCACAGGAGGGTATCCGCGAAAAAGGCGCGTCCGCGCCTCACGTTGCCGGCCGAGGTAAAGCCGACCACCAGACTCTGATAACGCAGTGCTAGTTCAGCGGCGGCCTGATAATCGTGAAAGTTTTCCAGCGATAAAATAATCACATCCAGCCCAGCCGGATCGGGAAAATGGCTAAGTGGCAGCGAATGAATAATGTTCAGCCCGGGCAGGGTCTCCTGAATATCTCTGAAACACTGGGCGAGGCCGATATTAAAAAAAAGATTATTGCTGTGAATTAAAATATTCAACGGATAAACCCTGTTACAAGCGATGTAAACGGCGCGGAGAGGGGATTAGCTGCGTACCAGAAGTTTATTCATATCAGCAGGCGAGGCATTAATATAATTCATCATGCCCGGTGGTTTGAATGAGTAAATTTCGGCTACGACAGCATTGTTAATATAATACCCGGCGCACTTGACCCGAATAATTAATGCGCTTTCAACGCCAGCCTGGCTAAGACGGGATTTTAACGTCTGAATAACCTGCCATAATCGCTGCGCAGACGGGCGAAGGTTATTTTTTTCCCAGACGTTAATCATCAACTCTTCATCGCTGACCACCCGTTCTCTGCCATGCGCCAACAGATATTCCAGTAAACAGGCCATGGTACTGCGTAGCTGAACTTGCGTTCGCGTCCCTCGCAGCGCGATAATTTCCCGATGATGCAGGCAGTAGAAAATATTATCTGCTAACTTATAGCCAAGCAGTTTATAGCCCTTAGTCATCCACCACTCCCTGACAAATCCAGTTATTGCCGGTGCAGAGTACCTGCCTACTGCTGACTGACCAAGTGAATTTTATTTGTTAGAATAATCAAAACAAATAACCATGTTTGTATACATAAGTAGAATAAAAATCTGATAAATGATTATTGCTCTGCAGGATTGTATGGTATAGGAAAAGTCTTAAACAAACGTCAGCCGCTGGTAAGCGGTTGAATATATAGGTGTCAGGAAAAACTAAATGCACTTATATTGATCTAGATCAATTTTGCTCATTTCAGGAGGCTTTCACCATTTACATAGTAAAACAAAGATTGAAATAACTTCCGTTACGCGATGATAAGCTGATTCTGAACTTATGGAACTACCCAGGGAATTGTTCATTACTTTTCAGGAGCGTTTTTATGGTCATTGCAACTCGTAAGCCTCTGTGTAACAAACGCTGGTCGGCCAGCCCGGCCTCCCAGGATCTTCAGTTGACTCAGCTACGCCACCCGTGGGTCGCCACCAAAGCCAGCTGCAAAAGCAAAAAAGCCTGGAAAAGCCGCAGTTAGCGGCCTGCCCAACCCCCTGACATAAAGCCCTGCTTGTCCCTGCGGACAAGCAGGGCTTACCTCTGCGACCTTTACACCGACTGCAACAGATAACCATAAGGCGTCTCCACCACCCTGGCAAAGCCGGGCAGACCAAGATGCATGCCGGCGATCAGCCATTGTTCGCTGGCGGCCTGGCGCAGCAGACATTCCCGGGTTTGTCGGGCCTGTTCAGGATCGACGTCGAAGGCGACCGACACCGACGTCCGGGTGGTCTGAATGGTCGGGAAATGGACAATATCCCCCCAGATGAGCAGCGAGGTATCGCCCGTCTCGAGACGATACCCGGTATGGCCGGGCGTATGGCCGGGCAGAGGGCACGGGTGGATCCCGGCGACCGTCTCCTCACCATCAACTTCGCGAATTTGCGCCGCGCAGATTGCCAGTACGCGGTGGACGAGCAGCACGTTGCGCCGGCCGCGATCGCTGGCGTTGTCCAGTGTGGATGCCGCCAGCCAGTAAGCGCGTTCCCGCGAAGGCAGGAACACCGTGGCGTTGGGATACGCCGGGGCGCCGGTTGCCGTCAGCAACCCGCCGATGTGATCCGGGTGCGCGTGGGTGAGGAGGATGGTGTCAATCTCCTCAGGGCGTACGCCGAGCAGCGCCAGAGTGGCGATAAGCGCACCGCCGACGCCATTGACTCCCCCGGTGCCGGTATCCACCAGTACGGTGTGCCCGCGTCCGCGGATAAGATAGGCGCCGATCGCAATGGCCTCCGGTGAGGCTAACCCGGCGTTCCGCTGCAGGCGCTCCGCCTCCTCAGGCGTGATACCCGAGAGTAAGGACAGTGGCGCCGACATCTGACCATCACTGACGGCGGTCACCGTCAGATCGCCTGCGGTCAACGTATAAAAGGGAGCTGGTGTCATGGCGACCTCACGCGCGTTGCGCCGGGTTACGTAACCGGGCGGTGATGGGTTGATAGATAAAGACGGCGGCAGCCGTGGCCAGGTGATGCAGGTCGTCACGCGGGACGATGGCGGCATACCGGGTTTGTTGCGTCGCCAGGCCGCCAGGCAGCAGGACGATTGCCGGGGAGATGGATAGCGTCTGAGGCGTATCGCTCAGCAGGAACACCTCATCAGACCGGACCTCCCGTACGCCGCTATCTGCAACATAGAGGTGGCGGTGCCAGTCGGTGATCGCCGATTGCCAGCGGGCAAAATGGCCGCCACCGTTGCGGCGGTAGGCGTCGCTGTCGATGACGGTAGCATCGTGGATATCGTGCAGCGCCAGGTAGCGGGGGCACTCCTCGCTGAGGGCGCGGAAGCGCTGAGAGGCGTAAAAACCGGGCACAGAGACCAGCGCCGGCAGTTTTTCCTGATTGTAAAAGGTATTCCACGCTGTTTCGCTTTGGGGATCGGTGTAGGCGCATTCGACGACATAGAGCATAGTGACCTCGCTGGACAGATGATTGAGCGCGCAAAGCGCTTTAGTGACTTTTCATCATCCTATCGGCTAAAAATGGCGCTGAAAAACGATGTTAATTCAATAGTCAGTGATATTCTGTCACTGACTTTCAGTGAGCCTGCACAAGGAGCATTGGCTATGCGTCGTAAAATCCCCAGCAGCGCTGCGCTACTGGCTTTTGAGGCCGCTGCCCGTCACGGCAACTTTGCCCGCGCGGCGGCGGAACTCGCGTTAACGGAAGGGGCCATCAGCCGGCAGATTGCCCGTCTGGAAGCGCTCCTCGACAGTAAACTCTTCGACAGGACGGGGAGCCGGGTGCGGCTCAATCCGGCTGGCGCCCGCTATGCCCGCCAGGTCCGCGAGATCCTCGCCCGTCTGGAGCGGGATACCCACGATGTCAGCGGGATGCCCTCCGATGGACATAGTCTGGAGATCGCCGTGCTCCCCACCTTTGCCAGCCGCTGGTTAATCCCCCGGCTTGGACGCTTTGCAGCGCAGCATCCGCATATCGTGGTCAATATTGCCGCCCGCAGCGATCCCTTCATCCTCCCGGGCAGCGGTTTTGATGCCGCCATCCATTTTGATCACCCGGCGTGGACTGGCATGGATGTGACCTTTTTGTTCGAGGAGTATCTGCTGCCGGTCTGTCATGCGGCGTTGCTGACGAATGACGATCTCCCCGGGCAACTGAACCGATTGCCGCGCATTCACCGGCGGCAGAACCCTGACGCCTGGCTGCTCTATGCCCGGGAATGCGGGTTGGCGCTGGATAATCCGGCGCAGGGGCCGCGCTACGATCTGCATGAGATGGCCATCGCCGCGGTACTGAGCCAGCAGGGGGTGGCGCTGGTGCCGAAGATGTATGTGGAAAGCGAGCTGCGCGCCGGGACGCTGGTCGCTCCGTGGCCGGGCTCCCCGACGCTGGCCAAGCGCTTTTGTCTGATCAAACCCGGTGGCGGGGAGGGAGAGCTGGCGCTGCAGGTGTTTGAGCGCTGGCTGCAGACGGAGATTGCAGCCGGTTAAGTCAGGGCTGGCCCGGGGGGAGGCTGCGTCGCCCGCTGGCGGGCATATTTCCCCGGCGATATCCCGGTATAGCGGGTAAAGGCTACGCTGAACGCGCTGGCCGAGCCATAGCCGATGCGCTCGGCGATATCCGCAATGCTGATGCCCGTCTCGCTCAGCCACTGCATGGCCAGGGTCATTCGCCAGCCTAACAGATAGCCCATCGGGGTCATCCCGGTCAGGTCGGTAAAGCGTTCAAATAACGTCGAGCGAGACAGCGCACAGTCGGCGGCCAGGGCGTTGACCGTCCAGCGTCTGGCGGGGGCCTGATGCAGCAGGCGGATTGCCTGGGCGACCCGCGGGTCGCTCAGCCCGCGCATCAGACCGGGGGTGGCGAGCGTGCCGGAGGAACGGATGGCCTCGATAAAAAGTAGCTCAACCATCCGCGCCAGAACGAAAGATTTGCCCGCGCGATCCGCCTGCGCTTCCTCTTTCAGCAGCCCGACAAAGGTGGCCAGCCGCGGTTGATTGCGGACCACCACAAAGGCTGGCAACAGCGAGGCCAGCAGGCTGGCGTTCGTTGAACCGGAAGCGCAGTGGCCAATCAGCGCCTGCATCTGCGCAGGCTTGTCGAGGGCTCCAAGCCGAAAGTGTCCCTCCGCCAGTTGCACCGGGATGGTCTCCAGCGCCGGTGAAGGGGGCGGGGTCAGGCTGGTTAGCGCGAAGCGGTACGCCGCCGGGATCAGAATAAAATCCCCGGCGCGCAGGATCTGCGGCTCATGCTGGTCTATTTCCAGCCGACAGCCGCCTTCCAGCACGACGCCATAAAATGACAACCCCTGGTCCGAGCGTATCACTCGCCAGTCTCCCGCCCCCTCAACGGTTTTGGTCAGCACCGCTCTGAGATTTAGCATGGCAATAACCTCCGCCAACGGATCGCTCATTTCCGGACTCCTGCTAAAGAATGATGGATTATTGACCCTATATCGTCCGACACGGCCTGTCTATGATCAAAAGGAAGAAGCCATTCGGAGACAGAGATATGCAAACGATAATGATCACCGGCTGTTCATCGGGTTTTGGCCTGGAGACGGCGCGTTATTTTCTCGAGCAAGGCTGGAAGGTTATTGCCACGATGCGCGCTCCGCAGGAAGGTGTGTTGCCCGCCAGCGACCGTCTGCGGCTGGTGCGTCTTGACGTCACTTCGGCGCAGAGTATCGCCGAGGCCATTGCCGAAGCCGGAGAGATTGATGTGCTGGTTAACAACGCCGGGGTGGGGATGCGTAATGCCCTGGAGGGCGCGTCGCGCGAGGCGATAGCAGACCTGTTTGCCACCAATACCCTGGGAACGATTGCCATGACCCAGGCGGTGATCCCCCGGTTCAGAGCGCGCCGAAGCGGGACCATCGTTAATATTACCTCGGCGGTCACCCTGCAACCGATGCCCCTGCTGGCGGTATACACCGCGAGTAAGGCGGCGGTGAATGCCTTCACGGAGTCGCTGGCGCTGGAGCTCCGTGCTTTTAATATTCGCGTCGGGCTAATCCTGCCGGGACGCGCCCCGCAGACCCGCTTCGGGGAAAACGCTCGTCGAACGATGGGCCAGCTCCCGGAGAGCTATGCGGCGCTCGGCCAGCAGATCCTCGACAGCATCCAGGATAACGCCAGCGTGACGCAGGCTGTCGATGTGGCTCAGGCCGTCTGGCGGATGGTGAACGATCCTGATGCCCCTTCGCGGCTGCCGGCAGGGGAAGATGCCCTGGCGATGGCGCAGGCCAGTCTTCGCCGTGTCTGAAGACAATATGCGGGTTTTGTCTGTCAGACGGTAGGTGCGCAAGCTGCCGCTGCGCTTTATGGCCGGGGAATATTATCCCTGTCAGTATCGACTGGATAATATTAGCGGGTTATACGAAATAACGATCAGGCGGCGCTTACTGATGTAAATCAGGATACCAATGTCTTTCATGGCGCGTTTTCGCCGCCTATTCTGGATATGTGCGAACCGCCCGCCATATTACGACATCATCAATGGCTCAGGTCTTTTATATGTAATTTCTCAATGTGATTCGGGCGTTAATCTTAAAAAGTTAGTCTGGCCCGGTCGGGGCTGGACTTTCTTTATTCTACTATGGCAGGGTTTCATCCCTGCTGTACCGCGCGCTCGCTTTTTTACGCCAGGGAATAGTTTTCAGTATGGAATATTTCTTTGGTGGATTATGAAGATAAAACGAACATTACTCATCATACTTTCCCGTGTTATCAGGGGAGCAGGTATGGGATTAGGTACTTCGGGTATCGCGCTGGCTGGCTGGTTCTTTTTTTCTCAGTGAATGAATATAAATTTCTCTGGGGTTTACTTTCAGTTGTGGAATTCCTGGTGGGGTATCTGATATATCGATTTGCATATGCATATATTTATGATGAATGGAATAATTATCATTAAAAATTAAACGGCGTGGTCTGTTGATGGATTTTTGATGCTCATGACTGTGGAGTAAAAATATGAGTGTGATGGATACCCTTCCAAATACTTGAAGTGTCGTTTTGCCAGCGTTAATTTTGTCTGAATCTGAAGGACGAGACCCAGTGCAATTTGTGAACGGGCTTCATGACGTAAAATTCGGGCCACACTGAGTGAAATTTCAGGTTAGAGGCCGAAACTCATGCTGCATTGTTTTCCGTTATGATAGTAGTGAAAGTGCCATTTTTGCTTCCTGATTTGCTGACAGACAGGGAGTGGCCATCCATAACGGTCAGCGAGTCATTTGGGGGAGTAGCCGCCATTACGAATGGCCGTGTCGGTTAATGGCATAGTCGTCACCTTAGTTTTGTCTGCAGTATTCTGTAACGTCAGTGCCCGGAGTTTTAAAGCCTGAAATGTTTTCCGCCGGGAAAAAATGCCTTGTTGCAATGACACATTCCCCACCGTTTGTGGCTTAAAGCGCCATTTCGATGTGCTCAAAAATGTACTTAAAAGGGTTGGCTTCCCCTGCACGAGTGTGGAATATGCAAGGAAAAATCTTTGCCAATACACAACATTTTAAGTCAGCAATACCATCGGGGGGCAGGTGATAAAACACAGAAATTACAGAAGGATAACTGATTGGTGCGTCTGAATGGACTCGAACCATCGACCCCCACCATGTCAAGGTGGTGCTCTAACCAACTGAGCTACAGACGCATTATGGTGCGTTTAATTGGACTCGAACCAACGACCCCCACCATGTCAAGGTGGTGCTCTAACCAACTGAGCTATAAACGCATTATGGTGCGTTCGATTGGACTCGAACCAACGACCCCCACCATGTCAAGGTGGTGCTCTAACCAACTGAGCTACGAACGCAATGTTGTGGTGACAACGGGGACGCATATTAGCGGCAGGGAGAGGATGTGGCAAGAGGTAAACGTCACTTTTCTTGCACATTGCATGCGATTGCGGAACTTTTACCCATTCCGGATATATTTTACTGAACCACAAGGATATTTCTTCGCCAGCGAGCGTCATGACTCGCTTTTTTCTGCCCGTCTAACTCTGCGCGGTAGGGTTGCCGTTGTGTTAAATTATCGGCCACCAGAAGAGAAGGAGTCATAACGAAGATGAAATCGATTGGTATTTTTTGCGGTTCTTCAGCTGGCGAACATCCGCTGTATCTCGACACCGCCCGTCTGGTCGGACGTACGCTGGCGCAGCAGGGGCTGGCGCTTGTCTATGGCGGCGGCAAAGTCGGTCTGATGGGGGCGGTCGCCGATGCGGCGCTGGAGGCCGGTGGCGTGGTGATCGGCGTGATGCCGCGCGGCCTGGTGGAACGGGAAATTGCCCACCGCGGCTTGACGGAGCTGCATGTGGTCGAGGATATGCACGAGCGGAAAACCAAAATGGCGGCGCTGGCGGATGGCTTTATTGCCCTGCCGGGCGGGGCGGGGACGCTCGAAGAGATTTTCGAACAATGGACCTGGGCGCAACTGGGGATCCATGAGAAACCGTGCGCGTTCCTGAATATCAAGGGTTATTACGATCCGCTTCAGGCGATGGTCGACAACATGGTACGGGAAGGATTTATGCACCCGCGCTACGCGGAGATGCTGCCGTTTGCTACCTCGGCAGACGAGATTATCGCCGGTTTTCGCGACTATACGCCGCCGGCCCGTAAATGGGTTCAGCAGCCCGCTATTTAAATATCAAGCGCAGGGTAAACAGCGCGCAGACGATGAGCAGTAACAGCAGCAATTCGAAGCGATAGCGTTGCAGCATGATGTCCTCCTGAAAAAAAACCGGCGCTGTTCTGCGCCGGTTTATCACCTTAACGCCCTGACCATTATGCCGCAGGTTTAACCGCCGGTTTAGCTGCGTGGTGTGCCGCTTTATGATGTTTCTTTGCAGCCTGCGCTTTCTGCGCGACTGCCGGTTTCGCAGCAGCTTTGTGGTGTTTCTTCGCAGCCTGCGCTTTCTGCGCGACTGCCGGTTTCGCAGCGGCTTTATGGTGTTTCTTCGCCGCCTGCGCTTTCTGCGCGACTGCCGGTTTCGCAGCGGCTTTATGGTGTTTCTTCGCCGCCTGGGCTTTTTGCTCAGCAGCCGGTTTTGCAGCGGCTTTGTGGTGTTTCTTCGCCGCCTGGGCTTTCTGCTCGGCTGCCGGTTTCGCGGCCGCTTTGTGATGTTTCTTATGGTGAACGGTGGTATGGCTGGCAGCTGCGGCCGGGGTGGCGCTTGCGGCATCGGCAGCGAAAGCAACTGATGACAGACCCATAGCAGCGGCAACAACCAGAGCTAATACTTTTTTCATTCTGAAATCCTCGAATTGGTTTCTTGAGTAACCCCACTGCGGGGCTGTTGACCACACTATATGCGTCTCGGGGAGTGCCATCAGTGAGTCTTTGGTGTCGGGGAGTAACGGAATGTACAACGTGGTCGCAATGCCGGAGAACGAAAAAGCCCGCCGGAGGGGCGGGCTTTGCAGGGACTAGCGCGCGGCGCGCTGTAAGATGATGCTGGAGGGCTGGCGCTGTAGAAAACGCATCCGCAGCATCATCATGATGGCGGCGGAGGTCAGGCCGATGATAAATCCACACCAGAAACCGGCGGGCCCCATGCGTGGCACAACCATATCGGTCAACGCCAGCAGATAGCCGCTCGGCAAACCCAGCACCCAGTACGCGGTAAAGGTAATAAAAAAGATAGACCGGGTATCTTTATAGCCGCGCAGAATGCCGCTGCCGATCACCTGGATGGAGTCGGAGATCTGATAGATAGCCGCCAGCAGCATCAGGTGTGAGGCCAGCAGCACCACCTCGGGATTATCGTTATACAGCAGGGCAATCTGTTCACGCATCAGCACGGTAAAGATAGCGGTAAATACCGCCAGACAGACGCCCACGCCCACGCCGGTGCGGGCCGAAACCTGGGCATCGATCGTTGAACCTTGTCCGAGACGGAAGCCGACGCGAATGGTGACCGCCGCCGCCAGCGATAGCGGCAGAACGAACATCAATGAGCTGAAGTTAAGCGCGATCTGGTGACCGGCGACGTCAATGATCCCCAGCGGGGAGACCAGCAGCGCGACGACGGCAAACAGCGTGACTTCAAAGAACAGCGCCAGAGCAATGGGCAGCCCCAGCTGCACCAGCCGTAACAGGACGGCGACATCGGGGCGGCTGAAGCGCTCGGCGCAGCGGATATCCCGCATCGAACGCGCCCGACGCACCCACCACAGCATGCTGGCGAACATCACCCAGTAAACCGAAGCAGTCGCTACGCCACAGCCGACACCGCCCAGCTCGGGCATGCCGAAATGACCATAGATAAAGATATAGTTCACCGGAATGTTGACCAGTAAGCCGATAAAGCCCATGACCATCCCGGGTTTGGTTTTCGCCAGCCCTTCACACTGATTACGGGCAACCTGGAAGAACAGATAGCCCGGCGCGCCCCACAGCAGCGCGCGCAGATAGCCAACCGCCTTCTCAGCCAACAGCGGGTCGATATTATGCATGGAGCTGATGATATAGCCGGCGTTCCACAGCACGACCATAATCAGCACCGAGACAAAGCCGGCCAGCCAGAAGCCCTGACGCACCTGCTGTGCGATGCGATCCCGCCGTCCGGAGCCGTTAAGCTGCGCCACCACCGGGGTCAGCGCCAGCAGCAGCCCGTGTCCAAAGAGGATCGCCGGCAGCCAGATGGAGGTCCCGATGGCCACGGCGGCCATATCCGTGGCGCTGTAGCCACCCGCCATCACGGTATCGACAAAACCCATCGCTGTCTGCGCCACCTGCGCAAGGATGACGGGTATAGCCAGAGCTAATAACTGACGCGCTTCAACGAAATACTTCTGCACGTGAACACCTTTATTTTGTTGTTATTTTGAGACTAAAAAAGCCGCCGTAACTGGCAGCAAGGGGATAAAAATGAGGAATTTCCAGTCTATTGTAGCGAGGATTAGCCATTAAGCCAGTGAAAAAAGAGTCGAGGCACGAAGCGCGCTGGCAACCGCTTTGCCCTCCTGTTATTGTTCCCGATAGCGAAAACGGTAATGATACCGTCATGATTTTCAACAGGAGCCTAACATGTTTACTGGTATTGTTCAGGGAACCGCGAAAGTGGTCTCCATTGATGATAAACCCAATTTTCGCACCCATGTGGTGGAGCTACCGGCGCATATGCTGGAGGGGCTGGAAACCGGCGCCTCGGTAGCCAATAACGGCTGTTGCCTGACGGTGACCGAAATAAACGGCGCGCACATCAGCTTTGATTTGATGAAAGAGACGCTGCGGATTACCAACCTCGGCGATATTCAGATCGGGGATGAAGTGAACGTCGAGCGGGCGGCGAAATTCAGTGATGAAATCGGCGGGCATCTGATGTCCGGCCATATTATGACCACCGCGGAAATCGTGAAGATCCTCACTTCCGAAAATAACCGTCAGATCTGGTTTAAAGTGCAGGATCCGACGCTGATGAAATATATCCTTTATAAAGGTTTCATCGGTATTGATGGCATTAGCCTGACGGTGGGCGAGGTGACGGCAACCCGCTTCTGCGTGCATCTTATCCCGGAAACGCTGCAGCGGACCACGCTGGGCGCGAAAAAGCTGGGTGACCGCGTCAATATTGAGATTGACCCGCAAACTCAGGCGGTTGTCGATACGGTTGAACGCGTGCTGGCCGCGAAAGACGTTGCGTCTAAGGTGAATGAAGCCTGAAAAAAATCCCCCGCCGGTGAGCGGGGGAGATTTTGTTAGCGGGCGATGCGTAGCCCATGTTCAATGCCGCGCGAGAACACTACCTGCCAGAGCTGAATGTCACGGGCGCGGAAGGCGCCGGCGCAGGCGTTCAGATAATAGCTGAACATCCGTTTGAAACGTTCAGAATAGTTATCGGCAATTTCCGGCCAGCTGGCGAGAAAACGCTCATACCAGGCCATCAGGGTGGTGTCATAATCGGCGCCGAAGTTATGCCAGTCTTCCATCACAAAGTGCTTCTCGCTGGCATCGGCGATCTGCCGAACCGACGGCAGACAGCCGTTGGGGAAGATATATTTATCGATCCACGGGTCGACGTTATGGTCGGTGACTTTGGAACCGATGGTGTGCAGTAAGAAACGGCCGTTGGGTTTCAAATTACGATCCGCGACCTCAAAGTAGGTGGCGTAATTTTTCGGTCCCACGTGCTCGAACATACCGACGGAGACGATACGGTCAAAGCTGTCGTGCAGATCGCGATAGTCCTGGAGCCGAATCTCCACGTCAAGATCAGCGCAGCGCGCCTGGGCCATCTTTTGCTGCTCGGCGGAGATGGTCACGCCGACAACGCTGACCTGGTAATTTCGCGCCATATACTCGGCGAGCCCGCCCCATCCACAGCCGATATCCAGTACCCGCATCCCCGGCTCAAGCTCCAGCTTACGACAGATGAGATCCAGTTTAGCCTGCTGCGCCGCTTCGAGGGTTTGCGCCTCTTTCCAGTATCCGCAGGAATACTGCATGTAGGGGTCAAGCATTCGGCTGAAGAGATCGTTGCCGAGATCGTAATGCTCTTTGCCAACAATCCAGGCGCGTTTTTTACTTTGCAGATTGAACAGGCGAGCGCCTGCGATGCGGAGTGTATCTTTGAAATGGTGAGGGAGCTGTTTTTCCAGTCCGGCGCGAAGCACTTTGTGGAAGAATATATCCAGACGCTCGCAGTCCCACCAGCCGTCCATATAGCTTTCGCCTAACCCCAGCGACCCCTCCTGCAGGACACGTTTAAAGAAAAGAGGGTTTTTAATTCGCAGGTCTGACGGCGCGGAGCCATTGATTTCTATTCCCGCACGGCCCAATAATTCAGCTGCAATCCGGTACCAGTCATCATTTGGTACACTTACTTCTTCTATACACGATGAACTCATAGCTTCTCCATCACGCCCAAGTGATCAGAACCTTAAAACAGCGTAGACGCTTTTTTGGCTTTGTGAGAAATCTCACGGATAATCCGTGAAGTCGCTATCCGACGTAGAACAGAGGAAGGGAGATAACCCTTGCCGAAAGGCCTTCCATGGTGAAACGGAGGCATCCTGCATCCGTTAATATTTAACTATTTTCTATTTATGTGAACCCGGATCCAGTATAGGACGCTAAGTACTGGCTTTCAATAAAATTTTCTTAGCATGCTAACGACTGGTCCGGGCAACGGCGATGGGCGTTACGCGTGGGAAGAGTGGGGGGTCAGCTCCGGCGTTTGCTGCAGGCGATAGCCGATTCCGGCTAAGCCAATCGAGACCAGCATCACGCTGGTGGTGGTCAGCAGCGGCGTGGCGATCAGCGCCGATACCAGCAAACTGGTCAGGAAGCACAATCCCAGCTGCAGCGTATTCTGCAGCGCCGCCGCGCGGCCCGTTGCCTGCGGGAAGGGTTTCAGCGCCTGGGCGACCACAATGGGATAGATCCCGCCGTTGACCACCGCCATCATGCAGAACGGGATCATTAACGCCACCAGCGAGGCATGCGTTTGCAGGCCGACCAGCCAGGTGGCGGCAACGCTGACGGCGAAGACCACCAGCAGCCACGGCAGCATCTGTTGTCCTGACCATTTTTGCAGCAGCGCGCGACAACCATAGCCGCCCACCAGAAAGGCGATGGTCTGTGGGATATAGCTCAGGCCGATAGCGGTTGGGCCATAGCCCATTTCGTGCAGGATAAAAGGTGAACCGGTAAGCCAGGCGAAGAAGCTGGCGGAGCAGGCGGCGTAGATCAGGACGTTGCCGCTGTATTCCCGGGAGCGCAGCAGCGCGAGAAAGGTGATCTTCTGCTGTGTCACTGCTACCGACTTTGCGGCTGCCTTCAGGCGCAGGGCAGGCAGCATCAGCAGCAGAGTAATGGCAAACAGGGTGGCGAAGATGGCTTGCCACTCAAAGTGCACCAGTAGCCAGCTACCCAGCAGCGGGGCCAGCGCTGGCGACAGTCCTACCAGCGGCATAATGGTGGCGAAGATGCGGTTCGTGCGCTGGGCAGGATAGTAATCGGTGACCATCGCCTGCCAGGTAACGGCCGCGGCACAGACGCCAATCGCCTGCAAAAAGCGCAGCGCCAGCATCAGGGTAGCGTTGTGCACCCACAGCATCCCCAGACAGCCGGCCGCGAAAATTGCCAGGCCGCTCAACAGCACCGGTTTGCGCCCATAGCGGTCCGACAGCGGCCCCCAGAACAGCTGCCCCAGCGCGAAGCCGGCGAGGAACAGGCTCAGGCTGGCGCTGATGGAGGCAGCGGAGGTATTGAGATCCTGCTGCATGGCGGCAAACGCCGGCAGGTACATATCGGTGGCCAGAAAGCCCAGCACGCTCAGGCCGGCCAGCCAGACTAAAAATCCTTTCCCAGGTTGTGACATAACGTTCTCATTTTTGGAGTACAGGTACGATGCCGCAGAGTGTAGGGAGTGCATTGTGGCTTGTGAAACGCTAATATTTGTCACATGCATTCAAAAATTTTGCAGGCAGAAAATGTGGTCTGAATACTCTCTGGAAGTGGTTGATGCCGTGGCCCGCAACGGCAGCTTCAGCGCGGCCGCGCAGGAGCTGCACCGGGTGCCCTCCGCCATCAGCTATACCGTGCGTCAGCTTGAAGAGTGGCTGGCCGTTCCCTTGTTTGAGCGCCGCCATCGTGATGTGGAGCTGACGCCCGCAGGGGTCTGGTTCTTACAGGAAGGGCGCTCTGTTATCAAAAAAATGCAGATCACCCGCCAGCAGTGCCAGCAAATCGCCAACGGCTGGCGCGGGCAGCTGTCGATCGCGGTGGATGATATTGTGAAACCGGCGCGGATGCGCCAGATGATCGTCGATTTCTATCGCCATTTTCCCGACGTCGAGCTCATCGTTTTCCAGGAAGTGTTCAACGGCGTATGGGATGCGCTGGCCGACGGCCGTGTAGAACTGGCGATTGGCGCAACGCGATCTATTCCGGTCGGGGGCCGCTATGCGTTTCGCGATATGGGGATGCTGAGCTGGGACTGCGTGGTGGCGAGCGATCACCCGCTGGCGAAGATGGAGGGACCCCTGAGCGATGATGTCCTGCGTAACTGGCCGTCACTGGTGCGGGAGGATACGTCACGTTCACTGCCCAAACGAACAACCTGGCTGCTGGATAACCAGAAGAGGGTGGTGGTCCCCGACTGGGAATCGTCGGCCACCTGTCTGTCGGCGGGCCTCTGCGTCGGCATGGTGCCGAGCCATTTCGCCCGACCATGGGTAGATCGCGGCGTGTGGAGCGCGCTGGCGCTGGAGAATCCGTTCCCGGATGCCGCCTGCTGTCTGACCTGGCAGCAGAGTGATGCCTCACCGGCGCTGAACTGGATGCTCGACTATCTGGGGGACAGCGACACGCTGAATCGGGAATGGCTGCGGGCGCCGGAGTGATCCGCGCCCGCCAGATGCCTTACCGACGATAATCGACAAACGGGCCATCCGCCACGGAGCGGCGTTCGACCAGACGAGGATGAACTTCGATAGACTGCGACTCTTCACGCTTATTAACGATACGATCCAACAGCATGTTAAATGCGGCTTCGCCCAGGGAATCTTTCGGCTGATGAATAGTGGTTAACGCCGGGCTGAAATAGCGGGCGTTACGCACATTATCATAACCGATCAGCGAAATGTCCTGCGGCACCCGCAGCCCCATTTCATCCGCCGCGCAGATAGCGCCCATCGCCATGATATCGCCGCCGCAGAACACCGCCGTCGGACGGTGCTGCTGGCTTAAGATCTGCTGCATAGCGCGGTAGCCGGACTCCGGCTCGAAGTCGCCCTGCACAATCCAGTTTTCCGGCACGCTGATATGCGCCTCTTTCATTGCCTGCATAAAGCCGGCCAGGCGGCCTGCGCCGGTGTTGCGCTCCAGCGGACCCGGGATCACGCCGATTTCACGATGGCCACGTTCAATCAGGTAGCGTCCGGCGATATAGCCGCCCTGGAAGGCGTTATCGATCACCGCATCGGTGAAGTCGGCTTTTGCTTCGCCCCAGTCCATCACCACCATCGGGATATGGCGATACTCTTCCAGCATGCTCAATACCGAATCCGGATATTCGGAACACATCACCAGCAGACCGTCGACACGCTTCTGCGCCATCATCGACAAATAGGCGCGCTGTTTTTCCGGATCGTTCCATGCGTTGCCGAGGATCAGGGTGTAGCCCTTCTGGAAGCAGCTCTTTTCAACAGACTCAATAATTTCAGCAAAATAGGCGGCTTCGCTACTGGTCGCCAGCAGACCAATCGATTTTGTATGATTGACTTTCAGGCTGCGGGCCACGGCGCTCGGCGAGTAGTGCAGCTCTTTGATCGCCGCCCACACCGCATTGCGCGTCTCTTCGGCAACGAAACGGGTTTTGTTAATTACATGTGATACAGTTGTAGTGGAAACGTTTGCGCGCTTCGCTACATCTTTAATAGTTGCCATTACATCTCACTCCATGCCTTGACCTGATCGCCTGATCATCGATACGTAAACGTTTGCCTACACACACCCTGAATACAATTTTCAACATTGCATCACGTCGGGAAAACGACACAGAACGACAGGAAGGGGTCAATGGCCGATACGCTTTTAAATTAGCGTGGGATTTTGTCCGATCTTGGGGCAAAGTGGAAGAGCAAAAATGTGCATCGCCCTAAATCCCGGAAGATTTTTGCGATTTTTTGTGCAAAAATGAGCAAGCTCACTTTTGGTGTGGGGATAACAAGAGGGAAAAATGATGGATACCAATTTAAAGTTTTCGCTGATCACCACGGTTATTGCCCTCGGCGTGATCGTTGCTTTCAGCCTGACCGCCATACTGCACTAATGTTCCAGTGAGGGAGGAGCGCGGCCTCCTCCCCGTATCCCGCCATTATTATCAATTCTGCAAAAATCTTTTGTCATTTCGTTCACTTTTGTTTTTTTGTGATTGATGTCATGCTTTTGACTTCTGATGTTACGCCGTCGTCTCTGACGGTCTGATGGAGTCATTGAATGAAAATCAACTTTCCTTTACTTGCGCTGGCGATCGGCGCCTTTGGCATCGGTACCACGGAGTTCTCCCCAATGGGATTGCTGCCGGTGATTGCGAAAGGTGTGGACGTCTCAATCCCAGTGGCGGGAATGCTGATCAGTGCGTATGCCATCGGCGTCATGGTCGGCGCGCCGTTGATGACCCTGCTGTTGTCACATCGCGCGCGGCGCAATGCGCTGATTTTTCTGATGGGGATCTTCACCGTCGGCAACCTGTTGTCATCCATTGCGCCGGATTACACCACCTTGCTGCTGTCGCGCATTATTACCAGCCTCAACCACGGTGCTTTCTTTGGCCTGGGGTCAGTGGTCGCAGCCAGCGTCGTGCCAAAGCATAAGCAGGCCAGCGCGGTAGCCACGATGTTTATGGGGCTCACCATCGCCAACATCGGCGGTGTACCGGCGGCCACCTGGCTTGGCGAAACCATCGGCTGGCGGATGTCCTTCCTGGCCACAGCGGGGTTAGGCCTGCTGGCGATGGTCAGTCTGTGGTTCTCTCTGCCGAAGGGCAGCGCCGGTGAGCGCCCGGATGTCAAAAAAGAGCTTTCAGTCCTGCTACGCCCGCAGGTACTCTCCGCCTTGCTGACTACCGTGCTCGGTGCCGGGGCAATGTTTACGCTGTATACCTATATCTCGCCAGTGCTCAATACGCTGACCCACGCTTCATCGCTGTTTATTACCGCGATGCTGGTGCTGATTGGCGTTGGTTTTTCGCTGGGCAACTATCTGGGCGGCAAATTCGCCGATCGGTCGGTCTCTGGCACGCTGAAAGGCTTTCTGCTGCTGCTGATGGCGATCATGCTGGCGATCCCGCTGCTGGCGCAATCCCAGGCTGGAGCGGCCATCAGCATGATTGTCTGGGGCGCAGCCACCTTTGCGGTGGTTCCGCCGCTGCAGATGCGGGTCATGCGCGTGGCGCATGAAGCGCCGGGGCTCTCTTCTTCGGTGAATATCGGCGCGTTCAACCTCGGCAACGCGCTGGGCGCCGCCGCCGGTGGGGCGGTGATCTCTGGCGGACTGGGCTATGCGTTTGTGCCGGTGATGGGGGCGATTATCGCCGGTCTGGCGCTGCTGCTGGTCTGGTTCAGCGGACGAGCGCAGCCGGAAGAGGCCTTTGCCAGCCAGTAACGCGAGTGTAGGGAAGGGCTAAAAAAACCGCAGCCGGGGAGACCCTGCTGCGGTTTGTCGTTTATGCCGCCAGGTTGGCCGCAACAAACTTCCAGTTAACCAGCGCCCAGAAATGGTCCAGGTAGCTTGGACGGGCATTGCGGTAGTCGATGTAGTAGGCGTGTTCCCAGACGTCAACGGTCAGCAGCGGCTTCGCGTCGGTGGTCAGCGGGGTGCCGGCGTTGCTGGTGGAGACGATAGCCAGGCTGCCGTCGGCATTTTTGACCAGCCAGGTCCAGCCCGCGCCGAAGTTTTTCGCTGCGGCATCGGTAAATTTGGCTTTAAAATCCGCAAAGCTGCCGAAGGATTTGGCAATCGCGGCCGCTAACTCGCCTTCCGGTTCGCCGCCGGCGTTCGGCGCCAGGCAGTTCCAGTAGAAGGTGTGGTTCCAGACCTGGGCTGCGTTGTTGAATACGCCGCCTTCAGAAGTGCGGACGATCTCTTCGAGAGATTTGCCTTCGAACGCAGTGCCTTTGATCAGGTTGTTGAGGTTAGTGACATACGCCTGGTGGTGTTTACCGTAGTGATATTCCAGGGTTTCTGCGGAAATGTGCGGCGCCAGGGCGTCTTTTGCATATGGTAATGCAGGTAATTCAAACGACATTGCTACTCTCCTTATAACTTTTTGTTTTATCTCACATTGACAAGATGAGGTTTTCATCTGAATCGTGTTCTGGCCACCCGACGCTGTCGCGTCACGGGCTGTTATTGTATTGAGAATGTTAACATTTGCCGCAAGCAGTGAAAAGCCTTACAACGATAAAGGCTATTGCCGCAGGCGCAACTGATGAAGGCTTAACCGTTTTCTACGGGGCGAGGCGTCAAACCGCTCGCAGATGTTGCAAAAATGTATAAGGAGACGCCGTCTGCGCTTTTCCGACTCTCGCGGGGAAGGTTTAACGTCTTCTGTTTTTTTCTCTGACGATCGCAGCCGCGCATCATGGTTGAGGGTGATATGCCTTTAAAATTAATGACTTAATTAAAATATGCGCCCAGGCAATCGCCGCTATGCCAATAATTCATTGTCTATTTTGCTATTTGTATGACAAATATGACCGCCGACATGAATTTCCCACAGGATGGCTACGATGGCAAAAACAGGTGAGGTGGTGAGCCCGAAGATGATCCCGGTTGTACAGGGGATCGTTGACTGGATCGAAGCCCATATTTTAGACACCCTGCCGGTCAGCACGATTGCGAAAAAGTCCGGTTATTCGCACTGGTATTTCCAGCGGCAGTTCGCCATGGTGACCGGCTGCACGCTGGCGAACTACGTCAGTCGGCGAAAAATGACCATTGCGACAATCTATTTAACGCAGACGCAGGCGTCGATACAGAGTATTTCTCAGTGCCTGGGATACGACGGACAGGCCGCTTTCTGCCGGACCTTTCACCGTCACTTTGGTATGTCGCCCACCCGCTATCGTCGGGAAGCGCCGGGCAAGGAGATGAATATGCAGTATCCTTTGACGGTAGAAGGGAAAGACGCGCAGGTGAGGCGGTCTGCCGCCGTAGCGGCAGACCAGGATCAGCGAATGGTTTTCGGCGTCATGACGCGACGAGCGCCAACATAATGGCGAACCCAGTAATCCTCGCTCAGGGAGGTGATTTGTATATCACGACCTGTGCGTGGTGACTGAATAAATTTCCCGTTGCCGACGTAGACGCCAACGTGGTCGGCAGTACCGCGTCCGCGGGTGCGGAAGAAGACCAAATCGCCGCTCTGCAGTTCATCACGATCCACCGGACGCGCATCGCGCAGGTGGTACATTTCATTAGCCGTACGCGGGATGTGAATTTTGACCAGGTCCTTATAGGCGTAATAAACCAGTCCGCTGCAGTCAAAGCCGGTACGTGGCGAGGTGCCGCCCCAGCGATAGGGTTTACCCAACTGGCCCATCAATTTGTTCATGGCGGTACTTTGCGCTTTCTGCACCCGGACTTTATGGGCGTCAGCGATCGTTAAATTCGCATCGCTGGCCTCAGGTTTACAGCGTTTTTTATAGCCCTTACGCACCACGCATTTGCTTTTGACGCTGTTCAGCGCCAGGGTCGGCTCGGCGCTGGCGGCGACCGTTTTCGCGCACTGCTTTTTATAACCTTTACGCAGCACGCATTTTTTCGTCGCGCCGGCGGCCTGACGATGAAGTGCGGTTTGGCTTGCTGCGGTAGTGCGGGAAGGGAGCCGGGTGCTCGAGGACTTTTTACTGGTGGTTTTAGCGGTGGTTTTACTTTTTTGACTGGTAGCTTTTTTCTTGCGCTCTGAGCCACTTTTCGCGGGCAACGCCTTTGGCGAAGCGGAGGCGTGCGTATGCCCTGACGCCTGAGCCAGTGGCGTGAATGAGATAGATGTGAACAGTAATGCACAGAGCGATATCGCGATTTTGTTTAGCCGCGCCACTGAGCAATCCCCTGATTAATTACAGACATGTACAAATGCCTGACGATGAATGACAAACCGGAATGATTCTAAAGCATAAAAACCCGGAAAGTTAATATTCTTTTGTATCAAAAATGTCGATTGGTTAACGATTGCAAGAAAACGCGTCAGACATTGACCGTCTCGCACAGAAAATGCGCAATGAGCGCCCGCCTGCGACGGCAAAATGATATTTTTAAGGCAACTTCGCGCAACAGAAGATAAAATATGAATAGTGAAAAAAATGTTATTATCCGTCCTGCCTACAGGACGCTACAATGACAAGTTACTGCCGTAGAAAGAAGTTTAAGGAAGCACGACAATGAGCTCGACTTTAGAAAAGATCCAACGCCAAATCGCTGAAAACCCGATCCTGTTGTACATGAAAGGGTCGCCGAAGCTGCCAAGCTGCGGTTTCTCTGCCCAGGCCGTTCAGGCGCTGTCCGCCTGTGGCGAACGTTTTGCTTACGTTGATATCCTGCAGAACCCGGATATCCGCGCCGAGCTGCCTAAATACGCCAACTGGCCGACTTTCCCGCAGCTGTGGGTAGACGGTGAACTGGTGGGCGGCTGCGATATCGTCATCGAAATGTACCAGCGCGGTGAACTGCAGCAGCTGATCAAAGAGACGGCGGCGAAGTACCACACCGACGAGCCGAAAGCGGAGTAATTCCCGCCATCCGTAAAAAAGCGACTTCCTGGAAGTCGCTTTTTTTATTACTCCGGGGTGGCCACGGGCAGCGGCCAGCCGCCCAGACGCTTCCAGCGGTTCACAATCTCACAAAACAGCTGCGCCGTCTGCTCGGTATCGTACAGGGCGGAGTGGGCCTGCGCGCCATCGAAGGCCATACCCGCGGCGATACAGGCTTTCGACAGCACCGTCTGGCCCAGCGCCAGCCCGCTCAGCGCGGCGGTGTCGAAGGTAACAAACGGATGGAACGGGTTGCGTTTTAGCCCCGCGCGTTCGGCGGCGGTCATGGTGAAGCTGTGGTCAAAGGTGGCATTGTGCGCCACCATGATGGCCCGGCTGCAGTCGCTCTCTTTCATCCCTTTGCGTACCATTTTGAAGATGGCATGCAGGGCATCGTATTCGCTGACGGCGCCGCGCTCCGGGTCGTGCGGGTTAATTCCGTTAAAGGCCAGCGCTTCGGGCTGCAGATTGGCGCCCTCGAAAGGTTCAACATGGAAATGCAGCGTTTCGTCGGGCATCAGCCAGCCTTGCTCATCCATCTTCAACGTAATGGCGGCGATCTCCAGCAGGGCGTCGGTTTTGGCATTAAATCCTGCGGTTTCAACATCAATCACCACCGGATAAAAACCGCGGAAACGGTCGCACAGACCATTCAGTTGAGCATTCTCGGACATCAGATTCTCTTAGCTGGAAAAAAGTAGCGCGCATTATGGCAAATTTTGCCGCGGCTTGCAGCAGGCAGGGGTGAAAACAACGGGCGCCGCAGCGCCCGGGCGAGCCATGGCATTAAAGAGGCCTGGCTCGGGAAGCGTTAGTTGCCCAGACCTTTGCCGGCATCTTTCTCTTCAATGAGCTCGATTTTGTAACCGTCCGGATCTTCCACGAAGGCGATGACGGTGGTGCCGCCTTTTACCGGGCCGGCTTCACGGGTGACGTTGCCCCCGTTCTGGCGGATCCGTTCGCAGGCTTCGGCGGCGTTGTCGACGCTCAGCGCGATATGGCCGTAGGCGGTGCCCAGCTCATAGCTGTCCACGCCCCAGTTGTAGGTCAGTTCGATCACCGCGGTTTCGCTCTCTTCGCCGTAGCCGACAAAGGCGAGGGAGTACTTGTACTCCGGGTTTTCGCTGGTGCGCAGCAGCTTCATGCCCAACACGTTGGTATAGAAGTCGATAGAACGTTGCAGGTCGCCAACGCGCAGCATGGTGTGGAGTAAGCGCATAATGTCCCCTATGCAGTTTATTTGATAGATCAGAACCTTGAGTATAGCGGCGATACGTCGCCGCTATCAATGGAGGGATTACAGCGTAGGGTAGTCGGTGTAGCCTTCCGCGCCGCCGCCATAGAAAGTTTCCGGGCGCTGGGGGTTGAGCGCCGCTTTTTTCTGCAGACGGGCCACCAGATCCGGGTTGGCGATGTAATCGCGGCCAAAGGCCACAGCATCAATGAGCCCTTTATTGATAAGATCGTTGGCTTTTTCTACCGTGTAGGCGCCAGCGCCAATGATCACGCCCGGGAAGCGGTCGCGAACTTTCTGACGGAAGGCTTCGCTGTACGGCTTGCCGCCCGCCCAGTCCGGCTCGGACATGTGCAGATAGGCGATACCGCGTTTTGCCAGTTCGCTAATCAGATAAAGCGCGTCTTCTTCTTCGTTCGGGCCATTATCCACATTCTGGAAGCTGCCAATCGGCGACACGCGGATGCCGATCCGGTCAGCGCTCCACTCTTTGCTCACGGCGTCGACCACTTCCAGTACCAGACGGGCACGGTTCTCAACGCTGCCGCCGTACTGATCGGTACGCTGGTTCGCCGACGGCGAGAGGAACTGGTGCAGCAGATAGCCGTGGGCCGAGTGCAACTCAACCAGATCGAAGCCAGCGTCACGGGCATTGCCGACCGCCTGACGGAAATCGTCGACGATCCCCGGGATCTCTTCGGTTTCCAGGGCACGCGGCATCGAGGTGTCGGCGCGAATAGCATGGCCGTTTTCATCGCGCAGGGAGGTGCGAGTACCGGCGCTCAGCGCGGAAGGCGCTACCGGCGCGCCGCCGCCAGGTTGCAGGCTGCTATGGGAAATACGCCCGGTGTGCCACAGCTGGACGGCGATACGGCCATTTTCCGCATGAACACCGGCGGTGATTTTCTGCCAGGCGGCAATCTGCTCCGGGCTGTGCAGGCCCGGCGCGCCGGCATAGCCTTTGGCCTGGGCAGAAATCTGCGTCGCTTCGGTGATGATCAGGCCGGAGCTGGCGCGCTGGCGGTAGTATTCGCCCATCAGCGGGGTAGGGATATCGCCCGGCTCGATGCTACGCAGACGCGTCAACGGCGCCATAAATACGCGATTAGGGACGGTGACCGCACCGACTTTCAACGGGCTGAATAATTTTGCTTCCGACATAGTGACTCCTGAGTAGACCGGTCGTCTAGTAACTGATGAAATAAAAACGCCTGTTATACCGCAGGCGCCGCAATAATCTGTTTGGCGTGGGCAAGGGCGCTTTCCAGCGGCCTTGCGCTACGCGTAATTTTGGCCTGCAGGTTGGCCCCGAGCCACAGGGAATACAGCACCTGCGACAGGGTCATGGCCTCGCCGTCAAACGCCAGACTGCCTTCCTGACGTCCTTTCTCCAGCGCGTCGCCCAGCAGGGCGATAATCTGACTGGCACCATGGTCCATGGCGGTACGCATATCTTCCGACAGGTCGCAAACCTCTGCCGACAACTTGACGGTAAGACAGCCGCTAATAATCCCCTGCTGGCAGAACTGATTCAGCGTGTGCTGATAATAAGCCAGCAGGCGGTCACGATAGTTGCCGTCGCCATGATCGAAGTGGTCGACCAGGCGCTGCAGATATCCGGTGTAGTGATGTTCGAGCAGCGCGACGCCGAAGGCTTCTTTAGAGCGGAAGTAATGGTAGAAAGAGCCCTTAGGCACTTCCGCCGTCTTCAGAAGTTCGCTCAAGCCCATTCCGGTAAAACCGCGATGCATGCAGAGCTGCTCGCCGGTGACCAGGATATGTTCTCGGGTATCGCATTCGCTGTGTCTGTTCATGGAGCACACTGTAGTAGACCGATTGGTCTAATGCAAGCGTCGGCGGAAAAATGTTAGCTGGCGCAGCACGTAGTGAACAAAATTTGCGTCGGCGCGGGGAAACGTCTTCAATGAAAGGAGACGAGGGGACAGGAGACGTGTGGTGGCAGAGCAGTTAGAGTTTTTTCCGGTGCAGAGCCCGTGCCGGGGAATATGTCAGACCGACGAGCGCGGCTACTGTCGCGGCTGTTTCCGCAGCCGTGAGGAACGTTTTAACTGGCAAACGATGAGCGATGCGCAGAAACAGGAGGTGTTGCGTCTCTGCCGCCAACGGCTGCTGCGCAAAATACGCGCGAACAAGCCGGAACCGGCGGAAGAACCGCAGCAACCCTCACTGTTTTAAACCAAAAAGTACGTATACTCAGTACACTTTTTTATTGAGGAAGCGGTTATGGTTCAGCGTATTGCTATGGCTCCCCAGGGGCCGGAATTTTCGCGTTTTGTGATGGGCTACTGGCGTCTGATGGACTGGAAAATGTCGCCAGGCGAGCTGGTCAGCTTTATTGAACAGCATCTCGATTTAGGCGTAACCACTGTCGATCACGCCGATATCTATGGCGATTATCAGTGTGAGGCTGCCTTTGGCGAAGCGCTGAAGCTGGCGCCGCATCTGCGTAATCGCATGGAAATTGTCAGCAAATGCGGCATCGCCACCCGGGCGCGGGCTGAAAACACCATCGGCCACTATATCACCGACCGCGACCACATCGTGCTGAGCGCTGAGCAATCGCTGCGTAATCTGGCGACGGACCATCTCGATCTGCTGCTGATCCATCGGCCGGATCCGCTAATGAATGCCGATGAAGTGGCTGAGGCGTTCCTCGCGCTGCATCACAGCGGAAAAGTGCGCCACTTTGGCGTATCTAACTTTACCCCAGCCCAGTTCACTCTTCTGCAGTCGCGCCTGCCGTTTACCCTGGCCACCAATCAGGTCGAAATCTCGCCGGTGCATCAGCCGCTGTTGCTCGACGGCACGCTCGATCAGCTGCAGCAGCTGCGTATTCGTCCGATGGCGTGGTCCTGCCTTGGCGGCGGACGCCTGTTCAATGAAGAGGGCTTCCAGCCGCTGCGCGATGAGCTGGCGCAGGTAGCGCATGAGCTCAATGCCGACAGCATCGAGCAGGTGGTCTACGCCTGGATATTGCGTCTGCCCTCGCAGCCGCTGCCGATTATCGGCTCGGGCAAAATCGAACGCGTGCGTTCCGCGATCGTGGCCGAAAAACTTAGCATGACCCGTCAGCAGTGGTTCCGTATCCGCAAAGCCGCGCTCGGTTACGACGTACCGTAACGGGCATTTCGCCTCCGGAAAGGCGTTCCTGGTTTACACTTAACAGGGAGACAGCCATCCGGAGGTGTTATGCAACGATGTATTCTCGCGATCTTATCCCTCGCATTTTGCGCTGGCGCACAGGCCGTCAGTGAAGATGTTCAACTTAATCTCGTGACCCCCCAGGGCGTCGGGCAGTCCATCGGCAGTGTAAAAATCACCGAAACCGACCGCGGCCTCGAGTTCGCCCCCGAACTGCGGGCATTGCCGCCGGGCAAGCACGGCTTTCATATTCATGCCGAAGGCAGCTGCCAGCCGGCGATGAAAGAGGGCAAAGCGGTGGCCGCCGGGGCGGCGGGCGGACATTATGACCCGCAACATACCGGGAAACACGAAGGGCCGCTGGGCACCGGGCATCTTGGCGATCTGCCTCTGCTGGTGGTCAACGACGCGGGCGTGGCCGACCAGCCAATTATTGCCCCACGTCTGAAAACGCTGGATGAGGTGAAGGGGAAAGCGCTGATGGTCCACGTGGGCGGCGATAATATGGCCGACAACCCGCAGCCGCTGGGCGGCGGCGGCGAGCGGTTTGCCTGCGGGGTGATTAAGTAGTCTTTTCGCCAATCGTGCCGGCGATCGGGGCCTGTTCCAGCTGTGACAGGGCGCAATACAGTCGCCAGATTGCGGCGGCCAGCTCCCGGGCCGCTGGCTGATGATGGTGGTTCAGGACGTCGCAGATCCGCAGCAGCTCCTGCAGGGTGGAGGCCAGCGGGCGCTGCTGCACGCCGCGCTCGCTCATCACATCGCGCAGCAAATTGATGCACAGGTCGCGCACCTGGGCGAGGGGATCGGAGCGGGTTTCCCATTCCCGAAGCTGCCAGACGACGTGCGAGCAGTTGAGCAACACCACCCCCCAACGTAGTAGCCAGCGCCGTGCCAGGGCATCTTTACTCTGACTGAGCTGGCTGACATGGTGGTACACCAGCGATTCAAATTCATGTTCGCTATGCTGGGGATGACGGCTGAGCTGATCGACAAAGTGACGCCGTAACGCTCTGATATGGCGTCGCCCTTTGCGGGCGTCTGAGCCCGGACTGAGCACCGCAAAAGCCAGCCAGGCAAAGCCCACGCCGACAATCTTGCTTAAGTTATCATTGAAAAAAGCCGCATAGTCGTACACCGGCGGATTGGTGACGGAGATAAACGAGCCCATAAACACGATAAGCTGTCCCCACAGGCCGGCATATTTGGGCCACTGTAGCTTGAGCAACTGCATGGTGGTCAGCAGCGGGAACAGAAATAGCAGAAACTGCCACAGGTCGGTTATCTGCACCATCAGGCCGAACTTCACCACAAAACTGAACAGCGACAGCAGCACCAGGGTCTGCATTAGCAGCGTCAGCGATCGAAACGGCGAAGCCGAGACCGAATAGAGCACGCAGCAGATGGAGGCCAGGGTCAGGGCAGCCGCGCAGCTGGTCCACTGGGTGCTGATCCCCCATGCGCCAATCGCCACCAGCGCGCAAAAAGTACGGATGCCATTGAGCAAGGCCTCTGCCTGGTCGGTGTGGCGGGCCAGGGCTGGCGCCGAAGGTACGTTGAACTCGGCGATCGCCGACGCATTCTCTACCCGGCGGATCCAGCGACTGCTTTCCAGATAAATGCGACAGAAATAGCGCAGTCGCGCCCAAAAGGCGATATGACGGTAATCGGCATCCGGCGGCGGCGCCAGAGGCGCCAGAATGCGGGCGACATGATAGCTGTCAGCATGGGGAGCAGCGAGTTCAGCAAGCAGCGACTCCAGCACCTGACGAGTGTTCGCCGGCGCGTCCGGCCAGTTCAGCAACATACGCCGCAGACTGGAAATGACGCTGGTCATTCGGAGCTGCTGATGCAGCAGGTAGTTCAGCAGGGGATTCTGCCGACGGAAGCGGTAGTGACTCCAGAAGGCCTGGATGCGCAGCAGGTTCATGGTGAGGATCTGGCCAATCACGCTTTCGTGAGCGGTGCGGATGGCATCCGTCGTCTCTGGCACCCACAGCAGGCTGGCGTGCTCCAGCAGCCGGGCGTGCATGGTTTTCAGGGCCGTCAGCAGGTTGCTGCCGTCGGAGGTGCTGGGCAGGATCATCATCATGAGTCCGCCGCAGAGGATCCCAACGATGACTTCGCAGACGCGCGACTGAGCGATCACCCAAAGTTCGTAGCTGTCGCTGATGTTAATCACCGGAAACGCGATGATGGCGCAGGTATAGCCGGCAAGCTGAAAGGCGTAGGCCACGTTGTTGGTGAACAGCGCGCAGGCCCAGGTGCACAGCGCCAGCCAGCCGGAAATACTGAACAGAAACAGCCAGGGATCGTTCAGCGTATGGCCCGCCAGCAGCAGGGCGGCGCAGGCGCCGAGCAGGCTGCCGGCGATGCGGCCAAAGCTTTTACTGATCACGCCGCCGACGGTGGGAAAGCTGACCACTGCCGCGGAGGTCATCGCCCAGTACGGCTCATCGAGATCCAGCGCGTAGGCGATGCTTAACGCGAGACACATAGCGATGCCGTTACGCAACGCGTATCGCCACTGTGGACGGGTGGCTTTAACCCAGGGCAGTGTGCGCCACGACAGGGCCTGCAGATTCATTACTGCCCGCCGATCGAGACAGTGCAGGTGGTGCCGGAGACCAGAGTGACGTCCGCCGGTAGCGTATCAAAGGCAATCCGCACCGGAACGCGCTGCGCGAGACGCACCCAGGGGATATTCGGTTTGATGTTGGCCACCAGCCCGGTTCCCTGTTCCACGCTCTGATCGACAATTGCCCGGCCGATGCTGGCGACATGCCCATGCAGCGTCTGCTGATTACTGTAGAGAATAATCTGCGCCGGATCGCCGATGCGGATATGACGCAGTTTAGTCTCTTCAAAGTAGCCCAGCACGTAAAACGAGTGGCTGTCTACCAGAGCAAAGACCGGGTGGCCGGTAGTGGCGTAATCGCCGACGCGGGTGGAGAGGTTGGTCACCCAGCCGTCCACTGGCGCTTTGACCGTTGTTTGGCTTAGCTGCCATTGCGCATGTTTCAGCATCGCTTCGCTGACGCCCAGTCCCGCTCTGGCGGCCGCCAGGTTGGTGGTGGCCGTATTCAGCGCGGTGTTGACGTTCTCAAGATCTTCAGCCGAGATCGCATTCTGCGACAGGTTGCGACGACGACGTGCCTCGCTGGCGGCCTTCGTTTGCTCAGCCTGCGCTTTCGCTACCTCGGCTTGCGCTTTCGCCTGCTGCGCCTGGGCGTTCAGCACGGCGATACGGTAGGGGGTGTCGTCGATAGTGAACAGAACATCCCCGGCGTTGACCCGTTGGTTGTCCGTCACGTTCAACTGCAGAATGCTACCGGAGACCTGAGGGGTGATCCCGACCTGCTCTGCACGCACTTTGCCGTCGCGGGTCCAGGGGGACTGGGTGTAGAAATTCCATAACAGCCATGCGGCGATCAGGGCGATGGCCGCAACCAACAGCGTTGACAGATATTTTAGTTTTTTCATAGCAAGGAGATCACCAGGCAATCAGTAACACCAGGGCCAGACAGACCGAGAGCGCGAACAGCGAGAGATCCATCAGCAGGGGATGCCAGATGTCGCCGGCATACATCCAGTCACGCAGCTGACGATGTAAAAACAACCAGATAAAAAAACCTAATAAGACGGCTTTGAACAGCGGAGGGAAATAGACGGACGCGCCGAACACCAGGTCCTGCAGCGGCAATCCGGATGTGTTAAGACTCAGTTTCACAAGCAAAAATCCTTTGCCATTACAGGGGTAACCTCAGAGCGTGCTACGCTATAACAGTGTAAATCATTGTTTTGGTTTTTGTTGAATCAAGTAATTCATTTGTTTTGATAATTCAAATGCTGCACACTATTCTAAAATCAGTATAATAACTTAGCAAGCTAATTATAAGGAGATGAAATTGGAATCGCCACTTGGTTCTGATCTGGCACGTTTAGTCCGCGTTTGGCGCGCGCTAATCGACCATCGCCTGAAACCTCTGGAGTTAACGCAGACTCACTGGGTCACGCTGCATAACATCCACCAGCTGCCGCCTGAGCAGTCGCAGATCCAGCTGGCGAAAGCCATCGGCATTGAACAGCCGTCGCTGGTGCGCACGCTCGATCAGCTGGAGGAGAAAGGGCTTATTTCTCGCCAGACCTGTTCAAGCGACCGGCGGGCCAAACGCATCAAGCTCACTGAAAAAGCTGAACCGTTGATCAATGAGATGGAAGAGGTGATAGGCAAGACCCGCGATGAAATCCTGTCGGGGGTGTCAAAGCAGGAAGTGGAAACGTTGCTCCACTTAATTCGTAAACTTGAACAAAATATCCTCGATCTCCAGGCAAAAGATTAATTTTTTAGCGGCCCGGGTTGCCCCGGGCCGTTTTTTTTAGTCGCCAGGGTGACGCCAGACCACCACCCGATTACGCCCGCTGTTTTTCGCTTCATACATGGCCGCATCTGCGCGCTCGACGCACGTTTCTGCGCTCACGCTTCTATCGCGCGTCGTATACAACCCCATACTGATGGTCATTCGCTCCGGCAGAGGGTTTTGCTCAGCGTTGACGGCCAGGCGGATACGCTCGGCGATCGCCAGGGCGTCTTTCTCGGCGGTGTTGACCAGCAGCAGGGCAAACTCCTCACCGCCAATGCGGGCAGCAGCGTCATCCGCGCGCGAATGGTTCTCCAGTACCGAGGCGGCAAACTGGATCACCTTGTCGCCGGCGACGTGGCCATAGTTATCATTGATGCGTTTGAAATGATCGAGGTCACTGATAATCACTGACAGCGGATGCTGGGGGTTTACCTTCGCCAGCTGCTGGTTCAGGGTGTCGTAGAAGAAGCTGCGGTTATAAAGCCGGGTCAACGGGTCGCGAATCGAGTTCTGGTACGAGTTGACATACTTATGGTTAGACTCACGGTAGAGCATAAAGACGTCGACCAGCAGCACCAGAATCAGGAACAGGGTACAAAGCGTTTCGAAAAAACGCGCCTGGTACCAGGTCTGATCGAGGTCCCCGGCGGTGGAGACTAGCTGGAAGAGGGTGTAAAGATAAGCGCTGCAAAAAAAAGCGCCGCTAAACCAGAAAATATTGCGTAATTTACTTAGGCTAATTAATAAAATAAGCGTGATAAACCAGATAGCCATCAGCAGCCAGCCGATAATACTTTGCCACAGTGGCGTGAAGGTATGACTAAGATCGTCGATAAAATTGACGCTCAGCCACGGCGAGTGGCTGGAGTACACCCACGATAAAAAAATAATTGTTAATGTAAAAACGATACATGCCGCGAATGTAATTATGTGTGCTTTCAGCGAGTGCATGATGCGCTGGCGGAAGTAATACAAAACAATAGATGACATGAATAATACAGCCATCATTATATTGCGAAAGAAATAATAGATAACGGCGTCATTTTGATTAATGACCGGGGTCGTGCTGCAGGTAAGCCAGTCCGGATAGCTGCTGAGGGTGCCCAGCATCAGCAGCGCTGAACAGGCAAAGCCGAAAGCAACAGGTGTAAGGTACAGGCGGCGCTTGTTGCTCCAGTATTTCATGCCCATAAAACAGGCAATAGTAATATGAAAGACCATCAGAAAGCTGGTCAGTAGAGGAAATAATATTGATGAGGTAGTGCTGAAACTGGTATGAAAAAAAGCGGTCACTCCGGCAATGCCGAACCCGGCCAGTAAGCAAATAAAAACATATATAATAAAACGTTTAGCAACATGATTGACATGTTTGAGCATAGGCAAGATCCCAGAGAGAAAAGCAACAGCGACGTTCAGTCGACAAAGTATTATGACAATCTGAGAGTAGTGGGGGCGGTGAGATAAGATATTGCGCAGGCGCAATGATTGATGAACTACTTGAATATAATATATCTGATTGCTAATACGAATCTATTACGGTGGAATAACCGCGGCTGAAAAATACGATGCGGCGCAACGGGCCGCATCGCAAGGGGGGTTATCGAGGAGAAACGGTGACCTGGCTGCCGCTGCCGGCAATGGCGACGCGCTGACCCACAGAGAACGGCGTGCTGCCCTGTTTCTGCACCACCAGAATGGTGTTGCCATCATCCTTACGGATTTCCAGTTCTACGCCCTGGGTTTTGTTCATTGCACCCTGAACGCCCTGGCCTGCGACGCCGCCCGCGACTGCGCCAGCCGCGGTGGCAAGAGAGCGTCCGGTACCGCCGCCGATGGTGTTGCCGAGGAACCCGCCGAGCACTGCACCGCCAATGGCGCCGATGGCATTGCTGTCGTCGCCGCTCTGGATCTGCACGGCGCGCGTATGCACAATCGTACCGTAAGTTACGCTCTGCACCTGTTTGGCTTCAGATGCGGAATAAACGTCGCCGGACAGGCCGCTGCTGCTCACGCAGCCTGCGAGCGTAAAACCAATCATCGATACAGCCAAAACACGTAAAATCATTTATGAATCTCCTGTTCACCGAAGGTGTTCAATTGAACGTCCATACGGTTAATTATATGGCATTTAGTCGCCGGCGGGCATAGCTTCCGCCCTGACTATACAAAAAATAATAATTAATGATGCTTCAACCTAAACTAAACGCCGGTTCTTTACGGTGTTCTCTGAAATGTCGCTCTATTGTTAAAAAGTATTATAACAACATAGCATTAGCGGGCGCTTTATGGTGGAGTGAGGCGTATACGAGGGTCATGGAATGAAGGAAAAACGTATGAGATCGGGTCGCTTTATTGGCGTTATGTCCGGTACCAGCCTTGATGGTATCGATGTCGTATTGGCCGCCATCAACGAAAACATCGTGGCGCAGCAGGCCAGTCTCACCTGGCCCATACCACACCCAATAAAAGAAGAGATCCTCGCGATTTGCCAGGGCCAGTCGTTGACCCTCTCACAACTGGGGCGTCTGGACACTCGTCTGGGGCGGCTGTTTGCCGATGCCGTACTGGCGCTGATGCGCCAGGAAAATCTCAAGCCCACCGACGTTATCGCTATCGGCTGCCATGGACAGACCGTATGGCATGAACCGCAAGGCGACGCGCCGCACACGCTGCAAATCGGCGACAACAACCAGATCGCCGCGCATACCGGAGTCACGGTGGTGGGGGATTTTCGCCGGCGCGATATGGCGCTTGGCGGGCAGGGGGCGCCGTTGGTCCCGGCATTTCATCATGCGCTGCTGGCGCATCCCATTGAACGGCGGATGGTGCTGAATATCGGTGGCATCGCCAACGTGTCGCTGCTGGTGCCGGGGCAGCCGGTGCGCGGCTATGATACCGGGCCGGGAAATATGTTGCTGGACGCCTGGATCTGGCGTCAGCAGGGTAAACCGTATGATAAGGATGCCCAGTGGGCCAGCGAAGGTAAAGTGCTGCTGCCGCTGCTGCAGGACATGCTGAGCGATCCGTGGTTTGCTTTACCGGCGCCGAAAAGCACCGGACGTGAATATTTCAATTACGGTTGGCTGGAAAAACATCTGGCCCGTTATTCTGGACTGCGTGGGCAGGATGTGCAGGCCACGCTGGCGGAATTAACCGCTGTGACCATCAGTGAGCAGGTATTGTTAAGCGGCGGCTGCGAGCGTTTGTTAGTGTGCGGCGGCGGCGCGCGTAACCCCTTGTTAATGGCGCGCCTGGCGGCACTGCTGCCGGGAACCGAAGTCTCCACCACCGATGAGGCGGGGATCAGCGGCGATGATATGGAGGCGCTGGCCTTTGCCTGGCTGGCCTGGCGCACGCTGGCCGGGCTGCCGGGTAATCTTCCCTCAGTGACCGGCGCCAGCGAAGCCACGGTGCTGGGCGCCATTTTCCCGGCTAACCCGCCGCAGAATCGGAGTTAACTGAAATCTTAAACACGGCGCGACCGGTAAACTGGACAAGTTAAGCGGAGGGCGGAGTGCCCTCCGTGACCGGGAAAGTCGAAGGCAAACGAATGAAAAAAATTCTTATCGCAGTTGTACCTTTTATGCTGGCGGGCTGTAGCTACTACAACCAGTTTGTCGAGCGGATGCAGACGGACACGCTGGAGTATCAATGCGACCAGAAACCGTTAACGGTCCATCGCAATAACACCCGCCAACAGGTGAGTTTTATCTATGATAATCAGCAACTGAACCTGGCTGAGGGGCTGTCGGCTTCGGGGGCGCGCTACACCGACGGCGTCTACGTCTTCTGGTCGAAGGGCGATACCGCTACCGTCTATAAACGCGATCGCATCATCCTCGATAACTGTCAGCTGCAGACGGCCAAACGTTGAGATTTCTGTCGGGGGGGCGCACAATAACGCCACCTTATGACTACATCCTCAATGGCCATGTCTGATAACGACGAACTCCAGCAAATCGCGCACTTGCGCCGTGAATATACCCGTGGCGGTTTGCGTCGCCACGATCTTCCTGCTGAACCCCTGCCGCTGTTTGAACGCTGGCTGCGTCAGGCCTGTGACGCGAAACTCGCAGACCCGACCGCGATGGTGGTTGCTACCGTTGATGAGCGCGGCCAACCTTACCAGCGTATTGTGCTGCTGAAGCATTACGATGAAAAAGGGCTGGTGTTTTATACCAACCTTGGCAGCCGCAAAGCCCATCAGATTGAAAAAAATCCCCAGGTGAGCCTGCTGTTTCCGTGGCATATGCTGGAGCGCCAGGTGATGGTGATCGGCAAAGCGGAGCGCTTGTCGACGCTGGAGGTGGTCAAATATTTCCACAGCCGCCCGCGCGATAGCCAAATCGGCGCCTGGGTCTCCCAGCAGTCCAGTCGCATTTCCGCCCGCGGGATCCTGGAGAGCAAATTCCTCGAGCTGAAGCAGAAATTCCAGCAGGGGGAAGTGCCGCTGCCGAGTTTCTGGGGCGGATTCCGCGTCAGCGTCGAGCAGATGGAGTTCTGGCAGGGGGGCGAACATCGGCTGCATGACCGCTTTTTATACCAGCGTGATAATGGCGCCTGGAAAATAGACCGCCTGGCACCGTAAACGCCGAAATTAGTTATCGAAGCGCTGGCGCTGAAAGGGCCGGCGCTTTATTCTATGTACTTTTCGCATCTGGCGAAAAGTCGTGTACCGGCAGAGGTGCAGTCGTTTATACATGGAGAATTTGATGGCAAGCAGTAACTTGATTAAACAATTGCAAGAGCGGGGGCTAGTAGCCCAGGTGACGGACGAGGAAGCGTTAGCAGAGCGACTGGCGCAAGGCCCGATCGCGCTCTATTGCGGCTTCGATCCTACCGCTGACAGCTTGCATTTGGGGCATCTTGTTCCATTGTTATGCCTGAAACGCTTCCAGCAGGCAGGTCATAAACCTGTAGCGCTGGTGGGCGGCGCAACCGGTCTGATTGGCGACCCAAGCTTTAAAGCCGCTGAGCGTAAGCTAAATACCGAGGATACCGTGCAGGAGTGGGTGGATAAAATCCGCAAACAGGTGGCCCCGTTCCTTGATTTTGACTGCGGCGACAATTCGGCGATTGCGGCGAACAACTATGACTGGTTTGGCAGCATGAACGTGCTGACCTTCCTGCGCGATATCGGCAAACACTTCTCTGTTAACCAGATGATTAACAAAGAAGCGGTGAAGCAGCGTCTGAATCGTGACGATCAGGGTATCTCCTTTACCGAGTTCTCCTACAACCTGCTGCAAGGGTACGACTTTGCCTGCCTGAACAAGCTGCACGGCGTAGCGCTGCAGATCGGCGGCTCCGACCAGTGGGGCAACATCACCTCCGGTATCGATCTGACCCGTCGCCTGCACCAGAACCAGGTGTTTGGCCTGACGGTTCCGCTGATCACCAAAGCAGACGGCACCAAATTCGGTAAAACCGAAGGCGGCGCCGTGTGGCTGGATCCGAAGAAAACCAGTCCGTACAAATTCTACCAGTTCTGGATCAACACCGCGGATGCTGATGTCTATCGCTTCCTCAAGTTCTTCACCTTTATGGACATGGCGGAGATCAATGCTCTGGAAGAAGAAGACAAAAACAGCGGTAAAGCGCCGCGCGCCCAGTACGTGCTGGCAGAGCAGGTGACGCGCCTGGTCCACGGCGAAGAAGGCCTGGAAGCGGCGAAGCGCATTACCGAAAGCCTGTTCAACGGTAACCTGAGCGACCTGAGCGAAGCAGATTTCGAACAGCTGGCGCAGGATGGCGTGCCGATGATCGAAATGGAAAAAGGCGCCGATCTCCTGCAGGCGTTGGTGGATTCCGAGCTGCAGCCGTCCCGCGGTCAGGCGCGTAAAACCGTTGCCTCGAACGCGGTGACCATCAACGGAGAAAAACAGGCCGACCCGGAATATGTATTCAGCGACAGCGACCGTCTGTTCGGCCGCTACACCTTACTGCGTCGCGGTAAAAAGAATTACTGCCTGGTCTGCTGGAAATAAAAAATAAAACCAGGGCGTGGGAAACCACGCCCTTTTTCTTTTTAGGGTTGTGGTAAGAAAATGAAGAACATCCTCGCCATTCAGTCTCACGTTGTGTTTGGCCACGCCGGCAACAGTGCCGCCGAGTTTCCGATGCGCCGTCTGGGCGCCAATGTCTGGCCCCTGAATACCGTTCAGTTCTCCAACCATACGCAATACGGTAAATGGACCGGTTGCGTGATGCCGCCTTCACACCTGACGGAGATCGTCCAGGGCATTGCCGACATCGACAAGCTGCAGACCTGCGATGCGGTTCTGAGCGGCTACCTCGGTTCCGCTGAACAGGGCGAGCATATCCTCGGTATCGTGCGTCAGGTGAAAGCGGCCAATCCGGCGGCGAAGTACTTTTGTGACCCGGTGATGGGCCATCCGGAGAAAGGGTGCATCGTCGCGCCCGGCGTGGCGGAATTCCACGTGCGTTATGCGCTGCCGGCCAGCGATATTATTGCGCCGAATCTGGTTGAGCTGGAGATCCTGTGCGGTCATCCGGTCGCCAGCGTCAGCGAAGCGGTAGCTGCTGCGCGGGAGCTGATTGCCCAGGGGCCGGAGGTGGTGTTGGTTAAACATCTTTCCCGCGCCGGTCTGAGCATGGATCGTTTTGAGATGCTGCTGGTGACGGCCGAAGAAGCCTGGCATATCAGTCGGCCGCTGGTGGATTTTGGCCTGCGTCAGCCGGTTGGCGTCGGCGATGTGACCAGTGGACTGCTGCTGGTGAAACTGCTGCAGGGTGCCAGCCTGCGCGATGCGCTTGAGCACGTTACCGCCGCGGTGTACGAGATCATGCTCACCACCAAAAACATGCAAGAGTATGAACTGCAGGTGGTGGCGGCGCAGGATCGCATTGCCGTACCGGAGCACTGCTTCAGCGCCACCCGGCTGTAACTCCCCGGGCCTGCCCGACGGTCCGCCGGGCAGGTTCAGGCCTTATTTTAAGCCTTCAGCCGCCAGTGCGGCCGCCACCGCCGGACGCGCTGCCACCTGCGCCATCCAGCTGCCGATATGACCATAGGCAGCCATATCCAGTTTTATGCCATAGCCCCAGCGCAGCACGGTGAACAGATAGCCATCGGCGATAGTAAAGCGATGGCCGGTCAGCCACTGTTTATCTTCCAGCGACGTATCAACATACTGCAGTTTCTTCTCGAGCAACGCCCGCGCGACAGGCTTATAGTCTTCCGGGGTATCCGGGCGGAACAGCGGGGTAAAGCCTTTATGCAGCTCGGTGGCCACGTAATTCAGCCACTCCAGGGTCTGGTAGCGGGCAATGGAGCCCACTGGCGCCAGCAGATGGCGGTCCGGCACCTGATCGGCGATGTACTGCATAATAGCCACGCCCTCAGTGAGCAGGATGTCATCATCCAGCAGCAACGCCGGCACCTGACCTTTCGGGTTGATCAGCAGATAATCATCCCCGTTTTCCAGCCGTTTTTTGGCCAGGTCCACGCTCTGCAACGTGAAATCCAGGCCGCTTTCGCGCAGGGCGATATGCGAGGCCAGGGAACAGGCGCCGGGTTTGTAGAACAGTTTCATGCGTAACTCCTCGTGGCTGCAGTTTTCTGTATGTTAGTCCCGCCAGGGGTAAAAAAAAAGCCGCTAACCTAACGTTAGCGGCTTAAAAATAATTGGTTTTCCCTGCGGCGTCAGGCTGCCGCGGTTTCGCGTGCTTTCAGGTCCGCGCTGTCGTCCTGAGTCATACGGTTCAGCTTCGGCGCCGTGAGCAGCATCAGGGCGGCGATAACCGCGGTGACGATACCAATCTGCAGGAACACGTGGCCGTACACTTCCAGCGACACCAGCGGATCGGTGACGTTTTCCGGCACCGCCATCAGGTTGGCGATTTTCCCGGCGATGATCGCCGCGCCGGCGGTAGTGAGGAACCAGCTGCCCATAATGAAGCCCATCAGACGCTGCGGAACCAGCTGAGCGACCATCGCCAGGCCGAGGCCGGAAATCATCAGCTCACCAATAGACTGCAGCGCGTAGCTCAGAATGAGCCAGTTAACCGAGACGATGCCGGCGTCGCTGGCGAACTTCGCCCCTAAAGGCAGGACGAGGAACGCGCCGGAGCACAGTACCATGCCGATAGCGAACTTGTGCGGCATCGGCAGGCGGTCGCCCATCTTGTTATAAATGGCTGCCAGAATAGGGCTACCAATCATGATCCAGAACGGGTTCAGCGCCTGATACTGTTCCGGTTCGAAGGCGATACCGAGGATCGAGTGCTCAACGTTACGAATCGCGAAGAAGTTCAGAGAGGTCGGCATCTGGCTGTACAGTACGAAGAAGACAATCGCTTCTACCATCAGCAGGAAGGCGACGATCATTTTACGACGCGCGGCACCTTTCAGACCGATGGTTTCTTTGGCGAAAATCACGACGATACCCAGTGCGACGACGCCCAGCACCATACGTGCGATGCCCTGGTTGTGCAGCAGCCAGGTGGCGATGGCGACCAGCACCACCACGCCAGCGATGGTCGCCAGCAGTTTGCCCATGTGCACTGGGGCAAAGTCCGGTTTCGAACCGTACTGTTTTACCCATTTCTGGCAGAAGGCAAAGTTAATAATCGTGATCACCATCCCCACCACGCTGAGGGCAAACGCCACGCTCCAGCCGAAGCGAGCAGCCAGCCACGGGGTTGCCAGCATCGAGAAGAACGAACCGATGTTGATGGACATGTAGTACATGGTGAATGCACCGTCCAGACGGGGATCGTTTTTGTCATAGCAGGTAGAAAGCAGGGAGGACGGGTTGGCTTTGAACAGACCGTTACCGACGGCGATGGTCGCCATACCCATATAGACGATGGCAGCATCATGGCCGGACCAGGCCACCAGCGCATAGCCGATGGCCAGCACGATAGCACCCAGCATGATGACACGTTTGGTGCCCAGCACTTTATCGCCCAGCCAGCCGCCAATAGCAACCAAACCATAGACCAGCGCGCTAAAGGAGGAGAACAGAGTAATGGAATCCGCTTCCGACATACCCAGCTGTTTTACCAGGTAAACGGCCATGATCCCTTGCAGGCCGTAATAACCAAAACGCTCCCATAACTCGATCGAGAAAATGAGATAGAACGCGCGTGGTTGTTTGAAAGCGTTCAGACTCACGCTTTCTGCTGGTTTATTGTTTGCAGTAGACACATATACCTCTTTTTTTACATCCCATATTTACTGGGGGGTGTTCGGGGCGCAATCTCGTTGGACCGCCGCCTTTATAGTTATTTTGGGAGGGAAAACGGCAGGTAATGTTCACTATCCTGGCGCATCAGGCAAGGCCTTTGTAATAAACTGTTACACATAATGTGGGTGGCATAATGCTCCGGACATATGAATGTTATCCAGAGTTAAATTTCACCGTTTCGTTATGATTGCTATTTTTATCTTTTTCATCAGTCTGATTTCGTTAAAAAGGCGATATATTCTACTGATTGACCTCATGAGTAGTGATATGGTCCATTATCCTAAAAATTAATGGTCTATTATCCTGGTAATCTTTGCTCAATCGTTGTATTGCCTGACATTTGTTTTCATTTTCACAACATGTAATCAACATAAAGTTGCGAGCATGATCTCGATCACAAATGTATAGAAATTTTGCATCGAGAAAAAATGAAAGCGCTGATTGTTCGTTATATAGCCGGATTATTACCCATCATAAGAGACATTTTCTGGTGTTAACGGCGGGTTAAATGCACAAATTCGAGCCATAACTCAGGGTTAAGTTATGGCTCAGAAGAAGGGATCAGGCGTAGACTTTCTCTTTAAATTCGCAGAGGTCTTCAATCAGGCAGGAGCCGCAGCGCGGTTTGCGGGCAATGCAGGTATAACGTCCATGCAGGATCAACCAGTGATGACAGTCGACCTTAAACTCGGCGGGGACCACCTTCAGAAGCTTCTCTTCCACTTGCTCAACATTCTTGCCAGGGGCGAATTGCGTCCGATTGCAGACGCGGAAGATGTGCGTGTCCACGGCGATGGTCGGCCAGCCAAAGGCGGTGTTTAGTACCACGTTGGCGGTTTTACGGCCCACGCCGGGCAGCGCCTCCAGCGCCGCTCTGTCTTCCGGCACCTCGCCGTTGTGCTGCTCCAGCAGGATGCGGCAGGTTTTGATGACGTTTTCCGCTTTGCTGTTAAACAGGCCGATAGTCTTGATATACGATTTCACCCCATCCACCCCCAGCGCCAGCATCGCTGCGGGCGTATTGGCCACCGGATAGAGTTTGGCTGTCGCTTTGTTGACGCTGACATCGGTGGCCTGCGCAGAAAGCAGAACGGCAATCAGCAACTCGAACGGCGAACTGAAATGCAGTTCGGTAGTGGGATGGGGATCGTTTTCCCGCAGCCTGGTGAGGATCGCCAGGCGTTTGGCTTTGTTCATGTTACGCTTTCCCTGTCACGTCAGACGGGGCGACAGAAACGGCCCGGGCCGCTTGCGCCTTCCGCTGCTTGCTACGTTCATCGATGAGGTATTTTACCGCCAGCATCATGCCGAGGCCAATAAAGGCGCCTGGCGGCAGCATAGCCAGCAGGAAGGGGGTATCCGTATGGAAAACCTCGATGCGCAGCACCTTTGCCCAACTACCAAGCAGGCTGTCGGCGCCGTCAAACAGGGTGCCATTGCCAAGGATCTCGCGCAGGGAGCCCAACACAAACATCGCGCAGGTGGCGCCCATGCCGATAGAAAAGCCATCCAGTGCCGACAGCGCCGGCCCTTTTTTGGCGGCAAAGGCTTCGGCGCGGCCGACCACGATGCAGTTGGTCACAATAAGCGGGATGAAAATCCCCAGCGACTGATAGAGGCCGAAGGCATAGGCGTTGATCAGCATCTGCACGACGCTCACCACCGAGGCGATGATCATCACGTAGATGGGGATCCGGATCTCCGCCGGCGTCCAGCGGCGCAGGCTGGAGATGGTCAGGTTGGTTAAGGTTAGCACCAGGGTGGTCGCCAGACCCAGCCCGAGGGCGTTGGTGGCGGTCGAGGTGACCGCCAGCAGAGGGCACATCCCTAACAGCTGAACCAGGGCGGAGTTATTTTTCCACAGGCCCTGGACGATGACGTCTTTAACTTCGCTCATGGTCATTCTCCACAGGCGGTGAATTCAGGAAGTTGCGCAGGCAGCGTTTGTGCATACAGGCCTGCGCGCTTAACGGCATTGACCACCGCCCGGGGGGTGATGGTGGCGCCGGTGAACTGGTCAAAATCGCCGCCATCTTTTTTGACCGCCCAATGGCTGTCGCCCTGACCGTGGATGACTTTCCCGGCAAAATGGGTGATCCAGTCCGACAGGCGAAGCTCGATTTTATCGCCCAGGCCCGGCGTTTCATGATGCTCGGTCACGCGGGTGCCGAGGACCGTGCCGCTAAAATCGGCAGCAACCAACAGCTGTATTGCCCCGGAATAGCCATCTGGCGCGGTGGCTTCCATCACCGCGCCGATCGGCTGGTCGTTATTTTTGGCTATCCACACTTTATGCTGGCCTTTGCCCAGCGCCGGGGCGCTGACCAGATAGCAGCTCTTGAGCAGATCGTTATTATAGCGGTCGGCGGGTAAGACCTGATCAAATAACGCTTTCTGCTGCAGGGCCGCCTGCTGATCGATAGTGCTTTTCGTCAGTTCATTGATCGCCGCCGTCAGCCCGGTGGAACCGGCGGCAAACAGCGCCAGCGTGACGCCGTGTTTTCGCATCGTTTTTAACATCATCGCTCTCTCAACGGTGGCCGTACACGCGCGGGCGCGTGTAATAATCGATCAGCGGCACGGTAATATTCGCCAGCAGAACGGCAAATGCCACGCCATCCGGGTAACCGCCGAAGCTGCGAATAAGCCACACCAGCAGGCCGGCGAGGGCGCCGAAGATCAGGCGGCCGCGGTTGGTTGTTGAAGCCGTCACCGGGTCGGTCAGAATAAAGAAAGCACCGAGCATGGTGGCGCCAGAGAACAAATGCATCTGCGGCGACGCCAGGCTTTGCGGCGAGAATAACCAGCCGAGGGTGGCACACAGCCCAAGGCTAACGAGAAAGCTGACCGGAATATGCCAGCGGATCGCTTTCTGCCACAGCAGGAACAGACCGCCCGCCAGCCAGGCGATATTCACCCACTGCCAGCCGAGGCCCGCCAGTACGCCACCGTAAACCGGCAATTGCAGCACCTGCTGGACGCTATGCCCGGCATGCAGAGAGGTTTTAAAGGTATCCAGCGGGGTGGCCTGGCTGATGCCGTCGATACCCAGTCGCAGGCTGGCCATGTCGCCCCCGGCGGCGGTATGCCCGGTGAAGATCATCTGCAGCACATCGCTGAACGCCGGAACCTGGGCGGCAATTTCGTATGAAGGCAGCCAGGAGGTCATCTGTACCGGGAATGAAATCAACAGCACGACGTAGCCGATCATCGCCGGGTTGAAGGGGTTATGGCCTAATCCACCGTACAGCTGCTTGGCGATCACCACGGCAAAGGCAGTGCCGAGCACCACCATCCACCAGGGGGCCAGCGGTGGAATACTCACCGCCAGCAACAGGCCAGTGAGCAGGGCGGAGTTGTCCTTCAGGGTCGCCACAATATGCTGTTTGCGCAGTTTGAGAATAGCGGCTTCCGTTGCCCAGGCCGTCAATGCGGCGAGGACAATCTGCAGTACGGTACCCCAGCCGAAAAACCAGGTCTGGACCACAATGCCAGGCACGGCGGCGAGCAGCACCAGCAGCATAATACGCGAGGTCTGCCGCTGGTTATGGGTATAGGGGGAGCTTGCGATTCTGAAAACCATTTATTCCTCGTTAACTGCCTGCTGTGTTGCTTTACGCGCCTGAACGCGGGCGATAGCCGCGGCGACGGCCGCTTTGCGTGGGTCGTCATTGGCTGCGGCTGACGCGAGATCCGGTTGTGCGGCCTGTTGTTCGGCTTTGCGCGCTTTGGCGCGGGCGATGGCGGCTTCCACCGCGGCTTTACGCGGGTCGACCGGCTCGGCTACCGGGGCTTCCACCGGCGCAGCCTGCTGTTCGGCTTTACGCGCTTTGGCACGGGCGATGGCGGCTTCCACCGCGGCTTTACGCGGGTCGACCGGCTCGGCTACCGGGGCTTCCACCGGCGCGACCTGCTGTTCGGCTTTACGCGCTTTGGCGCGGGCGATAGCGGCTTCCACCGCGGCTTTACGCGGGTCGACCGGCTCGGCTACCGGGGCTTCCACCGGCGCGACCTGCTGTTCGGCTTTACGCGCTTTGGCGCGGGCGATAGCGGCTTCCACCGCGGCTTTACGCGGGTCGACCGGCTCGGCGACCGGGGCTTCCACCGACGCGGCCTGCTGCTGTGCCTTGCGTGCCCGGGCTTCGGCCTTCCGCGCTTCGCGTGCAGCGATCGCCTCGCTGTTATCCGGTTTGGCGCCAGACTGAATCACGATCGGTTGCGCGGCATCACGCTGTTTGTCGCGTACCCGGGCGAGGGCGGCGTTAATAGCATCCTGATCTTTGGCGGCAGGCTGAACGGCAGCTTTTTTATGCCGTTCGGCGCGGGCGGCTTTTTCACGCTCCAGGCGCGCCTGTCGGGCTTCGAATCGCGCTTTAGCTTCTGCGGCGCGCTGCTCTTCCTGGCGAATCGCGCTGATCTCCGCTTTCTCCTGACGGAAGTACTGCACCAGCGGAATATTGCTTGGGCAAACCCACGCGCAGGCGCCGCATTCTATGCAGTCCGCCAGATTGTGCGCGGTGGCTTTATCGTGCTGCTGGCCTTTGCTGAACCAGTACAGCTGCTGCGGCAGCAGATCGGCCGGACAGGCGTCGGCGCAGGCGCTGCAGCGAATGCAGCCTTTCTCTTCCTGCGGCTCGCCCATCTCGCTGGCGGAAGGCGCCAGCAGGCAGTTGGTGATCTTCACCACCGGGACATCCAGCCCCGGCAGGGTAAAGCCCATCAGCGGGCCGCCCATGATCACCATTGGCTCGGCGCTGGCGCAGAAGCCGGCGTCGTTAAGCAGATGGCGTACCGGGGTACCAAGGCGCGCCCAGACGTTGCCCGGCCGCGAGACCGCCTCGCCGGTCAGGGTGACCACGCGCTCCGTTAACGGCTCGCCGTCAATCACCGCGCGTTTTATCGCATAGGCCGTCCCCACGTTCTGCATCAGCACGCCAATATCCGACGAACGACCGCCATGAGGCACCTGCTTGCCGGTGAGAATTTGGGTAAGCTGCTTGGCCCCACCGGAGGGGTATTTAGTGGGGATCACGCGCAGCGAGATGCCATGGGCGTCGCAGAGCACCGCCCGCAGCATCGAAATGGCCTGCGGTTTATTGTCTTCAATGCCGATCAGCACTTCGTCAGGCTGCAGAATATGCGCGAGGATGCGGATCCCGTCGACAATCTGCGCGGCGCAGTCCTGCATCAGGCGGTCGTCCGCCGTGATATAGGGTTCGCATTCGGCGGCGTTAATAATCAGCGTCTTAATTTTATCGCCGCCGCCGCGCAGTTTGCTGCCGGTGGGGAAACCGGCGCCGCCGAGGCCCGCGACGCCAAACTGATGAATGCGTTCGATAAGCGCTTCGCGCGCGCGGACCTGATAATCACTCCAGCCATCGCGCTCAATCCAGCGGTCTTCGCCGTCGGCGTCAATGATCACGCTCATCTCCGCCAGCCCCGACGGATGAGCGGTGGTGTGCGGGGCGATGGCGGTAACGGTACCGGAGGTCGGGGCGTGTACGGGCAGCATTCTTCCCCATCCGCGGGTCAACGGCTGGCCGCGCAGCACCCGATCGCCCACCTTGACGCACAGTTCGCCTTCGGCGCCAATATGCTGCTTGAGCGGAATGATAAGGCGCTGCGGCAGGGACACCTGGCGCAGTGGGGTACCGTTAGACTGGGTTTTCATTTCGGGCGGATGAATACCGCCGTTAAAATCCCAGACTTTATCTTTTCGGAAAGCGGAAAATAACTTAAACATGTTGTTCCACAGGAATATTGCGCACCGGGATCGCATGGAGATCCCATTTCCAGGTTTCCGGGGTGGTCGCCACCGGAACGAGCGAAATGCACTGGGTCGGGCAGGGGGCTACGCACAGATTACAACCGGTGCACAGGTCGTTCATCACGGTATGCATGGCGCGGGTTGCCCCGACAATCGCATCCACCGGACACGCCTGGATGCATTTGGTGCAGCCAATGCAGTTCGGCTCGTCGATTACCGCGAGCATACGAACTGGCTCCGCCTCCTGTTCATCGCCATCGACCGGCTGCGGGTCGACGTTCAGTAAGGCGGCGATTTTTAACATTACGGCTTCGCCACCCGGCGCACAGCGGTTAATTTTTTCACCCTGGGCACCAACAGCTTCCGCATAGGGACGACAGCCGGGGTAGCCGCACTGTCCGCACTGGCTCTGCGGCAACAGTTCATCAATTTTTTCCACCACCGGGTCGTCCTGCACCGCGAAACGGCGGGAGGCATACCCCAGTATTAAGCCGAAAATCAGCCCTAACAGGCTGATGGCGATCACGGCTATCCAGACTGCGCTCATTACAACTTCACCAAACCACTAAAGCCCATAAAGGCCAGAGACATTAAACCGGCGGTAATCAATGCGATGGCATTACCGCGAAACGGCGCGGGCACATCGGCCACCACCAGGCGTTCGCGGATCGCCGCGAACAGCACCATCACCAGCGAGAAACCGACGGCGGCGGCAAAGCCGTACAGCGCGGACTGCAGGAAATTGTGCCCCAGATTAATATTCAGCAGCGCCACCCCGAGTACGGCACAGTTGGTGGTGATCAGCGGCAGAAAGATACCCAGCAGGCGATAGAGCGCCGGGCTGGTTTTACGCACGACCATTTCAGTGAACTGAACCACCACGGCGATGACCAGAATAAAGGCCAGCGTGCGTAAATAGACCAGATTTAAGGGGATAAGGATCCAGGTATCAATCAGCCAGGCGCATATAGAGGCCAGCGTCATCACGAAGGTGGTGGCAAGCCCCATCCCCATTGCGGTTTCCAGCTTTTTGGAAACCCCCATAAACGGGCACAGACCAAGAAACTTCACCAGAACGAAGTTATTGACCAGGACTGTACCAATAAAGAGCAGTAAATAATCAGCCATCATGCGACCTGAAACGAAAAAAAGCCGCTTATTATCGAATAAAACGATACCGGCGACAACAGGTTAAGTGTGGGGTTATTACGGATGAACAAAGGTCCGTTTTACCCGCTGGGAACGGCGAAAATAGGGCGCCAGGAGCGCGGCAGCCAAGAGTGGAAACAGCAGCTGGCGCAAAGCAAGGACATCCGAGACGGGAGAGAAGGCAAATGCCTTTATCGCCAGCAGCAGGGTGATGAGCAGCCAGATAATATAGTGCTTAGGGACCAGCGAGCGTCGCTTAAAGAACGCGATGGTCAGCCAGAGCGTGTAATACCACATGGCGACGGCAAACAGCAGCGAAGCGAGCCACAGCGCCAGATGTCCGGTGCTCATGGCGCGGAGCAGGGCATACGTCTGCGTCGACATGAGAGCATTAGCAAAAAACAGCAGCGATAAGGAGGCGCTCAGCAGCGCCACCAGCAACCAGGCCAGCGGTGCCAGCAGCCATCCGCCAATGCGTTCTGCAGATTGAGACGTCATGTTACTCCCCTATTCAACGCCAGTAATGAAAATCAGGCCGGGAAGTATAAGCAACTGGCGTGAAGGATGACAGCCTTACTGCACGAATCGCCAAACGGATTTAGGCACCTGGCCCACATCGAACAATTTACCACCGGAGACCAGTTCTGCCCGGCGGTGGTCGGCCGCACGATACATATTCACGATCTCTTCGGTGTCGGTCAGGGAGTAGTTAAGGTGATCAAATAGTTTTTCAAGACTTTCGAGCGAACTGATTTTGCGGAATTTTAATAAATAGTCCAGAACGGTCATTTTCGTATCCATTTTATAATCGGAATAATTATGTTGAATATTATCAGCATTCACTAAACCTACTCTCAACCAACGGCGCCTTCTGAATGGGGCCGGGTGGAATGATTCAGGTTATATAAACCCATGACAAGGGGCGAGAGCCGACCTTGAAGAGCAGGGAGAAGTTTAAGAATATTCTAAAACCAGACCGGGCGCCGAATGGCGCCCGCAAGAGAAGATTAACGCTGTTCGCCGTGACTGGCAATAACAGATTTGTACCAATAAAAACTCTTCTTTCGTTTGCGTGCCAGATTTTGCTGGTGATCGACATAGACAAAGCCGTACTGCTTTTGATATCCGTTGAGCCAGCTCAGCAGATCGATAAACGACCAGGGATAATAGCCGCGCACATCCGCCCCCAGCGCCAGTGCCTTTTCCAGGGCGCCAATATGGCTGCTCAGGTAGTCGATTCGCGGATCGTCGACCACTTCTCCGGCAATTATCGGGTCTTTCGCTCCCAGGCCATTTTCGGTGATATAGATCGGGATATCGCCATAGCGTTCCTTGATCATCATAATGCCGTCCGTCAGCCCCTGCGGCCAGATTTCCCATCCCCATTCGGTATAGGTGCTCTGCGGATTACGCACGAAATAGAACAACCCCTCCACGCCAGGTTCGCCACCGGTGGGGATGTTGGGCGGCTGGGCGGACACCGTTTCCCGGCGATAGTAATTCAGCCCGATAAAGTCACAGCGATTCTCGCGCAGTAGTGTGTCATCGTCCGGGGCAAAGCGTGGTACCCCCCACAGAGCCTGGGTCTGCGCCAGCAGGGCGGCAGGATAGGTGCCTTTCAGTACCGGGTCGTAAAGCCAGTGGGTGTGGATGGCGTCAGCCAGTTCGGTGGCTTTTTTGTCCGCCTCACTGTCGGTGAGCGGAGTATGCGGCTGTAGCACATTGACGAAGCCAATCTCGCCCGCCACGTTCATCTCGCGGAATGCCTTGACCGCCAGCGCATGGGCGATAAACACGTGATGACAGGCCTGAATGGCACGCGCCGGATCGCGCACCGCCGGGGGATGCAGACCGTTAATGTAGCCGTGGCCAATGAACACGATGGTTTCGTTAAAGGTCGCCCACAGCTTCACCCGTGAACCAAAGCGCGCATAGCACAGGCGGGCGTACTCGGCGAAGGCCTCGGCGGTAGTGCGTGCTTCCCAGCCACCCTCATCCTGCAGGGCCTGCGGCAGGTCCCAGTGATAGAGGGTGATCATCGGCTCAATATTGTGCGCCAGCAGTTCGTCGATCAGATCGCTGTAAAACTGTACGCCGGCTTCATTCACTTCGCCGCGCCCAGCGGGCAGCAGCCGGGGCCAGGAGATGGAGAATCGATAACTTTGCAGGCCCATTTCGGCCATTAACGCAACGTCTTCGCGAAAACGGTGATAGTGGTCGACCGCGACATCGCCGGTGGTGCCTTCAAAGGTGGTACCCGGCAGGTGAGAGTAGATGTCCCAGATTGACGGTCCTTTACCGTCTGCGTCGTGCCCACCTTCAACCTGATACGCTGCGGTAGCGGCACCCCATAAAAAATTGTGCGGAAAAGCGGCCATGAAAAAGCTCCCAGTCTGATGATAGAGGGAGTGTAATCAAAGCAAGGATAGCTGTGCAACCGGTTTCTGAAACCGGTTGCACAGTTGCGAGGCGGGTCACTGTTTCACGGCGGGGCTACTTTGTCTGCACCACATCCACTGGCGGTGGCGACTGGTAGTTATCAATATGGTGGGCGATAACCAAAAGCAGTGCGGAAATCCCAAAAACAATCCAGCCAATAAGTTCTACAATACGGGTAAAAACAGTCGTCATAACACTTCAGTATCCTTTGAACACAGTGGGAAATGTTACTCCATGGTCAGCAGATCACAAGGGGTATCTGTCTGATTTTGCACGCATGCGGGAAAACAGCTGTGAATCAAATGATAAATTTTGCTCATTGTTTGTAAGATTATTCTCATCTACGCGATATTGACATTAGCTGAATAAGTGAGGCGGTAACATGAGTGACGCGATCCGGGTAGGGCTGATAGGCTACGGTTACGCCAGCAAAACGTTTCACGCGCCGCTGATCGGCGGCACGCCGGGCATGGCGCTGACGAGGGTCTCCAGCAGCGAGGCCGGCAAAGTCCATGCCGACTGGCCGGGGGTCAGGGTGGTGAGTGCGGCAAAAGACTTGCTCAACGATCCTGATATTGATCTGGTCGTCATCGCCACCCCGAACGATACCCACTTTCCGCTGGTGAAAGCGGCGCTGGAAGCGGGCAAACATGTGGTGGTGGATAAACCCTTTACCGTGACACTGTCACAAGCACGCGAGCTGGAGAGTCTGGCGAAGCATTGCGGCCGGGTGCTGTCGGTGTTTCATAACCGCCGCTGGGACAGTGACTTCTTAACCGTCAGGGCGTTAATTAACGAAGGTCAGCTGGGGGAAGTGTGTTACTTTGAGTCGCATTTCGATCGCTTCCGCCCCCAGGTGCGTCAGCGCTGGCGTGAGCAGGGTGGTCCCGGAAGTGGCATTTGGTACGATCTGGGGCCACATCTGCTCGATCAAGCGGTGGTGCTCTTTGGCCTGCCGGTGAGTATCACAGTCGATCTCGCTCAACTTCGCCCCGGCGCGCAATCCACCGACTATTTTCATGCCGTGCTGGCCTATCCCCAGCGGCGGGTGGTGCTGCATGGCACATTGCTCGCTGCGGCGGAGAGCGCGCGCTTTATCGTCCACGGCTCGCGGGCCAGCTATATTAAGTTCGGCCTTGATCCTCAGGAGGAACGGCTAAAAAACGGTGAACGACTGCCGCAGGAGGACTGGGGGTATGATATGCGCGACGGTACTCTGACCCGCGCCGAAGGCGACGAACGAAGCGAGGAGACATGGCTGACGCTGCCGGGCAACTATCCCGCCTACTATGCCGCCATTCGCGATGCGCTTAACGGGGAGGGAGAAAACCCGGTCCCGGCCAGCGAGGCGATTCAGATCATGACGTTGATTGAGCTGGGTATCGAGTCTGCCAGACATCGCGCCACGCTCAGCCTGGTGTGAGGGGGAGCCCGGCAGCGCTGCCGCCGGGCCGGTGATCAACCTTTCGCCACCCGCTGAATGAGAGCGGCTTTTTCCTGTTCGCTCAGAAACGCCTGGGTCAGACCGTTGATCTGTGCCTGACGGATCTGCTCCCTGCTCAGGCCCGCCGCCGGCGCCGCCACGGTGTACTCGTGAATGATATCAACGCCCTGCACCGCCGGATCGTCAGTGTTGAGGCTCGCCAGCACGCCGTGCTCAAGGAACTGCTTCAGCGGATGCTGGGCCAGCGAAGCCACGGTGCTGGTTTGCACATTCGAGGTCAGGCACGATTCAATGCCGATCTGATGTTCGGCCAGGTAGTCCATCAGGGCCGGATCCTCTACCGCTTTGACCCCATGACCGATGCGCTCCGCGCCCAGCTCGCGGATGGCCTGCCAGATACTTTCCGGTCCGGCCGCTTCGCCAGCGTGGACGGTAATATGCCAGCCAGCGTCGCGGGCCTGATTAAAATGGTTGAGGAACAGCGCGCCCGGGAAGCCCAGCTCATCACCGGCCAGATCCAGCGCGGTGATGCCCTCGCGGTGGGCGAGCAGCGCCGCCAGCTCTTCCTGACAGGCCGCTTCACCGAAGGTGCGGCTCAGAATGCCGATCAGGCGGGCGTCGACCTGAAAATCGCGGCTGCCTTCACGTACGCCCGCGATCACTGCCTCTACTACGCCGTCGACAGGAAGCTGGTGGGTCATCGCCATATAGCGGGGAGAGAAGCGCAGCTCAACGTAGTGCAGGCCATTGCGCGCGGCGTCTTCGACGTTCTCGTATGCCACGCGACGGCAGGCTTCCAGTGAGGCAAGGACTTTTACCCCCCAGTCGAGCTTGGCGAGAAAACTGACCAGATCGGGCTCAAGGCTGGTGACCTGGACGTGGGGACGCAGCGTGTCGAGGGTGGAAGCGGGAAGGGCGATATTAAACTCGCGGCCAAGATCGAGGATGGTTTGGGCCCGGATGTTACCGTCAAGGTGGCGGTGAATGTCGGTTAATGGCAATGAAGAATCAATCATGGTCGCACTCTTTTTTTAGTTAAAGTGCACGTCATTATACAACATGTACATAACTGTTTAAAAGCATTGAAAAAATCCATTCGATACAAACAGCTGGGGCTTCTCTGGTCACTTTTCCGCTCTTTTTCGCTGCGCCATTTTACAGCGAGCACGACGTTCATGATTGACGCGATCCTGACCAGACCAGAAAAGCACAGGCGCTGACCGCGGCGCCGGCAAGGCAAACCGCCTGCCATCCCCAGTGAGAATAGAGCTGGGTGGCGACGATAGCGCCTGCCGCGCTGCCCAGCGAATAAAAACACATGTAAGCCCCAACCAGGCGGCTTGCCGCTGCAGGCCTGGCGGCAATAATCAGACTCTGGTTGGTGACATGAACGGCCTGCACCGCAAAGTCCAGTGCGATAACGCCCGCTATCAGCCAGAGCAGAGAGGTTTCGGCACAGGCGATAGGCAGCCAGGAGAGCGCCAGCAGCGCCAGCGCCAGGCCGGTCGTGCGCTGCGCCCATCCCTGGTCAGCCCATCTGCCCGCCCTTGAGGCGGCCAGCACGCCAGCGATGCCGGCTAAGCCAAACATCCCTGTCTGGGTGTGCGACAGGGAAAGAGCGGTGAGCGGCATGACCATGGTCGTCCACAGCATGCTGAAAGCGGCGAAGATCAGCAGCGCCAGGATCCCGCGCTTTCTCAGTTGCGGTTCAGTGAGATACAGCCGAAAAACTGACTTCAGTAAGGATAGATAAGTGGGCTTTTGCGGCTGCGGCGGGGGCGAAGGCATGACTTTCCAGACGACGCCGGCAATCAACAACATCAGACAGGCAGCCGTGAGATAAACGGCTCGCCAGCCGGCGATATCAGCGATCGCCCCTGATATAAAACGAGATAACAGAATGCCTGAAACAATGCCGCTGGTCAGGGTACCTACCGCCTGGCCTCGTTTCTGCGGCGTCGCCAGTATCGCCACCCACGCCACCATCAACTGCACCACCACGGCCATCAGCCCGACGATCAGCATGGCACCCAGCAGGATCGCGATATTAGGGGATAACCCTGCCACGACTAACGCCGCCACTGACAGCAACAGCTGAGTCAACACCACGTATTTACGGTTCAACCCGTCCCCGAGCGGAACCAGGAACAGCAAACCAATGGCATAGCCCGCCTGCGTTGCCGTGACGACGCTGCCAATCATACCGGGCGACACCTTCAGGCTGACCGCCATCGAGTCGAGTAAAGGCTGAGCTGAATAAACGTTGGCTACCGCCAGCGCGCAGGTCAATGAAAACAGCGCCGTTATCCCCGCGGTCAGCATCGTGACAGGGGCGGACGCGGTCGGGATCTCGTGCTCGGTACACAAACTTGCCTTGCATTTCATAAGAGGCCTGCACTCTGGTTGCTTTTTAAAACTGGTGTGCCTATAAAACTAGCCATAGTGGTTTTCTTTTGCAACTGCTACGAGGGGAGATTAAGCTGGCAACAGCAGACTGATAGACGGAGATCACGCAGATGGCGAAACAGGAATCACTCAGAACCAGTGAATGTCCGGTGGCAAGAACGCTGGAATCAATTGGAGAACGCTGGTGCCTGATGATTATTCGCGAGGCCTTTGACGATGTGCGGCGCTTCAGCGAGTTTCAAAAGAATCTAGGGCTGGCCAAAAATATCCTTGCCTCGCGGCTGAAGCACCTGGTCGATATCGGTATTTTCGAGATTTTACCGGCATCGGATGGCAGCGCCTACAAGGAATACGTCCTGACTGAAAAGGGGCGCTCTGTGTTTCCCATTGTTGTGGCGATGCGGCAATGGGGAGAGCGTTATATGTTTGATCAGGGGGAAACCTATTCTGTCCTGCTGGATAACGAACACGGTCAGCCGCTTCAGTATCTGGATGTGCGTTCCGCTCAGGGGGATAAACTGCAACCAGGCGACTGCCATCGCCGGCGCGTAGTGTCGGATATCAGCGGCGAATGAAGGTCTGAAGGGGAGCGCGATCCCAGCAAGAGTACGAGCGTACCACTAAGTGGTCCTGGAACCATCCTGACGTCTCTTTTCGTGGCGGCTCCTGATGGCACCCCCAGGACGCCGAGACAGGCGAGCCTCCGTCCGCCGCAGAATGCTGTGCATAATCATTTGCATTTATATTTTATTTGAATGTATTCATGTTACATATTAAATTCTGCTTACTTTATCGACGATGAGGCAAGGATGCGGATGTGGAGAGCGTAATCCATAACAATATTGAGGGTTTTCTGCTGCTGCTATTAAGCATGTGGCCGATTCTGATTGTGGTCTTTATTGGCGTTGCGATTTCATTCTATACCATGCTGTTACGCAAAACGGCGCTGGCCTGCCTGCTGTTCGCCGTCGCTATCGGCGCCGCAGGCTGGAGCCTCGCTTAGCATCCGATCTCAGGGTTTATCCAGCAGACTCATGCTGGAGGTGGCGGCGCCATCATTGAGATTGGACGGTGCATGCCAGTCGCGGCCAGCCAGTGCGCTATCGCCCTGGCCGCTGCTGGCGACCGTATCCTGTTGCGTCGACATCGTCGAGCCTTCCAGCGCTTCATCGGCCCCCGACTGATCGGGCAGGGAGCTGGTATACCCGCCATTGTTTGAGTAAGTATCCATACCATTCACTTCATTCGGTACCGTGTCGGTGGTGGTGCCATCATCGTTTATGCAAAATGATCCGCCAATGCCGTTAGGCTGGCAGTCCGCAGCGAAAGCCGGGACAGCCAGCGACGCCAGCAACAATAGCGGTAAGCCGATTTTCTTCATTCTCATCTCCATGCGCAACGTGGCTCGACAGATGCTCTCTACTATAGAGAAGGACAGGACAGGGGAAGGTGACAAAACTGTTTAATTTTGTAATAGCGTACCGACTGCCGGTTGCCTGTTCGCTTCAGCACGTCGAGGCATGCTGCGCCTTCCCGGGTCGGGAGCGGATCGGCGCAATGCGGTAATCAATTGTTAATTCAACGTAAAGGTTAATGAAAATTTAAGAGAAGGCCGCTATGTTGGCGATATCACTCTTTCCATTAAGGAAATTCCATGCGCGATAAATATTCGGGCCTGCAGATCGGTATTCACTGGTTGGTCTTTTTGCTGGTGGTGGTGGCTTATGCGGCAATGGAGCTACGTGGATTTTTTCCCCGTAGTGACCGGCCGCTGATTAATATGATTCATGTCTCCTGCGGGATCACCATCTGCGCGCTGATGGTGGCGCGTTTGCTGGTGCGGCTGAAGTCGCCAGCGCCGCCGATCGTGCCGAAACCGTCGCCGATGATGACCGGTTTTGCTCATCTCGGCCATCTGGTTATCTATCTGCTATTTATTGCCTTGCCGCTGATCGGGATGGTGATGATGTACTGGCGCGGAAATCCCTGGTACGCCTTTGGCCTGACCATGCCGTATGCCCCACAGAGCGATTTTGAGCGGGTGGATACCCTGAAGGCGATCCATGAATGGTTAGCCAACGCCGGGTACTTCGTCATTGGCCTGCATGCCCTTGCCGCGCTGGTCCATCATTACTGGTGGAAAGATAATACCCTGCTGCGGATGATGCCTCGTAAGCGCTAAATGATCGTTACCCTTTTTGCCTGACCCCGTCCCGCGACGGGGTTTTTTTTGCCTTTATGGGTAATAAAATATAGTATACCCCCCTATATGATACGGAGGCGTAATCGTGCCACATTCACCTGAAGATAAAAAACGGGCGCTCAGTCGCGTACGCCGCATCCGCGGCCAGGTCGAGGCCCTCGAGCGCGCGCTGGAGTCCGGCGAACCCTGCATGACAATCCTGCAGCAGATTGCCTCGATTCGCGGTGCGGCAAATGGCCTGATGGGCGAAATGGTGGAGATCCACCTGCAGGACGAGCTGGTTAGCGGCGAGACCACCCCGGACCAGCGGGCCGCGAGAATGGCAGAGGTCGGTCATCTGCTACGATCCTATTTAAAATAACATCACGACGAGGAAGAGACAGTTATGAAATCACGCGCAGCAGTTGCCTTTGGTCCTGGCCAGCCGTTAAAAATCGTTGAGATTGACGTCGCGCCGCCGAAGAAAGGCGAAGTTCTGGTGAAAATCACCCACACCGGCGTGTGCCACACCGATGCCTTCACCCTCTCCGGCGACGATCCGGAAGGTGTTTTCCCGGCGGTACTGGGCCATGAAGGCGGCGGGATTGTCGTGGAAGTGGGCGAGGGCGTCACCAGCCTTAAGCCGGGCGACCACGTGATCCCGCTGTATACCGCCGAATGCGGCGAGTGCAAGTTCTGTAAGTCGGGTAAAACCAATCTCTGTCAGGCGGTGCGCGCCACCCAGGGCAAAGGGTTGATGCCGGACGGCACCACCCGTTTCTCCTATAACGGCGAACCGATTTATCACTATATGGGCACCAGCACCTTCAGCGAATATACGGTTTGCGCCGAGATCTCGCTGGCGAAAGTCAATCCGCAGGCGCCGCTGGATAAAGTGTGCCTGCTGGGCTGCGGTGTCACCACCGGTATCGGCGCAGTGCACAACACGGCGAAGGTCAAGCCCGGGGATAGCGTCGCGGTCTTTGGTCTGGGCGGCATTGGTCTCGCGGTGATCCAGGGCGCGGTGCAGGCGCAGGCCGGGCGTATTCTGGCGGTCGATACCAACCCGGATAAGTTCACCCTCGCCAAAGAGATGGGGGCAACCGACTTTATCAACCCGAACGACTACGATAAGCCGATTCAGGATGTGATTGTCGAACTGACCGACGGCGGGGTGGATTTCAGCTTCGAGTGCATCGGCAATGTCAACGTGATGCGCGCCGCGCTGGAGTGCTGCCATAAAGGCTGGGGTGAGAGCGTGATCATCGGCGTAGCCGGTGCGGGCCAGGAGATCAAGACCCGTCCGTTCCAGCTGGTGACCGGCCGCGTGTGGCGCGGTTCCGCCTTCGGCGGCGTGAAAGGGCGCAGTCAGCTGCCGGGAATGGTGGAGGACGCCATGGCTGGTAAAATTCGCCTCGACCCGTTTATTACCCATCGCCTGCCGCTGGAGCAGATTAACGAGGCCTTTGATCTGATGCATGAAGGCAAATCGATTCGCACCGTGATCCACTTTGGCGACCAGTAATCGCTAACGCTGATGGCGTATCGTCACCGATAAAAAAAGGGCCCGGATGGGCCCTTTTGCTTAGGTCGATCAGTGATGATCCGGGAGCGCGTAGGCAATGATGTAATCGCCGCGATCCGGTGACTGACGGGCGCCGCCAGCATTGATAATAATGTACTGCTTACCGGTTTTCGGTGAGACGTAGGTCATCGGGCCGGACTGGCTACCGACCGGCAGACGCGATTTCCAGATCTCTTTCCCGTTCGCGGTATCAAAGGCGCGCAGGTAGAAATCCTGGGTACCGGCGAAGAACAGCAGTCCGGACTGCGTCGACAGCGACGCGCCAAGGGTCGGCATGCCGATCGGAATGGGCATGTGCATCCGGATCCCCAGCGGCCCGGTATCTTCTACGGTGCCAACCGGTACCTGCCACACCAGTTTCCCGGTTTTCAGATCCACCGCGGACATGGTGCCGAACGGCGGTTTCTGGCACGGAATGCCCAGCGGCGACAGGAAACGTTCGCGCATGGCGCCAAACGGCGTACCTTCCATCGGCACGATGCCCATCTCGATCCCGCTGGCGTCTTTCGCCACCTTCGCGCGCGGCACCATATAGTTGGCGAGACCCAGACGCATATCGTTGACGAACATCAGGCTGTTGTTCGGATCCACCGAAACGCTGCCCCAGTTCATGCCGCCGAGCGAGCCCGGGAACTGCAGGGAACGGTCTTCACCTGGCGGGGTAAAGACGCCCTGATGGCGCATCTCTTTGAACTGAATACGGCACAGCAGCAGGTCGATCGGTGTCGCCCCCCACATATCGGATTCGGTCAACGTCTGGTTGCCGATCATCGGCATCCCTACCGAGTAAGGTTGCGTCGGAGAGTAGCGTTCACCTTTGACGTTGCCCGCCGGTACCGGACGCTCTTCCACTTTGGCCACTGGCTCGCCGGTCTCGCGGTTGAGCATAAAGATCATGCCCTGCTTGCTGGTCTGCACCAGCACCGGGGTGGTACCGCCCTTGCCGTCAGGCAGGTCGTACAGCAGCGGCTGAGACGGCAGGTCAAAGTCCCACAGGTCGTGGTGCGTGGTCTGGAAGTGCCAGCGCACCTGGCCGGTGGTGGCATCCACAGCCACGATAGAGGAGCTGTATTTATCGTCCAGCGCGGTACGTTCGCCGCCAAAGAAATCTGGCGTGGCGTTGCCGGTTGGCATATAGATCAGATTCAGCTTCGCGTCGTAGGACATCGCCGACCAGACGTTTGGCGTACCGCGCGTATAGGTCTGGCCTTCCGGCGGAACACCGGTCAGCGCTGGATTGCCGGGATCCCACGCCCACGCCAGTTTGCCGGTGTGGACGTCAAACGCGCGGACCACGCCCGGCGGTTCGCCGGTGGAGTAGTTATCCGCGACGCGGCCGCCCACCACTACCACATTGCCCGCTACCAGCGGGGTGGAGGTCTGCTGATAGTAGCCCGCTTTCACTTCACCCATGCCGACGCTGAGGTCGACAATACCGCCATCGCCGAAGCTTTCGCACAGTTTGCCGGTATCGGCATCAATGGCGATCAGGCGGGCGTCGATCGTCGGCAGGAACAGACGACGGGAACAGGCGGCAGGCTGCGTGCCTGACGCTGGCGCGGTTTGCGCCTGGCTCTCTTCGTAATAGCCTAAGCCGCGGCAGCGCTGCCAGTTGGGCGAAGAGGATTTGGAGTCATAGCGCCATTTCTCTTTTCCGCTGTCCACATCCAGCGCCAGCACTTTGCTGTAAGGGGTGCAGACGTACAGAGTATCGCCAATCTGCAGCGGGGTGTTTTGATCTTCCGCCCCGGAGCCATTGCTCTGCGGGATATCGCCAGTATGCGCCACCCAGGCCACCTGCAGCTGGTTGACGTTCTGTTTGTTGATTTGGTCCAGCGCGGCGAAACGGTCGCCGTGGGTGGTATTACCCCAGTGCGCCCAGTTTTTCTGCTGTTCGCCCGGCGCGACGGGCTTCACTGGCACCGCTTCAGTGGCGCTAACCAGTGGTTCGGATTTGAACATCCAGCCAAAGCTCACCGCCAGCGCCACGGCGAGAACGGCGGCGACGCCATATGCCGGGCCTTTTTTTGCCGGTGGGCTGGCGAGGAAAGGCCAGACCAGGGCGGCAAGGAAGGCCAGGACGCCGAGCGCAAACAGGCGCGAGAAGAGCGGCCAGTAGCTCCAGCCAGCGTCACTAATCGCCCAGATCACCGAGGCGATAAACGCCACGGCGTATAACAGAATACCGCCGCGGCGGTTGCGGAAAATCAACACCGCCGCGATGACCATGACCACGCCCATCAGCGCGAAGTACAGTGTACCGCCGACGAGGGCCAGTTTTGCCCCAAGAATACCCACAGCCAGACCGATGATGAGCATCAGTCCGGCGAGAAGCCACTGCAGGATCCGGGGGAATCCGCGCGGCGCGTTGCCAGTTGCCATGTAATCTCCTTAACCACTCCCGCCACTTCATCATGAACCAAATGAAACAGGTGTTTTCTGTTTTATTTTTGAATGAAGAGGTTTGTACCTTCATAAACGCAGGTTTATTGCTTGATGTGATTTCAAGTGAACCATTTGGTGAAATCGCGATATGATAGATCTGTTAAAGAAATTTACGCAATTGTTAATGAATGATTTCGCACTAAATGATTATTTTGCTAAATGTGTTGCGCCGTCCGTCGCACCACATCGACGTACGTAGGCTCCCCGGCAGGGCTACCGGGGAGAAAGCGGGGTCAGGCAGGCATTGACTTGCGGATGGCGCTGAGCAAGGTTTGCGTACCTGGCGTGAGCGTCGCATCGACGCGGGTCAGAATGCCGATGGGCTCTCCGGCGCCCTGGGTGGCAATCGGCAGGGCGCTCAGCACACCCCGGCGAAGATCGTCTTTCACCGCCCCGGAAGGTACGAACCACACATAGTCAAAATCGACCGTCAGCTGGCGTGACAGCGAAGCCGAGAGGGTCTCGATACAGCCGGCGGGCATTTTACAGCCCTGGCTCTGGAGCAACGTTTCGGCGTTTTGCCGCGGTACGGTGCCCTTCGGCGAAACGACGACGGGCCACTCCATTACCCGGCTCAGGGTCACGGTCTCCTGAAGCAGGGGGTGTCCCGGGCGAACCACCAGTTTCAGGGATTCGAGGAACAGCAGTTCATAGTTGAGTCCACTCATCAGATCCGGGTCGGACATGCGTCCGATACCGATATCGATCTCCCCGGATTTTAACCCCGCCAGCAGCATGGTGTTGTTCATGGTGGCGACCTGCAGCGTGATGTCTTTTTGCTGCTTATGGAACTGGCCGATCACCGTTGGCAGGATCCCCAGCGCGGCGGTAGGCAGCGCGCCGATACGCACAATGTCGTTATTCAGCCCCTCTTTACGGTTCAGCGCCTGACCCGCTGAGTTAAGGGCATCAAGTACCTTAACGGCATGAGTCAGAAACTGTTCGCCGACCAGGGTGAGTTGCGCCCCCAGGCGGCCCCGCTCGAACAGCCGGGTACCGGTTAGCTGTTCAAGCTCGTTAAGCGTTTTCGAGAGTGCAGGCTGGCTCAGATTTAAAGTTTCAGCCGCGCGCCCCAGCGTTCCCTGTTGAGCGACGGCCACGAAGGTGTGTAGATGGCGCAAGCGAATGCGCTGACTGAAGAGACCATTTTTTTCCATAGTAGATGATGTTAAAAACACAGCGGTGAAAGAGACAAGCGGCCTTGTTTAAATTTGATAACCAGATAGCAAAATATTATTAACATTTGACCTGATTACATTACAAGATCTTTCCCCACGGTTTAAAACGCCTTCCCCCCGCAGGACGAGGGGAAGGCGTTTATCGGCGTGGCCGCTAGATATCGAAAAAGACGGTTTCGTTTTCGCCCTGCAGATAAATATCGAAGCGATAGACCACTTCCGAACCACGAACCTCGCGTTCGGCGATTAAGGTTTTGCGTCTCACTTCCCACTCGATCAGATTCAGCACCGGGTCGCTGGCGTTGGCCTCATGTTCATCGGCGAAATACATCCGCGTGTTCAGGCCAATGTTGATCCCCCGCGCGACCACCCACAGGTTGACGTGCGGCGCCATCAGGCGGCCATCGCGGCCGACAACCGGGCCCGGCTTAATGGTGTCAAAGCGCCAGACGCCGGAGGTGAAATCAGAGCAGGTACGCCCCCAGCCGCGGAAGCCCGGGTCGACAGCTTTCTGCTGCTGACGGTCGTCAGGATGGTTATAGCGTCCTGCGGCGTTGGCCTGCCAGATCTCCAGCAGCACATCACGGACCGGTGTTCCGGAGCCGTCGATAACCCGGCCTTCAATGGTGATCCGCTCCCCGGTGGTATCCGCGGTGGTGAGGACCGGGCCAAAGTTTTTCTCAAAAATATGAAAACCCGCGGCGTCAGGCGCCAGACCGATATGAACATAGGGTCCCGCGGTCTGCGAGGCGGTTTCAGGCAGATACTCTTTCATCGGGCGGCCCCCTGAGTGCGATTTTCAAACAGCGTGGCGCGATGGCCGCGCAGAACAAGGTCAAAGCGGTAGGCCAGACAATCCAGCGGTACGGCGGCGTGCATGTCCAGCTCGGCGATCAGCGTGCGCACGGCGTCGTCATTATTAATGGTTCGGACGATCGGACACTGTTTGATCAGCGGATCGCCTTCGAAATACATCTGAGTGATCAGGCGCTGCGCCCAGGCTTCACCCGAGAGCGAGAAATGAATATGCGCCGGACGCCAGTCGCTGGCCTGGTTACGCCACGGGTAGGGGCCGGGCTTGATAGTGCGAAAACAGTAATAGCCGTTTTCATCGGTCAGCACCCGGCCGCAGCCGCCGAAGTTCGGGTCAATCGGGGCCAGATACTGATCTTTTTTATGTCGGTAGCGGCCGCCGGCATTGGCCTGCCAGACTTCCACCAGGGTGTTTTTCATCGGTCGGCCAAAACCATCGCGCACGTAACCGTGGACAATGATCCGCTCGCCAATCGGCAGGCCTTCTTTGGCGTAATTAAGGATAAGATCGTTATCCAGAGGGCCCAGATCGTCACGGCTAAAGACCGGCCCGGTGATCTCTGACAGCGAGTTCTGCAGGGAGATCAGGGCATTCTTCGGTGAGCGCAGGACGCTGGTTTTATAGCCCGGCGCGTAAGCGGGCGGGTGGCTACTGTAATCGCGATGGATAACCTCGCGCGGGGACCATTTGTCGTTCATCGGGTACTCCGTGTAGACGGTAGAGGGGCATGTTGTTGTAATGTCGCCAGAAACAGTGTGTGTAAATGTATTGTTAATTTAAAGTGAAATTACCGGGTGTTTTTCATAACCGTGGGTTATGTTTTGTGCAATGACTGCTAGCGGAAGCAGGTTATCGCCATCACAGTTTGTAAATTCTTCCCCCCGCCAGGAGGCAGCTTTCCTACACTCCAGGAAGTATTCACTGGAGGTAACACATCATGGCGAACACCATCACGGCTGATGAGATTCGGGAGCAGTTTTCGCAGGCCATGTCGGCTATGTACCAGCAGGAAGTTCCGCAATACGGGACGCTGCTGGAGCTGGTGGCTGACGTCAATCTGGCGGTACTGGAAAATAATCCGCAGCTGCATGAACAACTGGCCAATGCCGACGAGCTGGCGCGCTTAAACGTGGAGCGCCACGGCGCAATCCGCGTGGGCACAGCGGAGGAACTGGCGACGCTGCGTCGCATGTTTGCCATCATGGGGATGTATCCCGTCAGCTATTACGATCTCTCGCAGGCCGGCGTGCCGGTCCATTCCACGGCCTTTCGTCCCATCGACGATGCCGCGCTGGCGCGCAATCCGTTTCGGGTTTTCACCTCGCTGCTGCGCCTGGAGCTGATTGAAAATCGCGCCCTGCGCGAGCGGGCCGAGGCCATCCTTGCCCGGCGCAAAATCTTTACCCCCCGCTGTCTGGCGCTGATTGCGCAGTATGAAGCTGAGGGCGAATTCACCTCTGCCGACGCGCGCGAGTTTGTGCAGGAGGCGCTGGAGACCTTCCGCTGGCACCGGCATGCCACCGTCGATGAGGAGACCTACCATGCTCTGCATCGCGAGCACCGCCTGATTGCCGATGTGGTCTGCTTTCCGGGATGCCATATCAATCACCTCACGCCGCGGACGCTGGATATTGACCGCGCCCAGGCCCTGATGCCCGAGTGTGGTATTGAACCCAAAGCGCTGATTGAAGGGCCACCGCGCCGGGAGGTCCCGATCCTCCTGCGGCAGACCAGCTTTAAGGCGCTTGAGGAGCCGGTGATGTTCGCCGGTGAGCATAAAGGCACCCACAGCGCCCGCTTTGGCGAAATTGAGCAACGCGGCATTGCGCTAACGCCAAAAGGACGCGCACTGTACGACCGACTGCTGCAGGCGGCAGGGACAGGAAAGGACAATCTCAGCCATCAGCTGCATCTGCAGGAGGTATTCCGCGAATTCCCCGACAGCGAATTTCTGCTCCGTCAGCAGGGGTTGGCCTGGTTTCGCTACCGCCTGACGCCCGCCGGCGAGGCGCATCGCCAGGCGTTTCGCCCGGGGGACGATCCGCAGCCGCTGATTGAGCGCGGGTGGGTGGTCGCCCAGCCGATTATTTATGAAGATTTTTTACCGGTCAGCGCGGCGGGCATTTTTCAGTCTAATCTGGGCAACGAAACGCAGGCGCGCAGCCACGGAAATGCCAGCCGCGAAGCCTTTGAGACGGCGCTGGGCTGCCCGGTGGAGGATGAGTTTGCCCTGTACCGACAGGCGGAGGAGCGCAGCAAACGACGTTGCGGTCTGCTGTAAAATCAGTACCCTGCTGGCATCAGCCTTACAGGGAGCAGGTTATGCAACATCCGTCGAAACCGTTGGCGAAAACCCGCCAGGGAACCGTATCCGGGAGCGCAGAGCAGGGGATCCATATCTGGCGCGGCATTCCGTATGCCGCGCCGCCTGTGGGCCCGCTGCGCTGGCGCGCGCCGCAGCCTCCTGCCCGCTGGCAGGGCGTCCGCCAGGCCGACGCCTTTTCCGCCGCCAGCTGGCAGGACATTGACTACTGCCGTGAGCTCGGCGGCGGCGATCCCGGCGCTTTCAGCGAAGACTGCTTATATCTCAATATCTGGGCACCTGCTGCTGCGGCGCAGCCGCTGCCGGTGATGGTCTGGCTGCACGGCGGCGGGTTTACCATCGGCGCCGGCAGCCTGCCGCCTTACGATGGCAAAGCGTTAGCCAGCCGCGATGTGGTGGTGGTGACGGTCAACTACCGGCTGGGCCATCTCGGCTTTTTCGCCCATCCGGCGCTGGAAGAAGAGGCGGGCGAACGTCTCTATAATTTCGCGCTGCTCGATCAGATTGCCGCCCTGCAGTGGGTTCAGGAGAATATCCACGCCTTCGGCGGGGATGCCGCCAACGTCACGCTGTTTGGCGAATCCGCCGGGGCGCGCAGCGTGCTGTCGCTGATGGCCTCGCCGAAAGCGAAAGGGTTGTTCCATAAAGCGATTATTCAGAGCGGGTATACGTTACCCGACCTGCCGCGAGAGAAGGCGCTGGAGAAAGGCCGCCTGCTGGCGGAACACTTTGCCTTACCGCAAGCCAGCGCTGAGGAATTGCGGGCGATCCCGGCGGAGGCCTTCTGGTCGCTCACCGCGCCGCTGAACACAGGGCCGGCCCCCATCGTTGGCGACGCGGTGCTGCCGCAGCCGATGCTGGAGACCTTTTTTGCCGGGCGCCAGCATCCAATGCCGGTGATGATCGGCTCCAACAGCGATGAAGCCAGCGTGATGGCCGTGTTTGGCGTCGATATCGCCGGGCAGATTCAGAAGCTGCGCCGTGAGCGCCGCCTGGGACTGGGGCTGATCAAACTCCTTTATCCCGGCGTGAAGGGCGATGAGGCGCTGGGGCGGGAAGTGTGCCGCGACATGGCCTTCACCACCCTCGGCTATGTGGTGATGCAGGCGCAGCAGCGCGTGGGGCAGCCGTGCTGGCGCTACTGGTTTGATTATGTTGCGGAGGCGGAGCATGACACCTATCCGCACGGCGCCTGGCATGGCAACGAGGTGCCCTACGTGTTTGATAACCTGCGGTTGACCGACCCGGTGTGTCAGTATGCCAGCGAAGCGGATCTGGCCTTCGCCGCTCAGGTGGCTGACTATTGGGCCCAGTTTGCCCGCGTCGCCAGCGGCGACCAGGCGCTTGCCGGCGCGGTGCGCTGGCCAGCGTGCCTGCGCGGACGGGATCGTCTGTTGCGCATTGGCCTGCATAAGCGTGCCGGCTTTAAAGTGGAAAATCGCTTTATGCGCGCCCGGCTGGCGCTGTTTCGCCGGGTGATGAAGCATCACGTGACGCTGGAGTAAATGCGCTGAGGTGCGGCTGAGCAACTGCCGCCACCGGTTGGTGGCGGCGTTCACTCACATGACGACCACGGGCTTTATCACCTTGCCAGACGCCGAATCGGCGAAAGCCTGGTTGATATCGGCCAGCGGGTAGCGAACGATAAGCTTATCGATAGGGAATTTCCCCTGCTTATACTGCTGCACCAGCAGTGGAATAAACAGCGCCGGGACGGCATCACCCTCAATCACCCCGACCAGCGACTTGCCCTCCGCCATCAGATCGTTCTGCACGTTAAAAGTGATATCCCCGGTAAAGCCGACGATGGCCACCGTACCTAATGGTTTCACCGCGTGCACGGCCTGCAGCACGATGGCCGATACGCCAGTGGTTTCTACCGCGTAGTGAGCGCCTTTGCCGGTGATCTGTTTGATCAGGGCGACGGCATCCTGTTCCTTGCCATTGATCTGATGGGTGGCGCCCAGTTCGCCCGCGAGGGCGAGGCGACTGGTATGAATATCGACAGCGATGATCTGCGAACAGCCGGTTAATTTCGCCGCCATGATGGCGCTGAGCCCCACGGCGCCGCAGCCAAACACCACAATGGATTCCCCAATCACCGGTTTCAGGCGGTTGAGCACCGTCCCGCTGCCGGTCTGGATGCCGCAGCCCAGCGGGCCGAGCAGGGTGAGATCGACCTCCGGGTCGACCACCACGGCGTTGCTGGCGCGGGTGACCACATACTGGCTGAAGGACGACTGGCCAAAGAACAGGGACAGATCCTGATCGCCCAGCCGATAGGGGGTGGTGCCATCCTCGCGTCGGCCGCCAAAATTAAGCGTATTAAAATCTTCGCAAGCTGAAGGGTGGTTGCTTAAACAATTTTCGCAATGGTGGCAGGCGGCATAGCTGAGCACCACGTGGTCTCCGACTCTGATACCGCTGACTGCTTCCCCGACGCTGGCGACGATCCCGGCGCCTTCATGGCCGAGGATGGCAGGCATAGGCACCACTCCCGGGTTATCGCGCATCACCGCGTCGGTATGACAGACCCCGGTGGCGACAATTTTCACTAATATCTCATCCTTCCCCGGAGGGGAGACGTCGACATCCTTGATGACGAAAGGTTGCTGGTAGCCCAGCGTGACGGCTGCTTTCACTTGCATGGCATGACTCCTGAATGAATTCCCTGGAGAGCGTGGCGAGACAGCCCGAACGGCTCTCCCGTGTTGGCCGCTAACATGAAGAAATATAGCGGTTACCGGTGAAAAGTTAGCACCGGATGTGGCGGAAATTTGCGCCAATCGTGCCTAAAAAAACGCAGGGCGGCGGGGCATAGGTGTGATGAATATACCGAAGCGAGGAAGAGCTATCCGCTCAATGGTCAGGCGAAAAAGCGGCCGGCAGTCTGTTCTTTCCCCGGCGGCACGTCGAAGGAAAAGTAAAAAAACGGGTTGTTCCGGTAGACAGGGCTTTTTTACCTTTTTTCTGCGGGCAACAATTGGATTATTAATCGTTTTTGTCTAGAGTGGGCGGAATTTATCACGCAGCGTGATGACGCGTTGCGAATCAATTCACCCGTGCAGAAGGACGCTTTCTCAGGCATGAACCGCAGACGTTTTCTTAAATCTTCCATGGCTGTTGCCGCCGTATGCGGGACGTCAGGAGTCACTTCCTTATTCAGTCAGGCCGCTTTTGCCGAAGACGCGGGTATTGCCGACGGGCAAACGCGTCGTTTCGATTACACCGTGCTGCAGGCGATGGCCCACGATCTGGCGCGCCAGCCATGGGGCGGCGCCCCGCGCGATCTGCCGCCGACGCTGGCCAATCTGACTCCGCAGGCTTATAACAGCATCCAGTATGACGCCAACCACTCGCTGTGGAACAACATCGAAGAACGCAAACTGGACATCCAGTTTTTCCACGTCGGGATGGGGTTCCGTCGCCGCGTGCGGATGTTCTCTCTTGACGCCGCCACTCAGCAGGCGCGCGAGATCCATTTCCGCCCTGAGCTGTTTAAGTACAATGACGCCGGGGTCGACACCCGCCAGCTGGAAGGGCAGTCCGACCTCGGCTTCGCCGGATTCCGGGTGTTTAAAGCGCCGGAGCTGGCGCGCCGCGATATCGTGGCGTTCCTTGGCGCCAGTTATTTCCGCGCGGTAGACAGCACCTACCAGTACGGCTTGTCGGCTCGTGGGCTGGCGGTAGACACCTTTACCGATACCCCGGAAGAGTTCCCTGATTTCACCTCCTTCTGGTTCGAAACGGTTAAAGGGGACGCCACGGTCTTTACCGTTTATGCGCTGCTGGATAGCCCGAGCATCACCGGGGCCTACAAGTTCACCATCCATTGCCAGGATACCCAGGTCATCATGGACGTGGAAAACCACCTTTATGCCCGCAAGGACATCAAACAGCTGGGTATCGCGCCGATGACCAGTATGTTCAGCTGCGGCAACAACGAGCGCCGGATGTGCGATACCATCCACCCGCAGATCCACGACTCCGATCGGCTGTCGATGTGGCTGGGGAACGGCGAATGGGTCTGCCGGCCGCTGAATAACCCGCAGAAGCTGCAGTTCAACGCCTTCCAGGACAAGAACCCGCGCGGCTTCGGTCTGCTGCAGCTGGACCGCGATTTCTCCCATTACCAGGACGTGATGGGCTGGTATAACAAGCGCCCCAGCCTGTGGGTTGAGCCGCGTAACCAGTGGGGGAAAGGGGCGGTCAGCCTGATGGAGATCCCAACCACCGGCGAAACGCTGGATAATATCGTCTGCTTCTGGCAGCCGGAAAAAGCGGTGAAGGCGGGCGACGAACTGGACTTCCGCTACCGTCTCTACTGGAGCGCGCAGCCGCCGGTGAGCACCCCGCTGGCGCGTGTGCTCGCCACCCGCACCGGGATGGGGGGCTTCCCGGAAGGCTGGGCGCCGGGCGAGCACTATCCGGATAAGTGGGCGCGTCGTTTTGCCATCGATTTTGTCGGCGGCGATCTGAAGGCCGCCGCGCCGCGCGGTATTGAACCGGTGATCACCCTCTCCAGCGGGGAAGCGAAGCAGATTGAGATCCTCTACGTCGAGCCGTTCGATGGCTACCGGATCCTCTTCGACTGGTATCCGACCTCCGACTCGACCGACCCGGTGGAGATGCGCCTGTTCCTGCGCTGTCAGGGCGAAGCCATCAGCGAAACCTGGCTCTATCAGTACTTCCCGCCGGCGCCGGATAAACGTAACTACGTTGACGACCGGATCATGAAATAATCCCGTGACAGCCGCGGCCCGCAGGCAACGCCTGCGGGCCAGTAGAGAGTCCCATGACTACAGACATTCCCGCAGTACCTGAGACGATCCCGGTGACCGACGCACTGACGCTTATCGCGATTGATGAGCGCTACGTCAGCGATCTGCACCAGCTGGTGGTGAAAAACCGCCACTGGCTGCAGCAATCGCTCAACTGGCCCGCCGAAGTGAACAGCGAAGAGGAGACCCGCCGCCATGTGCAGGGTAACGTGATTCTGCATCAGCGGGATTACGCCAAAATGTTTTTGCTGTTTCTCGACCATCGACTCGTTGGCGTTCTGTCGTTCAACCAGATCGAGCCGCAGAACAAAACGGCCTATATCGGTTACTGGATCGATGAAGAGTACCAGGGGCAGGGGCTGCTTTCCCGCTCCCTGCAGGCCTTTATCCACCATTATGCCCACAGCGGGCTGGTGCGCCGGTTTGTGATCAAATGCCGGGTGGCCAATACCCGCAGTAACCAGGTGGCGTTGCGCAATGGGTTCGTTCTTGAAGGTTGCCTCAGGCAGGCCGAGTATCTGAACGGCAGCTATGACGATCAGAATATCTATTCGCGCATTATTGACCGCGACGAGGCGCTAGAGGGCGCCTAACAGCGGCGTGCGGGTGATGTGCTGCTGGCCGTCAAGCGTTTTCGGGCCGCGCAGATGAATGGCCTCTCCCTCCTGTGCGGCAATCTGCACCTCGTCATTGATGGATACCTGGTGCTCAACGATCACATCGCCGATGATGACTGTCCGCCCCTGGATCAGCACATCGTCGTCGAGCAGAATCGGACCACCGCGCAGCTGCGCCTCGCCCCCGACCATCGCCCGGTGCTTTAACAGGCAGTTGCCTTCAATCACCGCATTCTCCGCCACCTGCGAACTGTAGCGCACGGTGGGAATGGCATCCTCTCCGCGACCGGCGATCAGTCGCGCATGACCATAAACCCGGGCGTTATCGCACACCCAGACGTCGTTTTCTTCGTTCCCCTCCAGTCTTGCCTGGTCGAACACTTCTGCGCGATGTTCGACAAAAGCGTGCTCGACAAAGGCATCGCCGTAGATTTGCGCCTGATGAAGAATACGCGAGGCGCTAACGGTGGCTCGCTGATAAATCTGCAGGACTTTGTCGCGATCGGCGGTCAGACCGCGGGCGGCAATCACCTGACAGTGCGGCAGGAGACGCGCCTCGTCGGCGAGGCGACAGTAACCGCGCACCAGACTATGATTAATCGTGACGTTGTCACTTATCTGCGCGTGATGGCTAATGTGCGAGGCATGAATGCATGCCCGTCCGCCGATGGCGGCCTCGTGGCTGACCACGCAGGGCCCGGTTAAGCGAGCGTCGTCGCGGATACTTGCCCCGGCGAAAACCACGCTGTTGGCATCGTAGATCCAGCACTCTCCCTGTTGGCTGAGAGCTCTTTCCGCGTCCACCCAACCGCCTTCGCTGCCTGCTTTGACGTCAGCGAAATCGATAAGCGCCACTATCTGGCGCAGGGTGACGCTCTGTTTGCCAGCCTCCTCCTGGTAACAATACTGCCGGGTCTGTTCGCTGAGACGGTATTTACGCATTCCCGATCCTCATTACTTATGGTTAACATAAACATAGCAAAGATCGCCGTAGCGCGCGGGATAAGGTTCCTTTAAAATGCAACTTCAAATTAAATTGATATCATCAACAAAATGAAGAGCAAGCAAACGCCGCGGCAGGCGCTGAACCTGCCGGCAGGCTATTTTGGTATGGTGCTCGGCACCATCGGAATGGGCTTCGCCTGGCGCTACGCCAGCACGCTCTGGCCGGTTAGCCGCAGCATCGGCGATGGTCTGGTGATGCTGGCGATCGCGATGTGGGCTCTGCTCAGCATGGCGTTTATCAGCCGGGCAATTCGCTTTCCGGCGAGCGTGCTACGGGAGATGCGTCATCCGGTCAGCAGCAGCTTTGTCAGCCTGTTTCCGGCCACCACGCTGCTGGTGGCGATCGGGCTGGTGCCCTGGTGGCGACCGCTGGCGCTGGGATTGTTTGTGCCGGGGGTGGCGCTGCAGCTTGCCTATGCCGCCTGGCAAAGTGGCGGCTTGTGGCGGGGGACGCATCCTCACGAGGCCACCACGCCGGGGCTCTATCTGCCCACGGTGGCCAATAATTTCATTAGCGCGATGGCCTGCGGCGCGCTGGGATTTACCGACGCCGGGCTGGTGTTCCTCGGCGCCGGGGTCTTCTCCTGGTTGAGCCTCGAGCCGGCGATCCTCCAGCGTCTGCGCAGCGCGGGCGAGCTGCCGACGCCGCTGCGCACCTCGCTGGGGATCCAACTGGCGCCTGCGCTGGTGGCCTGCAGCGCCTGGCTCAGCGTCAACGGTGGGGAAGCGGATACCTTCGCGAAGCTGCTGTTTGGTTACGGCCTGCTGCAGCTACTGTTCATGCTGCGCCTGATGCCCTGGTATCTTCGCCAGCCGTTCAATGCTTCCTTCTGGAGCTTCTCGTTCGGTATTTCCGCGCTGGCCACTACCGGCCTGCATCTCGGCCAGGCCAGGGCGGACGGCTTTTTTCACCATCTGGCAATGCCGCTGTTTATTTTTAGCAATCTGGTTGTCGGCCTGCTGTTACTGCGCACAATTTTGCTGTTGGTGAGCGGGAAACTGCTGGTACAGGTCGACCGGGAAACACTCCTGAATAAGAAGGAAGGATCATGACAACGCGTGACGCGGATTATTTTAGTGAAAAATATGGCCTGACACGCACCCATTCCGAGGTGCTGCATGCTGCGACAGTGGTGCCGCCGGGGCGGGCGCTGGATCTGGGCTGTGGCAACGGGCGTAACAGCCTTTATCTGGCGGCGAACGGCTTCACGGTGACGGCGTGGGATAAAAATCCGGTGAGCATCAATAATCTGGAAAGTATTCGCGCTGCCGAGGCGCTGGAAAATCTCCGAACCGCGGTAACAGACCTCAATAGCCTGACCTTTGACGGGGAGTATGACCTGATCCTCTCCACCGTGGTGATGATGTTCCTGGAGCCTGACACCATCCCGGGCCTGATCGCCAATATGCAGCACTGCACCGCCGCCGGCGGCTATAACCTGATTGTGGCGGCAATGGATACCGAAGATTATCCCTGCACCGTCGGCTTCCCGTTTGCCTTTAAACCCGATGAGCTTCGTGATTATTACCAGGGCTGGGAGCTGCTGAAATACAATGAGGACGTCGGCGAGCTGCATCGCACCGACGCCAACGGCAATCGCATCAAACTGCGCTTCGCCACCCTGTTGGCGCGCAAGCCTGCCTGATACGCGGCGGCGTGGGGAATCAGGACGTTGCCCGCGCCGCGTAGTAAGGTGAAGAGCAGGGAAAATAAGCGAGGAAGTCACCGTATAAAAGAGGGATAAAAAGCAGCCTTCTGCCTGTTTTAAGTGATTATTTAATAACGTAATGTTCATCCTATCAATATTTATAAATCTTCCTTGACGAAGCCCTTTTTTTGTCACAAAACTAGTGGGTCCTATTTGCTATAACGTCTGCCGAAAAAAACTGCATTTACAGGGATCTCTCTATGCGTACTCGCGTTTTACTGAAAGTCGCCGCTCTGGCGGGAATATTGGCGTTGACCGGCTGTGCGGCGAAAGTGGCGCAACCGAATCAGTATTCGGGCTTCTTAAAAGATTATTCCAACCTGAAAGAAACGACCTCTGCCTCCGGCAAGCCGGAGCTGCGCTGGATCGATCCGAACTTCAATCCAGCCAACTATGACAATATCGTTTATCACCCGGTGACCTACTATCCGGTACCGAAGCCGACCACCCAGGTAGGGGAAAAGGCGCTGCAGGATATTCTTAACTACACCAACAAAGAGCTGAAACAGGCTATTTCCGAGCGTAAACCGCTGGCCACTACCGCCGGCAAGCGCAGCCTCATCTTCCGCGGGGCGATCACCGGGGTGGATTCCAGCAAAGAGGGGCTGCAGTTCTATGAAGTGATCCCGGTCGCTATGATTGTCGCCGGCACCCAGGCCGCCACCGGCCATCGTACCATGGACACCGATCTGTACTTTGAGGCGGAGGTCATTGACGCCAGCACCAATAAGCCGGTCATCAAGGTCGTTCGTAAAGGGGAAGGCAAAACCCTGGCGAATGAGAATACGCCGCTGACCGTCGATACCCTGAAGCAGGTGATCGATGATATGGCGGTCGACGCCGTCAAATTCGATTCCTCTCAGCGTTAATCGTGCCAGCGCCGTCTGACGACGGCGCTGTTTCTCTTCTGTCTCCTCAGGCCAGCCTTCGGCGCAGCAGCAGCTGTTCCGGTTTGGCAAACATCACCAGGTTACCCAACAGGATCAGCGCCAGCCCGATCACGGCGTTGCTGTGCCAGACATACCCTTCATAGACGGTGGAAATGGATAATGCGACCAGCGGAAACAGCAGCGTACTGTAGGCGGCTTTGCTGGCGCCAATGCGCCCCACCAGAGTGAAATAGGCCCCAAAGGCAATGACCGAACCGAACAGCGCCAGGTAAAGCAGGGCGCCGAGGTAGCTGACGGTCCACTCCGGCATAAAATTATCGCCACGTAGCAGGGCGATCGCGCCCATCACCAGCGTCCCGTAGAGCATCGCCCAACTGTTGGTGGTGAGGGTTTCCAGCCCTCGCCGCTGGTGGCGAATGCTGAACATATTGCCCAGTGAAAAGCCGTAGGTGCCCAGGGCGCTCAGACCGATTCCCCACAGCAGCGAGGCGTTTAGCCCATTGGCCAGCAGGTCATCCCAGAACAGGGTGACGATACCGGCGAGGCCCAGCGCGGCGGCGGCCCAGAAGCGGCCCGGCGGCTGCTGGCGAAAAAAAAGAAAGCTGTTAATGGCGTTAAACAGTACGGCCATGGAAAAGATCACCGATTCCAGACCGGTGTTGATCCAGGCCGCGGCGGTATAAAAACACCAGAAATTAAAGCAGAAGACGCAGCAGCCCTGCAGCAGGCAGCAAAAATGATCTTTCGCGCCCAGCGGCCGTAGCCGTCGCGTGACAAGCAGAATCGTCAGCATCGTGATGCTGGCCACGGCAAAGCGCCAAAAAATGGATACCGGCGCCGCCACCGGCCCTTGTTGTAAAAAAATCGCAATCCACGTTGTCCCCCAGATCACGACAACGAGTGCATAAAGTAATGCGTTCACCCTGACTCTCCTCTGCTTGTTGAGGGGAGGAGTATGCCGCCTGTCGCAACCGGCAGCTTTCACCCGCTTGTTGTCGGCTTGCAAATTCTTGCGCTTATTTGTCATTCGCCTGCGGTGAGGACTGGAAACCGCGCCGGAGTCTCCCTAGACTAGAGCTTTTACGGGCAGATGCGTGAAGGCAATGGGTTACGGGACGTTTGAAACATTACGGCGACAGAACGCGGTGCTGCGGGGCACGGTGGAGCTGAATTCCGGAATTCAACTGGCCGCCTGGTACAACAATTGCGACACCGTGACGGTGCGCAGCGATCACCATACGTTGAGCCTGTACGTTGCCGATGGCTATGAAAGCTATCAAAAGACGCCGCACGGCTGGAAAAATGGCGGCGGCCCGGATCGCTTTTGTCTGATGCCGAAAGGCGATGAGAGCGTCTGGGATATCCGCGGCGATCTGTCTTTTGTGCATCTCTACTGTACCGATGAGCACCTGCGCCGCGTCGGCGAAGAGGTGTGGGATCGTAGCCCGGCAAACTTCACCCTGCAGGAAAAAACCTTCGCCAGCGATGACAAAATCACCGCGGTGTACCGCCAGTTTTTACTGGCCAATGACTGGCGACAGCCGGCGAACCAGTTGACCCTCAGCGCCGCCAGCAGCTTACTGCTCACCCATCTGATCCAGCACTATTCCACCGTGCAGTGGCGTTTGCCGACGGTCACCGGAGGGCTGGCGCCGGGCGTGAAGCGTCACGTGCTGGCCTGGATCGATGCCCACCTCGATCAGCCGCTGACCCTGGCCGACCTGGCGCAGCAGGCGGGACTCAGTGAGTTCCATTTTGCCCGCATGTTCCGCCAGTCGTTGAATATGGCCCCGCATCAATATGTGATGCAGCAGCGAATGGCCAGGGCGCAAAATCTGCTCTGCCACAGCGCGCTGCCGTTAACGGAGATTGCGCTGGCCTGCGGCTTCAGCTCCGCCAGCCATTTCAGCCATCGGGTGAAAGCGGCCACCGGCCTGACGCCGTCCCAGCTAAGGGCGGCGCAGCGCGGATAACACGCCATAGCTTACCCCACCAAGCACCACGCCCCAGAAGGCCGAACCAATTCCCGCCAGCGTCACGCCGCTGGCGGTGACCAGGAAGGTCAGCACCGCCGCATCGCGCTCACTGGCCTGATGTACCGCCTGAAACAGGCTGCCGCCGATGGTGCCAAGCAGCGCCAGGCCGGCCAGCATCTGGATCCACGCCGCGGGTAAAGCCGACATCAGGGCGGTGATCGATCCGCCGAACAGACCTGCCAGCAGATAAAAACCGCCTGCGGCCATGGCCGCCAGCCAGCGCTGTTGCGGATCCGGGTGCGCCTCCGGACTCTGGCAAATCGCAGCGGTGATCGCCGCGATGCAGATGGAGTAGACCCCAAACGGCGCCAGCACCAACGCCAGACCTCCACAGGCGACGAGCAGCGCCGATACCGGTACGGTGTAGCCGGATGCCTGCAGCGTGGCGAACCCGGGGGCGTTCTGCGAGGCCATGGTGACGAGGAAAAACGGCAGGCCGACACTGAGCAGCAGCGCCGGGGTAAACTGCGGCGCGATCCACTCCGGTGCCGCGAAGGCCAGCGGTACGGCCGTCCTGGCGACGTCCCCGGCGGCCGCCGCGATCAGCGCCCCCACCACCAGCGCGGCGACTACCGCGAAGCGGGGCCACAGCGCTTTACAGAGAAGCCAGGCGGCGAGCATGCCGCCGCACAGCAGCAGATGGTCCTGCAAGCCGGCGAAGGCCTGCAAACCGAAACGCAGCAGGATCCCGGCCAGCATCGCGGCGGCCAGTGAATGGGGAATGATCTTCATCAGCCGGGCAAACAGGCCCGTCACGCCGCAAAGGACGATCAGCGCGTTGGCGAAGATAAACACCCCCACGGCCTCGGCGAGGGTGACTCCCTGTAGACCGCTGACCAGCAGCGCGGCGCCCGGCGTTGACCAGGCGGTGAGCACAGGAACTTTACGCCAGCCGCTCAGCGCAAGGGTGCTGATACCCATGGCGAGGCCAAGGGCCGTCATCCAGCCGGCGATCTGCCCGGGGGTAGCGCCAGCAGACGCAGCAGCCTGCCAGATAATGGCGGCTGAACTGGCGTAGCCCACCAGTACAGCGACGAAACCCGCCAACAGAGTGGGAAGAGGAAGGGTAAACGAGCGCATAGGATTCTCTTGTGCGTTATAACATACGAATACTCTATCACTGTGCGTTATAGCGCACAAGGTGCGGATGTGGAGAGCGTAAGACACCTGTTCTCACGGTGATATGCCGAGAAACGCCCTGTAGAATCAGGCAAATGGGGATATACTCTTGCCTGTACAAGTCAGGAGGTAGGATGAATATTGCGCAACATCTGGCGGCAACGCTCAAAACCCTGCGCCAGCAGCGTGGCTGGAGTCTCTCGCGTCTGGCAGAAGAGACGGGGGTGTCGAAAGCCATGCTGGGGCAGATTGAGCGTAATGAATCGAGCCCGACGGTGGCGACGCTGTGGAAGATTGCCACCGGGCTGAACGTGCCGTTTTCGGCGTTTATCGTTCCGGACGCCAGCGCAGCGCCTTCCGCTTTTGATCCGCAGCAGCAGGCGATGGTGGTGACCCCGGTCTTCCCGTGGGACCCGGAGCTGCGCTTTGACCATTTTTCGATAACCCTTGCCCCCGGTGCGTTGAGCGAATCGACGCCGCATGAGAAAGGGGTGATTGAACATGTGGTGGTGATTAGCGGTGCCCTGGATCTCTGTTTACAGGGGGAGTGGCATTTACTGCAGCCAGGGGAGGGACGGCGCTTTGCCGGCGATGAGGCGCATGCGTATCGTAACCGCGGCGTTCAGGCGGCCCATTTCCATTCTCTTATCCATTATCCAAAAGAAAAAACCGCGGGCGAACCCGCGGCCAGACAAGATGACTGATGATAACCACTCACAACGTGACGAGGAAAATCCGGAATACGAGATGACAGTACGCTGCGCGAGGATGTGAAGGAACTATCTTTTCCGTCAATACTTTGCTGAAAAATGAAAATTCGTCGTCGCGCGACGGTGGAAAAGGTTTTCGTCTGTGCCCGGTTCTGACTACAATAGCCGCCATTTCGACCCCCTTATACTGGATAACAACACGCGTATGCGCCTGCACAATCATCGTCTTGAACTTCTTAGTCCTGCCCGCGACGCCGGTATCGCTCGCGAAGCGATCCTCCACGGCGCCGACGCCGTTTATATCGGTGGGCCTGACTTTGGCGCTCGTCACAATGCCAGCAACAGCCTGAGCGACATCGCCGGTCTGGTGCCTTTTGCCCATCGCTATGGCGCCAAAATCTTTGTCACGCTGAACACCATTCTGCATGATGATGAGCTGGAGCCGGCGCAGCGGCTGATTACCGATCTTTATGAGGCGGGCGTTGACGCGCTGATTGTGCAGGATATGGGGATCATGGAGCTGGATCTGCCGCCGATTGAGCTGCACGCCAGCACCCAGTGTGATATCCGTAGCGTGGAAAAAGCGAAATTTCTCTCCGACGCCGGCTTCAGCCAGATCGTGCTGGCGCGTGAACTGAATCTCAGTCAGATCAAAGCTATTTATGACCATACCGACGCCACCATTGAATTCTTTATTCATGGCGCGCTGTGCGTGGCCTATTCCGGGCAGTGCAACATTTCGCACGCCCAGACCGGACGTAGCGCCAACCGGGGCGACTGCTCGCAGGCTTGCCGCCTGCCGTATACCCTGAAAGACGATCAGGGACGGGTGGTGGCCTATGAAAAACATCTCCTGTCGATGAAGGACAACGATCAGACCGCCAACCTGGCGGCGCTGATCGACGCCGGGGTACGTTCCTTCAAAATTGAAGGCCGTTACAAAGACATGAGTTATGTGAAAAACATCACTGCGCACTACCGTCAAATGCTGGATGCCATTATCGAAGACCGCGGCGATCTGGCGCGCGCCTCGGCAGGGCGCACCGAGCACTTCTTCATTCCCTCTACCGATAAAACCTTCCATCGCGGCAGTACCGACTACTTCGTCAATGCCCGCAAAGGCGATATCGGCGCGTTTGATTCGCCGAAATTTATCGGGCTGCCGGTGGGCGAAGTCTTGAAGGTGGGGAAAGACCATCTTGATGTCGAAGTGAGCGAACCGTTAACCAACGGCGATGGCCTTAACGTGATGATCAAGCGTGAAGTGGTGGGCTTCCGTGCCAATACGGTGGAGAAAACCGGCGAAAATCGCTATCGGGTGTGGCCGAACGAGATGCCGGCGGATCTGCACAAAGCGCGTCCGCACCAGGCGCTCAACCGTAACCTCGATCACAACTGGCAGCAGGCGCTTCTGAAGACTTCCAGCGAACGCCGCATCGCCGTGGACGTTACGCTGAGCGGCTGGCAGGAACAGCTGGTTCTGACCATGACCTGTGAAGATGGCGTCAGCGTGACCCATACTCTCGACGGAGCGTTCGCCGAAGCCAATCAGGCAGAAAAAGCGCTGGCCAATTTGCGTGACGGCGTCACAAAACTGGGGCAGACCATTTACTACCCACGCGACGTGCAGGTCAACCTGCCGCCACTGTTTGTCCCCAACAGTCTGCTCAACCAGCTGCGTCGTGAAACGGCTGAAATGCTGGACGAAGCGCGCCTCAACGCCTGGCAACGCGGCACCCGCAAGCCGGTCTCCGTACCGCCGCCGGTCTATCCGGAGACCCATCTCTCCTTCCTCGCCAACGTCTATAACCATAAGGCGCGGGCCTTTTACCAGCGCTATGGCGTGCAGCTGATTGACGCCGCCTATGAAGCGCACGAAGAGAAGGGCGATGTGCCGGTGATGATCACCAAACACTGCCTGCGGTTTGCGTTTAATCTTTGTCCGAAACAGGCGAAAGGCTCCATCAAGAGCTGGAAAGCCACGCCGATGCAGCTGATCCACGGCGATGAAGTGCTGACCCTGAAGTTTGACTGTCGCCCGTGCGAAATGCATGTCGTCGGGAAGATTAAAAACCACATCCTCAAAATGCCGCTTCCCGGGAGCATCGTCGCCTCCGTCAGCCCGGATGAGCTGATGAAGACCCTGCCGAAGCGCAAAGGAGCCTGATCCAGCGCGACGCTACGGGCAATGCGGCGCCCGCGGTTTGCGGGCATCCTGCCAGCGGTGATGCTCGTTCAGATCGGCGGCGGCCTCCTCGCACTGGCTGCGAAGCTCGTCGCTGTCCGCCTCGTGCAGCAGCTGCTGTTCGAGGCTCTGCACCGGAAAGTAATCGTGCCCCTGGCGGTGGGCCAGCAGATGTCCTGAAAAAAGCGCGCACAGCAACAGCAGCGCGCTCATGCTTCTCCTCAACATACCTTTTCTCTGCGAATCAATGGTGTGGGCTTACTATGCCAGGCGTTGTGCAGGTTTTTTTCTCGGCTTCTCAAAGAAGGGCAAGAGTTTGTCAATGTCAGCTGAAAGAAGGTGAAAAAAAGCCTGGCGCAGAAGGCCAGGCCTGAGGGGTTATGCTTTTGGCGGCAGCGGTTTCCCGCTGTGCTCGCCGCCTTTTGGCGGCTGCTTGCCGTCACGCTGCGGCTGCTTGCCTCCATGCTGCGGCTGTTTGCCATCTCGTTGTGGCTGCTTGCCGTTGTGTTGCGCTTGCTTACCATCGTGTTGGCCGTTTTTCGCCAGCGGTTTACCCTGATGCTGCGCGCCTTTTTCTGGCGGCGGTGGCGGGTTGTCGGCAGCGAACGCCCATGACGATATTCCCAGCGTCATCACGGCGGACAGTAAAGCTAACTTCTTCATAGCAATATCCTTTCTTCTGATGTGTCCGCGTATTTCAGCAGGCAAAAGTGAAGACAAGATGGAGAAGTCCAGATTCGGATTGCTCTGCATCCTGGTTCAAACTTTAAGGCCTGCTGCCGTCATCAGCAGGCGAAACAGCAGGCTGATGGCGGCCAGCGTCAGTACGCTGCCTCCCCAGAGCGCGATCAGCCACAGCAGACGTTTAGGCCAGGCAGTATGCATCAGTGATATCCCTCCCCGGGCTGAACTTTGCCGCGGAACACGTAATAGCTCCAGCAGGTGTAGCCAAGAATGACCGGAATAATCAGCAGTGCGCCCACCAGCATAAAGCCCTGGCTTTGCGGGGGAGCGGCAGCCTGCCACAGCGTGATGGCCGGCGGGATAATATGCGGCCAGATGCTGATCCCCAGTCCGCTAAAGCCGAGAAAGACCAGGCCCAGCGTCAGCGTGAAGGGCGAAACATGGCGGTCGCGCTGATGCAGCGTACGCCACAGCCAGCCGCTGATGAGGATCACCAGCAGCGGCACCGGCAGCAGGAAATAGAGATTCGGCAGGCTGAACCAGCGGGCGGCAATTGCCGGGTGCGCCAGCGGAGTCCACAGGCTGATGACGGCAAACACCGCCAGCAGGGCAACCAGCAGCTGCCGCGATGCGCTTCGCATCCGCTGCTGCAGCGCGCCTTCGCTTTTCATCACCAGCCAGGTGGCGCCGAGCAGCGCATAGGCCACGCACAGCCCGAGTCCGCAAAACAGGCTGAACGGGGTCAGCCAGTCAAACATGCCGCCGCTGAAGGCGCGACCGCTGACGGTGAAACCGTTGATCACCGCCCCGACCACCACGCCCTGGCTGAAGGTCGCCAGCAAGGAACCGCCAAAAAAGGCACGGTCCCAGAAGGGCCGGTGCGACGGGGTGGCCTGGAAGCGAAACTCAAAGGCGACGCCGCGAAAAATCAGGCCGATCAGCATCAGGGTCAGGGGGATCGACAGGGCGTCGATTATCACCGCGTAGGCGAGGGGAAAAGCGCCAAACAGACCAGCGCCGCCCAGTACCAGCCAGGTCTCATTGCCATCCCACACCGGGGCGACGCTGTTGACCATTACGTCGCGCTCGGTGCTGCCCCGTACTGTGCCGAACAACATCCCGATGCCCAGATCAAAGCCATCCATGACAATGTACATCAGCGTGGCAAAGACGATAATCACGAACCAGATCACCGATAATTCGATACCCATTAGCGGGACTCCTTCTGCAGATAACCTTCAGTGGCGGCGGACAGCGGGCGGGCTGGCGTACCGGTTGTCGCGGGCTGCACCTCCTGCGGCCCCTTGCGAATCAGGCGCAGCATATAGCTGTAGCCGACGCCGAAGACGGCGCTGTAGACCACGATAAAGGTCAATAAACTGACCGACATATGCAGATCGCCGTGGGCGGAAACGGCGTCTGCAGTGCGCTGAACGCCATACACCACCCATGGCTGACGGCCCACTTCGGTGGTTACCCAGCCGGCGAGAATAGCAATCAGTCCTGAAGGGCCCATCCATAGCGCAAAGCGCAGAAATGGCCGGGAATGGTACAGTCGGCCGCCGCGACGCAGCCACAGGGCCAGTACGCCGAGCAGGAGCATTAGCATGCCAAGACCGGCCATCAGGCGAAACGACCAGAACACCACGGTTGCGTTCGGGCGATCCTCAGGAGCGAACTCCTTCAAGGCCGGCACCTGTTTATCAAGGCTGTGGGTGAGGATCAGGCTGCCCAGGGCCGGGATCTCAAGCCCGTAGCGGGTGCGCTCCTGCGCCATATCAGGCCAGCCAAACAGCAGCAACGGCGTTGCCTCGCCCGGCGGGTTTTCCCAGTGGCCCTCAATGGCGGCTATTTTCGCCGGCTGGTGTTTCAGGGTATTCAGACCATGCATATCGCCGATCAGCGCCTGGACGGGGGCGACCAGCAGCGTCATCCACAGCGCCATCGAGAACATCTTACGGATCGCCGGCGACTGATTGCCGCGCAGCAGATGCCAGGCCGCCGAGGCGCCGACAAACAGCGCGCTACTGAGAAACGCCGCCACTGTCATATGCAATAAGCGGTAGGGGAACGACGGGTTAAAGATCACTGCCAGCCAGTCGACGGGCACCACCTGGCCGTCAACGATCTCAAACCCCTGCGGGGTCTGCATCCAGCTGTTGGAGGCGAGGATCCAGAAGGTCGAGATGATGGTGCCCAGCGCCACCATGCAGGTGGCGAAAAAATGCAGCCCCGGCCCTACGCGGTTCCAGCCGAAGAGCATCACCCCGAGAAAGCCCGCTTCCAGAAAGAACGCTGTCAGGACTTCATAGGTCAGCAGGGGGCCGGTAATGCTCCCCGCGAACTGAGAGAAACCGCTCCAGTTGGTGCCGAACTGATAGGCCATCACCAGCCCGGAAACCACCCCCATGCCGAAGTTGACGGCGAAGATTTTCGACCAGAAGTGGTACAGCGAACGCCAGGTGGGATTTTTGCTTTTTAGCCACAGACCTTCGAGTACCGCCAGGTAGCTGGCCAGCCCAATAGTAATGGCGGGAAAGATAATATGAAATGAGACCGTAAAGGCGAATTGAATTCGCGCAAGATGGAATGCATCAAGACCGAACATGCAGGACTCCACTACAAAATTGATTCAGCGCAATTTTAGGCAGGGTGGTGGCTGGGGGGCAGAGGCAGTCGCGCCATTTTTTATCATAACAGTTGGCCTCTGTTATGATTTTTCACCTCGCGTCCAGATCATCGGCCGGTACGAATAAATACCGATGGGGTGGGTCGCTTAACCAACAGACCAGCGGAGATTTGGCCGTTATCCCGGGAGCGGTTGATCGGCGGACTCGGCCGCCGGCACGGTACTGTTTCTGGCCGGAATAATATATCCCGAATATCACACGGTGCTGTATTAATTCTTGCGATAATGCACAACGAGTTTTAGCGTCATTTATTCTCACGCATTAGTATGAGAATAAGTAAAAACGCTGAGCGGGTTAATCGTAAATTAAATAATAATAAATTGTCGACTCTGTGGGTAATTTGTACTGTATGCGCTCGGGAATAAATAAAAAGGAATGCCCATGTCTGAAAAAGGATTACAGAGTTTGTGCATTACGCTCGGCGTGATGATTATCTTCTGGTTTGCGTTAATCTCACTATTCTGGGTGGTGATATTTTAAACCTATCCCGTGCTGTGACGGGACGCGACTGCCGCTGCAGATATAACAGTTACAGCAAACTATGATTTTTTTATAACTGATATATGATAATGGGAGGTTATCGTACGGGGACGGCCGCAATGAAAAAGTATCAACAGCTGGCGCAACAGCTGACCGAACAGATCGCGCTTGGCGTCTGGTTGCCTGGCGATCGGCTGCCGTCGCTGCGCGAGCAGGTGATCAGCAGCGGCATGAGCTTTATGACCGTCAGCCATGCCTATCAACTGCTGGAAAGCCAGGGGCGCATCGTCGCCCGTCCGCAGTCGGGTTATTATGTCGCCCCTCAGCCGGTGAAGCTTAGACAGCCGGCGCCGCCTGCCCAGGTGACCCGCGATGAAGCTGTCGATATCAATACCTATATCTTTGAGGTGCTACAGGCCAGCCGCCAGGCGTCGATGCTGCCCTTTGCCTCGGCCTTTCCGGACCCGCGTCTCTTCCCGCTGCAGCAACTTAACCGCTCGCTGGCGCAGGTGAGCAAAACCGCCACCGCCATGAGCGTCATTGAGAACCTGCCGCCGGGCAATGCCGAGCTGCGGCACGCCATTGCCCGACGCTATGCCCTGCAGGGGATGAACATCTCGCCGGATGAGATCGTCATTACCGCCGGGGCGCTGGAGGCGCTTAACCTCAGTCTGCAGGCGGTGACCGAGCCGGGCGACTGGGTGGTGGTGGAAAACCCCTGTTTCTACGGCGCCCTGCAGGCGCTGGAGAGGCTGCGCCTGAAGGCGCTGTCGGTGGCGACCGACGTCAAAGAGGGCATTGACCTGACGGCGCTGGAAGCGGCCCTGCAAAATTACCCGGTCAAGGCCTGCTGGCTAATGACCAACGGGCAGAACCCGCTCGGCTTTACGCTTAGCGCCGAAAAAAAAGCGGCGCTGGTGGCGCTGCTGGCGCGCTATAACGTGATGCTGATAGAAGATGATGTCTACAGCGAGCTTTACTTTGGTCGCGAGAAACCGCTCCCGGCGAAATACTGGGACCATCAGGATATGACGCTGCACTGCAGCTCGTTTTCAAAATGTCTGGTGCCCGGGTTTCGTATCGGCTGGGTGGTGGCCGGCAAACAGGCGCGGCGGATCCAGCAACTGCAGCTGATGAGTACGCTCTCCACCAGCTCGCCGATGCAGCTAGCCCTGGTGGATTATCTGTCCACCAAGCGCTATGACGCCCACCTGCGCCGTTTGCGCCGCCAGCTGGCGGAGCGTAAACAGCTGGCCTGGCAGGCGCTGCTGCGCCATCTGCCGCCAGAGGTTATCGTCCACCACAGCGACAGCGGCTACTTTCTGTGGATTGAGCTGCCGGAAGGGGCCGACGCCAGTGAGCTAAGCGCCCGGGCGCTGGCCTCGCACATCAGCATTGCCCCAGGAAAAATGTTCTCCACCTCCGCCAGCTGGACCTCGTTTTTCCGTTTTAATACCGCCTGGGGCTGGGGGGAACGCGAAGAGCAGGGGGTGAGGCGGTTGGGTGAACTTATTCGTGAGCAGCTTACCTGACGACTCAGGCTATTTTCCGTCGCCATAAACTCTCGACAAAAATAAACGCGGGTGAGTTTTTATTGAGGCCGGTCATTATTTTACCGGCGCTCATCATAGGAAATACGCATACCCCTCCTTTTTCTCTAACTCGTTGTCTATAATCCATAAAGTCCTGCTTGTGTTGGCGATTTTTGCGTAATGCGTCCCGGGTCACAACCTGAATAAATTCCCCAGGGGGCGTTAATCCGCTGACTACCCTTATTTCAGGAGATATTTTTACGGCACGGCTGCCGCTAATTACCTTGTGACAGGAGTAACACCTGATGAGCAAAAAATTTGCCCGTTGCAGCCTTTATGTGCTGAGCATGGCCTGTTTGACCGTGCAGGCGGCAGAGCCACTCACCTCGCTGGATAAACCGGAAGGGCGGCTCGATATTATTGCCTGGCCGGGGTATATCGAACGCGGCCAGACAGACAAGCAGTACGACTGGGTCACTCAGTTTGAAAAAGAGACCGGGTGTCAGGTTAATGTCAAAACCGCCGCTACCTCTGACGAGATGGTCAGCCTGATGGCCAAGGGGGGCTACGATCTGGTGACCGCGTCGGGCGATGCCTCGCTGCGTCTGATCATGGGCAAACGCGTTCAGCCGATTAATACCGCGCTGATTGCCGGCTGGCGCACCCTCGATCCACGCATTGCGCAAGGGGCATGGTTTAACGTCGGCGGTAAAGCCTACGGCACGCCGTATCAGTGGGGGCCGAACCTGCTGATGTACAACACCCGTGTATTCCCGACGCCGCCGGACAGCTGGAGCGTGGTCTTCGTTAAACAGAACCTGCCGGACGGCAAAACCAATCAGGGACGCGTGCAGGCCTATGATGGCCCGATCTATATCGCTGACGCCGCGCTGTTTGTCAAAGCCACCCAGCCGCAGCTGGGGATCGAAGATCCCTATCAACTGACCGAAACCCAGTATAACGCGGTGCTGAAAGTACTGCGCGACCAGCAGCCGCTGATCCATCGCTACTGGCATGACGCCACCGTACAGATGAACGACTTCAAAAACGAAGGGGTGGCCGCCTCCAGCTCGTGGCCCTATCAGGCCAACGGCCTGAAGGCTGAAGGCCAGCCCATCGCCACCGTGTTTCCGAAGGAGGGGGTGACCGGCTGGGCGGATACCACCATGTTGCACAGCGAAGCGAAGCATCCGGTCTGCGCCTACAAATGGATGAACTGGTCGCTCACGCCGAAGGTGCAGGGCGATGTGGCGGCGTGGTTCGGCTCGCTCCCGGTGGTGCCAGAGGGGTGTAAAGCCAGCGCGTTGCTCGGTGACAAAGGCTGTGAAACCAACGGCTATGACCAGTTTACCCGGATCCATTTCTGGAAAACGCCGGTTGCCGAAGGCGGGAAATACGTACCCTACAGCAGATGGACTCAGGACTATATTGCGATAATGGGCGGCCGCTAAGGACGGGAGGCAGACAATGACGTACGCGGTCGAGTTTCAGAATGTATCGCGCTTGTACGGCGATGTGCGGGCCGTAGATGGGGTTAGCATAGGCATTCGCGATGGTGAATTTTTCTCAATGCTGGGCCCCTCCGGTTCGGGCAAAACCACCTGCCTGCGGCTGATTGCCGGTTTCGAGCAGCTCTCCGGCGGCACCATCCGTATTTTCGGTCAGCCGGCCAGCGAACTGCCGCCCTGGCAGCGGGATGTGAATACGGTGTTCCAGGACTATGCGCTGTTTCCCCATATGTCGATCCTCGACAACGTCGCCTACGGCCTGATGGTCAAAGGCATGGCGAAGAAAGCGCGCCATGCCCGCGCCCAGGAAGCGCTGGAAAAGGTGGCCCTTGGCTTTGCTCATCATCGTAAGCCTTCTCAGCTCTCCGGCGGCCAGCGGCAGCGGGTCGCTATTGCCCGGGCGCTGGTGAACCAGCCGCGGGTGCTGCTGCTCGATGAGCCGCTGGGTGCGCTGGATTTGAAGCTGCGCGAGCAGATGCAGGTGGAGCTGAAAAAGCTGCAGCAGTCGCTGGGGATAACTTTTATCTTCGTGACCCACGACCAGAGCGAAGCGTTGTCGATGTCAGACCGCGTGGCGGTGTTTAACAATGGGCGCATCGAACAGGTGGATGCGCCGCAGGATCTTTATCTGCATCCGAAGACCGCGTTTGTCGCTGGCTTTGTCGGCACCGCCAACGTTTTTGAAGCCGAGGCGGCCCGGCGATTGTGCGGCATGCCGGGTAGCTGGTCGCTGCGTCCGGAGCATGTTCGCCTGCAGGGCGGCGGCGAGGTTCAGGTTCAGGGCGTAGTGCAGGCGGTACAGTATCAGGGGGCGGCGACGCGGATTGAGCTCAGGCTGGCGGAGGGGGACAAGCTGCTGGTCAGCCAGGCGAATATCGATGGCGCGGCGGCAGCCAGCGCCCCGCGAATGGGGCAAACGGTGCTGGCGTCATGGTCGCGGTCGGCGATGACCCCGCTGGAAAGCGGAGGCTGAGATGACCATGGCGATGATTCCTGCGCAGGCCGGGCGCGTATCCGGGATCTTCTGGCGTCGGCCAGCATTGGGCCTGTTTTTACTGCTGCTCGGGCCGCTGATGTGGTTCGGCATCGTCTATCTGGGATCGCTCCTGACCCTGCTGTGGCAGAGTATTTATACCTTTGACGACTTCACCATGTCGGTGACCAGCGACTTTACGCTGGCCAACCTGCGGGCGCTGTTCAACCCCGCCAATTACGACATTATTGTCCGTACCCTGGTGATGGCGCTGAGTGTGACGCTCGCCAGCGCCATTCTGGCGCTGCCGATGGCCTGGTACATGGCTCGCTATACCAGCGGCAAAATGAAGGCTTTCTTTTATATCGCGGTGATGCTGCCGATGTGGGCCAGCTATATCGTCAAAGCCTACGCGTGGGTACTGCTGCTGGCCAAAGATGGTGTGGCGCAGTGGTTTCTGGGCCATCTTGGACTGGAAGGGGTGCTGAATGCGCTTCTGACCGTCCCGGCGGTCGGCGGCAACACCTTGTCCACCTCCGGGCTGGGACGCTTTCTGGTGTTCGTCTACATCTGGCTGCCGTTTATGATCCTGCCGGTGCAGGCGGCGCTGGAGCGCATTCCGGGCTCCTTGCTGCAGGCGTCGGCCGATCTTGGCGCCGGGCCACGACAGACCTTCCGCTATGTGGTTCTGCCGCTGGCTATCCCTGGTATTGCCGCCGGATCGATTTTCACCTTCTCGCTGACGCTGGGCGACTTTATCGTGCCGCAGCTGGTCGGGCCGCCGGGGTACTTTATCGGCAACATGGTCTACTCGCAGCAGGGGGCGATAGGCAATATGCCGATGGCGGCGGCGTTCACCCTCGTGCCGATCGTGCTGATTGCCCTTTATCTGGCGTTCGTGAAACGTCTGGGAGCCTTCGATGCACTCTGAACGCGCACCCTGGTATCTGCAACTGGCGACCTGGGGCGGCGTGGTGTTCCTCCACTTCCCGCTGCTGATCATTGCCATCTATGCTTTTAATACGGAGGATGCGGCCTTCAGCTTTCCGCCGCAGGGGCTGACGCTACGCTGGTTTAGCGAGGCAGCAGGGCGTAGCGATATTCTCGAATCCGTGACGTTGTCACTTAAAATTGCCGCCCTGTCGACGGCCATTGCCTTAGTACTTGGCACGCTGGCTGCAGGTGCCCTGTGGCGCAGCACTTTTTTTGGTAAGAATGCGGTATCGCTACTGCTGCTGTTACCGATCGCCCTGCCGGGGATCATTACCGGCCTGGCGCTGCTGACGGCGTTTAAAGCCGTCGGTCTCGAGCCGGGGCTACTGACCATTGTGGTGGGGCACGCGACCTTTTGTGTGGTGGTGGTCTTTAACAACGTCATTGCCCGCTTTCGTCGGACCTCGTGGAGCCTGGTGGAAGCCTCGATGGACCTGGGCGCGACCGGCTGGCAGACCTTTCGCTACGTGGTGTTGCCCAATCTGGGATCGGCGCTGCTGGCGGGGGGAATGCTGGCCTTCGCCCTGTCGTTTGATGAAATTATCGTCACCACTTTTACCGCGGGGCATGAGCGAACATTGCCGCTGTGGTTACTGAATCAGCTGGGGCGGCCGCGCGATGTGCCCGTCACCAACGTTGTCGCGCTGTTGGTGATGCTGGTAACGACGATACCAATCTTAGGGGCCTGGTGGCTCACCCGCGACGGCGATAACGACGCCGGAAACGGGAAATAAAACCATGAAACAGGATAATGCTATGCAACACAACCTTTTGATAAACGGTAAGTTAGTGGCAGGTGAAGGCGAAAAGGTGCCGGTATACAACCCTGCGACCGGCGATGTGATCCTGGAGATTGCCGAAGCGACAGCGGCCCAGGTCGATGCCGCCGTTGAGGCGGCGGATCGGGCGTTCGATGCCTGGAGCCAGACAACGCCGAAAACGCGCTCGGAATGCTTGCTGAAGCTGGCGGACGCCATCGCGGCGCAGGCGGAGACCCTGGCGCAGCTGGAGTCGCTGAACTGTGGCAAGCCGTTGCACTGCGTGATTAACGATGAGATGCCGGCCATTGCGGACGTCTTCCGCTTCTTCGCCGGCGCCGCCCGCTGCCTGCCGGGAATGGCCGCCGGAGAGTATCTCGAAGGGCATACCTCAATGATCCGCCGCGACCCGGTGGGCGTGGTGGCCTCTATCGCCCCCTGGAATTATCCCCTGATGATGGCGGCCTGGAAGCTGGCCCCGGCGCTGGCGGCAGGCAATTGCGTGGTGATAAAACCCTCGGAGATCACCCCCCTGACGGCGCTGAAGCTGGCGGAGCTGGCAAAAGATATCTTCCCCGAAGGGGTGATCAACGTGCTGTTTGGCCGCGGCAAAACGGTAGGCGACCCGCTGACCTCGCATGCCAAAGTGCGAATGGTGTCGCTGACCGGGTCGATTGCCACCGGGGCCCATATCATCAGCCATACCGCCTCGTCGATCAAACGCACCCACATGGAGCTGGGCGGCAAGGCGCCGGTGATTGTGTTTGACGACGCGGATATCGATGCGGTAGTCGATGGGGTACGAACCTTCGGTTTCTATAACGCCGGCCAGGACTGCACGGCTGCCTGCCGGATCTACGCTCAGCAGGGGATTTACGACCAACTGGTGGAGAAACTTGGGGCGGCGGTGGCCAGCCTGAAAATGGGCGCGCCAGAGGATGCCTCTACCGAGCTGGGACCGCTGAGCTCGCTGGCGCATCTTGAAAGGGTTAGCGCCGCAGTGGAAGCCGCAAAGGCACTGCCGCATATTAAGGTGGTCACCGGCGGTCGCCGGGCTGACGGCGCGGGCTATTACTTCCAGCCGACGCTGCTTGCCGGCGCCCGGCAGGAAGACGCCATTGTGCAGCGCGAAGTGTTTGGCCCGGTGGTCAGTGTGACGCCTTTCAGCGATGAAGCGCAGGCCCTGAGCTGGGCGAATGATTCCCAGTATGGTCTGGCGTCCTCAGTATGGACGAAAGATGTAGGCCGTGCCCACCGGCTTAGCGCCAGGCTGCAGTATGGCTGCACCTGGGTCAACACCCACTTTATGCTGGTGAGCGAAATGCCGCACGGCGGCCAGAAACTGTCGGGCTACGGAAAGGACATGTCGATGTATGGCCTTGAGGATTACACGGTGGTCCGCCATGTCATGGTTAAGCATGGCTAAAGCATTGACCCTTTAGTGGCTGGCGATGATTGCGCGACGGTTGTGTTAGTTCGCTAATAGTCACAATGGCAAAAATTGTCAAAACTCTGCGAGGGGGATATGAGATTATTCTGATGCCCCTTCAAGAGCTAAGCCAATGTGAGTGCCGGAGATAAGCGCCGGATGGGGTCCGCCAGTCACCCTGGGCGCGTCGCGCCCGGCGGGTGAGGCGACAGCGTCGCGGTTCGCGACCGTATACTGGCCTCTGCCTGTTGGCAGGGGCTTTTTTATGCCCGCCGCATCGCGGGATGAAGACCGAATGACCATCAGGAAACGCATCGCTGGCCGCCATTCAGCGCTTGGTTTTTTTGCTCGGTAAACTGGCGCTACGACGGTCACGAATATAGGAAATAAGATTATACACCGCCGCGACCAGCAGGATCAGCGCGATGACCAGCGTGATGATTCCGGACATATCCACCTCGAAATATAAAAAGCGCCCTGGCGCCAAAACATTACTAATAGTTATGAATGTAAGTATTATCTGAATGGAAGGCAAATGATATTTGTTGTCATTTAGCGCTATTTTTGGCGATTAACCGCGAGATCCACAATGAAGGGGTTATGTAACAACGGCTTGTAGCGGCCTTTTATCGTATTAAGATGGAGGCCCTGCGCGGAATATCGCATTTTTGGTGAATGCGGCGACAATCTTTTCCCCCTGAGAACGGAGACATATTATCTTTATCAGACCGATGGAATTGCCCTGAACCGAAATTATTTCACGACTATAAATAAGGATTTAATATTTGCTGTTATTGCATGATATTTGTTCTGAATATTAAATATTCCGTGAGTCCGGCCAAAATGCGGGCTGCAGGCGGGTTGCGGGTGCTCCCGGGTTTGACTTTCCGTCGCTGCTCATGCGATCATTTAGCGCATATTAGGTTTTAACGTTGATGTCGTTGTGAAAATTTTGGCTTTTATTCTGCTGGCTATCGGCGCTGTGACGCTGAGCTATGGTAACGCCCCGGCAAAACGCATTCAGGGCTGTGAGAGCGCGGGAGTGGGGCAGGCCGTCTGCGCTGCCGCCGAATGGGATAGCGAACAGATGAATTGTCTGCCGCACTATAACCCGGAGCTTAATAAGGTTATTGCGGCAGGCCAGGCAGCACCTGTCGCTTATAACCTTTATAATATTGCCCGTGTTCGCGCGTAAAAAAGCAGCCCCTGGGGGCTGCTTTTTTAGGTTTCGTTGCTGAGTAAAATCATTAAAACCAGCCAAATCTCACGGACAGCAGGCTGATAAGTACGCACGCGGCGCAGACATTAATCAGAATGACGGTTTTGCTGGAGACATCCATAACGCCACCTTAATGAGTAAGTCCATAAAGGTATAGTACGGCACCTGCGGTTGCGCTATCGGATTAAGACGAATCAGGCTTTATTCTCAATATTCAGCCCGTTTCAGAATTTGTTATACAGGTATCTCTGAATCACGACGTCATGGCAGATAATCATCCCACCATGGAACGCCCCTCAGGGAAGGAAGAGTAAGAATGACGTTATATCAAAAAATGCTGGTGTTTTACGCCATTATGGGCGTGATATGCGCCGTGATTAGCTGGTTTTTGACCAAAGAGAGCCGGGTGATCCGCCTGCTGGCGGCCCTGTTGATCGGCGCCACCTGGCCGTTCAGCTTTCCGATGGCGCTGCTCGTCTCGCTGTTTTAACCCTCAGATGCCGGACGGCAGAAAAGGGTGGCGGAAAGGGTAAGGTTACTGTATAAAAAACCAGTAACCTTATCATGGAGGCATACAGGTGAACGGTTTCTTTTCTTCCGTCGCAGGCGCCACGCTGCGTTGGCTCGATCTTCCGGGAGATGGCCTCCCGGTGGTGTTTATCCACGGTCTCGGCTGCGCGTCATCCTACGATTATCCCCGCGTCGCCAGCGATCCTGCGCTGAACGGACGGCGTAAAATACTCATCGATCTGCCAGGCTTCGGCTACAGCGATAAACCGCACGACTTTAGTTACAACATACATATTCAAGCGCGGGTCGTGGAGCAGCTACTTAACCACCTGCGTCTGCAGCGCTTCGCGCTGTTCGGTCATAGCATGGGAGGAAGCATCGCCATCGAAGCGGCGGGGCTGTTGGGCGAGCGCGTGACCACGCTGCTGGTCTCTGAACCCAATCTGTTTGCCGGCGGCGGTGAGTACAGCAGGCGCATTGCGGCGCAGACAGAGGCGGCCTTTATTGCCGAAGGCTATGCCAGAATGCTGGCTGAGGAGCGCTCGCCATGGGCTGGCTGTTTGCAAAACAGCGCGCCCTGGGCCGTCTGGCGGGCCGCCAGCAGCCTGATGCGCGGCAGCGATACCCCCTGGTTTACTCAGCTCTGCCAGCTGCACTGTCAAAAAAGGCTGATCGTTGGCGAGCTCTCGCTGCCTTATGCCGATATTGACCTGGCTGAGGCGCAAGGGATCCCGGTCGGGATTGTGCCCCGCGGGGGGCACTCGATGGCGTGGGAGAATCCGCAAGGGCTGGCGCAGATCATCGCCAGCCAGGGTTAAAAGAATACCGGCTCAGAAAGGGAGTTCGCGGGGCTGGGTCTGGAGTGTTATCCAGCGCAGTTCGGTGAATTCCGCGATGCCGGCCCGCCCCCCAAAGCGGCCATAGCCCGAGGCTTTGCAGCCGCCAAACGGCATTTGCGCTTCATCATGCACCGTTGGGCCATTGATATGGCAAATGCCCGTTTGCAGACGTTGCGCCACGTTCCACGCTCTGGCGCTGTCGCGGCTGTAGACCGCAGCGGAAAGACCGTATTCACTGTCGTTGGCCACCGTCAGCGCCTCTTCTTCATTCTTAACCCGAATAATCGCTTTTACCGGGCCGAAGGACTCTTCGTTCCACAGCCGCATCTCGCGGGTCACGCCGTCCAGCAAGGTCGGCGCCATGTGGGTATCGCTGGCTTTACCACCGGTTAGCAGGCGAGCGCCTTTGGCTAACGCATCGTCGATTAAGGCGTTGCAGCGGGTGATGGTGTTCATATCAACCACCGGCCCCGTCAGGCTGGCGGGCAGGGCGGCGGCGCGCCTGGCCAGCAGCGGGATAAACACCTCTGCTACGGCGTTGTCGACAATAATGCGCTCGGTGGACATGCAGATCTGGCCGGCGTTGGCGAAGGCGCCAAAAACCGCGCCCGCCGCCGCTTGCTCGATATCAGCATCGTCCAGCACCAGCAGCGGCGCTTTACCGCCGAGCTCCAGCACCGCTGGTTTAAGATATTGCCCGCAGGTGCGGGCGATAATCCGCCCCACCGGCGTGGATCCGGTAAAGTTAACGCGCCGCACCGCCGGGTGGGCGATCAGCGATTCCACCAGCGCCGGCGCATCTTCAGGCGCACAGGTAAGATAGTTCACCACCCCCGGTGGGAAGCCCGCCGCGTCAAGGGCGTCGATAATCAGTCCCTGAGTGGCCGGCGACAGCTCCGCGCCCTTGAGGATCACTGCGTTGCCGCAGGCCAGCGGCGTTGCCAGCGCCCGGGTAGCCAGAATCAGCGGTGCGTTCCACGGCGCCATGCCCAGTACCACCCCCGCCCCCTGGCGGACGCCCATCGCCAGGTTGCCCGGCACGTTGGAAGGAATAATTTGCCCTTCAATTTGGGTGGTCAGCGCCGCCGCTTCGCGCAGGATATCGGCCGCCAGATGAACGTTAAAGCCGGCCCAGTGCGCGGTCGCGCCGGTCTCCGCCGCCATGGCGGCGATAAATTTAGCCTCCCGCAACAGCATATGTTCCGCCGCGTCGAGCAGTAAACGGCGTCGTTCCGCCGGAGAAGTATCACGCCACAGCGGGAAGGCTTTGGCCGCGGCTTCGACGCAGCGTTTGCCGTCGGCGAGACTGGCGGCCGCAGCCACCGAGGCGACGTCGTCGTGGGCCGGGTGGCGTCGGGTAAAGGTGCGGCGGCCTTCGGCATCGTGCCACTGGCCGTCAATGTACAGATTGCAGGTGATTGTCATGGTGGAAACCTCTTGTTCTGCGGTTCCCCCAGTGTACCGGGCACTACTGACAGTGAGCGTGAGCAGGGCGGTTATCGCACATTTTTTTGCAGGAATTATGTGTGGCTCACAACATCCCGACACTTGCTGGCGTAAAAAACAGCGCTACGCCGATTAAACCAGCGATTTCAGCGTGATTTGCATAAGGTGATAGCCATTGATTATTTGCCGGGGGCGGGCGCCTGTGCTGATATTACGGTTCTTATAATCAATAATCAGGACTTATAACCATGTCTACAGGGAAAACCACGCTGGCGCTGCTGCTGAGCGCACTGCTGCCGGCCGGCGCCGCCTGGGCCGCAGGCAATGACACACTGGTCTACTGCTCAGAAGCCTCTCCGGAGTCCTTTAATCCGCAAATCGCCAGCTCCGGCCCGTCGTTCGTCGCCAGCTCGCAGGTGCTGTATAACCGCCTGGTCACCTTTGACCCGGTGAAGAACACGCCGATCCCGTCGCTGGCCACCGAGTGGAACGTCTCTGAGGATGGCAAAACCTGGACCTTTACTCTGCGTCAGGGGGTGAAGTTCAACAGCAACAAATTCTTCAAACCAACCCGCGATTTTAACGCCGACGACGTCCTGTTTTCCGTGCTGCGCCAGATGGATCCTCAGCATCCCTATCACAAGGTGTCGCAGGGGAATTATGAGTACTTCCACGACGTGGGCCTCGATAAGTTGATTAAGTCGGTGAAAAAGGTCGATGACTATCACGTCCAGTTCGTGCTTAACGAGCCGAACGCGGCGTTTCTTGCCGACTGGGGCATGGACTTCGCCTCTATTCTGTCGGCGGAGTATGGCGAGGCGATGCTGAAGAAAGGGACGCCGGAGAATGTTGATAACTGGCCTGTCGGTACCGGGCCGTATGCCCTGCAGCAGTATAAAGTGGATTCCCAAATCCGCTATATCGCCAACCCCCACTACTGGGAAGGCGAGGTGCCGACTAAGCACCTGATCTTCTCCATTACGCCGAACGTCGAGACCCGTCTGGCGAAACTGCAGACCAACGAGTGCCAGATTATTCCTGCGCCTTCGCCGGTTCAGTTCCCGGTGATTAAGGGCAATAAAGATCTGGCGCTGCATGCGGTTGAGGCGCTGAACGTCGGCTATCTGGCGTTCAACACGGAGAAAAAACCGTTTGATAATGTGCTGGTGCGCCAGGCATTAAACTATGCCACCGACAAGCAGGCGATCGTCAAGGCGGTATTCCTCGATTCCGGCAGCGTGGCGAAATCACCGATCCCGTCGACGATGCTCGGGTATAAGAAAGATCTCCCGGACTATGACTACGATCCGCAGAAAGCCAAAGCGCTGCTCAAGCAGGCGGGTCTGGAGCAAGGAGCGGAAGTAACCCTGTGGTCGATGCCGGTCCAGCGTCCGTACAACCCGAACTCGAAGCGGATCGCCGAAATGATCCAAAACGACTGGGCTAAAGTGGGCGTCAAAGCGAAGATTGTCAGCTACGAATGGGGCGAATACCTTGCCGGTATGCGCAAAGGGGAGCACGACAGCGCCCTGTATGGCTGGATGTCGGACAACGGCGACCCGGACAACTTTGCCGGCACGCTGCTCAGCTGTGATAATATCCAGACCGGCTCCAACGCCGCTCGCTGGTGCGATAAGTCCTATGACGCGCTGGTGAAGAAAGCGCTGCTGGTGAGCGATCCGCAGGCGCGTGCCAAACTCTATGAACAGGCGCAAGAGATCTTCTACCAGCAGGCGCCGTGGATCACCCTGGCGACCGGCAAGACCTTCTATGCCACCCGTAGCAACGTCAGCGGCTACCGCGTGAGCATGATGGGGAGCGATTTTTCCAAAGCGAAGCTGAATTAAGCGAAGCTGAATTAAGCGAAAGGAGAACCGGATGGCACATCTGGATGAGGTTATCGTCAAAGTCGATGACACCCTTGCCGAGGGCGTTATCACTCATATGAATGAGCTGCTGATCGCCCTGAGCGATGATCCACAACTCAGTCGTGAGGAACGCTATACCCAGCAGCAGCGCCTGCGCACCGCCATCGCCCATCATGGGCGACAGCATCAGGAAGAGCAGGACGCGCGCCGCGAGCAGTTGACGAAAGGCGGCGCGATCCTCTGAAGATGCGCTCAGAACTGGCGCCTGGCCACCAGCCAGGCGCCCACCACCAGCATCGCCGCGCCGCATACCGGCCCGATCAGCGCCCGCACCGGCACGCCGTGGGCGCGAACTAAATCCATGATCAACCCGCCAACCAGCTGGCTGGCGACCAGTACCGCAATGGTGGTGGCCGCGCCCACGGTCTGATAGCCGCTGATGCTGGCGAAGACGAAAAAGGACCCCAGCAGGCCGGGGATCAGCGTCCACCACTTCACGCTCAGGGCCAGCTCCTGAAAGCCGGCGACGCCCTGGCGCAGCAGTAACATCGTCACGAAAATAACGATCCCCACCAGCGAATTGAGCAGCATGGAGATAAGGATCGTCGACGCCGACTGGGTGATGCGCACCATCAGGGTATTCTGCACCACGAGACCAACGCCGGCGGCAACCAGACAGGCGAGGGTGAGCGATGCATTCATGCCTTGCCGTCCGGGGCCTGACGCTCATCCAGCTGCAGCTGCATAAAGGTGAGATCCAGCCAGCGACCAAATTTGGTTCCTACCTGCGGCATCTGCCCGGTGGTGATAAAGCCCAGCGTTTCATGCAGATGCAGCGAAGCGTGGTTCTGCGATTCAATACCGGCGACCATCACATGTTTATTCAGCCGACGCGCTTCGGCGATCAGCGCAACCAGCAGTTTGCGACCCAGCCCTTTCCCCTGATGATCGGGGTGAACGTACACCGAATGCTCCACGGTGTGGCGGAAACCGTCAAACGCGCGCCAGTCGCCAAACGAGGAATAGCCGGTGATGACGCCGTTTTCCTCGTTCACCAGCACCGGAAAGCCGGCCAGCTGGCGGGCTTCAAACCACGCGATACGGTTGTCGGTATCCACGGTTTTATCATTCCAGATGGCGGCGGTATGCACGACGGCGTGGTTATAGATTTCGGCGATCGCTGCACAGTCGTCTTTAATGGCAGGGCGGATGGACATAGCAAACCTCAGTTTTTTGTACACTATAGTAGTACGATATTATTACAATAATGAACATCGCGCTGTCATCCGTTTTTCGCATAATTTTTACGGATGACCCGGTAAGCACGCGGCTCGACGAGCAGTTGTGTAATGGGTGGGTGCACACTATAGTATTACGTTATGAATACTATAGAAGACAACCTCAATCAGCGCATCAGTGCGCGCATCCGCATCGAGCGTGAGTCCCGCGGTTGGTCGCTGAACGACCTCGCCGAACGGGCTGGCGCCTCGCGGGCGATGATCCATAAAATCGAGCGCGGCGAAAGCAGCCCGACGGCCTCGATGCTGGGCCGTCTTTCCGGCGCCTTCGGCATCAGTATGTCGACGCTGATCGCCCGGGCGGAAATGCAGGAGGGTAAGCTGCTGCGCTTTGCCAGCCAGCCGGTGTGGCACGACCCGCAAAGCCACTATCTCCGCCGCCACGTCTCGCCGCGCAGCGATCTGCCGATAGATCTGGTGCAGATTGAGCTGCCGCCCGGCAGCGATGTGCCCATGCCGGCCTCTTCCTATGCGCTCGCCCGCCAGCTGATCTGGCTGCAGCAGGGCGAGCTGGTGTTCGTCGAAGGGACTACCCGTCATGAGATGCAGAAGGGGGATTGTCTGGAGCTTGGCCCGCCCAACGATTGTCGCTTTATCAATGAATCCGCGGAGACCTGCGTCTATCTGGTGGTTCGCCTTAATCAATCGCCATCCGGCTCTTAATGGTAAAGCACGTTGCGCATAAAGCAGCTAGCCTCAGTACTGTCTGCTAACAAGAGGAGTTTGCTATGACAGATCAACCGCAACGCCATCGCCGCTGGGTACTGGCTTCCCGCCCCCATGGTGAACCGACGGCAGAGAATTTCCGCCTGGAAGAGAGCGAGGTGCCGACGCCGGGGCCGGGGCAGGTTCTGCTGCGTACCGTTTATTTATCGCTCGACCCCTATATGCGCGGGCGCATGAGCGATGCGCCTTCTTATTCGCCACCGGTGGCCATTGGCGCGGTGATGGTAGGAGGGACCGTGAGTCGCGTGGTCAGCTCAAATCATGCCGATTATCAACCCGGCGACTGGGTGCTGGGCTACAGCGGCTGGCAGGATTATGAACTCTCCGACGGCAACGGACTGGTGAAGCTGGGTGACGACCCGCAACACCCGTCCTGGTCGCTGGGAGTTCTGGGGATGCCGGGCTTCACCGCCTACATGGGATTGCTGGACATCGGCCAGCCGAAGGCGGGCGAAACGCTGGTGGTCGCTGCGGCGACCGGGCCGGTTGGCGCCACGGTCGGACAGATCGGCAAAATTAAGGGCTGCCGCACCGTCGGCATCGCTGGCGGCGAGGAGAAGTGTCGGTATGCGGTTGAGACGTTAGGCTTTGATGTCTGCCTTGACCATCGTGCGGATGATTTTGCCGAACAGCTGGCCCAGGCCTGCCCGCAGGGCATTGACGTTTACTACGAAAACGTCGGCGGCAAGGTTTTTGACGCGGTGCTGCCGCTGCTGAATACCGCAGCGCGGGTACCGGTCTGCGGGCTGGTAAGCGGCTATAACGCCACCGGTTTGCCAGACGGACCGGATCGTCTGCCGCTGCTGATGGCGACCATCCTCAAGAAGCGCATCCGGATGCAGGGCTTTATTATCGGCCAGGATTACGGGCATCGGATCGCGGAATTCCAGCAGCAGATGGGGCGCTGGGTGCAGGAGGGGAAAATTAAATATCGCGAACAGCTGATCGACGGTCTGGAGCAGGCGCCGCAGGCGCTGATCGGCCTGTTGAAAGGTGAGAACTTCGGTAAAGTGGTGATCCGCGTCGCGGCGGACGACTAGTCCGGCGGATCCGACTTACTCTGCCCCTTTTCCCGTGAGGGAAAAGGGGCATGGGAGGCGTGTCAGGCGTAAAAAGCTAACCGCTGGGCCAGCAGATCGACAAAGGCTTCACGGTCGACATCCAGCATCAGGGTAGTATTGGGCCGATTGCCGGTCAGATGGTAGTAATCGACCACCGTCATCCCCTGGGTATATTTTCCTTCCGTTTCCACGCCGACCCAGCGTTCGATAGTGGTAAAGATCTCCGGCTTGAGGAGCCAGGCGATGGTGCAGGGATCGTGCAGCGGCGCGCCGTCGAAGCCCCACTTTTCATCCTTGTGGTAGGCCATAAAGAAGTCGAGCAGCTCGGCGACAATGGACGACACCGGATTGCCAATCTGGCGGAATCGCTCGATATCGGCAGGAAGGATTTGCGCCTTATGGGTGACGTCAAGGCCCGCCATCACCACCGGGATCCCGGACTGAAAGACCATTTCCGCGGCCTGCGGATCGACGAAAATATTAAACTCCGCCGCCGGCTGCCAGTTGCCCAGCCCCATTGCGCCCCCCATGATCACGATGCGGGCGATTTTCGCGTGCAGCTCCGGGTGGCTGGCGAGCAGCAACGCCACGTTAGTCTGCGGCCCGGTGGCCACCAGAGTCACCGGCTCCTGGCTTTCCCGCAGCACTCTGGCCATCAGCTCGACGGCGGTGCAGTTCTGCGGGGCAAAGGTTGGTTCCGGCAGGCTTGGGCCATCCAGTCCGCTCTCGCCGTGCACGTTATCGGCGATGATCAGATCGCGCATCAACGGCTTCCACGCGCCGCCGGCCACCGGGATATCCGGCCGGTTCAGCAGCGTCAGCATACGCAGCACGTTGCGCAGGGTCTTCTCCGGGGTCTGGTTGCCCGCGGAAGCGGTGACGGCTTTCACCTCCAGCTCCGGCGAGGCGAGGGCGAGGACCAGGGCGATCGCGTCATCATGTCCCGGATCGCAATCAATCATCATCGGCAGTGCCATAGCAGCTCCTTATTGGCGTTGTTCTGTGACCAGACTAACGCTGTGAGGCGAGGCAGACGAGATGGTGTACAGAATAGTGTGATGGAGGCCACGATTGCTGCGATGGCATCGCGTATCGTCAGGCGATCGTCGGCAGTCATATTGCCTCACCTTGCGATGGCGCAAGCTGGCGCCCGCCGCGGCGCGATATAATAGAAAAATTGCTAATCCTTACGGATATTAATGGTTTGCTTTTCGGTGAGCGGATTCTTATCCTTAAGAAAACTCGAGAGGTTATTACGATGAAAGATGTAGTAGATAAATGCAGCACCAAAGGCTGCGCCATTGATGTCGGTACCATCATTGATAACGAGGACTGCGTCTACCGGGCTGAGAAAATGTTCCCGAGCCGCGAAGAAGCGGAATCCACCGTAGCCGCCGTGCGCGAACGTGCTGCCGCCGCGGCGCCGGCCAGTGAACCGCCGCAGGTCGATTACACCATCGCCGCCGTTGGCGACGAGGTTAAACTCGATCTCGCCATCGCTTTCTCCTGCCAGGCGGAAAAGATCATTTTCGAGTTATCCCTGCGAAATCTGCTTTAACCCGCGTCCGTGGGGAAAACGCCACATCGTTAAGCCTTCCCCGCCAATCACCGCCGGCGGGGAAGGGGCGTGTTATTCGAAGCGCCAGGCGAGGTTCAGGCCGATGCCGTAGTTGCGTCCGGGAGCAGGCTCGTAGTAGCGCCCGTTGGACTCATTAACGATAACGGACCCGACGTACTCCCGGTCGAACAGGTTGTCGACGCGGCCGAACAGATCCATGTCCATCCTGCCGTAGCTCCATTTATAGCCGGTCGTCAGGCCAACCACCGTCCAGGAAGGCGCTTTAGCCGTGTTTTCGTCATTGGCCATGATGTCGCTCATGTAGCGAATATCGCTGCCGGCGTACCAGCCCTGCTCCGGCTGATAGCCAAAGGAGGCGTAGCCCATATTGCGCGCGATCCCCGGAATGCGGTTGCCGTTGCAGCTGGCGTCGTCGCAGACGTTGGTGCGATAGGTCGCGTCCAGCCAGGTCCATGCCGCCTTCAGACGCCAGCTCTCGCCAAACTGCTGATCCAGTCCCAGCTCCATCCCCTGACGACGGGTTTTGCCGGCGTTTTTATAGCTGGTGCGCCCGCCGCTGCTGCTGTCGACCACGATCTCATTATCGGTATTGGTCTGGAACAGGGCGGCGGTGAGCAGCCCATTGCCGAGCCGCGTCTTACTGCCGATCTCCACTGTGTCGTTGGTGGAGGGCTTCAGGCCGAAATTAAGGCCGCTCTGGTTATCGGAGCGGTATGACAGTTCGTTAATGGTCGGCGTCTCGAAGCCGCGGCCAGCGGAGAGGTAGACGTTCCACGCGTCGGTCAGAGCATACTTCAGCGAGCCTGCGGGCAGCCACTTGTGATAGCTGGCATCACCGCTGTCATCGCCATTGCCTGGGGTGATGTAGTAGTCATTCGAGTCGAACCATACTGAGCTGTAGCGAACCCCGGCATCGAGCGAGAGTTTGTCCGTTAACTGCCACTGGGTCTGCAGGTAGGGGTCGACATTCCACATCAGGTTGCGTTCGTTACGGCGCAGCGCACCCTGTTCGCCATACTGCGGCGCGCCGTTGACCATCACAAAGTTTTCATACCCTTTACGGCGCTCGCTCATGTTCTCGTAATCGAGACCGGCGGTCAGGGTGACGGGCACAAGCAGCTCTCCGCGATGGGTCAGGCGGGTATCGATTCCCTGGTAGTGACGGGTGAGGTCGATCACCCCGCCGGCATGGCTCGGTTTCAGCTGCGGCGCGCGCGGGATCGACTGGAACTGCGTGGTTTCACGTTCACCGGCGTACATCATGACGCTGAGATCGTCCTGGGCGCTCAGCTGGCGCTCATAGCGCAGGCCGGCCTGGGTCTGCCGGGTATTCTTGCGGGTATTATACTGGTCGCCGCGCGGCGACTGGCGCGGGTTATCGCGCCATTCGTCGGCGGTTAAGCCGCCGGCGTCATTGGCTTTGATATCCACGCTGTTCAGCAGCAGCGTCAGCTTACTGACATCGTTGATGCGCACCCCCAGTCGGGCGTTCGCCAGATTTTTGCGTGCGCCGCTGTGATCGCGATAGCCATGAGTGGTGAAGCGGTTGGTCGAGACCGTGTAATCCACATCGCCTGCATGGCTGCCGTCGCCAACGGCGCCAGTGGCCTTCATCCCGTAGTGCCAGGTACCGAAGCTGCCATAGTAGCTGCTGGCTTCCACGGTGGGCGGCTGGGTGCCGGTCTGGCTGGTGACGTTGATCACCCCGCCGGACGAGTTACCGTACAGGGCAGAGAAGGGGCCGCGCAGCACCTCAATGGTGTCGACGCTGCCAATATCGATATTCGAGGTCTGCCCCTGGCCGTCGGGCATGGTCGCCGGAATGCCGTCTACATAGATGCGTAGCCCGCGCACGCCATAGGTGGAGCGAGAGCCAAACCCGCGAATCGACAGTTGCAGATCCTGGGCATAGTTTTGCCGGTTCTGCACCTGCAGGCCCGGTACGGCGCCCAGTGATTCAGAGAGATTGACGCGCGGTGCGGCCTGGCGCATTTCATCCCCATTGACCACGCTGACGGCGGCGGGGGTATCCAGTTCAGAAACAGTGGTTGGCGCGGCGGTCACCACCATGGTTTGTTCATCAGCGGTCTGGGCCGCGGCAATCAGCGGTAGCAGCAGCGCCGGCAGGGCGGCGTGACGCACGGACAGGATTTTCATCGATAGTACTCGGGAGACGAACCAAATGGAACATATGTAGATATGTTACCCCGTTTGTAAAACATTTGAAAATTATTAACCGCCGTTGGTTAACGGATAGTGCTTCTTGCTGATGAATTTACCGAACAACAACAATTAGCGCTCCACTTTGAGATAAATAATGATTACTATTCGCATTCAAAAATAAGGGTAAAGCTAGGACTTTACCGCCGGAAGCGATGTCGGGTCAGCACATACTGGTTTATCAAAGGGAGTCGTCATGTCACTACGTCATTTTGCCGCGCCGCGTCTGCGCCATTCACTGTTATTCACCTCTCTGCTGCTGGCAGGTAGCTTTAGCGCCCACGCTGCGGATGAGATGCTGCGTAAGGCCGTCGGAAAAGGGGCCTACGAAATGGCCTACAGCCAGCAGGAGAACGCGTTATGGGTCGCCACGTCGCAGAGTCGCTCACTGGACAAGGGCGGTATTGTTTATCGTCTTGACCCCACCACCCTGGACGTGACGCAGATTATTCACAACGATCTGAAGCCGTTCGGCGCTGCTATCAACCATGCCACCGGCACGCTGTGGTTTGGCAATACCGTCGACAGCACCGTCACCGCCATTGACGCCAAAACCGGCGCCGTGAAAGGGCGTCTGGTGCTGGACGAGCGTCAGCGCAGTGAAACCGTACGCCCACTGCAACCGCGCGAGCTGGCGGTCAATGAGCAGACCAACACGGTCTACATTACCGGTCTGGGCAAAGAGAGCGTGATTTGGGTGGTAGATGGCGCGACCCTGAAGCTGAAAACCACTATTACCGGCACCGGGGCAATGGCGACGGGTCTGGCGATCGATCCGCAGGCGAAACGCCTCTATACCACCAATGCCGACGGCGAACTGCTGACCATCGACAGCGAGAGCAATACCATTGTGTCGCGCAAGAAATTGCAGGACGATGGCAAAGCGCACTTCTACTTAAACCTGAGCCTTGATACCGCCGGTCACCGCGCCTTTATTACCGACAGCAAGCAGCCGGAAGTGCTGGTGGTCGATACCCGCGATGGTAAGGTGCTGGAGAAAATCGCCGCGCCGGAATCGCTGGCGGTGCTGTTTAACCCGACGCGTAATGAAGCCTATGTGACGCACCGTAAGGCCGGGGAAGTCAGCGTTATCGATGGCAAGCGCTACAAGATCGTGAAGACCTTTAAAACGCCGACTCACCCCAACAGCCTGGCGCTCTCTGATGACGGCAAAACGCTGTATGTCAGCGTGAAACAGGCTTCCAGCCGTGAGAAAGAGGCCACCGCGCCGGACGACGTGATCCGCATCGCGCTGTAAGATGCCCGGGGCGACGACGATCGGTCAAGGTCGCGCCCCGCATGCCGCCCGGCACCTCACCCTCTGTTACAAACGCGTATTGGCCTGATAAACCAGATGGTTATACACTTAACGTTTTCCCGCCTTGCGCGGGCAGTGGTAATCAGTGGAGATAAAATGAAAAAGCCATTTATGGTGATTTGCGCCGGTGCGATGTTGGCGCTGCTGGCAGGCTGTTCGTCTAACTACGTTATGACCACCAAAAGCGGTCAGACGATCGTCACCCACGGCAAGCCGCAGCTGGATAAAGAAACGGGGATGACCAGCTATATCGATGAGTCGGGTAATAAGCGGGAAATTAACAGTAGCGACGTGTCGCAGCTGGTTGAGGATAACTAAATCCTGACCTCCCGGTTTGTCCGTCGCGGGCAAACCGGGAGTCCTGCCAGTTACTTCCTGAGCGTCGGCGCCGTACTGTGGATAGCATGCACGCGTTTACGCACGCCAAACCAGCCAGCTACCAGCAGCACCGCCAGTAATGGAATTGAGCCAATGGTGTAAGTGCCGTTCGGATAATCGAAGGCCATCAGCACCAGCACACTGAACAGGAACAGCAGCGTCAGCCAGGAGGTGAATGGCGCCCCCGGCATTCTGAAGCTCACCTTCGCCGCTTTTCCTTCCTTGATCGCTTTGCGCAGACGCATCTGACACACCACGATAAAGCCCCAGGAAGCAATGATCCCCAGCGACGCGACGTTCAGCACGATCTCAAACACCTGCGACGGCACCAGATAGTTGAGGAACACCCCCACCACATACACCGCCAGCGTCGCCAGGATCCCGGCGTAAGGGACGTGGTGACGGCTCATTTTCGACATAAACTTCGGCGCGGAGCCCCCCATCGACATGGAACGCAGGATACGTCCGGTGCTGTAGAGGCCGGAGTTGAGGCTGGAGAGGGCGGCGGTTAACACCACGATGTTCATTACGCTGCCGATATACGGTACGCCCAGTTTGGAGAAGAAGGTGACGAACGGGCTCTGTCCTGCCTGGTAGGCGGTCCACGGCAGGAGCAGCACCAGCAGCACCACCGAACCGACGTAGAACAGGCCGATACGCCAGATCACGCTGTTGATGGCCTTCGGTACCATCGACTCCGGATCTTTACACTCACCGGCCGCGGTGCCCACCAGTTCAATGGAGGCGAAGGCAAAGACCACGCCCTGCACCAGCACCAGCGCCGGCAGAAGGCCGTGAGGGAAGAAGCCGCCGTTATCGGTGATCAGATGGAAGCCGGTGGCATTGCCGTCCAGCGGCTTACCGGAGCCGAGGAAAATGGTGCCGACCACGAGGAACGCAACGATCGCCAGCACTTTGACCAGCGCGAACCAGAACTCCATCTCGGCGAACCATTTTACGCCGATCATGTTCATGGTACCGACGATCGCCAGCGCGCCGAGGGCGAAGACCCACTGTGGCACATCGCCAAACGCGCCCCAGTAGTGCATATACAGCGCCACGGCGGTGATATCGACGATCCCGGTCATGGCCCAGTTAACGAAGTACATCCAGCCGGCCACGTAAGCGGCCTTTTCACCGAGGAATTCCCTGGCATAGGAGACGAAGCTGCCGCTCGAGGGGCGGTGGAGAACCAGTTCGCCGAGGGCGCGAAGAATAAAGAAGGAGAAGATGCCGCAGACCAGATAGACCAGGGCGAGCGCTGGCCCTGCCATTTGTAAACGTGCCCCGGCGCCGAGGAACAAACCGGTACCGATAGCGCCGCCGATGGCGATCATCTGTACCTGACGGTTGCCCATCGCTTTGTGATAACCCGCTTCATGTGAGTTGAGCCAGTGGCGTTTCGCAGCATGGTGCTCCGCTGCAGTGTCGTGTTTCGTATTCATTGATGTATCAGTTTCCTGTCAATGCCCATGTTTGCAGCCGGAGTGGATGACGGCTGGCACATTATGCTGGCTTTCTCATCATTCTGACGTAGGAGATAAGCTCAGACATGGCGCTGAATCCTACACGTAACGTAATAGTTACGCACCTAAAACATTTACCGATAGCATTTGACAGATTTATCAATGAGATCAGCGTCGCAGAGTTTCCAGCAACAGAGTGAAAGCGCTGGTATGCTGGCGTCGACTGGGGTAGTAGAGATGGTAGCCGGGGAAGGTGGGGGTCCAGTCCGCCAGCACTTGCACCAGCCGGCCACTGGCTAAGGCCTCCGCCACGCAGTCATCCGGAACGTAGGCCAGACCGAGGCCCGCCTCCGCCGCATCGATGCGCTGCGGCAGGCTGTTGAGGATCACTTGCCCCTCCACCCGCACCTGGATATCCCGGCCGTCGAGGGCAAACTCCCAGGCGTAAAGTCCACCTCGTGTCGGCAGGCGCAGATTGATGCAGCGATGCTGCGCAAGATCCCAGGGCGTCTGCGGCGTACCGGCCTGCTGCAGATAGGCTGGCGAACCCACTACCGCCATCCGCATATCCGGGGCAATGCGCACGGCAATCATCTCTTTCGCCACCTGTTCGCCGAGTCGCACCCCGGCGTCAAACCGGCCATCCACGATATCCGTGAGGCCATTATCAACAGTGATTTCGATGTTAATATCCGGATATTGCAGCATAAATGGCTTTAGCGCCGGCCAGAGTACGGTGCTGGTGGCATGCTCCCCGGCGGTGATGCGCAGGTTGCCCGCCGGGCGTTCGCGCGTATCGCGCAGCGCGGTCAGCGCCCGCTCCATCTCCTCCAGATGCGGACCGAGGCGCTGAATGAGTCGCTCACCCGCCTCGGTCGGTACCACGCTGCGGGTGGTGCGGGTCAGCAGCCGCACATCGAGACGCGCTTCGAGATGGCGCATGGCATGGCTGAGCGCCGACTGTGACACGCCGAGCTGGGCCGCTGCGCGGGTAAAGCTGCGCTCACGCGCTACCACCATAAAGGAGAGCAGATCGTTTACGTTCTCTTTTAGCATAATCTTTCCGGATTGATGAATACCGCTCACAGGTACGCAGAGTGTAAGCCCGACGGAGGGGAGGCGCCAGTCTGATAGCCGGACGCAGTGGAGCAGAATGACCACCACGGTTAACAACGCAGGGTTTAATTCATCAAGACGGTGAATGTAATGTAAGATGTCCAAAAAACTGCAGCGCCAGGCGAACCCACACAATGACACCCTTACACTTTCATAAATATCACGGGCTGGGTAATGATTACCTGGTATGCCATCGCGACGTTGCCGAACAGTTGAGCAACGAGCATATTCAAATGCTGTGCCATCGCCACTATGGCGTGGGATCGGATGGTCTGCTGATCGACAGCGGCGATCAGATCAATCCCGCACTGCGTATTATCAATCCGGACGGCTCCGAAGCGGAGAAAAGCGGTAACGGGCTACGGATCTATGCGCGTTATCTTTTTGATATCGGTCGCGTCGGCCATGAGCCCTTTCTGGTACATACGGCGGGCGGTGACGTTTATTGCACTGTGCATGGCGATGTTCATCAGATTAGCGTCGACATGGGGCGGGCGAATTTCAATCCGGCGGCGCTGCCCGCCTTAGTGAATTTGCCTGAGGCGGTGAATTATCCTTTGCCGCTGGCGGATGAAACCCTGTCCGTCGTGCTGGTCTCCATGGGCAATCCCCACTGCGTTGTCCTCGTCGATAAGCTCGACCTGGCGCAGGTTCATCGTTTAGGGCCGCAAATCGAAAACCATTCCTTGTTCCCCAAACGCACCAATGTCCAGTTCGTGGAAGTTATCGATCGCCATACGCTAAAGATTGGTATCTGGGAGCGGGGCGCGGGGTTCACGATGGCCTCCGGGAGCAGCAGTTGCGCGGCTGCCAGCGCGATGCGCCGGTTAGGGATGGTGGACGATCGGGTGGATGTCAACATGCCTGGTGGTCAGCTGCACATCACCTTCGACGCGGATTTTCAGGTCCGTATGCGTGGCCCGGTGCATAAAATCGCCAGCCTGACGCTGGATAAAGACTGCTTTGTTGGCGGCAGCGCCATCTTCACTGGCGCTGCATAACAGGTGGCGCGGTCAGCCTGAAATTAACTCTTCTGAGGATCAGCCGACGGCCCGTTTGCCGAACAAACGATGGTGGCATGGTCCCACCAGGCATTGTGCTTAACATCGGTGGCAAGGACGGTAAATTGCGCCTGTTGTATCTCATTCAGTAAAGCCGGGAGGGGTTTAAGCGTACGCCAGGGCTGCCCCTCTTTCAGGAGATGATGCTTGACAGGATCGTAAGTGGCGAGGTCTTCAGCATAACGAGGAAGCCCGCACATCGAGCCGATCACCAGCCGGCCTGCGGGTTTCAGCAATCTTCTCGCCTCGGCGAAAAAACGGCGACGCTCATCTTCCAGCAGACAATGTAAACAGCTGCCATCAATGATTAAGGCAAACTGGGCATCCTCACATTGAGAAAGATGACAGACGTTGCCGACGAAAAATGTGGCGTCCAGACCCGCTTGCTGAAAACGGTCTTCTGCCCAGCGGATCGCCGTTTCGGACACATCAACACCCGATACGGCATAGCCTCTTTCCGCCAGATACTGGGCTGCCATGGCACCATTGCCACATCCCAGTTCAAGTACCGGCGCGCCGGGAGCGGGTAAATAGCCATGGGCATCCAGCCAATGAAATGTTTTTTCTTGTTGTATCTTTGCCCTGGCAAAACCATCACCCGCCCAGGCGCTGGCTCCGTTGGCTAACAGTTGTCTGTAGCGGGCTTCATAGGGGTTCATCCTGAAAACACCTTTTATCATTGATAAACATCACTACTATATACGCCATTTAACATTGAAATAAGTATTCGTTTGGCTACCAGGGAGAAACAGAGATGAACATCAACGTGGTCGGCACCAGCGGCTCAGGCAAATCCACTCTGGCCCGGCGCCTGGCGCACAGGCTGGGACTACCCTGGATCGAGCTCGATCGCCTGTACTGGCGGCCGAACTGGCAGGGCACGCCGGATGAGGCGTTTTTCGCCGCTATTGCCGCCGCTACGGCCTCGCCGGGCTGGGTGCTGGATGGCAATTACAATCGCAGCCGCAGCGTCAAATGGCGCGAGGTGGATCTGGTGATCTGGGTCGACTATAGCCTCTGGCGCACGCTGCGCCAGGCGGTGTGGCGGGCGACGAGCCGGGCGTGGCGGCATCAGGAGCTGTGGCCGGGCACGGGCAACCGCGAGAGCTTTCGCCGTTCGTTCTGCAGCCGGGAATCCATTATCCTCTGGACGCTGAAAACCTGGCGGCAGAATCGCCGACGCTATCTGGCCGATATGCAGGATCCGCAATATCGTCATATTCGCTTCGTCCGGGTGCGCAGTCCGCGGCAGGCTGAGGCGCTGCTCCGCGAGCTGGAAGCGCAGCGGCCAGGCGGGCATATCTAATTTTCAGCAGTACACATGTGAATTAATTGTTTCTCAATAGTTAGCTGAGATTTTAATAATGCAGGCACGTACTTTCATATGAGCCTGCGAAATGTCTTATCGAATCAGTATCCTGGATAAAAGTCCGCTTGCCGCCGGGGAAACCGCCGCGCAGGCGCTGGCGCGTACATTAACGCTGGCGCAACACGCCGAAGCCTGGGGCTATCACCGCTTCTGGGTCGCCGAACACCACAATACCGATCAGCTGGCGAGCCCCTCGCCGGAGCTGGTTATCGCCTGGCTGCTGGGCCACACCCGGCGCATTCGTCTTGGGTCCGGCGGCGTCATGCTCCAGCACTACAGCCCCTATAAAGTCGCGGAAAACTTTAACCTGCTGGCTGCCCTCGCGCCGGGTCGCATCGATCTCGGGGTGGGCAAGGCGCCTGGCGGCCTGCCGCTCTCCACCCGCGCCCTGCAGCAGGGCCTGCATCAGGAGGAGAAAGGGACCTTTGCCGATCAGCTGGCGCAGCTGGATAACTGGCTGTCACTGACTGAGCCAGGGGGAGAGGAGAGCCTGCGCGCCACGCCGATCCCGCCGCGCCGGGCCGACGGATTTCTGCTCGGCGCCAGCCTGGAGAGTGCGGAACTGGCCGCCCGTCTTGACTGGAACTTCGTGTTTGCGGCCCATCTCAATGGCGACAGCGCGCTGCGCCGCACGGTGATCAACCGCTGGCGCGAGCTCAGCCCGCGTGAGGCGATCGTCGCCGTGCAGGTGGTGGTGGCTGACGATCCGGCCACCGCCGCCGCGCTGGCGCAGCAGGTCGAGGTGTGGGGCGTCGAGCTGGAGAACGGCCAGCGGGTGACCGTCGGCAGTGAGGCTCAGGCCGTCGCCTTTGCCCGCCAGGCTGGCAGCCGGCCGACACGCATCCACCGCCGCGAATCCTCACTGATCTCCGGTACTCCCGAACAGGTTAAAGCCCGGCTTGACGCGCTGCAGGCGGAAGATCAGCTGGATGAACTCATCATTGATACCCCTATTAGCGACGGGCCAGCGCGCCTGCACTCCCTGCGCCTGCTGGCGCAGGCTCACTACGGCAAGGAGGTGCTGAATGTCCTTTGAACAACAACTGATTAGCTGGCGGCGCGAGCTGCACCAGAACCCGGAGCTCTCCCTGCAGGAGGTAGCCACCACCGCGCGGATCCGCGACTGGCTGCAGAGCGGCGGGCTGACTCTGCTGCCCTTCGATCTGAAAACCGGGCTGGTCGCCGAAGTCGGCAGCGGCGACAAGGTGGTTGCCCTGCGGGCGGACATCGACGCGTTGCCCATCGAGGAGGCGACCGGTCTGCCTTACCGCTCGCAAAATGAAGGGGTGATGCATGCCTGCGGCCATGATATTCACACCAGCGTGATGCTGGGGGCGGCGCTGCTGCTGAAGGAGCGGGAAGCGGAACTCCCGGGGCGGGTACGGATCCTGTTTCAGCCGGCGGAGGAAAATTTTGGCGGCGCGAAAACCCTGATCCGCGCCGGGGCGCTGGAGGACGTGTCGGCGATCTTTGGTATGCACAATGAGCCCGGCCTGCCGGTGGGCGAATTTGCCACCCGCGGCGGCGCGTTCTACGCCAACGTCGACCGCTTCGTCTTCAAAGTGACCGGGAAGGGGGCGCATGCCGCCCGCCCACATGAAGGAAAGGATGCGATCCTGCTGGCCAGCCAACTGGTGACGGTGCTGCAGAGCGTGGCCAGCCGGGAAGTGAACACCCTCGACTCGGTGGTGCTCAGCGTGACGCGGATCCAGGGAGGCAATACCTGGAACGTGCTGCCGGAGAGCGTCGAGCTGGAAGGAACACTGCGCACTCACAGCAGTGAAGTGCAGCAGCGGGTCAAGGCCCGGGTCAGCGAGATCGCGGCCGGTTTCGCCAGCGCCTTTGGCGCACAGATTGACGTCTTCTGGTATGCCGGCCCGACGGCGCTGGTCAATGACGCCCGCTGGGCCGACTTCGCCAGCGACGTGGCGGCCCAGGCCGGGTACCGCACCCATCACGCCGATCTGCATCTCGGTGGCGAAGATTTTGCGGTCTATCTTCAGCATATTCCCGGGGCGTTCGTCAGCATCGGCAGCGCCAGCGAATATGGTCTGCACCATCCGGCATTTAATCCGGACGAACGGCTTATTGCGCCCGCAGCGCACTATTTCTCTCAGCTGGCGGAACAGGCATTACAACATATTTAATGGATGACAGGGGAAGGGGTAACTATGTCTGAAAATCGACAATTGCGTCTGGGAACGATATTACATGGCGCATCGGGAAATATGTCCGCCTGGCGTCATCCGGCGGCGCAGGCGGACGCCAGTATTAATTTTAACTTCGTCACAGAGACGGCGTTAAAAGCGGAAGAGGGGAAGCTGGATTTTATTTTTGTCGCCGACGGGTTATATATCAATGAAAAATCGATTCCCCATTTTTTAAATCGCTTCGAACCTTTAACGGTACTTTCCGCGCTGGCCGCGGTCACCCGGCGTCTGGGACTGGTGGGGACCTTATCCACTTCGTACAGCGAGCCGTTTACTACCGCCCGCCAGTTCGCCAGCCTCGACCATTTAAGCCAGGGACGGGCGGGGTGGAATGTCGTCACTTCGCCGCTGGAAGGGTCGGCGAAAAACTTCTCCCGGGCCCAGCATCCGGATCATGCGCTGCGCTATCGCATTGCCGATGAATATCTGCAGGTGGTGAAAGGCTTATGGGATTCATGGGAAGAAGACGCCTTTGTGCGCAATAAGGAGACTGGCCAGTTCTTTGATAAAAATAAACTGCATACGCTCGATCACCATGGCGATTTCTTTAAAGTGGCCGGGCCGCTAAATATTGCCCGCACGCCGCAGGGACGGCCGATTATTTTCCAGGCCGGCGCGTCGGACGACGGCAAGAAATTAGCCGCACGCCACGCCGATGCCATTTTTACCCATCAGGAATCGCTGGCCGAGGCGCAGGCATTTTATCAGGATGTCAAAAGCCAACTCAGCGCATATCAGCGCACCCCGGACCAACTGCATATCTTCCAGGGCGTCAGCGTCATCGTCGGGGATGACGCCGAGGATGCGGAACGTCAGTACCAGACTACCGCGGCGCTGGTTTCCATCGAGGATGCGCTGAATTATCTGGGGCGGTATTTCGAACATCATGATTTTTCGCAGTATCCGCTTGATGAACCGTTCCCGGGTATTGGCGACCTCGGACAAAACAGCTTCCGCAGCACCACCGACGAGATTAAACGTCACGCCCGCGAGCGGGGATTAACCCTGCGCCAGGTGGCCCTGGAGGCAGCGAGTCCGCGTCCGCGCTTTACCGGCACCGCCAGCGATGTCGCCGATGGCCTGCAATTGTGGTTCGAACAGCACGCGGCGGACGGTTTCATTATTCAGGGCGGCACGCCGGAAACCTTCCCGCGCTTTGTGGATGAGGTGGTTCCGCTGTTACAGGCGCGCGGCCTGTTCCGTCGCGACTATCCGGGCACCACCCTGCGGGAAAGTCTGGGTCTGGCGCTACCTGCTAATCAATTCCAAAAATAATAAAAGAGAATCACGCTATGCAGAAAACAACACTCTTGCTGGCCGTCGCGTTGGCATTTAGCGCCTCGTCGTGGGCCCAGGACGTCAAGATCAATGGCACCGGGGTGAGCCTGGAGGCCAACAAAACGCCGATTCACACAGCGAAAAATCCACAGGCCATTGCGCTGTTGCCGAAAGATCTGCATCTGGCGGTGCCGGGGAAATTCACCGTCGCGGTGGCAGCCCTGAACTCACCACCGCTGACGGTCTTCGCCGATGACAATAAAACCCTGCTCGGTAGCGAGACGGATATCGCCCGGCTGGTGGCGGAGAGCCTCGGGCTGGAAGTAAACGTGGTTCCCACTTCATGGGAAGACTGGCCGCTGGGGGTTACCTCCGGCAAATATGATGCCGCGATCAGCAATATTACCGTCACCAAAGAGCGCAAAGAGAAGTTCGATTTCGCCACCTACCGTAAAGACTCGCTGGGCTTCTACGTCAAAAGCACCAGTCCGCTGAACAAAATTGACAAGGCGGAGGACATCGCCGGGCTGAAGATTATCGTCGGCTCCGGTACCAACCAGGAGGCGATCCTGCTGGCGTGGAACGCGGAGAACATCAAGAAGGGGCTGAAGCCGTTTACCCCGGTCTACACCAAGGATGACGCCGCTCAGACGCTGGCCCTGCAGACCGGGCGCGCCGATGCCTACTTCGGCCCCAACGTGATAGGCGCGTGGAAGGCGGCGCTGACCGGTAAAACCAAACTGGTGGGTAGCGTCGATGGCGGCTGGCCGAAAGCGGCGCATATCGCGGTGACGCTGAAAAAAGACAGCGGGCTGGTGAATGCCGTCCAGGCGGCGCTGAACGGCGCTATCGCCAGCGGGGACTATGCCAAAGTGCTTAACCGCTGGGGCGAAGGGGTGGAGAGTATTCCGCAATCAGAAATCAACCCACCCGGACTGGGCGACTGACAGGAGGCGCGATGAGCGAAGCATTCCGCGATATTTCTCCGGACGCACCGGAGCTGCAGCCGATTATTAGCGGGCTGTTTGCCGAATACGCCGCCCGCTACGGCGACTATTTTTCCCGCGATGCGGAAGTGGAGTTGACTGAGTGGTATTTGCCGCCGCAGGGGCTGTTTATCGTCCTTGAGCGTGAGGGTGAAATTATCGCTACCGGCGCTTATAAACCGAAAGATCGCCACACCGCGGAGATCAAACGTATCTGGACGCACCGCCGTCTGCGCCAGCAGGGGCTGGCGGCGAAGGTGGTCCAGGAGCTGGAACGGCGGGCGGTGCTGGCCGGGTACAGCCATATCTACCTGACCACCGGCTTCCGTCAGCCGGAGGCGGTAAAGCTCTATCTCAGCCAGGGGTATGAGGCGCAGTTTGACCTCACGCGAGACCCGGAAGAGTACAGTCAGCCGCCGTACGATGGCCGGCTGCGGTTCACTAAAGCGCTGGCGGTGAGCGCCTTCAGTCACAGCGCTTGAGGAGGCATGATGCATTCATCTGAAACAATAAAAGTGGTGCCGGCGCGCTATCCGCTGCGGGTGGTCGGGGCCCTGGTCGCCCTGCTGGTGCTGGCGGTGGTGATCCAGTCGGTGGCCTTTAACCCGCGCTGGGAGTGGGGCGTCTTCGCCCGCTGGTTCTTCGACCCGGTGATCCTCGAGGGGCTGGGACAAACCCTGCTCCTGACCCTGCTCGGCACGGTGCTGAGCGTGATTTTCGGCGGCCTGCTGGCGCTGGCCCGCTTATCCTCATCGTGGCTGCTCAGCAGCCTCGCCTGGGGTTATATCTGGCTGTTTCGCTCGCTGCCGCTGATTGTGGTGCTGATTATTCTGTACAACTTTTCCTATCTCTACGACACCCTGTCGCTGGGGATCCCGTTTACCGGCGTCACCTGGGCCAGCTATCAGACCATTAACGTGCTGGGGCAATTCTCCACGGCGGTGGTGGGCCTGACGCTGGTGCAGAGCGCCTATACCGCGGAGATTATTCGCGGCGGCTTTTTAGGGGTCGACCATGGGCAGTATGAAGCCGCCGCCGCGCTGGGGCTTCCCGCCTGGCGACGTACGCTGCGCATTATTCTGCCGCAGGCGCTGCGCACCATCCTGCCCTCCGGCTTCAATGAGATCATCAGTCTGGCCAAGGGAACGGCGATGGTGTACGTCCTGGCGATGCCGGAACTGTTCTACACCATCCAGATGATCTACAACCGTACCCAGGAGGTGATCCCGCTGTTGATGGTTGGCGCCGCCTGGTATCTGGCGATCACCAGCGTCCTCTCCGCCATTCAGTATCTGGTGGAACGCGCCCTGGCGCGCAGCGAGCGCCGCTCGGCGGTAAACAGCGCCCGCAGCAGTCGTCTGAATCAACCCGCACGTCAACCACAGCCGCAGGAGGCCGTTCATGCCCAGCTCTCATAATGGCCATATCTCTATCACCGGGGTCAGCAAATACTATGGCCGCCACAAGGCGCTGGACGATGTGTCGCTGGAGATCCCCCCGGGCACGGTAACGGTGATCCTCGGCCCTTCCGGCTCGGGCAAGTCGACGCTGCTGCGCACCATCAATCACCTCGAACGTGTCGATGAGGGATTTATTCAGATTGACGGCGACTATATTGGTTATCGCCGCAAAGGCGACAAGCTGTATGAGATGAAAGAAAAGGAAATTCTTCGCCAGCGGATCAACGTCGGCTACGTGTTCCAGAACTTTAACCTGTTTCCGCACCTGACGGTGCTGGAGAACCTGATTGAGGCGCCGATCGCCCACAAGCAGGTCACGCGCAAAGAGGCCATTGCCCGCGCCTATGAACTGCTGGACGTTGTCGGACTGCGCAATAAAGCCGACGCCTGGTCGCGGCATCTCTCAGGCGGGCAGCAGCAGCGTATCGCCATTGCCCGGGCGCTGGCGCTGGACCCGCGGGTGATCCTGTTTGATGAGCCCACCTCGGCGCTGGATCCCGAGCTGGTGGGCGAGGTACTGGATGTCATCAAGAAGCTGGCGCGCTCCGGTACCACCCTGGTGGTGGTGACCCACGAGGTAGGCTTTGCCCGCGAGGTGGCCGACCAGGTGGTGTTTATGGTCGACGGCAGGATCGTCGAGCAGGGCAGCAGCGACGAGGTGCTCAACCATCCGCAGCATCCGCGTACCCGACAGTTTTTATCCAGGGTGCTGCCGTCATGAACAGAGCGCTAATGACCCTTGTTCTCAGCGCTTTTGCCATGAGCGCTCAGGCGGCGCTGGATCTGCGCGCCAATGAGCAGCCATTGCCGGTCTCCCGCGACCCGCAGGCGATAGCGAAAATTCCGCCGGGCTATCGCTTCGTCGAGCCGGGGACGCTGACGGTGGCGATCTCGGCGCTCAATTCGCCGCCGCTGGCGCTGCTGGCCAGCGACAACCGCACGCGGATCGGCAGCGACCCGGATATGGCCCGCCTGCTGGCCGGAAGCCTTGGCCTGAAGCTCAGGCTGGTGCCCACCGCGTGGGAGGACTGGCCGCTGGGCATCGCCTCCGGCCGCTATGACGTGGCGCTGATCAATATCGCGGTGACCGAGAAGCGCAAAGAGAAGTTCGATTTTGCGACTTACCGGGTGGATTCCCTGGCCTTCTCGGTGAAATCCACCAGCGACATCGCCGCGGTAAACGGACCCGCTGACCTCGCCGGGCGCAAAGTGATCGTCGGGTCCGGCACCAACCAGGAGCGGATCCTGCTGGGCTGGAACGACGACAACCGTGCCGCCGGGCGGCCGCTGGCCCAGCCGGTCTACCTGACCGATGATGCCTCCGGCAACCTCTATATCCAGTCCGGGCGAGCGGATATCTTTTTCGGCCCGCAGTCGGTGGCAGCCTATAAGGCCGCCCTCAACGGACAGACCCGGGTGGTGGGCCTGGGGCCGAAAAAGGCGTGGGTGGCGACGACCACTAAAAAAGGCAACGGCCTGGTCTTTGCCCTGCAGGCAGCCCTCGACGGGGCGATTGCCCGCGGTGAATATCAGCAGGTGCTGGCGCGTTGGGGGGAGCAGGGCGAAGCGGTGGCGCAGTCGGTGGTCAACCCGCCGGGGATAACCTACTAAAAAACCGCTGTTTCGCCGGAGTACGACGCGAAACAGCGGAGGCGAATGCTCGCCAGGGTCTTCAATCAAACGGTGCGCGGAGTGAGCGTCAAGCGATCCAGCGGCCCAACGATAAACAGATAGGAGAACAGGCCAAGCACGCCCATGGAACCGACGTAGAGGATGGCGTAATCAAACGAGTGGGTGTTGGCGAGGATCACCCCGATGACCAGCGGGGTAATGATGCTCGCCAGGTTGCCGCACATATTGAACACGCCACCGGCAATACCGAGCATCTCTTTCGGCGAGGTGTCGCTCAGCACGCACCAGCCGAGGTTCCCGAAACCTTTGGCAAAGAACGCCAGACTCATGGCGGCGATCACCACCACTTCCGAAGAGGTGTAGTTGGCGACGACAATGACGCAGGAGAGCAGCATGCCGCAGATCACCGGGAGCTTACGGGCGGTGGTCAGACTGTAACCGCGTTTCAGCAGCCAGTCCGAAAATACGCCGCCCAGCAGGCCGCCGATAAATCCAGCTATGGCCGGGATACTGGCGACAAACCCGACCTTGAGGATTGACATGCCTTTGGCCTGGTAGAGGTAAGTCGGAAACCAGGTGAGGAAGAACCAGGTAATCGATGTGACGCAGAACTGGCCGATATAAACCCCGATCATCATGCGATTGACGCAGACGCTTTTAATCTGCGCGAGAGTTAATTTTTGCGGCGTTTTTTGGCTACCTAATTCCGGTACGCCGCCGCCTTCACGAATATAATCGAGCTCCTGCGGGTTAATTTTAGGATGATGTGAAGGATCCTTCACTTTTACCAGCCAGAATATTCCCAGCACCACCCCGATAGCGCCAATATAATAAAAAACATAGTGCCAGCTTAAATTATGCAGAATGATGGTCATCAGCGGCGTAATAATGCCCAGCGAAATATACTGCGCGGCCTGATAGACCGAGGTGACAAATCCACGCTCTTTATTGGGGAACCACTGGACGCTCAGGCGACTGTTGGCCGGAAAAGCGGGTGCTTCAATGGCCCCCATCATCAGACGCAGGAGCACCAGCACCACCAGCGGACTGGCAAACAGATAAACAGTGCCCTGAAACATAGTGACGACCGACCAGCCAATCAGCGCGCAGCCGTAGACCAACCGCGAACCATATTTATCCAGCAGCCAGCCGCCGGGGATTTGCATAATGACGTAGGAAATACCAAACACCGAAAAGGCCAGGCCCATTGCTTCAGGGTCAAAACCTAACTCTTTACTCATCATCGGCGCGACAACGGACAGGGTGGCCCGGTCAGCATAATTAAATACGGTCGCGAGAAATAAAAAAACCAATATACCGTAACGCACGTTGCTGCGTTTTATTTGCTGTTGCATGTTATTCAACTCCTTTGCAGGGTTGTGAAGACACGTCATCTTTCATGCCGCTTTGATGCTTGCTGACGGATTTCGTGTATTGCGAGTACAGCGGGTCAGAGGTTTATCCCCGGTGGCGCTGCGCTTACCGGGGCTACGGGTTCTCAGTGGTCTGCGGACCGGTAGCCCGGATAAGGCGTGGACGCCGTCATCCGGGAGAAGTCATTACGGGCGTTTTCCAAACTCGCAGCTTTGCTGGGTCCAGCGGCGAGCCTGCTCGCTGAGGGTGAAGCCCAGACCATGGCGTTCGGAAACCCACATCCGGCCATCGCGCAGTTCTAGCTGCTCGTTAAACAGCGGGTTCAGCCACTCGAAGTGCTCCAGCCATGGCTCCAGCGGGTAGGCGGCGGCGAGATGCAGGTGCACCTCCATGGCAAAGTGCGGAGCCAGTTTGCGACCGTGCTTCGCGGCCAGATCCATTATTTTCAGGAACGGGGAGATCCCACCGACGCGCGGGGCGTCCGGTTGCACGAAGTCGCTGGCGTTGCCGAGGATCAACTGCTCATGTTCGCGGAAGCTGGTCAGCATCTCGCCGGTGGCAATCGGCGTATCCAGCGCGGCGGCCAGCTGCGCGTGGCCTTCGACGTCATAGGCATCCAGCGGCTCCTCAATCCAGATCAGATTGAACGGCTCCATTTTGCGCCCCATGCGAATGGCGGTTTCGCGATCCCACTGCTGGTTGGCATCGACCATCAGCGGGAAGTCATCACCCAGCACTTCGCGCACCGCCGTCAGACGACGGATATCCTCGGCAGTATTAGGCTGACCGACTTTCAGTTTAATCCCGCCGATGCCGTTTTCACGGGAGATAGCCACGTTTTTCAACACCTGATCCAGGGGGGTATGCAGGAAGCCGCCGGAAGTGTTGTAGCACTGCACGGAATCACGATGTGAACCCAGCAGTTTGGCCAGCGGTAGACCGGCGCGTTTGGCTTTCATATCCCACAGGGCAATATCGATAGGGGAGATAGCTTGTACCGCCATGCCGCTCCGGCCGACGGAAGCCCCGGCCCACAGCAGTTTGGTGTAGATCTTGTCGATGTCGTTCGGATCTTCGCCAAGCAGATTATCGGCTATCTCTTTGGCGTGAGCGTAAATACCCTGGCCGCCCGCACGTTTCGAGTAGCTAAAGCCGACGCCGGTGAATCCATCCCGGGAGTGAATTTCCGCGATGATAATCGCCACTTCGGTCAGCGGTTTTTGGCGACCGGTCAGCACTTTGGCATCGCTGACGGGGGTGGCCAGCGGCAGAAAAGCCAGCGACAGTTTAACGTGGTCAATGCGGTCACCGGTTTCAGCGGCGGTTTTGACGCCGAAAGCTTTGGCGTAGGTTACGGACTCGGAATTGGCGCTTGAGGTCATAGTAGTGTCCTTTTTGATAATAAAATGATTGCGCTATCATTTGTAATGGTGAAATGCTTTTGACGCTACGCTAGTGGTTTTAATTTGTACAAACGATCACAATTGGCCGTTATAAAGGTGAAAACTTTGCTGTGCAGGTCACAATCCAAAACAGTTTGTGAAAAGTGACAAGTCATAATGATAGCGATAACATTTTATATTGCAGGTCGTTGATTCTGTTAGGGGAGACGCGGCGGGCGCTGGCAATTGCGTGGGGCATCATCAATAATGCCCACAGGAAACGACTTAACACAGGGGCTTAGCCGTGAAAAGGAAAAAACCGACGCGGGCGCCGACGCTGGAGGATGTGGCTCGCAGCGCCGGGTTGTCGCCGATGACGGTCAGTCGGGCGCTGAATACGCCCCAGCTGGTCAGGCCAAAAACGGTAGAGAAAGTGATGCTGGCGGTGCAGGCGACGGGCTATATCCCCAATGCGCTGGCCGGCGGCCTCGCCTCCAGGCGCAGCAAGCTGGTGGCGGTCGTGGTACCGCAAATCAATAACAATATGTTTGTCGATACCATCCAGGCGCTGAGCGATACCCTGGCGGCGCGCGGCTACCATATGCTGCTGTGCGTGGCGGGCTATGACCGGCAGACCGAGGCCGAGCTGGTTTCCACCTTGCTTTCGCGGCGCCCTGATGGCGTGGTGTTAACCGGCATCCAGCATGCGCCGCTGTTAAAGAAAACGATTCTTAACGCCGCCACGCCGGTGGTGGAAATCTGGGATCTCACCCCGACGCCGCTGGATATGCTGGTCGGTTTTTCCCATGAAAAAGTGGGCGAAACCATTGGCGAGTATGTGCTGGAGAAAGGCTACCAGCGACCAGGCCTGCTGTGGGCGGGCGATGCGCGCGCGATGTTGCGTAAGCAGGGGCTCTGTGCCCGACTGGCTAAAAAAGGGCTGGACGATGCGCCTCAGGTTGAAGTGCCGCTCCCGGCGTCGCTGGCGCTGGGGCGGCGCGGTCTGGCGGAGCTGCTCGCCGCCAGCGAGTTTGATGTGATCATCTGCAGCTCAGACACCCTCGCCCAGGGGGCGATTATGGAAGCCGAAAGCCGGGGGCTACGCGTACCGCAGGATCTGGCGGTGATCGGTTTTGGCGATCTGGATTTCGCCGCCAGCAATCGTCCGGCTATCACTACCGTCAGCGTCGACCGTCATGCCATCGGTGAACGGGCCGCTACGCTGCTGGCTGACCGCATCGAAGGGGGAGAAGACAGCGGGGTGATTATAGATATCGGCTTTCATCTGGTGGCACGAGAATCGGCGTAGGCCTGCCTTTTCAGGGCGTGGTGTGCCGGGTGGGTGAGCGGCGAATTTCTGCCTACACTTAGGCTTTACCCTGGAGGCAGACCATGATAACCGTTTATGGCGTGCCGGGATGGGGCTCGACGATTAGCGAGCTGATGCTCTCCCTGGCCGATATTCCCTACGAGGTGGTTGACGTGGAGGGCTTTGACCAGCCCGGTCCGGCGCGCGAGCGTCTGCGGCAGATTAACCCGCTGTGCCAGGTGCCCACCCTGCAGCTGGCCGATGGGAGCATCATGACCGAAACCGCCGCCATCGCGCTGATGATCCTCGATCAACGTCCCGATCTGGCCCCCGCGCCGGGGACGCCGCAGCGTCAACAGTTCCAGCTTCTGCTGGTCTGGCTGGTGGCCAACGTCTATCCTACCTTTACCTATGCCGATTATCCGGAACGCTGGGCGCCCGCCGCCGCGGAGCAGCTGGTGGAGAATTGTCGCCAGTACCGGAAAAATCTCTATCTCTGGTTCGAACAGCAGCTGGCTGCCGGGCCGTGGGCGCTGGGCTCGTCGGTAACGTTGCTGGATTGCTATATCGCGGCGATGTACAGCTGGGGGCCGCGACAGGCGTGGTTTGACGACCACGCGCCAAAATTCGCCGCCATCGCCCGGGCGGTCTGTCAGCGACCGGAGCTGGCCGCGGCGCTACGCCGTAACAAGCTGATTTAACGCACGTGATGGCAACCAGAACGGCCATTCTGTGGTAGCGTTATGGCTCTGACCACAAGGAGTCTTTGCTATGCCGCATGTTGATATTAAATGCTTTCCCCGTGAACTGACTGACGAACAAAAAACCGCGCTGGCCGCCGACATCACTGAGGTGCTGATCCGCCATCTGAACAGCAAAGAGAGCGCCGTCAGCGTCGCGCTGACTCAGGTTGAGCCGGACGCGTGGCAGGCGGTGTGGGACAGTGAGATCGCCCCGCAGATGGCGCAGTTGATAAAGAAGCCGGGTTATAGCATGTAATTGCCACTGGCGGGCATGATGCCCGCCAGTGACGCTCGGTCAGAACCAAATCTCCGTCTGCACGCCGAAGTTCCATGTCCCGCCAGCGGTAAAGCCTTTGCTGCCGAAATCATCGTTGATCGCATAACGATCCAGGTCTTTATCCCAGTTCATCCACGTGACAAAGAAACGTATCTCCGGCCGCGCTTTGATATCAAACACATCGCCCACTTTAAAGGTGGGGGCGAAGGTCAGCTTGTAGAAATCACCGCGGACCGCCTGATACTGATAAACGTTGTCATTATAGCGATAGCTGCGCCCGTTCGGATTGAGATCCATATACTGCCACGAGGCCTCATACAGCAGGGCGAAGTGAGCGGAGATCCCTTGCGATACCCGCAGGTTAAATGTCGCCCAGTCGTAGCGGTCGCCGTCGCGATAGCGGTCTTCGCTGTGCTGGGCTATCACCGACGGCGCCAGCTGCCAGTTTTTCCCCAGCGGCAGGATCCCGTACGACGCAAAGCGCAGGGAGGCCGCGTTCTCGGTCAAGTCGCCATCGCTCCCCGGCTGACGCGCTTCGGCACCCAGCCCGACGCCGTACTGCAGTGCGCTTTCCGACACCCCTGGCGCCAGGCCGTAGAACTGCTGTTTGTCGTGCAGGGCCAGCATCGCGTAGTAGCCGTTTTTGGCGGTGTTATCGCTGCGCAGGGCATAGCTCCCGGTGGTCGAGGTATTATCTTTCAGGTCATCGTTACCCTGGGCGGTCATCACCGTGGTCATCAGCTGCCAGTTGCCGTAAAAATGGTTGGCGGTGAACAGCAGATTCTGGATGTCATTATCCGCGTAATTATCGCTGCCAAGGTCGCCGAAGTTACGCGCATACACCGAATAATCGCCGCGCAGGCCGCTTCCCCAGTCGACATCATTGATCCCGCCGCCGGCGCCACCGAGGAACATGATGTCGCTATCGGTAAAGTGGATATCGAAGTTATCCCGATCAAAGCGTTTGCCGGCCCAGATCGAGGCGCGTTTTAACGGTCCGGTGAACTCGGCGAAGTCGCCCATCTCGACGTACAGCTGACGAATGTTCAGATGGTGGCTGTCGTTGTCCTGAACCCACGGATCCGGGTTGGTGGCCCCGTCGGCGAGCATGGTCTTAAAGCGCGCCCATGAGCCATCGTTAAAGGTGAGCTTTTTGCCAAAGCTCAGCTCAGCATAATTATCTTTTTCGTTGCCGAGACGACCGACGTGGGCATCGCCGTTGAGCGAACTGGCCGGGGAGATGCCTGGCCCGCCGCGGGCGCCTTTGCCGTGGCTGTTGACTAACATTCCGGAACGGGCGTAGGCGTTAAAGGTAAAGCCATCGTCCGGGGCGCGCTTCGCCAGCTGTTCGCTCAGTTGCTGATTGGTAGCCTGCTGTTTTTGTTCGCGAGCCGTGGTCTGTTGGCTGAGCGCCTGCACCTGCTGCTCCGCTGCCGCCGCGCGCTGTTCGGCGGCGGCGGTTTGCTGTTCTGCCCGCTGCGCGCGGCGGCTGGCTTCGCTGGCCTGCTGTTCGGCGAGATTGAGGCGCGCTTCAAGTTGCGCCAGCCGTTGTTCGACGCTCAACCCGGCGGCGCTGGTGAGTGGAAAAAGGGCGCAGCAAACCGCTGCGCTAATCACAGAGATACGCATAAAAGTCCTTAATTTATCCAGAGGTTAAAGCAGCGGGGCGCCTTACATGGCGGGGGATTCTCCGGTGGTCGGGGTCGGGGCTGGCGAGGCGCCGCGTCCGGCATCGAGGTCGGCACGGATCTGCTCATAGTGATCGTCGAGGCGGTAGAAGCGGCCCATCCACAGCATCGAGGCGAGGATCAACAGCGCCGGAATGTACAGATAGCAGGCCTTGATGGCCAACAGGGCGCTGTCGCTTTGCGCCTGGTTGGCGATATAGCCGCCGGAGGAGAGCAGTGCCCCGGTGATCGCCCCGGCGCCGGCCATCGCCACCTTGCCAAGAAAGCCGTTTATCGAGGTCAGGATACCCGCGGTATTAATGCCGGTTTTCCACACGCCGTAATCCACCGGGTCGGCCTGCATCGAGAAATAGATAGCCGTGCGCTGACCGGCGCCAAGGGAGAGGATCACCGCCCCGACGATCAGCCCCAGCGCGTAGGTGCCAGACAGCATCATCATCCCCATCCCGAGCAGATTGACCGCGCTGGCCACCAGATAGACATGACGTTTTTTCATGCGTCGGGCCAGCAGCGGGACGGTGAGGGTGCCGAGCAGGGGAACGAAGGTGGAGACCCCGGCGATAACCGCCGTCAGCTCGGTATTCCCGACGTAATAGTGGAAGAAGTACACCAGCGCTCCGGTCTGAAAGAAAAAGGCCCCCCACATCAGAAAGATATTGCTGGCGAAGATCCACCACGGACGATTGGCGCGCAGGCTAATCCAGGCGCGTTTCAGGGTCATGCGCTCCCCGCTGAGGGTGATCTTTTCTTCGACGTTGCGAAAGCTCACCAGCAGGAAAAAGGCCGCCAGTACGCCAAAAATCACCGCGGTATAGAGGAACCCCTGCTGCTGGTCGCCTTTGCCCAGCATGCCGACCAGCGGCAGGGTGGCCACGGCGACGATGGTGGCCCCGAGGGATCCCAGCAGAATACGTACCGCCGACAGCGTGGTGCGCTCTGCGGAATCACTGGTTAAAAACGGCAGCATGGCGCAGAACGGAATGTTCACCAGGGTGTAGAGGAACGACAGACACAGATAGGTGATAAAGGCGTACAGCAGTTTGCCGGTGGTGCCGAAATCCGGCACATAAAAGGCCAGAATACACAGCAGACCAAAAGGCAGGGCACCAATCAGCAGCCAGGGACGGCAGCGCCCCCAGCGGGTGGCGGTATTGTCGATCACCAGCCCCATCAACACGTCGGCCACGCCATCCACCAGCCGGGTAACCAGGAACATCAGCCCAACGTAATAGGCCGGGAGGCCCATCACGTCGGTGTAAAAGAACATCAGATACAGAGAGATCATCTGCCACACAAGGTTGCAGGAGAGATCGGCAATGCCATAGCCAAGGCGCTGCCGCCACAGGGTAAACGTTGTTTCTGCCATAAATCACTCGCTTATCGTTGTTGTTAAAGTCCGTACTGGCGAATAAACCAGGCCGGGGTACAGCTCCACGCATGGCAGTAACTGTTAATGAGCTTACTGCCATACGGGGAAAAGTCAGGATGCTGTGGGTCGAAAATTTCCCAGAAGGTATCGGCGCCGGAGTCAACCATCGCCCCCCAGTAGGCTTTGATCTCCGCCACCGCCTCCTCGCGCAGGCCGCACTGCAGCAGGGCGACAATGTGATGATGGCGCAAGTACGGGGTATTCATGGCAATGGCGGGCGGCTGTTGCTGCAGGCGGCGCATCAGCGCTTGCCGCTGCCCGGCGGTGCCAACCTCCGCCAGTACCAGCCAGATCTGCGACGCCCATGAGACCTGGCGCGCGGCGCCGCTGATAAACACCTGCCGCTCGCTGTCCCACAGGTGGCGGAGGGCGGCCTCTTTCAGCTGCGCGAGCGTAGCGGTGTAGTCGGCTACCCGCTGCGGTTCAACACGCTGCGCCAGCCAGAGGGCGCGCTGCAGGCAGTAGATAAGCACCCCCTGCGCCGACGACTGTTTATTCAGCTCTGCCTGCCAGTCGATAAATACCCACCAGTCATCGCTGTCGCGCACCAGACCGTGGGGATCGCAGCGGGTCAGCGCCAGCTCGATTTGCCGCCGCGCCGTGGGCCACAGCTCACCGACGGTTTCCGTGTCGCCGGTGCTTCGCAGGTAGTTATAAAGTACGTCGATAAAAAATAATGAATAATCAAAGAGAAAGGTGTCATCGGCGCGCACATCAGGCTGGACAAAGACATTGGCGGAGACCATGCCGTCTTCCCGGGTATGGCCGGCAAACAAGTACAGGCAGCGGCGGACCAGATCGTGGTGGCCGAAGGTCACGTCATTGACCAACGCCTGCAGGCGCAGGTCGCCGAGCCACAGCCGACGGTCGCGTTTCGGCCCATCCTCAAATACCTCCTGCATGCAGTTTTGCAGGGTGCGAACCGCGACGCTATCAATGGCTTTCAACTGCGGATCGGCGATGACCGCCGGCTGCGGGCTGCCGGCTGAGGTAACGGTTTCCAGGGCTATCTCATCGAACTGCAGACGAAATTTGCGCGACAGCGCTTTGACCTCCACCTTCAGGTAGCGCAGGCAGTAGCGACGCGGCAGGTCAACCCGGGCGGGCAGGACGTCGAGCCACAGATCCTGTTGCTGCAACCAGCTACTGCTCAGCCACCCCTGGTACTCGCTGAACGGCTCGCAGACTTCGCTCAGCGTTTCGCCGAAGGTGAAGTGCAGATGGGCCGGGGCATCCGGCGGGCTGCCGACGCTGCGGCAGCTGAACTGCAGGTAGCCAACAAAATGGCTGCCAAAATCAATGATGATGCTGTCGCCGACGCGAAGCGACTGCTGATAAAACTGCTCAGGCGTGCAGACGGTGTGTCCCCGCCAGCCGTTCAGCGCCGCCGGATCGGCGACGGCCTCGACGATGGCCTGCGGCGCCTGGCGCTGACGATGTAGCGCGGGCGTCAGGGCGGCCGCACGCTGTAATAAATGCGGATGGCGGGTCATCGCCACACTGGAATTGTATTGAATTGCCTGTGACATACTGCGTCCTCTCCATTAGGTTAGGCGCAGCATAGGCCGTCGTCTGGCGGCGCCACCACTCTGGCAATGCCAAACCGTCAGTGAAAATGGCAGGAATAATGAGGTGGGGGCGCTGGCGATCACAGATCCGCACATCGGGCGCGTGGCGAAGGCCGGAATAGATTATCGTGCCCCTGCGCACCAGGCTGTTCAGGATTTGCTGTAATGATGACACTGACCGTTGAGTATTATTTCACCCATCCCCAGGATAAGCTCGGCATGTACGCCAGCGACCCGGAAGATAATAGCCAGGAGCATGGCCACGAGTTTGCCGAGCTGGTGATCGTCGAGGAGGGGCATGGATTACACGTTATTAATGGCCGCCCGCTGTACATCCAGCAGGGCGATGTATTTTACGTCCAGCCTGGCGATGTCCACTATTATGATGAACTGGGGACGCTGAAGCTGATTAATGTCTTAATTAATCCGGCGGTGGCCTTTCGCTATTTACAGCAGATGGAGGGATTGCTGCAGCAATTATCGGCGCAGCGTGCCGCCTGCTATGGCTGGCTGGCGCCGGAGACCCGCAGCTATTGTCGGGAACTGGTGGAAAAGATATTTTCCCCGGCGCTGAGGGCGGCGGATAATACCCCGCAACGGGAGTCTCTCTTTTTCCAGCTGGTGACCACCATTCTTACAGCCGAGTCGGAAGCCGAATATAGCAGCACCCGCTATAAACTGCATAAATTACTCACCTGGCTGCAGGAGCACTGTTTCGAAGAACATAACTGGCAGCAGCTGGCGGAGCAATTTCATCTCACCACCCGCACGGCGTTTCGCCATATTAAAGAGGCCACGGGCTTAACGCCGGATAATTATCTGAAACGTCTGCGACTGGTCTCCGCGCGGGTCAAATTACGTGAAACGGAGATGTCCATTACCGAAGTGGCTTATCTGTGCGGCTTCGCCAACAGCAACCACTTTACCACTCTGTATAAAAAAGTGTTTGGCCTGACCCCCAGCGCCGATCGCCGCCGCCCTCCGGGTTGAAAAGGGGGGGCCGCAGGCCGGGCAGGGGAAAAATCTGCCACCCGCGGCAGGTCACGCTTATTCGTCGAGGGAGTTTGCCCGCACATGACGACCGCTGGCGACAAAATTGCCGGTGCCAAGATGATGCAGGGTATTGAGCTTATCGTCGTCGAACTGCCAGCGTCCGGTGACGAATGCGCGTTCATCGGCGGCGGCAGACACCACCTCCCCGAACAGGGTGTCGTACTGGGTCTGGGCCGCCGTCGCCGGCAGCAGGCGGCACTCCATCCATGCCAGACACTTCTCCTCGATCAGCGGCAACCCCAGCTCCGGACCGGTCACTACCGGGATCCCCCAGGCATTGAATTTGTCCTCATCGCGGCCGCTGACGCTGCCGACGGCGTAGGTCCAGCTGGCGGCGGCGACGCCGGGAACCACAATGCCGAAGGTGCCGTTGCGCTCGATGATCTCCCGCGTCCAGGTGCTTTTATCCACCACGATAGCCACCCGCGGCGGGGCGAATTCCACCGGCATTGACCAGGCGGCGGCCATGACGTTGCGCCGGTCAGACGGGGCATCGTAGCTGGTGATCAAAATGGTCGGGCCGTGGTTGAGCAGGCGGCTGGCGTACTGCAGTTCAACGTGGCGAAAGCGGCTCATAGGCGTTCCTTGAATAATGGGTCGGTTGGCAGGTAACACGTTAAGCCGCAATGAAAATGTAATCAATACGTCATCTCGTCTGACTATAGTCGCCAGCACTAAGTCCCAAAGAGGATCACAATATGTTGGCTCCCCTGATGTTATCCCAGGTGAGCGTGCCCCGTCGGATGTCGGCCGCCGGGCAGGTCTCGCTGTCCCGAAAGGGAGGGCGATGATGCGCACGCTGACCCCTATCACCCTGCAGGAGGTCTCTTTTGCCTTCGCAGAGACTCCCGTTCTTGACCGTTTCTCGTTGCATATCGAACCCGGCCGCATCGTGGCGCTACTGGGTCCGTCCGGCTGCGGCAAAAGCACTTTGCTGCGTCTGCTGGCCGGGCTGAGCGTGCCGGTCAGCGGCGAAATCCGCTTTGGCGACAGGCTGGTCGCTCGCGCAGGATGGGGATTGCCCCCGGAGCAGCGCGATATCGGCATGGTTTTTCAGGATTACGCCCTCTGGCCGCATATGAGCGTGGCGCAGAACGTCGCCTTTCCGCTGCGCATGCGAGGTGTCTCCCGTAGCGAACGCGAGCGCCGGGTGAGCGAGGCGCTGGCGCGGGTAGGCCTCAACGGTTTCGCCGAACGTAAACCCTCTGGTCTTTCTGGCGGTCAGCAGCAGCGGGTGGCGCTGGCGCGGGCGATCGTCGCCGCGCCGCGGGTGCTGCTATTTGATGAACCGCTCTCCAACCTGGATAGCGAACTGCGCGAATCGCTGTGCGGCGAAATGAGCCGCCTGTTGCGACAGCTCGGCATCACCGCCGTGTATGTCACCCATGATCGACGTGAAGCCGAGCTGTTAGCTGACCAGATTGTCTATTTATCCGCGGGCCGCGTGGCCGCTGTCCGCGCCGTTACGCCAACCTCAGGGGAAGTTGCATGAACACCGTTATGACCGTTAAGAAAGGAGTGGTACTCGCGATGGCTCTTTCCGCCATGATGCTCTCCAGCGCCCATGCGCTGACCGTTTACACCGCCGGACCCGGCTCGCTGGCGAAAAGCCTGGCCAGCGGTTTTGAACAACAGACCGGGGTGAAGGTGACGGTTTTCCAGGCCACCACCGGCAAAGTAATGGCCCGACTGGAGGCCGAGCAGGCCAACCCGCAGGCGGATGTGCTGATCTCCGCCTCGTGGGATACCGCCGAAGATCTGCACCAGCGGGGCTGGTTGCTGCCTTTTGCGAGCGCCAATGCCGACCAGGTACCGGCGAACCTGAAATCGGCGGACTATATCGCCCAGGGCGTCTCCGCCCTGGGCATTGTCTGGAACAGTAAAAGCGGTACCCCGGAACCGAAAGAGTGGCGGGATCTCACCCAGCCGGCGTTTAAAGACAAGGTGACAACCCCCGACCCGGCGCTCTCCGGTGCGTCGCTGGATTTGCTGATCGGGCTGCAAAACAGCATGGGCGACCAGGCCTGGCAACTGTTTGACGATCTGAAAAAGAACGGCATGGTGGTCAGCGGACCCAACGCCCAGGCGGTGACGCCGGTGATGCAGGGGGCGAAAGCGGCGGTGTTTGGCGCGGTGGATTATGTCTCCTACGGCAATATTCAGCAGGGCGAGTCGCTGAAGGTGATCTTCCCGGCCAGCGGAACAGTGATTGCCCCGCGCCCGATGATGATCCTCAAAACCAGCCAGCATGCCGACGATGCCAAAGCCTTTATCGATTACGTGCTGTCGCCGGAAGGTCAGGCGAGGGTTGCCGATGCCTGGCTGATGCCCGCCCGCCGCGACGTGGCGGCCAAACGTCCGCTACTGGACGCGCTGAAGGTGCTGCCCACCACCAGCGAAGGCAGCAGCGAGCGGGGCGCCGTGCTCGCCCGCTTCAGTCAGCTGTACGCGCAGTAATTGATCCTGTTCCTCCGGCGCTGGCCGCCGGGGGACCCCTCAGCTTCAGGAACCGGTTGTGAAACAAACATTCCTTTCCGGCGCGACCCTCGCTGCCCTGGTGATGCTGGTCGCGTTGCCGTTAGTGTTTATTCTGCTGCAGGCGATTTTTCCCCATTTTAGCGCCGGTTCGCTCGGGGACGCCTTTGGCGGCGTCTCGGCGCTGCTGGCCGATCCCCAGTTACCGGCGATGCTCGGCGGTACGCTGTGGATCGCCGCCGGCGTGGCGCTGGTCAGCGTAATGATTGGCCTGCCGCTCGGCATCCTGCGCGGTATGTTTTCGCTGCCGCTACCCCGACTGTGGGATCTCCTGTTTTTGATCCCCTTTCTGACGCCGCCCTATATCTCGGCGCTCTCCTGGATGCTGGCCCTGCAAAGCCAGGGCTATCTGCAGCAGCTGACCGGCTGGCAACTGAACGATCTGCTGTTCAGCCGCAGCGGTATCGTGCTGGTGATGACCTTTAATATTTTCCCGGTGGTGTACTTTGCCGTCTCCCGCAGCCTGCTGGCGAGCGGGACCCGGCTGGCGGTGGTCGCCCGCGTCCATGGCGCCAGCGCCTGGCGCGCCTTCTGGCACGTGACACTGCCGATGCTCTCCCCGGCGCTGGCGGCGGGCACGCTGTTGGCGTTTACCCTCGCTATCGAGGAGTTTGGTGTACCGGCGGCGCTGGGCAGCCGGGCGGGAGTGGTGATGCTGACGGTCGGTATTGAGAAAAAGCTGGCCGACTGGCCGGTGGACCTTACCGGCGCCGCGCTGCTGTCGCTGCTGTTGATGGCGGTGGCGTTGTTCGCCTGGTGGCTGCAAAAGCGGCTGGTGGGGGAGAAAGAGGTCACCAGCGTCACCGGCAAGCCGGGAGAAAACCGCGGGGCATCGCTGGGCTGGATGACGCTGCCCGCCGTGCTGATAATGGCGGCCGTCGGCGGCCTGGCGGTCGGCGTCCCCGCCGCCTCGATGATGCTCACCAGCGTGATGGGCACGCTCTCAGGGGGCGTGAGTGTTGAGAATGTCACGCTACGTCACTTCGCGGCGCTGTTTGACCAGCAGGGGGATGCCCTGTCGGCCCTCGGCACCAGCCTGTCGCTGGCCCTGGGCTCGGCGCTGATTGTCGGCGCGCTGGGCCTGCTGGCCGCCTGGCTGGTGATGGTGCAGAAGATTAAAGGGCGCGGGATGGTGGACGCGCTGTCACTGATGCCGGCGGCGCTGCCGGGCGTGGTGGTAGGCGTCGGTTTGATCCTGCTGTGGAATCAGCCCTTCTGGCCGCGCTCGCCCTATAACACGCTGTGGATGTTGCTGCTCTCCTATTGCTGCCTGCTGTTGCCCTGGCCGGTGCGCTATGTCGGTAGCGCGCTGCGCCAGCTGGGCCACAATCTTGAGCCCGCCGCCCGGGTGCACGGGGCGTCGCCACTCCAGGCGCTGCGGTTGATTGTTCTGCCGCTGGTCTTTCCGGCGCTGCTGGCGGCGATGCTGATGGTGTTCGCGGTGGCCTCCCGGGAGCTGGTGACCTCGCTGCTGCTCTCTCCAGCCGGTACGCAAAATGTGGCGGTGTTTATCTGGCGCCAGTTCGAACAGGGTTCCGTCGGTCAGGGCATGGCGATGGCCAGCCTGACGTTGTTGACCGGTCTGGTCCTGATGCTGACGGCGCTGGCGCTGATGCAGCGCAGCACGCGCGGTTAACGACAAGCGCACAAAAAAGACGGTCGGCGCGGAAAAATAGGCTATAAATGTCGGACACCTACAGCTGGAGGCCTTGATGAGTCCCTTTTTACGCGCCTATTTTTCCCGTCTGGGCTGGACGGGTGAGCCTGATGTATCCATTGATACCCTGCGCGAACTGCATCTGCAGCATAACAGCGCCATCCCCTTTGAAAACCTCGACGTCCTGCTGCCGCGTGAGATCCACCTTGACGATCGGGCGCTGGAAGAGAAGCTGATCGCCGCCCGCCGCGGGGGGTATTGTTTTGAGCAAAATGGTCTCCTTGAGCGCGTGCTGCGCGAGATAGGCTTTAACGTCCGCAGCCTGCTTGGCCGCGTAGTGCTGGCCAATCCGCCGCAGATGCCGCCGCGTACTCACCGTTTATTGCTGGTGGAAGTGGCGGGCGAGCGCTGGATCGCCGACGTCGGCTTCGGCGGCCAGACGCTGACCGCGCCGATCAAACTGCTGGCCGATATCCCCCAGCAAACGCCGCATGGCAGCTATCGTCTGGTGCATGAAGGGGATGAGTGGACGCTGCAGTTCAACCATCACGAGCACTGGCAGTCGATGTACCATTTCGATTTAGGCCGCCAGTATGCGTCTGATTATGTGATGGGCAACTTCTGGTCGGCGCACTGGCCACAGTCTCACTTCCGTCACCATCTGCTGATGTGCCGTCATCTGCCGGACGGCGGCAAAATGACCCTCACCAATTTCCACTTTACCCACTGGGAGAATAACCACGTGGTGGAGAAGATCGATTTTGCCGATGTCTCCGCGCTGTATGAAGCGCTGCAGACCCGCTTCGGGCTGGGCGTGGACGATCCTAAACATGGCTTTAGTGAAGCGGCGCTGGCGGCGGTAATGGCGGCGTTCGATACCCATCCGGAAGCCGGGAAGTAAATTTCCTGATACCCGGTGGCGCTGCGCTGACCGGGCCTGTGAGACGACCCTGTAGGCCGGGCAAGGCGACAGCCGCCACCCGGCGAAATTACAGGTGCCGTGCCTGATATCTTGCCCGGCGGCGCTGCGCTTGCGCGGGCCTGGGAGGTATGAGCCTTTGAGAGGCCCCTGTAGGCCGGATAAGGCGTAGCCGCCATCCGGCATAAAGGCTGGAACCGGGGCTGAAAAATATGACCCGGAGTCGGCGCGAGCGCCTCGTCCGGGCTACCGGTAAATGGGCATGGCTGGGGCCGCCAGCCTTCAGCGGCGGGAGCGTACCACCTGGTAACGGCGGGTAAAATACTCCACCGGCGCACTCCAGACGTGAACCAGACGGGTGAAGGGGAAGATCAGAAAGATAGTCATCCCCAGCACCAGGTGGACGCGGTAAATCCACGCCACGCCGTCCAGATGCGCTGAGGCGCCGCCGTGGAAGGTGACCACCGCCTGCGCCCAGTCCACCAGCTTGAGCATTTCGCTGCCGTCCGGATGCCGGGCGGAGAAGGGGATGGTCGTCAGCCCCAGCGCGCACTGAATCAGCAGAATGCACAGGATCAAAATATCCGCGGTCGTGGAGGTGGCGCGAATGCGCGGGTTGGTCAGGCGGCGCATCAGCAGGCCGATACCGCCGACCAGGGTCAGCACGCCGCAGATGCCGCCGAGGATCATGGCCATCAGCTGCTTCTGCGACATCGGCAGGAACCACGAGTAGACCCAGTGCGGGGTCAGCATGCCAAAAAGATGGCCGAAGAAGATGCCGAGAATGCCGATATGAAATAAGTTCGACCATAGCACCATCCCGCGCTTATCCAGCATCTGGCTGGATGAGGCGCGCCAGGTATACTGCCCGTAATCGTAGCGCAGCCAGCTGCCCACCAGAAACACGGTGCCGCACAGGTAAGGGTAGATATCATAAAAGAAGACGTTCAGATACTGGATCATTTCGGGCCTCCGGCGCGGATGTCAACGTACTGCGGCGCCACATCCTGACTAAAGCGTCGTTGATAAGCTTGCATCGACGAGCTGTCGCAAGCGGTCGCGTTATCTTCGATAAACTTCACCTGCTCTTCTTCCCACACGGCGTCCAGCGCCTGACGGGTATCGTCGCGCTTTTCTCCCGCCACCTGTTTTGTGACACTGTCACTGGTGAGCGGGCTTTTAGCCAGCGCCAACAGGGCGTCAAACAGCTGATAATACGGACAGGCTCGCTGCTTCAGGCGGCCGCCGATCAGCGCCAGAATCGGCGCGATATTCTGCAGCCCTTCGCGCGCCTCCGCGGGGGGTAAAATACTGAGGTACTCAAGATACAGCGGCAGATGATCGGGCAGCTCGCGACAATCGATCTGCAGACCCGCCTGCTGATACTGATTCATCAGGTCGACCATCGCCTGGCCGCGGTCTCGCGACTCGGCATGCACATGTTCAAACAGCAGCAGCGAGGTGGCGCGCCCGCGCTCGAACACCTCGCACCACTCGGCCTGGCGATCCAACAGCGGAGCCGTCAGCAGCTCACTGACAAACGGCGTCAGGGAAGGGACATCGGCCCTGACCAGCGCCAGGGCGTCGTCGCGGTTCTCCCACAGTAACTCGTCGGGGTACTCAAGCAGCAGACCGATCACTTTCAGGATCCGCATCACTCGCCCTCCCCATGCCTACGCACGCCGCTGACGTCGATGGCGTCGATCCGCCGGCTGTTAAACAGGTTGAATTTCGTATCTGACCCGTGGCAGCCATCGCCGAAGGTAAAGCCGCAGCCGTTACGTTCCGGGAAGGCATCCTCCGCCAGTTCGCGATGGCTGGTGGGGATCACGAAGCGGTCTTCGTAGTTGGCGATCGCCAGATAGCGATACATCTCTTCGACCTGCTCAACGCTGAGGCCCACCTCTTCAATGGCCCGGGTATCGGTGACGCCCTCGACGGTTTGCGAGCGCTTGTAGTGGCGCATCGCCATCATCCGTTTCAGCGCGCGCAAGACCGGCCCGGTATCGCCTGCGCTCAGCAGATTCGCCAGGTATTGCACCGGGATGCGTAGACTCTCAACCGCTGGCAGGATGTTGCCGTTGCCCGGCAGGCCGCCAGCGTCGGCAACCGACTGGATCGGCGACAGGGGCGGCACATACCAGACCATCGGCAGGGTGCGATACTCCGGATGCAGCGGCAGGGCCAGCTTCCAGTCCATCGCCAGCTTATAGACCGGCGACTTCTGCGCCGCCTCAATGACGTTGTGCGGGATCCCTTGTTTTAGCGCTTCCTCAATGACCGCCGGATCGTTTGGATTAAGGAACACCTCGCACTGGCGCTCATAGAGGTCGGTTTCATGTTCAGTGCTGGCCGCTTCTTCGATACGGTCTGCGTCGTACAGCAGCACGCCAAGGTAGCGGATGCGGCCAACGCAGGTTTCTGAGCAGACCGTTGGCTGCCCGGACTCAATACGCGGATAGCAGAAAATGCATTTTTCCGACTTGCCGCTCTTCCAGTTAAAGTAGATTTTTTTATACGGACAGCCGCTGATGCACATCCGCCAGCCGCGGCATTTGTCCTGATCGATCAGTACGATGCCATCTTCCTCACGCTTGTAGATCGCGCCGCTCGGGCAGGTGGCCACGCAGCTCGGATTGAGGCAGTGCTCGCACAGGCGCGGCAGATACATCATGAAGGTATTTTCGAACTGGCCGTACATCTCTTTTTGCATGGCTTCGAAGTTACGGTCGCGGGCGCGTTTCTCGAATTCGCCGCCGAGCAGCTCCTCCCAGTTAGGGCCCCAGTTAATCTTATCCATACGCTCGCCGCTGATCAGCGAGCGCGGGCGGGCGGTCGGCAGATATTTGCCCTCCGGCGCGTTGTGCAGATGCTGGTAGTCGTAGGTAAAGGGTTCGTAGTAATCGTCGATCGCCGGCAGCACCGGGTTGGCGAAAATCTTCGATAATACGCTGACCCGATTGCCGAGACGGGGCGTCAGTTTACCGCTAATGCCGCGGATCCAGCCGCCTTGCCACTGATCCTGGTCCTCCCAGTTTTTTGGGTAGCCAATGCCCGGTTTGGTCTCCACGTTATTGAACCACGCGTACTCCATGCCTTCGCGGCTGCTCCAGACGTTTTTACAGGTGACCGAGCAGGTGTGACAGCCGATGCATTTGTCCAGATTCAGCACCATTCCAACCTGAGAACGGATTTTCATTTTTTCGCCTCCTGTACCTGATCGCGACCTTCGTCATCCAGCCAGGCAATATTCTTCATTTTGCGGATCATGATGAACTCGTCGCGGTTCGAACCGACGGTGCCGTAGTAGTTAAAGCCATAGGCCAGCTGGGCGTAGCCGCCAATCATGTGCGTTGGCTTCGGACAGACGCGGGTTACCGAGTTATGAATACCGCCGCGACGACCGGTCACTTCCGAACCCGGGATATTCATAATCCGTTCCTGAGCGTGGTACATCATGGTCATCCCCGGCGGCACCCGCTGGCTCACCACCGCCCGCGCGGTGAGAGCCCCGTTGGCGTTGAACGCTTCAATCCAGTCGTTATCTTCAATGCCCAGTTCTTTCGCGTCGGTTTCGCTAAGCCAGACGATCGGCCCGCCGCGCGACAGCGTCAGCATCAACAGGTTTTCGCTATAGGTGGAGTGGATCCCCCACTTCTGGTGCGGCGTCAGGAAATTCAGCGCTTTTTCCGGGAAACCGTTTGGCGGCACGGCCTTCATCTGGCTGACGCTTCGGGTATCAATGGGCGGGCGATAGGCCACCAGGCTTTCGCCGAAGGCGCGCATCCACGGATGGTCCTGATACAGCTGCTGGCGGCCGGAGAGGGTGCGCCAGGGGATCAGCTCATGCACGTTGGTATAACCGGCATTGTAGGAGACGTGCTCGCTTTCCAGTCCGGACCACGTCGGGCTGGAGATAATTTTGCGCGGCTGCGCCTGAATATCGCGAAAGCGGATCTTCTCATCCTCTTTATTGAGCGCCAGATGGGTATGATCGCGGCCGGTAAACGCTCCCAGCGCCTGCCAGGCTTTCACCGCCACCTGGCCGTTGGTTTCCGGCGCGAGGCTGAGAATAACTTCAGAGGCGTCAATGGCGCTGTCGATCCGCGGCCGGCCTTTGGCCGGACCGTCGGGCTTGACGTAGTTAAGCTTGGCGAGGAAATCGACTTCGCTTTGCGTATTCCACGCAATGCCTTTCCCGCCGTTGCCGAGCTTATCGAGCAGCGGGCCGAGAGAGGTGAAGCGGTCCCAGGTGGCCGGGTAGTCGCGTTCCACCAGGGCAATGGACGGTGCGGTTTTGCCTGGAATGAGATCGCATTCGCCTTTGCGCCAGTCAAGCACCTCGAACGGCTGCGACAGTTCGCCGGGGGAATCATGCTGCAGTGGGACCAGCACCACATCGGTCTCTTTCCCGAGATGGCCAACACAGACCTGCGAGAAGGATTTAGCGATATCCTTGTAGATCTCCCAGTCGCTCTTTGCCTCCCAGGCCGGGTCGACGGCGGCGGAGAGCGGGTGGATAAACGGGTGCATGTCCGAGGTGTTCATATCGTCTTTTTCATACCAGGTGGCGGTCGGCAGGACAATATCGGAGAAGAGACAGGTACTGGACATGCGGAAATCGAGGGTCACCAGGAGATCGAGTTTGCCCTCAATCGCCGCGGTCTGCCACTCGACTTCCTCAGGTTTTACCTCATCGCTGGCGCCCAGTTCATCACCCTGAATACCGCTGTCGGTCCCGAGCAGGTATTTCAACATGTACTCATGCCCCTTACCGGACGATCCCAGCAGGTTAGAACGCCAGATAAACAGGTTGCGCGGATGGTTTTTGCCGCTATCCGGCTGCTCGGCGGCAAAGCGAATATCGCCTGATTTTAAGGACTGGACGGTGAACTCAGCGGGGGAGAGCCCGGTAGCCTCGGCCTGCTGCTTAATGGTCAGCGGGTTGACGTTGAGCTGGGGCGCAGAGGGTAACCAGCCCATCCGTTCCGCACGGACGTTGAAGTCGATAAGGCTGCCGCTGAATTTGCTGGCGTCGGCCAGCGGCGACAGCAGCTCCTGCGCGGTCAGCTTTTCGTAGCGCCACTGGCTGGCGTGGTTGTAGAAATAAGAGGTACTGTTCATCTGCCGCGGCGGACGAGTCCAGTCCAGCGCGAACGCCAGCGGCAGCCAGCCGGTCTGCGGGCGCAGTTTCTCCTGGCCGACATAGTGCGACCAGCCGCCGCCGCTCTGACCGACGCAGCCGCAGAACACCAGCATATTGATCATCCCGCGGTAGTTCATATCCATGTGGTACCAGTGGTTCACACCGGCGCCGAGGATAATCATCGAACGGCCATGGGTTTTATGCGCCGTCTCGGCGAACTCGCGGGCGATTTGCTCGATATGGTGACGCGGCACGCCGGTGATCTGCTCGGCCCACGCCGGGGTATAGGCTTTGACATCCGCGAAGTCGCGCGCGGCATTGGCATCGTCAAGACCGCGATCCAGACCGTAGTTAGCCAGCACCAGGTCATACACGCTCACCACCAAAGCGCTCTCGCCATTGGCCAACGGTAGCTGTTTAGCCGGCAGTTGATGAAGCGTTACCGGCTCCTGCTTCACGCTGCGGAAATGCGGGTTTTCATTGCCGCCGAAGTAGGGGAAGCCGACCGACACCACGCTATCGTGCATATCCAGCAGCGACAGTTTTAAGTCGACGTCCCGGCCGTTAGCCCGTTGTTCGAGATTCCATTTGCCTTTTTCGCCCCAGCGAAAGCCGATGGAGCCGTTCGGCGCGACCAGTTCGCCGTCAGCGTTACAGGCGACGGTTTTCCATTCCGGGTTATTACTTTCCCCGAGACCGTCAAGCAGGTCGGAAGCACGCAGCATACGGCCCGGCGTATAGCTGCCGTCGTCGCGCGGCTCGAGCATCACCAGCATCGGCATGTCGGTGTAGGTCCGGCAGTAGTTAAGAAAGTAATCGCTCGGGTTATCGAGGTGGAAGGCTTTAAGGATCACGTGGCCCATGGCCATCGCCAGCGCGCTGTCGGTGCCTTGTTTTGGCGCCAGCCACTGGTCGCAGAGCTTGGCGACTTCCGAATAGTCCGGCGTGATGGCGATGGTTTTGGTGCCCTTGTAGCGTACTTCGGTAAAGAAGTGGGCGTCCGGGGTTCGGGTCTGCGGGACGTTGGAGCCCCAGGCAATAATGTAGCTGGAGTTGTACCAGTCGGCGGATTCCGGCACGTCGGTTTGTTCGCCCCAGGTCATCGGCGAGGCGGGGGGGAGATCGCAGTACCAGTCATAAAAGCTCAGGCAGGTGCCGCCGATCAGCGACAGATAACGGGTGCCCGCGGCGTAGGAGACCATCGACATCGCCGGGATCGGCGAAAAGCCCGCGACGCGGTCCGGGCCGTAGTGTTTGATGGTCCAGACGTTGGCGGCGGCGATCAGTTGATTTAACTCTTTCCAGCTGGAGCGAACAAAGCCGCCTTTACCGCGGACTTGTTTGTAGCTGCGGGTTTTTAGCGGATCCTGCATGATGCTATCCCAGGCCTGTACCGGGTCGGGATGCTGCGCCAGGGCTTCGCGCCACAGCTCAATCAGCCGTTTACGCGCCAGCGGGTACTTCAGCCGGTTGGCGCTGTAGAGATACCAGGAGTAGCTGGCGCCACGCGGGCAGCCGCGCGGTTCGTGGTTTGGCAGATCTGGCCGGGTGCGCGGATAATCGGTCTGCTGGGTTTCCCAGGTCACCAGGCCGTTTTTGACGTAAATTTTCCAGCTGCAGGAGCCGGTGCAGTTCACACCGTGCGTGGAGCGGACAATTTTGTCGAACTGCCAGCGTTGACGGTAACTATCTTCCCAGTCACGGTTGTTGTTGTAGACCTGGCCGTGGCCGTTGGCAAAGGGCTCGCCTTTCTGCTTAAAGTAGCGAAAGCGATCCAGTAATTTACTCATGACATTTCTCCTGCTCCGATGATGTCCGGCATCGTGCCACCCGGCCGGATGAGCGAACGAACTCGTAGGCCGGATAAGGCGTAAGCCGCCATCCGGCAGATAAATCGTTATGGTTAAGCGGGTTTACGGCGGCCGTAGACCAGCCAGGTCACCAGCACGCAAACCACATAGAAGACAAAGAAGACCTTCATGGCCCCGACCGGCGAGCCGGTCATCGCCAGCGAGGTGCCGAAGGCTTTTGGAATAAAGAAGCCACCGATGGCGCCGATCGCCGAGATAAAGCCCAGCGCGGCAGCGGTATCGGTCACCGCCTCGTGCTGCGCTTCTTCATCGCTGCCGCCGCGCTGCTTTACGCTGTCGATGGTGAGCTGGCGGAAGATGACGGCGATCATCTGGAAGGTGGAGCCGCTTCCCAGACCGGCGGTTAAAAAGAGCCCCATAAACACCACGTAGAAAGCGAGAAAGCTGCCGGAGCCGCTGCCTGGCAGGGTCAGAAACAGCAGGCCGGTAAACAGCGCCATCAGGACGAAGTTGACCAGCGTCACCCGCACGCCGCCCAGACGGTCGGAGATGATCCCGCCGAACGAGCGCGCCAGCGCGCCGATGAACGGCCCAAAGAAGGCGAGTTTGAGGATATCGACTGCGGGAAACTGGGTTTTCGCCAGCATGGCAAAGCCGGCGGAAAAGCCGATAAACGAGCCAAACGTCGCCAGATAGAGCAGGCTTAACAGCCACATATGCGGTCGCTTGAGTACGGGAAGCTGATCGCGAATCGAGGCCTTTGAACCGGCGATATCGTTCATGCCGAACCAGGCGGCGACGGTGGCGAGCAGCAACAGCGGTACCCAGACGAGCGCCGCATTACTCAGGGTGATTGTCGAACCATCTGGCTGGGTAACGCCATGGACGCCGAGGAAGGTGAAGAGCGGCAGGAAGATCACCGCCGGGGCGACCATCTGCATCACACTGACGCCGAGATTGCCAAGGCCGCCATTGACCCCCAGCGCGCTGCCCTGTTTGGCTTTGGGAAAAAAGAAACTGATATTTCCCATGCTGGAAGCAAAATTCGCGCCGGCAAAACCGCATAGCAGCGCAATAACAATAAATACCCAGAACGGAGTAGTAATATTCTGGATCGCCACCCCTAACCAAATACAAGGCACAATCAGGATCACGGTACTTAATACGGTCCAGTAGCGCCCTCCCAAAAGGGGTACCATAAAGGAGTAGGGCACCCGTAATATCGCGCCGGAAAGTGAAGGGAGGGCGGTTAATAAAAAAAGCTGGTCGGTAGTGAAATGAAAACCGACCTTATTGAGATTGACCGCCACGGCGCTGAATAACATCCATACGCAGAAAGCAAGCAGTAAGCAGGCTACTGATATCCATAGATTTCTTCTCGCGATGGCTTGGCCTTTATTTTCCCAGAATGCCTTGTTTTCAGGCCGCCAATTCTTCAAAAGGTAATGATTATCTTTCTCATTCTGTACCGACATATTGCCCTCTACTTGCCCGGAAAGGAGTAAATAAATAAGGTCAACTGCTGAATACAAGGGGATGGTGAATAACGCTTAATCTGCGTTATCTATGAAGCGTAGATAAAAAAAACGTGCTGACAGAGAGCACGTGGTAAGCGTAGCGGAATTAATTGTTACTAAATGTAAAGATAGCTAAAATAACTCCAGAGTAATCATCTTATTCAAATAACGGCTAAACGCCGCCTCATCCAGGGCCTGGGTACCAAGGGCATAAATCCCGTCGAGGCCGCACACCAGGGCGATAAAACGCCAGGCGATATCCGCCGCAGGCTCAGCCGATCGAAATTCGCCGCAGGCGAGGCCCTGCTCGATGATGGCGACGGTCTCTTCATGCCACATGTTCATGGTCAGCAGGTAGGCCGCTTTGATATCCGGATCGCTGTCGGCCAGCACCTGGCCTTCGCGCCACAGGCGGATATAGGGCTCCAGCCGGCCATCTTCGCTGCCGATCATCGAGAATAACCGCTCGCGCCAGCTGGCGTCTTCGGCCACCAGCGGCATATCGAGCATCTCGCGGATCAGACGGATGAAAACCTGTGATTTCAGCTCGCCGATGGAGGAGAAGTGGTGGTGCAACTGCCCGGCGGCCACCTCGGCTTCGCGGGCGATCTGCCGCACGGTCATGGCGGCAAAGCCGCCGCGCAGCGCCAGCCGCATGGCGGCCTGCATAATCCCTTCCCGTCGTGCATCCCGCTGTAAATAGTGCATAGAACCCCGCTGTCATCTGGCTTTGGCCGAGTGTAACAAAAAGTTGGACATGCGTTCAACAATCCGGCAGGATCGCCATCCTGGACGTGTGTCCAATTTCCAACATTGAGGTACAAGCTATGTCACGGCAATGGATGACGCTGATGGCGATTTTGCTGGTTTATATTCCGGTGGCGATTGACGCCACGGTATTGCATGTGGCCGCGCCGACGCTCAGCGTCGCGCTGGGTAGCAGCGGCAATGAGCTGCTGTGGATTATTGATATCTACTCCTTAGTCATGGCCGGTATGGTGCTGCCGATGGGCGCCCTCGGCGATAAAATCGGCTTCAAGCGCCTGCTGCTGCTCGGCAGCGCCATTTTTGGCGTCGCCTCGCTGTGCGCCGCGCTGTCGCCGACGGCCCTGACGCTGATTGCCTCACGCGCTTTGCTGGCGGTGGGGGCGGCGATGATCGTCCCGGCGACGCTGGCTGGGATCCGCAGCACCTTTGCCGAGGCCAGCCAGCGCAATATGGCGCTGGGTCTGTGGGCGGCGGTGGGCTCCGGCGGCGCGGCTTTTGGCCCGCTGGTGGGCGGCATGCTGCTGGAGCATTTCTACTGGGGGTCGGTATTCCTGATCAACGTACCGATCGTGCTGGTGGTTATCGCCATTAATGCGAAGGTGGTGCCGCGCCAGCCTGCGCGCCGCGAACAACCGCTCAATCTGCTGCAGGCGCTTATTTTGATTGCGTCGATCCTGATGCTGGTGTTTAGCGCGAAATCGGCGCTGAAGGGCCAGCTGGCGCTGTGGCTCACCGCACTGGTGGCGATCGGCGGGGCGGCGATGCTCACCTGGTTTATCCGCAAGCAGCTGTCGGCGACCCGCCCGATGGTGGATATGCGGCTGTTCACCCATCGTATTATTTTAAGCGGGGTGATGATGGCGATGACGGCCCTGATTACCTTGGTCGGTTTTGAGCTGCTGATGGCTCAGGAGCTGCAGTTTGTGCATCAGAAAACGCCGTTCGAGGCGGGGATGTTTATGCTGCCGGTGATGGTCGCCAGCGGCTTCAGCGGCCCGATTGCCGGCCTGCTGGTGTCGCGGCTTGGGCTGCGCGAGGTGGCGACCGGCGGGATGTTGCTCAGCGCCTTCAGCTTTTTGGGCCTCGCGCTGACCGATTTCAGCACACAACCGTGGCAGGCATGGGGGCTGATGACGCTGCTGGGCTTCAGCGTCGCCAGCGCGCTGCTGGCCTCCAGCTCCGCGATTATGGCGGCGGCGCCGAAGGAGAAAGCGGCAGCAGCCGGGGCCATCGAAACCATGGCCTATGAACTTGGCGCCGGTCTTGGCATTGCGCTGTTCGGGCTGATCCTGACCCGCAGCTACAGCGCCACCATTGTGCTACCGTCCGGGCTGAGTGAGTCCATGGCGCAGCAGGCGTCGTCGTCAATCGGCGAGGCGGTCAGCCTGACGCAGGCGCTGCCCGCCGGGATGGCTGAGGCGCTGATGGCGGCGGCGAAGGCGGCCTTTACCCAGGCTCACAGCCTGGTGCTGGCGACGGCGGGCGTACTGCTTCTGCTGCTGGCGGCCGGCATCTGGCGCAGCCTGGCGAGCGTGGCGAAACCGCAGTCAACGCTATAGCTGTAGCGACAGGTCCATCGCCGCGCGTCGAAGCGGGGCGAGGGCCTTCTCTTTTAACGCCGCGGCGCTGGTCGTCGCGGCGGGGACCCCGACATTCAGGGCGGCCACCACCTGGCCATGGCGTGACAGCACGGGCACCGCCAGCGAACACAACCCCACCTCAATCTGCCGGTCGGCGAGGGCATAGCCCTGCATGCGCACCCGGGCAATCTCCGCGCGTAGCCCGGCCATATCGCACAGAGTGTGCGGGGTGTAGCGGATTAACGCTGCTCGTGACAGTGTCACCTCAAGCTGTTCCTCCGGCAGCGCGCTCAACAACACCCGTCCCATAGAGGTCGCCCACGCCGGCAGGCGACTGCCGCGCCCCAGGTCGACGCTCAGTAAATTATTGACTGCCGCGCGGGCGATATAGAGCACGTTATCGCCATCCAGCGTCGCCGCTGAGCAGGATTCGCCGAGCGCTTTGCCGAGGCTATCCAGCGCCGTCTGCGCCACCTTGGCCAGCGGCGTACCGGCCAGATAGGCGTGGCCGACGGCCAGCACCCGGGGCAGCAGTTCATAGCTGCGGCCATCCGGACTGTGCACCATGCCCAGCGCGGCGAGGGTATACAGGCAACGGCGTACCGCCGCGCGGGAGATTTGGGTTTTCTGGCTCAACTGAGAAATGGTCAGCCGCTGGCGCTGGGGAGTAAAAGCGTTAAGGACCTCCAGCCCGCGGGCCAGAGACAGCATAAAGTTGGGATCGTGCTCGGCCTGCCTGGCGCTCAAGGTGGTGGGGGTATGGTCACGCATTGATTCCCTCTCCGTTGCAATGCAAAGCTCACGGGGCATCACTATACCGTGCGCAAACTGCACCGTCCTGAATTGTGCCGGTTTTACCACCGCGATCACATTATTAACTGCCTTTTAACAAACGTGCCGATAATCGCACAACATTTCGATTATCGCCGTTGACCAGCCGCCAGGCTGAACCCTATTGTCAATGGCACACACCTCCCCGTTATGGATGTGGGTACAAAAAGTTATACATCTCATCAGGAACCGAAAATGACCGCCACCGTAGAACGTATTGAGAGCTGGATAGTGGATGTCCCGACCATCCGGCCACACAAGTTATCGATGACCACCATGGGCTGCCAGACGCTGGTGATCGTGCGGCTTACCCGCTCCGACGGCATCTGCGGCATCGGCGAAGCCACCACCATTGGTGGTTTGAGCTATGGCGTCGAGAGCCCGGAGGCTATCTCGTCGGCGATAACCCATTATCTGACGCCGCTGTTGAAAGGGCTGCCGGCCGATAACCTGAATGCGCTGACGGCGCGTATGAACAGCGCCATTAGAGGCAATACTTTCGCAAAGTCTGCCATTGAAACCGCACTCCTTGATGCCCAGGGCAAAGCTTTAGGGCTACCGGTATCGGCGCTGCTCGGCGGCGCGCTGCAAACGTCGTTGCCGGTGCTGTGGACGTTAGCCAGCGGCGATACCGCGAAAGATATCGCCGAAGGGGAAAAGCTGTTAGCCGAGCGCCGTCATCAGGCGTTCAAACTGAAAATTGGCGCACGGGAATTAGCCACCGACCTGCGTCATACCCGGGCCATTGTGGAAGCCTTAGGCGATCGCGCCAGCATTCGCGTTGACGTTAATCAGGCCTGGGACGCCGCGACCGGCGCGAAGGGCTGTCGCGAGCTGGCGGCGATGGGGGTCGATCTTATCGAACAGCCGGTCAGCGCCCACGACAATGCTGCACTGGTGCGCCTGAGCCAGCATATTGAAACTGCGATCCTCGCGGATGAAGCGGTCGCGACCGCTTACGATGGTTACCAACTGGCGCAACAGGGATTTACCGGCGCTTATGCCCTGAAAATCGCCAAAGCCGGGGGACCGAACAGCGTGCTGGCGCTGGCCCGCGTCGCCCAGGCGGCGGGGGTTGGCCTGTATGGCGGCACGATGCTGGAAGGGACCGTCGGTACCGTCGCGTCGCTGCACGCCTGGTCGACGCTGCCGCTGCAGTGGGGCACTGAGATGTTCGGCCCGCTGCTCCTCAAAGACGATATTGTCAGCGTGCCACTCGCCTTTGCCGATGGTCAGGTAGCGCTCCCGCAGACGCCAGGGCTCGGCGTGGAGCTGGATGAAGACAAGCTACGCTTCTATTCCCGTAAAGCATAACAGGAGTAAATAATGCTATTTAAAGTGGAGATGACCGTTAATATCCCGCTCGGTTTTCCTGCCGCCGAAGCGGATGAAATTAAACAACGCGAAAAAACCTATTCGCAACAATTACAGCGTGAAGGCAAATGGCGACATATCTGGCGCGTCGCCGGTCTTTACGCCAATGTCAGCATTTTCGATGTTCGAGATGCCGAAGAGTTACATCAAATTTTAATGGGATTGCCGCTGTATCCCTTTATGGATATTCGCGTCGAGGCGCTGTGCCGTCATCCCTCGTCTGTTCGTGAAGACGATAGCTAATAATAATAACATCTGACCTCATGCCGGGAATCCCCGGCAAATATCCTACAACGATAAGAGAGAATAATTATGAGTAATGCTTTCGTACAACAAGAAGCCGTGCAGAAATTATTACGTGAAGGCGCAGGGTTAAATGTCCCTGGCGGTAATGAACGTTTTAAAGCCATTGTCCACCGTTTGCTGGAGAATATCTGCACGCTGATCGATGACTATAACGTCACAGAAGAAGAGTTCTGGCACGCGGTGAACTATCTGCACGAGCTGGGTGGGCGTCAGGAAGCGGCGCTGCTGGCGGCCGGGCTGGGTCTTGAGCACTTTCTCGACCTGCGTCAGGACGCCATTGATGCGGCGGCGCGCCGGGAAACCGGTACCCCGCGCACCATCGAAGGGCCGCTGTATGTGGCCAATGCGCCGCTGGCCGACAGCCACGCCCGGATGGATGATGGCGCCGATGCCGGGGAAGTGATGTGGCTGCACGGTCAGGTTAAAGATAATCAGGGCCAGCCGATCGCTAACGCTATTGTTGATATCTGGCACGCCAATACCCTCGGTAATTACTCGTTTTTCGATCAAAGTCAGAGCGACTACAACCTCCGTCGCCGGATCCGCACCGGTGCCGATGGCCGCTACAGCGTGCGCAGCATCATGCCGTCCGGCTACGGCTGCCCGCCGGATGGTCCAACCCAGAAGTTGCTGGATCAGTTAGGCCGCCACGGCAACCGTCCGGCGCACATTCACTTCTTCGTCTCCGCCCCGGGCCATAAGCATCTGACCAGCCAGATTAACCTCAGCGGCGATAAATATCTGTGGGATGATTTTGCCTTTGCTACCCGCGACGGTCTGATTGCCGACCCGGTAAAAGTGACCGACCGCGAGACCATCGCGCAGCGTGATCTTGAGGGAGAGCACACCGAGGTCTGTTTTGATTTCACCCTGTGTAAAGCCCTGAACGCCGACGAAGAGCACCGCGGCACCCGCCTGCGCGCCAAAGAGTAACCGGCATTATCGGCCCCGGGCACGCCGCTGCCCGGGCCAGACATTGCACCCGAAAACGACAAATTCACCCTGTTTCTTTCATCCTGAATCCTGCAGGAGGAGTTAACTCATGCAAAAAACGCTCTCAGCGCTTAAAGACAAAATTAACAACGCGTTAATTGTCGACCGTGAAAATCATATTTACCGTTGCCACCGCTCTATATTTACCGACCAGCAGTTATTTGATTTTGAAATGAAACATATCTTCGAAGGAAATTGGGTTTTTCTCGCCCATGAAAGCCAGATTGCCGAGCCGGGAGATTATTATACTCTGACGCTGGGACGGCAGCCGGTTATTATCACTCGTGATAAAAAGAATGAATTGCATGCGTTAATTAATAGCTGTGCCCACCGCGGCGCGATGTTATGCCGACGCAAAACCGGAAATAAAAACTCATTTACCTGTCCGTTTCATGGCTGGACCTTCAGCAATAACGGCAAATTATTAAAAGCCAAAGATGAGAGCACCGGCGCCTATCCTGACACCTTCAAACAGGAAGGGTCTCACGATCTGCAAAAACTGCCGCGTTTTCAGTCTTACCGCGGTTTCTTATTCGGTAGCCTCAATGCGGACGTGCAGTCGCTGGAGGCCTATCTCGGCGAAACCCGCAAAATCATCGATCTGATCGTCGATCAGGCGCCGGAAGGACTGGAAGTGCTGAAGGGCTCGTCGAGCTATGTATACGAAGGCAACTGGAAGCTGGGCGCAGAAAACGGCGCCGATGGCTATCACGTCAGCGTGGTGCACTGGAACTACGCCTCAACCATGTCGCGCCGCAACTATGAAGCGGAAGGGACGCATGCGGTTGACGCCAACGGCTGGTCAAAGAGCGTCGGCGGCGGCTACGGATTTGACAATGGCCACATGCTGCTGTGGACCCGGGCGCTGAACCCGGAAGTGCGCCCGGTGTATGCCCACCGCGAGCGTCTGCAGGCGGAGTTCGGTGAACTGCGCGCCGACCAGATGGTCAATGAAACCCGCAACCTGTGCCTGTACCCCAACGTCTATCTGATGGATCAGTTTTCTACCCAGATCCGCGTAATCCGCCCGATTGCGGTCGATAAAACCGAAGTCACCATCTGGTGCTTTGCGCCAAAAGGCGAATCTGACCAGGCGCGGGCGCTACGCATCCGCCAGTATGAAGATTTCTTTAACGTTAGCGGGATGGGGACGCCGGACGATCTGGAAGAGTTCAGCGCCTGTCAGCGCGGCTATCTCGGCGAAAATCTGCCATGGAGCGATCTGAGCCGCGGCGCGCTGCGCTGGGTCGACGGCCCGGATGAGCACGCCAAACATGCCGGTTTCACGCCACGACTCAGCGGGGTGAAATCGGAAGATGAAGCGCTGTACATCGCCCATCACCATCACTGGCAAACGGTCATGCTGGCGGCGCTGGAACAGGAACAGCAGCGTTACGACCAGTCGATTACCCAGCGCGTGGAGGTGGCCTGATGTTGAATCTCGAACACGTTCGCCAGTTTCTCTATTACGAAGCCCGCCTGTTGGATGATCGTCAGTGGGATGAATGGCTGAGCTGTTACAGCCCGCAGGTGGTCTACTGGATGCCGGCATGGGGCGACGACGACCAGCTGACGCGCGACCCGCAAAAAGAGATTTCCCTTATCTACTACCCCAACCGTGAAGGCCTGGAAGATCGCGTCTATCGCATTAAAACCGAACGTTCCGGCGCCAGTACGCCGGAGCCGCGTACGACGCACATCATCAGCAATGTTGAACTGATGGGCGACAGCGACGAGGGGCTGGAGGTGCGCTACAACTGGGTCACCTGGAGCCATCGCTATCAACACACGGATGCCTATTTCGGCTCTACCTGCTGCACGCTAATTGAGCAGGACGGCAGACCGCAGATCGTGCGCAAAACCGTGCGCCTGAATAACGATTATATCCGTCAGGTGATTGACGTTTACCACATTTAAGAGGCGCTTATGACCTTCAATATTGCTCTTAATTTTGAGGACGGCATTACCCGCTTTATTCAATGCCATGCCGGGGAGAAGGTGCTGGATGCCGCCTATCGCCAGAAGGTGAATCTGCCGATGGACTGTTCGGACGGCGTTTGCGGTACCTGCAAATGTCACTGCGCTAGCGGTGAATACGATCTGGGGGAGGATTATCTCGACGAGGCGTTAAGCGACGACGAAGCGCAGAATCGCCAGGTGCTGACCTGCCAGATGGTCCCGACCAGCGACTGTGTGATCGACGTGCCGGTGGCCGCCGCCCAGTGCAAAACCGCGCTGACCAACACCGGGGCGCAGGTACGACAGGTGAATTGTCTGTCCGATACCGCCATCGAACTGGTGGTCGCCCTGGATGAGCCGCTGGCTTTTCTGCCGGGGCAATATATCAACATTCAGGTACCGGGCACGCCTCATGTGCGCGCCTACTCATTTAGCTCGCTGCCGGGTTCTCTTGAAGGGCGCTTTCTTATTCGTAACGTGCCTGGCGGCATGATGAGCCAGTGGTTAACCCAGCAGGCGCGGCCCGACGATCGTCTGACCCTCAGCGGCCCCATGGGCAGCTTCTATTTGCGCAGCGGCGAACGCCCGCTGCTGATGCTGGCGGGCGGCACCGGGCTGGCGCCGCTGCTCTCCATGTTACACACCCTGCAAACACAGGGCAGTCAGCGCCCGGTAACGCTACTGTACGGCGTGACCCGCGATTGCGATCTGGTGAAAACCGACGCGCTGGATGCGTTTAACCAACAACTGACGGGATATCGCTGGCTGCCGGTGGTGGCGGATGAAAACAGTACCTGCCCGCAGCGCGGTTTTGTCACCGACCATCTCGATGACGCGATGCTGAATAACGGCGACGTTGACATCTATCTTTGCGGGCCGCCGCCGATGGTCAACGCGGTCGCCACGACGCTGCGTGACAGAGGAATTTCCCCGGCAGGCTTCTGGTATGAGAAATTTATCGCCAGCCAGAGCGCGGCGGCATAAGGAGGCAGTATGCGTTTTACCGATAAAGTCGTCGCTATCACCGGCGCGGCGCAGGGGATTGGCCGCCAGACCGCGGAGCAGGCGGCAGCCGAAGGCGCTGCCCTGTTGCTGATTGACCGCTCGCCTTACTTACACGAACTGGCTGCCGTACTAGCCCAGTCCGGAAGTCAGGTACTGGCGCTGGAGGCTGACCTTGAGCAGTGGCAGAGTACCGAGCAGGCGTTTGCCGCTGGGATCGCGCATTTTGGCCGCCTCGATGTGTTAATCAATAACGTCGGGGGGACCATCTGGGCGCGACCCTTTGCCGAGTATCAGCCAGAACAAATTGAGAAAGAGATCCGCCGCTCGCTGTTCCCCACGCTGTGGGGCTGCCGTGCGGCGCTCCCCTGGATGTTGAAGCAGGGGAAAGGCAGCATCGTCAATATCTCGTCGGTGGCGACGGCAGGAGTGAACCGGGTGCCTTACTCGGCGGCGAAAGGCGGCGTGAATGCGCTGACCCGGTCGATTGCCATGGAGTACAGCGGCAGCGGCATTCGGATTAACGCCGTCGCGCCAGGCGGGACGGAGGCGCCGCCGCGCCTGACGCCGCGCAACGATGAGCAGCCGAGCGAGCAGGAAAAGGCGTGGTATCAGCAGGTGGTCGATCAGACGGTGGCGAGCAGTCTGATGCGCCGGTACGGCACGCTGGCGGAACAGGCGAACGCGATCCTGTTTCTCGCCAGCGATGAAGCCAGCTATATCACCGGCGTGACGCTACCGGTGGCGGGGGGCGATCTCGGTTAGCGGCGGGTGGCGTACCAGCAGAGCAGGGAGCCGAGACACACCATCCCGGCGCCCTGCCAGAAGGACCACGATAGCGTGGCGCTGAGCAGGACTGCCGCCAGCGCGGAAGAGAGCACTGGCGTGAAGTACGACGCCGCCGCCAGCAGGCTGACGTTGCCGTGCAGGATGCCGACGTTCCACGCCGCGTAAGCCAGCCCCAGCGCCACGGAGACCGTGATCAGCTTAATGACTACCGGCCAGCTAAACAGCATCGGCGGCTGGTCGCTGGCGAGAAATTTCAGCCATAGCGTCAGGGCGGTTAACAGGACAAAGAGGGTAATGCCATTTTTACCTTTGGCGTACTTCGCGGTCACCGTGCAGTACGCCGCCCAGATAAACGCCCCGACAAATGCCAGAATGTAGCTCAGCGGGCTGGACACCACGTTATTGATGATTTCCTCGGGGTTGAGCCCGTGCTCGCCGCCAAGTACCCAGCTCACGCCGAACAGCGCCAGCAATAAGCCGGGGATCACCAGCCAGCTGCTTTTCTGGCCATTAAAGAGAATGGCGAACAAAATCGTCAGGCTGGGCCACAGGTAATTGACCATCCCCACTTCAATGGCCTGCTGGCGAGTGGCGGCGAACCCCAGCGACAGGGCGAGGCAGATTTCATAGCTGACAAACAGCACGCTGCCAGCCAGCAGATAGCGGCGCGGGATCTGGCGCAGGTTGGGAAAGCCAACGGTAAAAATGAGCAGCAGGCCGCTGAGGCTATAAATCATCGCCGCGCCGCCAACCGGGCCTAATCCTTCGCTGACGCCGCGAATCAATCCGACCATCGTGCTCCATAAGATAATGGCGGCGAAGCCGATTGATGTCGCTCTCTTTTTTTGCATATTTAACCTGATAGTGACGCAAACGCAGCCGGAATTTATAACATCTTTTGCCGGTCGATGGTCGATATTTCCCGCCGGCGTTAACTCTTTGGTATTAGTCAAACTCGTCGCCGCTGACTATTAAGGGGGCGAGCGTTTTCGACCTTGATTTGACGCAAATAAAACAAAGGTATTGCTGTTAGTTTCCTCCGCGCGATGAATCAACATCCTGCATGGAGGAATGCAATGGACGTCAGCCGCAGAAAGTTCTTTAAGATCTGCGCAGGCGGTATGGCCGGAACCACAGCCGCCGCCCTGGGCTTTGCCCCTAAAATGGCGCTGGCTCAGGCACGCAATTTCAAATTGCTGCGTGCGAAAGAGATCCGCAACACCTGCACTTACTGCTCCGTGGGCTGCGGGCTATTAATGTATAGCCTCGGCGACGGCGCGAAAAACGCCAAAGAAGCGATTTACCATATTGAAGGGGACCCGGACCATCCGGTGAGCCGCGGCGCGCTGTGCCCGAAAGGCGCAGGCCTGCTGGACTATGTCCACAGTGAAAACCGCCTGCGTTATCCGCAATACCGCGCCCCGGGCTCGGATAAATGGCAGCGCATCTCCTGGGATGACGCTTTTAACCGCATCGCCAGACTGATGAAAGCCGACCGCGACGCCAACTTTATTGAAAAGAACGAGCAGGGCGTGACGGTTAACCGCTGGCTTTCCACCGGCATGCTGTGCGCCTCGGCGGCAAGCAATGAGACTGGCATGCTGACGCAAAAATTTGTGCGTTCGCTCGGCATGCTGGCGGTAGACAACCAGGCACGCGTCTGACACGGACCAACGGTAGCAAGTCTTGCTCCAACATTTGGTCGCGGTGCGATGACCAACCACTGGGTTGATATCAAAAACGCTAACGTCGTGGTGGTGATGGGCGGCAACGCCGCCGAAGCGCATCCGGTGGGATTCCGCTGGGCGATGGAAGCGAAAAACAATAACGATGCCACGCTTATCGTCGTCGACCCGCGCTTTACGCGTACCGCGTCGGTGGCCGATATCTATGCGCCGATTCGTTCCGGTACCGACATTACCTTCCTGTCGGGCGTGCTGCTGTACCTGATCGAAAATAATAAGATCAATGCCGAGTACGTGAAGCATTACACCAATGCCAGCCTGCTGGTACGGGATGATTTTGCCTTCGAAGAGGGCCTGTTCAGCGGCTACGATGCCGAAAAACGTCAGTACGATAAATCGTCCTGGAACTACCAGTTCGATGAAAACGGCTACGCCAAACGCGATAAAACGCTCAGCCATCCGCGCTGCGTGTGGAATCTGCTCAGGCAGCATGTTTCCCGCTACACGCCGGAAGTGGTGGAGAATATCTGCGGTACGCCGAAAGCGGACTTCCTTAAAGTGTGTGAGGTGCTGGCGTCAACCAGCGCCGCGGACCGCACCACCACCTTCCTGTATGCCCTGGGCTGGACGCAGCACACCGTCGGCGCGCAGAACATCCGCACCATGGCGATGATCCAGTTGCTGCTCGGCAATATGGGCATGGCCGGCGGCGGCGTCAACGCGCTGCGCGGCCACTCCAATATTCAGGGGCTGACCGATTTGGGCCTGTTGTCGACCAGTCTGCCGGGTTATTTGACGCTGCCGTCCGATAAACAGAGCGATCTGCAAAGTTATCTTAGCGCCAACACGCCGAAAGCGACGTTGCCCGACCAGGTGAACTACTGGAGCAACTACCCGAAATTCTTCGTCAGCCTGATGAAATCGTTCTACGGCGATGCGGCGCAGAAAGAGAATGACTGGGGCTTCAACTGGTTGCCGAAATGGGATCAGGCCTACGACGTTATCAAGTATTTCAATATGATGGATAACGGCAACGTCACCGGCTATATCTGCCAGGGCTTCAACCCGGTTGCGTCCTTCCCGGACAAAAACAAAGTGGTCCGCAGTCTCAGTAAGCTGAAATATATGGTGGTTATCGATCCGCTGGTGACCGAGACCTCGACCTTCTGGCAGAACCACGGCGAGTCTAATGATGTCGATCCGGCCGCGATTCAGACCGAAGTCTTCCGCCTGCCGTCGACCTGCTTTGCCGAAGAAGATGGCTCGATCGCCAACTCCGGTCGCTGGCTGCAATGGCACTGGAAAGGCCAGGACGCACCGGGGGAAGCGCGCAACGATGGCGAAATCCTTGCCGGGATTTACCATCGCCTGCGCGAACTGTACCGCACCGAAGGCGGGAAGGGCGCGGAACCCCTGCTGAAGATGAGCTGGCGCTACAAGCAGCCGGACCATCCGGAATCGGCAGAAGTGGCAAAAGAGAACAACGGCTACGCGCTGGCGGATCTCTACGATCAAAATGGCGCTCTGCTGGCGAAAAAAGGCCAACTGCTCAATAGCTTCGCGCTGCTGCGCGATGACGGCAGCACCGCGTCGTCGTGCTGGATCTACACCGGCAGCTGGACCGAGCAGGGCAATCAGATGGCGAATCGCGATAACGCTGACCCTTCGGGCCTCGGCAATACGCTGGGATGGGCCTGGGCCTGGCCGCTCAATCGCCGGGTGCTGTATAACCGCGCCTCGGCTGACATGAACGGTAAGCCGTGGGATGCGAAGCGGATGCTGATCCAGTGGAACGGCAGCAAGTGGGTCGGGAATGATATACCGGACTTCAATACTGCGCCGCCGGGGAGCAACACCGGGCCGTTTATCATGCAGCAGGAGGGACTTGGCCGCCTGTTCGCGCTGGATAAACTGGCGGAAGGGCCGTTCCCGGAACACTACGAGCCGATGGAAACCCCGCTTGGCACCAACCCGCTGCACCCGAATGTGGTCTCCAGCCCGGTGGTGCGTCTGTATGAAGAGGACGCCATCCGCCTGGGTAAGAAGGATAAGTTCCCGTATGTCGGCACCACCTATCGTCTGACCGAGCATTTCCACACCTGGACCAAGCATGCGCTGCTCAATTCCATCGCGCAGCCGGAACAGTTTGTCGAAATCAGCGAAGGGCTGGCGAAAAGCAAAGGTATCGCCAACGGCGATTGGGTGAAAGTCAGCAGCAAGCGCGGGTTTATTCGCGCGGTTGCCGTGGTGACCCGCCGACTGCGCACGCTGAACGTCAACGGCCAGCAGGTCGAAACCGTCGGGATCCCGCTGCACTGGGGCTTTGAAGGCGTGGCGCGTAAAGGCTACATCGCCAACACCCTGACGCCTAACGTCGGCGATTCCAACTCGCAAACGCCGGAGTATAAGGCGTTTCTGGTCAACATCGAGAAAGCGTAAGGAGCGATTCAATGGCGATGGAAACACAAGACATTATTAAACGCTCCGCGACCAACCCGATCACGCCCGCGCCGCGCGCGCGGGACTATAAGGCGGAAGTCGCCAAGCTTATCGATGTTTCTTCCTGCGTGGGCTGTAAAGCCTGCCAGGTGGCCTGTTCCGAGTGGAATGACATCCGCGATGAAGTGGGGCACTGCGTCGGCGTGTACGACAATCCGGCGGATCTCAGCGCCAAATCCTGGACGGTAATGCGCTTTAGCGAGACTGAAAAGAACGGCAAGCTGGAGTGGCTTATCCGCAAGGATGGCTGTATGCACTGCGAAGAGCCGGGTTGCCTGAAGGCCTGCCCCTCCGCCGGGGCGATTATTCAGTACGCCAACGGCATCGTCGATTTCCAGCAGGAAAACTGCATCGGCTGCGGCTACTGCATTGCCGGGTGTCCGTTTAATATCCCGCGCCTCAATAAAGAGGATAACCGGGTCTATAAATGCACGCTGTGCGTGGACCGGGTCAGCGTCGGTCAGGAACCGGCCTGCGTGAAAACCTGTCCTACCGGCGCGATCCACTTCGGTACGAAGAAAGAGATGCTGGAGGTGGCCGAGGAGCGGGTGGCTAAGCTGAAAAAACGCGGTTATACCAACGCCGGGATCTACAACCCGCAGGGCGTCGGCGGCACCCACGTGATGTACGTCCTGCATCATGCCGACCAGCCGGAGCTGTATCACAAACTGCCGAAGGAACCGCAGATCGATACCAGTATCAATCTGTGGAAGGGGGCGCTGAAACCGCTGGCGGCGGCGGGCTTTATCGCCACTTTCGCCGGGCTTATCTACCACTACATCGGTATCGGGCCGAACAAGGAAGTTGACGACGACGAGGAGGAGCATGATGAGTAAATCGAAGATGATTGTGCGCACGACGTTTATCGATCGCGCCTGTCACTGGACGGTGGTTATCTGTTTCTTCCTCGTGGCACTGTCGGGAATATCGTTTTTCTTCCCAACGCTGCAGTGGCTAACGGAAACCTTCGGCACGCCGCAGATGGGGCGCATCCTGCACCCGTTCTTTGGGGTGCTGATTTTTGTCGCGCTGATGTTTATGTTTGTGCGTTTTGTCCACCACAATATCCCTGATAAACAGGATATCCCCTGGCTGAAAGGCATCGTGGAGGTGCTGAAAGGCAACGAACATAAGGTCGCGCGCGTCGGTAAATATAACGCCGGGCAGAAGATGATGTTCTGGACCATTATGAGCATGATTTTTGTGCTGCTGGTGACCGGGGTGATTATCTGGCGGCCCTATTTCGCGGCATATTTCCCGATTCCGGTGATTCGCTATAGCCTGCTGATACACGCCACTTCGGCGATTATCCTGATCCACGCGATCCTCATCCATATGTATATGGCATTCTGGGTGAAAGGGTCGATTAAGGGCATGATCGAAGGCAAGGTCAGCCGCCGTTGGGCGAAGAAACATCACCCGCGCTGGTATCGCGATGTCGAACGCCTGGAAGCGATCAAAGAGAGTCGCGAAGGGATGAAGTAAGCCTTCACGGCGCAAAACCCGCTCCGGAGATGTCGGAGCGGGTTCCCGACAGTCAGCAGTTCGTGATAAGTGTATCGATTGAATCGATAACGCCCTGGCGCGCATGACTCAGATTGCAGACGAAATCCTGTGGCTGGATCCGTTTATTATTTAAGTTACTGATCATTGGCGTACAAAGTAAAAAGCTGTCAAATTCTATATTTATCCTTGGTACGACATGCTGATGCCAGCGTGGTAACTGTTTTAGTCGCATTAAAGGAATAATGACTCTCGTGGCCAGGTCTGCATAATAATCATTCTGCACGATCATATAATACGGCAGGGTTTTATTTGTCTGAGCAGAACAATTTCGATAAACATTGAATTGTTCAAGCATCATAGTACCCTGAAGAATTCATCATCAGTAAGAGTGCCTCCTTTTGCAATAAATTCATTCATTGCGGCAATGAATTCCTTGTGCTGTCGCTGTTTATCTGCTTCTCGTAAATCCTTACCTGGCTGTGCTGACGCCTTCTGGACGGGTACGTCAGTGGGTCTTTTACGTAGCGTATTACTTCTCATCATAGGCTCCTTGCGGTTGGTTCTGTGATTATTCACTTTACTCACTAAAAAATAAATCCCAGCAGGAACTTTAATATTTATTTTGCGAGACAGCTTCCAGAGGAAAGTAACAGCCTGAAATACTCATGGTTATGGTAATAAACCCGGCGCTGGTATTAACCAGCGCGGCGGGGAATAATCAAAACTTCTCCGGAATAAAGCGGAAGGGGAAATTGGTTTGTTTCATTTTGCCAATTTTGCGCTTCGGCAGCGTCACATGCTCCACCGGTAAAGCTTCATAGGGGATCTGCGACAGCAGATGGGTGATGATATTCAGGCGTACGCGCTTTTTATCCTCCGAGCGGGCGACGAACCACGGCGCCCAGGCGGTATCGGTGGCGGCAAACATGGCGTCGCGAGCGACGGTATATTCATCCCAGCGGTTGAAAGACTTAATGTCCATCGGCGAGAGCTTCCAGATTTTACGGCCATCGTCGATACGATCCCGCAGGCGGCGCTCCTGCTCCTGCGGAGAGACCTCCAGCCAGTACTTGAGCAGAATAATGCCCGATTCGACCATGCCGCGCTCCACCATCGGCGCACCGTCGAGAAACTTCTGCACCTCCTCCGGCGTACAAAAGCCCATCACCCGTTCGACGCCGGCGCGGTTGTACCAGCTGCGATCGAAAATCACAATCTCGCCAGCCGCCGGAAGGTGTTTGATATAGCGCTGAAAATAGAGCTGGCTTTTCTCACGCTCGGTGGGTGAGGGTAAGGCGACGACCCGGAAGATACGCGGGCTGACGCGCTCGGTGATCGCCTTAATGGTGCCGCCTTTGCCAGCGCCGTCACGGCCTTCAAAGACGATGCACACCTTCAGCCCTTTATGCACCACCCAGCGCTGCAGTTTCACCAGCTCAACATGGAGTTTGCGCAACGCCTTCTCATACGCTTTATTGTCGAGCGGGGCGGTCTTCACCGCCGCGTCGACCGGATTACCGTTTTTCTTATTACCCATCGCCATGCTCCGTGTTGTCGAGGTATCCCTTTGAAGTGTAATCCTTCGCCGGCGAGGCGGTGGAAAATATTCGCGCTGAGGACGGGCTAGATGGCGTTCCCCGCCGCAATGACTTCCAGCCCCACCCGCTGCCCCCATGACAGCTCCAGGGTGTTACCGTCCGGGTCGGCAAAGAAGGCGAAATAACCCACCGGATCGCCCAGCTGTTCCGGTTCCCGCCGCAAAACGCCTTCCCGCCGCGCCTGAGCGACCTTTTCATCGATCTCCGCCTGGGTGGCGCAGGCGACGCCGAGATGGCCGAACGGGCCCAGCGGCGTGTCGGCCGGATCGTCACTCTGCACCAGCACCAGAGCGAAGGGCCGGGTGCGATCGCTGAGCCACGCCACCTTACGTGCTGAGGGCAAGCCGGGCTCGCGCTGGTGAATGACGGTCATCGCGGTATAGCGGGTGTAAAAATCAATACTGCTGGCCAGACAGCGGACGGTAAAGGCGACATGGGTAAAACCGACATCAACAGTGTGCATCGATTATTCTCCAGAGGTGAATGATGGGAAGACTTTACAACCTCAAGTTAAGTTGAGATCAATTGGGCGTTTATCGCTTTGAGCCCACTGATTTTAATAGGGGAGGGTCATTGCTAAGCCACGCCGTCGCCGGCTCGATGACGGCCTGCCGCGCGGGCGGCGAGCATGAACGAATCAGGCCGTTGTATGGAGGAAGCTGCCGTCGGGCGTTTTTAGCTGGTGTGTCGGGGCGGGATAGTCAATAATGCCGGCCGTCTCTCAATACCCCTATAAGATGTATGAAAAAAACGATTTTTTCACTGGCGCTGGGCACCTTCGGACTCGGCATGGCGGAATTTGGCATTATGGGCGTGCTGCCGGATATGGCGCACGATGTCGGGATGTCGATCCCCGCCGCCGGCAATATGATTGCCTGGTATGCCTTCGGCGTGGTGATCGGCGCGCCGATCATGGCGCTGCTCTCCAGCCGGTTTTCGTTGAAATCGGTGATGCTGTTTCTCGCTGCCCTGTGTATTCTCGGCAATACCCTGTTTACCCTCTCCAGTAGCTACGCCATGCTGGCGCTTGGCCGCCTGGTTTCCGGTTTTCCCCACGGGGCGTTCTTTGGCGTCGGGGCGATAATCCTGTCGAAAATCGCGCCGCCGGGGAAGGTGACCGCCGCGGTGGCGGGCATGATCGGCGGGATGACGGTGGCTAACCTGGTGGGGGTCCCCGGCGGCACCTGGCTTGGGCATCACTTCAGCTGGCGCTATACCTTTGCCCTTATCGCCGTGTTTAACGTCGCCGTGTTGATGACTATTTTCTGCTGGGTACCCACCCTCTATGATCGCACCAGCACCCGGCTGCGCGAGCAGTTCCGTTTTCTGGCCTCCCCGGCGCCGTGGCTGATTTTTGCCGCCACCATGTTTGGCAATGCGGGTGTGTTTGCCTGGTTCAGCTATATTAAGCCCTTTATGATCAACGTCTCCGGCTTTGCCGAAAGCAGGATGATGCTGGCGGGGCTGGGAATGGTGGTCGGCAATCTGTTCAGCGGCAAAATTTCCGGGCGCTTTAGCCCGCTGCGCATTGCGGCCATAACCGACGGGGTCATTGCCGTGACGCTGCTGCTGATCTTTGCCTTCGGTGAGCATAAAGTCGCCTCGCTGACCCTGGCGTTTATCTGCTGCGCGGGACTGTTTGCCCTGTCGGCGCCGCTGCAGATCCTGCTGCTGCAGAACGCCAAAGGCGGCGAGATGCTGGGGGCGGCAGGAGGGCAGATTGCCTTCAACCTCGGCAGCGCCATCGGTGCCTTCTGCGGCGGGATGATGATTGCCCAGGGCTTTGGCTGGAACAGCGTGGCGCTTCCTGCCGCCACGCTGTCATTTCTGGCGATGAGCGCCTTGCTCATCTATGGCTGCCATCAGCGCCGACAAGCTTGCTAACGACGCTTACTCACGCCAGGGTTCGCCAAGGGTCAGCATCAGCCGGTTGGCCCAGGCGAAAAAGGCCGCCGACTGCAGCAGATCCAGCTGGGCCAGGGTATCTAAACCCTGCTCATCAAGCGCTGCCAGATGGCGGGCATTCAGCCCGGGCGGCGTCACCGACAGTGCAGCGGCGGCGTCGATTTCCGCCTGCCAGCGCGGCGACTGGCCGTCACTCAAATTCTCCCCCGGCGTCACCGCCAGCAGCGTGTCGACGGCGGTCTCGTCCTTTGCCAGCTGCGCCGCTTTGCGGGCATGCACCGAGGCGCAGTAAATACAGCCGTTGATTTTGCTGGTCACCGTGGCCGCCAGTTCGCGTTCGGCGCGCGGCAATCCTCCGGGGGTATAGAAAATGCCTTTATCGGTCAGCGTCCGCTGCTCCAGCACCGGCTGGTTGCGCGCCAGCAGGCGAAAGTAGGGGGAGTCGCTATGGCCATATTTGGCCAGAATCGCCTGTTCTTCAGCGCTGAATTCCGCCAGCGGTTTATCGGCCAGCCAGGGTTCCCAGTGCAGCTCGTCGCGGGTGAAGCGAACCGGGGCCGCTTTGCCGCTCTGGGTGTGCGGTGTGGTATGCCAGTATCCGGCGACCAGCGGCGTATCGGCGCTGACAATGGGCTTATGGTTCAGCGCCCGCAGGCCCAGCAGCAGTCGGCTCTGGAAGCTGACAAAGGCCACCAGTTGCGCCAGAGTGACGATGCCCCGCAGGCTCCAGCCCGCGCCGGTTAAGGTGTGCAGCGCGCCGGGGGTGGCTTCGACGGGGGTGAAGGTGAGCAGGCGGGCAAAGGCCAGCGCCGGGACCAGACGATCGGTGGTTGGATCGGCGAGCCCGAAACCGGCATAGTGCGCCGCCAGCGCATCCGCCTGGTGCAGTTTCGCCACCTTCGCGGCCACCGCGAAGCGTTCATCAAGAGGAAAGTCAGCGTCCTGCTGGCTGAACAGTACTTCATAACTTCCCTGGGCGTGACGGGTGCTGGCGTCGCGTACGGCGCGCGCCTGGTCGAGCGGGGAACCGGGGGCAATCTCCGCCAGTTCGGCCAGAATATCCTGACTCAGCGTCATGGTGACTCCTTATCTGATGTGGGGGGCAATATGCTGAGCGATCAGCTCAATGGAACGCAGCGTATCCCGGTGCGAAGGCTCCACCGAGTGCACCTGAAACGAAATATCGGTGGCGCGGGCCAACACGCTGTCCTGCGCCAGGGAGGCAATAACATGCTCAGGATCGCCAACGTGGGCATCCAGCTGTTGCAGATAGTCGGTGACACTGTCACCTTCTATCGTATGACCCGCCGCCCGGTGCTGTGTCGCCTGCTTGCGCAGACCGGGCTCGGCGACCTGCAGGGCGTGGGCGTGACTGTCGGCGACGAAGGCGGTGCGCGAGGCGAGGATCCGCGGTGCAACGCCGTCCGGGAGCGCCGCCAGGTAGGCGTCGATGATCGGGTTCTGAATGGCGTCCAGCGGCAGGCGTGGCTCACCGAGTGGACGTGGTTGTGTGCGCGACAGCATCAGCCCGTGCCCCGCCTGACCGGCACGGATGGCGCCCTCCGCCGAGAAGGTGGCGATCCAGATACGCTCCGCCAGCTGCGGCGCGGGCGGGTAGAGACGGTTGTCCGGGTGGCTCAGGGTATCGCCGCGCCAGGCGCTATGGATCAGGTGCAGATGGTCGGCAAACACCGCCCCGCGCTGCTCGCTGGTCATGCCGAAGGGCAGAAACGACGTTGGCGTGCCGCCGGAGCCAAACCCCACCTCCAGACGCCCGTCGGTGAGTAAATCCAGTACCGCCGCGTCTTCGGCGACGCGCAGCGGATTTTCCATCGGCAGAGTGATAATCGCCGTGCCGAGACGGATCCGGTCGGTCTGTGCCGCCACGTGGGCGAGAAACACCAGCGGTGATGGCAGGCCGCCTTCCTGTTCATGAAAATGGTGCTGGGCAATCCATGCGCTGTCGAAGCCCAAACGCTCCGCGTGGCGGATCTGTTCGGCCGCCAGCCGGTAGCGCGTTTGCGCGGAGCCCTGATCGAGCAGACGGGTAAAAAAGCCGAGGCGTTTAGGCATTATGCGTTCTCCGTGTGGGCCTGTGCTAAGCGGGGTGAAACCTGGGGAATGGCGGCGATCAGTTCGCGAGTGTAGGCCTGCTGCGGGGTGGCGAACAGGCGGCCAACGTCGCCATGCTCCACCACCTGGCCGGCGCGCAGTACCGTGACGCTGTCGGCAATCCGCCTGACCGTCGCCAGATCGTGGGTAATGAACAGGTAGCTGAGACCCAGCTGCTGCTGTAACTGCTGCAGCAGGGCGAGGATCTGCGCCTGAACGGTGACGTCGAGCGCCGAGGTTGCTTCGTCAAGAACCAGTATCGCCGGCTCGAGGATCAGCGCCCGGGCAATCGCCACCCGTTGCCGCTGGCCGCCGGAGAGCTCCCGCGGCGTACGCGATAGCAGCTCCGGGGCCAGCGCCACCCGCGCGGCGACGGTCTCCACGCGCAGGCGACGTGCCGACGCGCTGAGGCGCTCAAAGTTTTTTAACGGTTCTTCGATAATCGCAAACAGCGTCTGGCGCGGGTCGAGCGAGGCGAAGGGGTTCTGGTAGACAAACTGGATTTTCCGCCGCAGTTGACGCTGCGCCTCGCGGCTGAGATGCCCGGCGTCGATACCGTCGATGGTCACCTGTCCGGCATCGGCGCGCTCAAAGCCCAGCAGGATCCGCGCCAGGGTGGTTTTTCCGGAACCGGATTCGCCCACCAGCGCATGGGTGGTGCCGCGTCTGACCTCAAAACTGACGCTGTCGAGCGCCTGCAGCGCCTGTTTGCCCAGCGAGAAGCGTTTACTGATCCCCTCCACGCGAATGGCCGGCGTGGCCAGCGGCCGGTGACGAGACGCCGTCAGCCCCAACGGCGCATCATGCAGGTCGTGGAGCAGCTGGCGGGTGTAAGGGTGTTGCGGACGCTGGACAATCACCTCGGTGGGGCCCTGTTCCTGAATCTCTCCCTGGCGAAACACCATGATCCGGTCGGCGCGTTCTGCGGCCAGCGCCAGATCGTGGGTGACAAACAGCACGGCGGTACCCGACTCGCGGCGCAGGATATCAAGCAGGTCGAGAATGCGCTTCTGCACCGTGACGTCGAGGGCGCTGGTGGGCTCGTCGGCAATAATCAGATCCGGCTGCAGGGCAATGGCGATGGCGATCAGCACCCGCTGTTTCATCCCGCCAGACAGCTGATGCGGATACTGGTCAAAACGCTGTTCCGGGTGGCTGAGACCGACTTTAGTGAGCAGGTTAAGGACCTGCAGTCGGCGCTCACCGGCGGAGAGGGACTGATGCAGCCGCAGGATCTCTTCCACCTGCTGACCTATGGTTTTTACCGGGTTAAGCGAATTGCCGGGATCCTGCGGGACCAGACTAATGCTCACCCCACGCAGGCGGTTAAGGCGTTTTGCCGACCAGTCGCTAATCTCTTCGCCATTGAGGACAATCCGCCCGCCATCCCGGCGGGCATTATCCGCCAGCAGGCCGATTATGGCCTGCGCGGTGGTGGTTTTCCCCGAGCCGGATTCTCCGACGAAGGCCAGCATTTCGCCACGCTGGATGGAAAAACTCACGTTATGCACCACTTCGCGCCATTCGCCCCGCGAGCGGTAGCTGATGCGCAGATCTTCAACGGACAAAACGTTCATGGGCGTACTCCACTCCACTGGCGGCTAAGACGATTGGCGGCAAGGACCACGGCGACCACGGCGAGGCCGGGGAAGGTGGTCAGCCACCAGGCGGTCGACAGGTAATTGCGACCTTCGGCGATCAATAATCCCCACTCCGGGATCGGCGGCGGGGTGCCGTAGCCGAGGAAGCTGAGGGTAGCCAGGGCCAACATCGCCTGTCCGAACTGCAGCGTCGCGAAAGCAAGCACCGCAGTGAGCGAGTTGGGCAGAATATGGCGCCAGAAGACGGCGAAAAAGGTGCCGCCGCTGCCCCGGGCCGCCTCGACGTAATCACTGTGGCGCACGCGCACGACTTCCGCCCGCGCCAGGCGTGCGAAGCTGGCGATCGCCGACACGCCGACAGCCACCGCCGCATTCACCGTGCCGAAACCGAGCAGAATAATCACCGTGAGCTGCAGCAACAGGGAGGGGATGGCCAGCAGGACATCGACCAGGCGCATGATCGTGGATTCAACGCGTCCGGTCAGCGCCCCGGCGAGGGTACCAAGGGCGGTACCCGCCACCAGGCCGATGGCGACGGCGATCAGCGCCGCCGACAGGGAATGTACCGCGCCGTAAACCACCCGCGTCCACAGGTCGCGCCCCAGCTGGTCGGTACCCAGCCAGTAGTGCGCCTGCGGCGCCAGGCGCTGAGCGCCGGGGATCCCTTCCAGCGGGTTAGCGGAGGTAAACCACTGCGGGGCGAGGGCCATTAACAGCGCAGTGATCATCACCGCCCACGCCAGCCACAGGCCAGGCTGCAGACGCACCCTGCGCCATTCCGGGCGGCGGCGAACCGCGATGGCATAATCGACCAGGCTCATTTCGCACCTCCGGTCTGTAAATGGAGTCGGGGATCCAGTCGCGGCATCACCAGGTCGACCAGCAGGTTTATCAGCACAAAACCGAGGGCGGAGATCATCACCACTGCCTGCAGCACGGCGATATCCTGGTTATTGACCGCCTGCTGGGTCAGCTGGCCGAGGCCGCTGCGGCCGAAGACGGTCTCGGTGATCAGCGCCCCGGCAATCAACTCGCCCAGCAGCAGCCCGGCAATATTCAGCGCCGGCAGCAGAGCGTTGCCCATCACATGGTGCCAGAGGACGCCCGTTTCGCTCATTCCCTTGGCGCGGGCGACCGCGACGAAGGGCTGAACCGCCACCTGATCCATGCTGCGCATCAGGATCTGCGCCAGCGGTGCCGAAATGGGCAGCGCGACGGCGATAACCGGTAAAATCAGCCCTTCCAGTGGGCCGGGGTTGATCACCGGGATCCAGCGCAACTGAAACGAGAAGAGCTGGATCAGGGCGATACCTAGCCAAAAGGTTGGCAGAGAGATAAACAGCACCGGCAGCGACTGCAGGAGGTTACTCAGCCAGCGCAGCCCCGGCAGACGCGAGGCGAAGGCGAGGGCGAACGCCAGCGCCACGGCCAGCAGGAAGGCCGGCAGCGCGAGGCTTAAGGTATCCGGCAGGTTGCTGGCAATCAGACTACTGACTGCCAGCCCTGCCTGCAGGGAATAGCCGAAGTCGCCGTGCAGCATCGCCAGCAGCGTGTGCAGGTACTGGCGCCACAGCGGGCTGTCGGCGCCGTAGGCCAGCCGCATGTCAGCGATTTGCGCCGGGCTCAGGCCGAGGTCCGGGTTCTGAAACTTGATCAGCACCGCATCTCCCGGCAGCACCTGCAGCAGGAAAAAGGTGAGGGTAAATGCCGCCCACAGGACCAGCAGCCCCTGGCCGAACCGTCGCAGAAGATAAGCGCTCATACCCGGCCTCTTAGTGCTTGTCCAGCCACGCGCCGTAGAACGACGGACGACCGACGGCCTCGAAGCTGACGCCTTTGACCCACGGCGCGCCGGCGAACACCTGCGGCTCTTCGAAAATGGGGATCACATAGGCGTTATCGATCAGATAGCGCTGGGCGTCACCGGTTAACTGCAAGCGCTGCTGCGGCTCTACCGCCGCGGAGATGCCGGTCAGCAGGTCATTGAGCTTATCATCGCGGAAGTGCTGCACTTTATCGCTGGAGCCGCCTTTCTGCAGCAGCGCATCGCGATTGTTGGGGAAGAACATACTTTTCACCACATCCGGGTCGGCGCGGCCCACTTCTGAGACAGTGAGCGGGGTTTTCTGCGGGTCGAGGTTGTCCAGCGTACGGCTACCGGCATCCCCGGCTTTGACGGTCAACCCCACACCCACCTGGCGCCACTGCTGGGCGATTAGCTGCAGCACTTCCTTATTCTGCGGCTGCGGGAGCGACTCATAGACCGTCAGCGCCAGCCGCTGGCCGTCTTTAGTGCGAATACCGTCTGCGCCGGGCTTCCAGCCGGCATCGTCCAGCAACTGTCGGGCTTTGGCCTGGTCGAAGGTCAGTTTATCGCTCAGATTGACATAGCCGGCGGCGGAGCTGGCCAGTACGGAGGTCGCTTGCGGGTAGTTAGCGGAGAACAGCGTCTCCACCACCTGTTTGGCGTTGGTGGCATGGAGCAGGGCCTGGCGCACCCGCAGGTCGGCGACCAGCGAGTTATCCGGGCGGAAGCTCAGGCTGTCGTTGACCCCGCGGGTAGGGGCGGCGTAGACCTTAAATCCCTGATCGGTCGCCTGCTTTTCATCGTAGGCCTGCACCTGGCGAATAAAGCCCGCCTGACCCGCCAGCAGCGCGCCGATGCGCACACTGTCTTCCGGGGTCACAATATAGGTGATGCCGTCGAGGTTAGCGGGCCCCTGCTGGGCAATGTTTTTCGGCCCCCACTGATAATCCTTGCGCGCCACCAGCGTCAGCTCGCGGCCTGGCTTTTCATCCTGCACCACAAAGGGCCCGGAGCCGATAATATGCCGGGCATCGCCCAGCTCTTCAAAATTGCGCTGCAGGGTGCTGAGTGATACCAGACCGGAGCCGATGGTGGCGGTTCCCTGCAGGAAGCCCGGCGACGGTTTGTTGAAGTAAAATTTCACCGTCAGCGGGTCGATCACTTCGCTGCGCTGGTAGTTATTGATGACCTCTGAGACAGGCAGGCGATGGGCTTTATCTCCCAGACCATAGGTGTCGAAGTTTTTGGCCACGGCGGCGGCGTCAAGCGGCGTGCCGTCCGAGAAGGTAACCCCTTTGCGCAGGTGGAAAGTGTACTCGGTTTTATCGGCATTGCTGGTCCAGCTCTCGGCAATCCACGGCTCAATCTCCAGCGTTTTTGGGTTCTGCCAGGTGAGCTTGTCGGTTATCTGATTGAGAATACCGCCATTCGGATAAAAGCCGCCGGCGGGCGGATAGAGATTGGTGTGCGGTTGCTGCTCCAGATAAATTAAGGTGCCGCCTTTAACCGGCGTGTCGGCGGCCCAGACGGAAAAGGCGCCGGAGAGAAACAGGGCGGCCAGCGCAGGCAGGCGAAAATGACGATGCATGGTGAATTCCTTTGTTATCTATTGTGTTGCCATCATCGGGCGCGGCTAAAAACAAAGGAACCAAGGAATTGCGCTAAGCATTTGCGGAAATTGGATTTACTTCGCGAGTGGGAAGCGTGGGGCAAGCGCCTCTCCCGGGCGGGAGAGGCGTCGGCGATTAGCTGCGCAGATCGATAACCATACGACCGCGGATCTGACCTTGTTCCATCTCTTTAAAGATGGCGTTGATATCTTCCAGCGGGCGCAGGGTGACTTTCGGCACCACTTTGCCTTCGGCGGCAAACTGGAAGGCTTCCACCAGATCCTGACGAGTACCGACCAGCGAACCGACTACCTCGATGCCGTCGAGCACCAGACGTGGAATATCGAGGCTCATCGCCTCCGGCGGCAGGCCTACCGCGACCACGCGGCCACCGGCACGAACGGCATCCACCGCCGAGTTAAAGGCCGCCTTAGCTACCGCGGTCACCACGGCAGCATGCGCGCCGCCGGTTTTTTCCTGAATCACTTTCGCCGCATCTTCATTACGGGAGTTGATGGTCAGATCGGCGCCCATCGAGGCCGCCAGCTCCAGCTGCCCGTCGTTGACGTCGATAGCGATCACTTTGGCGTTAAAGACATTTTTCGCATACTGCAGCGCCAGGTTACCCAGCCCGCCGAGACCGTAGATAGCGATCCACTGACCCGGTTTGATGTGGGAGACCTTGACCGCTTTGTAGGTAGTGACGCCCGCGCAGGTGATACTGCTGGCGGCGGCAGAGTCGAGGCCGTCCGGCACTTTAACTGAGTAGTTGGCGGTGACGATGCACTCTTCCGCCATGCCGCCGTCGACGGAATAGCCGGCGTTTTTTACCGAGCGACACAGCGTCTCATTGCCGCTGTTACAGTAATCGCAGTGGCCGCAGCCTTCGAAGAACCACGCCACGCTGGCGCGATCGCCTGGCTTCAGGGAGGTCACGCCCGGTCCGACTTTTTGCACCACCCCGATCCCTTCATGGCCGAGAATGACGCCGGTTTTATCGCCAAAATCGCCGTTTTTCACGTGCAGGTCCGTATGACACACGCCGCAGCATTCCATTTTCAACAACGCTTCACCGTATTCCAGCGGGCGCAGCGTTTTTTCCGTGACGTTAACCTGATGGTCGTGGGTAACAACAGCAGCCTTCATGCCTGTCTCCTTGTGAGGGGATTGTTTAATTTTATTAATGCAATAGTACCCAACAAGGATTAGACGCTATGGAGAAAAATACAAGGCGCTTTAGTACAGGATGTGGTTTTTTGCTACAGCGGTAGCACAAAATTCAGACAATACCTCTAATTTTGGTAGGTAATAATAGCGTCACTGAATGGTCATGTTTTCTTCATCACCCAACTCTATCGTTTTGCGCATCAATTTCTTATAACAACAGAGTGATACATCAATGCATCTGGTAAAAACCATCCTCACTGCCGGTCTGTTTCTGTCCGCCGCCGCGCAGGCGCAGAACGTACTGGAATTCCCCCAGCCGGAAAACAACCCGGAAGAATTTTACGCCGTCACCGAGATCCCGGCAGGTGGCATGATTAAGTATGAAACCGACGCCAAAACGGGGTTTATCATCGCCGACCGCTTTCAGTCGATGCCGGTGGCTTACCCGGCGAACTACGGCTCGCTGACCCAGTCGCTGGCCGGAGATGGGGACCCGCTGGACGTGGTGTTTTACACTCGCGCGCCGATGGCGCCCGGCACACTGATTAAGCTGCGGCCGATCGGTGTCCTTAAGATGATAGACGGCGGTGAGAAAGACGACAAAATCATCGCCGTGCCGGCCAGCAAAATTGATCCGACCTATGACGACATCAAGACCATCACCGATCTGCCGAAAATCGAGCAGCAGCGGCTGGAGGCCTTCTTCCGGGTCTATAAAGAACTGCCAGAGGGGCGTAAAAAGGTTGAGCTGGCCGGTTTTAATGATGCCGCCGCTGCGAAGCAGGAGATCAAATCGGCCTGGGAGGCCTGGAAAGCGAAGAACCCGCAATAATATTCATCGCGGGCGCTGTCCGGCGCCCGCGGTATTCGCTCTCACGACCCCAGTGGCGGCGAAATCACAGGTCACACGGCAACGCTTATCCCACCATATTGCATCTTGACGCAGGATGAAGATGATGGTTGTATTGTACAACTATTTCATGTTTCGGACCCGCTGCCATGCCTGACACCCCCTTAATCCAACAGATTCGTACCGCCTCGCGGTTAATGGTGCGCGAGCTGGGCTTTATGAGCACCACGCTGGCCGCCACCCATTATTCACCTTCGGCGGTGCACACCCTGCTTGAGGTATCGATGAGGGGGGAGATGACGGCCGCGCAGCTGGTCACGTTGCTGGGACTGGAAAAATCAAGCGTCAGCCGGATGGTCTCTCGTCTGCTGGCGGCCGGTGAGCTGGAGGAGCGTCCTTGCGCGGAGGATGCGCGCGCGAAATCACTCGCCCTGACGGCAAAGGGGCACGATACGGTGGCGAAAATTAACGCCTGGGGTACCCGCCAGGTGGTGGAGGCGTTAGACCATCTGGATGAGACGCAGCAGCACACTGTCGCCACTGGACTGACGGCCTATGCCCGGGCGCTGGCGCAGTGTCGGGATAGCGCGCTCGCGGATACGGCTCCGCAAATTTCGCTGATGACCGGCTATCAGCCGGGGATGATCGGCCGGATTGCCCAGATGCACGGGGAGTATTACGCCCGTCATCATGACTTTGGCGCTTTTTTTGAAGGCAAGGTCGCCAGCGGCGTAGCGGAATTTGCCACCCGGATTTCCTCCCCGGCCAACCAGATCTGGCTGGCGATCCGCGAAGGGAAAATCGTCGGCTCGCTGGCTATCGATGGCGAGGACCTCGGCCAGCAGGAGGCGCATCTGCGCTGGTTTATTCTCGACGACAGCTGCCGGGGAACCGGCATCGGCAGGCGTCTGCTCAGCGAGGCGATGACTTTCTGTGATAGTCGCCAGTTTAGCGCGGTGCAGCTGTGGACCTTTAAAGGGCTGGACGCGGCCCGCAAACTGTATGAATCCTTTGGCTTCACGTTAACCCGCGAATGGCAGGGAGAGCAGTGGGGAAAGGTAATGACCGAGCAGCAATTTACCCGGTCCGGAAACACCGGCTAAGGGCGTGACGCCTTAGCCGGTGGGGGGAACATGGAGATTACGCCAGCTGGTTAAGCAGGCGGTTAATCTCCTCTCGCCACTGCGCCTGAAGTGACGGCTTTTGATGTTTTGGCTTGCGGCCCATATCGTCAGCCAGCCATTGCTCCAGGTCAATCAGCCGCGCCAGCAGCGCCTCCTCATCATTGTCAGCCCCGGCGGGCGTACTCTGCAAAGCGAGTCGACTGTCCGGGGCGGGCGCCACGGCCTGCAGACGGGCATAGACCTCCTCCAGGCTGTGCCATTCCGTTAACCCGGCGTTGTCGATCAGCCAGAAGCGGTTACAGCTTTCGCTAATCAGCTGGCGGTCATGACTGACCAGCAGCACGCCGCCGGGGTAATCGCGCAGCGTCTGCGCCAGCGCCGCTTTACCCTGCATATCAAGATGGTTGGTGGGTTCATCCAGAAGCAGCAGACTGTAGCGCGCCAGCGAGAGGCCAACGAACAGTAGCCGCGACCGCTCGCCGCCGCTGAGGGTGCTGACTTTCTGGCTATGTCTCGCCCAGCCAAACCCGGCGGCGATCAGCGCCCGTTTACGGGTGTCGGCCGACGGGGCGAACGGCGTCAGCGCGTCGAGCAGGCTGGCATCGTCCGGTAACTGCTCCAGCGTCTGGTCATAGTAGCCGGGGTGCAGCCGGGGATGCAGGCGCAGCCCCGGGAGTGGCGATGCGTCGTTCATCTGCTGCCACAGCAGGCGCAGCAGGGACGATTTACCGCCGCCATTGCGGCCCATGATGGCCACGCGATCGCCGCTGCGCAGGCGCGCCACGCCGGTGGTGAAGAGGGATGGCAGGCCCGGCGCGGGCGCGACGGGCAGGGTGTCCATCTCCAGCAGGCGGTCAGCCGGCAGGGCGTCCCCCTGCAATGACAGACGCCACGGCGGGCCGACGCTGAGTTCGGTTTGCTCGTCTTTCAGGCGGGCGACCTGCTTCTCCATCTGTTTGGCTTTGCGGGCGAGGTCTTCGTTGTCATAGACCCGACCCCAGGTGGCCAGGCGCCGGGCGCTGGCGCTGACCCGGTCGATCTCCTTTTGCTCGGCCTTATGACGCAGCGCGGCGCTTTCATCCTGCTCCTGCAATGCCTGACGGGCAGCGCTGCAGGGCAAGGCGAAGCTGTGCAGCGTCTGGTCGCGGAGGATCCAGCTCGCATTAGTTACAGCATCCAGTAAGGTGTTGTCGTGTGACACCAGCACGAAGCTCCCCTGCCAGGTTTGCAGGAAGCTTTCCAGCCACAGCAGAGTCGGCAGATCGAGATGGTTGCCGGGCTCATCCAACAGCAGCAGGTCAGGCTGGCGGATCAGCGCCCGGGCCAGCAGCAGGCGCGTGTGCTGGCCGCCGCTCAGGGTAGTGGTTTGCTGCTCCATCACCGCCGGGGTAAAGCCCATCTGCGCCAGCAGGCGTTCGGCCAGCCAGCGCTGCGCTTCCCGTACATCAGCGGGTAACGGGGCCAGCACTGCCTGCAACAGCGACTGAGAACGCAGCGCCTCCGGTAGATGCTGTTCAACGCGGGCCATCAGACACTGACCGGCGAGTGAGACGCTGCCCGAGGTGGGCGCGAGGGTGCCGTCCAGCACCTGCAACAGGGTGCTTTTGCCGCAACCGTTATGGCCGATGAGACCGATACGGTCGCCTTTCTTCAGGGTGAAGGAGAGGGTGTTAAACAGCGGCCCAAAGGCAGTCTCCACGTGGAGCGCATGGGCAGTTAGTAATGTACTCATAGTCAACTTACTCAAGAGTTACAGGCATGCAAATGCCTCGTCAAAACTCGCTGACGATAACCCGGTAAGCCGGAGAGAAGGGATTGCGTGAAGTGTCTTCGCTCAAGCCATAGTTATCGCAGCACGATACCGATAACGCTTGAGCTGGCGCAATTGCCTAATGCATGTGAAACAATAAACATTTCACAATACAGCATGGGGGGCCTCCTTTTTTATTCAGTCAGTGGATGGGTGGTGGCAGTGTAGTGGGGAAAGGAAAAGTGCGCCAGTGACAAAACTGGCAGGGGGCGCCCGCCAGCTTTCGCCTGCGCCGCCTTTGTCTACGAAGCCGGTTTGGCGCAGAAGGCTTATGTGTTTGCTAGAACATGATGGGAAACCAGCGGGCGTGGTCGCGGGTATATTCCGTCAGCGCCTGGGGATCCTTTATCGCCTGGCAGGGGGCATCGAGAATATTCGGATACTCATCCGGATACCAATCTTCCTCGGTCGTTAAGGTCAAAAAGCGAGACTCACGGTGGGTTTCACAGGTATAGGCGTTTTTAATATTGTCGGCTTTGCGATATCCCTTGGGATCGCGATATTCGATATACACGTTGTACTCAGAGCGGGTATCCCGCCACGCGCCCGGCTCCGGTCTCTGCCAGCGGACCGTCTGGTAGTAGCGCTCCCGCTCGCCGTAGTGATAGACAGGGGTTTCCCCGCCGGGAATCACGTCGGGTCTCAGGAAGAAAAACACCAGTCCTGCCAGCAGGAGTAACACCGGTGAGAGAATGTGGGTCAGCAGCCGCGGCGCCCGGCGGTTAACCAGCAGCAGCCACAGCAGCGGCGGGATCGTGCTGACGATAAAAGCAAAGAGGATTTTTGCCGGCGTATAGAGTTCATGCACCGAAACCTCGCCGGCTTTCGCCGCGTAAAACGCCTGCTTATCGCCGAAATACCAGTACTCACCGTGAAAGGCGCTGATGGCGCTCACCAACAACAGTCCGCTAAACAGCCCCAGCCAGAGACGTAATGTCGGTTGCAGAACGATTTTTTGCTGGCTCATTTACGGCTCCTGATGGTTTTAGTGACCAGAAGCTCGTCTTCAGAGACCGTATCCAGATCGGCAATCTGGCTACACTGGTTGGCAAGGACCTGCGGATCGCCGTTCGGAAACCAGCCCTCATTGAATGACAGGGTGTAAAACTGGCTATGCCGCTGCACTTCACAGCGCCAGGCGCGGCCAAGATTGTTTCTGTCGATAAGCCAGCGGGGATCTTTTGCTTCAACAAAGGTTTCATATTTTGATTGCTTAGCGGAATGACTACCTGACCGGGTTTTCATCCAGAATATAGACGCGTAATAGGTATTGTGTTTACCGTACTGAATACTGACATATCGTCCGGGGGTAACCTCCGGACGGAGGAAAATAAATATCCCGGAGGCAATCAGTACCATCAGCGGTAATATAGGATGCTGTATCGGCCGCCAGGGGATTTTACGTACCGCCAACAGCCAGACCAGGGTAATAATAAACACGTAGAGCAGGGCGAAGAAAAATTTACTCGGTTCATAGATGACGACATCCACCAGATCGCCGGTGGCGGGCTGATACCGGTCAGCGCGCGGGGTGAGCATCCACATATCGCCGCTGAAGAGGCACATTCCGGTGATGATGGCGATACCGCCGATAAGAAACAAGACAATCCGGATCAGAATAGCATTCGCTTTATTCGCGCCAGGGGTTAATTTTTGCATTTCACATTCCATTGTGAGGGGGTGAGAAACAACTATTTTGCACAGCGGAGGGCGCGCGGCAAATGCTATCCGTTTTATATTTTTACGATGAATGAATATGGGCGAAAAAGGCGTTTCTGTGGCGGGAGATATTATTCTGACGTTATTAAAAACCGGGCCGATATGTCGACCCGGTGAGCGTGATTAAATCGAGGTGCGGCGATAATTGCGATATTCCGGCAGCCAGAAATTATCGCTAATGGCCTGCAGCAGCGCTTCAGCGGAGGTTTTCACCGCCACGCCTTGCTCCTGCGCCACTTTGCCGACCGCGAAGGCAATTGCCCGTGAGACGGTCTGGATATCCTTCAGCTCCGGCAGCACCGGACCTTCGCCGTTGTTCACCAGCGGCGAGTGTTTCGCCAGGGTTTCACTGGCGGCCATCAGCATCTCGTCGGTGACCCGCGACGCGCCGGAAGCAATCACCCCCAGACCAATGCCCGGGAAGATATAAGAGTTATTGCATTGCGCGATGGCGTACTGCTTGCCTTTCAGGGTGACCGGGGCAAACGGGCTGCCGGTGGCGACCAGCGCCTCGCCGTCGGTCCAGCTCAGGATATTCTGCGGCGTCGCTTCCACCCGTGAGGTCGGGTTAGAGAGCGGCATCACGATTGGCCGCGGGCAGTGCTTGTGCATCTCGCGGATAATCTCTTCCGTGAACAGCCCTGGCTGACCCGAGACGCCGATCAGAATATTCGGCTTCACGTTACGCACCACGTCCAGCAGGGACAGCACATCGTTAGTGGTATCCCAGCCCTGCAGATGCTCACGCTTCTGCACCAGCTTGTTCTGGAACGGCAGCAGATTAGGCATGCCGTCGGTTAACAGGCCGAAGCGGTCAACCATGAACACGCGCTGGCGGGCCTCTTCTTCGCTAACGCCTTCGCGGACGATCTGGGCGATAATCTGCTCGGCGATGCCGCAGCCGGCGGAACCCGCGCCGAGGAAGACGATTTTCTGCTCGCTGAGCTGGCTACCGGCGCCGCGGCTGGCGGCGATCAGCGTCCCGACGGTGACCGCCGCGGTGCCCTGAATATCGTCATTAAACGAGCAGATTTCATTGCGATAGCGGTTGAGCAGCGGCATGGCGTTCTTCTGCGCAAAGTCTTCAAACTGCAGCAGGACGTCCGGCCAGCGGGCCTTAATCGCCTGGATCACGTCGTCAACGAACTGATAATACTCGTCGTCGGTAATGCGCGGATGGCGCCAGCCCATATACAGCGGATCGTCCAGCAGCTGCTGGTTGTTTGTTCCGACGTCCAGCACGATGGGCAGGGTATAAGCCGGGCTGATGCCGCCGCAGGTGGTGTACAGCGACAGCTTGCCGATCGGGATCCCCATCCCGCCGATCCCCTGGTCGCCGAGGCCGAGAATACGCTCGCCATCGGTGACCACAATCACTTTCACGTTATGGTTCGGGACGTTCTGCAGGATGTCGTCAAGGTTATGGCGATTCTGGTAGGAGATGAAGACGCCGCGGGCGCGACGGTAAATCTCGGAGAAACGTTCGCAGGCAGCGCCCACCGTCGGGGTATAGATAACCGGCATCATCTCTTCGAGATGGTTGCCGATCAGGCGATAAAACAGGGTTTCGTTGGTGTCCTGGATGTTACGCAGGTAGATGTGTTTGTCGATTTCAGTTTTGAATCCCTGATACTGGATCCAGGCGCGTTCCGCTTGCTCTTCGATGGTTTCAACCACTTCCGGCAGCAGACCAAGAAGGTTGAAATTGCTGCGCTCTTCCAGACTGAAGGCGCTGCCCTTGTTGAGCAGGGGGAATTCAAGCAGAACGGGACCCGCGTAAGGGATGTACAGGGAACGGTTTTTCTTATGAGTAAATTGCATCGCACTAACTCCTTGATCATGACCACAGTCCCGGCGCGGCGATAAGCGAGGGCGGGTGGAAAGCAGCGGGCAGAGTATAGAGCAGATGGTCGTCAAGCGGGTAAACAAGCAATCAATTGCCATAAAAAAACACCATCCTGGCAACAGGACGGTGTTGTTTATCATCACTCAGACTGAAAATTAACCACCGCGGCGTTTGCGGCCGGTAGCATGGATGTGGTTGAGGGTGGTTTCTTCATCGCCTTCCAGCACCACTTTTTTCTGCTGGGAAAGCTTATAGTTCAGACCGAGAAGATGACGTGCCTGATGGTTCGATTTCATTCTGACTCCTTTATCCTGTTCTGGTTTCAAGGGCAAACCCGGTGGTGACCGGATGAAATGTAACCCAAAGTCGGCCGCACGTTTTTTGTGCGACCTCAGCTAGGGTGGTCCATTTTCAGGGCAATAGCAACCTTCGCGCGCCAGATTAAGAACAGTCTCCCTCACGCACCGCCGGGATCACCACTTCATCTCACCGGTGTTAACTTTGGCGCTTAACTCCAGCGAGCTGGTCTCCGCCAGGCCCGGCCACTGCGTCTCCATGGCCTTGATCACCCCGGCCGAATCCTGATGCGTCTTCAGCGCCTGCTCAAACTGCTGGAGATACGTTTTTGTAAAGCGCACCGCGCTGTCTCCCTCCGGCGGTGTGCCGAGGTAATGGCCAGGGATCACCCGCTGCGGGTGCAGGGCGATCATCTGGTCCAGGGTATTGCGCCATTGCTGGCGACTGGCCGGCGTCTGGGTGTCGGCGGTCCAGAGATGCATGCCCCACGCCACGCCGGTACCACCGAGGATCGTTTTGTTCGCCGGGATCCAGACGAACGCCGCGTAGTCCTGCGGCTGCTTAATCGTTACTTTCTCGCCGTCGATGGTAAAGCTGTTGGCCTTCAGCGCCTGCGGAACGTACACCTGCGTCGGCGCGCCATCTTTCATTTGCGGGCCCCAGTACGCCAGTTTGGCCGCTTTGGTGGCTTCAATATGTTTGACCACCTCCGGCGTGGCGACCACTTCCGCCTGCGGGAAGGCTTTCACCAGCGGTTCAAGACCAAAATAGAAATCCGGATCGCCAGAGGTGATCACAATTCGCGTCAGCGGCTTGCCGTTTTTCTTGATCATGTCCACCAGCTTTTCGCCGTCTTTGACGCTGAACTGCGCGTCAAACAACACTGCTTCGTGCGGGCCGGAAACGAGGGTGGAGTTAACGGCAAAGATGCCCTTTTCCTGCGGATTGTAGGTTTGCAGCGTCAGAGGCGCCGCGAAGACAGAACCGCTGAACAGGGCCGTGGCAACAGCAAGAGTAGATAATTTCATGATGTGTTCTCAGTAACAGGTGAATGCGTTCCATTGTACGGATTTCGCTATTTGATAGAATTCCTGAAATAAGAGATGCTGAGTTTCATAAATCGTGCAGATGAAGGGGGCATGATGGACAGAGTGATTGCTGCGCAGGTGTACCTGCGCATCTGCGAGCTGGGAAGTCTCAGCGCCGCGGCGCGGGCGCTGGGGATGTCGCGTCCGATGGTCAGCCGCTATCTGGAGCAGATGGAGAACTGGGCTGGCGCCCGGCTGATCCATCGTTCCACCCGCCGGCTGACCCTGACGCCGGCGGGGGAAACAGTGTTGCTTAAGACCCGTGGGTTGACGCGGATCGCCGATGAAATCGCCGGCGAACGCCAGCGGGCCGACCCCAGCGGCACGCTGCGCGTCGCCTGCGCGCACTTCACGGCAATGCAGCTGATCTCACCGCTGCTGCCGGACTTCCTCGCTCGCTATCCGCAGCTGCGCCTGGAGCTGGATATCAATAACCATCCGGTCAGCCTGATCGGCGAGCGCATCGACGTGGCTATTCGCATTACCGACAACCCGGAGCCCGGGGCGATCGCTCGCCGCCTCGGGCTGTGCCGTTCGCTCCTCTGTGCCGCACCGCGCTGGCTCCAGCAGCATGGCCCATTGACGACGCTTGACGATCTGCAACAGCATAACTGTCTGTTATACAGCCACTTTGCCGGCCAGCGCTGGCAGTTCAGCGATGCGCAGGGGCAGGAGGCGTCGGTGGCGGTGAGCGGCAATCTGAGCGCGGGGATCTCTTCTCTGCTGCTGGAGGCGGCGGTCGCCGGGTGCGGCATTGCGATGCTCCCCGAACTGGAGGCGCGGAGCGCGTTGGCCAGCGGGGCGCTGGAGGTGGTGCTCCCTGACTGGACGCCGAAGGCGCTGAGCGTCTATGGCATCTATCTTTCCCGGGACTATCAGCCCGATGGGCTACCGCTGTTTCTGGATGCGCTGCAGCGACGTCTGGGGGAGACTGCCGCCGGGGCCTGAACATGGGCGTCGTGTTCAGCGGCAACACCGGCGGGCGGTGGCCCTGCCGGTGAGCTGACGATGAGACTTACTCGTTGCCCCATTGATTAAGGAAGTTGGCAATATCGTCAATTCGGCGTTCATCAATAGCCGCTTCACGGGCCATCTCCTGCTGCGCCTCTTCATCGATCTCTTCGTTATTCATCAGCCGCTCAATCAGCAGTTGAAAATAGCGCGCCAGCGCATCGCGTTCCGTCTCTTTGACCGGCGTGGCCGCTTCGGTCTCGTATTCGTCCACGATGTCATAAAATTTCAGGGGGATCTCATTACTCATCAGTTGTCCTCAGGATCAGCGCACAGCGGCGGGCGGATATCATAGCATGCAGCCGGCTAAACACGCTGCGGGAGAGGAAAAATCGCCACGCAGGGGTTGCGCGGCGATCGTGTTGGGGAGGGACCGGCATAACGCCGGCCCGGTTATCGGCCCGGAGGCGACGGATTTAGACCACGCCGTCCCCGCCGTCAGAACACCATACCTGACCGGAAGTATACGAGCAGGCATCCGATGCCAGGGTGACGTACAGCGGGGCGATCTCTACCGGTTGCCCCGGGCGGCCCATCGGTGTGTCTTTCCCGAATTGTTTCACTTTCTCGTCCGGCTGGCCGCCGCTGGATTGCAGCACCGTCCAGTAAGGGCCTGGCGCCACGGCGTTGACACGAATGCCTCGTTTCGCCACCTGCTTGGCCAACGATTTGGTGAAGATCGCCAGGCAGGCTTTGGTCTGGGCATAATCGAGCAGGATCGGGCTGGGTTTATAGGCCTGCACCGAGGTGGTATTAATGATGGCGCTCCCTGACTGGAGATGGGGCAGCGCCGCGCGAGTGATCCAGAACGGCGCGTAGACATTGGTTTTAAAGGTGGCGTCAAAGTCTTCGGTGGTGAGCTCCTCGAGCGTCTCGCAGTATTGCTGACGTCCGGCGTTATTGACCAGGATGCTCAGGCCTCCCAGTTGTTCCACCGCGTCGGCCACCAGCGACTGACAGAAGGACTCTGAGCGAATATCCCCCGGCAGGGCCACCGCGGTGCGCCCTTCGGCTTTGATCAGCGCGATGACTTCATCGGCATCCTCTTGCTCCTCCGGCAGATAGCTTATGGCGACATCGGCCCCTTCGCGGGCAAAGGCGATCGCCACCGCGCGGCCAATGCCGGAGTCGCCGCCGGTAATTAACGCTTTCTTACCCGCCAGCCGCCCGGTGCCGGTGTAGCTGGTCTCCCCGTGGTCCGGTGATGGCTCCATTTCCGCATCCAGACCCGGTGGGTTTTGTTCTTGCTCCGGGAACTCCGGACGTGGAGCCGTCTCTTCTGGCAACATGGAGGTGGGTAATTTTTTCATTGGCGGTTTTTCATCTTGCATAGTCATCTCCTTCAGACAGAACGGGCCAGCCCTAAGGATAGGCCAGCTTCACCCCAGGCCTGGCAACGCGAGAGGATCATCTATCTTGTTTAACAGGCAAAACAGGGGCCTTATTTGACTTTAACCGGCTGATCCATGGCGACTTTCGTTGTATGTCGCTGCGTTATTATTGGTGGTGTTAAATTAGGATTATTCCATCCTTAATTCGGGGCTGGGCTATTTTTATCGGGCGGGCTGAATGACGGTGTGATTTTTAAAAGCGAAGGGGTGGAACATTGTGAAAAAATATTCTTTCGCACCCATGGATGAATGATGAACTACTTCATTGTGAGTGTTTTTATGACGGTGGTGTCTGGTTGATGAAAAAAATAAAAAAAATCGCCCATCATTTTCATTTTTTTTACAAAGGCGCCGGGGCGAAAAAATTCATGATAGTGAATGGTGATAACCTAAGGCGAATAAGTGAGTTACACTGTATTTATTTTTACTGCCGCTTCGTTATTTATTTTTTATTTGCCATTTGGCGTGGATAAAAGCCTGGCGTTAATTTGACTCCTGCGAGCATTCCTCTAGTGTTAGATATCGAGGGCGATGATTTGTAACAGGGTCATTTTCCATTTACCAACCGAGATCGAGTAAACCTAAAAGGTGAAATTATGGCAGAGCACAGAGGTGGTTCAGGTAACTTTGCAGAAGATCGTGAAAAAGCATCCGAAGCCGGGCGTAAAGGCGGACAGCACAGCGGTGGGAACTTTAAAAATGATCCTGAACGTGCATCCGAAGCCGGTAAAAAGGGTGGTAAGAACAGTCATGGCGGTGGTCGTAAAGCCGGTGACAGTTAATGACTGAAGCCTGAGGCGCGTTAAAACGGGCGCCGGAACAAAAACCTGTGGGCCTGCCGGTCCGCAGGTTTCTGTTTATATGGGCTGGTAATAATAAATCGTGTCGCCTAATCCATATTTATTTATCTGTGAAACGCGAAGGGTAAATGATTTAACAATATGCTGGTCAATGGTTAAGTATTTATAATATAGCAGGTGATAAAAATGAAACTGACACCGGCATTGATTAAACGCTGCCATCTTGTCGCTGCAGTGATGTGGGTAATATTGGCAATACCCTCGTTAATCTGGTGGAAAAACAGCGTCCTGTGGGTCATTCTCATTAGTATTTATGCGAATATCGTTGGGCATTTGTCCGGATATAGCGCAGCGCGGGCTGACCAGGCGGCGGAAGAGAATGAAGAACCCACATCCAAATAAAGGATTGGTTATCAGAGGTATTTATGACGGATATTGAAAATTACCATAACTGGCTGCGCGATGCTCATGCGATGGAAAAACAGGCCGAAGTAATATTAATCGCGGCAACCAGAAGGAGTGAAAACTATCCGCCACTGCGCACGCGTCTTGAACAACATCTCTATGAAACCCGCCGGCAATTATCGTCTCTGCAGGATATCATTGCCCGTAATCATATTTCCCGCTCCGCGCTGCAGGATGCGATGAGCCGGGTCGCCGCGTTGGGCCAGTCCATTGGGATGATGCTGCCCGGCGATGAGGTCATTAAAGTCATTATCACGGCCTATGTTTTTGCGCAATTCGAGGTCGCCTGCTATACCGCCTTATTGACTGCGGCGAAACGGGTGGGCGACCACCATGCCATCCACGCCCTGGAGGCGATGCTGGCGGAGGAGCGAGGCATGGCTGACTGGCGGCTTCATCATCAGCCGACGATCGTCGGGCAATTTCTGCATCGTGCTGAACTGCCTGGCGTTGAGGCCGGAAAAAAAGCCGCCGGAGAAAAACTATGGTTAAACGCCACACGATCGCGCTCCATGCTGTCGAGGAACAGGTTCCTCTGAAATTAACCGCCAGACAGCAGGCTCTGGTGGACGCGGTGGCGAACCGGGCGCCTTCAGCGGAGCACGCTACCGTATCGCCTGTCGCCAAACCCCGGCCGACGGCGAGGGGCGGGCGTAAACCGCGCTGAATCTGCTGGCGAGTGACGGCCTACCCGTCACGCGCGGCTACCAGCTGCTGACCCATCTCCGGCAGGTCGTTCAGCGCCTCAATCCCGAGGCGATATTGCTGGGTGAAGTGGACGTTGCGGTAGAAGATTACCGCCATTACTTCGGTCACGGCGATCGGCTGCAGATGGTGCTCAATTTCTGGCTTAACAAATACCTTTACCTCAGTCTGGCGCAGCAGCGCGCCGCCCCGGTGGTGAAAGCCCTGCAGGCGATGGTGACCCCGCCGGACGGGTGCTGCTTCGTCAACTGGCTGCGTAACCATGATGAACTGGATCTCGAGGGGATTGGCGAACGCAATAAGCGTCAGGTTATCCGCACCTTTGCCCCTGATAAAGCCATGTCCGTTTACCAGCGTGGCGTACGCCGGCGACTGGCGCCGATGCTGGATGGCGATACCCGGCGCATGGCGCTGGCCCATGCGATCCTGCTGGCGCTGCCCGGTGTGCCGGTGATGCGCTATGGCGACGAGATTGGCATGGGAGACGATCTGAGTTTACCGGAGCGCTATGCGGTCAGAACGCCGATGCAGTGGTCGGCGGCGCTACCAGCGGATCAATGTGGAAGCAGCGCTACGCCACCCCCGATCGCTGCTGAACCGGGTGCGCAACATGGTGCTGGCGCGGGCGGAATATACCGAGCCGGGCTCCATTCCTTTCGCCATCCTCGCGGTGAAACCTGCTGCGGTGCTGGGCTTGTGCTATCGCAGCGAATCGCGGGAAGTGCTGATGCTGGCGAACTGCAGCCAGCAGACGGTAGAGGTGCAACTCCCGCCGCTGGCCAGGGGCTACTGGAGCCCGATACTGGAAGATAAATACTATCGGGACAGGTTGACCGGCGGGGATGACGCGCGGCTGTCGCTTTCCGGGTATGGGTACCGCTGGTTCAGCCGGAGCCTGGATTAGCGCCGTTTCCCGGAACGACGGAACAACGCCCGCAGGGCCATCGTCGCCACCGCTACTCCGACGCCGGCAGCCACTTTTCCCGGGAGATCGGCGCTGATCGTCACCGCTTTACGCCGCGCGTCATCGTTAAAGGGGCCGTGTCCGGGGTGATTGCCGCGCACCGGCGTGAACAGGTCGTCCTGATGCTCTGCCGGTTTTGGCTGGCCGGTAAACTGTCCCTCCCACGCCTTTTTCACCATCAGCCGATCGAGCAGGCGAGGGAAGAAGACCTGGCCGAGGATCGACTGGATGGTGCTTTTCCCGACCCACAGCTCGTTGACCGGACGCTGGATAACGCTGTAGATAGCCTCGGCGGCGACTTCCGGCTGATAGACCGGCGGCACCGGCTGCATGGCCTGATCCATTTTATTCCGCGCCCAGCCAAACTGGGCGGTGTTCATCCCCGGCAGCTGGACCATGGTCAACTGGATGTGGCTTTGCTCGTGCATCAGTTCGGTACGCACGGCATCGGTAAAGCCGCGGATCGCCGCCTTGGCTCCGCAGTAGGCCGATTGCAGGGGAATCGACCGCCAGGCCAGCGCCGAGCCGGCCTGAATAATCACTCCCCGATCCCGAGGCGTCATCACCCCCAGCGCCGCGCGGGTGCCATTGACATAGCCGAGATAGGTGACCTCCGTCACCCGGCGAAATTCCTCCTCGCTCATCTGACGAAAGGGGGCCAGGACGGTGGTCATGGCGTTGTTGATCCAAACGTCTATCGCGCCGAGTGTGGCTTCCACCTCGGCGGCAGCGCGCTGCAGCGCCCCGGCATCGGCGACGTCGGCGCTAATGGCCAGCGTTTTAATGCCAAACCGTTCGCAGGCCAGCTGTGCTTCCTGCAGACCCGTCTCATCTCGGGCGATCAGCGCCACGTGATATCCTGCGCGGGCGAAACGCAGCGCGGTGGCTTTACCCGCCCCCGCGGTTCCGCCGGTAATTACCATCACAGACATAGTGACCTCATTCTTTTTGGCTAGCGCAATATTAACTGCACGGATCGGTTAATTATTCCTCACAAATGACAATGACGAGGTGGGAAATATCCTGGAATAACCGCAGTGTGAATCAGGCGACATATCCGGGTGACGCTGGCTGGATCGTGCCTGCATCGGCGAGGACGTTCTATAATCTGTTAGAACCCTGACAACCCGCGAGGAGGAAAAATGGTGACATTAAATATGCTTAGCGTTGAAAAAGAAGAGGATGACGCCACCCGCGCCCCGGAATCGGGTGATAAACAACCGGAGCGCGATAAATAAAATTGAGACTATTCCTTTTCAGGAATAATGGATATCTGGCCGTTACGCTCGAGGATAGCGAATTTGATCGCTTTGAGCTCATAAATCCCATGGTGCTGCCTGGCTGCCAGCAGGATATCATCGACAGAGATATTGACGAGATTTATCTTTTCGTCGATGACAGCACCATTTTCCACCACAATAACCGGGCTACCATCAATGAAATTTTCCGCCTGCGAGAAGCGTTTCTTAATATAGCCGAATAAAATATCAACACCCACCAGAGTGACGATGGTGAGCATCGAACCGGTGACGGAATAGTCTGTGCTGAGCATCGCCTGTTGGGTGGCTTCGCTAATTATCAGCAGCAATATTAGATCAAAGTTGGTTAACTGCATCAGCGTTCTTCTTCCAGCAATCTTAAAAATAATCAACAGGATAAAATAGATTGCTGCGGCTCTGAGGACCATTTCCATAGCCACTCCTAGGGATAGACAAACTGGTTCCAGGTGACAGGCGCGCGATCGTTCACTGCCGCCTGCAGGGAAATATTGCCGGCTGTTTTTGGGGTAATGGATAACCACACCGACATCGGCAAGCGGTTGGCCGTTTGCTGATACACGAGGTATAATTTCCCCTCGGCGCTGTACATTTTATCCGGCTGTGGGCGGATATCACCGACCTGGTAGCGCGATAAAAACGGGGCGGTGAAGCTGATAATGTTTTCATTCCCCCCATCGGGTTTAATCTGGATATTCACTTCGGTTTCACTCATCAGTCTGGCATAGCGTTGATAATCGACGCTTAATTCACCTGCGTCACTTTCCCGGTGCGCTTCACTGAAATAACCGGAGGACCACAGACCGCTTAGTGCGGTAAGAATGATGAGACTCAGAACAATTATCCCATAGCGCCGGAATCGATATTCGAAGCGTAGTGCTCGTTCATTTTCGTCAACGATGGGACAATCCTGTTGATTCTTAATCATTATTATTTCCCCCGCGTTTCGTTTCGGCAACAGCGTAACGATAAGGACATTCTTATATTAGTCGATATCAGAACAATTGACTTTGTAAAAGTGGATAGCCTCAGCCAGGCTTTATTCTAATCACTTATAAAATGACGGAGGGATGATGAAAAAATTAGCGCTCGCTATGGCCTGTGTACTCGCCGTGGGTATTGCACAGGCGGAGGATAAGGGCGGTTTTAGTCAGGATGCCGCACCGCCGCCGCCGCACAAACTGGATGACGGCTATCGCGGCGTCGAGGATGGCCGGATCATGACCGTTGAGCAGGCGAAAACCATGCACGATGGCGCGACTATTTCACTGCGCGGTAATTTGCTCACCCGAGGGGAAAATGACCGTTATCAGTTTCGCGATAAAAGCGGCACCATCACCGCCATCATTCCGGCCGCCGCTTTTAACGAACAGCACGTAGAGCCTGACGATCTGGTCAGCATCAACGGCAGCCTCGATCGCAAAATGACGCCGCCGGTGGTGCGTGTCGATCGTCTGCTCAAGCAGTCGCCTAAGTAACCTACGCAAGCGGAGAATACCGATATGAGTAAACAAGGCGAGCAGGGCGGAAAGCATCCTGCGCGAGAAGCGCCTGCCGAGCATGGCGAAGTGCCGCGTAAACGGGACGACAGCAAGGACGACAAAACCGATCCTTATCATCCACACGATGGCCGTTAGCGAGGCTGACCACGAGATCCTTAAGGGCACAGTGATGCCCAGGCCGCAGAAAAGGCGCAGGTTCGGCATCACGCACTATACTTTTTGTTCGACATCATCACAGGAGGAGTCACATGGCGATTCATAAGAAAGGGCTGGCGCACTGGGAAGGCGATCTGAAACATGGCAAAGGCACCGTGTCGACAGAGAGCGGGGCGCTGAGCCAGCAGCCCTACGGCTTTAACACCCGTTTTGAAGGGGTGAAAGGCACTAACCCTGAGGAGCTGATTGGCGCCGCGCATGCCGCCTGTTTCTCAATGGCTCTGTCGCTGATGCTCAGCGAAGAGGGCTATACCGCAACGTCAATCGACACGACGGCGGTGGTCACCCTCAATAAAACCGACGGCGGCTTTGCGATAACCGACATCGCGCTGCAAAGTCAGATTGTTCTGCCGGACGTTGCGCCGGCGGCGTTCGATGAGATCATTCAGAAAGCGAAGGCCGGTTGCCCGGTATCGCAGGTGCTGAAAGCCAATATCACCCTCGACTACCAGCTGAATCCGTAAGCTGTCGTGCCCGCGTGCAGCGGGCACCCTCTCCGCGATATCTCTCCCTGCCTGCCCAATAGTGGTATCTTTTGTCCTTTAGTTGAACGTAAGGGACACCATCATGATCGGCATTCGCGGGATGATCGAGGCGCAGGTGCTCGGCCTGACCGGCATGGCGCTAAAAGAGATCGATTTTGAACAGCCTAAAGGGGAGCCAGGGCTGTTTGGTCCGCAGTCGGCCATCTGGCAGGTACACGGCGATTTTACCTCGATGCTCTGCGGCGGCATCAGCGCGCTGCTGCTGCAGATGCTGCATCCCCTGGCGCTGGCCGGCGTCTGGGATCACTCCCGTTTCCGTGAGGACATCTTTGGCCGCCTGCGCCGTACCAGCCAGTTTATTTCCGCCACCACCTTTGCCACTACCCCCGACGCCGAGCGGCTCATCGCCAAAGTGCAGGGGATCCATCAGCGGATCGGCGGGGTGGATAAGGACGGAACGCCTTATCAGGCCAGCGACCCGGCACTGTTGACCTGGGTGCACGTCGCCGAGTGCAGTCGCTTTATGGCCTCCCACCTGCGCTACAAGCGGACGGTGGTCAGCGCCGAGCGCCAGGAGGACTATTTCCGCGAGTCGGCGGAAATCGCCCGCCGGCTGGGGGCCCAGGACATCCCTCAGACGCCGCAGGAAGTGGCGGACTATCTCGAGGCGATGCGTCCGCAGTTGCGCTGTGACGAACGTACCCGGGAGGTAGCCGAGGTGCTGCTCTCTACTCGTCTGCCGGGTAGGCTGAGCCAGCCGGTGGGTCAGGTCATGATGCGCGCCGGGATCGATCTGCTGCCGGAATGGGCGCAGGAGATGCTGGGGCTGCCGCTCACGCCGCTGCAGCGGCGCACGACGCGCCTGATGGTGCATGGCGTGGCCCGCGTGCTCCGTGCCTCGGTACGCAACGGCGCCTGGCATTGCGCCATGCGCCGGATGGAAGTGGAGTGAAGGTCACTCCGCCTTGCCCAGCTGTCGGGCAATCAGTGCCTCCAGGCTGCCATCCGCCCGCCACTCGCTGAGCGCGTCATTCACCGCGTTGAAGCCAGCGACATCCGCCCTGGCGACGCAGATGGCCTGCTGGATCTCGGTAAAATTATCCGCCAGTACCCGCACCCCAGCGTGCTGACGGGCTGTCGCCTCCAGCGGCTGTCGGATACCGGCGACCATATCCCCTTCACCGGCGAGGAAGGCGTCAATGGCCTCCTGCGAGGAGGGAAGGCGATTCAGGCTGGCGTGCTGCAGATGACGGGTTAACCACAGATCGTAAGCGGCGTTTTGCCCGACGTTAATGGTGGTTGCCGGGCGATCCATGTCAGCCACCCGCTGACAGGGCGAACCGGCTCTCACCAGCGCGGTCCCCTGGATGGTGATGTAGGGAGGCGTAAAACGCAGGGTCGCTTCCCGGGCCGGGTCGATGGCCAGAAACGCAATGTCCCAGTGATCACCGCCGGCGTCAGCCACCACTTTTCCGGCGGCAGGATAGGGGACGAACTCGGCGGTGACGCCCCAGCGCGTCGCCAGCCGATGGCTAAGCTCGACGGTGAGACCTGCGGGCTCCCCCGTCTCCCCGAGATGGGCCAGGACCGCGTTGCCCAGGTTAATGGCAAAACGCAGCCGGGATGAGGTGTTCTCTGACATCGCTGACTCCTGTGGTGGTGAAGAGAAAGTGGCCCGACCTGCCGGGCCAGTCATAAGATAGCCCATCCGCGCGCGGTTGTACCTGTCCTGCCACCCTTTCAGAATATATTAATAATCGACAGCGCCGATATCGTTAAACGGAAAGGCAATGGCTTTTATATTGTTAAGCATAAACTCAGCTTGTCAGTTTATTCTTCCCGCTCACAAAGGGAGAGAAATAATGACACAACATAATTTTGAAAATGATAATAAATATCATGAGCGTTCGGTGCAGGCGCGAAAGAGTACCCTTATTAGCGTGGTGGTCAATATTTTCCTTTCCGTGTTTCAGGTTGTGGTGGGAATATTCTCTGGGTCCCAGGGGTTGATTGCTGATGGAATGCACTCTTTTTCCGATCTGGTCGCCGATGGGGTGGTGCTGGTGGCGAATAAAAAGAGCCGTCGACCCTCAGACCACGATCACCACTATGGACACTGGCGCTACGAGAATGGCGCCTCGCTGATCCTCGGCGCGATCCTGGTGCTGGTCGGGGTCTGCATGCTGTGGTCCGCGGCAGGTCACCTGGCGCAGCCGCAGACGATTCCGGCGGTGCACAGCGTGGCGCTGTGGATGGCGCTGGTGGCGCTGGCCGTTAAGGAGGGGCTGTTTCGCTATATGCTGGCGGCCGCCACGCGGCTGAATTCGTCGCTGCTCATCGCCAACGCCTGGCATGCCCGCTCCGACGCCGCGTCATCTCTGGTGGTGGCGCTGGGGATTATCGGTAACCTGGCCGGGTTCGCCTGGTTCGATCCGCTTGCCGCGCTGGCGGTGGGACTGCTAATCACCCGCATGGGCTATCGTTTCGCCGCCACGGCGCTGCACGATTTAATGGACCGCGCGGTCGATGAAGAAACGCAGCGGGCGATCGCCGGCACGCTGCAGGCCACGCCGGGCGTGGCGGGTCTGCACGATTTGAAAACCCGTAAGGCGGGGGATATGGTGCTGGTGGATGTCCATCTCGAGGTGGCGGGAGAGATGTCGGTAGCCGAGGGACATCAGATTGCCCGTCAGGCGCGGGAGCGGGTCCTGGCGCAGCATCCGGTGCTTAACGTAATGGTGCATCTTGATCCCAGCGACGCGGCCAGCGCGCTATGCGGGGCCGGTGAAAGCGGCCTGGCGCACCCGGCGCCGTAAGACGACAATTTTATTGGCTCAGCGGCTATTTTTTCCTGAGCCTTAATTTCTGACGTAACGCGCCCGCGCATCGATTGCCTGAAATATAAAAAAGGCCCATACTAAAAACGCCATTACCATCGCTAAATAATGGCGAAGATCTGCCCATCGCAGTTAACGATAAAATAAACCAATCGGTTCATAGATAATCTCTATTCTTTATTCAGAGATAATGACCAGAGCGGTAATTCAGGAAGTCAGACAATGATCATTCGGCCAGAACAACACTGGTTTCTTCGCTTATTTGACTGGCACGGCTCCGTGCTGTCGAAAATCATCTTTCGTCTGCTGCTTAATGTGCTGATGTCCATCATCGCCATTATCAGCTATCAATGGTACGAGCAGCTGGGGATCCACTTAACGGTGGCGCCGTTCAGCCTGCTGGGGATTGCGATTGCGATTTTTCTCGGCTTTCGCAACAGCGCCAGCTACAGCCGGTTCGTCGAAGCGCGCAATCTGTGGGGGACGGTGCTTATCGCCGAACGTACGCTGGTACGCCAGTTGCGCAATATCCTGCCGGCCGAACACGATGTCCATCGCCGCATCGTCAGCTATCTGGTGGCCTTTAGCTGGAGCCTGAAGCACCAGCTGCGCAAAACCGATCCGACGGCTGACCTGCGGCGGCTGCTGCCGGATGACAAGGTGGCGGAGATCCTCGCCAGCTCAATGCCCACCAACCGGATCCTGCTGCTGGTCGGCAACGAAATTGGCCAGCTGCGGGAGGCGGGCAAGCTCAGCGACATCACCTACGGGCTGATGGACAACAAACTCGATGAGCTGGCGCACGTGCTGGGCGGTTGTGAAAGGCTGGCGACCACCCCGGTGCCATTCGCCTATACCCTGATCCTGCAGCGCACCGTGTACCTGTTCTGCACGCTGCTGCCGTTCGCCCTGGTCGGCGATCTGCACTACATGACGCCGTTTGTCTCGGTGTTTATCTCCTACACCTTTTTGTCGTGGGATTCGCTGGCGGAAGAGCTGGAAGATCCTTTCGGTACCGCCGCCAATGATCTGCCGCTGAACGCCATGTGCAATACCATTGAGCGCAATCTGCTCGACATGACCGGTCAGCATCCGCTGCCGGAGACGCTGCGTCCGGACCGTTACTTCAATCTGACCTGAATCAGACCCACCGGGCGGTTTCCGCTGCCCGGTCATCGCTTTCCCGTGGGTCTTTTATCCGTCAGCGCACAGCGACGATAACCGCGAAAATTTGCAAATAAGTTAAATTTAACACCTGATAGATAACATCAATTATACAGATTTGTTGTGTATGTTATTATTCAGTTAACAAACGCAGTACCTACGCTTTCCCATCGTACTATCCTTGAGAAACCGCATCCTAATCAGGTGACGCCGTGCTAACCACGCCACGTCGCCCGGGGCCGTCGTACGCCTTTTTTCAGGCTGCGGCGGCCAGAACAGAGCAGCAGGAGTTAAAAGATGACCAATAAAAGACGCGCGGTGCCCGGTGTTCACCCCTATGATGGCCCGGCAGGCGGGTGGGGCGCCCTGAAGGCCACGGCCATCGCTGTGCGTACCCAGATGGATGCTTTCGAAGCGCCCGCCACGCTGCTGCGAACTAACCAGCCGGATGGGTTTGACTGCCCGGGCTGCGCCTGGCCGGATAAAGAGCATAAATCCACTTTTCAGTTTTGCGAAAATGGCGCCAAAGCCGTGACCTGGGAAGCGACCACCAAACGGGTGACGCCCGCGTTCCTCGCGGCCAACACCGTGACCTCCCTGCTGGCGAAGAGCGATTTTGAACTGGAAGGCTACGGCCGCTTAACCCATCCTTTAGTCTACGACCGCGCCAGCGATACCCTGCGTCCGGTGGCGTGGGAGCAGGCCTTCGCCCGCATCGGCGAGATCCTTCGCGGCCTGCAGCCTGATGATGTCGAGTTCTATACCTCTGGCCGGGCGTCCAATGAGGCAGCATGGCTGTTCCAGCTGTATGCCCGCGAGTATGGCACCAACAACTTCCCCGACTGCTCCAACATGTGCCATGAATCCACCAGCGTGGGCCTGCCGCAGTCGATCGGGATTGGCAAAGGCACCGTCTCCCTCGACGATTTTGACCAGACCGAACTGGTGATTTCCATCGGCCATAATCCGGGAACCAACCACCCGCGGATGATGGGCACCCTGCATGAGCTTTCCCGCCGCGGCGTGCCGATTATCGTTTTCAATCCGCTGCGTGAGCGGGCGCTGGAGCGTTTTGCCGACCCGCAGAACGTGATGGAGATGGCGACCCGGCGCTCGACGCCAATCGCTTCGACCTACTACCAGGTGCGGGCCGGCGGTGACGCGGCGGCGCTGAAAGGGATCGCCAAAGCGCTGCTGCAGCTGGAGGAGGAGCAGGGCAATGTGCTCGACCACGCGTTTATTACCCAGCATACCCAGGGATTCTCTGCCTTCGCCGAGGATCTGCATGCCACCCGCTGGCAGGATATCGAACAGGAGTCCGGCCTGACGCGCGGATCCCTGACCCAGGTCGCCGTGGCTTACGCTAAATCCAGGGCCACCATCGTCACCTACGGCATGGGTATTACCCAGCATAATAAAGGCACTTCCAACGTCCGTCTGATTGCCGACCTGCTGCTGATGCGCGGCAACATCGGCAAGCCGGGCGCTGGCATCTGTCCACTGCGCGGCCACTCAAACGTGCAGGGAAACCGCACCGTCGGGATCAGTGAAAAACCCTCCGCGGCCTTCCTCGACAGCCTGCAGCGGGTGATGGGGATTACGCCGCCGCGGCATCATGGTCACGATGCGGTGAAGGCCCTGGAGGCCATGATCGCCGGCGACGCCAAAGCCCTGATTTGCCTCGGGGGCAACTTCGCTGTGGCGATGCCGGATCACGAACGCGCCTTCCCGGCGATGCGCGGCCTTGAGCTTAGCGTTCACGTCGGCACCAAGCTCAACCGCTCGCACCTGCTGACGGCGAAAGAGACCTTTATTCTGCCGTGTCTGGGCCGCACCGAGCTTGACCTGCAGGCCAGCGGCCGGCAGTCGATCACCGTCGAGGATTCGATGTCGATGGTGCATGCGTCGTCAGGCAAGCTTAAGCCCGCCTCGCCGACGTTGCGCTCGGAGCCGGCGATTGTCGCCGGTCTGGCGAAGGCCACTCTGCCGGCCAGCAAAGTGGACTGGCTGTATCTGGTGGAAGATTACGACCGCATTCGCGATCTGATCGAACAGACCATTCCGGGGTTCGAGGAGTATAACCAGCGTATTCGTCATCCCGGGGGCTTCCGCATGCCGCTACCGCCGACCGAGCGCATCTGGCCAACGGCCACCGGTAAAGCGATGTTCTCGGTCTTCAAAGGGGTGCATGAGAACGTGGTGGTGGAGGGCGAGGACGTGATGCGCCTGGTGACGCTGCGCAGTCACGATCAGTACAACACCACCATCTACGCGATGGATGACCGCTACCGCGGCGTTTTTGGCCGCCGCGACGTACTGTTTATGAATGAACAGGACATGGCTGCCCAGGGGCTGGAACATGGCGATCGGGTAGATATTCATACCGCGCTGCCAGACAGCGAGCTGACGCTGGAAGATATCACGGTGGTAGCCTACGGCATCGCGCCCGGCACCGTCGGCGCCTATTATCCGGAAGCCAACGTGCTGGTGCCGCTGAACTATCTGGATGAAGAGAGCGGCACCCCTTCATATAAGTCGGTTCCCGTTCGTCTGACGCTGCGCTCGAAAGAGATCCGTCCGCTGGCCGACGTACGCTAAAAAAGCAGGGCGCAGGACGGCATCGCGCCGTCCTGCGCCCCGCGGCCCCTCGTGATGTCCTCGCTTGAATTTATCGCTACTGAAACTAACATTCTGGTAACCTGTGCGCGGCCCCGGGGGTGAACGGCGGGGTTCAAACGGGAAAGAGAATGGATATTAAGCAACTCAAGTATTTGATCGCGCTCGATCAGACGCGCCATTTTGGCCAGGCGGCGGCGGCCTGCCATATTACTCAGCCGACCCTCTCCATGCGCATTCGTAATCTGGAAGAGGAGCTGAACCTGACGCTTATTCAGCGCGGCCAGCGCTTTGAGGGGTTTACCCCGGAAGGTGAGCGGATCCTGGCCTGGGCGCGGGCGGTGCTGGCCGCCCATGACGGTCTGGCGGCAGAGGCGGCGATCTGCCGCGGGCAGATGGTCGGTCAGCTGCGGGTCGGCATGGTGCCGCTGGCGAGCCTCAACCCGATGCAGTTGATTAAACCGCTGGCGGAGAAATACCCGGCGCTGCAGTTCAGCCTGCTGTCGATGACCTCGGAGCAGATTATCGATGGTGTCAGCCGTAACCAGTTGGATCTGGGCATTTGCTATCTGCAGCATCTGGACCAGCGCCTGTTTAAGGTCGCCCGGTTGCCGCAAACCCGGATGGGGCTCCTGCATGATAAACGCCATTTCGACTTCAGCGGTGCGACGCCGGGGTGGGAGGCGCTGGCGACGTTGCCCCTCGGTTTTCTGACCAAGGGAATGTACTACCGGGAATCCATTGAAATCAGCTTTAAGGCTAAAGGGCTAACGCCGAAGTATGTTTTTGAAAGCGATTCGACGTTTCAGATTATCCAGGCGGTGCAGGCGGGGATCTGCTGCGCGATTATGCCGCTCAACAACGGCCTCGAAGCGCTGAGCGATAATCTTGAAATTCTGCCGATCGCCGAAACCCAGGTCGATTCACAGCTGGCGCTCATTATGCGCCAGCAGGAGCCGGTATCAACCCTGGCGGAAAAATGCTTCGCCGAGGCGCAGGGGATTTTTGGCTGAGGCCAGTCCCTGCGACAACCTCAGATATTCTCCAGTCGAATGCCCCGCGTTCTGGGGCCGAAGATCCCTACCGACAGCATCACCATCAGCATACTGACGACGATAAAGCTAATCACCCCCGGCGTGCCGGCGTATTGCAGAATAATGCCGATCAGGATGCTGGTCACCGCGGTGGAGAGCCGGCTGAACGAGTAGCAGAAGCCGACGGCGCGGGCGCGAATATGGGTCGGGAAGACCTCGGCCTGGTAGGCGTGGTAGCTGATGGTCAGCCAGGCGTTGGACCAGGTGATCATAAACCCGCAGATCACCAGCAGAATCGGGCTGTTTTGCAGGGCGAACAGGGTCCCGAAGATGACAGTCATCAGCGCGGAGAGGACAATTTGCCACTTGTTCTCAAAGCGATGCACGAAGCGGGTGCAGAACAGGCAGCCCAGCGGATAGGCGAGGGTGATAAAGAAGGCGTACAGCAGACTGTGAGTGATGCTGGCCCCCTGACCGGAGAGCAGCGCCGGCAGCCAGTTGCCAAAGCCGAAGAAGCCGATCGCCTGGAAGAAGTTCATCACCATTAGCATCAGGGTGCGCTGCCGATACTGCGGCGCCCAGATTTCGCGGAAGGTGCCGCGTTTGACGACGCTCTGTGCCGCATGCGCATGCTTCGGCGACGGCGTCACGCCACAGCGGGCTTCCATCTCACTCATCACCGCATGCGCGTCATCATGCCGCCCTTTGCTTTCCAGCCAGCGCGCTGACTCCGGCAGCTTTTTGCGGATAAACCAGACCGCCAGCGAGAACAGCGCGCCAAAGATGATCACCCAGCGCCAGCCGCTGAGGCCGAAGAGGGTGGTTGGCACCAGCATCCAGGACATCAGCGCCACCGCCGGAACCGACAGGAACTGGATGAAGAAAGCAAAGGCAAAAGCTTTATTGCGCAGATGGGTTGGCATCCATTCGCTGAGATAGGTATCAATAGTCACCAGCTCAATACCGAGGCCGATCCCCACCAGAAAGCGGAAAAAGATCACCCCTTCCGCGCTACTCTGCGTCGCCATCAGCAGCGAAAAGAGGCCGTACCAGGCGAGCGCTACCATAAACGTCAGACGGCGCCCCAGCCTGTCCGCCAGCGGCGCCAACAGACTGGCGCCAATAAACAGCCCCATAAAGGTGGCGGAGGCAAAAGCCGCCTGATCGGCAATTCCGAATATCCCCGCCTGCCCGGTGTGGAAAATCCCGTCGGCCAGCAGCCCTGCGCTGATATACCCGGTCTGGAACAGGTCGTAGAGCTCGAAGAAGCCACCGAGGGAGAGCAGGGTGATAAACGACCATAAACCGAAGGAGGCGGGCAGCGCATCAATGCGTCCGGTTAAGCTGGCGTGCGGTTGTCCTGGCGAGGCATAAGGCGCGCCGCCGAGAACCTGGGTGGTAGACATGGTGTTGTATTCCTCAGGATGAATGGTTTGCCTGCTAATGTTAATTGATTGTTAATAGTTTTAAATTTTTAATCCTACGCGTTAGCTGCAATCTTTAGCGCAAGATATTGCGATACACCATGAAAAATGAGATTCATGCTAGTTTTCGCCGCATGCCAGGCGAAGAATTGAAGTAAATCACCGCGGACGGTATTTCCCGTTGTGCGATTCGCCAACCCGCAGGAAAGCGGCTAGAATGGCCTCCTCGCAGGAGGTTATAAGAATGTTAAAAGAGGGATGTATGGCGTCGTATTCAGATCAGCCAGAGATGGCGACTGAGTTTCGCTTTACCCGTGTGATGGCCGAGCAGGCGGCGCGGGCGCGTCTGACGCTCGATGACGATCAGTTGTCGCTGATCGCTCGCCTGGATGCTTTGGGCCAGCAGCTGTTGTCCGCGGCGGGTACGCCGCAGGGGCTGTACGTCTGGGGGCGGACCGGGCGGGGGAAAAGTTTTATCCTCGACCACTTTTTTGCCAGCCTGCCGCTCGCCGCCCGGCGGCGGGTCCATTTTCATCACTTCTTCCGCGAGCTACATCAGCGGCTGAATGCCCCCGGCGCGCCCGACCTGCAGGCGGTGATGAGGCAGATGACTTCCGGCTGTCGCCTGCTGTGCTTCGACGAATTTCATCTTCACGACCCTGGCGACGCGATGCTGATCAAGGTCTTACTGGAGCATCTCTTTCAGCGCGGCATTGTGCTGTTGGCGACGTCAAACTATCCGCCGGAGATGCTGCTGCCCAATCCGCTGTATCACGATCGCTTTTTACCGTCGATCGCGCTGATCCGCGCCCACCTGGCGGTCGTCGCGCTGAACGGTGAGGAGGATTATCGCCAGCGTCATCTGAGCGTCGATAATGCCTTCTGCAGTGGGCGGATGTGGGTCAATCCGAATACACAACAGCGTCAGCTGTACGATCTGCCGTCGCTGCCTGCCGAACCGGTTTCGCTGGCGGTAGGTTATCGCACCCTGCTGGCGGCCGCGGTGTCACCCACTCTGCTCCACTTCACCTTTGCCCAACTCTGTCAGGCCGCCACGGCGGTAATGGACTATCTGACGCTCAGCGAAAGCTATACGGTCTGGTTACTGGATGAGGTGCCGCCGCTGGCTACGGTGGGGCCGGCGGCCCGGCAGCGCTTTATCAACGTGATCGATGTGCTGTATGAAAAGCAGATCCGCCTGCTGCTGGTAACCTGCTGCGATCTGGAGACGCTGGTGGCCGGGGTGGAACTGGAGGATATTCAGCGTACGCGGAGTCGCCTGCAACAGTTGCCGCGGGCGGTATAAGCAAAACGCCCCGGCGGGTGCCGGGGCGGGGAGATTACAGGTCGAAGCGGTCGAGATTCATCACCTTGGTCCAGGCGGCGACGAAGTCATGTACCAGCTTCTGCTGCCCGTCGGCGCAGGCGTATACTTCCGCCAGCGCGCGCAGTACAGAGTTGGAGCCAAACACCAGATCCACGCGGGTGGCGCTGTACTTCGCCTCGCCGGTTTTACGGTCGCTGCCGGTAAACAGCTCCGCGTGGTCATCGGCCGCTTTCCAGACGGTGGCCATATCCAGCAGGTTGACGAAGAAGTCATTGCTGAGCACGCCGACGCGGTCGGTGAACACCCCGTGTTTGCTGCCGTCGTAGTTCGCGCCCAGTACGCGCAAGCCACCGACCAGCACGGTCATTTCCGGGGCGGTTAGCGTGAGCTGCTGGGCTTTATCGATCAGCAGCGTTTCCGTCGAGACACCGCCTTCGATACGGCGATAGTTGCGGAAGCCATCCGCCAGCGGCTGCAGCAGGTCAAACGACTCGACGTCGGTCTGCTCAGGCAGGGCGTCGACGCGGCCTGGGGTAAACGGCACGTTAACGCTGACGCCGGCGGCAGCGGCCGCCTGCTCAACGCCGACCACGCCAGCCAGCACGATGATATCGGCTAACGACGCTTTGCCGGAGGCGCGCTGGATCGCCTGCAGAGTCGGCAGCACCCGGCTGGCGATAGCATTGACCGGCCAGTCTTTCTGCGGAGCGAGGGCCAGGCGTGCGCCGTTGGCGCCGCCGCGCTTATCGCCGCCGCGGAAGGTGGAGGCGGAAGCCCAGGCGACCGAGACCAGCTCACTCACCGACAGGCCGGCGCCGGCGATGGCGGTTTTCAGGCTGGCGATATCCTCAGCGCTCGGCTGATGAGTCGCTGCCGGCAGCGGATCCTGCCAAATCAGATCTTCTTTCGGCACTTCCGGACCGAGGTAACGGGATTTTGGCCCCATATCGCGATGGGTCAGCTTGAACCACGCCCGGGCAAACGCCTCGTTAAAGGCCTGCGGATCGTTGAGGAAGCGGCGGGAGATCTTTTCAAACTCCGGGTCGAAGCGCAGGGTCAGGTCGGTGACCAGCATGGTCGGTTTGCGCTTTTTCCCCGGATTAAACGGATCCGGGATAATTTCCGGCGCATCTTTGGCTTCGAACTGGATAGCGCCAGCCGGGCTGCGGGTCTGCACCCATTCATATTTAAACAGGTTCTCGAAGAAGTAGTTGCTCCACTGGGTGGGCGTCTGCGTCCAGACCACTTCCAGACCGGAGGTGATGGCATCCGCACCTGCGCCGCTGCCGTAGCTGGAGTGCCAGCCCAGGCCTTGCGCTTCCAGTGGGGCGGCTTCCGGCTCGGCGCCGACGTGGCTGGTTTCGGCGGCGCCGTGGGTTTTGCCCAGCGTATGGCCGCCGGCGATCAGGGCGACAATCTCTTCATCGTCCATCGCCATATTGCCGAAGGTGGCGCGAATGGCCGCTGCGGCGGACAACGGCTCGCCGCTGGCGTTCGGTCCTTCAGGGTTGACGTAGATTAGCCCCATTTCGGTGGCGCCGATGGCCTGTTTGGCCAGGCTTTCCGGGTGACGGTGGGCCAGCCACTCTTTCTCATCGCCCCAGTCGACGTCCAGATCCGGTTCCCAAACATCTTCACGACCGGCGCCAAAGCCAAAGGTGCGGAAGCCGGCGTTTTCCAGAGCGACGTTACCCGCCAGCATGTAAAGGTCGGCCCAGGAGATTTTCTGGCCATATTTCTGTTTTACTGGCCACAGCAGACGACGGGCTTTATCGAGACTGACGTTGTCTGGCCAGGAGTTCAGCGGCGCAAAGCGCTGCTGCCCACGGCCTGCGCCGCCGCGACCGTCAACGGTGCGGTAGGTGCCGGCGCCGTGCCAGGCCATGCGAATAAACAAGCCAATATAGCTACCCCAGTCTGCCGGCCACCACTCTTGCGAGTCGGTCAGCAACGCTCTGAGGTCAGCTTTCAGCGCGGAGTAGTCGAGCTTTTTAAACTCTTCCCTGTAGTTAAAATCCTCACCCAACGGGTTGGAACGACTGGAGTGCTGGTTCAGCAGATCGACACGCAGCTGGTTAGGCCACCAGTCGCGGTTGCCGGTGCCGCTGCCGGCGCTCTGTTTTGGCGTCTCGGCGTGGAAAGGGCACTTTCCGGCGGATGCGTTGTTGGATGGGTCGTTAGACGTGCTCATATCAGGCTCCGTTTGCTTTTGTGAATGCCATTACGATATACACTGCTACCAATAAGCGATATTTGAATGAGTCTACAGATTTAATAGCTAATTCCGTTCAACGAAGGGTAAACATCCCCTTATATGACCAGGTAGACCTGGCGGTTAGTATAAACCTCACCATTAACCATAGACGTAACGAGACGGCAAAGGAAACGATCTGCGTCAATCAGGGAGCCGGATTGCTAATTGTTTGAGATATGACAATTTTCCTGCGAGAAAAGGATGAGGGCTGTCCGTTGCGCGAGCGTAACGAATGTTCGGTACGGGGGTTGTTGGCGGACACAGAATAAGCTAATACTTAGGCACCATGTGACTGGCGCTGAAGACAGAATACTGTCGGGGAGCATGGTCGACGTCGCCGCGCGCCTGGGCATTACCGATAGCTGGAGATAAGTTATGCCTGAATTCGCTTCATTAATGGCCTTTGCCGCGGTGGCGCTGGGGTTGGTGTTAACCCCAGGCCCCAACATGATGTATCTCACTTCGCGTTCGATTTGCCAGGGAAAACGCGCTGGCTTTATCTCCCTTGCCGGCGTGGCCGTGGGATTTTTCTTCTATATGTTGTGTGCCGCTTTCGGCATCACCGCGTTGGTTTTCGCGGTCCCATATGCCTACGATGCCTTGCGTTTATGCGGGGTTGCTTATTTGCTCTATCTGGCGTGGCAGGCGATCAAACCGGGAGGGCGGCCGATATTTGCGGTGCGCGACTTACCCGCGGACAGTGGGCGTAAGCTGTTTCTGATGGGATTGCTCACCAGCCTGGCGAACCCCAAAGTTGCCATCCTGTATCTGTCCCTGCTGCCGCAGTTTATCACCCCTGGACTCGGCAGCGTGCTCAGTCAGTCGTTAATATTAGGCTGTACTCAGGTGATCATCAGCGTGGCGGTGAACGGCATGATTATCTTGCTGGCCGGGCAGGTGGCGTTATTTCTTGGTCGGCGGCCGGGCTGGCAACAATTTCAACGCTGGCTGATGGCGACGGTACTGGCGGGAATGGCGGTTAAGATCGCTTTTGAGGCCAGAAAATAAGCGGGTTGATCATGTAAACAGATGCCAGCCGTCCCCGTTGCTGGCTAACCTCGCACTCTGATGCCTTTCTCCTGCACAGAAAGGCTTCCCACGCTCTAACATGCTGAAACATTTCTGCCAGATCATTAGCAACCTTTCAGTAGGGCTGGCGCCGCGATAAGGCTATGCTTCCCGGCCGTTACGCTGTTGGCTTTTCTTGTGATTCAGGTGATGTACCGCTAATGCCCCTTTTGAGAGATGAAATTCGCGACCACTCCGCGGAAGAGATGCTGTTTATCCGCCGGGCCGCAATCGCTTTTCTGCTGGTGGTGGTCTGCTTTGGCGTGCTGATCGCCAACCTCTACCATCTGCAGGTGGAGCAGCATGATTTCTACCAGACCCGATCGAACCAGAACGACATTAAGATGCTGCCCATCGCCCCCAGCCGCGGGCTGATATTCGATCGCAATGGCATTCCGCTGGTGCAGAACATTACCCTGTATCGCCTGCAGGTGATCCCGAGCAAAATTCCCGATATGGCCGCGCTGCTGCAAAGCCTGACGCCGATCGTCGACCTGACGCCGGATGACATCGCCAGCTTCCGCGACGATATGCACCACAACAGCCGCTATAAAGCGGTGACGCTGAAGTCCGACCTCAGCGACGTGGAGGTGGCGCGCTTCGCGGTTAACGAATTCCGTTTCCCCGGCGTGACGGTGGAGAGCTATCAGCAGCGCGAATACCCGTACGGCGCCGAGCTGGCGCACGTGGTGGGCTATGTGTCGAAAATTAACGACAACGACCTGCAGCGGCTGGCGAAAGACGGCGAAGAGGAGAACTATGCTGCCGACCACAATATCGGCAAGCAGGGGATCGAGGGCTATTACGAAAAAGCACTCCACGGCACCACCGGCTATCAGGAAGTGGAGGTCGATAACCACGGCCGGGTGGTGCGTCTGCTGAAAGAGGTACCGCCGGTGGCCGGGAAAAACCTCTATCTGACCCTCGACCTGCACCTGCAGCAGTATATTGAGTCGGTGCTGAAGGGGCAGCGCGCGGCGGTGGTGGTGGTCGATCCCCGGGATGGCGGCGTGCTGGCGATGGTCTCCAGCCCCAGCTACGATCCTAATCCGTTCGTCAAAGGCATTGGCTATCAGGCCTATAAATCGCTGCTCGATAATCCGGACCGGCCGCTGATCAACCGCGTCACCCAGGGGCTGTATCCCCCGGCCTCGACGGTGAAGCCCTATATGGCGCTGTCGGCGCTCTCCGCAGGGGTCATCACCCCGAACACCACCTTCTTCGGCGCGCCGACGTGGACGCTGCCGGGCACGCAACGCCGCTACCGCGACTGGCTGAAGACCGGCCACGGGATGCTCAACGTGACCAAAGCCATCGAAGAGTCGGCTGACACCTTTTTCTATCAGGTCGCTTTCGAGATGGGCATTGACCGGATCCATGAGTGGCTGAGCAAGTTTGGTTACGGCCAGTCCACCGGCATCGACCTTAATGAGGAGTATGCCGGCGTACTGCCCAGCCGGGAGTGGAAACAGCGGGTGCATAAAAAGCCCTGGTATCAGGGGGACACCATCTCGGTCGGCATCGGCCAGGGGTACTGGATCGCCACGCCAATTCAGATGGTGAAGGCGCTCACCACCCTGCTGAACAATGGCAAGGTGCAGGATCCGCATCTGCTCTATTCGATGAAGCAGGGCAACCATGTGGAACGTTATCAGCAGCCGGCGAACCTGCCGCAGGTGGGCGATCCGAAATCGCCGTACTGGGGCATTGTGCGCAACGGCATGTATGGGATGGCGAATCTGCCCAACGGCACCGGCTACAAGCTGTTCCATACCGCGCCGTACCAGATCGCGGCGAAGTCCGGCACCTCGCAGGTGTTCAGCCTGAAGCAAAACCAGACCTATAACGCCAAAATGATCCCGGTGCGTCTGCGCGACCATATCTTCTATACCCTGTTTGCCCCTTATCAGCATCCGAAGGTGGCGATGGCGCTGATCCTGGAGAACGGCGGCGGGGATGGGGTGGTGGCCGGACCGACGGCGCGCGCCATTCTGGACCACATCTTTGTTCCGCAGCAGGCGTCATCCGCGGCGGCTGACGTGCCGCAGCGTGACAGCGCCGATGCCCAGTAAGCGGCTGGACTTATTCCGGACGCGCATCGTTCATAGATATTGGTTATTTGTCCCGCGGCTTTCCGGGCGGCATAGTGATGGCAGGAACATGACCCGGAGCGAGGAGGAAGGGTGACACGTAACCGATTATTGCTGGTTCAGACCGGCACGCCGCCGGCAGCCATCCGCGAGGAGCATGGCGATCTGCCGCACTGGTTCCGTACGCTGCTGGCGCCGTGGCAGGCGCAGCTGACCGCGGTGCGGGTCTTTGAAGATGAACCGCTGCCGGCGCCGGATCGCCAGACCGTGGCGGTTCTCACCGGTTCGTGGGCAATGGTGTCCGATCGCCTGGCATGGAGCGAACGGACCGCCGACTGGATCCGTCAGGCGGTGGCTATTGGCATGCCGCTGTTCGGCGTCTGCTATGGTCATCAACTGATGGCCCATGCGCTGGGCGGTGAGGTGGCTTACCATCCTGCCGGGCGGGAAAGCGGCAGCAAAACGATTGCGCTTTCGCCGTGGGGTGTCGATGACCCGCTGCTGAGCGGCCTGCCAGCGACATTCCCCGCGCATTTGAGCCATTTGCAAACCGTGACCCGTTTGCCGGAGGGGGCTACCGTGCTGGCCGCATCCTCCCACGATCCCCACCAGATTGTGCGCTACGGGCCGCAGGCGGTCTCCACGCAGTTTCACCCGGAATTCACCGCGCCGATTGCCCGCTCGCTGATCCGCTACCGGGAGGCGGTGCTGCAGGCGGAAGGCATCGACCCACAACAGTTACACGACGAGGTCCAGGAGAGCCCGCAGGCCGCGGCGATCCTCACCCGCTTCGTCAGCGACTTTCTGACCCCGGATGCCCCCGGCCATTAACTCCCTGTCGTGAACAGCACTCGCCAGCGACGACGCCGGCGGGTCATCTCACGCCACAGGGCGACCACCTCTTCAACGCGCAGCGCGTCAGCCGCCTGCGGCGTCACCCCCGGCAAGTTATACTCCTGGCGCAGCGCGTCCAGGGCGCGCACCTTCGGCGGTACCCGGGAGCGGGCCTGAGCGGCCAGCCGCTGCTGTAACAACCTGAAGGTCGCCTCATCCATGGGGTCCAGCTGGCGCAGAAAGGTTTTACAGCAGCGGAGGAGTTCTCCGGGACGGCGTTCTGGGGACTGGAGCGCCATCAGCAGCCCATCGCGATCGGCAACGCGCTGATAGCGGCAGCTCACCACATAGCCTATCTGCTGCTCCACCCGCAGGCGCTGGAAAAACGGCGGCTCGCAGAACTGCGCCAGCACCCGCAGGGCCGCCAGCGAAGCGCCTTCCGGCAGCGGAAGAAAGACCAGTAGCGCCGTGTCGCCCCGGGGATAAGCCAGCCGCTCGACGCCGCCGCGGCAGGTGGCCGGAGCGGGCATCGGCGGATTAACCGGGACGGTAAGCCGGCTCAGCTGACGCGCTACCCACTGCGCATCTTCCGCGCTGCCGCCAATCAGGGCCGCCAGCCAACCTTCCTGGTGCGCTGACGTACCCAGCCGTTCGGGGAGCTGGGCGATGAGATGACGGATCGCAATACTCTCCGGCGGTGGGGGCAGCGGGGCGACCGGGAGCGCGAGCTGCCGCACGATGGCCTGCAGAATCGCCTCCGGCCGTTGGCCGGACGCAGGCAACTGCAGGATCAGCTGCCAGCTGCCGTCGAACAGATGCCACTCGCCGTGTCCCCCGGCATGGCGCAGGGCGGCAAGTAATGGACGCAGCTGTTCCCCGCGCGCCAGCCCCCCGGCCGGCGTGGGCGAGCAGTAGAAGGGCGGTCGCAGCAGGAGCGTCGGCGGCTCTCCCGGTGACGGGAGGTGACGCAGTGGCGCGGCTTCCGCCGGGCTTTCGGCCACGAGCTCGCCAGCGGCCTGCGGATAAAAAGCGAATGCCAGCGCCGGGTCAGAGACCGGACGTGGCGACCAGCGGCTGAGCGGCAGGCTAAAGCCCTGGGTGGCTACCGTTGCTCCGGGGGGCTGCGTCTGGCAGGCCAGGCTGACCGTGGGGGCGGCCAGCAGGGCGGCGCAAAAATCGGCGAACCCGGTGGGCGGCGCCCCGGGGGCAAAGCCGAATGCCCGCTGGCGCAGCTGATCGAGGGGCGACAGCGCCTGAAAACGGCGCCGGGACAGCTGATAGTAGTGTTGCTGCTGCTCAGGCGTCGTCTGCTGTAGCGCCTGCAACCAGTGGGTTATCTGCCGGTCGACCTGTTCCGGCCGGTCGCTGGCGAAAATCAGCGCCAGCCAGCCGAAGTGCTGATCCTGATACAGCCAGTTCAGCGCCACGTCCTCGGCCATCCCGCGCTGGCGCAGGCCGGCCATCAGGCTACCGGGGGCTTCATCCAGCAAAAACTCGCGCAGTAACGTGACATTGTCACTTAAGGCGATCAGCGGGCAGCGCCACAGCGCGGGCTGGCTGGAGACGGCCAACTGCAGTTGAGGGGGCTCGCCCAGACTGAGCGGCGGCGCTGGCGGCGGTGCCTCGCCCGGTGCAAGCCCAGTGGCGAAACGGGTCGCCAGTTCGCCGAGCACCTCCAGCGACTGCGGCCCCTGCAGCCAGAGTTGCATCCGGCGGGCGACGTAGTGGCTGCGGTGAAAGTCACGTAAGGCCGCCTGTAGCGCGAGGAAATCCTCCCCCAGCGACCCGGCGTCGCCGACCTGAAAGCGGCGAAACGCCGCGGGCGCGATGGCGGCGTGACGCACGGCGGCTTCCCGTCGCGACAACTCATGCTGTTGGATCAGGCGGTTTTCGGCGTCGATAACCGCGACTTCGCGTTGAATATCGTCCCTGAGCAGCAGCGGCGCCTGCAGCATCTCCTGCAGGCGCGCGACGCCGTCAGCCAGATCCTCGGCGGCGACCTCGAAAAAGAAAGCGCTGTGGCGGGACAGGGTGGTGGCATTCACATTCCCTGCCTGGCGCTGCACCCAGCTCATCAGCCGTTCATCATTGCGGTAGCGCTCACCGCCGTAAAACAGCAGGTGTTCCAGCAGGTGCGCCAGACCGGGGAAGCACGACGGTTCATGGTGGCTGCCGGCGGCAACCCGCACCAGGGCCGCCGCGCGATCGGCCTGCGGCTGATGAACCAGGGTAGCCTGCAGGCCGCCCGGCAGAGTGACAGTGCGGGTCGCCAGCGTCATTACAGTTCCCGGGTTTTGTAGATAAGCTGCGAGCGGGTACGGTTGCGGAACTGCAGCTGGCTGACTTTGATGTCGCTGCAGGCCGCTTCGCGCCGGGCCTCAAGGATTTTGTGATGATGTGGGGATTTGCTGCACACCGGGTCGGCGTTATCGGCGCTGCCGGTCAGCATAAAGGCCTGACAGCGGCAGCCGCCGAAGTCTTTCTTTTTTTCATCACAGGAGCGGCACGGCTCCGGCATCCAGTCATACCCGCGATAACGGTTGAAGCCGAACGAGTCATACCAGATCGATTCCAGACTCTGCTCCAGCACCGACGGGAACGCCACCGGCAGCTGGCGCGCGCTGTGGCACGGCAACGCAGTGCCTTCCGGAGTGACGCTGAGGAAAATCGATCCCCAGCCGCCCATACAGCCTTTCGGGCGTTCCTCGTAATAGTCCGGGGTGACGAACAGCAGGTTGGTGAGGTTACCGCTGGCGGCCATTTTCTGCCGGTAATCGGCGACCACCTGCTCGGCGCGGGCGATCTGTTCCCGGGTCGGCAGTAACCCCTCGCGATTAAGAAACGCCCAGCCGTAAAACTGGCAGGTGGCGAGCTCGACGTCATCGGCCTCCAGCTCAATGCACAGCTCGATAATTTTATCGAGCTGGTCGATGTTGTGCCGGTGGAGGACGAAGTTCAGCACCATCGGGTAGTCGCGCGCTTTTACCGCTCTGGCCATCGCCAGCTTCTGCTGGAAGGCTTTTTTATTGCCGGCGAGAGCGGCGTTGAGCACCTCATCGCTGGCCTGGAAGCTAATCTGGATATGGTCCAGTCCGGCCTCGCTGAAGGCGTCGAGTTTGCTCTCGGTTAGCCCAATTCCCGAGGTGATCAGGTTGGTATAGAACCCGAGGTCGCGCGCGGCGCGGATCAGCTCCGGCAGATCTTTACGGGTCAGCGGCTCGCCGCCGGAAAAGCCCAGCTGTACGCTGCCCATCGCTCGCGCCTGGCGAAAGACCTCGATCCATTGTTCGGTGGTCAGCTCCTTTTCCTGCCGGGCGAAGTCCAGCGGATTGGAACAGTAGGGACACTGCAGCGGGCAGCGGTAGGTCAGCTCCGCCAGCAGCCACAGCGGCGGATTGACGGCGGGTTTATTCTGGCTCACGGCAGGTGATCCACTTCTGTTGACAGGCGATCTGCAGGAACTCGACGACGTCGTCATCGACGCCGCCGGCTTCCGGGAAACGTTCGTTAAGCATGGCGATAATCGCCGCAACGTCGCGCCGGCCATCGACCAGCTCGAGGATCGCCGCGGCGGTCTCATTGAGTTTAGCCATTCCCTCCGGATAGAGGATCACATGGCTCTCCTGGGCGGCTTCCCACTGCAGTCGGTAGCCGCGACGAAAGGCAACGATGGACGTTTTTTGCATGATTACACCAGTCGGGTCGTGTGCCAGGCCGCCTTGTCGGTGACCGTGTGATAGGGCGGGCGCTGCAGAGCGTAGGCCATGGTCATGGCATCGAGCATCGACCACAGGATGTCGAGCTTAAACTGCAGGATCTCCAGCATCCGGTTCTGTTTTTCAGCGCTGTCACAGTAGGTCTTCGCCAGCGCCAGACCATGCTCAACGTCGCGGTTAGCCTGGCTCAGACGACTGCGGAAGTAAAAATAGCCTTCCTCTTTGATCCACGGATAGTGCTGCGGCCAGCTGTCGAGGCGCGACTGATGGATCTGTGGGGCGAACAGCTCGGTCAGGGAGCTGCAGGCCGCCTCCTGCCAGCAGGCGCGACGAGCGAAATTAAGATAGGCATCCACCGCGAAGCGCACGCCGGGCAGCACGTGACGCTCGCTGAGCAGGTCGTCGCGGCTCAAACCGACCGCTTCCCCCAGCCGCAGCCAGGCTTCAATCCCGCCATCTTCGCCGTGGCTACCGTCGTGGTCGAGGATCCGCTGCACCCATTTGCGCCGGGTCTGCGCATCCGGGCAGTTAGCCATAATCGCCGCGTCTTTCAGCGGAATGGTGGTCTGGTAATAAAACCGGTTCGCCACCCAACCCTGAATTTGCTCGCGGGTCGCTTCGCCGTTATGCATGGCGATGTGGTAAGGGTGGTGAATATGGTAGAAGGCGCCTTTAGCCCGCAGAGCCTCTTCAAAGGCCTGCGGCGACAGCGTGTCGGTGATCAGCATGCGGTATCCTGAAGGGTGATTGCCATCCCGTCCCAGCTCACTTCAATCCCCTGTTGCGTTAGCGCCTGGCGCTGGGGAGACTGTTCGTTAAGGATCGGGTTGGTGTTATTAATATGAATGAGAATTTTGCGTTTTGCCGGCAGGGAGGCCAGCAAGGCCATCATCCCGTGCTCATCGCTGAGCGCCAGGTGTCCCATATCGCGACCGGTATTGCGCCCGACGCCGGCGGCCTGCAGCTCGTCATCCTGCCAGACGGTGCCATCGATCAGCAGACAGTCCGCTTTTTGCAGCCACGGCAGAAGGGCTTCATCCGGCTCACCCAGCCCCGGGGCATAGAACAGCGTCTGCCCGTTGCGGCGGTTTTCGATAAACAGCGCCACGTTATGGCCCGGCAGCGGCCGGTCGCGATACGGCGAATAGGGCGGCGCGTTGCTGGCGATAGGCACGGCGGTAAACTGCAAATCAGGGCAGGCGTCAACGGTAAAAGGCTGCTGCGGCGCGATGGGATGATGCACCAGGCCGCCGTTCCAGTGTCGCAGCATGGTAAACACCGGGAAGCCGGTGGAGAGATCCTCATGAACCTCCGGCGTGCACCACACCTGGTGCGGGCAGCCTTCGCGCAGGCTCAGCAACCCGGTGGTGTGGTCTATCTGGCTGTCGGTGAGAATAATGCCGCCGATAGACGTCCCGCGCAGTACGCCGGGTTTATTTAACTCGGGGGTATGGGCAATCTGCTGGCTGATATCCGGCGAGGCATTGCACAGCACCCACTCTTTGCCGTTATCGCTGACGATGATCGACGACTGGGTGCGGGCGCTGGCCTGAATGGTGCCGTTGCGCAGACCCTGACAGTTGGCGCAGTTGCAGTTCCATTGCGGGAAACCGCCGCCGGCGGCGGAGCCGAGGACTTTAATGAACATGAAGACGGACCGGGTAATGAATGAAGGTGCCCGCGCGAACGGCGGGCGGGGCGATTAACGGTTAGAAATGTACAGCGTCACTTCCAGACCGAGACGTAAATCGATAAAAGCAGGTTTCTTCCACATGTTGTGTTCCTCTTAAAAATGACGACAGGCCTCACGGATAATGCTGGATCTGTGACGGCCGCCGCATATTGCGCTTCACCGGGAGAGAGATCAACCCGGAATCTGTAAGGAATTAACTTTATGTTTACAATATAACCTATTGTTGCCAAACCTTTTTTAATACCCGCAGCCAGTTGTTCCACAGCAGCTTATCCAGCACCAATTGATCATAGCCATTGTCCCGCAAGGCATTGATAAGCCGCGGTAAGCCGGCCACATCCCCCAGCTCGTCGGGCAGGGTGATGCCGTCAAAATCCGAGCCGAGAGCCACATGATCCTCACCCATTATGTTAATAAGATAGTCGATATGCCGGACAATGGTGGTTATGGGTGTGTCGCTATCGCGCCGTCCGTCGGCGCGCAGGAAGGCATTGCCGAAATTGACGCCCACTACGCCGCCGCTGTCGCGGATCGCCCGCAGTTGCCGGTCGGTCAGATTGCGCGGCTGTGGGCACAGGGCGTGGGCATTAGAGTGGGTGGCCACCAGTGGGGCGGTGGAGTGGTGGGCGGTATCCCAAAAGGCCTGTTCATTCATGTGCGAAACATCGATCTGCATCTTCAGGGCGTTGGCCTGAGCGATGAGCGCAATGCCCTCGCGAGTGAGACCCGGCCCGCTGTCCGGGCTGCCGGGAAAGGCGCCGGTGACCCCGCAGCCGAAGCGATTGGCGATGTTCCAGAACGGACCAATGCTGCGCACCCCGGCGCGATAAAAGGCCTGCAGATCTTCGCCTTGCGCGTCGAACCCGCCAGCACCTTCGATGTGCGCCACCATCGCCAGCGCGTTATCCTGGCGACAGCGTTCGATATCCGCCGCGCTCAGGCACAGCCGCGCGCGACTGGCGTCATGGGCGCAAATCGCCTTGAGGATAGCCAACTGCTGCCAGAGGATCGCCCGAGGATCCCACGCCTCGCTGGCGTACTGCGGCGCCACGCGGGCGATATACTCCTGCGGCGGCACAAAGAGGGCGAACAGGCCGCCGGCCAGCCCGCCCTGGCGGATACGCGGATAGTCGAGATGGCCGTTTTCTATCCCGGCAAAGAAGGCGCTTACCGGATCCTCACGATGGTGAAGCCAGAGATTCAGCAGCAGGTCATTGTGACCATCAAAAATCGCCATAGCGGGTTCCTGCGTTCTTAAGTGGTGAAAAATGCCTGCCACGGTAACGGATTTATCTCCTGGGGCAAGCATAAATTCACATGCCCGCAACAATTGCCAACCTCGACTCTGTATCACACTGTATCTCGCGGCGCAGCGCTGACATTAAGAGATAAAAATGGCCCCGGTCGGGCACATGGCAGATACAAATTTCCGCTTTACTGGTCACGTACTCTCTTGATGATGATAAAAGGTGAGAAAGTGATGAACAGATTATCCCTGATCCGCTATACCAGCGCCGCGGCGCTGGGGTTATCCACCCTGTGGTCCGCTGCCGTTTGCGCCGCGGAAGACGCGGGGGCGTTCGACAAGATCCACCAGATCCGCGCCGGCGACCTGAATATAGGCTACGTGGATATCGGCCCGCGCGACGGCCAGCCGGTGATCCTGCTGCACGGCTGGCCCTACGATATTCAGAGCTATGCTCAGGTGGCGCCGGCTTTAGCGCAGAAGGGTTACCGGGTCATTGTGCCGTATCTGCGCGGCTACGGCACGACCCGTTTCCTCTCCGCCAGCACGCCGCGTAACGGTCAGCCGTCGGCGATGGCGGCCGATATTGTCCATCTGATGGACGCCCTGAACATCAGGCAGGCGGATCTGGCCGGCTTTGACTGGGGCGCGCGCACGGCGGATATCGTCGCCGCGCTGTGGCCGCAGCGGGTGAAATCCCTGGTCTCGGTGAGCGGGTATCTGATCAGCAGTCAGCAGATTGGCGAAAAACCGCTGCCGCCGCAGGCGGAGCTGTCGTGGTGGTATCAGTTCTATTTTGCCACCCCGCGCGGCGAAGCCGGTTACCGGCAGAACACCCACGACTTTGCGAAATTTATCTGGCATCAGGCGTCGCCGCAGTGGAAATTCAGCGACGCGACTTTTGCCAGAACCGCCCGGGCGCTGGATAACCCGGACCACGTGGCGATCACCATCAGCAACTACCGCTGGCGCCTGGGGCTGGAGAAGGGGGAAGCGAAGTATGCCGGCTATGAACAACGGCTGGCGGCGCTACCGCCGATAACCGTGCCCACCATCACCCTTGAAGGGGCGAATAACGGCGCGCCGCATCCGGCTCCCGCCAGCTACCGGGCTAAATTTACCGGAAAATATGAACACCGGGATCTGCAGGGGGCGGTGGGCCATAATCCGCCGCAGGAGGACCCGGCAGACTTTGTCCAGGCGGTGGTGGACGCCGACCGTTTGTAATCCGCGCCTTGCCGGCGGCGCGACGTTGCGCTTCCGGCAACACGGCTTATGCTTGTGAAGAGTTTATTTTGCCGCAGGAGCACCCTTTGGAGCGTATTGACCACATCCTGGTCGTCGATGACGACCGCGATATTCGGGAACTGATTGTCGACTATCTGGAAAAATCGGGATATCGCGCCAGCGGCGCGGCGAACGGCAAAGCCATGTGGTCGGTGCTCAAAAATCATCAAATTGACCTGATTGTGCTGGATATCATGATGCCGGGCGAGGACGGCTTAACGCTCTGCCGCCAGCTGCGCGCCAACCCGCAGCAGGATATTCCGGTGCTGATGCTCACCGCCCGCACCGACGACAGCGACCGGATCCTCGGCCTGGAAATGGGGGCTGATGATTATCTGATTAAACCCTTTGTGGCCCGCGAACTGCTGGCGCGCATCAAAGCCATTTTACGCCGCACCCGGGCGCTGCCGCCCAATCTGCAGATCACCGAGGCGGGCAGACTGATCGCCTTTGGCGACTGGCTGCTCGACACTGCCGCCCGCCACCTGCTGGATGACAGCGGCGCCATCGTCGCCCTCAGTGGGGCGGAGTATCGGCTGCTGCGGGTGTTTCTCGACCACCCCCAGCGGGTGCTGAACCGCGATCAGCTGCTGAATCTGACCCAGGGACGCGACGCGGAACTGTTTGAGCGGTCAATTGACCTGCTGGTGAGCCGACTGCGCCAGCGGCTACGGGAGGATGCCCGCGAGCCGGCCTACATTAAAACGGTGCGCAGCGAAGGCTATGTACTGTCGGTGCCGGTCTCCATCCGCGAGAGGCATGAATGAGGTTCTGGCCCGCCTCGCTGCAGTCGAGGCTGATGGCGCTGCTGTTTCTGGCGCTGCTGCTGGCGAATACTTTAACCCTGTCGCTGCTGTTTTATGAGCGCATGAGCAGCGCCCGCAGCGTGATGCTGGACAACCTGGCCTCCGATGTCGCGACCAGCGTGGCGATCCTCGACCGTCTGCCGGCCGCTGAGCGCCCACAGTGGCTGCCGAAGCTGGCGCGCGGCAACTATCGCTATCTGCTGGACTCCGGGGAGCGCGGCGACTACCCGGACAGCTGGCGCGCCCGGGACGCAGCCCGCTCCCTGCAGGAGGCGCTGAGCGCGCAGTACCCGGTGAGTATTGTGACGATCCCCGGCCCGCGGCAGCATATTCAGGCCCATATTACCCTCCACGACGGCGCCCCGTTGACTCTCGATCTGTGGCCGAAGCTACCGGCCATCGCCCGCTGGCTGCCGGTGGTGCTGATCGCTCAGTTTGTTCTCCTGCTGGCCTGCGCCTGGTATGCCGTTCGCCAGGTGTTGCTGCCCATCACCCGTTTTACCCGCGCAGTGGACGCCCTTGAACCGGCCAGCGACACGGCGGGAACCATGGCCGAGCAGGGGCCGGAAGAGGTCCGCCGTGCCGCTCGCGCGTTTAACGCGATGCAGGCGCGCATCCACGACCATCTGCAGGAGCGGGCGCGGATCCTCGCCGCTATCTCCCACGATCTGCAAACCCCGATCACCCGAATGAAGCTGCGGGTGGAGATGGCCGACCAGCCGGAACTACGCGATAAGCTGCTGCAGGATCTCGACAATATGACCCGCCTGGTGCGGGAGGGCATCGCCTTCGCCCGCACCTCGCAGCCGCTGGCGGAGGCGCGCCAGCGGCTGAACCTTGACGCCTTTCTCGACACCATCGTCTGCGATTATGCCGATGTCGGCCGGCCGGTGCGCTTTTGCCCCGAAGATACCGCCGGGGTGGTGTGGATCCCACCGCAGGCCCTGCGCCGGGTGATGACCAACCTTATCGATAACGGGCTGAAATTCGGCACCACGGTCTCGGTAACCCTGACCCGCGACGCCGCCGGGGATGTCACTATTCATGTGCTGGATGAGGGGCCGGGGATCCCTGAGGCCTCGCTACAGGCGGTGTTGCAGCCGTTTTATCGCCTGGAGGACTCGCGCAATCGCGATACCGGCGGCACCGGTCTGGGGCTGGCGATTGCTGCGCAGCTGGTCAGCCAGATGAACGGCACGCTGCGTCTGACCAACCGCCCGCAGGGCGGCCTGGACGCCAGCGTTCGCCTTGCCGCGGCGGGATTGTATCCTGCTGTATCTCCGGCGCAGACGGATAACTAAGCCGACAATTCTCCCCCTTTCCCGACACATTCGCCTTACATGCCCTTGCTGTAATGTCGTGGCTGCCACTCCCGGCAGCGACGACATAATGAGGAGAAGGCGATGTCGATATTCATTGCATTTTTGGGCGGAATGTTAACCCTGCTGAGCCCCTGTACGCTGCCGGTGATCCCGCTGCTGTTCGCCAGCGTCCGGGGCCGCCGGGGGCAGCTGGCAATTATGCTGGCTGGAATGGCGCTGATGTTCGGCGCGGTTTCGTGGCTGGTGACGGTCGCCAGCGGCTGGGTGGTGAATCTGACCCTCGCAGGCCGCGGCCTGGCGCTGGCGTTCTTCGCCCTGGTCGGGCTGAGCCTGCTTTCGCAGCGCGTCGCGCAGCGGCTGACCTCACCCCTGGTGGCGCTGGGAAATCAGCTTAACAACGCCAGCTCACGCCAGCGCGGCTGGATCGGTTCGCTGCTGGCCGGGCTGGCGGTGGGCCTGCTGTGGGCCCCGTGCGCCGGGCCGGTATTGGGGGCGATACTGAGCCTGGGCTTTGTGCATCCGGGCCAGGTGACCACTGGCGGGTTGCTGCTGGCTTACGGCAGCGGCGGGGCGCTGATGTTATTCCTGCTGGGGTGGTGCGGCGCGGCGTTGATTGCCCGTCTGCGTCGTGGGCTGGCGTTCGGCGAACGGCTGCGCCGGCTGGCGGGGGTGGCGATGCTGGCCTCGGTGGCGCTGATCGCCAGCGGCGGCGATCGCTATCTGCAAAGTGCGGGAGGCTGGAGTCAGGCGCTGGAGCAGCGGCTGGCCGCCCGTCTGCCGCAGCCGGAGCAAAAGACCATCCTCCAGCCGATCGCCGCGCCGCAGCCCAGCAGCGCGATGCCCTCCCTGGCGGGAGGCAGCGCGTGGCTCAACAGCCCGGCGTTAACTCCGGAGCGTCTGAAGGGCAAAGTGGTGCTGGTGGATTTCTGGACCCGGGAGTGCATCAACTGTCAGCATACCCTGCCTTACGTACGCGACTGGGCGAACAAATACCGTGCGGCCGGGCTGGTGGTGATTGGCGTCCATACCCCGGAATATCCCTGGGAGCGTTCGCTGCCTCTGCTGCGCCAGTCGGTGAAGGACGGGCGGATAACCTACCCGGTGGTGGCGGATAATGAGTACGCCATCTGGAATGCCTTCGGCAATCAGTACTGGCCGGCGCATTACATTTTCGACGCTCGCGGACAGCTGCGTTATACCGCCTTCGGCGAAGGGGATTATGCCCGCCAGGAGCAGGTGATCCAGCAGCTACTGCAGGAGAACAAAGCCTGACCCGCGGCGTAGGCGTCTGGCGGACGGATCCCTCCAGCCCTTATACCTGATGCCGGGCGGCGCTGCGCTTGCCCGGCCTACAGGAGCGCGCAGGGAGATGTAGGCCCGGTAAGGCGCAGCCGCCACCGGGCATCGAAGCGGGAGAGGCGCTGGATGCCCATTGTCGGTGACTGCCGGGCGGTTCCCTCTCCCTTCAGGGAGAGGGTTAGGGTGAGGGTGAATGGAAGTAGCGTGACACCGTCACATCTCGACCCACCCCTGCAGGGCCTCGGTCATCAGGTCTCCTAGCAGCGCCACGGCGGCGGAATGCTGTCCCTCGCGCGGGGTTTGTTGCAGGTTAACGGCCAGGCTACCTGGCGATGGCAGCAGCCCGGCGACGGTGCGCAGGTTGCCGGGCATGCCGATACGGGTGCGTATCGTCAGCCCCAGGCCAGCCTGTACCGCCGCCCAGATGCCGTTCAGACTGTGGCTGACGAATACCACCTGCCAGGGGATCCCCGCAGCATCGAGACAGGCAATAGCGCGAGAGCGCATCAGGCACGGGCTGTCGAACATCACCAGCGGCAGCGGCTCGCCGGAGGCCAGCAGTGCACCAATATCCAGGTCAGGATGCGCAATCCACGCCAGCGGGCAGCGGCCCATCCCGGGACCCTGATCTTCGGTTTGCCACAGCAGCGCCAGATCCAGCACCTCTTCCGCCAGCGCCTGGCGCAGCGGACCATTGCGATCCACCCTGGCGACTATCCGCACCTGCGGATGATGCCGTTTAAATTGCCCCAGGATCCCCGGCATCAGCGATTCGCCAAAATCTTCCTGCATACCAAGGTGGATCTCGCCGGTGAGTCGCTCGCCCTGCAGCGCGCGCAGGGTTTCATCATTGAGCGCCAGCAGTCTTCTGGCGTAGCTCATCAGCTTTTCGCCTTCCGCGGTGAGCACCAGATGCCGCCCCTGTTTGGCCACCAGCGCCGTACCGCACTGGCTCTCCAGCTTTTTAAGCTGGGCGCTGACGGCCGAAGTGGAACGCGACAGGCGCAGTGCTGCCTGGGCGAAACTGCCGCACTCCATGCCGATCACAAAGCTACGCAGGGCGTCGAGATCCAGTCCCGGTAAGCGTTTCTCCATCATCATCCTCATTTTCAGGATGTTTATCCTGAACGTCGTTATTCTCGGGATAATACTGTGGCATCGCGAAAGGCAGGCGTCAACGGGCCCAGCGACCAGCCAGGGAGCAGAGAACGTCAGTGGCGCGGAAAGAAATAAAAAAGCCGATAAGGAGATTATCGGCTTATTACAGGTAAGGCTGACAGCGGGGCGGCAGGCGCCGCCCGCTAGGGCAGGTTATTGCGCCAGCAGCTCCTGAGCGGTGCGTTCCACCAGGTTAAGCAGAACCTTCACGTCATCCAGCGTCACCACCGGGTTCAGCAGGGTCAGCTTCAGGCAGGTGACACCGTTATGCTCGGTCACGCCAACGTTAGCGCGGCCGGAAGCCAGCAGGGCATCGCCGACGCGCTGGTTGAGCAGCGCGATAGCCGCCGCGTCGCTCTGCGCCATCTGCGCCGGACGGGAACGGAACAGCACGCTCGCCAGCTGCGGCTGCATCACCAGCTCCAGCGTCGGCTGCGACTTCACGTACTCCGCCACGTTTTTCGCCATCGTGACGCCGTGATCGATGATCGCCGCATACTGTTTCTGGCCCAGCGCTTCCAGACCCATCCACAGCTTCAGCGCATCGAAGCGACGGGTGGTCTGCAGCGACTTAGACACCAGGTTCGGTACGCCGTGTTCTTCATCGAACTCGGAGTTCAGATAGGCCGCCTGATAACGCATCAGCTCGTAATGGCGCGCGTCCTTCAGCAGGAAGGCGCCGCAGCTGATGGTCTGGAAGAACTGCTTGTGGAAGTCCAGGGTAACGGAATCCACCAGCTCCAGACCGTCAAGGTAGTCACGATACTGCTCAGACAGCAGCAGCGCGCCGCCCCAGGCTGCGTCAACGTGCAGCCAGATCTGATGTTCCGCGGCGATACCGGCGATGTCGCGCAGCGGGTCGATAGCCCCCGCGTCGGTGGTGCCGGCGGTGGCGACGATCGCCATGATCTGCTCGCCGTTAGCCTGCGCTTGCGCAATCTTCGCTTTCAGATCGGACACGTCCATCCGCGCGAATTCGTCGGTTTTCACCAGCGTGACCGAGCGGTAGCCGAGGCCCATCAGCGCCATGTTCTTCTGCACCGAGAAGTGGGCGTTTTCCGAGCACAATACTTTGTACTTGCGGATATCCCCCGGCAGCCCATCCTGCTGGATGGAGTGCCCCTGACGGGCGAAGAAGGCGTCGCGCGCCAGCATCAGGCCCATCAGGTTGCTCTGGGTGCCGCCGCTGGTGAAGACGCCGGCGTCGCCAGCCGGATAACCGACCCGGGCGCGCAGCCATTCAATCAGCTTCATCTCAATGATGGTTGCCGACGGGCTCTGGTCCCAGGAGTCCATGCTCTGGTTGGTGGCGTTGATCAGTACTTCCGCCGCCTGGCTAATCACCAGGCTAGGGCAGTGCAGGTGCGCCACGCACTGCGGGTGATGCACCGACAGGCTGTCTTTCAGGAAGTACTCGATCGCACGATCAATCGCCGCCTGGTTACCCAAACCCTGTTCGTTAAATTCAAGGGAGATACGCTCACGCAGCTCGTCAACGCTTTTCCCCTGATACATCTCAGGTTGCTTCAGCCACTGCACAACGGCCTGGCTGGTCTGCTCGATAACCTGCTGATAGGCTTCAACGCTCTGCGCTGAACCAGCAAGAATCGGATTCAATGTGGACATGGTGGTCACTGACTCCACTCAGACCGGCTTTACGCCGGCGGCCAGCAGGGCCTGTTCGAATTTGTCGAGGAACACATCCAGTTCCGCGTTGCTGATCAGCAGGGACGGCAGCAGACGCAGCACGCAGCCGTGACGACCACCGCGCTCCAGAATCAGGCCCGCTTCGAAGCATTTCTTCTGCAGCAGGGCAGAGAGTTCGCCGTCAGCCGGGTAGCAGCCCATGTGATCCTGCGCTTCGTTCGGCTTGACGATTTCGATACCGATCATCAGACCAAGACCGCGTACGTGGCCAATGACCGGGTAGCGCTTCTGCAGCTCGGCCAGTTTGCCTTTCAGCCACTCGCCCTGGGCAGCGACTTTGTCGGCAATCTTGTTGTCGCGCAGGTGACGCAGGGTGGTCAGACCGGTAGCCATCGCCAGCTGGTTGCCGCGGAAGGTGCCGGTGTGGTGACCCGGTTCCCAGGCGTCGAACTGTTTTTTAATGCCCAGCACCGCCAGCGGCAGACCGCCACCGACCGCTTTCGACATCACGATGATGTCCGGCTGGATACCGGCGTGCTCGAAGGCGAAGAATTTACCGGTACGGGCAAAGCCAGCCTGCACTTCATCGACGATCAGCAGAATGCCATGCTCTTCGGTCACTTTGCGGATGCGCTGCAGCCACTCGACCGGCGCCGGGTTCACGCCGCCTTCACCCTGCACAGCTTCGAGGATCACCGCCGCCGGTTTACGGACGCCGCTCTCCACATCGTTGATCAGGTTTTCGAAGTAGTAGGTCAGGGCTTTCACGCCGGCTTCGCCGCCGATGCCCAGCGGGCAACGATACAGGTGCGGGTAAGGCATGAACTGGACTTCCGGCATCATGCCGTTAACCGCCGCTTTCGGCGACAGGTTGCCAGTGACGGACAGCGCGCCATGGGTCATCCCGTGATAGCCGCCGGAGAAGCTGATCACCGCCGTACGGCCAGTATATTTTTTCGCCAGTTTCAGCGCGGCTTCCACGGCGTCAGCGCCGGAAGGACCGGTGAACTGCAGGCAATACTCTTTCCCTTCGCCCGGCAGGCAAGAGAGCAGGTATTCGGAGAAACGATCTTTTAACGGGGTAGTCAGATCGAGGGTATGTAACGGCAAGCCGCTGGTAATGACACTTTGGATGCTCTGCAATACATCAGGGTGGTTGTGGCCCAGAGCGAGAGTACCGGCGCCCGCGAGGCAGTCCAGGTACTGTTTGTTATCCGCATCCGTCAGCCACACGCCTTCAGCTTTAGTGATAGCCAGCGGTAACTTACGCGGGTAACTCCTGACATTCGATTCGAATTCGGCCTGACGGGCCAAAAAGGTTTCGTTGTTTGCGTCTAATAAATCGGCACGTAAAGTATCAATACGGACTTTATCCGTCATCATATCACTCCCACAACCAGCATTGCGGTTGAACGCTGGTTGAATAATTGGTCTAAGGAATTGAATTGGCATTCATAAAGCGCGCACAATATATGGCTTTTTAAATCCGCATTCAACGTTTTATTGATTGCGCTATTTTGACGTTATTCTTACCGGGGCAATAATTAACGTAACCTGCTGAATTATAATAGAACAACTGCGTGTCACGATAACCCTTTAAAGTGTAATTATTAGTGAGAAAGTCTCTATATTTTTATTGCCGCTGCGTTAAAACGCTGACGGAATGCCTTCCGTCAGCGATAGCAAGTCTCAATGCAGTTCCACCGCATAATTTGTTAAAGGTGTGACTTTTTTCACCAACTTATTGTTATATAAAAACTGTTCATAAGCTTCGTAGCGCGGTTTATCCAGCGCCGCCGGATCGGTGGCGAACAGCGGCACGGTTTGCAGCCACGCCTGGTGGTTGAGTTCGGTTTTCAGCTCCGGGTGGGCGGCGGCAAACGCCTCCCAGCTCTCCTGCGGATGGGCGCGCAGATAGCTCACTCCGGCCTGCAGGGCGGTGAGGAATTTACGGATCTTGGCCTCATGAATCGCGTCGCGATGGGCGACAATCACCAGCTCGTCATAGGCCGGCACGCCGTAATCTTCGACGTTCATCACTACCGGCGTTTTGCCCTGCAGCTTCAGCTCCTGTGCTTCTATATTACGGTAGCCGCCGATGACCGCGTCCACCTGGCCCGCCAGCAGGGCGCTGGTCAGTTGGAAATTGACGTTAACCAGTTTGATACTGGCCGGATCGATACCCGCGTGTTGCGCCATGGTCGACAGGGTGGCCTGCTCAATGCCGCTGACCGAATAGCCCACCTTCTTACCTTGCAGATCTGCCGGAGTTTTGATCTGCTTATTGAGAGCGATCACCGTGTTCAGCGGCGAGTTAATCAGGGTCCCGACGCGCACCAGCGGTAACCCTTCGTCAGCGAAGAAGTGCACCTGCGGCTGGTAGGTGATGGCCAGATCCGCCTGACGGGCGGCCACCATGCGGGGAGGCAGCGCGGGATCGGAGGGAGGGACAATCTTGACGTCCAGCCCCTGAGCCTTAAAGGCGCCGATCTGCTCGGCCACCATAATCGGCGCATGGTCGGGGTTAATGTACCAGTCCAGCACCAGCGTCAGCGGTTCATTGGCCAGCGCGTGGCCGCTGACCAGGGCCGTCAGGGTTGCCCCGGCGAAAAGCGACTTTTTCATCTGTTTTCCTTTATTACTTCATCTTTATTCCGGTGACCAGTCGATCAGCCGGTGTAGCAGGGTATCTACCGCCAGCCACAGCAGGAGGGTCAGTAGCACTAAAATAAACAGCGCGGCGAAGCAGATATCGGTTTGCAGCCGCGCATTGGCATTGAGCATGACGTAGCCCAGCCCCTCAGCGGAGCCGACCCATTCGCCGATAATCGCGCCGATGGGCGCCACCGCCGCCGCCATCCGCAGGCCCGAGCCCAGCGCAGGCAGGGCAGCCATCAGGCGGACATGCCGCAGCTGAGCGCCAAAGGAGGCGTTCATGCTGCGCGCCAGATCGAGATATTCCTGGTTGACCCGTCGCAAGCCATCAAAGAAGGCGGAAGTGACCGGAAAGAAAATCACCAGCACGGCCATTGCCACTTTGGCGCTCATGCCAAAGCCCAGCCACAGCACCAGCAGCGGGGCGAGGGCAAAGACCGGGATCGCCTGACTGGTGAGGACCAGCGGCATCAGCCAGCGCTGCAGACGCGGAGAGAGGATCATACCCAGCGCCAGGGTGACGCCGAGCGTCACGCCCAGCGCCAGGCCGCTCAGGATCTCACTGAGCGTGATAAGCGTGTGCCAGCCGAGATAGGCGCGATTAACCCACAGCGCCTCGGCGACCGCCATCGGGGAGGGTAAAAGAAAGTGAGGAATGCCGCTGCGGCTGGCCAGACCCCAGAGGATCATCAACCCGCAGAACACCATGCTGCCCCGCCAGAGACGTCCGGTCATGGATGAGCCCTCATCAGTTGCTGCAGCAGGGCGGCCTGGCTGTTCAAGAGATCGGGCGCGTCCGGCGCGCGCGGAGGTGTGCCGGCGAGGTGATGGCTGTCATCGATGTCGCCGTCGGCCGCCGAGAGGACCAGCAGGCGGTGGCTCAGCCGGCAGGCCTCCTGCGGATCGTGGGTGATCAGCACCACCGTGCGACCAGCCAGCAGGGTGGCTGCCAGAGTTTGAATGCGCGTGCGGGTGAGGGTATCCAGCGCCGAGAAAGGCTCATCCATCAGCACGATGGGGCGATCCTCATACAGGGTGCGGGCCAGCGCGGCGCGCTGACGCATGCCGCCGGAGAGGGTTGCCGGCCGGGCGTCGGCCCAGGACGAGAGCTCAACCTGATCAAGCAGGGCGGCGACCCGGGCACGATTGACTTTTTCACCGCGCAGCCGCGCGCCGAGGGCGACGTTGTCCCGGACGCTCAGCCAGGGGTAGAGCAGATCTTTCTGCCCCATCCACGCCAGACGGCCCTGAATCGGTTGCCCATCGCTGGCGACCACTTCTCCCCGGGTGGCGGGCGCCAGACCGGCCATCACCCGCAGCAGGCTGGTTTTGCCGGCGCCGCTGGCGCCGAGGAGCGACACCCACTGCCCGCCGGGGACCGTAAACGACAGGTTGTCGAACAGCCGGCGGTCGCCGAAATGCAGGCTCAGGCCGCGGACCTCGATACCCGGCGCCGTCACGCCTGGGTCTCCGCCGTCGCGTTGAGGCCCATCTGCCAGAACTGCGCCTCAAGGCGGGTGGCGGTGGTGAAAATCTCGCTCAGCTCAGTGATCCGGGCCTCGCTCCCGCGCTGCTGCCATACCGTTTCCAGCAGCGCCAGCGCGGCATTGACGCCGTGCAGATAGCCTTCATCGCCATAGTTGCGGATCCACGAGGCGTAGGGGTTATCGTCCAGTCGGGTGGCGGGATGCTGCAGCAGGCCGAGACCGATTTCCGCATAACCGGCCACGCAGGGCATCAGCGCGACCAGCAGATCCAGCGCATCACCCGAGTGGCCAATATCCAGCACGTAGCGGGTATAGTTAATGGTTTCCGGCGCTTCAGGCTGGGTAGCCATCTCCTGCTCGCTAATGCCCCACTGAGCGCAGTAACCGACGTGCAGCGGCAGTTCGTTGAGGATGGCGTTCATTGAGGCGGCCGCGGCCCGCATCTCCGGCAGCGTGCGCAGTTTACTCACCAGCAGCGCGTAGCTGCGGGCAAAGTGGATCAGAAACAGATAATCCTGGGTCAGGTAGCGACGAAATGCGCTTTCCGCCAGGGTGCCCTCGGCAAGCTGCTGGACGAAAGGATGCGCCACATAGTGCTGCCAGTCAGCGGCGGCCAGCTGGCGTAAACGGCCATAAAGACCATGGCTAAACGCGGGAATTATCACAGGACCTCCAGATATTCAGGGGAGATCCGGGCGTGCAGGGGTGTGAACAGGCAATGGCGGTAATGCAGGCAAAATTGCCGACCCGTCCCTTCGCTGGCATGACCCAGATCAGGTTCAAAGGGTTCGGCTTGCGCCATCTCAGCCCTCACGGGACACCCCTCGGTAGCGCTATGTTATACGATATTCACCTTTTGAATACAATCACCGCGCTGCCCTGTATCGCGATGGCATTTTTCTGTGATAGCCAGCACTTTTTCGTTTAAAAATACCCGAAAAACAGGCGGCTGCGCGTTGGTGAGCATTATTCTCATACGTTATATTTTCATTACCCCGTCGCGTTAATACTGTTCGTGAGGCGTGTCGTGCGTCCCCAAAGCCCCGGAGTAAGCATGAAATTCCTGTTGTCCGCACTGGCGGTCGCGGGCCATTAATCAGTCATTCATCCACCATGATAACCCTTTGATGTCCCTATTTCGCGCTACCGCTATCAGGGCGACGACGTGGTCACGGCGCAAACCTCCCTGGGCCTTCACCCCGCGCTGGATCCTGCAGGGATTCGTTGGCGCGGGGTGCGCGGCGCGCACGCCAGCGGAACAGTCAGAGGTGGCATGGGGGGCCGGTTTTCGTTACCTGATTGCACGGCAGTACGGTTTGTGTACCGGGATTGACGTGGCGTTCAGTGAGCATGAGCAGGCGGTCTATTGCAATGTCGGTTCGGGTTTATAACTACACATGAGAATAACAATGAGAGCATCCGGAACGGTGTTAACGCTGCTGTTGGCGGCCTGTGGCGCGTCGGCCGCGGAGCAGAGCGAGAGCGACAGCTATTTTCCGATATGGGGAGATGAGGCACGCGCCCGGGGGTATTCGATCCCGTTACCCTACGGCGTCAACCTGAGCTATATGAATATCCGTCAGGATATCATAGTCGACAGTATTACCTTTTCCGGGCTTAAGCTGGGCAACCATCCCATTCCCAGCGATATGTTCGCCATCGATGCCGGGCACACCCGCGAGAAGAGCAAAACCGAAAACCTGCGCCTCGATATGTGGGTCTTTCCGTTTCTCAACGTTTACGGGCTGGTGGGGCATACCCGCGGGTCGTCTGTCTCCCAGGTCTCCGTGGATTCGGATCCTTCGCAGTTTCGCGGTCTGGATCGGGTGATCGCCGGCGCGGTTCACCAGCTTTATCAGAGCGGAAAACTGCAGAATATTGATTTTACGCTTGATTTCAAAGGAACCACCTGGGGAACCGGCTTTACGCTCGCCGGGGGATACGGCAACTGGTTCGGGTTAGTAGACACTAACTACACCCGTACCGATTTCGATATTCTCGACGGCAGCATCTCGGCGGTCACCGTCTCGCCGCGCGTCGGCTACCGCTTCAGTTTTCAGGGGATCGACGGGCCGTCCCACCTCAGCCTGTGGGTCGGGAGCATGTATCAGGACGTGCAGCAGGAGTTTAAAGGCGATCTGGCCGACCTGCATATGCCGCCAGAGCTTCAGCCCCTGATTGCCGCAGTCAATAAAGACGGCGAGGGGAAATTCGACGTCAAGCAGAAGCTAACCTCACCCTGGAATATGCTGATTGGCGCCCAGTATGAAGTTACCAAAAACTTTAACGTGCTGACTGAATTTGGTTTTAACGAGCGCAATAGCTTCTTTGTCTCCGGTGAATACCGTTTTTAACTAAAACTGCTGGCGGCATCTGCAGGTAAGATGCGCGCTCTTTTGTTGTTGTGGAGAGGCTGTTGATGCGTAAAGCCTTATGGCTGCTGTTTGCACTGTCGCTGCCGGCGCTGGCGCAGGATCCGGTGCTGCCCGCTGTGACGGCGATCCACCCGGTGCCTACCCTGGGTGAGCTGCCGCCGCCGGAGTCGCTGCGACCGTGCTGCGCTTTTGGTTACGACCTGCACGTGCGCGCGGTGGGCATCCCGATCCCGGTATACCAGATTGGCAATGTGCTGACCCTGGATACGCTGGGCAAGCACCATTACAACGACAGCGCGTTCGGGGCGGTGAAAAACCTGCTGGGGCTCAGCGAGGAGCAGAACGGGCTCATCTATACCCGTCGCGGCGGGTTTATTGATATCGCCCATGTGCGCGATACGGCGGACTACACCTTCTATCTGTTCAATCGTATTGCGCCGACGCTGGGCCAGGCGGGGCGGATCTTCTACAGTGAAGAGCTGGGCGTGCGCCGCGTTCAGCTGAATGCCTTTACGCCGCCGGCGGGCGTCAGGCAGCGCTATCAGCTGGCCGCCTGGCTGGCGGGTCATCTGGCCTTCGAAATTGCCCAATGGCATGAGATTGCCCAGTGGTATGGCTTCCAGTCGGTCCCCGGGTTTTCTGAGGAGATCTCCGCTTTTTCGCCGGAGGATCTCTACTCCAATTTACTCGGCGCCAGGCTGGCGATTAACGTGATCCTCAGCAGCCACGGTGGTTCGCTGGAAGACTATAACCAGGCCATGGATACGGCGCTGAAACAGGCGCTGACCCGACTGATGGTGGCGACGAGAGGGGAGACGGAAGCGATGTTTCAGCGGATCGACGGCGACTGGTGGAACAGTCACCGGCGGGTGCCGGATAAGTTTCTGGTGCTGAAACGTAACTACGATCTGCAGGAAAATCGGCTGCCGACGCCGGTCCCTTTCGAAACCCTGCCGCCGTATCGCCTGACCATGCCGGAGCAGGTTGGGGGGTTCCGCTTACGCGACCTCGGCGAACTGCAGATCTACCCAGGGCATGATATGCAGGCGCTGCCGGTTCCCGCGCAATACTATGGCGCCGACGCGTTCCAGGCGCTGGCGGATAGCGCTCGTGAGGCGGATAAGACCCAGCTGGCACGAATTGAAAAATAGCCATAAAGGCTCAGGGCGAGCGCCCTGAGCCAGTGAGTTAGCGGAAGTCGACCCAGCAGGCGCCGTTGTCGGCAGACCGTACGCAGTTTTCCACCCAGCGCACGCCGAACGCGCCGGCGCGAGCGTCCGGATACCAGAAGTCGGCCAGCAGCGCTTCGTCGCGACGGTCGGCGGCATCCATGGCGATGGCGAAACGGCGATAGAGATTCGACCATGCCTCAAACAGTCCCTCCGGATGGCCGCCGCCGATGCGGTCATCCTGACGCGCCAGCGGATCGAGATAGTCCATGCCGCGCTCGAGGATACGCACCGGCTCGCCCTGGATTTCATAGCGCAGCTGGTTGGGCTGTTCATCCCACCATTCGAGACTGGCTTTTTCACCGACGATACGCACCTTTTGTCCGTGCATGGAGCCGCAGTTAACGGCGGAGCTCCACAGCGAGCCAACGGCGCCGTTGTCATACTCCATCAGCACATGGGCGTTATCTTCCAGCGGCGCGCGGCTTTTGACGAAGCTTTGTCTGGCGCACATCAGCCGGGTGATGTTCAGCTGCGGAGCCATGGTTTCAACCAGAAACAGCGGATGAGTGGCCAGGTCGCCCAGAACATAGCTGGGGCCGACAAAGCGAGGATCGACCCGCCAGCGGGTACTGGCGTTTTCCAGCTCCACCGGCTGGGCGTGAAAACCGTGGGCAAACTGCATATTGACGATACGGATGTCGCCCAGCAGCCCGTCGGCGATCATCTGTCGGGCCTGCAGGATCAGCTGGTGGCCGGCATAGCCGTAGGTCACCCCGAGGATCTTGTGCTGCCGCTGGCTGAGCGCCACCAGTTCGTCTGCTTCCTCGCTGCTGAAGCACAGCGGCTTTTCGCACACCACGTGCAGCCCAGCCTCCAGCGCTGCCCGGCAGATGGCATAATGGGTGTTATTTGGCGTGGCAATCGACACCGCCTGAATGCCGTCCGGACGCTCCGCCTCGCCGCGGAACAGGCTCTGGTAGTCGGCGTAACAGCGCTCGGGATCCACCCCCAGCTGTTGGCCGAACTGGCGTCCGCGCTCGGCATCAATATCAAAGGCGCCGGCCAGCAGCGTAAAGGTATTATCACGCAGCGCCGCTGAGCGGTGAATATAGCCGATCTGGCTGCTACCGCCGCCGCCGACCATGCCCCAGCGCAGGGTGCGGTCGAGAGGTTTTAAACCGTTAATCATGTTGCGTCTCCTGTCAGAATCCCACGTCGCGCAGATAGCGCAGACTTTCCGTGACCGCCTGCAGGCTGCCTGCGGCATAGCGCGGATCACGCTCTTGTTCAATGGTTATCCAGCCCTGATACCCCCGACGGGCAAGAAAGTCTTTGATGGCCGGATAGTCAATGGCGCCGCTGCCGAGCGGGCACATTACCCCTTCGGCGCAGGCGGTGAAAAAGTCGATGCCCTCGGCGATGGCGCGCTGGTAAACCTGCGGATCCACATCCTTGAAGTGCAGGTAGTCGAGTCGTGCGTAATAGCGATCCAGCCAGTCGAGCGGATCCATACCGGCGTAGTAGAGATGCCCGGTATCCAGACACAATCCCGCGACGTCGTGTGGAATATCGTTCGCCAGCCGCTCGATTTCATCCGCAAATTCGATGCAGCCCCCGGCGTGGGGATGGATAACCGCCCGCACACCGTACTCCTGCCAGGCGAGGGTGCTGAGGGCGGTAATGTGCGCCATCATGCGCTGCCAGTCTTTGTCATCGAGTCGCGGAGCCAGCGCGCTACGCCCGGCAAAGCGCGCTCGCTCAGGGTTGCCGAAATCAATAATCACCAGGTAAGGCGGCTGAACAGGATGCCCTGGCGTGGGTTCGGCGGCCGGAACCTGCGACAGATTGCGGCAGATCTGATGGGTCAGCGCCACCAGGGTGGGGAAATGGGCCTCGCTGACCAGATCGTCAAAGATCGTACCGGCCACCAGCGACAACTGATGCTGTTCCAGCGCCGCGCGCAGGCTGGCCGGGTCGGTGGGCAGGTAGCCCCAGGGCCCAAGCTCAATGCTGCGATAGCCGGCCTGCGCCGCCTCCTTCAGCACGGTAGCCCAGGCGGGAAGGTCAGGGTTTTTCGGGTCATCCACGCCCCAGCTGCAGGGGGCATTGGCGATAGAGAGTGTCATGTTGGCTTCCTTTTTACACAGGGGATGCCGCTGAGTATTGAATAAATATTTCATTCTCAACAATGATGGAATGATGATTTTTTGATGGCCATCATGCTTTGAATTGATGTGGTTTTTGATAGTTTTTTATCAAATTGAGGGCGGGCGCGGTCTGCCCGTTAACTGGCCCCGGCGGCGGCGGGGCCGGGAATTTACATATTTTCTTTGGTGATGATATCGAAAGGCTGAGGGAGAGAAATCACCTCGCTGTGCGAGCGCGAAACCGCGTCCGTTATGGTGCGTAGCGTGGCAGCGGCAAACGCCTCCAGCCGGTGGTTAAGCATGATGTCGATGGTGCCATCGATCAGCGCCAGTTCACTGTCGTTTAGCGGACCGTGGCAGACCAGAGTGATCGCCTGCTGACGGCCGCTGTCGCGCAGCGCCTCGACAATGCCTTCGACGCCGCCGCAGGGGGCATAGATCGCCTGCAGGGCCGGGTACTGACTCAGCATCTGCTCCGTCACGCTCCTGGCGATATCCGCCCGTTCATGGCTGCGAACCGGCTCCAGGATCTGCTGCCCCATGCCTTGTTCACGCAGGCAGGAGCGGAAGCTGATCTCACAGCTTTCCTGACAGGTAAAACGATTGTCGCCAATGATAATGCCAATTTCGCCATTACCCCGACATAAGCGCTCAATAAACCAGGCCGCAGTGCGCCCGGCTTTTTGATTATCGAGGCCGATATATCCGCTGCGCTGAGGGACCGACAGATCCGAAAGCAGGGTGAACACGCGAACGCCACGGGCGGCAGCCCGGGCCACCGCGTGGCGAATCAGCGGGTGGTCCAGCGCCACCAGGCCTAACACGTCCACTTCGTCACTTAGCCGGTGAATGGCCTGAGCCATCGCTTCCACCGCATCGATGGCAAAATGCAGTATCACCGGCACCTGGCCCGCCGGTAGCCATGGGGCGGCCTCTCGCGTCAGCGCCTGGGCCAGCGGCAGGTAGAAGGAGTGGGTCTCCTGCAGCAGAATAAACCCCATTCTGACCGTGACCGGCGCTTTCCCCGCCGCCAGGCGATAGTGGGGCTGCTCGAGGGTAAACCCCAGTCGTCGTGCCGCCTCCAGTACGCTCAATGCCGTGGACTCCTTCACCGCCGCACGCTTGTTGAGCACCCGGTCGACGGTGGCAATACCGACGTTGGCTTCACGTGCGATATCGGCAAGCGTGATTTTAGTAGCGGATTTTTTCACTATGATGGCCGTTTGTGATGAGAGTTATGATAGAAACTATCACGATTAGTCTGGGCATAAAAGCCGCAATGCGGGCATCCTGGACAAAGCCAATACGCAGCCAACGGGCGAGAAGACCGATAGACACACTCTGTGATCAAAAGCGACTACCAGTTCTGGTATTGCTGCTATGCTGTTGAAATAGAATTAATAAAAAAGACATTATCGCATCCAGACGGTTAAACCACGCGCAAAGTCGCCTCGGGTGGGCGTCGCTGCGTGCAGAACCGACTATACTTGCCGCGCACGCGCGTCATTAAGGCTATTCGGTTGTTTTGTTATCACTTTATACCAGCGTCAGGGACGCATATCGTTATGTGTCGCTTCTGCGCCGGGAATTGGTCGGTTTGGGGCCTGTATGTTATTAAAAGAACTGGCTGTTTTTGATGTATTAAGTACCCCGATATGGGTAGTCCATCCTTTTACTGAAAGTGTGGTCTATGCCAATCCGGCTTCCCGGACATTGAGCGGCGATATGTCGCTGAAGGAGATGCGTAACGGTATCTATTCGACCTGTCCTGAAACGCAGTTACAACATTATCTTCGCTATCTCGATACGATGACCGAGATATTTGAAGTCTGGACGTTACAGACGGGCAAGGGCCTGCAGTCGGTATATTGTAAAACCACCCTGGTCGACACCGACGACAGCGGTACCTTATTGCTGTTTGAAGCCGTGAAGCTGCTGGCGCAAAATCAATCCATTCATACCGGCTCCCGCCGCTATCAGCGACGCAACAATGGTTTTTTTGCCCGTTTTTTTATGACCAATACCGCGCCGATGCTATTGATCGATCCCAGTAAGGATGGTCGAATTGTCGATGCCAATATTGCGGCGCTGCGTTTTTATCATTATTCCGATGAGGAAATGCGCAATAAACATACCTGGCAAATTAATACCCTTGGTCGGGACGTGATCCCCATCATGAATAATATTGCTAATATGCCAGGCGGGCATAAACCGCTTAATTTTACGCATATTTTAGCCGACGGTACGCTGCGCCATGTCCAAACCTATGCCGGGCCCGTAGTGCTTTATAATATTCGACTGATGTTGTGCATTATTCACGATATCACCGAGGAAGTGCATCTGAAAAAAGAGCTGGAATTCTCTGCCGCCCACGATCCGCTCACCGGATTGCTTAATCGCCGTGAATTTTATCGCCTCGTCGAGGCGCCGTCATTTATCGCGCAAGGCTTTTGTCTGCTGTTAATCGATATCGATCATTTCAAGAGCATTAATGATATTCACGGTCATCAAAAAGGGGATGAAGTCCTGCTGGTGATCTCCCGCATTCTGGAAACGTCGGTGGATCGCGAAGATAAAATTTATCGCTGGGGGGGAGAAGAGTTTCTGCTCTTTTTACCCCATTCGCCGATAGCGCGCGCCCTGATACTGGCGGAAGGGATCCGCCAGGCGGTCAGCGAGTATCAGACGCTGTCGGTGACGGTGAGCATCGGCGTGGCCGAACACCATGACGGGGAAGCGATTGATCAGCTTTTTTCCCGCGTCGATAAAGCGCTGTATGTGGCCAAAAATGGTGGGCGCAACCGGGTCTCGCGCCTGCCGTTTGAAAATGTGGAACTGCTGCATAGCCGCGGAGGCGCGGCCTGACCAGCCCGATGCTTTTTCTCCCCGCCGGACGCGCAGGCTGACTCACCGACTATACTGAGTGAACGCCAGCCTGCTGATTTAGGTGGCAATATTGTTAGCCTGTCGCTGAGGTGGCAAACGACATATGGTGCGTCTTTTCGTTCTCCTGTCGGTACTTTCGCTTTCCGCGCCAGCGACGCTGGCGGCGAACGGCCACGCCATCAAACAGCGTGCCGATGCCGTATTGACTCTGATGAGCTATACCGTCGTCCCTGACGTGACCGCCAGCGATCTCAACATTGGTTCCGGCAGCAACGACAAACATAATCTGGCCATCACCCAGTTTGGCGGCGGGGCAACTCTCAGCGAGTCGTTTCCTCTGTACCTTGAAGGTACGATGGGTTACAGCCGTTACGACCCGCGCTTTGTGGTCAGCAATGGCGAACAGACGCGGAATGTGCCGACCAAATGGAACAGTCTGACCACCACCGGCGGCGTCGGTTGGGATTTTTCGCTGCACCGGGACAGCCTCGGAGGCAACCTGGTGCTGCGGCCGATCGTCAATGTGATGCTCGGTACCCTGGCCAGCGATGCGCGTATTGGCAGCTGGGCAATTGAGCGAAAAACCAGCGCCGATCTGCAATTTCTCGACGGCGGTCGGTTCAACGCCTGGGGGCTGGGCGGGGCACTGATGCTGGATTACGAACGCTTCTCTGCCACCCAGGATATTGATGCCGAACTGCGTTACTCCTATATGCATCTGCAAAGTTTCGGCAGTAGCGCCGAGGTAGTACAGGGCGAGGCCAGCGCGGAGAATCTCGGCCTGTATCTGCGCCGCCGCGCGCCGATAGCCGACTGGACGCTGCTGGGCAACCCGCTGCGTTATGTGCTGGAGGGGGCGCATACTGAATTTCTCGGCGAGCAGCGAGGGGCGCTGGGCTTTACCGGTTTGACCTCCCTGGGGGTTGGCCTCGAGCTGGACAGCAGTAAATACCCGGTCTTTATCACCCGCACCCGACTGGTGGCGCGCTATATGTTCGGCAATAACACCACGGGCTATGGCGTAGGCCTGGCAATGAGTTTTTGATTACCCAAATTCTGGTGCCAGGCAATTCACAGGCCCCCCGGGAGAGGACCTGGAGGCGTGCCAGCGTCGCAACGATGACCGGACGGTTCCCTCTCCCTTTGGGAGAGGGCCAGGGTGAGGGTCAATCCTGACACCACACCCGCTCGCCATTCACCCACGTCTCGCTGATATTGCGTTCATCTCCCAGGGTCATCAGCACGAACAACTGCTCATAAATGTCATGGCAGCGGCCTGTGCGCAGACGCTGCAGCGGGGTGACCGCCGGGTCAATCACCACAAAATCTGCCTCTTTGCCCGGCTGAAAATTGCCAATTTTATCCTCCAGCCGCAGGGCGCGCGCCCCGCCGAGGGTGGCGTGATAGAAGGCCTCGCTGGCGCGCAGGCGATAGCTCTGCAGTTGTCCTACCTTATAGGCCTCGCCCAGCGTCCGAAGCATGCTGAAGGTGGTGCCAGCCCCGACGTCGCTGCCGATGCCCATCCGCACCTGGTGCTGCCAGCAGGCGGGCAGGCGGAACAGTCCGCTGCCGAGAAACAGATTCGAGGTCGGACAGAAGGCAACGGCGGACCCGGTGTCATGCAGGCACTGCCACTCGTCATCATCGAGATGGATCCCGTGAGCAAATACGCTGCGTTCGCCGGTGAGCTGATAGTGATGATAGACATCCAGATAGCGCGCATGCTCAGGCCACAGCTGTTTAACCCAGGCGATCTCCTCGCGGTTTTCACTGAGATGTGTCTGCAGCCAGGTGTCGGGAAACTCAGTCCGCAGGCGCTGCACGGCCTCCAGCAATGCCGGTGTCGAGGTAGGGGCAAAGCGCGGGGTGATGGCATAGCCCAGCCTCCCGCGCTGATGCCAGCGGAGGATTAACTCCCGGGTCTGCTCGTAGCTCTCCCCGGCGGTTTCGCACAGATAATCCGGCACATGGCGATCCATCATCACTTTGCCGGCGATCAGCCGCATATTCAGACGCAGCGCCTCGCTGAACAGCGCCTCGGCCGAAGCCGGGTGCAGGGTACAAAACACCAGCGCGGTGGTGGTGCCATGGCTAATCAGCTGGTTAACAAAAAACTGCGCTATCTCCTGCGCGTAATCCGCATCGGCAAACTGGCTCTCCACCGGGAAGGTGTAGGTGGTGAGCCACTCCAGCAGCTGTTCACCAAAGGCGCCGATCATTTCAGTCTGCGGATAGTGAATGTGGGTATCGACAAACCCGGGCAGCAGCAGCTTGCCTCGCTGATCGACATAACCCTTCAGTGGATGCAGAAAGGCTTCGCCCTCCTGCCATGGCAGCAGCGCGATAATTTTCCCGTCCCGCAAGAACAACAGGCCATCATCGAGATAACGGGCCTGAGCAGCCACCTCATCCGGGGTCTCTGCCACGCCGGCAATATCAAAAAATGCACCGCGTACCGCGGTCTGGTAATCCATCATCGAACCTGCCTTCTCTTAACGCCTGGGAATAGTGATAAACAGCAAGATTGGTGCCAGTTTTCAGCCTGCCGCGGCCAGACGCCGCGGCAGGTGGGGAGGGTTACTCTTTTTGCGCTACCGCGCCGGAATGAAAGGCTGCGGTCGCCTGTGCTTCACGCTCGTCGCGGGCCAGCCAGCGGTAGAGGGTGGCGCCGAGGAAGACCCCGATAAACCAGCTAAAGTTCGCCACTTCATGCAGGGCCGGAATAAAGCTGATGATCAGCCCCAGGCCCACCGACGGCAGCAGGGCGGCAATCGCTTTCGGGTTAAAGCCGTTGCGGTACCAGTATTTGCCCTTCGGCGTATCGTCAAACAGATCGTCCACCGACACCCGGCCGCGTTTGATCAGGTAGAAGTCGGCGATCAGAATGCCAAACAGCGGGCCAATAAAGGCGCCCAGTACGTCGAGGGTATAGTGGATCAGCTCCGGCGAGTTAAACAGATTCCACGGCGTCAGAAGTATCGATCCCACCGCGGCAATCATCCCGCCGGTACGGAAGCTGATTTTCTGTGGCGCGCAGTTGGAAAAATCGAAGGCCGGAGAGACGAAGTTAGCCACGATATTAATGCCGATGGTGGCGGTAATCATGGTCAGCAGGCCAATGGCCACCGCCAGATCGTTACCCACGCGGCTGACGGTTTCGATCGGGTCAGTGATCATTTTGCCGAACAGCGACTGGGTGCCGGAGACAATCACCACGGTGACCACCGAGAACAGCAGGAAGTTAAACGGCAGACCCCAGCGGTTACCGCGGCGGATCTCGCCCATGCTTTTGCCGTAGCGGGAAAAGTCACCGAAGTTAAGCAGCGGCCCGGAGAAGTAGGAGACCACCAGCGCCGTGGCGGTGATCATCTGCCAGGTCTGCTCGCCGGCGCTCAGGGATTTGCTGGCGAGGGTAAAGGAGATCCCATCCAGACCGGTCTTGTATACAATCCAGCCGGCCAGCGCCAGCATCACCACATAAACTGCCGGACCGGCGATATCGATAAAGCGTTTGATGGCGTTCATGCCATGCCAGAACACCATCGCCTGCAGCAGCCACATGGTGGCGAAGCACAGCCAGCCGAGCGTTGACAGCCCGAGAAAGCTGCTGCTGGTCAGCGAGGCAAGGGAGGGCCAGAACTTGAGCAGAACCAGCATCAGGGCATTCGCCGCCAGATAGGTCTGAATACCGTACCAGGCGAACGCGATCAGCCCGCGGATCACCGCCGGGATATTGGCGCCGAAGACGCCAAACGCCTGACGGCAGATAACGGCGTATGGCACCCCGGCCATCTGGCTCGGCTTCGCCACCAGGTTAGCGCACAGCTGCACAATACAGATGCCGACCAGCAGGCAGAGCAGAACCTGCCAGCTGGCCAGTCCAAGCGTAAAGAAGCTCGCCGCTACGACATAGCCGCCCATGCTGTGCACGTCCGACATCCAGAATGAAAAAATATTGTACCAGCTCCAGTTCTGGTCGCGGGTGGGCGCCAGATCCTCATTACATAGCCGCGGACTGTAGCTGGCGGCCGCCTCGTGAGTCTTCTTCTGCTGCGTGTGGGATGAATGTGGCATGAAACCTGCTCCTCTGAATGAAAACCCTGTGAAATGGATTGCTGAGGCTATTGCAGGATCCAGGCCAGAATGATGAATCTTGTATACAAAAAATAAATTTTATGTATACGATCTGCTATCGATAAGTGAAACCGGAGTGGGTTAATGAATAATGAACATCGTCTCCAGGCCGCGCCAGCGCTGCAGGACAAGGACGAAAGCATTTACCAGGCGCTGATGACGGCCATCGTCGAACATCAGTTGCCGCCGGGCAGCAAACTGCCGGAAGAGGCGCTGGCGGAGGTGTTCGCCGTGAGTCGCACCGGCATCAGAAAGGTGCTGCAACGACTCGCCGCTGTGCAACTGGTCACCTTAACGCCCAAACGTGGTGCACACGTCACCAGCCCGAGCGTGGAAGAGTCCCAGGCGATCTTTCGTACCCGGGCGCTACTTGAGGTCGCTAATCTGCCGGATGTGATCGCGCGCTGCCAGCCGCCGCATCTGGCGGCGCTGGAGAACATTATTCAGCGTGAACAGCAGGCCCATGAGGCGCACGACGGCCCGGCGGCGATCCGCCACTCCGCTGACTTTCATATTCAGCTGCAGGCTATCTCCGGCAACCCGGTGCTCACCGAGATGGTGACCCGCCTCAGCCAGCGCTCCTCTTTAGTGATTGCCGCCTGGGGCGCTCCCTGGCGACAGGGCTGCCGTTGCGACGATCACCAGCAGCTGGTGGGTTTGCTACGGGATAAAGCCCTGCAGCCGCTCAGCGAGGCGCTGATGCACCATTTTGATCATATTGTCGCCAGCCTGTGCTTCGAGCGCGATGGCGTCAGCCTGCCTGATTTTTCCCGGCTGTTCGCCGGCCACAAGGAGCCGTGATGTCTGCCATATGTATACAAGTGATCAACCCTAATACCAGCCTGGCGATGACTGAAACGATAGGCGCCGCCGCGCGTGCGGTCGCTGCGCCGGGTACCGAGATCCTTGCGGTCTGTCCCCGCGCCGGGGTGCCGTCAATTGAGGGCCACTTTGACGAAGCTATCGCCGCGGTCGGCGTGCTGGAGCAGATCAAGGCCGGACGCGAGCAGGGGGTGGATGGGCATGTGATCGCCTGCTTCGGCGACCCGGGGCTGCTGGCGGCGCGGGAGCTGGCCCAGGGGCCGGTGATCGGCATTGCGGAAGCCGCGATGCATATGGCGACGATGGTCGCTACTCGTTTCTCCATTGTGACCACGCTGCCGCGCACGCTGATCATCGCCCGTCATTTGCTGCACCAGTACGGATTTCATCAACATTGCGCGGCGCTGCACGCCATTGATTTGCCGGTGCTGGCGCTGGAAGACGGCAGCGGCCTGGCGCAGGAGAAAGTGCGTGAGCGCTGCATTCGCGCGCTGAAAGAGGATGGTAGCGGGGCGATTGTCCTTGGCTGCGGTGGGATGGCGACGCTGGCGCAGGAGCTGACCCGCGAGCTGCAGGTGCCAGTGATCGATGGCGTCAGCGCGGCGGTGAAGATGGTGGAGTCACTGGTCGCGCTGGGCCTGGCGACCAGCAAGCACGGGGACTTAGCGTTCCCGGAGAAAAAAGCGTTAAGCGGACAGTTTCAGTCGTTAAATCCATTTTAAAAGGGGCAGGAGATGGTAGAGAACCAGGAGCACTATCCTCGCGATCTGCGAGGCTATGCAGGGGAGCCGCCGCACGCGCGCTGGCCGGGCGGGGCGCGGATCGCGGTGCAGTTCGTCCTCAACTATGAGGAAGGCGCGGAGAATCACGTCCTGCATGGCGATGCGGGTTCGGAACAGTTCCTGTCCGATATTATCGGCGCCGCCAGCTACCCGGCGCGCCATATGTCGATGGATTCACTCTATGAGTACGGCAGCCGGGCAGGGTTCTGGCGCATCCATCGTGAGTTCAGCCAGCGCGGGCTGCCGCTGACGGTCTTCGGCGTGGCGATGGCGCTGGCGCGGCACCCGGAGATTGTGGCGGCGATCAAGGCCGCGGATTACGATGTGGTCAGCCACGGCTGGCGCTGGATCCACTATCAGCACATGGATATTGCCGAGGAGCGCGAGCATCTGCAAAAAGCGGTGCAGGTACTGACCGACCTGTTCGGCAAACCGCCCACCGGCTGGTATACCGGCCGCGACAGCCCCAACACCCGCCAGCTGGTGGTGGAGCACGGCGGCTTTGACTACGACAGCGATTATTACGGCGATGATTTACCTTTCTGGAGCGAAGTGGCCTGCAGCGACGGCAGCCAGCGGCCGCACCTGATCGTGCCTTATACCCTCGACGCCAACGACATGCGCTTTGCCACCGCCCAGGGGTTCAACACCGCGGAGCAGTTTTATACCTATCTGAAAGACAGCTTTGACGTGCTGTACGCCGAGGGTGAAACCGCGCCGAAGATGATGTCCGTGGGGATGCACTGCCGACTGCTTGGGCGTCCGGGCCGTTTCCGCGCGCTGCAGCGTTTCCTTGACTATATCCAGCAGCACGACAAGGTGTGGGTCTGCACCCGGCAGCAAATTGCCGACCACTGGCGCGAAACCCATCCGTATCGCGGGTAGCTTGCTGCCACTCATCTGGCCCTCTCCACAGGGAGAGGGTACCGCCCGGTCGCGTCTGTTGAACCGGTTCACCAGGATGTATTTTGATTATTGAATGAGCATGGCGAGGAGTACCAGGCACAGCAGCAGCACATAGATGCGTGCATACCATACATCAGATACCGCAGGGATTGCCCGGCGGCTAAACACTATCCCGGCCCAGCCGGTCAGGACGAGCAGGCCTAAAATTTTCAGGCTGATAAACCCAACAAATCCGCTCAGCGGAATGCTGTGCCAGCCAATGACGGCATAGGTCACAGCCCCGCATAGCGCCACGGGCAAAGAAAGCGGGTTGGATGCGCTAACGCACTCCTGCATCTCATACCCATGTCGCCGTAGCAGGGGCACCGTCATGACGCTGCCACCCACGCCCAGCAATGCGGCAATCATACCGATAACCATACCGCCGCCAGTGACCACTGGCAGGGACAGCCGACGCCGAGCGCTGCCCCTGAAGAAACCTTTGCGCAACAAACAATCGCTGATGGTTGCCAGCATATAGAGAATAAACAGCGCGCGAACGATCTTCTCGCTCAATATCCCCGCCAGACAGGAGCCGACCACCGCCCCAATAGCAATAAACCATAACAACGGAAACAGCGTCTGCGCGGCAAGCTTGCCCGCCCGCCAGTTTCGATAGCTGACCCAGCCGGCGTTAAATATCATCACCGCCGTTGAGGTAGCCACCGCGACATGCATGGCGTTTCCCGCGAGTTCCGGCTGCCGAAGCATCAGTTGATAGACAAAGGGCACCACCACAAAGCCGCCCCCGAAGCCGAACAGCACGGTGGTAATGCCGGTCGTAAAGCCAGCCAGCGCAATAATAACGATATCATTCAAGAAAATATCCCCGACCTGAAAATGAGCGAGCAGCTTATACCGGTCGCGTACGGCTTCCCATTTGCGTAGCGCTCAATTACCTTTGTAAATCGGTCAGAGGGGGGCAGGTGTGCGCAACGTAAAAATTGACGAGGTCGATCGGCTCGATCGCGAAGTGGTGGCGTTAGGCAATGACTATGCGCAAGGGTATATACTGCCACCGCACCAGCATCGTCGCGCACAGCTGCTGTATGGCGCGACCGGACTGATGTATGTCACCACTCAGGACGGAGAATGGGTGGTTCCTCCGCAACATGCTGTCTGGATCCCTCCTGAAACCGTGCACGCCGTCAGATTTGTGGGGGTGACCACGCGTAGCTTATATATTGAGCCAGATTATGTGGCCGCTTTCATTAAACACCGTCGTTGCGAAGTGATCAGCGTCTCGCCGCTGTTGCGCCAGCTACTGCTTGAGGCTGTGGATTTACCACCGTTGTACGACAGCCCACGCGATCGCACGCTGATACAGTTGATGTTGCTGGAACTGGCCGCCATGCCGGTCCGCGAATTTGACATTCCGTTGCCGCAGCATCCGGCGCTGCTGGCGCTTTGTCAGGCTTTTTTGCTTAACCCCTCTGTCCATGATCCTGCGGCGCGCTGGGCCAGGGCGCTGTTTATGAGTCCTAGTACCTTTCGCCGCCATTTCCTGAAGCAGTTGGGCCTGTCATTTTCCGCCTGGCGTCAGCGAGCCTGCGTGGTGAGCGCCCTGGCATGGTTGATAGCAGGGAAACCGGTGAACGAAGTGGCATTATCCCTTGGATACGACAATGCGTCCTCTTTCGCCACCATGTTCCGCCGCGTGACCGGGCAGCCGCCATCGTTTTATCACCCAGCCTGATGCGTCGGGGAAGGGGACTCCGGCAGCATGTGTCGGAAATGAATGTCGCTTTTATGGCGTTGCTATGCGCTAACGTAGTCATAAGACAGACAATCCGGGAATGCCTGGCTTGCGTCTTCAGGTACCCCTGCATTTAGTGGTGGCTACATCCAGGCGGTTTATCTATTCTGCCTGTAACCGTGAGAAGACCGGAGTCTCTCTTTGTGAACCATCTTATCGTTGAAAAAATCATCATCATCTTTCTTCTCATCCTGTGGGGATTCGATACATTCAGAACCAGGAAAAGAAAACGTTATGATCCCGCCATTGAAGCCGCTGATGCCAGCGAACGCCATCAATGGCGCTATCTGAGATGGGGGTTTCGGATCATACAGGTGGTAGCGGGAGTGTATATCGTCGTGCAGCTGATTCAGGTTTTACTGAGATAGAGGCCGCCGGCAGGGCGACGGGACAGAACATCTGGCTGACCAGAATGAGGTCAGACAATAGCGGTTTTCACGTCGGCAAAGGGGAATGTCCGCTCTGTGCCAGGAGCGGAAGTTCCTAACATCATGCTGCATTCGTTTAAGGGGAGCAGATCAGCTAACAACTCCTACGTCCTGGGGAAAGGTCACATATGCTAAACAGCAGCTCAGCAAAGAGAAGAGCGAATTTGGTAACGGGAAACCGTTATGATATGAATAAGGCTCCCAATGGGAGCCTTATTTTTTGATAGGGATTATGAATATTATCCGAGGCTTACTGGCTTTACACCTTTCTTCGGCCCGACCATATCCATGTCTTTTTCCTTCTGACCAACTTTGGCAAGTTTGTTGCCATCGATGGAAGCCCAAAAGTCGAGAGAGCGTCTTGCACTGGCCATAGCTTTATCAGAAGTGATTTTTTTATGTTGTTTGATCATGGTTAACCTCTTTGGGTATAGGCCCTATGGATAATTTTATAACAAATGCGTTCATTAAACAAACAGCCCATCGACTGCTGATTGAGACTGTCATTCTTCATCTGGGTCAATGCCATTCACTTTTCGTCGTATGGTGTCGAGGATGTCGCACACATCTGCAGACATCTTACTGTGGTCATACCATACTTGGGCAAATCCGTAGCTCCTGTAACGCGGTTGTGCATCTTCAGTAGGATCTTGAATATAAACGTCGTCAAGCTCCGCGATCTGGCAGAAGGTAGTCGCGTAAATAAGTGCGATGATCAACACATTGCCTGTTAGGTCGGTATCCTCATCTGAAATGAAGTTTTCTAACATGCAAATTGAGAATTGCTCTCGCCGCCAGTCGTATTTACAAATGATAACCGCATGAAGCTGTTCGGGCTCATCACGGTCGATCAGCTTTAACGTTATATCTAGTATTCCATCTTCAGTGTCACCGCGATAGGTCTGCATCGCCCATCGCCAGTCCAAGTGGCTTTGTAAACTTGCATCTTCAAGCTGGCGTCTCTCTTCATCGCTCAAAACGCCTACAGAGATATTAGTCCATCCAAGTGATTCAATAGCTTCTTGTGTTGTTGCTAGACATTGATCATGTATTTGCTGAGTAGATAGGAAGCTCACTTCATGTCATCCTTTATCTTTTGTCCCACAGCAATTATATCGTTCAAGTGTGGAAGTAGGCGAGTTATTCTGACCTGCGCCGCTCGCTATACGTGGTTCTAGAGGGCTGACACGACTGTTCCCAGCTGATTGCCACACGGCATTGCTCGCAAGATTTATGTCGACTCAATTATGAACGTCTGCTGTTCGCTCATAGCGGACCTTCAAATCAGTTAGTTTGTCCGCTCTGTGCCAGGAGCGGACATTAAAATCAAAACCGATGGCAAGCTCACCGAGCATGACATTATGCTTGCGCTGCTTTGTAACGTGCTTCCAGCTTATCCAAAAAGCCAAAAAGTACTTGATTCATTTCACTGTAATCGTGCGCCCGGAGCGCGTCAGGCGTGTCAACGAAACGATATTCTGCTGCACGGCTCAGGTCTTTCTCAGAATGAGCGATCAGCCGTTCTACAACGTCCAATGTGAGCTCCATGTGGCACTGGAAACCAAAGACGCGGTCTGAATAGGCAACGATCTGCCGCGGACAGCCTTCGCTGTAAGCAATAATTTTGGCCTCTGGCGTCAAACCTGGCATATCGTTATGCCAGTGACCCACTGCCAGTGTTTTCCCAAATTGAGAGAACATCTCATCCTTCCTGCCGTCTTCGGTCAATGTGATCGGGAATTTACCAATCTCTTTTTCCGGGCTATGAGAGAAGGGCGCGCCCAGCGCTTCACCGATTAGCTGTGAACCCAGGCAGATACCGATCACCGCCTTACCGGTTTTAACCGCGGAAGCAATCAGCGTCTGTTCCGCTTTAGCATTAAAGTGCGGGCATGCTTCAAGCGTGGTGTTCGGATCTTGCGGACCGCCCATAACGATAAGAAAATCGATGCCTTCGGCGTCAGCAGGTAGCCGATCGCCTGCATAGACGCGTGAGTAAGTTACATCATGACCCTGGTTTATTGCCCAGGTTTCATATGCGCCCGGGGCTTCAAAACTTTCATGTACGATAAAGTGTACACGCATGAGGTTAAACTCCTGTAATATCTTTGATGATCAGAATGATAAGTCACGCACCCATTGCCTAAGGCTCTACTCCGGGTGGTTCCAGTTTCGATATGATAATGGCAGGGGCTAAATCTGAAATGCCAGGTAGTATAGATAAAGCGCCAAGACATGATGAAGCCACAGGCTGGTCCAGTACTGCGATAAGCTATCAACGCGGCGAGGTAGATCCTCCCCATCATCATGTTGAGGGGAAGCTACTCTTCGCCACCAGAGGGGTTATGTTGGTGCAAACAGAGAGTGACCGTTGGGTGATCCCTCCTCAGCGGGCATTATGGCTACCGCCTTTGCATATCCATAGTTATCATCTGCTTTCACAAACCGATCTCAGGGCGATCTATTTCAGCAGTAGCCTTATTGCAGAATGTACGAGCTTTACGAAGAGTCAGCAGGTACATGTGATCACGGCTACGCCGTTAGTCAAAGAACTTATCGCTGGGCTGTTCAGTGAGGACTACGCCAGACCGAGTCAAGGGAAGATAGCTTTGTTGCTTCTGGAAATTCTCAGCGAGGCTCCACCTTTAACGATGGCGCTTCCCATGCCGAATGATGAGCGATTATTCAGCGCGGCCAGATCGCTCCTGGTCAATCAGCGCTGGGAAGCATCGCTGAGCGAGCTGGCTTTTATGTCGGCCATGTCGGAACGGACCTTTTCCCGATTGTTTATGAAGGATACAGGCTTTAGTTTTAGAACATGGAAGCAGAGAGCCAGAATTTGCGCTTCGTTGGATCTTCTCGCGAACGGCGTTCCAATCAAACAGGTCGCTTACCAGCTTGGTTTCTCATGCCCGGCGGCATTTACCGCTGCTTTTCGCTGCATTCTGGGGTCAACGCCACGCGATTTTGTGCCTTAAACCGGGAAACCCTCAAAGCGGTCTTTGAGACTGTCATGGGCATATTACCAGACGCAGAAACGCTGCGAGGGTAGGGGTATCCCGCCTTTGCTGTTAAGAAAGGAAGTTTAATTTGCACCCGACACACTCTCATTGATTAAAGCACGGAGTGGAGATTACTGCGGTCCACAGTTCTGATAAACCGTGAAAGAGAAGGCCTGCATGAAGAAAAAAGGTGTCGCGATGCGTGATGAAATTACCTTATGACAGACCTTGCGGTGATTTACGGCACCGGGTGGATTCCGGACGCTGTGAGCCGACTCATTGCTACGAAGCCTGATTCTGCTGTACCTCAAGCCATATGATAGCCTGCGCAACAATCACATACCGCCCATTAATGCGTCCAGGGGAGTACTCCCGGGCCCTGGACGTCCCCTGTGTGCCAGGAGCGGAAGTAGGCTGAAGATAAATTAGCATTGCTGTTAGTCGTGGGTTCTGCAGATGGGTAGAAATTGATAACTTAGGATGCAAGTTCGTCCCGCTCTTTCTGCAGTTTTCATCGAGGGTATATTCTCCGGAATAATTGTGCCCATATACAAAGATAGTTCCGAATCGGAATGAGTTAATAATCGGTACAGCAGGCGTTGCGCTCGGGCCGACAATGATCGACCACGAAAAGCAGGAAGTATTACTTTGTCAGTAATACGATATCCTCTCAGAAAAGCGAGGTTTCCTTTCTGGCATATTAGCAACCCGGCGCGAACATCGTTTTCATAGATAATATATACTTCTCTCTCAGAAATATGGTCACACAACTCTTCGTCATCAACTGCTACCAAATTGCTTGCAGACAGTTCGCGAACTGTCTGCCATGTATGCTTATAGGCATCGCCCAGAGCCTGACAACACCAGTCAAAATCTTCGTATGTCGCCACTTGCAAAGTAAGAGATTTATCATTGAATTCAGGTGGTTCAGAAAAAGACGTGGCATATATATACTGGTCGGGAATACCCTGCGGGAAGGACTGGCCTGGCACAAGAATGCGGACATACTGAGCTCTGAGTTGTGACCATTCCTTACTAATGAGTTCTAATGCAGTATGATTTAGGTCAGAATCCATACCTACAATATCAATAAAAGGTTTGTTAATATTTCCGCCCTGATAACGGGGGCCAGTAAGAAATTGCTTTCCATCAATTTTGAGTTTTCGTTGTAAAAAATATTCCTGACATAATCCAGTTTCTCTCCAGGGAAATCGCGCCGAGAAACTTCTGTCTGTACACCTCGATTCCTGCTCTGACAACCATTGTTTTAACCATGAACGTAGAGTAACTTCAGGCACAGGTAGCCTGGCATATTGAGATAGCATGTAAGATAGCATAAAAATATTTTGCCCTTGGATGTAAAAATGTTTTTTTAAACAAATCAGAATAGTTCTACTCTCATTTTATTACCAATTATAGCTGGCACGTCCGCTCCTTGCTCAATGCGGACCTTTAGCTCGACAGCTTGTCCGCTCCGCGCCAGAAGCGAACAGTGTTATCAGTGGTCAGTGATAAAACGTCAACCCGTTGACCTTGTCTCACAGCACTTCAACCACTTCAAATTCTTCTGCGATCAACTCCATATCTTCAGAAAAATGACCTTCGCAGCTGAAAAATCTCTGATGCTCTCTCTTCCAGTATTCAAGGCTTAAATCGCCTTCACCTTCTTTGCGGGCGAACGCTTCTGTGACATCACAAAAACGAACCAGCTGCATCGAAATCAGTCTGATCACGCAAACTGGAACATTCTGGCCATCAAGAATAATGTGATAACTCCCTATCCTCGGAGCAGATTCTTCCTGCTGGTAAGAGGCAAAAGATCCGCAAGAGGCCGTTTTGATCCCTTTTTTGATCAGTTCCGCAAGCTCGTTAGCCAGCTCCGGACTGTCACCCATTTGCCAGGCGTCTGCGCCGGGATACTTCTTTTTTATTTCCTCAACCTCAACCATGAAAATCCCTTCGTTATCGTCAATGAAAAGAAATGGCATACCTTTTTTAACATGAGCGGTCCCAACATTATCAGCGATATCTTTCTTTAGATAGTGTGGTCCGTTCTTCGCTCAAAACAGACCTTAAGCGCATTTAACGCGTGTGCTCTGCGCCAGAAACGGAAGTTAACTTCGAGACGAGCCATAAAGTCGCCTGTCTTATTCAGACTGCCAGTAAAGCGGTGAACCGAACGCGTCCAGGTAGTAATCGATAATCGCCCGCACGTTCAGCGGAGGGTGGCGGGCATTCGGATAGATTGCCGCGATGTGCTGTGGCTCCGTTTTTATGGATGTATCCAGTTCCGGCAGCAGTCCGACCAGCTCGCCGCTCTTCAGCCGGTCTCCAATCAGCCAGTCAGGAAACAGCACAATCCCCATCCCCCCGAGTGCGGCAATCAGCAGGGTTTCCGCATTATTCGATGACATCAGGGGCGAGACGGGATAGTGCACCCATTCCTCTCCGCGCCTGCGCAGCAGCCATTGGTTTGGTCCTGATGAACCGCGATAGACCAGGCATTTATGCCGCGCGAGCTCTTCGGGTGATCCCAGCATGCCGTGCCGGCGGATATAATCCGGTGACGCGGCAAGATGATAGAACTGCTGGCCAAACACGCGCGCATGAAAGGCGGAATCCGTCAGCACGCCAATCCGGAAAATCACGTCAGCCGGCTCCCGGTGCGGATCGATGTAATCATCCGTCAGCGTAAGCTCAATACTAAGCTTCGGATATCGCTCCGTCAGGCCGGGTAACGCGGGTGCGACATGGCGCTGTCCAAAGAACACCGGTGCGTTTATGCGGACCATTCCGGAAGGCTCAAGCATTCTCTCGTTGAGCTCCCGCCGCGCCTCCTCCATGCTGCCCGTCATCGCTCGCGCATAGCGGATAAAAAGATGGCCGCTTTCCGTAGGGATTATCGCCCGGGTATTGCGGTAAAAAAGCTGCTGCCCGAGCACATCCTCCATCTGATGGATGACGCGCGAAACCTGAGAGGCAGATATCCCTTCCCGCCGTGCCACCACCGAGAAATTCTGCGTTTCATAAACGTCTATAAAAATCAGCAGGGCGCGAATACTGATGTTCCCAAGCTCATTCATTAATGCATATCCTGCACAGGTGTTTATCTCATTATGGCATTTTTCACATCCATGTTAAGTCGTAATCTTCTCCGCCTGAACTACGGGAGATTGATTGCTATGCAACTAATATTGATTTTTATCGTCATTGCCGGAGGCATGGGACTGTCCATAGAGGCAGGATTGCTCGGGCCACTGGGTGAGGAGGTCGGTGACCTCTGGGCGACCTTCAGCATATTTGGCGTGGGCGCGGCGCTGACCTTCCTGCTGATGCTTTTTTTCAGCCCGCGTAACAGCCCGTCATTCTTTGCGCAACCAGCGTGGCAGCTACTTGGCGGCGTGCTTGGGCCGATTTACGTCATCATCCTGACCGTGGTAACGCCGGCAATCGGCATCGCCATGACTATGATCGGCATCCTGGCAGGCCAGGTGTTCAAGAGCCTGATTATTGATCACTTCGGCCTGCTCGGTACGTCGCACAGGAAAATTGACAGTAAACGTATTATTGCGCTGATTTTCATCATTGCAGCGCTGGTTATGGTTGCACAGGGGTAAATTAACTTTATGACTATTATCATGATTCTTCTTGCCGTCGCTGGTGGCGCCATGCTGAGTATCCAGGCGGCTATCAATGGCCAGCTGGGCAGCAAGGTCGGCGTATTCAAAAGCGCGTTCCTGACATTTTCTGTTGGCGCACTGGTGACGGGGCTGCTGATCTTTTTCTTCGAACCCAAACACTCCCTGACGTTGATGGACGTGCCTAAATGGCAGCTGCTGGGCGCAATGTTTGGCGTACCGTATATCGTCATTATGGTACTGGCCGTCCAGCGTATTGGCGCGGCAGTTGCTACGGTCGCTGTCATTTTTGGCCAGTTAACCATGAGCATGCTGATCGATAACTTCGGCTGGCTGGGCAATGCGTCGATTCCATTCTCGATGAGCCGTCTCGGCGCCATTGTCTGCCTGGGTATCGCGCTGTTCTTCATTTACTCCAGCAGCAGGTCAAAAGCCGCAACGGCGAAAATCCCCAGGCAGCAGGAAAACGCTAACACATAAGCCCAGCCAGTTCAGATGTTACACTGTAATGCCAAAGCTAAGTTCAGATGTCCGGGGCGGTCAACACTCAAATTCCCGCACCTCGCCATGGCTGATCTTTGGCTCAGTTAGCTGTCTGCTCTGTGCCAGAAGCGGAAGACCATGCTCGCTATGTGAGGAAAGTCAAAGCTACCTATTGGCAGCGCTATCAAAGCGAAGAAAGCCCTCCGGCTTTACCAAGACTGGATTAATTGCGGGGCTCCTGAACTCTGAACTGATTTTTGGTACTCGCGCATGTTTTTGATTGTAACCTCATGACAGTTATGCAAAAATTGCTATTTTGAATGTGAATTCATTTAATGTCTGGAGCTAAGCTATGGTTAGGAAAAGTAGAAGTAAAAATACAAATATAGAACTAACTGAACATGACCATTTATTAATAAGTCAAATAAAAAAGCTTAAAACACAAACCACTTGCTTTTTTAATAATAAAGGAGGGGTTGGGAAGACTACATTAGTAGCAAATTTAGGAGCAGAGCTATCAATAAACTTTAGTGCAAAAGTACTTATTGTGGATGCCGACCCTCAATGTAATCTCACGCAGTATGTATTAAGTGATGAAGAAACTCAGGACTTATATGGGCAAGAAAATCCAGATAGTATTTATACAGTAATAAGACCACTATCCTTTGGTAAAGGATATGAAAGTGACCTCCCTATAAGGCATGTAGAGAATTTCGGTTTTGACATAATTGTCGGTGACCCTAGACTTGCTTTACAGGAAGACCTTTTAGCTGGAGACTGGCGAGATGCCAAAGGCGGTGGGATGCGAGGAATTAGGACAACTTTTGTATTTGCAGAGTTAATTAAGAAAGCTCGTGAGCTAAATTATGATTTTGTTTTCTTTGACATGGGACCATCATTAGGCGCAATCAACAGGGCAGTATTACTGGCAATGGAATTCTTTGTCGTCCCAATGTCAATCGATGTATTTTCACTATGGGCTATTAAAAATATTGGCTCCACGGTTTCAATATGGAAAAAAGAATTAGACACAGGGATTCGGCTCTCAGAGGAACCTAGCGAATTATCACAATTATCACCTCAAGGAAAACTAAAGTTTCTCGGTTACGTCACCCAACAACATAAAGAACGCTCTGGATACGATACAATTCAGCTTGAGAATACTGAGGAAGAAATAAAATCGAAACGTCGGGTAAAGGCGTATGAAGACATTGGAGAGGTGTTTCCTTCTAAAATTACTGAGCATCTTTCTAAACTTTATGCATCAAAAGATATGAACCCACACCTTGGAGATATACGTCATTTAGGTAGTTTAGCTCCGAAATCACAATCACAACACGTTCCGATGATATCAGTGTCTGGTACAGGAAATTACACCAGACTTAGAAAAAGCGCGCGTGAACTTTATCGAGATATTGCAAGAAGATACTTAGAGAACATTCAGACTGCTAATGGCGAGAAATAGTTTATGGCTATATATAATGAGGATTTAATAAACGATCTTGCACAGCAAAAAGTAGTTTTATTTTTAGGGGCAGGGGTGTCTTCAAGCGTTAACCTTGATGCCGATAATAGATTTAAAGGTTGGCCAAAATTTTTAGAAGATGCATCTAACGATAGAGAGCCATCTTTAAAGAAACAAATCAAAAAATTACTGTCCTCCAAAGATTATCTTCTTGCATGTGAATTATTACAAGCAGATTATGGAGAGTCGTGGGAACGTAAAATAACAGAAGAGTATGGTCGCGCAGCTCAACCCTCAAGTCTTCATAGGGCCTTGATATCACTAGGCCAAAGAATAATACTTACCACTAACTTTGATAAGCTAATAGAAAGTGCATGGACTTCTTCATTAGCAGATGGCGATCGCCATTTTAAGGTTATTTCTAAAGTAGATAATGATATTTTTAAAGTTTTAAAAGAGCATGATACTTCTTATATAATAAAAATACACGGTTCAATAGATGATGTAAGCAATATTGTATTCTCTCGTTCACAATACATTAGGCTTGCTTTTGGTAACGAGAATTACTCACTATTCCTTGATTCATTATTACTAAACTACACATTCCTTTTTGTAGGTTTTTCAATGGATGATCCTGCAATCACCTCATTAATGGAATTATACGCTTATCGCTATCCTAGATCACGGCCACATTATATTATTACCAGCAATAACATACCTCAAAACATAAGAGAGATACATAGGAGATTAAGAAAATTAATCGTAATACCTTACAACGCAAGAAATAACCATGCAGAATTACCAGAATTGATAGAAGAGATGGCGGAAAAAGTAGAGATAAAAATGCGAACTAATATAGCTTCAATGTTGGCAAAAACAACAGCATCCGAAAACACTTGAATCAAACCAGTGTTACTTAACCCCAACTCGGCTTTGTTGAATAAATCAGATTTCGGGTAAGTCTCCCCCGTAGCGGGTTGTGTT